>Ga0070699_100000018_pt1 | contig 190128 bp, 160 predicted proteins | sample KBSK1503metaG_FD_65473 | JGI IMG/M metagenome (GOLD analysis project Ga0070699, IMG submission 65473) | Corn, switchgrass and miscanthus rhizosphere microbial communities from Kellogg Biological Station, Michigan, USA - KBS K1-50-3 metaG | ecosystem: Host-associated > Plants > Roots >... | reverse complement strand
ATCAGGGACCCACTTCTCACGAAGTGGGTATGCAGGAATGACAGAGGACGCGGCAGCTTCTTTGTAGGCTGAAGCATCAGGGACCCACTTCTCACGAAGTGGGTATGCAGGAATGACAGAAAACGCGGCAGCTTCTTTGTAGGCTGGAGCATCAGGGACCCACTTCTCACGAAGTGGGTTTGCAGGAATGACAGAGGACGCGGCAGCTTCTTTGTAGGCTGAAGCAGCACGGACCCACTTCTCACGAAGTGGGTATGCAGGAATGACAGAGGACGCGGCAGCTTCTTTGTAGGCTGGAGCATCAGGGACCCACTTCTCACGAAGTGGGTATGCAGGAATGACAGAGGACGCGGCAGCTTCCTGGTAGGCTGGAGCATCACGGACCCACTTCTCACGAAGTGGGTATGCAGGAATGACAGAGGACGCGGCAACTTCCTTGTAGGCTGAAGCATTAGGCACCCAGCTCTGACGAGGTGGGTATGCGAAACATCGGGCAGCGACTTGCGACATCGCTACGCAACACTTAGTCGACGTGTCAGCTTGTGCTATCGTCTGCCAGGAACATTCTCGATGTCGAGGCAGAAATGACCAAAGATGTGAAGATCATTGTGGAACAGCACCCGGATGGTTTCGTCGCTTATCCCGTGGGTCTGCGAGGAGTGATCGTTGGCGAGGGCGACGCACGAGCCGAAGCGATCGCGGATGTGACGTCGGCCATTCAATTCCACGTCGAGACCTTCGGAATCACAGAACTGGAAATGGATGAGCCGTTGATCGGCGTGTTTCGTTGCCGACACCCAAGTCGCCGTCTGATGAATAAGTTTCCCGTTGATGCTCCGATTGCCCGAGTCTTTGTGCGTAGTGGCGTTCCACATCGCCAACCGACCTGGGCTCACTTTTGAACCGAACCGCATTTGCACTCTCCGTCATAGCAACCAGAGACGATTCACCCTTTTACCGCAAGCCGGTATCTAATGAAGGGTGATCTCTTCCCGTCGTAGCTCTTCCATATCGAGAGCTCACCATTTCGCCATTGCGAGTATGACAACAACCCTTTTTTGCGCCGTCCCGCTCCGCTTCTACCAGAGAATCTGCGCTTTGTTGGTTCACAAACTCGTGCCGCCGTTGGCCGAACGGCTCGGTTTACTCGCCCGGCACGCCTACGATATCTACTACTCATCTACTCATCTGGGCCGCGACGCACACCCTTATCTCCCACCTGTTCGCGTTCGCGATTCAACTCAACCATATCAATGCTGTCTGACATATCACCCAACAGATGCTTGCAAAAATAATCCGCGCGCACCCAGAAGAAATAATTCGTCGCATCCGCATACCCGTGGCGCTTGCCCGGCAGGATCACAAAATCAAAACGCTTGTTGGCCTTAATCAAGGCGTCAGCCATTCGCAACGTGTTTGCCGGATGCACGTTGTTGTCGATGTCACCCGTAGCCAGCATCAAGTGGCCCTTGAGATTCTTTGCCAGCTCGGAGTTCTTCTCAATGTTGTATTCAAACTTCACGGTGCCGTCTTTGTCGGTGACTTCTTTTACGCCGTGATGCTTCTCGCTCCACCAACGATTGTAGATGTTGTTCTCGTGATTCCCCGAAGACGACACCGCTACCTTGAAGAAATCAGGAAAGACCAGCATCGCCGCCGTTGACATGAATCCGCCGCCTGAGTGCCCGTAGATCCCTACGCGGTCGATGTCGATGAAGGCATTCCTCCGCGTCAGTTGCTCGATCGCCGCTTTCTTGTCGGCCAGCCCGTAGTCGCGCAGGTTGCCGTAGCCGTAGGTGTGATACCACTTCGACCGTTGAGGATTGCCGCCGCGATTGCCCACTTCGATCACGATGAATCCAAACTGCGCGAGCGTGATTCGATCATTGCGAGATGTGAAGTTCTTAGTCACGCTTTCGGTCTGCGGGCCCGGATACACGTACGCGATGATCGGATACTTTTTGGCGGGATCAAAATCGAACGGCTTGTACATCACACCGTAAAGATCCGTGATGCCGTCATCGGCTTTGACCTTGAACGGCTCGGGATACTTGAAGCCGGCTTCCGTGAGCGCCGACACGTCGGTCGTCTCCAAATTCAGTATGCAGGTACCCAACACGTCATTCAGATCGGCCGTCGGCGGAGTGTTGATTCGCGAAGAGTTGTCAACGAAGTACTTCGTTGAGTCGGCCATCGTCACGTTGTGAGTCGCATTCCCGGGATCAAGGAGCTTGATCGCCCCGCCGTTCAGGCTGACGCTGTACATGTGAGCGTAGTACGGATCCTCGCCGGCTTCGCGGCCCGTTGCTGAGAAATACACCGTTCGCGTTTTCTCATCGACGCCTTCGATGTCGCTCGAAACGAATTCGCCCGACGTGAGCTGAGTCTTCATCGTTCCGTTCGCGTCGAACAAATAGTAATGACCCCAGCCGTCGCGCTCGGACCAGTGAAGCATCTCGCCGGTGCTGAGCAACCGCAGCGGTTTGAGTTCGACATAGGTGTTTGAACGCTCTTCGATCAGCGTTCTGACTTCGCCGGTCGTGGTGTCGGCGACGCACACGTCGATTTTTTTCAAGTCGCGACTGGTGCGATTGAAATAAAGTTTGCCGGATGTCTCACCGAGCCACTTCGCTTCGACCTGAGGCCCCTGGGGCGGACCTTGCTGAAGTTGTTGCTGCTGATCCTGATCTCCGCGATCGATTTGGAATTGACGCGCGCGTTCGCGCTCGAGATTCGTGACCGCCGAGGTGTATATGGCGAGTTGCTGATCTTTGAAGCTGTCCGTTTTTATTTTGACGCGGCCTTTGGATGTGGGTTCAAACACTTCGATCTCGGCTTGCGGTTGATTGGCTTCGCCGGGCATGCCGTAGGGATATGTTTCGAGCGTGGGTCGCGGCGCTGCAAGCGAATTGATGACCCAGAGCTTGCCGACCTTGCGCTGATCGTTGCGTTGAACGGCAAATTTCCTGGAGTCTTTCGACCAGTAAACCGTAATCGCCGGAACGCGAGGCGTCTTGTTCTTGTCGCTGAACCGATAATTGCGTTTCTCTTCGTCAAGCAGGCGCCGATCGAAGTTGTAATCCTCTTCGCCGTCGGTGGTGAGTTGAGTCTCGACGATCGTGGTGTCGTCTTCCTTGGCTTGAGCCTTGGCGTAATTGTCCGCGTCCATCATGAAAAGGTTGTGGCCGCGAGCGAATATGATTGTCTTTTCGTCAGGCGATACCGAAGCCCATCGCGGCTTCTGAGGCGGCTTGAATTCCGTGAGCAAAGTCAGCTTGCCGGTCGCGATCTCATATTCGAAATAGATGGGCCGCGTTCGTGGCGCCTGCGGTTGAGCGCCGCCCGCGCGTTGAGTCTGGTCCTGATTCTGCTCGCCGCGACTCTGATCAGTTCGCGGCGGCGGCTCGTATTTTTTCACGCCGGGAATCTCGGCATCGATCGGCACGTTCGCATCGAATTGAAGCGTCGAATCGTTTCTGATGAATTTGATCGTTGCAATCGGCAGATGCTGCGCGTCATATGGAATTCGAGTAGCGCTGGTCAACGCGGCGGCCATCTTCGCGTTGTCGAACAGAGGAGTCTTGCTCTTCTTTGCCGGATCGACGATCCACCACTTCTTGCCCTGGCTTGTTTCGTAGCTGTACCAGAAGCGGTCTCCGCTTTCGAGCCAGTGCGGCGCGACCGAAGTATCGAATACGAGCTTGGTCACTTTCGCAGTCGTCCATCGCGAAGCCAGATCGTAGTTGGCTTTATGAACTCGAGCGTCGGCGGGTGCTTTCATTTCCTGGGCGAATGCGGTGATGGGGGCGCCAGCCAGGCTGATACAGAAAACTATTACTACCGCATGCCGAATTGAGCGCGCGAATGAATGTCGAGGCTGCATAAGAAAATCCTCCTGAGGGTTGAGCGTGAAGCGTTGTGAAACCAGACGGCGTGATGACTGCTCTGCCGTTGAGCGATAGTACGGGCCGGGCCGGAGCGCCGTTACGAGAAACTCTTTGGAGTGCGGAGACTCGTCGCCGCTGTTCGGATTGAAAGCGGCGACTTGTAGCCTGTTCGGATTGAAAGCGGCGACTTGTCGCTATTCGGATTGAAAGCGGCGACTTGTCGCTATTCGGATTGAAAGCGGCGACAAGTCGCCGCACTCCAAACTAAGCACGAACCAGGCGCCTGGCGATCTCTTCGATAACAGCTTCCGCTTTTCCTTCGATCTCAAGCCTTGTCTGATCCTGAATCGGATGCGTAACATAAACCGCATCGAGGTCGGCCCGGCCTAAAGACGCCGCTTGTGCGCGAGCAGCGGTCACAAACTCCGTGGTCGCCACCGGCACCGAGGGAATTCCAAAACTTTCGAGCTTTGTTGAGTCGTGCAAACTGCACGTTGTGCACGAGCCTCAATCGGCGAGCGCTTCGATGACCGCATCGCATTTGGCATCGACGAATTTCGCAATCACGGAATCAGGCGCGGGTTTCGTGAACGTAGGCTTCATCGCTCGCACTACGTCGGCGACGTCGTATCGCTGTTTCAACAAACGCTCGAGGTGATCCAGGAAAACATTGCCGCCCGGCTTGCTGATGTCCAGCAGCCCGATTGTCTTGCCGGCGAGGCTCTCGAGTCGCGGCGCGGCAGTCGATGGCGGACGTTGTGTTTCATCGAGCGGATTCACGAGTGTGATAGGCATGATGACTCCTGGGAGGTAGGATTTAGGATTTAGGATTTAGAACTTGGGAGTTCTGGAGCCTAGATCCCAAATCCAAATCCCAAATCCTAGATCCGAAATCCTAAATCCCAAATCCTAAATCCCATACGTGACCATCTGACTCCCGCGCGGGCCCGATGCCCAACTCCCGATCACCGCTGAAAACTTGCCCGCGGTTCCTCCGGCGACGATGATCTTGATCGCCGATGCATCCTGAAATTTTAAGTAGCACGGCTCTCCGTCGATCGTCGCCTGCTTGTAGAGCTTTACGATTTGAGTACCTTCGCCTGAACCGTCTTCAAAATGTCGAAGTGGAATGCCGGTGTTCAAGAAGAGATGCTCTCGCACCGCTTCTTTACTGAAGCCGTCACGATAGAGCGTCTTCACGTGCTCGGGGCACAGCACGACGATCGCTTCAACGCCTGCACAGACCCGATACGACCAGACGGTAGCCAACGCGCGACTGATTGCCTTTAGTATCTGTATTCCGTCACGCGCAGAATGTTCGCTGACGCCGTGCGGCGACTCACCCGCGAACAGAGTCACGGTGCTCTGCTCGGGCTTAAACCCCATCTCGACGTGCAAGGGCTCCCACGGATTCTCTTTTTCGTTCTCCGCAATGCAATACGAAAACTTGCCGGCGTTTCCAAGCGTGGACATATCGATCTCGCCCGGACGCGCGCCTCCCAGGTTCGTCAAGATCAACTGCAGCGCGCGGCCAAGCGTGCTGTTCGCGCGCGCAACGTTGCTGAAGACATTGCTCGCACTCGCAAAGCCAAGCTCGCCGCGAATCGGTCCGTTCACAATCACCAGCGGCGCCGCAAAATGAGTAGTTGCCTGCACGCCATGAATGTTGAATCGCTCATCGCACACGGCTCTCACGAGCGGGATCAGCACTCGCATCATCTCAGGCTTGCAACCAGCCATCACTGCGTTGGCGGCGATCTTTTCGACCGTCGCCGCACCGTAGTTGGGCGGGATCAAAGCGATAACTTCATCCGGGGTAAGCGTGCATGCCGACAGCATCTTATCGACACGCTCGACGGTCGGCGGTACAACCGGCAACGGATCACCGAATTGCATGCAGTAGTCAAAGGGATCTATCGAATCATCCAACTCGATGCGCGACGCGCGCGCGGCTCGCCTGGCGTAAGGGTTCGCGGCGGCGGCGATCTCACCGCTCACGTCTCCCTCAAGATGCCGGGACACGCAGCCGTATTTTGTATCGGGAGCGCCATCAAACGGCTCGGCGATAATCAAAGACTCGCCGGCCATCGCAGTCGCGATTTCATTCAACGCGCGCTTATCGAATCCGCTCAGAGTCTGAGCGACGCGGCCGTCATTGCCGATCAAAAACAAAGTCGGAACCGCGACTGGATCATAGAGTCTGGTGACCGACAGGTCGCCATCAATCGCGACCGCAAACTCGATCGGTGCTTCGGCGATCAACTCGCGAGTCGGTCGTTCGGGATCCTGTGAGATACCGAGAATATCGCCGGCTTCGCCAAGCTCTCGCGACAGACGATTGATATAGGGAATCGCCAGCCGGCAGGTCGGGCAATCGGTCTCGAAGAAGACAAGCAGGCGCGGTCGCGTTTGGGTTCCGCTTACAGGTGAGAATCGCTCTCGATCAATGACAGCCAAAGAAAAACCAGGGGCGTGTTCGCCGGTCTCCAGCATGGCGCATAGTTAATCACGCTTCTTGAATTAGCGCGAGCGATAATTTCGGTGGTAACGCTGTTGATGAATCACAATTACTGGCGAGTCAGCTCACGTATATGTCCAAGCACACTCTGTTGGTCTGCGCCAAGTTGTCCAAAGAGTCTTACAACTGAACCGCGGTTGTCGGCGACGAGCGCATAAAGAATGTCGATTGATTCAATCAGGCGTCTGCCGTTTTCGCGGGCGTGCTTGAGCCCCGCCATCATCAGCTCGCTGAACTCTCGTGAGATTTTCATTCCTTCGTTTTGCGGAGCATCTTGATTGGGGTTCCCGGCCACAGATTCCAGCACCGCGGCGCGATCGAGGGTCAGCATATTCATCAAGCGGTCAAACAGCACGGCTTCTGTTGTTGAAAATGCAATCAACGCGTGGTGCGGCCTGATCTCTCCGTCGTTACGTGATCGCGCTTCCTCGTAAGCTCGTCTGATCAGTGTTTGAGCGCTTTCCGCCACTTTGTCCGTGAAAATCTCAAGTGAAATTCCCATTGATGGCTTTCGAATGAACGCCTTCAGTCGGAAGACAAGGCCGCTCTTGAATGGAGGGATTTGGTCGGTCATTGCCGGCAATTGTGAGTCGCATCGCGCTCGAACTCAAGCGCCACCGGCAGATTGAGGGCTGGCGCGCGGGTGCGGCCAGCCCCGATCAAAACAACGCGGGTCGATTACTTCGAAGCAGCGGCCTTCGCGTCGCGCATCTGCTTGATGCGATCGTGTGTTCGCTGAATGACGGTCAGCTGCTGCTGAACTGAGGTCTGGAGGTTGCCCGGCAGGTTCTCATTCTTGAGCGCGTCCCTGAAGGCGTCGACCGCCGAGTCTTCGCCTCGCTCGCACTCGCTCAGAATTGCGTGATCGTCCTTACCGGTAAACGTTCCTTTGATGTCCATCCAGACGCGATGCAACGCGCCTGCGGTTGAGCCTGACTTTTCGGGATCACCACCGAGTCTTCGAACCTCACCACCAAGCGCGCTTACGCACTGAGCGCGCTCCGCGGCGCATTGAGTGAAGAAAGATTTCAGTTCCGGGTTCTTGACGTTATCCGCTGCTTCTTTGAATCCGTTTTGCCCGTCACGGCAAGTCTCGATCAGGTCGTTGAGTGTGCTGATTGCTTTGTCGTTATCCACCTTATGCTCCCTCCCATCGTTCGTTCTGAGTTCGGAGCACTCACAATCAGCGTCCAGCTTGGTATTAGTATGAGCAACCGAACCGGAGGGTGTCAACTTTGGAGTGCGGCGACTTGTCGCCGCTTTGTTCTTGCCGTGTTTCGCATGCCGAGAAAAAGCGGCGACAAGTCGCCGCACTCCAAATCACCCGGCGATTGTGACGCCGCCGTCGATCACAATTACCTGACCCGTGATCCACGCGCCCGCTCGCGACGCAAGAAACACCGCGGCCCCGGCTATGTCATCGGGCTCGCCAATCCGGCGAAGAGGAGTGGTGGATTCGGCTCGGTTCAGCAATTCGGTGTTCTCCCACAATGTGCGCGCGAAATCCGTTTTCACCAAACCCGGCGCGATGCAATTGACGCGAATGTTCTTCGGTCCCCACTCGACGGCAAGATTTCGAGCCAGTTGAAAATCAGCGGCTTTCGAGATCGCGTAGATGCCAAGATTCAACGAGCCCTTCAGGCCGCCGATGCTCGAGACGATGATCACGCTGCCATCCCTGCGCTCGGCCATTCCTGGAATCACCAGATTGCAAAGCCAAATATTGCTGCGAACGTTTGAGTCCATCACCTTCGCGAACGCGTCATCACCGAGTCCCGACGTGGGGCCGTAGTAAGGATTGACAGCGGCGTTGCAAACCAGAATATCGATCTTCCCATACCGTTCTATTGTTTCAGAGACGAGATGCTCGACGTCTTCGCGTTTGCCAATGTGACAGGCGATCGGGGTGGCTTCGAACTCCTCTGCTTGAATTGCCGCGGCGACTTCTTCGCATTGGTCGGCCTTGCGGCTCGAGATGACGACTTTCGCGCCGGCGTGCGCGAGTGCCTGAGCGATCGCGAGTCCAATCCCTTTAGTTGAACCGGTGACGACTGCAACCTTGCCGGTGAGATCAAACAGTGATTGTGACATCTTCGTGAGCCTCGAAAAGTTCGTAGTCCGGCCTTCAGGCGGAAGTTCGTATCCCTAATTCCTCGAAGATTGTTCGAAGCGACAAGGTGCAAACTTCCGCCCGAAAGTCCGGACTACACAATACTATTTAGTTGCAAGCCTCAAACAAACCAGCGGCGCCCTGTCCTCCGCCGATGCACATCGTCACTACGCCAAGCTTCGCTCTGCGGCGCAGCATCTCATTCGCCAGAGTGCCCACCATTCGCGAGCCGGTCATCCCAAACGGATGCCCAATCGCGATCGAGCCGCCATTCACATTCAGCTTTTCAGGATCGATTCCCAATCGATCGCGGCAGTAGATGACCTGCACGGCGAACGCTTCGTTCAACTCCCACAAGTCAATGTCCTCAATTGTGAGCCCGTGCCGCTTGAGAAGCTTCGGCACCGCGAACACCGGCCCAATGCCCATTTCATCAGGCTCGCAACCGGCCACCGCGAATCCGCGAAAGATCAGCTTCGGCTGAATGCCCAGCGCCTTTGCCCTCTCGCTCGACATCAACAACGTCGCCGAAGCTCCATCCGACAACTGCGAAGAGTTCCCGGCGGTTACCGTTCCCTGCCCGCTCGTTTGATCGAAGTGCGGCTTGAGCGAGGCCAATCCTTCGAGCGTTGTGTCCGGTCGATTGCATTCATCGCGATCACAAACGTGCTCTTCACGGCTCGTGATCTCACCGGTTTTCTTGTCTAGTATTCCGCGAGTCACTTTCATGGGCGCGAGTTCTTCTTTGAAAAAACCATCGGCCTGCGCGCGGGCGATTCTTTGCTGGCTCGTGAGTGAGTATTCATCCTGAGCTTCGCGGCTGATCTTGTAACGCTTCGCGACGACCTCGGCCGTATCGCCCATCACCATGTAGATTCCGGGTTTGTGTTCGAGCACCCAGGGATTCGGATTGCTGTCGCGTTGCATCATCGTGATGCTTTCGACTCCGCCGCCGATCGCCGCGTCCGCGCCTTCGTTGATGATCTGATGCGCGGCCATCGCTACCGATTGAAGACCCGATGAGCAGAACCGATTAACCGTCGTCGCGGCGACTGACACGGGCAGCTCTGCTCGAATCGCTGCGACTCGCGCGACGTTGGTTCCCTGCGCGCCGTTTGGCTGACCGCATCCGAGAATCACGTCTTCGAGTTCTTCGGGCGAAAGCTGCGGAACTTTTTTCAGCACATCGCGCAGACAATGGGCCGCCAGATCATCAGGCCGAGTGAGGTTGAATGAACCGCGAAACGATTTAGCAAGCGGAGTTCGCGAGCTTGCGACGACGTATGCCTCTCTCATATTTGTTCCTTTCATATCGGGCGTTCAGAGTACCGACTTTAGTCGGGTAGTAGCATTCGAAAACAAAACGACCCGATTGAGGTCGATACTCTGAACACGTACGCCTTCTGATCTGCGTCGGTTGAGAACATTACTACCCGACTAAAGTCGGTACTCTGAGCGCCCGCTCTCTACAAGTTATGCCGCGGCGGTGATCTTGCCCTTGTCAAAATCCGCGAACGTCTTCCCTTGCTCGGCCAGCGTCTTCAACAGCGGAGCCGGGGCCCACAACTCGCCGTGCTGCGCCTGGAATTCGCAAATGCGATCGTGGACCTTCTTCACCCCAACCGTGTCGGCATACCACATCGGACCGCCGCGCCACGCGGGATAGCCGTAGCCGTTTACATAAATAATGTCGATGTCCACCGCTCGAAGCGCAAAGCCTTCTTCCAGAATCTTCGCGCCTTCGTTGACCAGCGCGTACATCGTGCGCTCGACTATTTCCTGCTCGCTTATCTCGCGCCGCGTGAGGCCCGCTTCCGCCGCGGCTTGCTCGATCAGCTTTTCGACCTCGGGATCAGGACTCGCTTTGCGATTCTCGTCGTAGCGATACCAGCCGGCGCCGGTCTTCTGGCCAAAGCGGCCAAGCTCACACAGCCGATCGGCGATCATCGGATGACGAAAGTTCGGATCTTCAAGATGTTTATACTCCTTGCGAATGCGCCAACCGACGTCGAGTCCCGCAAGATCACCCATCGCAAGCGGTCCCATCGCGAGCCCGTATTTGTAAAGCGCGCCGTCAACATCCTGAGGCGCCGCGCCTTCTTCGACCAGGAACTGCGCCTCGCGCCCGTACGGCGCGAGCATTCGATTGCCTACGAACCCGCGACAGTTTCCAACTAACACTCCAACTTTCTTTAGCTTCTTCGCGAGCGCCATCGAAGTCGCGATCACTTCGTTGCTGGTAGCTTTTCCGCGAACGATCTCGAGCAAGCGCATCACATTCGCAGGGCTGAAGTAATGATGCCCGATCACAAACTCGGGCCGCGAAGTAACCGAAGCGATTTCGTCGATGTTCAATGTCGAAGTATTCGATGCGATGATCGCGCCCTGCCTGCAGACCTTGTCCAGTTCGCCGAAGACTTGCTTCTTCAAATCCATTCCTTCGAACACCGCTTCGGTAACGATGTCGGCTTCTTCGAAACCGTCGTAGCTGAGCGTCGGGGTGATGAGCGCCATTCGCTGATCCATCACTTCCTGACTGAAGCGGCCCTTCTTTACCGAGTTCGCGTAATTCTTTTTAATCGTTGCGAGCCCGCGGTCGAGAAACTCCTGAGATGTCTCCTTCAACAGCACGGGTATTCCGGCGTTCACGTAATTCATCGTGATCCCGCCGCCCATCGTGCCCGCGCCCACGACTGCCGCTCGCTTGATCTCAATCGTCGCAGTGCCTTTGGGAATGCCGGGAATCTTTGCGACTTCGCGCTCGCCGAAGAAAACGTGAATTAATGACTTCGACTGATCGCCGAACAAGCATTGCTGAAACAGCTCGGCTTCCTTTTGGCAACCTTCATCGAATGGCAAACGCGTTGATGCCTCGACCGCATCGATAGCCGCGACTGGCGCCGTCTGGCCGCGGCGAGTCTTCCTGGCTTGATCGCGAGCCGCCGCGAAGATCGGAGCGTTCGTTTGTTCGTCGCCCAGTTTTTCGTTCCTCTCGCGAGTCTTTGGAGGCGTCGCGCCGCTTGCGATGATCTCGCGCGCGAAAGCGACGGCGCCGGTTTGCGGATCGCCTTCGATGATCCGATCGATAATTCCGTCGGTGAGCGCGGCGTTCGCTTTGACCGGCTCGCCGAACGCGCACATCTCGACTGCTCTCGCAACGCCCGCGAGCCTCGGAAGGCGCTGAGTGCCGGCCGCCCCTGGAATGATCCCGAGCTTCACTTCGGGCTGGCCGACTTGAGCCGCCGGCACGGCTACTCGATAGTGAAAGGCCATCGCGACTTCAAGTCCGCCGCCAAATGCAGTGCCGTGAATCGCGGCGATCGTGGGCTTGGTACAATCTTCGATCGCAAGCAAAAAAGGCAGCAGGCTTCCGCCTCGCTTCTCGCCGCTCGTGACCTTGCCGAATTCCTTGATGTCGGCGCCCGCGATAAAGGTAGTGCCTCCGCCAATCAACACCGCGGCCTTGATGTCGTCGTCTTTCGAGACTGATTCGATCGCGGCGGCGATTCCCTCGGGCACCCCCGGGCTGAGCGCATTTACCGGTGGATTGTTGATCGTGATGACGGCGACTTCACCATCTCTTGTCAGGGTTACGAGTTCGCTCATGAGCATTGTTCCTCTCTTATGAAAAATATGATGACGGCCTGTCTTACGCCGAGCGGCCGGTCAGTCAGCGTATGTTGTGAGTGCGGCGCTGTCAAGAAACCGCGCCCCACAAGCGAGAGCCACGGGCAGCAAAGTAAACGCGTGAACTCCAGACTTTCATTCCGGATTGAAACCTTTTCCTCTCCTCTGTCACTAACCGCCGTGCCCTGAGTCTCGGTGTGCGCCGGCTCAAGTTCTCGCACCCGGTCCGATTGCGGGAACGTTATCACGTTGAAGCCTGTATAACCTTTGCAAATGGCCTCGAGTCAAACCGCAATCTCAACGCGCGGTCACTCGCGAAACAGGAGGAACCGGAAGATGAGTTCATCTGATCAAGCGATGCTTCAGCTCGAAGGAGTCACCAAAGTGTTTCTGACCGACGAGGTTGAAACACACGCGCTCGCGGGAGTCCATCTGGAAATCAACAAGGGCGAATTCATCTCGATCAATGGACCTTCGGGATGCGGGAAATCGACCTTGCTTTCGATCCTCGGGTTGCTGGACTCGCCAACCGAAGGCAATTACTCGCTGGCCGGCAAACCGGTCGCCGATCTTCCGCTCTCGGAACGCGCGCGGATTCGAAATCGCGAGGTGGGGTTTATTTTTCAGAGCTTCAATCTGATCGGCGATCTGTCCGTATTCGAAAACGTCGAGCTGCCTCTGACCTATCGCGGACTCAGAGCGTCGGAACGCAAGACGCGAGTCACCGAAGCTCTCGAACGCGTCGGCATGGCTCATAGAGGCAAACATCTTCCCAGCCAGTTGTCGGGCGGACAACAACAGCGCGTCGCGGTCGCGCGAGCGGTGGCCGGCGATCCGCTGATTCTCCTCGCCGATGAGCCCACCGGCAACCTCGACTCGACAAACGGCGAAGCGGTGATGGACCTTCTGCGTGAGCTTCACGCCCAGGGCGCGACGATCTGCATGGTCACCCACGACCAGCGCTATGCCGCGCACGCCGATCGCAGCGTTCACTTGTTTGACGGCCGAGTTGTTGAGGAAAGCGAGTCAAGGGAAAGAGCACTCGCGATGCACTAAATGGTTCGGGGTTCAGAGTTCAGGGTTTGGAGTTCCCGGTTCGTGGTTCGAGGTTTGTGATCGGGCCGAGCACTGATGCCTCCCTAGACTTCGAACCCTAAACCCCGAACTCTGAACCCGGAACCCTGAACCCTGAACTCTGAACACTGGAGCTCCTATGGAAAACCTGCTTCACGACGCCCGTTACAGCATTCGAATGCTCCGCAAGAATCCCGGCTTCACCGCCGTTGCGGTGATCGCCCTCGCGCTTGGGATCGGCGCGAACAGCGCGATCTTCAGCGTGGTGAATGCGGTGCTGCTTCGGCCGCTTCCGTTCAAAGACCCAAAGGGGCTTGTGCGAATCTGGGGAAAGTATGACAAGCAAGGCATACCAAAGAATTGGATCTCGCAACCCGAGCTTGTCGACATCTGGGATCAGAGCGAAGCATTCGAAGCGGTTGCCGCCTATCAAACCGGCGGTGTCAATCTCACCGGCACCGGCGAACCGGTCCGCGTCAACGCCGCCTCGGTGAACGCCAGTCTCTTTTCGATTCTCGGCATCGAAGCTCGTCTGGGTCGCGTGCTCCTCGACGAAGAAGATCAGCCCGGCCGCAATCGAGTCGCCGTAATCAGCGACTCGCTTTGGCGGAGTCGTTTTGCCTCAGACCCTTCGATCGTCGGCACTGAACTCGGCCTCAGTGGTAATTCATTCACGGTGGTCGGAGTCATGCCGCCGGGATTCCACTTTCCTAACAATGAAGACATTTGGACTCCAATCGCAATCGACAAGAACAATCCCGGCAACCGCGGAAATCACGGTCTTGAGGTGATCGCCCGGCTGAAACCCGGCGCGACTTTTCCACAGGCGCAAACCGAACTGACAAATGTCGCCGCGACTCTCGAACAGCGATTTCCCAATAACTACGGAGACAGCGGGTTTGGTTTTTATCCGGTGGCGATGATGGATGAATTGGTCGGCACGATTCGGCCGGCACTTTATATCCTGCTTGGCGCAGTAGGATTTGTGCTCTTGATCGCCTGCGCGAATGTCGCCAACTTATTGCTCGCACGCGCTACGGTAAGAGAAAAAGAAGTGGCAATTCGAGCGGCGCTTGGTGCGCGCCGCGGAGGATTGATTCAGCAACTGCTCACCGAGAGCGTGATGCTCTCCGTGGTCGGCAGCGCGCTCGGGCTCGGGCTTGCCTGGGCCGGCGTAAAATTGTTTGCGGCGCTTGGCCCCCGTGATATTCCTCGCATTGCAGAGATTGGCCTCGATCTTCGAGTCGTCGGATTCACCGTTCTGATCGCCGTCGTCACCGGAGTTGTATTCGGACTTGCCCCGGCGATTCAAATCTCGAATCCCGATCTGCACGATACGCTCAAGGAAGGCGGCCGTGGCTCGACAGGCGGCCGCCACCTTGTGCGCAATGCGTTGGTCGTCGCCGAAGTCGCAATTGCGCTGGTGCTCCTTGTCGGGGCCGGCCTGATGATCAAAAGTTTTCAGCAGTTAATAAAGCTCGACATGGGTTTCCGCACCGATCAGACGCTAACGATGCGCTTGACGCTACCGGGCGCCAGATATTCGGATAACACCAAGGTCATTGGGTTCTATCGCCAATTGCTCGATCGGGTGAAAGCCTTGCCGGGCGTGGAGTCGGCTGCCGCGATCTCTCAGCTCCCACTCAGCGGCGCGTACTCTTCAGGGTCGACGGCGGTCGAAACGCCCGAGACCGATGAGGTCTTCAAAAAGTTCCAGAACTATCCTTACATCGAAGCAGATCGGCGATCCGTTTCAGCCGACTACTTCAAGACGCTTGGAATCGCGCTCAAGGCCGGGCGCTTCCTTACCGATGCCGATAACGAAACAGCCCCGGCGGTTGCAGTCGTAGATGAGGCATTTGAAAAACGCTTCTGGCCCGCGACCGGCGCAGTCGGCAAGCGATTCATCTCAGGTTTCAACAACGGAAAGTTCTCGTTTGGCGAAGTCGTCGGTGTTGTCTCGCACATCAGGCACTACGGAGTCGATGAAGTCAAAAAGTACAGCCTGTCGCAAGGCGGCCGCGAAGAGGTCTACTTTCCTTACACCCAGCGTCCGCAAAACCAAATGTATCTGGCGATCAGGACCGGCGCCGATCCTCTGGCGTTGACCGGGGCCGTTCGCAGCGAGGTCCTCGCGCTTGACTCAAGCCAACCGGTTTACGAGGTGAAGTCGATGAATCAGCTCGTTACGACTTCGCTCGCCCAACGCCAGCTCAACATGGTTTTGTTCGCGGCGTTCTCTGCAATCGCGTTGATTCTGGCTTCGGTCGGGATCTACGGTGTTATGTCTTACTCGGTGACGCAACGAACACACGAGATCGGCATACGCATGGCTTTGGGCGCGCAGCAACGCGGCGTGCTTGCGCTGGTTGTCAGGCAGGGCATGAGTTTGGCTCTGGCGGGCGTTGGGATCGGCCTCGTTAGCGCTTTTGCATTGACGCGATTGATGTCGAGTCTGCTGTTCGGAGTAAGCGCGACTGATCCGTTGACCTTCCTGGCGATCGCGGTGCTTTTGACAGGAGTGGCTCTGGTAGCCTGTTTCGTGCCAGCTCGCCGGGCAACGCGAGTCGATCCGATGATCGCACTTCGGTACGAATAGTAGGTTCAGAGTTCAGGGTTCAGAGTTCAGGGTTCAGAGTTCAGGGTTCAGGGTTCAGGGTTCAGGGTTCAGGGTTCAGGGTTCAGGGTTCAGAGTTCAGGGTTTAGGGTTTAGGGTTCAGGGTTCAGAGAGTTCATTGCGGTGAAGTCTAAACCGCCCCTGAACGCTTGAACCCGGACTCTTCTCAATGTCTAACCTGAACCCTGAACCCTGAACCCTGAACCCAAAACCCTGAACCCAAAACCCTGAACCCTGAACCCTGAACCCGGGACCCTAGACCCTGAACCCTGAACCCGGAACTCAGAACCCGGAACCCGGAACTCAGAACCTTAGGAGCGTCATGGACAAACTTCTCAGCGACATTCAATACGCAACTCGAACCTTGATCAAGACTCCCGGTTTTACGGCCGTTGCTGTCATCGCGCTCGCGCTCGGCATCGGGGCCAACACCGCGATCTTCAGCGTCGTCGATGCGCTCCTGATTCGCCCGCTGCCATACAAGAACCCCGAGCGATTGATTCTGATCTGGCACAACTATCCGCAAATCAATCTTCCGCAAGCGTCGATATGCGCGCCTTGCTATCACGAGTACCGCGACATGACCAGTTCTTTTGAACAGGTAGCGGCATCGACCGGTTGGAACGTCGCCCTCACCGGCACGGGCGAGCCCGAACGTTTGCAGGGCAGCAGGGTTTCCTACAACTACTTCGCGACCTTCGGCGCCGAAGCCGCGCAGGGACGCACCTTCGTCGAAGCCGAAGATCATCCAGGTTCCAACACCGTCGTCGTGCTGAGTCACGGACTGTGGGTTCGCCGATTCGGCGCCGACCCGGGCATCGTCGGCACGACCCTCACTCTTGACGGGCAGAGCTACACGGTCGTCGGCATAATGCCGTCAGATTTCGTTGTTCCTCAGATGGTCGACATCTGGACTCCAATTGCATTCCCGCCCGAAGAACTTGCGGCAAACAATCACGGCAACGAATTCCTCACCGTCATCGGCCGATTGAAACCCGAAGTAAACATCACTCAGGCGCAGGCCGATATGAACACGCTTGCGGACCAGCTTCGCCCGCAGTTCTACGGCGCGAACTGGGGCATCAGCGTCGTCTCTTTGCGCGAGCAACTCGTGGGCGACGTTCGGCCTGCGTTGTTGATACTGCTTGGCGCCGTTGGTTGTGTGTTATTGATCGCATGCGCGAACGTGGCCAATCTCCTTCTGGCCCGGGCCTCAGCGCGCACGAAAGAGATCGCGATTCGCACGGTACTCGGCGCGAATCGCCGGCGAATAGTCCAGCAACTGCTTACCGAAAGCGTCCTCCTCGGAATTCTCGGCGGTGTGATCGGAATAGGTCTCGCGTATATTGGAATTCGTTTGATAGTGCTGGGGATTCCGGAAAACATTTCGAGCATGATGATCGGATTGCGAAACGTCGGCTTGAATCTCAAGGTTCTAGGTTTCACGATGGCGGTGTCGGTTTTGACCGGCATTCTGTTTGGACTCGTGCCCGCCTTTCAAGCATCAAGACCTGACTTCAACGAAGCACTCAAGGAAGGCGGCCGCGCGGGCAGCGAAGGCGGCCGGCACAATCTCGTCCGAAGCGCGCTGGTGGTGTTTGAAGTCGCAGTCGCACTGATCCTTCTTGTGGGCGCCGGGTTATTGATTCGAAGCTTCTCTCGCCTTCAGGAAGTGAATCCCGGTTTCAATCCAAACAACGTCCTGAGCATGCAGCTCACGTTGCCTCGATCAAAGTACGCCGAGAACGATCAAATGGCCGCCTTCTACGAGCGGGCGCTCGATCGCATCAAGACGTTTCCTGGAATTCAATCTGTAGCATTCGGCACAAATCTGCCGATGAGCGGAAACAATTCGAGCGCGTCGTTTTCACTCGAAGGCTTGCAGGTCGCGCAAGGCGAGAGCTCGCCGCACGGCGATCCTCACATGGTCAGCACAGATTACTTCAAGACCATGCAGATTCCGCTTCAGCGAGGGCGCTACTTCACCGAACAGGACTCCAAATACTCGCTTCCGGTCACGATCGTCGATGAGACGCTCGCCTCGCGTTACTGGCCGGATCAGGATCCGATAGGCAAACGCATCGCGGCTTTCTTTGACAGTAAGAATCGCCAGCTCAATTGGCGAACGGTCGTGGGCGTCGTAAAAAACGTCAAGCGCTACGGTCTGGACGGAAAAATCAAAGAGCAGTATTACTTCCCACAATCGCAGAGCCCGCAACGCAACACGTATCTGCTCGCGCGCTCCGAAGGTGATCCATCGAAGCTCGCCGGCTCGATTCGCGAAGCGATCCACGAAGTAGACAAGGACCAGCCGATCTATCGTGTGATGACGATGGAGCAGGTTGTGTCGAATTCGGTATTGCAAAAAAGATTTGCGATGGTGTTGCTCGGCATCTTCGCGGGCGTCGCGTTGCTATTGGCGGCGGTTGGAATCTACGGTGTGATGGCTTATTCGGTCACGCAGCGCACGCACGAGATTGGCATAAGAATGGCTCTGGGAGCCCAACAGAAGGATGTGCTTGCACTCGTCGTGAGACAAGGAATGTTGATGACCGGGATTGGAGTCGCGATCGGACTCGGCGGCGCGTACCTTGCGACAAAGCTAATGGTGAGTTTGTTATTTGGGATTGGCGCTCACGATCCGCTGACGTTTGCGGGAATCCCATTGTTGCTTGGCGGAGTGGCATTGTTAGCGTGTTTCGTTCCGGCCCGCCGCGCAACCCGAGTCGATCCAATGATCGCGCTGCGTTACGAATAAATCTAAAACCACGGGGAGCACGGGGAGACGCGCAGAGGAGCAGAGGAGAAGAGGAGAAAAGGTGCTGACATTTCCCTCTGCCCCTCTGCCCTCTTCCCTTTTCCCCTTTCGCGCTTCCTTAATCTATAATCCCTTCCCATGACCACTGCCCTAGTCTATGACCCCATTTTCCTCAAACACGAAACTGGAACTCATCACCCGGAGAGCCCTGAGCGTTTGAAAGTCATCATATCCGCTCTCCAACAAGATGAACCGCTGTGGACCCGGCTCCAACAGGCGTCCCCAAGGCCCGTTAGCGATAAAGACATCATGCGATGCCACAGCTATCGGCTCATCGATCACATTCAAAGTCTCTGCGAGGGCGGCGTGCCATTCATCGACCGCGATACTTCGATCTGTGACGAGTCGTTCGCAATTGCAAAGCTTGCGGCTGGCGCCGCTGTGGTCGGCGTCGATCAAGTCTTCAAAGGCGAGGCAGACAACGCAATTGCGCTTGTCCGGCCGCCCGGCCATCACGCGACTTCAGATCACGCGATGGGTTTCTGTTTATTCAATAATGTCGCGATCGCGGCGCGCTATGCACAAGTTCACTACGGGGCCGATCGGGTTCTAATAGTTGACTGGGATGTTCATCACGGAAACGGGACTCAGGAGATATTCTATCGAGACCCGTCTGTGTTTTACTTCTCGACGCATCAGTATCCTTATTACCCGGGCACCGGCGCGTCTAACGAACGAGGCCTCGACAAGGGGGAAGGAACCACGCTCAACATTCCAATTGCAGAGGGAACACCAGCCGAGGCGCATCGCCAGGTCTTCAACGAAGCTTTGCAGGCCATCGAAAAGGCCTTCCCGCCGGATTTGATAATCATCTCCGCGGGGTTCGATTCAAGACGTGACGATCCGCTTGGGGGGTTGATGCTCGAGGATGCCGACTTTCGAGAGATGACCAAACAATTGATGGACATCGCCGACCGGCAAGCCAACGGTCGCGTAGTGTCGGTGCTTGAAGGCGGCTACAAGTTAGATACGTTAGGCGAAACCGTGCGGACTCACGTGGACGCCTTTGCATCGTAGAGACGCTGTTGATCGCCGATTCGAGCGCTTATAATGCGCAGGCGGAGACCATCGTTATGACAATGATCATGAATCTAACGGCCGTCTTTCTTAAGGTCCCGGAGGGCTACATTGGACTTGTAGAAGAGCTTCCCGGCGCCAACACTCAGGGCGCGACTCTGGCTGAAGCCAGGGCGAACCTGGAAGAAGCCGTCGCATTGGTAATGGAAGCGAATCGCGAACTCGCGGAAGAGTCGCTTCAAGGAAAGGACGTCATCCGTGAGCCGCTAACAATCTCAGCCGCATGAAGAGAAAGGATCTTATTCGCCATCGCGAGGCAAACGGCTGCGAGTTTCTACGCGAAGGCGGCAATCACTCGGTATACGTCAACCGCCCTGCACAAAAGAAATCGACCGTTCCCAGGCACCGAGAGATTAACGAACTGCTGGCACGCAAAATCTGCAGGGAGCTTCAGGTTCCGGAGCCGTGACGCTCGCGTCGTGTGCTCTTCTCTAAGAGAAGAAGTTGGGCTCTTAGAGGCGGCGATGTTGAACCCGTGAAGACAATGAACCTCGATTTAACGGACAATGCGATTCGTGTTCTGCAGAAGCGAATATTCGCGCGCGATCAGCAAGGGCGCGTCGCCGAAACACCCGACGACATGTTCCGCCGAGTGGCGACGAGCGTTGCTTCGGCCGACTTGCAATATGGGACGCCCGCCGATGCCGCTCGCAGCGAAGAAGAGTTCTTCCAGATCATGACCGCGCTCGAGTTCCTGCCAAACTCGCCTACGCTCATGAACGCCGGAAGGAATCTCGCTCAGCTCTCGGCGTGCTTTGTGCTGCCCGTAGAAGACTCGATGGAATCAATCTTCGGGACGCTGCGCGATACCGCGCTCATTCAAAAAAGCGGCGGAGGAACCGGCTTCTCTTTCTCGCGGCTGCGGCCAAAAGAAGCCCCAATCGAATCCACGCATGGTGTTTCAAGCGGGCCTGTTTCGTTCATGCGGCTGTACAACTTCGCTACTGAAGTAACGAAACTCGGAGGCAAACGCGCGGGCGCGAACATGGCTATCCTGCGCGTCGATCACCCCGATATCGAAGAGTTCATCGCTTCAAAAACAAATCCGCTCGAGTTGAACACCTTCAATATCTCCGTCGCCGTGACCGACGACTTCATGGAGAAGGTCAGGAAGGGCGAGTCGTACGACCTGATCAATCCACGAACACACAGCGTGGCCGGGCAGTTGGACGCGCGCGCGATACTCGATCGAATCGTCGAGTCCGCGTGGCGCAACGGCGAGCCGGGTGTGATCTTTATCGATCGAATCAATCGCGACAATCCCACGCCCGAGCTTGGTCAGATTGAGAGCACCAACCCGTGCGGCGAACAGCCGCTGCTGCCTTATGAATCGTGCGTGCTGGGCTCGATCAATCTTGCAAAGTTTCATCGCGACGGCGCCATCGACTACGATCGGCTAAGGAAAGTCGTGCGTCTCGCGGTTCACTTTTTGGACAACGTCATCGACGTAAGCGAGTACCCGATTCAGGAAATCGCCGACATAACCAGGCTCAATCGAAAGATCGGGCTCGGCGTGATGGGATGGGCAGACCTGCTGATACTGCTCGGGATTGCTTATGACTCCGACGAAGCAATCGGGCTCGGCGAAGAGGTGATGCGGATCATTTCACGCGAAGCGACGGAGGCTTCGGTTGACTTAGCGCGGCAACGCGGTCCGTTTCCAAGATGGATGGATGAAAGCATCTATCACCTGGCCGGCAAAGCGGGATCGCCCGGCTGGCGAGCTCGCCGAAACGCGACCGTGACGACGGTGGCTCCGACGGGGACGATCAGCCTGATAGCGAATTGTTCCAGCGGCATCGAGCCGGTCTACTCGATCGTGTACCGGCGGCTGTCGTTCGAATCCGATCGATTGACTTTTGTTCATCCGCTGTTTGAAGACTATGCGCGCAAGCACAGTTTCTACAGTGACGATTTGATCAAGCGCGTGGCTGAGACCAGAACGGTAAGAGATATTGCGGAAGTACCGGATGAAGCGAGACGCGTGTTCGTCACCACGCACGAGATAGCGCCCGAATGGCACGTGCGAATGCAGGCCGCGTTTCAACGAAGCATTGACGCCGCGGTTTCAAAGACGATCAACTTCCCCGGCGAGGCGAGCGTTGACGATGTAAGGCGCGCTTACGTTATAGCGCACGAGCTGGGATGCAAAGGCATCACGGTGTATCGAGACGGCTCGCGCGAGAAACAAGTTCTGAGCACCGAGATTGAGAGCATGACCGAGCCTTTGACGCTTGCGTCCGCCGGGCAGGCAGAGATGCAGCGGCCGGAGAATCAACTGCTGGCCAGAAACATTTGTCCCGAATGCGGCGAGACACTGCGGCACAACGGCGGCTGTTTGTATTGCTCGTGCGGGTATTCGGTGTGCGTGCAAACTTAATCAGATTTGCCTGCTCGAACCGAAACCACGGATTGAGTTGGAACCAGAGATTAAAAGCGCTATGGCGTGGCGCTACTATTTCTTCTTGCCCGGCAGAATTCGGATACGCCACACGTCGTTGTACTTTTCCTTGTTGCCATTCACCGTACGCTCTCGACTTGTGTAGTAGACGGTGATCCGGCGGCCCATGAACTCTGCAAGTTCGGAGATCACATTTTTGTCGGGCGGACTTGGCCGACGCTCCATCCCGGAATCGGCTCGACCCCCAGGCAGAATAGACGCGGCGTCTCCCGGGCCGACGTATTTGAACACCTGATATTTGGCCTCTTTGTTATACGGAAAATCGACCACTCGAAAGTTACGGCCATCGCGCCGCCACTCATACGGGGCATCTGGTATCGAAGCCACAAACGTCAGCAGGTTCTTGCCACCCGCGTCCGCAAACGTTAGCGTCAGCGTGCGCAGCGAGTTGTCTACAGCTATAACTTCCCCAGTCCAGGTGTCACCTGAATATCCCATCGGGTAATAATCGGGATCAGCCTTTCCTTTCTGCGCCAAAGCCAACGCACCGCAGAAGACAATCCACGCGAGAGCAGCAACGGATCTCTTCATATTCTTTACTTCCTCGATTATCGAGAGTTTCCGTTTCAATCTAAACGGATGACATCGTATCGACGCTATCAGACATTGTTACGACTGGCGTGCCTTTGTTCATGCGCCCACTTGGCTTCGATACCAATCGACGGTGCGGCGAACGCCTTCGTCGAAATCCACCGAAACGCGATAGCCGAAGGCCTGTTCCGCGGCTTCAATCGAAGCCTGCGAATCCCGCACGTCACCCGCGCGCGCGGCTTCGTGAACCGGTTCGATGTCGCTTCCAAGAATCTCTTTCAGCCTCGCGAGCAATTCGAGCAACGTGTAACGGCCGCCACACGCAACATTGAATGCCCGTCCAGCCATTCCATCGGCTTCTGAAGCCAGCAGGTTCGCGTTCACCACATTGTCCACATAAGTGAAGTCGCGCGACTGAAGCCCGTCGCCGTAAACCACCGGCGCTTTGCCGTTGAGCAACGCTGTGATGAACCGCGGCACCACCGCCGCGTATTGAGACTCGGGGTCCTGGCGCGGCCCGAAGATATTGAAGTAGCGAAGCGATACGATCTCAAATCCATAGATCTGTTTGAAGACGCTCGCGTAGTGCTCACCCACAAGCTTTGACAGCGCGTACGGCGAGAGCGGTTGAGCAGTCATGTCTTCGCGTTTCGGAAGCACCGGGGTCTCGCCGTAGACCGACGAACTGGATGCGTATACAACTCGCCTGGCGCCGGCATCCCGTGCTGCAAGGAAGACATTCAGCGTACCGGTCATATTCACTTCGTGGGTGGTCAGCGGATCAACAACCGAGCGTGGGACCGATCCAAGCGCCGCCTCGTGAAACACGATATCAACACCTTTTGTCGCGCGCTTCACAACATCGGCGTCGCGAATGTCGCCATGGACTATTTCGATGTCATTGCGAAATGAATCCAAATTCGATTCTCTTCCGGAACTGAAATCATCGAGTACGCGTACCGTATGTCCATCCAGCACGAGGCGCTCCGCGATATGGCTTCCAATGAATCCAGCTCCGCCGGTCACCAGATAGGCTCGTTTTGGCATATGTTCTCCGGGTTGCTGAATTATTCAATCAACAGGCACAAACCGACTCTCAAGTTAAAGAATCAAGGGAGGCGGTTTTTCACTTCTTGATCAGGAAATTCCCGATGGCCAAACAATCGATCCCCGAACAATAAAACCCGCGCACCGCTTCGCGCGGCGTTGACACGACAGGTTCGCCAAACAGATTGAACGACGTGTTCAACAGCACGGGCACACCGCTCGCTTCGCCAAACTTCGTCAGCAGCTTCCAGAATGAGGCGTTGGTCTTGCGGTTCACGGTGTGAACACGCACAAGGCCGTCGCCGAACAACGCAGCCGGAATTGATTGGCCCTTTCCTTCCCTGATCCGGCTGACACCCTGTAGGAATTCGTCGAGCGCGCTTGGTTCGAAGAACTCTTCGGCGCGCTCCTCGGGAACCGAAGCGCAGAACGGACGAAACTCTTCGCGATGCTTGATGAAGCTGTTCAGATTGTCTCGCATCATTTCCGAAGCGGGCGAAGCCAGAATACTGCGAGCGCCGAGGCTGCGAGGTCCGAATTCCATTGCGCCGCGAAACCAGCCGACGATTCTCCCCTGTTCAAGGAGCCGTGCAACTTCCGCGGTCAGCTTGTCCTCAGTCAAACAATACTCATAGACGAGTTTGCAATTGTCGAGCACGCCTTTGACTTGATCGTCGCTGAATTGCGGCCCCAGGAAAGCGTGCCGCATCTCGTAGGCGCGCTCGCGATTGCCGAGTACTTGATGCCACACGTACAGCCCCGCGCCGATCGAACATCCGGCATTGCCCGCCGCCGGCTGCACGAACAGTCGCTTGAAGCCCGATCTTCGCTCGATTGCGGAACTCGCGAGACTGTTGAGCGCCACGCCCCCCGCAAGGCACAAGTTTGTTTCGCCGGTTCTTTGGCGGTGACGCGAAGCGGTTTCGCACAACACATCTTCGATGCGAGCCTGAACGCTCGCGGCAAGATTGCGATGGGAGCTGGTGATCGGCTGATCACTCGCGCGCGCAGGGAACCCGAGTCGATCAAAGAACCGATCGCCGAGCGCGGGTGTTCCCGCCAATGAAAAGTATTCGAGATTCACCGACGGCAATCCTTCATGATCGACTCGGAGGAGATCGCCCAGTACTTCCGCGAACTCCGGCTTGCCGGTCGGCGCCAGCCACATTGTCTTGTGCCAATCACCATCGGCGTTGAATCCGAGCGCGGCGGTAACCGCGCTGTAAACCAATCCGATCGAATTCGGGAACTGGGCTTCGGCGTCGAGACGAAGCTCGCGGCCTTCGCCGGTCATCAACGCAGCCGAGGTCATATCGCCCTTGTTATCGGCCGAAATCACGGCAGCGCGCTCAAAACCCGAGGCGTAGAATGCGCTCGCGCCGTGCGCGAGTTGATGAGGGACTTCGATAAACTTCGCGTCGGCATTCAGGCGTGTCTCAACGAGCCTTCGGGTCCTCAATCGTTGCTTAAGGTCATTGAGGCTTTCAACGAAGTACGGTGGGAAATCTTCGATCGATCCGTGATCGGCTGAGTTGATGGCAAGCCGGGAATTGAACGCGATTTCGCGATGAAAGCGCTTGTGAGGCTCGAGATAGTACGCAACGCAATCGATCTTATCGAAGCCTATCCCGGCGCGTTCGAGACAAAACTCGATCGCGCGAAACGGCAAGCCGCCCGCGTAGTTCATCCCGATGTGGCGGATGCGCGCGAGCTTCTCTTCTTCGATTGCAGCGATAACCTTGCCATCCTGAATCAGCGCTGCCGCGGCGTCTCGCTCCTGTCCGGATATTCCGAGAATCTTCATCGATGGGTTTCGCTCTGCATTGCGTCGTTGGGATGAATACCATTAACACCCGAGGAAAGCGTTTTCAAGCTGCCCGGTAACCAATTTACTCGCCACGAAGACACAAAGTCACAAAGAGGCACGATGGCGGCTTGGTGGCAACCCTGGCGCAGCCTGCTGTCTTCGTGACTTTTTGGCGAGTAGCTCTGGTGCGGCCGCGCGCGAGGTTACAATTACAGCGCCGCGCAGTATAATCCGCGCTGACCCGAGCAGAGTGCACACAGGAGATAACGTGGCGATCGTCAACGGAATTATCGATGCGTGGATGCAGCATCCGACGCCGGGTTTCAGTCAGCATCCGATGTTTGAGTCTTTGCGCCGGTGGACGCGCGGCAAGACGATGAACTCGGACGTCACTCTTGAAACCACCATCGCGGCAATGGATCAGGCCGGCATCAGTGTAGGATTGATTTCGGCGTGGTGGGGGCCTCAAGGCCCGATGATCTCGAACGACGAAGTCGCCGGATTCGTCAAGACATATCCTGATCGATTCGCCGGAATTGCCTCCGTGAATCTGTATCAACCGATGGAAGGCGTTCGCGAGTTGAGACGGTGCGTTCGTCAGCTCGGTTTCCGGGGCTTGAGAATAATCCCATGGCTCTGGAATCTACCGCCGGATGATCGCCGCTACTATCCGCTCTACGCTGAATGCGTCGAATTGAGGATTCCGTTTTGCCTTCAGGTTGGACACACCGGGCCCCTGTGTCCGTCGGAGCCCGGCCGTCCTATTCCATATCTCGATCATGTCGCGCTCGAATTTCCGGAGCTAAAGATCGTCGCGGGTCACATCGGTTATCCGTGGACCGCGGAGATGATTTCGCTCGCGATGAAATATCCAAACGTCTACATCGATACATCCGCCTACAAGAGCAATCGATATCCTCGCGAACTGGTCGACTATCTAAGAGGTCACGGGCGAAAGAAGGTGCTGTTCGGATCGAACTATCCTATGTTGATGCCCGGCGATTGCCTGAAAGATCTGGCCGCCCTCGAGTTGGATGATGAGACGAACGGGACGTTCCTGCGTGAGAATGCAAAGCGCGTGTTTTCTCTTACCGAGGATTGAGAGGGCAATGTGTTGATCCGTACATCTCTCCAATTAATCGCAGCTGTTTTTGTGATCGTCGCGTCGGCGATTGTTTCGCTTGCGCAAACCGGTCCGGAGCAACAGCCTCCGAACCTGCAGGTCCTAAGTCACAAATGGTCGAAGATTTCGATACTGAGCCGCCGGGACTACGACAATGTCTTTGATCCGTCAGCATCCTCGCACGAAGAAAGAGAAGCCAAAAGATCGCAAAGCACACGTTACGCCTACGAAATAAAAGTCAGAAATACCGGTGACAAACTCATTCGAGCGATTCGATGGGACTATGTCTTCGTCGAACCTGAAACCCGCGTGGAACTCGGACGCCGGCGGTTCTACAGCCCGGTCAGCCTCCGGCCAAAACAAGAAAAGAAGCTGGAAGGAATCACACGGTATGCGCCAACGCCAATCGTCTCCGCGAAGGGGCTCGAAACCGAGCGAGTCGTAATCGAGTGTGTGATCCTCTCGGACGGTTCGATATGGCAGGAGCCGTCGTTCACCGGCAGTTGCACCATTGAACGCAAGTGAGCCGACCGCACATAAGGAAGGGAATGCGCCACCAGGCCCCGGTGTCACAGTGCAGTACGAAGGTATTTGCTTCCTTGTGTGTTCGAGTCTTCGTGGCAAGTTCGCGGCCACTGATGATCTGCTGCCTTGTGGCGGCAACAGCGACCGTCTCTACGCCATACGGCTCCAAAAGAATTGATGAGGCCCGGCAAGCACACATCACAATCCTCTCAACCACAGACCTGCACGGTAATATTTATCCCATTGACTACAACACCAACACGCAGGATTCGCGGGGGCTCGCTCGCGTCGCGACAATCGTGAAGCAGGCGCGAAGTGAAACTCCCAATCTTTTGTTGCTGGATTCAGGAGACACGATTCAGGGAACGCCGCTGACTTTCCATCACGCGAAAATCAATAACACGACGCCCGATCCGATGATGACCGTGATGAACGCGATGCGCTACGACGCGATGGCCGTGGGAAATCATGAATACGAATTCGGCTGGGATGTCTTGACCAAGGCGCGGCGTGAAGCTCGATTTCCGTGGCTCTCGGCTAACACCTATAAGAAAGGAACGGATCAAACTTACTTCGAGCCCTTCCTCATCAAGCAAGTGAGTGGCGTGCGGGTTGGGATCCTCGGGCTGACCACCCCCGCGATGCCGAGCCTCGATGACCCCGAGCGCTACTATTCAAAGATCGAGGTGCGCGAACCGGTGAGCGAGGCTCGAAAGCGGGTCGCAATGCTCCGAGACCGGGAACACGTTGACGTAGTGATCATTGCGATGCACATGGGGCTCGAAGCCGACTTGCGAACCGGCGACAAATATCCCGGGCAGATGCCAAACGAAAACGCGGCAATCGCAATCGCCCAGCAGGTTCCGGGCATAGATGTCATCCTGATGGGTCACACTCATCGCCAAGTGTCTGATCTCTACATCAACGGAGTGCTGCTGGCTCAGGCTGAGAAGTGGGGCCACTCGATTGCGCGAGTTGATTTGTCACTGGAAAGAAGAGAAGGAAACGGGCGTTGGCGCGTTGTGACCAAGTCGGGTCGCACGATCGTGATAGGCGATCAAGTGGTGGCCGATCTCGAGATTTTGCGGATCGCCGAACCTTATCATCGCGAAACCCAGGCCTGGCTCGACCAGGTAATCGGCGATTCGGCGGTCGAGATGCGCGCGGGAGAAGAACGCTTCTGCGACACCGCGATCCTTGACCTCGTTCAACGGGTGCACTTGGAAGCGGGCAACGCGGACGTCGCGATGAGCATGAGCCTGAACCCGAAAGCACGAATACCGAAAGGCGCGGTAACGATTCGCAACATCATAGGGCTATACGAATACGAAGCGTCGCCGATAATGATCGAGGTAACGGGCAAACAATTGAAAGAAGCGCTCGAGCATTCGGCGCGGCATTTCGGCGAGTACAAGCCAAACACGCCGCTCGTGGATCTTCTCGACGAGCGCTTTCCGCCTTACACATATGACGTCGCCGAAGGGATCGACTACGTGTTGGATATCTCAAAGCCGATTGGCAATCGCGTTCAGAACATGCAGTTTCGAGGGAAGCCGGTTGAGCCTGGCCAGAAGCTGCGTATTGCGACGATCACATTTCGGGCAAACGGCGGCGCGGGCTACACGATGTTCAAGGGTGCGCGCGTGATCTCAAGATCGAGCAAGGATCTTCGCGAGTTGATCATTGAATGGGTTAAGCGGAAGGGTCATATTCCAACGACGGCGACAAACAACTGGCGACTTCTGCCGGAACCCTGGACGGGCCTACCAAGACGGTGAACCTGCCCTTTTGTTTCCGGCAAACCGGGCTCGTCATCCACGTGCACCAAAATCCGGAAGCCCTGACGATTTGTTGGAGTGTCAGTGCAGCTCACCAGGTTGCAGTAACAAGTTGACACAGCCGGAGTAGCAGTCATAGGATCTGTAACAATTCAAACGCAATAGAGGAGGTTCATCAATGAACTTCTCAGCCACAACGAATCAAACCACCACACTGATCCTCTCTTTGGTTGGGGTGCTGATACTCTTCATCTGTTTGGTGCTGATCCTGACCAATAGGGCTCCGGCAATCAACGTTCACCAGAAAATTAAGGGCTTCGGACTAGACATGGATGTTTCGCTCATAACGATACTGGTGATCGTTGGTCTTGTACTTGCGCTTTCCAGCGCCTATGTGCAACTGAGGGATTTCCAAAGGGATCTCGAGTCGATACGGCAGGAAAACGCTGGGCTGAACATACGCCTCGCGCATGCGGGAAAATCACGTGTGACCCTCTTGTTACAACTGGACGTGGATGACGGCTCGGACTCGCTCCCCAATCCTACCGAGTTATACTGCAAATACTATCTTAACGACTACGACTACGAGGGCTGGAGGACGGTGGACACTATTAATCAAGGCTACGCAGACGAATATAGACTGGACCTGGATGACATAACCTCTTTTACTAATATTCAGAAGCTGATGCTGATACAGAAGGACAAGAAAAGGGCGTGGGTCACGCAATCCGTCGGACAAGTTCTAAAGCCTTCGTACAAGCTGAAAAAAACGGAAGTGCCGAAGGAGTAATTTTTGTGTCAAAGAGATCGCGCCGGTCGACATACTGGTGGCAGGCTACGCTGGCGGTCCTCCTGCTCGCCCCAGTGGGCGTGATTGTTGCAGCGCAAGAGGTGGGCGCTGACAATACCGCCAAGTATCTGGGTTCCGGTCGCTACGCTTGGACTGTCTTCATCGTCGCCAAGGACAAGTCAATCCTCACAAGGATAAGATACGTTGAGTATACTCTTTATCCAACCTTCCCGAATCATGTTCGCCGGGTCGAGACTCCGGGCAACAATCATAGTTTTCCGCTCTCCGAAAAGGGATGGGGAGAATTCGATCTCGGCATCAAGGTCGCCTTTGACGGCGGAAGGATAAGTTCCTTCAGCTATCACCTCAATCTGTTCGACAAAGCTCAACCAGAAAAGACGGCCAAGCCAAAACCCAAGCCCAGGAAAAAAGCGACGTGACGTATTGCCTCGCTGGAAATGGAGGAGAACCATGTGGTCTCGGTTTCAGGTCGCAACAGTATTCGGACTGCTGCTGGTAATCCTGCCTGCGACAAGTGTGATTGCTGAGAGCCAGGCTCGTCCCAAGAGTAAACTGCCTCGTAGCGGTCGTAACTCCACCGAACGCATCGACCTTAGCCGTAGGAAGTTACAACTCCTTCAAGGCAATATCGCCGGAGCAGAAAAGCGCCGGTATCTTTTGATCGGCGGGCCCGACCTTAAGGTCCACTTTGATCTTAAGGCCAGTGATCACGTCGGAGTCACGATCTACAAACCTAGACGAAGTGCGGATGCAAATAAGCAAACCCCCGAACAAGAGAGAATCCTCGTCGAAGACGTGACAGAGTGGTCTGGCGAGTTGGAAGAGGATGGCGACTATGTTTTTGAAGTAGCCCGGCGAAAAAACGCCACCAATCGCAGTGCACATTATTCTCTTCACCTCGAAGCGTCCAGGTTCCATTGACGAGACGCAACGAGTAACACCGCGGGCGTACACTCCGTTGACACCCAACATTCTGGCGGCGATTCGATTGCAACCAATTATCGCCGACTCAACCGTCGGGTTACTAGATCCAAATCTGGCAATCCAGTACTATGGCGACAGCTGTCACGGGTAAGGATAGATTCTAGTTTCGGCGCAAATGCCGGGCAGAATCCTCAGCATCGCCATTCGGAGACGGCCTCAACGATGAATCAAGAGAATAACCACGGCGACTTTCAACGCGAAGAACAACGCGTCGAGGCGCGCAGCGCTGTCTTCAAAAAAGAGCTCGGGCTCACGGATCTTGCGCTCACTCAAATCCTCTTTATTGTAGGGCTCCCGTGGATCGGAGTCGCCGCCAAACAAGGCCCTTCGCACGTCGTTCTGTGGTTGCTGGCGATCTTTCTTTTCTACATTCCATCCGCCGTAGTCGTGATCTATTTGAATCGAATGATGCCTCTCGAGGGCGGGCTATATCAGTGGGCGAAGCTTGGCGTCAACGAGACAGTAGGCTTTCTGGTGGCGTGGAATATGTGGCTGTCCGCCATCTTGAACACTTCTGAGATCGGATTGCAGGTAACGCAATACATCGGCTACATCATCGGGCCTGGCGGCGACTGGCTTACCGGCAGCAAGTGGTTCAGCGGCGTCGTGAGTTTCATCATCATCTGCGGGCTTGTGATGATCGCGACAATAGGACTCGGCGTCGGCAAATGGGTACACAAGGCCGGCGGCGTGCTGATGCTCACGGTTTTCGCGGCGATCCTGATACTTCCGTTCTTGAATCGCGCGAACGGCTCGCTCGCCGAATACCATCCGCTCAGAACTGGAATGCCCGTGCTGTCGCTAATGACTTTGAACCTGCTGGGAAAGATGGGATTCGGCGCGCTCGGTGGATTCGAATACGTCGCGATCCACGCCGGTGAATGCCGCGATCCTGTGCGAGCGATTCGCCGCTCGGTCATTGTCGCCGCGCCGGTGATCGCGGTCATGTTCATCCTCGGCACAAGCTCGATGCTCGCGTTGATCGGCCAGCAGCGAGTCGATCTGATCGCTCCGATACCACAGCTTCTCAGCGAAGGCTTCCGGCCGTTGGGCGTCGTGGCGGCAGTTGCCCCTCTCACCATTCTGGCGCTGATGGGAATTCGAATAGCGCAATCAAGCGTGATGTTCGCCGCCAACACGCGGCTTCCCATGGTGGCCGGTTGGGATCGCCTGCTTCCCGATTGGTTCACGAAGCTGCACAGCAAGCACAAGACTCCGGTGAATTCGATTCTGTTCGTAGGCGCTGCGACGCTCGCGATGGGACTTGTCGGGTTGATCGGCGTTGGAAAGCAGGAAGCGTTTCAGTTGTTGTGGAACGCGTCCGGCGTCTTCTACGCGCTTAACTATCTCGTGATGTTTGCGATACCGGTGATCGGGTTGAGAGGCACGGCCTTGCGCCCGCCGCTTTGGCTGAAGCTCGCCGCATTTTCTGGATTCTTGATGACCGTGTTGTATGTCGCGGTTTCCATCGTCCCGATCGTCCAGGTTGAGAGCCGTGTGTCCTTCGCCATAAAGATCGGCGGGTTGATTGTGATCACCAATCTGATTGGCCTCGCGATTTGCATTTTCGCGGAGCGACGCAAACGAATTCGAATGGCGGATGTGATTAGCGCGCCCGCGGACTGAGTCTCGCCACGAAGACACCATGACACTAAGTTTCACCAAGCTTCGCATAGCTTCGTGCCTTCGCGGCAAGAGAGAATCGTCCTTGCTGCTTACTTCCCTTCTTCGTTAGAATCGCGCCACCTTCGCAGCATTAACAAACAGTGGAATCCAATATCTCCAGGAGGAGAATAACCATGTCCGCGAAACGACTCTCGCTTGCTCTGGTGTTATTAATCGCTTTCGCAGCCGCAATGCCGGCACAAACCGCGAAGCACGCGCTCAAACTCGACGATCTCTTTCGCATGCGCGATGTGCGCGATCCTCAAATCTCGCCCGACGGCCAGTGGATCGCTTACGTCGTGTCGACCGTCGATGTGAAAGAAGACAAGAGCAACTCGCATATCTGGATGATCAGCTACGATGGCAAAAGCGATCGTCAGATCACCTCGAGCGCAGACAGCGAGAGTTCCCCGCGTTGGAGCCCCGATGGCAAATACCTCGCATTCACTTCTTCGCGGCCGGGCCTTACGAAAGGAAGCCAGGTGTGGCTGCTCGATCGCAGCGGCGGCGATGCGATGCAGTTGACCAATCTAAAGGGACGCTTGCAGGGCTACGAATGGTCGCCCGATTCCAAGCGACTGGCGCTGGTTGTCGGCGATCCTGATCCTGAAGCCGAAGCAAACGCGGCCGCGACCGAAGCCGGCGGCAAACCGAAACCACCAAAACCCATAGTCATTGATCGCTATCATTTCAAACAGGACGGCCAGGGTTATCTACTCAGCGGCCGGCACAGCTACATATACTTGTTTGACGTCGCGACGAAGAAGCTGGATCGCCTGACCAAAAGCAAGTGGGATGAATCCACCCCGTCGTGGTCGCCCGATGGAACTCGAATAGCTTTCATGAGCAATCGCGCCGATGATCCCGATCGCGAGCCTTCCGCGCAAATATATGTCTCGGACTCAACACCGGGCTCGGCGGAAAAACAACTCACGCCGGCGGCGAGTCGCGGAGGCCGCTCGCGCCTCGAGTGGAGCCCCGATGGAAAATGGATCGCGTTCCTGGAAGGCGAAGAAAAGAAATACGGCGCGTACAGCATGAGTCACCTCGCTCTTGTCGCCTCCGACGGCAGCGCCGCGCCCACGCACGTTCAAGCGGTCGAAGCTTTGGACCGCGGAGTCTCATCACCCACCTTCAGCGCGGATGGAAAATCAATTCGATTCCTGGTCACCGATGATCGTTCGGTGTATCCGGCGCAGGTGAATCTTGCGAGCGGCAAAGTCGATAAGCTGCTCGCGCCGCCGATTGTGTTGTCGAGCTGGGACACCGCGGCTGGTCATTCGATCGCACTTTCTGGCGGCGATATGAAATCCACGGAGATCTATGCCGTTGAAGGAACCGCGCTCCGCCAACTCACGCATCAGAACGACGCATTGTTCGCCGAGCTTAATCTCGCCGGGACCGAAGAGGTCAGCTTCAAGAGCAAAGACGGAACGGAAGTGCATGGCTTGTTGACCTATCCGGTTGGTTATGTGAAGGGAACGAAAGTTCCATTCCTGCTTCGCATTCACGGAGGCCCTAATGGACAGGATCAGCATTCATTCAGCGCGGAGCGGCAGTTCTTCGCCGCCAATGGTTACGCGGTGCTGGCGGTGAATTATCGAGGAAGCTCCGGACGCGGGATGAAGTATTCGCGTTCGATCTTCGCGGACTGGGGTCACTACGAAGTCGAAGACTTGCAAGCGGGTGTGGATCACGTGATCAGAATGGGCGTCGCGGACCCCGATCGCCTGGGCGTTGGCGGATGGAGCTACGGTGGAATTCTGACCGACTACATGATCGCGACCGACACGCGCTTCAAAGCTGCGACGAGCGGCGCGGGCACGGCGTTCACGATTGCGTTCTACGGAACGGATCAATACATCATTCAGTACGACTACGAGATCGGTCCGCCATGGGACCCGAAGGCGTGGGAGACCTATCAAAAGATTTCCTATCCGTTCCTGCATGCGGATCGCATCAAGACTCCGACCTTGTTTCTCGGCGGCGAGCGAGACTTCAATGTGCCGGTTCAAGGCGGCCAGCAAATGTATCAGGCATTGAAGAGCCTGGGCGTAGAAACGCAGATGATCATCTATCCGAATGAGAATCACGGCATCCAGCGCCCGAGCTACCAACGCGATCGGTATGAGCGGTACCTTGCGTGGTACGACAAGTATTTGAAGAAGTCATCGGACGCAGCGGGCAGCCCCGCGGCTGTGCGCTAGAGCGCTTCGATATCCAATGAACTCAAAGCAGAGTGGTTCGCTCCCGTGGTTGGTTGGTATAAACTGATCAGGAGGCCCATCTCGGTTGGACGGACTGAAACCATGCCATTCAGCGAGAAATAGAATGAGCGCTTTGGTGTCTTAGGTTCGCGCTGTCAAAGTTTGGTTTGATGACGATGACATTTGGGTAGAGACCAACTATTGAAGGCCAAGAAACTATCCCGGTCCATGACTCTGACCCAGTTCGATAATGGCTATTGGTACGCAACCGAGCTCAAGGAATTCGCTGACACGATCGGAATACCATCGGCGAAGAAGCTACGCAAAGACGAGCTCGAGAAGGCCATCAAGCACTTCCTCCGGACCGGCAAGACCGAGCCGCCTATCAGGCGAAACCTCTCGAAGTCCGGAATCAAAGACGTCGAACGAGGGCTGAGTCTCAACCTTCCGGTATTGGTCTACACCAACGACAAGGAGACCAAGAGTTTCCTCGAAAGAGAGGCGCAGAAACTTGCGCCAGGCTTCAAGAGAAAATCCGGGACGCGCTACCGGCTCAATCGTTGGCGCGAAGAGCAACTCATCAACGGCGTCAATCTCACCTATGGAGGCCTGGTCAAAGAATACCTTCGACTGTGTCAGATCAAAGAGCCGTTCACCCACATTCCCCACGGGAGGTACATTAACTTCATGAGTGACTTTCTGGCTGCGGAGAAAGGCGCCACGAGAGAGCAGGCGATACAGGCCTGGAAAAAGCTAAAGACCCTGGACGCTCCCAAGAACTACCGTTCGTGGGTGAAATACATGAAAACGAGTCGCGCAGCGCCGGAACAGACTGTTGAATCCACGGCTCGAGTAGTCTAGTTTGCCGAGGAACTGAATGGCGCTCTCACCTACAGTAAAATCCTTCTTTCGAGCGCAGACTGCACTCATTGAAGAGCGCGGTTTCTGGAACTGTCTTTCGGCTGTAGAGACTTTGGCTGCGCTACTTCTCGAAGGAGGAAGATCGCCCTGGATCGGCCGGCTTCGCAAATCAGAAGCGCGCGGCGATACTGTGTTCCACGGGCCGCTGATGCCGCTTCGTTTTCACGGAGCCATCACCTGGACTACTCACTATGTCTGTATCGAACGCGGAATCGTATATGACCCCGTTGCGTTGAGGCCACTTCCACTCCGTCGCTACAGCCAGGCGGTGTTCGGCGAGGAGATTCCGATTGAAACATTCGTCGCCGAGGGCGATGCTGAGAAATACCTTAGGTCTAGATCTCTACGAAGTTCGCCATGAACCTCGTTTACATGCGCCGCTCAACCCTACTAGGATGGAAAACCCTCGAACACTCAAAGAACTTGCGCGCATCTTCTAGACGGTTTAGTCGGCGACACCGCGCGCTGATAAGTCGATCTCTACGACACTCGCATTAGAGATTAGCGGCGGCGTCATCTGGCAGTTCACGTAACGCTCCTAATGCAGATTATCTCCTACACTGGTGGCAGGTGCGTTTCGTGGCTTCCTGATTCTAGTAAACGGTGTTCGATAGCGGAGAGCGTCGGCCAGCCGTAGAGTCGATTCCGTACTCTTTACCAATGCGACGGCAATCACCGCACCGCCGCTGTAGCTGATCAAATCGCCGGAGAAGAGATTGGTGAACAAATTCTTTCGGTCCCGTAACGTACCTCCGGCCGCGATGACCTCCGCATATAGGACATATGTGTTTGGTTTGCGCACAAAGCTGAGCAGTGTATGGCCCTGCGCAACGGTTACAATCCCAGATAGTCCGGTGTTTGGGTCTTTGGTGAAGTAGTTTGTCAAGAACTGGGTCAACAAGGAGTTCGTATCTTTATAGTCGATTGCCGCTGCGTCCTTAGTCGCATCCGCTATTTCCCTCTCAAAAATAGCTTCTCCCACGATGCGCTTCAGTTCCATCAGTTTTTCGACATCGTTTCCCAAATCCTCACTGTCGGGCGGCGATTCCGGCATCATGAACATTGGGTAGACTACGGTAAGCTTGTCCCCAAAAGCGCCTTTGAGCCGGTTAGCAAGGTTGGCAGCAATACCCGAAGTTGGAATTATTGTGTTTGCTGGGCTCTCGACCGTGCTCGCTCCTGCGTATTGCGTGATTAAAGTGCTTAAGGAAAGGGGCAGATTCGCAGAGAGATCCGGGTCCGTGATTTCGTTCAACTCTCGGATTTTTTTTCTGAACTCCGGCTTCATCTGTTGAAACTTTGAGTTCGTGCTTCGGGAAAGGTGTTCCTCCTCGGACATTAGACCCTCGTATGCTTTTTCCAGGATTTTCACGCCCTGCAAAAAGCCCCGATAAGATTGGATGGTCGCAAATGAGGAGGGATCATAGATTATGATCGTCGAATTATCCTCCTGCACCTTGGCGCGCACCTGTGTTGCAATCGCAGAGGCAACCTGATCCAAGGCAGCATATGCCAGCATTTGCGACTCAAACGGTGCTGTGGTAGGCGTCTGCGATTGCGCGGCGGCAGTTCCGCTCTTGGCGGTTGGAGTACTACTCTGATTACCTGACTGAGCAATGGCAACCGAACATGCTAGTAGAGCGACGAACGCGTTGAAGAGGCTGCGAAGGACAAAACATTGACTTTGCATTTCGACTCCTTTCATTTTAGAAAACCAACAACTACTGAAGACTTCGCAGTCTTCAATAATACGTAGAGGAGATCTATCAGGTGGAGGTTCGACCGAGCCTGATTTCGACTGTGACCGACGCAACCACTGCTTAGGCAATAGAGATGCCATCGGTAAGGTACGCTACGACGAAAATAGCTAGATATGGGACGCTCTATGCTGCGAAATAGTGAGGTCTTGAGACATCTTGCCACAAATACCGCGACTACCGAACAGATTCCGTTGAATTCTCGTCCAATCGGGATCGAGCGCTCGTGGCTGCGAACGCAGTTAGTTGTCAGTGACCGGCGTTCAGCATCTCAAACTCACAAGGATACTAGCTCTTCATTCAGGCGATCGAGCCATGAGCTGTCTCCCAATCGTTTAGCTCTGATGATCGTACTTCGACGTTCGATGATCTCGTAGGCGCTCGTCTGATCGCCTTCCAACGGTGCATTACCTTCGACTTCTGAGTGGGGCTGCATAGCTTACACGCTCGCAACGCTCCAACGACGGTCAGCAGATTTCGAGCGCCACCAAGTATCTACCGCTGGCCAACGTCCCTTTGGTGGCCGCGAGTCGAATCACTTCCCGCTACACCTACCTCACGCAAGTTCACTCGACTTGAGCCCCGACTTGAACGCAATTGCCAAAAGCAGCAGCACCGCCGCAGTAAGTATCAAACTCAACGCCGATCCGAATGGTTGATTGAGCTGCGCGAACTGATTCTGAATAAGATTGCCGATCATCACCGACTTGGCCCCACCCAAAAGATCAGGCGTTATGAAAGCCCCAAGCGAAGGAATAAAAACCAGCACCGTCCCCGCTATCAATCCCGCTCGCGACAAAGGCAACGTGACTTTCACAAAAGTCCAAAACCGGTTCGCGCCCAGATCCTGAGCCGCTTCGAGCAGGCGAACATCCAGCCGGTCGAGCGCGACATAAATCGGCAAAATCATGAAGGGCAGCTCTCCGTACACCTGCCCTATCAACACTGCGAAGTCCGAATAGAGCAGCTTGAGCGGCGAGCTGACCAGGCCCGTGCCCATCAACGCCGAGTTGATCACGCCCTCGCTTCGCAGCAGAAGAATCCACGCGTAGGTTCGAATCAAAAAGCTGGTCCAGAACGGAATGACTGTCAGCACCAGCAACGGCCGCTTCCATCGCTCGGGCGCGCGCAACGCCAGATAGTACGCGACCGGATAACTCACTACCGCGCACAGCACTGTTGTAGTGGTCGCGATCCAGAGCGTCCTCCAATAAGCGCGCAAGTAAACCGGATTAAACGCGCGCAGGAAATTCGCGAATGTGAAATCGTAGATTGTCTTCCCATACGCGCCGCGCGTGGCAAGGCTGACAATCACGACGATCGCAAGCGGTGCCGCGATGAATACCAAAAGCCAGATCAGCGCCGGGCTTAACAGAGAGAATCCGCGACTTCTCTTCATTCAACACTCCAATTCGCAATCTCGTCACTTCCTCCAAACGGGAAGCAGCTCGGCCCGATGACTTGGCGCTCTTGCGTCGATGATATCGCCCACACGGTATCCGGCTTCTTTGAGTGAGTCCTCGAGCAGCGGCTGATTTTCGTGGTCGTAATGAATGAACGCGACCCACCAATGATCACCGCCCGAACTGGTCAGGTCTTCAGACATCACGATCCGGAAACGCGAGTCGCCTGCTTTGTCCAGATAGAACTGAACGGTGTTGCCGATATTCGGATCCGTAACATAGACCGCGATCGGTTTCGAGCTCGCGGTATCAGGCTCGGCTTGAATCATCCTTTGCACCAACGGTTCCCACGCGACTCGATCTCGATTGAAGGCTTCGACGAATCCGCTCACACCGGCCCAGCCGGCGATGAGCAACACCAGTACAGTTCGCACTCGACGCGACTTCAGCCTCCCGGTAGCCGCCGCCACCAGGAGCACGTACGCAGGAGCGGTAATGATAAGATATCTAAACGCCCACACCGGCTGAGGCAGTACGTGACTTGCGATAAACGCCAGCGCAACCGGCCCGAATGCGAACAGCGACAGGAACCAGAACGGCCTCGCCTCTGTTCGTGACCCGCGAGTTCTAATAACGTGAGCGGTCCACACGATGATCGGCGCCACAAACACCATCATCACCACCGCGGTACCGAAAACTTTCCAGCGATAGCTGAGCGGGCCGTTGAGATTCCCATAATAGCCCGCAAGCTCCGACAACGGTGGAGGCCGATTCCAAACGAAGTTCACCCGGCTGGAATTGGCGCGCGCCGCTCGCGCTGCGAGGTAACCCCAGGGCATGAAGCACACCGCGACGAATATCGAACCGATAAGGTACGAACGCAGCAGACCTCGTCGCCAGATCAACAGAAACACAAACTCCAACGCTACAATCACCCATCCGAAATAATGAGTGAACACCAGAAGAAGGTTCACGACGCACAGTGCGGACTGAATTGAATTCGTATGTTCGCGACAGAGTTTCGCGAAAACCCAGAGCGAGAAAGTGGTCAACAAGAGCAGCAGGCTGTACATCCTGGGCTCCTGCGCGTGAGTAATCAAAAATCCGTTTACTGCCATCAACCACAGCGCAAGGGTCGTCGTCATCAGATTGAGATTCAGTTCGCGGCAAACAAAGAGGAATGGGAAAACGGTAGCTATCGATATCAACGCAGGGAGGAGCTTGATCCATAACAGCGATTGACCGCCAAGGTCGATCCACACTTTGAACAATGCGTAGTAGAGGGGCGGGTGCGCGACATCGCCGATAACAGACGCGAAAAGCCCGTGCCAATCCTGAGCCGCAGTCCAAAGCGTGAACACCTCGTCTCCAAACAGACCGAATGATGTTAGGTGCCACAATCGCGCCCCGACATACACTGCCGCGATCACCACAAGACTCGCGTTTGCCCTTGTGCGCATCAGCGGAGCTGCAAGATCAAAACTAATTCGAGCCTCAGCCATCTCACCTCACAATCACCGCGCTCTCGGGCTCCCATTGAAGGAAAACGCGCTGACCGATTCGCGCTTCTGTCGATTGAAAGGCCGCGCGGTTTTGCTCCAACACAGTCAAGGCCTGGCCATCGCCGAGCGACACTCGCAACTGCGTGCTCTCGCCGAGATAAACTGCCGATTCGATTTCTCCAGCCAGACCCTGCTGCGAAGCCTCGGTCGAAATGCTGATCTTCTCGGGTCTAATAAGCAGACGCACCCGTTCGGTGTTTGTGAATCCGGCGCCCACCACTTTGATCGTGGCGTTCCCAATGCGAATCGTGGAATAACCGTCGCTCACGCTTTCGATAACACCTTCAATGATGTTCGACACGCCGATGAACCCGGCGACGAACTCGGTCAGCGGGTGCTCGTAGATTTCTTCCGCGCGGCCCGTCTGCTCGATTCGGCCGCCGTTCATCACGACGATCCGGTCGCTCATCGTCAGCGCCTCCTCCTGATCGTGAGTGACGTAAACGAAGCTGATCCCAAGTCTCCGTTGCAAGCTCTTGAGTTCGAGTTGCATCTGCTTCCTGAGTTTCAAGTCGAGCGCCGCAAGCGGCTCGTCGAGAAGCAACACTCTGGGTTCCAAAACCAGCGCGCGAGCGAGCGCGACGCGCTGTTGCTGTCCGCCCGACAGCTCGCCCGGCTGACGCGTCTCCATTCCCGAAAGCCTTACCATTTCGAGCGCGGCCGCGACGCGCCGCTTTATTTCATCGCGTGCGACGCGCCGGCGCTCGAGCCCAAAGGCTACGTTGCCCGAGACAGTCAGGTGAGGAAACAGCGCGTAGTGCTGGAACACCGTAGTGACGTTTCGCTCATTTGGTGAGACATCGGTTACATCGCTGCCGCCTAGAACAACACGGCCCGAGTCGGGCGCTTCGAACCCCGCGATCATTCGCAGCAATGTAGTCTTGCCGCAACCGGAAGGACCCAACAAAGTGAGAAACTCACCCTTGAGCACCGACAGCGAGACTCCATCGACGGCGGTCACTTCACCGAAGCGCTTTGTGACGTTTTGGAGTTCTACTTCAAAGGCGGCTTCCATTCGAGTGGCCGCGATTATATCACAGCGGTATTTTGACCGGTCGCATCCTCACGCGCGAAGCCTGCACTTAGGACGCAATGCAGGAAACAAACCCCCGGTCAGCCACAGTCGAGATAATGGACTCCGGTAACAGACGCTGTACGGAAAGTGCCCCGCCGACTGTCGGTAATGCGGACGAAACGGCCCGCACGCCAGGGCGAAATCCTGTGGCCACGAGTGCTTTGTTCACGGAATATCGTTTGCACTGTTCGAGTGCTGTACGACGTCATATGGATTAGAGAAAAAAGCAGGACAACAAAAGACGTCAGGGGGCAAAGACAATGAAGATACTGGCTTTTCTTAGAAACCACGCACACTACTGGGGCATTCCTCACACCAGGCCCTCAGACAATCGCCTGATTCAAACCTGTTATGAATGCGGCGCGGAACGGCAAATGACGATAGAGTTGCGGCCATCGCCGTTTGTAAACATCGACGCGCCAATCCACGAAGATCACCTCGCGGCGTGAGCGCTGCTCACGGCACCTCAATAACGGAGCCGCTCTCTTTCAGGTAACCTGTGCCGCACGCGGTGCACATTGCCCGCGCGTTTACGCCGGATGCCTGTTCAAAATCGAGTTTCACTCCGCACTGGCACATCCATCCGACGATTCTACCGGGATTGCCCACCACAATTGCGTAATCCGGAACGTCTCGGGTGACGACGGCGCCGGCTCCGATGAAAGCATAGCGTCCTATCGTGTGTCCGCAGACTACAGTTGCGTTTGCGCCGATCGAGGCGCCGCGCTTAACCAGCGTTCGCCGATATTCATCCTTGCGCGAAACGTGACTTCGAGGATTCGTTACGTTGGTGAAAACCATCGACGGGCCGCAGAACACGTCGTCTTCAAGCTCGACTCCGGTGTAGACCGAAACGTTGTTCTGGATTTTTACGTTATCGCCGATCACAACCCTGGACGAGATCACTACGTTTTGGCCGATGTTACAACCGCGGCCGATTTTCGAGTTCGCCATCACGTGTGAGAAGTGCCAGATTTTGGTTCCTTCACCGATCTCGCAGGGCTCATCGACGTAGCTTGATTGGTGGACGGAATAGTTCTTTTCCATAAAGCTACAACTCGATCGGATTGCCGCCCTCCGCAAGCGAGCGCTCGGCGGCGTCGAGCAGCCGCAGCACGCGAAGCCCGCTTTCACCGTCGGTCAGCGGACGCCGTCGCGTCATGATGCATTCGAGAAACTCCACACATTGTCGTCGCAGCGGCTCCGCGGTCTCGATTTGTTCAGCGACGCCCTCGTGCTTTCGCGTTATCGGTTCGCCATCCACGAAGTCTACTCGTTGATCGTACACCATCAACTTTCCTTCCGGGCGCACGTCATCGAACACTGCCATTCGCTTCGATCCGACAACGACCAGCCGCTGCTCTTTGTAAGGATGCAGCCAGCTCACGAAGATATGCGCGCGCACACCCGTCGCAAACTCGATATTAGTCACGGTCACGTCTGCGATTTCGGGTTGAAGATAAGCGCCGCCCATCGCAGCGACACGCTTCGGCCAATCACCAACAAGCCGCAGAATGAGAGCGATGTCATGCGGCGCGAAGCTCCATAGTATGTTCTCTTCTCGCCTGACCTTTCCAAGATTGAGCCGGTTGGAATAAATATATCTCAAGTCGCCCAGCTCACCGGAGTTGATCAACCGTTTGAGGCGCAACACCGCCGGATGATATTCCAGAAGGTGGCCAACCATCAGGATCACACTGCGCTCACGGGCGAGTCTTACCAACCGTTCGCCCTCCTCAACATCGAGCGCCAGCGGCTTCTCAACAAGCACATCTTTTCCGGCTTCGATTGCAGCCGCCGCGATCTGATAATGAGTTTCCGCGGGCGTCGCTATCACAACTCCGCCAGTTCCGGCGTCAGAAAGCGCGCCGCCGAAGTCACTCTCGAGTCGAATGCCGGGAAACTTCTGAGCGACGCGCGCAAGCGATGTTTCATTGGTATCGCAAACCATCCCGAGTGCGCCAAGCTCGGAATAATTTCTAACGTGATTGACGCCCCAGTAGCCCGCCCCAATCACGGCTATTTTTGGATGCGATAAGTAGTCGACCTCAGACATCAGCTCAGGTTCGTTCCGCAGTTGTAGCAGAACTGCGCGTTCGCAGGCAGAGAAGTGTGACAAGTAGGACAGTCGCGAGACTGGTCTTGGTCAGGCTGAGAGTAGAAGGACGGAGCTCGCGCGTATCCTCCGGGTGGCGACGCTGCTGGTTCACGAAAGCTCAGCGCACCCTCGACTCCGAAGCAGTCACGATACGCGACTGCGGTCATCGTGAACATCAACGGCAAAGTCGCGAGTAACCCGACATAACAAGCGTAGGTTCCCGCCGATGCGATTAATTGAGCGACGATCGCGAACAGCGTGAACATCACCAGATTGCGACCGGTTACTTCACGGCTCGCGCGCATGGCCTCAAAGACTCCCATATCGCGCTCGATAATCAAAGGCAGAGTAAAGAACAACAAACCGGCAACAATAAACGCCGGTATGATACAAACGAGCATGCCCAGAAAAACAAACAATGAATGCAACAACGTCGCTCCAAGCAATCGCCAGTAACAATCCCTGGCCGAAAACAGATCGCTAAACTCTACACGTCCTCCCCGAAGCTGCTTAAAGGCCGCGCGATATGCCCCGCCGATCATCAAAACAGACAGCGGCAACAACACGATCATCAGTCCGAATATTCCGAGATAGAGAAATAGGATTATCGCAATCGGCATTTCCGGCGGAGCCCCGCGCGTGTGCGACTGGGTCACCATCGCCGACAGCATCACCGCGTACATCACAATTATGAACACGCCTATCGGGACGACGACGGCAAGAAAAAATCCCAGCGAGATCTTCACCCACCCCTTCCATTGCTCGGTGAACATCTTCCAGCCTTCGCCGATCCAGTCGCCGAAGCGAACTTCTATCTTTGGAGCATTGTCCATGTTCAGGAGTCCGGGCTATCAAGCGTTGGTGCGATTCGGATCATCGAATCCGAACACATCGCGATAAGCAACAGCCGACGCAGAGATCATCCACGGCAGCGTGATCAGTATTCCGACGCCACACCCGATGAATCCGCCCGCGGTGATTGCGGCAAACACAAGTCCCACCACCCACCACATGAATGCGTCACGCGAGAACACGAGCCTGCTCACGTGGTTTATTGCGTTGACGACATCCATATCGCGCTCGAGGACAAGCGACATAGTGAAACCGAACATCAACGTCAGCATCGGCGTGGCCGCGGCGCTCAACAGTCCGAAGAAAGCATTGTTGTTTCCGATTCCGCCGAGCCCGGCGTAAATCGCGCCGTATATCAGCGCCGTCAGGAACGACTGAAGAAAGCGTCCGCGCCAATTGAACATGTCGCCCATCACCGGGCGCTCGCCGCGCATGGTCGCGTACGCCATTCTAAACAGACCCATAAGCAACGGTCCCGCGAGTACTCCGAGCGTAACCCCGCTCAACGCGAAAGCGATCAGCGAAGCAACCGACATCAACGCCCAGTTCTCTTTGTAGACTTGCCAGCCGCCCGACAACCAGTCCCCAAGTGAGATGTGAGCTTGAGGCGGCACCGGCGGTTGATACGGAACCGTGCGTGGTTGCGGATAGTACGGAGTCGGCGTCGGGGGAATATATGGCGCGCCGGTCGGCGGCGATGCGGGTGAAGTGGGCGCGGGCCGAATTCGCTCAGTCTGGCGTTCGGAATCGGGAAGGGATTCGGGTGAAAGGATCCACGTTGTCGCGTCTTCGCCAGTCAGATGTTGAGGCATTCCGCATTGGCGGCAAAACTTCTCGCCTTCATCGACGTTTCGTCCGCAGTTTGGACACCAGTTAGCCATCGTTGTTATGCATTCCCAACCGCAATCAATTCTCTATCGACACTGAGCGGGTACCTTCTACAATACGGCCGATCGTATAGTGCGGTTCGCCTTGTTGATCAAGATGCTTGCGAATTGAATCGGCATCGCCGGCGTTTGCTATCACAACCATCCCGATTCCCATATTGAACGTGCGATACATTTCCGGCTCGGGCACATTACCTATTCGGCCAAGCAAATCGAATACTGGAAGAATCGGCCACGACCCGCGTTTGATCTCAACCGCCGTTTTCTCAGGCAAGATGCGCGGAAGGTTTTCAAGCAAGCCGCCGCCGGTTATGTGAGCGAGCCCTTTGATCGAGCCACTCAGGAGCAGCCCATCGAGGGCGCCAAGATAACTGCGATGAGGCTTGAGTAACTCGCCCGCAGCGGTCGCGCCCAGTTCGTCTACGACTGTGTCCGGCGGATAACGGGCTACTTCGAACAGCAGCTTGCGCGCGAGACTGTATCCGTTTGTGTGCAGTCCCATCGACGGCAAGCCGATCAGCACATCACCTGGCGAGATACCCGAGCCATCAATAATCTTTGGGCGATCGACGACGCCGACGATGAAACCCGCGACGTCGTACTCACCGTCAGCGTAAAAGCCCGGCATCTCGGCTGTCTCTCCGCCGATCAGCGCGCAAGATGCTTCCTTGCATCCGCGCGCCAGGCCCTCAATCACCGATGCGATCGTCTCAGGCACAAGCTTGCCCGATGCAATGTAATCGAGAAAGAACAACGGTCTCGCGCCCTGAACGAGAATGTCATTCACACAATGACAAACCAGATCGTAGCCGACAGTGTTGTGAATCCCGGTCATGAATGCTACTCGAAGCTTCGTGCCTACCCCGTCGGCGGACGAAACGAGCACCGGCTCTTTCATCCGCGAGAAGTCCGCGCGAAACATCCCGCCGAACGAGCCGATCTCGGTCATCACGTTAGGCGTGAAAGTTTCGCGCGCCAGGCGTTTGATACGTTCCTTGGCGTCGTTGGCGGCGTCGATGTCCACGCCGGCATCTCGATAGCTGATGTGCTCACTCATTGCTCGACCAACCGTGCTGCTTGACGAGGGGCCGGCCACGGAGGGCCGCCCGTACAAGTTACTTACCTTTAAGTTCGTCCAACAAATTACCGATTCGCTTTTCCTCAGATTCTCTGCTGTCGCTGTCCTCGGCCACGGTCATCAGCAAGTGATCACCTTCGCGCGCGCCTTCAGGGAGCAACCGGTGCGGGAAATTGAATCTCACGCGGTCGTCTTCATAGAGCACAAGCACAACCAGGTCACCCTCGAATCGATCGATGATTACTCTTGCCGGGCTTGCCGATTTCATCTCGCTCTTCGCCCTCTTCCGCGCTCGGAACCCGCACTTCCGCCAACGCCCGCAACCGTACCTGCCACCTCATCACCCGTCAAGTAGAGCCGATCTCGAGCCACCTGCCGATCGCTGCTCATCTCGATTGTGTCGCCGTCGCAAATCGCCGTGATCGTTCCTTCAAGGTCCGTTCGATAGAGCGAAGTCTTGTTGGCGGCTCGTTCGAGCATTCGGACGACTCTCGGATGCGGATGATGATAGTCGTTGCCCGAAGCGCAACTGATCGTGATGATCGATGGGTTGACCGCGTCGAGCACCTCCTCGGTCATCCCATTCGAGCTGCCGTGATGCGCGGCCTTCAGAAGATCAGCGCCGAGGCTCTCTCGATCTCTCTCGAGCATCTGCTCCCACGCCGATGACTTCGTCCCCGCGTTGTACTCCGCGTCACCCGTGAACAGAAATCGCTTCGCGCCATACGTCAGCCTTACAACCAGCGACGCTTTATTCGGATTCTCATCGGGCACCTCTTCGGAAGGATTGAGCACCTCAACCGTCACTTCGCCAAACTTGCGCAGGTCGCCGCGTTTCGGCGTCGCGAACTTTATCCCCCGATCTTTGATGTCCTGCAGCATATCGCCATACACCCGCGTCGGATGATTGAACCCTGAATCCCAAAACTCGAGAACCTTGAACGCGCGCATCACATCGCGCATCTCGCCGATGTGATCCGAATGCGGATGCGTTGCGATGATCAAATCGATTTGCTTAACACCAAACTTGCGCAGCAATTCAACAGTCGGGGAGCCGCGCTCTCCGGAGTCAATCACGATGGTTTCGCCGTCGGGCAACTGTATCAACTCCGAATCGCCCTGACCGACATCCAGGAAATGAACCACAAGTTTTCCCGCAACCGGAGCCGGCCGCGGCAGATTGTTACGCACGCGCGTGAGGCGAACAATCGCAACGATCGCAACCGCGACGAGCGCTGTGATGAGGATCGTTCTGAGAGTCTTATTCATCCCAGGCGGGTTCAATTGCGGGGCCAAACCGCATCGTGCAACAGGGCGCCCTCTTCTCTTTCAGTCTTTGTTCGAGCTGCCGATGTCACCGGGATCGGATAATCATTCGTGTAACACGCCGTGCAGTGCCGATCGCCGTAAGAATCTCCGCACGCGCCAAGCAACCCTTCCATGCTGAGGTAACCGAGACTGTCGGCGTCGATGTGATGAGCGATGTCTTCGACGCTCAGATTCGCTCCGATCAGCTCGTCTCGTGTTGGCGTGTCGACTCCGTAAAAGCACGGCGCGATAGTTGGAGGACAGCTTATGCGAACGTGAACTTCGCGCGCGCCCGCCTGTCTGACCATCTGGACGATTTTTTTCGAAGTCGTGCCGCGCACGATCGAATCGTCTATCAGCACGACTCGCAAACCTTCAATCAGATCGCGCACCGGGTTGAGCTTGACCTTTACGCCGAAGTGTCGAATCGATTGCTTCGGTTCGATGAAGGTTCGTCCGACGTAATGATTGCGCACCAGGCCGAATCGAAATTTCAAACCCGACTCCGATGCATAGCCGATCGCCGCGGACACACCCGAGTCGGGCACCGGCACGACGATGTCGGCGTCGGCAGGATGCTCGCGCGCAAGTTGCTGACCCATTTTGTGGCGGCTCTTGTTCACCGAGCGCCCAAACACAATCGAATCGGGCCGCGAGAAATACACGTGCTCGAAGATGCAATGCGCGGGTTTGACCGTTGGACGCGAGAAGCTCGAGTGAAGCCCGTCCGCGTTGATCACCAATATCTCGCCCGGCTCGACGTCGCGAACATAAGTGGCGTCGATCAAATCAAACGCGCACGTTTCGGATGCGATCACGTATGAACCACCGAGTTGGCCGAGGCACAATGGGCGAAATCCGCGCTGATCGCGCGCGGCAATCATGCTGTCCCTCGTGAGAAACAGCATCGAGTACGCGCCTTCGATCTCGGTGAAGGTATCGACCAGCGCGCCGAGTAAATCGACCGCTCGCGAACGCGCGATCTTGTGAAGCACGACTTCCGTGTCGGACGTCGAAGAAAAAATTGCTCCGTCGAGTTCCAGTTCTTCGCGGACCTGGCCCGCGTATGGCAGGTTTCCGTTATGGCACAGTGCGATTTGCCCGCGATAACCATCGACGAGAAACGGCTGAGCTTCGCGAAGGCTCACGCTGCCGGCGGTCGAGTAGCGCACGTGGCCGATCGCGGAACGACCAGGCAGATGTGAGAGCTCTTCCTGGCGGAAGATCTCGCTGACATAACCCATCCCGCGATAGGCATGCAGCCGCGATCCATCGGAGGAGACCATCCCGGCCGATTCCTGGCCTCGATGCTGCAGCGCGTACAGCCCGAGATAGGTTAGGCGCGCGGCGTCCTCATGATTGAAGATACCAAATACGCCACACTCGTCTTTGAACTTGTCCAGCATCTTGTGGTTTAGAGCGGAGTGGTTATTCTAGCCGGGCAGCGCGCGAGTGGCAAATTCAGAATGAGAGATGCTGTTCGTAGTTCGGCCTTCAGGCGGAAGCTCGTATGAGTGTCGAACTAACAAAGTTGAATTACAAACTTCCGCCTGAAGGCCGGACTACGAACAGGTGCTAATTCCACTTGAGTCCTTTGAGTTGTTGCAGGTTCACATTTCCGCCGCTCAGCACGCACACGACCTTTGACCCGCGGGGCGCTTTTATCAATCCCTTCAACACAGCCGCGACCGAAGCGGCCGCCGCGCCTTCGACTACGAGTTTGCAATAATGCATGATCCAAATCAGAGCATCGAAGATCTCCCCATCCGGCAACGCGACTACTTCGTCGACAAACTGCCGAACAGCTTCAAAGGTGTGCTCGCCTACGCGCTTCACTCGAAGCCCGTCGATGATGCAGTCGACCTTATCGAGCGTGACCAGTTGACCTCGTTCGATACTGAGCTTCATCGCCGGCGCGCCCGATGATTCAACGCCGATGATTTTTATTCTTGGGTTCAGACCCTTGAGCGCCATCGAAACGCCCGAGATCAACCCGCCGCCGCCGATCGGAACCACAACAACATCGGCTTCGGGGAAGTCTTCGTAGATTTCCATTCCGAGAGTTCCCTGCCCCGCGATCAAATGAGGATCGTCAAACGGATGAATGTAAGTTAAGCCGCGTTCTTCCGAGAGCTGTTTTGATTTCTCGTTGGCCTCGTCCCAGATCGAACCGTGAAGAACCACCTCGGCGCCGTAAGCGCGAGTCGCTTCGATTTTGGACGGCGTGGCGTTTTCGGCCATCACCACCACTGCGCGCATGCCGTTGAGCTTCGCCGCAAGGGCGACTCCTTGGGCATGATTGCCCGCCGATGAACAGATCACTCCGCGTTCTCGTTCGGCTTCCGACAGGTGCGCAAACTTGTTGAGTGGCCCGCGAATCTTGTATGAGCCGGTGCGCTGAAACATCTCGGCTTTCAGGCGAATATCAAAGCCGCTCGCTTCGCTGAGTATTCGAGATGTAAGAAGCGGGGTGTGATAAATGCGCGGCGCGACTCGCGCTTTTGCTTCACGAAACTCTTTGATAGACAGATTGATCATGATGGTCGATTCTCGGAAGTTGGAATTCTTGGGAAGCGCTGATTATCTCCGAGCGCCAGAGCGTTGGCAAATGCAGTCGCTCTGCTTCAGAAGAGAGAGCCGCATAGAATATTCCTTGCGACTTTTCACACAGATCCGCGAAACACCGCGACGAAGCAACCCGACGGGACCCTTTCGGCAATGTTTCGCCAGGAAGAAAGCCGTGCGTGGCCCTTAGGAGCAACTCAGCTTGAGCGGATGTCTTTTCGAGTCCTCAACTGTGGAAGCCGCGATCGCGGGCAAAGACGATCGCCTGAGCCCGCGTCCAAACGCCCAGCTTGTCAAAGAGATTGGAAACGTGATTGCGAACAGTCTTTTCGCTGATCGATAGGTGCGCCGCAATCTGCGCGTTTCCAAGGCCTTCTGTAAGCAGCGTCAGCACCTCTCGCTCGCGCGGTGAAAGCGAGGCGAATGCCGGGTCCTCGCCGCGACTCGAGCCCTTGAGCCCGATGAACTCAAGCACCTCGTCGCAGAACCTTTCCCACGCAGGTTCAGCCTCAAGCAACACGTGGTTCTTCGAATCAAGCTCCACAAACTGAGCGCCCGGGATTCCGGCGGCGAGAAGGCGCCCTTCCGAAATCGGGATCACGTCGTCGTCGCGCGAGTGCAGCACCAGGGTCGGCGTGCGCACGTTCCCGAGTAGCGCCATGACATCTTGATTAGCTCGCGATTCAAGAAGTCGGACCGCGTTCTCGGGCGAAGTTGTCTTGCGACAGAGATCGTTGAACCAGGCGATCTGTTCGTCGGTCCCCCCAGGAATAAACCGCGAGGTGAAAACCTGGCGAAAGGTAGGATTATCCTTGCCCCATCCAAGACGCGCTAGCTCGATGATCACCCGGTATAGACGCTCCTTGTCCGGGTCGCTACGGCGCAACGCCCCCCTGGCGTATGCGCCGTAGAGCACCAGTTTTGAGACGCGCTCCGGGTGCCTCGCGGCATAGGCCACGCACCTCGCTCCCCCCTGAGACATGCCCAGCAGTGCAAACGGCTCCTGCGGATCGGCCGCCGCGACCACGGCTTCCAGATCCTCAACCTGCCGCTCGAAGGAGAGGTCGCTTATATTCCAGTCGGTCATCCCGCACCCGCGTTCATCGTAACGAATGTAACGGAAGTGCCTGCAGAAGAATTGAATCCAATGGCGCCAGACCGGACTCTCCCATTCGAACTCCAGATGCGTCATCCAGTTCGCGGCCTTGATCAGCGGCGGTCCTTCACCGGCCTCGGCCCAGGCGAGTTGCACTCCGTCCGCCGTGCGCACATACCGGATTCGCTGGGCAGTCTTCCTGGTCATTGAAGATCACTTTGCCGGCCCGACCGGGACGAATGTACTGGGGAATCTCCATCGAGTATATCCAAACCGGGACGAAACGCCCATAGCATTGATGCAACGAAGCCCCCATTATGGGCGACGGCAAGAAAGGAGCTTCGATGATTTCGCAAGAACAGGAAGCAAAGTCAGGCGATACTGATTCGAGCGAGTTCTCAAAGAACCTCAGATTCGCCCGGCGTCTACATAACCTGGTCCGCGAACACCCAGACTTCGAGGTGCTTCTCGAGCCAAGCCGTTACCTCTACTGCTTCCGCTATGTGCCGAACGCTATGGCGGAGCGCCAGGGGGAACCTAAGATTCAATCCCGGCTCGATCGCATTAATCAGGAAATCGTCGAAGCCGTCCAGCGCAGCGGCTTGGCGCTGGTTACGACAACCCGTATCCGTGAGCGCGTGGCCATTCGCCTGTCAGTCTGCTCGGACGAGACCTCAGCGGCGGACATAGATGCGACGTTCGAGGCTATCGCCCGGTGGGGCCGTGTGCTATTGCGAACGAGTGACATTCGTAACGAAAAATTGCAGATGGAGGAACCGCCATGTTCAAGCGAATCTTGTTCTTTGTCTACGGAGGTCTGAGCTACTTGATCTTCCTGGGAACGTTTCTATACGCCGTCGGTTTCATCGGCAACTTCGGAGTCCCAAGGACCCTGGACGGTGCTGGGAGCGGAGCTCGAGGGATCAGCTTCGCGATCGACGTTGGACTGCTGGCGCTTTTTGCAGTGCAGCACAGCATAATGGCGCGCAAATGGTTCAAGGATTGGTGGACCCGAATTGTGCCGAGGGTGATCGAGCGCTCAACCTATGTTTTGTTCTCGAGTCTCGCGCTCATCCTGCTGTTCTGGCAATGGCGGCCGCTCGGCGGCGTAATATGGTCCGTTGAGGATCCAGCGAGCCGGGTCGCGCTGCGAGGGTTATTTGCATTCGGTTGGGGCCTGCTCCTGCTCTCGACATTCCTTATCAACCACTTTGATCTTTTCGGGCTGCGTCAGGTCTGGCTATATCTGCTGGCTCGGCCCTACAAAGAAATAGGTTTCGCGACACCTGGTCCGTACCGGCTCGTGCGACACCCGCTTTATGTCGGCTGGCTCTTCGCATTCTGGATGACGCCAACGATGACGCTCGCACATCTGCTGTTCTCGGTCGCCACAACCTGCTACATCCTGCTTGCAATTCAGTTCGAGGAACGGGATTTGGTCCGTGATCACGGTGCAAGGTACGAGAAGTACCAGCGCGCAGTGCCTATGCTTGTCCCATTCATCGGCAAGGCTGGCTCTAATCCCAGATCCGGAATGGCCAACAAGGAACCGGATGAAGCCTACTTGACGAAAAGAGCCTGATCCAGGGACCTCGGAAGCTGGCGCTCCTCTCTCAAGTACACCAACGGTTTTGGTGGCGAGCTATAGGTGGTGAGCGAAGCATGAGATAGCGTCGCTCAAAAGATCAACATCCGACTCGGAGCAGACTACTCATCAGGAGGAATCATGAACACTCAAATCAAGTCGATGAGGTTGACGGCGGTTGCTAGCGTAGCGGCCGTTGTCTTTGGGTTCCCTGCCGCGCATGCGCAGTCAACGGCGGGCAAGTCGAACGGCATTAGTCTCACCGCCCGATCGGAGTTTCGATTGGGAATCTTTCGCGTCCCGCCAAGACAGAATTTGATGTTGCTGCGCGCAGGTTTACCCTGGATGCCCGAATCAAGCGCCAGCATCAATGCAGGAACGATGAGGCCGATGGCAGCGGGGCCGAACCTTCAAGTGTTAGGTAGCGGCACAGTGGGAAGGCTAACCAAGTGGACAGGGCTTACCAGCAGCAATTCGTTTATAAGCGATTCGATCATATTTGAGGGCAAGGATGGATTTGTAGGTATAGGCACAGACGCGCCCACCTCGAAGCTGACCGTCAATGGATTGATTCAATCGCTCGGCAGCGGATTCAAGTTCCCCGACGGAACGGTTCAGACAACAGCGGCGGTGAGTGGTCTGACTTCGATCTTCCACAATTCGACCCTGACGGGCAACGGTACGGGCAACTCACCGCTTGGCGTCGCAATCCCGCTCGTTTTGACGGGCGCGGTTGATGACGGTAACAACGCTAATGGAGCAGAAGCTGTCCTTGATCTGACTAACACGAGCTTCCTTGGCGGTGGCATCATTAGCAGGGGGAATGGCTTCGGTGTGGTTGGTTTTGGTGGCGCGGGCGCAAGCGTAGGCGTCGTCGGTCGGGGTGGCGACACTGAGACTAGCAGCCTTGCTGGCACCGGTATGTCCAGCTCCGGGGGTAAGGCCGCTAATGGCAACGGCGGCGGCGGTGTTTTCGCTCGTGGCGGCGAGGGCAATGGTGCCGGCAACAAAGGCGGCATCGGGATAGAAGTCGAAGGCGGTCAGGGCAAGAGCGGAGCAACCAATGGACTGGCTGGAAAATTCACCGGAGATGTTCAAGTTAATGGTGATCTCAACGTAACCGGCACAAAGAACTTCAAGATAGACCACCCGCTGGACCCTAAAAACAAATACCTCTACCACGCCGCCGTAGAATCATCTGAAGTCCTAAACGTCTACAGCGGCAATGTGACGACGAATGAAAAGGGCGAAGCTACAGTCGCGCTGCCCGATTGGTTCGAGGCGCTCAACCGCGACTTCCGTTATCAACTAACCGCCGTCGGCATCTTTGCGCAAGCCATCATCGCCGACGAGATCAACAACAATCGCTTCATGATTAAGACCTCCGGTCCAAGTGTGAAAGTCTCATGGCAAGTGACCGGCATCCGTTCTGATCGAGCTGCGCGCAAGACGCCTTTCAAAGCGGAAGAGGAGAAGCCTCAAGCCGAGCGCGGCACATATCTCAGCCCTGAGGCATTCGGCCCGGCCGAAGATCGGTCGGTCGAGCGGGCGCGAAACCCCGAGATCATGCGGCAACTCACGCGACAGTATTGATTGAACAGAGCGGGTACACCTGTGAGGAAATGGCGATGATTGCCCGCTGCATCGCCGATGCTGATGCGCTGATTGGCGGGCAGGTCATCCCGCCTCATGGATCTGGTTTCCTGGGCGGGACGGTCACTGATTCGTTGATAGCCTGCCTGCGCGCTTTCAACGAAGGAACTTTGGGGCTGACGGATGCCCTGACTAGATTCCATTTCAAACACAGCGAAGCAGGGGGTTTGCTCGTGCGACTCAGATGAAAGTTTCGCAACCAGAGACGAGGGCGAGGCCAATCGGGTCTCGCCCTCGAGCATTTCAGCGTTGTTTTCGATTCCGGTTGACGCGCCGATTAAAACGGCCGCGAGCCGCAAGCCGCCGGCACGGTCACTATGGTGTCGAGCAGCTTTTGGATCATCGCCTATGACGGACAGTCTGGACTGGACCGCGGAATTTGGCGCCGGTGCAGGCTAACGATCACCACCAATAGTGACGGCCTTCCCTCCATGGTCGATTCTCGACAATTGGAATTCTTACCACGCGCTCATTATCTCTCCGAGCGACAGAGTGATGGCGAACGCCTCCGTTCCCCTTGAGTGCGGAACTCCAGATAACCTATCCTCTTCAACGGTCGAGATGAGAAGGACACGCGTGAACTACATCGATCTGCGAAGCGACACCGTCACCAAACCAACCGATGAAATGCGCGAAGCGATGGCGCGCGCCGAAGTCGGCGATGATGTCTACGGCGAAGATCCGACTGCGCGCCGGCTGCAGGAGCGGGCCGCCGAGATCTTTGGCAAGGACGCCGCTCTGTTCGTGCCCTCGGGCACCATGGGTAATCAAATTGCCGTGAGGCTTCACACCGAGCCCGGACAGGAGGTGATCATCGAAGAGCGCAGTCACATGTTCAACATGGAGATGGCCGGAATGGCAGTCATCAGCGGCGCGCTCGCGCACCCGATTCAATGTTCGGATGGAATGATGGATTGGGACACGATCGAAGCGGCGATCAGACCAGAGAGTTCTTTTTACGCTCAGACGGGATTGGTCGCGATCGAGAACACGCAAAACCATGCCGGAGGAACAGTGATGACCTTCGAGCGCATGCAGGAAATATCAGAGCGGTCTCATTCAGCCGGCATCCCCGTTCATCTCGACGGCGCGCGAATCTTCAACGCAGCATTGGTGCTGAAGCGCGATGTCGCCGACATCGCTTCGTTGTTTGATTCGGTGATGTTCTGCCTGTCGAAGGGACTCTGTGCGCCGGTAGGCTCGATGCTCGTGGGCTCGAAGGAATTCATCGAGCGCGCGATCCCGGTTCGCAGAATGCTTGGCGGCGGAATGCGCCAGGTTGGCATGCTGGCGGCCGCGGGCCTGGTTGCGCTCGAGAAGATGAGGGCAAGGCTCGAAGAAGACCATGCGAACGCTCAGTTGCTGGCGCGAGGCCTCGCTGAGATGAGTGGCATAAAGATCGATCCCGAGAGAGTGCAAACCAACATTGTTGTGTTTGACACAACAGGCACCGGACAAACTACGGAGGAGTTTTCTGCGAAGCTCAATAGTCGCGGCGTGCTTGCGAATGGCATCAACGCACGCGCGATGCGAATGGTCACTCATAAGGATGTCTCGCGTGATGACATTGAAACGGCCCTGGGAGCCATTTCGGAAGTCCTGAGCGCTGAGGGCTGAGTGTGGAGTGCGGTGTGTGGAGTGCGGAGTATGAAACCAAATCCTGACAGCGACGACGACGAGGTGATGACAACGCACAACTCCGCACACCGCACACCGCACTCCGCACCCCACACTCCGCACACCGCACTCCGCACTCCGCACTTCCCCGCTGTTGCAATCGATGGGCCCTCCGGTTCGGGCAAGAGCACCGTGGGTAAAGCAATCGCGCGCGCGCTCGGTTACTTGTATATAGATTCGGGCGCCGTATATCGGGCCGTCGGGCTCAAGGCACTCGAAACAGATACGTCGTTGGAGGATTCGCACGCGGTAGCCGCATTAGCAAAGGAAGCTTCAATCAAACTCGAAGGCGATCCCGATCATCTGCGAGTCTTTCTCGATGGACGCGACGTAACAGACGACATTCGCCTGCCCCATGCGAGCCGTGCGTCATCCGTCGTCGCGACGATCCCTGAAGTGCGCGAAGCGGTGGTTAAAAAACTGCGTGAGATGTCACACGAACGCGGCGTTGTCATGGATGGCCGCGACATCGGAACGAAAGTCTTTCCTGACGCGCTAGTGAAAATCTTTCTTGACGCGTCGATTAACGTGCGGGCGCGGAGACGATGCGAAGAGGAACGCGAGCGTGGACGCGACGTGACGGTCGAGCAGATCGGAGTTGAACTCGAAGAACGTGATCGCCGCGACACCGAACGCGCCGCTACGCCGCTCGTCAAAGCTGCCGACGCTATCTTCATAGACACATCCGATATGCCGCTCGATCGCGTGATCGATCAAGTGCTTGAAATAATAATGACCCGAAGTTAGACTTTCACCGTTGTCAAAAGGACGCCTGAGTCATCCACTCGCAGCGGAGACGATTTGAGAGCCAGCCTCGCGCGTTTCACTCCCGGAACCTCTCGCCTACAAATGCCTTCGGGGGTTGACGAATCGAGCCCTCGCCTCGCATTCTGAATCAGCGATGGGAATCTTCACCGGACTCATAATAGAGGTAGGCCGAGTGCGCCGCGTGACCCGAAAGGCGGACGGCGCGTTCCTTGTTATCGAAGCGAAAAAGGTTCTGGAAGGAACACGCATAGGCGATTCAATCTCGATCAATGGCGTCGATCTGACGGTGATCGAGATGAGCGATGACTTCTTCGCCGCCGATGCTTCGCTAGAGACCCTGAAGCGATCTACGCTTGGCGAGCTTGAAACGGGTAATCGCGTCAATCTCGAACGCGCGCTTGCGGTTGGTGAACGACTGGGCGGGCATATGGTTCAGGGTCACGTTGATGGAACCGGTGAGTTGACAAACGTCACACCCGAAGGCAACGCGTATCGAATGCGCTTCGGTTTTCCCCGGGGACTGGGGCGTTACATTGCAATGAAGGGATCGATCACGGTTGATGGCATCAGCTTGACAGTCGCGAGACTCGGCGACGATTGGTTTGAAGTGGCGATCATCCCGCACACCTGGCGCGAGACGAGCTTGAGCGATTTAACAAAAGGTGACCGAGTGAATCTTGAAGTCGACGTGCTGGCGAAATATGTCGAGCGATTGATGCTTCACAAAGATGAGCCGGCTACGCCAAGTAATCTGACACTGGAGTATTTGATTGAACGAGGATATTAGGAGTGACGAGTGCTGAGTGCTGAGTGCTGAGTGCTGAGTGCTGAGTGATGCGCGTGCATTCCCTCCGGATCACGTTTCACGCATCACGCATCACTCAGCACTCAGCACTCAGCACTCTTTACGCATCACGTTTCACGCATCACGGAGCATAAATGCCATTCGCAACCATACAGGACGCCATCGAGGATTTTCGCGCGGGACGCATGGTGATCATCGTCGATGACGAAGATCGCGAGAACGAGGGAGACCTTGCGTGTCCCGCCGAAAAAGTCACGCCGGACATAATCAATTTTATGGCGCGCTACGGACGCGGGCTCATATGCCTGTCGCTGACCGAGGATCGGCTCGATGAGCTTCAGATACCGCTGCAGGTTTCCGAGTCCGACAACACCGCTTCGCGAGGCACGGCGTTTTGTGTTTCGATCGAAGCGCGGCGCGGCGTGACCACAGGAATATCCGCGGCCGACCGAGCGACGACAATTCAAGTCGCAGTCGATCCAAGAACACGGCCTTCGGACCTCGCGCGGCCGGGGCACATATTTCCGCTGCGCGCGCGAAACGGCGGGGTGTTGGTTCGAACAGGCCAGACCGAAGCGGTCGTCGATCTTGCTCGCATCGCCGGGATGACTCCCGCGGGAGTGATCTGCGAAGTGATGAACGATGACGGCACGATGTCGCGACTGCCTCACCTTCGAGAGTTCGCCAGCACTCACGGCATAAAAATGATCACGGTTGCGGATCTGGTTAGCTATCGGATGTCGAACGAGGTTCTTGTTCATCGCGCGGGCGAATCGCGAGTACCGACCGTGTATGGCGTGTTCAATGCGGTCGCTTACACCAACGATATCAATCAGGACACTCACCTTGCTCTGGTGATGGGAGAAATCGATTCCGAACAAAGCATGCCCGTGCGGGTTCATTCGCAATGCGTGCTCGGCGACGTCTTCGGCTCATTGCGGGATGATACCGGCTGGCAGCTTCATCGCTCGCTGGAGGTGATCGCAGGCGAAGGCCACGGTGTGCTTCTTTACCTAAAACAAGAAGGGCGAGGCGTTGGTCTGGTAAATCAGCTCAAGGCGTATCGACTGATGGACGAACAGAATAAGGATACGGTCGAAGCCGACGAAGCGGTCGTCGGGCTTCACAAGATGGACCCGCGCGATTACGGCATCGGCGCGCAAATACTTCACGACCTTGGCGTAAGGAAGATGCGATTGATAACAAATCACCCAGTGAAGCGCGCGGCGATCGAAGGATTCGGCCTTGAAATTACAGATCGCATTGCGATCGAGATGGAGCCGAACGAGTCGAATGAAGAAGTGCTGCGTACGAGGAAGGAAAAGCTCGGACACCTGCTCACCAAAGTGTAAGAGCCGTTGAGATACTGAGGACGCTGAGTTTGCTCGGAGAGAAAGAAACCACGAACCACCGAACCAACCTGTCACAGTTTCGGGCTGATCTATGCGCAGAAAATTACTGATTGGTGGGCTGTCCCTCCTGGGCCTGCTTCTACTGCTCATCATCGGGATCTTGTTTTACATTCGAAGCGGGAGGCTCGACGTCTATCTCGAAGGCCAGGTGAAAGACGCGCTGGCTGATTTCGGTATTCGCGCTGAGTTTGGCCGCGCCCACATCGATCTTCGCGGCTACCAGGTCACGCTCGATAACATAAGACTCTACGCCGGCGACGGGCAAAAGCCCTTCGGAGAAATCGACAGCCTAACCGCGCAGTTCTCTGTCCTTTCGTATCTGCATCAGAAACTCAAGATCACTCAAGTCGTGATCGTTCATCCACACGCGTGGCTCGAGTTCGATGAACAAGGTCGATTCAATCTCGCGTCGCTGCACGCGCCGCCGAGTAAGCAGGAAGCGAAGGAGTCCGGGATTACATTTCTGACTTCAAACTTCGAAATTCGCAATGCCGAAATAAATCTCGTTGATCTGAAGCGAGACATCACCGCGCAGATGACCAATCTCGGCGTGCACCTTGTTCCCCTCGCGCCCGAATCAATTGTTGATGAACTCAATCACCGTCTCGAGGTCGGGTTCACCGGGGCTACGGCGACGGTCGAAGGCCGAAGGATCAACGACATCACCGCAAACATACTTGCGAACGTTACCGAACACAATGTCGAGATACTCGCGATCGACAACGTTCCCCAGTTCAAGATCACATCCGATCTGGGTCAACTCAAGCTCAACGGCAGGGTAAACAGCTTCGATCCCTTGAAATACGAGTTGACCGACGTTCACCTTGACGCCGCGCTGAACCAGATCACGCGAGTGTTTGCGCCCGAGACGAAGATGGACGGAACGATCGGGTTCATCGGTCGAGTCGACGGGACCGGCAGTGACTATCACGCGACGGGCTCGCTTGAAGCGAAGGCGCCGATTTCGTTAGCCGGATTTCGAATCGCGGGCGTTCGCGTGAAGAGCGACATCTCGGGCCACGGTGATGAATACAAAGGCAGGGCGAACGTCGCAACATCCGAGATCAGCGGAAATGGAGTCACGATCAGTTCGTTGACATTCAATGATGCGATCAAGGGAAAACAACTCGACTTTGATGTGACCGGCGGGTTGAACCTCGCGTCACTCAAGAGCGGGCAGATTTCAGTCAATGGATTCAAGGGCGCGCTCTCGCTCGACCGGGACAGGGCTAACCTCTCGCAGTTCTCGGCTCAAACGATGGGCGGCGAAGTTTCCGGCTCCGCGACCGTGGCTTATGCGGGCGGGGCATCGAAGGTCGCCGTCGAGTTCAGGTCGATCGATCTCGATCAAGCCGCCACGCTTGCATCGGCAAAGGACGTCAAGGTGCGAGGCACGGCAAACGGTAGCGCTATTCTGACGTTTCCGCGTCTCGACTACAAAGCAGCCGCGGGCAAAATTCAAGCGACGTTCGATGCGTCGGTCTCGCCCGTCGACAAAGAAGGCGAGGCCTCGCCCGCCAAAGGAGAGATCAGCCTTGTAGCAACAGGTCGCGGACCGCTCACGATCGAGCGCGCGTTCGTCAAATCTCAACAGAGCGATGTGACGATCACGGGCTCAATCGGCCGGGATGGACGGGCTTCTCTCAATGTCGATTTCAAATCCGCGGATATGTCCGAGGTTCAACGCGCGATCGATGCGTTCGGCGCTATCCCGGCAGACTTCAAGGACCAATACGAAATCGGCCTCGAAGGCGCGGGTTCATTCACCGGTCGAGTCGAAGGCAAGCTTGCCGAGCCCAGCGTGTCCGGCCACCTGAAACTCGAAACCATAAAATCGCACGAGCAGGAGACGGGGTCCTTCGAAGGCGACATCGCCTACAGTCCGTCGAGACTCCGCGTTGATAACGCCTCGCTCGTGCGGCCCGACGGATCTCGAGCCGACTTCAGCGTCGACGCGGGTCTTCCGATCAAGGACAATGTCGCGCTCAAAGCGAACGTGCAGAACTTTGATCTTGCGGCGATTCTAGCCGGCGTATCGCCGGGACTGAAAGACTACGTCAGCCGTGGTGTGATCAATGGCACACTCGATTTGAAGGGCTTGCCCGGGCCTCGCACAATCGAGGGAACCGCGAAGCTAACCCTGGCGGCGGCGGAGTTCAATCAACCCTCCACGGAAGAAGGACAGGAACCTAAACGAATATCAGTTCCCGAATTCACCGGCGACATCACGCTGGCCAGCAGCGTGATTAACGTTCAAAACCTGCGAATGCGCGTCGGCGATAGCGATATCTCCGGGCAGGGCAGCTACAACCTCGATACCTACGAATACTCGGTCAACGCCGAGGGCAAGAACGTCGATCTCGCGCAACTATCAGACGCGGCCGACACCGTGCATATTACCGGCAAGGCCGATCTCACCGTCGTTGGACAGGGTCAGTGGGGCAAAGCGGAAGATTGGTCCGGCGTCCGCGTCAACGCGACTATCCAGGGTCACAATGTGGCGATTGAAGGACGCGACTTCGGCGACGCGAAGCTGGTTGCGTTCACCGAAGGAGGAATCCTCAAGGTCGAAGCATCGGGCAGATTATTGGATCAAGACCGGACGCTCGTCGCAACTATCGATCTTCGCGATCGCGAACATTATCCCATCAATGCTTCGATCGAATTCACCGACACCGAGATCGGACCGTATCTGGGATTGATCGCGCCGGAGCTATCGGGAATCAGCGGCACGGCAACGGGAACAATAAAGCTTTCAGGGCCGCTGCTTGATACAGACAAGGTTCAGGCTGTAGCGACGCTCACCAAGCTTGAATTCGGCGGCGCCATCTCCGAACAAAAGACCTACAAGGTAGTCAATCAAGGCAACATTGTTTTGACCGCGACGCCGCGCGAGATCAGGCTCGATCGCGTGGTGTTCACCGGCGAAGGCACCAGCGTCACGCTCGAAGGCACTCTATCGCGCGACGCGGCCCGCTCCAGTCTCGCGGTCAACGGCCAAATCGACCTGCGTTTATTGTCATCATTCACACCGACGATATTCACTACCGGAATCGCGGAAGTGCAGGCGTCAATTGTAGGGAAACTCGATTCGCCGCAGTTGCTCGGCGTTGCGAACCTGCGCGACATCGGACTGCGCATCGTGGATTTCCCGCTCTCGATTGCAAGAGGCAGCGGACAGATCCGCTTCACTTCGAATCAAGCCGTGGTCGAGAACTTCGTCGCGGCGACGCCGGGCGGCGGCACCATATCGATTCAGGGCGGCGCGGCGCTGTCGGGACTCGCGCCCGTTCAATGGAGACTCGAGGCGACGGCCGATCAAATCGGCGCCGAGTATCCGAAGGACACCCTCACGGTTGTCGATGCCCAGGTGACGCTCGAGGGCAATCGCAAACTGCAGGTCCTTAGCGGCAACGCACAAGTGCGCCGCGCTTCCTACACAAAAGACATCACGCTTGAAGAGCTGATAACCACGGGCGGGCCGTTTCAATCGGACTTTCTCGAAGCGGGTCCCGGCGGACCTGGCGGCCCGTCGGGTTTACCGACCGTGCTCGATCTTCACGTCACCGCGGACAACACTCTGATCATTAAGAACAATCTCGCCGACGCCGTTGGCAGCGCTTACTTGAATCTGCGCGGCTCGCTTGATGAGCCCCAGGTCTCGGGACGCATATTACTTTCGAGAGGCACTCTGAATTTCAGGAACGGCCAATATGAATTGACTCGCGGAATGGTTACCATACCCGGCCGCCGAGGAGCCGAACCTTATATCGATTTCCAATCAGAAGCCGACATCCGCGGGTATCACATCTCGATCACGTTCAACGGCGCTATTTCGAAGCTCCAAACAAACGTCCGATCAGAACCCGAGCTGCCGGAACCCGACATCGTCTCGCTGATTCTAACCGGGAGCATTTCATCGGATCGCTCGACCGACGCATCGGTCGCGCAAACCGGACTGGGTCTAGCGCAGTCAATCTTGTCGGCGTCTCTGTCTGAACAATTGGAACGCGGCACGCAGCGACTGTTCGGGCTGAGCCGCTTCTCGATCGATCCTCTGCTAGTCGGGCGAGGCAACGACCCGACCGCAAGGATCACCATCGGACAGCGCATCACAAAAGATCTCACCGTTACGTATTCACAGAACCTCACATCAGGCGTTTCCGGCATCGATCGAGTTGTGCTGGTCGAATATCGATTGACCAATCGCTTCTCGGTGGTCGGATTCCGCAATGAACGAGGCGAGTTGGGTTTTGATGTGCGATTGAGGAAGAGGTTTTGAGAACAGGCGTTTCATTGAAGACGGGATCGCGGCGTGCGCCGAGCCTGGCGCTCGCCTCTTTGGTTTTTGCGTTCTGCCTGTTGCCGTCTGTCGGCGCGAGTGAGGTTGGCGACTTTCTCGGACGACGAGTCACGCGAGTCGACGTCGTCATCGAGGGCGCTCCAAACGCAAACGTCGGCGAGATGCGCTCGCTGATCGAAGTAACTTTGGGGCAGGATTATTCGCCGGTGCGAATCCACGATTCGCTGATAAGACTTTACCGGTCGGGGGTCGTCTCGAGCGCGAGAGTCGAGGGCACGGCCGATGGCGCGAGCGGCGTCGCGCTCCGGTTCATCGTAAAGCCCCAGGCGCGCATCGAAAATGTGATCTTCGAAGGCACTCCGGTTTTCCCCGCGGCGGAACTGCGGGCGCGTCTCAACCAGCTTGATCCGGGCGAGCGCCTTTCGGTTGGGAATATTACACGAGGCCTGGGTGAGCTCAACGCGTTCTATTCGGCGCGAGGCTACTATCAGGCAAGGATCGCGTACGACGTGCGGCTCGATCCAACGAGCACGCGAGCGCTTGTAGTTTATAACATCACACCGGGAGAAGAGGCTCGCGTCTCGAAATACGCTTTGGACATAAACGGCGCCGCCACCGTCGATCTATCGAAGGTGAAGCCGGAGATCGTCGAGGGACAGCCTTTCAACTCGGCTCTCGTGCAGGACGCGATGGATCACATCAAGACCGCGTACCTGAAACAGAACTATCTGGCGGCAAAAGTAACCACCGACATCACACCCGACGCCAGCACCAATCGAGTAGCTGTCACCATCCACGTGGACTCGGGGCCGCGCGTCGATGTTCAAGTCGCGGGACTCGACATCAAACAGAAGGACAAAGAAAAGACTCTGCCCTTTTACTCTCAGGGCGGCATCGACGAATTCACTCTCGAAGAAGGCCGCAGGCGCCTGCTGGATTACGCTCAGCGCAAGGGATACTTCTTCGCCGCGGTAACCCGGCCGGATACGCCCGACCTGACCCGCGCTGATGTCAGCCTGAAGTATGTTGTCGAACCTGGCCGGCGTTACAAACTCAGCGACATCGAGATCGAAGGCGTCGACGCCATACCTCACAAGACACTCGAAGACCAGATGAAATCGAAACTTGCGACCTCGATTCCCTTCTTCGGCAGTCGAGGCATCACCAGCGACGATATGCTCCGCCAGGATGCAAACCTCGTATCGAAGCGGCTGCGCGCGCTGGGTTATCGCAAAGCGCACGTGGATGTACGTCGAGGCGTGTCCGTCAAAGGCGACAGCCTGATCATCACCTTCGACGTGGAGCAGGGACCGCGCAGCCACGTGGAAGAAGTCGGCATGCGCGGCAACCAGGTGATGACGACCGGCGAGCTTGCGTCCCGCTTACAGTTGAAGCCCGGTGACCCGCTTGTTGAAACCATTGTAAGGAATGATTCAGATCAACTGCTTGCCGCTTACAACACGCGGGGATTTGCCGGCGCCGAAGTCGTCTACGATGTGGTCGAGCTTGGAAGTATCGACGGGCAGGACCGGGTTCGTTTGATGTTCAACATCGCCGAGGCGAACCGGGTTCGGATTCACAATGTAACTACTCGCGGCGCCGCGGTGACCAACACCGGCAGACTCGAACGCGACTTTTATTTGTTCAAGAAGGGCGACTGGTTGCGCAACGATTCGCTCCAGGAAACCGAACGCCAGATGTACGAGACCAACGCCTTCAACTCTGTGACGATTACATCAGACGCCGTCGGCCAAAACGTTAACGGGATCGAAGAGCGAGACGTTACGGTGAACGTGCTGGAAGCAAAACGCCGTGACATAGTTTATGGATTGGGCTATCAAACCAATACCTCGAGCGCGAAGACGATTCCCGGGTTGACATCTCTGGGCGGCGTGCGCGGTCTTACGCAGCTCACGCATTACAACCTCTTCGGCAAGCTCTACACCGGGAGCGCCCAGATTCGCGCGTCGCAGAACGAGTTGTTTGGCCAGGTGTCGTTTCAGAATCCCCGGCCATTTGGTCTGAACTATCCCGCACTGATATCGATCTTCGCGCGAAGACTCGGAGAAAGAGAGTTTGGCACGGACCGTTACACGATCAACCTGCAACTCGAGAAGAGGCTGTCGCTCGATTTCATCATATATATGAGCTACTACTTCGAGCGCATCAGCATATTCGATCAAAACCCTGATCTGCCTACGACTGAAATTCAGCGCAACTCGCAGCCCATCAGGCTTGGGAGAGTCGGACCGAGTTTCATACGAGACAAGCGCGACAACAAGTTCGATCCGACGGCGGGCAATCAGACTCTTGGCAGTTTGTTTTTCGCCGCCTCCGCGCTGGGAGGCAACGAGCAGTTTGTGAAGTTGTTCATCGAACACGATCGCTTCTATGCGGTTCCCCGGTTGCGCGACACGGTTTATTCGTTCTCCGTGCGATTGGGTCTGGCATCGCCATTCGGAGGCAAGCAAACCCTGCCGATTTCCGAGCGGTTTTTCGCCGGCGGCGCTCGCGATTTGCGCGGATTTGGTTTCGAAGAAGCCGGGCCTCAGCAAACAGTTCGCAAGCGCGATGTCCGCGGCAATCTGGTATTGGACTCGAACGGAAATCCGATACTCGTCGCGAGCCCGCTTGGTGGAAACGGTCTGCTGGTGATCAACAACGAAGTGAGATTCCCGTTGTGGGGACCGATCGGAGGGACTCTGTTCTCGGACACGGGAAATGTGTTCGCGCGCGTCCGCGATATGAAACCCGGAAACATCACTGAGAGCGTCGGCTTTGGTTTGAGATTGAAGACACCCGTTGGACCCATAAGGTTCGATTACGGATTCATCGTGTTGAACAAGCCGGCCGGCGTTTCAAGTTCACACAAGCACTTCACTATTGGGCAGACGTTTTAGTTATGCTGAGAAGTACAGACCACAGGTCAAAAGCGAACCGATTTGCGCGGACCATATCCGTGCCGATGCGCCCGATCCATCTGGCCCGCGGCCTGTTCGCGATTGCATTCCTGATCATAGTGATGACCTCCAGTCTTCGGGCTCAGGAAATCGTCGATCAGATACTGACGCTGGTAAACGACGAAGTGGTCACTCGCACAGATTTACTGTGGAGCATCGCGATGGACGCGAAGGCGCCGAGTCCGGCAGGCCCGGTGGGGCCCGACCTGCTGCGTCAGAAACTCGATGTGATGATCGATGAACGGTTGATCTTTCAGGAGGCGGGACGCATTCCAGCTTCCGACATAACCCAGGACGAAGTTGACAGGAAGCGCGCGGAGTTGATCAAAGGCTTCCGCTCGGAAGCCGAGTTCCGCCAGCGAGTCGGTTCGGTTGGGCTGACGCCTCAGCGGATCGACGAGCTGATACGTCAAAGAATAGTGATCGACAGGTTTGTCGATTTCAGGTTTCGATCTTTCGTTCTGGTGACCGAGCAGGAAATCCAACGCTACTACGACGAGACTTTCGCGCCTGAGATTCGCGCGAAAGGACAGGTGCCGCCCCCTCCGGACCAGAAGCTCGACTCAGCGGGCGCGACCGTCCACGACAGAATTCGCGAGTTACTTCGCGTTCAGAAGATCAACGACGAGTTGGATCGTTATCTGACTTCTCTTCGCCAGCGCGCGGATGTCGTGCAACTCGCGGAACCATAAATCTCCTTGCCACACCTTACCGGTTCCTCTTCATCAAAACTCTCTGTGCAGTGCTCCAACAAACAATTCGTTCGCGATATGCCTCGACGCGAGCCCCATTAGTCGAAGACACGTCGTTTGCCTCCATCGGGTCTTCGCGCAGATTGAAGAGCTTTGACCGGCCCGAATCCATTTCATATATGTACTTCCAACAGCCGTCCCTTAAACCCATCAGGCTCAGAGAATAATCAGTCGAGAATAGCTGCATCTTTACATCAGGCCCAAGCGCGGTGCTTCCCTGAAACTCGGATGGCAAAGTCGAGCCGATCAAATCGAGAATAGTCGGCGCGGTGTCGATCAGACTGATAGGGCGGCTCACGCGCATCTCGGTTGCAATCAATCCGGGCGCGACTATCAAGTAGGGAACGCGCACATTCTCTTCATAGAGAAAGAGCGAGTGCCCGTAGTTCCCGTCATGCCGGCCGAATGCCTGTCCGTGATCCCCAAAAATTACAAACAGTGTCCGCTGATCCAGTCCCCGCGCGCGCAGGCCTTCGATCAACGCGCCCAGTGCGGTGTCGGCGTAGTGCAAGGCGTTTAGATAACGATCGCTCTCAGTTTGTTCCGGGAACGGACCCGGCTCCGGGCTGTCGTATGGATGATGACCGGCAATCGGAAGATAAGTCAGAAAGAATCGCTGATCGCGTGGGAGCGAGTCGATCCACTCGAGCGCTCGGCGCACTGTTGCGTTGTCGTCAACGCCGAAACTCGACTGGCGATCTCCGCCAATAGCTCCGGCGTCTTCGAGCACATCGTAGCCGCGATCGGCGACCACTGCATACATCCCCAGATACATGAACCGGCCCGAGTGAAAAAGCGCGGTGCTGTACCCTGCGCGGCGAAGCTCTGATGCAAGCGTCGGCGTCGCGACGTTAGCGTAGCTTTCGCTGTTGGTGTCCATTGCCGGATATCGCGAGCACAGAACCGAAAAGAATTCCTTGATGCTTTCGGGATAGACGGCATACGCGTTCTCGAAGACAATCGCTTGCCGCGCAAGCTCGGAAAGATTGGGCATCGGGTCGCGACTCGCGCCATACGGAAGCAAGTACTCCGCTCCCGCCGATTCCAGAACTATCATTACAACATTGCGTCGCGCCGCTCTGCCGGCCAATGAAGAGAGATCTTCAAGCGTTGCTCGTGCATCGACGGGACTCGCGCGCCAGTCGATCCCGGCTTCGTCAGCGGTTGCTCGCGCGGACATGCGAGGCAACGTGCTGGCGGCCAGAGTCATAATCGCATTGCGCCCGAGTCCGTCCGTCTCGATTCGAGATGTAGCCAGCGGTCCGAGCGCGACAATCATCAGCGCACTAACAATCACCGCGCCTCTCGGCTTCAGGTCGAGACGTCGAAGGACCACGGGGATCAAAACGCCCGACCCGGCTACCAATAACATCAGCGCGAGATTCGCCGGCGTTATGTGCCGTCTGATCGAATCCGATAGCGCTCGGCCGGCGGCTTCAAGCATTGATCGCGTGAGAGGCGAAGAGAGCAAGCGTGTGATCGGCACGTTGACCGTCACGTATCCGACCGCGAGACCGTACAGCGTCCATCCAAACCAGGCTCTTCCGACCACGCGATCCAGCAACCCGAACGACAGCGCGATCAGCACGTCTTGCCAGAAGTAAGCAATCGGCGTCCACGGCGAGAGCGGAACCGGACGCCCGGTCAGGATCAGCAGCTTCGCGATAATGAATACACCAAGAAGCGCGAGCGCCTTCATCGTCTCACCAGGTTTATTCGCTTGAGGAGCAGCCACGAAACCATCGCGCTCTCACGTCGCTTGCGCCAGATCCAATCGTGCACCAGCACAAATCTCGCGGGCGGGTTTCGATAGATCGCATCGCGATTTCCCACGAATGCCAGCGGAATCACCAGCAAATCGTATTCGCATTTGGACGCCGGTTCGAATCTCTCTCGGACAAAATTAACCTCACCCAGAAAGCTGCGGGCGGTGTCGATGTTCTCGGGATTCATTTCGATGATCGAAAGCCGCGCGCGAGGAATCAGCCCGCCGAGGATTATCGCCGTTCGCGGAAACAATCCCCCGCCGACAATTCCCACGCTTCCGATCGGCAATGCATCAACCGACAGTGTTCTCAATGCGTGTTCGTGACGCGCAAGAACAAAGCTGCGAATCGCGGGGAAACCCAGCGCCAATCGTTCCAGCGCGCACAAGTTCGCGCATTCAAGCCAGCGCAACACCGCGGGCCAACGGCTCTCACTGGTTTCCAGGGCGCGCTCGTATCTCAACTCGCGCCAATGGACACCCGGATGCCTGTGATGCTCGACGTGATATCCATCGTTGAACAGCAGCAGATTGTAGAGCGAGCTGTAATGGCTGATGGCGCCATTCGCGTGCTCGTAATGTCCGTGTACAAAGCATAGTCCAAGTCCCGCAAGGAAACCTGGCAGGTACACAGCAAAGACAAAATCGGGAGCCGAAAAGATAAGCACTCCCCAGAGCGCAACCGCTCCTGCTACATCGAGAGGCTCGAGTTTGAGCTTACTTCGATCGCGGACTCCGTGATGTCCGAGATGTCGCGCGCGCCACAGCGATTGAGGAAAGCCCAGAAGCAAAGTCAGGTAAAGCGAAAACGCAGAGTTCCCAACACGCGATCTGAAAAACGGCCGATGAATAAAGTTGTGCGAAATCGTGTTCGCGTTCCACCAAAGGCCAATCGCGATGAGAAGCATCGACGGGCATAACACCATCAGCCCGCCGTGCGCCAGGGCGAGCGCGATCAACAAGCCATCCCGGTGTGAATGGCTTGTACGTCGCAAAATGATTGTGCCCATTGTTATCTCCTCGGAAGCGACCGCAACTCACGAATCGGGCCGTACTCCGTCCCTCGATCGGACATCTTAACCAGACCTGAGCCGACCGGATACACATCGGGATCGGTTGGCTTGACGTCGGCCTTTCGCAATCGGCTGGGCCGGCTTCGGACGCCCAATCCAATCACTGCATCGGTGCCCGCGATGCGCTTGAGATCCGCCCATTCCTTCCGGCACGCGTCCTCCTGACCCGGCTTGATCGCGTAGTAAAGGTAGCCCCGAGCGGCCGGGTCATAGTTGTTCCGGTCTTCTTTGGTGGCCAACACAAACGCGCCCCAAATCTGTATCCGCTCAGGCGAGGCCTCGTTAGGTTCAAAGACTATTTTGTCGATGCGAGCGTAAACGCCGATCCAGTCGGAAGCTTGCGTGTTCACAGTCAACAAACCAAGCGCAAAACAAGTGACAACTGCGACGATCGCGACTCTCCTAGAGATCATAGATGGGTCTCCTTTCCGGTTTTGCCGATTAGACGCAGGCGCCGCACTGTTTCTTCCGTCGCGTCGGGTCAAAGAAATACGAGATTTGAGCGTTCGCGCTGCAACTGGCCTGAATCATCAATTCGCGTATAATGTCGTCGTTGAAGGCAAGTCAGCAAAGCCTTGACTAAGCACTCCTGACCGAAGTGGATCTTGCGATATGACCTCACAAATATCGATCAAGGCGTAAACACCGGATGGCATCGCAGAGCATCTCCCATTATAAAATCATCAGAAAGATCGGCGCCGGCGGGATGGGCGAAATCTACCTGGCCGAGGACACACACCTCGGCCGCAAGGTCGCCCTCAAGTTGCTGCCCGCGGAATTCACAAAGGACGAAAGCCGGCTGCGCCGCTTCGAACAGGAAGCTCGCGCGGCTTCGGCGCTCAACCATCCCGGGATTATCACCGTCTTTGAAGTCGGCCACAGCCATAACATTCATTTCATGGCCACCGAATACATCGATGGCAGGACTCTACGGCAATACCTGACAGAGACGTCTATCGATCTCAACACCGCGTTGGATATCAGCATTCAGGTAGCGAGCGCCTTGTCGGCGGCACATCAGGCAGGCATTGCACATCGAGACATCAAGCCTGAGAACATTATGTTGCGCGGGGACGGATATGTGAAGGTGCTCGACTTCGGACTGGCGAAGTTGAATGAACCTAAGAATCACGCATCATCAGATCCGGAGGCGGCGACTCTTGCGAGGCTGAACACGGAACCGGGCACGGTAATGGGAACCGTCACTTACATGTCTCCGGAGCAGGCGCGCGGTTTGGACGTGGACGGCCGCAGCGACATCTTCAGCCTGGGCGTCGTGCTCTACGAAATGATCGCGCGCAGACCGCCGTTTGCGGGCGTGACGCCAATGGACCTGATCGTATCGATGATGACAAAACCGCCGGCGCCGCTCGCGGAACTATCGCCGGGAATTCCAGTAGAGTTCGAGCGCATCGTTTTCAAATCGCTGGAAAAAGAGCGAGCATCCCGATATCAAACCGCTAGAGACCTGTTAAGCGATTTGAAACGATTGAAGCAGCGCCTCGAAGTCCAGGCTGAGATCGAACGCAGCTACCCTTCGGGTATCGCGGCGCAGACGAGCGGGGAATCGCTCAAGCCTCTTCCTTCGATCGCCGTACTGCCCTTCAACAACATGAGCGCGGATCCTGACAACGAGTACTTCTGCGAAGGGCTCGCCGAAGAATTGATCAATGCGCTTGCAAAACTCGACGGCTTGCGCGTCGCGGCTCGCACATCGGCGTTCTCCTTCAAAGGCAAAGACGCCGATATTCAAATGATCGGCGCAAAGCTCAACGTCAGCGCTGTGCTTGAGGGAAGCGTTCGAAAAGCAGGTGACCGATTGCGAATAACCGCACAGTTAATCAGCGTGGCGGACGGTTATCACATATGGTCTGAGCGGTATGACCGCCAGATGAAAGACATCTTCGATATTCAGGATGAAATATCACTTGCCATTACCGATGTCTTGAAGGTAAAACTCCTCGACGCGGAGAAGGTCTCACTCCTCAGGCGCCGTACGGACAACCCGGAGGCTTACCAGACATATCTTCTGGGGCGGTACTATTTGAACAAGTACACCGAGGAAGGAGGCAGGAAGGCCGTTGAATATTTCGAGCAGGCGATAGCAATCGAGCCGGATTATGCGCTTGCCTATAGCGGCCTGGGCGACGCCTATCGACGACTTTGGTTTTTCGGTTTTCTTCCTCCGCATGAGGCAGTGCCACACTGGCGAGCGGCAACGACGAGGGCGATCGAACTCGATCCGGGGCTTGCGGCGGCTCACGTCTCGATGGGTTCGATCAAGTCACTTCACGACTGGGACTGGCAAGCCGCGGAAGAAGAATTCAAGCTTGGCATCGAATTGAATCCGCAGAGTCCGCTTGCGCACGAAACCTATGGCTACGCGTTGATTTCGACCGGTCGCGCAGATGCAGCGATCGCCGCGTTCCATCGCGCACTCGAAATGGACCCCCTGTCATTGCCGCTCAACATGAATCTGGGCTTCATCTTCTCGTACGCCAATCAATATGATCGCGCGATCGAACAGGGGCGGCGAGTGATCGAACTCGAGCCTCAGTTCCATGGAGGCTACACGGTTATTGGCTACGCGCTGAGTGGTAAGGAAATGTACGAGGAAGCTCAGGAGCACCTCAAGAAATCCATCGCTTTGGGTGGCGGTGCGATGGCCCTCAACGTCCTGACGTTCACCAACGGGCGCCTGGGTAAGCTGGACGATGCGCGCGCGGGGCTCGCAAAATTACTCGAGATAAAGAAGCAAAAATACATTCCCGCATATTACATCGCAGCTCTTTATTCAGCGCTGGACGACACCGACAAAGTCTTTGAATGGCTCGAAAAGGCATATGAAGAGCGCAACGGCTTCCTGACTTTTATTAACTGTGAACACGCCTTTGAACGATTTCATTCGGATCCCAGATACGCGAGCCTATTGCGACGCATTGGTTTGCCCGAATGAGGACAGCCTCACTGTGTCTCCAGCAAAGGCGCGCGCCGATTAGCGCGTGAAAGGCCCCGCTATGAGAGTTGGTATTCTGTTCGCTTATATGGATTACAACCGCAAGGGCGCGCATTATCGCGGCGTCCTTCAACCGCAAATCGGACCGCTGATCGCCGCGCTCCTCCCGCCGGCTGTCGAGGTCGAAGTAATAAACGACACGATGGAAGAACCCGACTGGACGAAAGACTACGATCTGTTGTTCATCTCTTGTGCCCATTCGGATTTCGATCGCGCGCGGCAAATCTCTCACTACTGGCGCCGCCGCGGAGCGAAGACTGTCTTTGGCGGAATCATGGCCAGCACCTACTTTTCGATTTGCCAGCCGTACTTCGATTCGGTGGTGATCGGCGATGCCGAAGGTGTCGTGCAGCAAATCTATGACGACTTTTGCGCGAACGAGTTGAAACCGCTGTATGTTTCGAGGCCCTACGATCCGGCATCGGTTCCGGTGCCTCGCTTTGATCTGCTCGCAAACCAGATGCTGCCGGTGTCGATCGAAGCCACGCGCGGATGTCCGTTCACTTGCGAGTTCTGCTCGCTAACCGGCGTGGGCACACGCTTCCATACGCGTCCGGTTGAGATGGTGGTGCGGGATATCAAGGCGGCGCAGCAAATGCTGAAGGGTCTGGTTCCTGATTGGAAGCGATACGGCGCCGCGTTCGTCGATAACAACATCGGCGGCAACCTTCCGCACCTCGCCAGGCTGATGGAAGCCATCAGACCGCTCAAGTTGCGATGGGGCGCGGCGATCACCTTCAATGTCGTGAGCGACCCCGACGTGGTTCGAATGCTCGAACGAGCCGGATGCCGCTTTCTCTTCATGGGACTCGAAAGCTTTAATGCCGAAAGCATCGCCGACATGCACAAGTATCAGAACGCGGTCGACAAAACTAAATCGGTTCTGGATCAATGCCGCAATCACGGAATTCTCGTTCTCTCCGGAATGCTGATCAATCCCCTGATCGACGATCTCGCATACATCCAGTCCATCCCCAACCGGCTTCGCGAATGCGGGCTTCATCTTCCGAGCTTCATATGCTTCGAATGTCCGATCCCCGGCACGCCCTACTTCCAGCGGCTTGCTTCGCAACCTGAGCCCGCGTTCATGCCGAACACGTTGCTCCGCGACTTTACCGGATACACTCTTGTGGTCAGGCCCCGGCGAGAGTCGGTGGACGATTTCATCGCGGGCTACCGCGCGGTGCTCGAGGCGACGTTCACGACCACGGCGAAGCTCAGAAAGCTTGCGGATGATATTCCCAGATTTATTCGCCGAGGTTACTGGGAATCAATCGCGACGGACTTGATTCAACAATTCTCCGTCGTCTATCGCCCTCCGCATCCCGATAGGACCTACCTTCCGGAAACCGATGTGGTGCCGCCGGAGATGACGAGCGTTCCACTCACCGATGCCGATTTCGAATCTGAAGTGGAGCGCGCCGCGGTCATGGCGCCCTGGCAGGTCACGGACTCCGAAGGGCGCGTATTACCGCAATGGCTCCAGGCGACAAAGGTGTATCAGTCAAAGGGGGCGCTTTCCGAAGGAGTAGTTCAACTCGGCAGAGTCGCTATGAACGCCCCGACGCGCTTGATCGCGTCTTCAATATGAACGCGCTTTTGTCCCCTGGCCTCCTGACGTGAGCCTGGTTGCAATTCAAAAAGAAATAACTTCTTGACTTGAGAAGGGGCATCGGAGTATATATGGCGACACCATATATAGAGACGCCTTATGCTGAATCAGGAAGTCAAACGAGGCAGTGCCGAGATGTTGATTCTGGCGCTGGTGGAAGACCGGCCGCGGCACGGTTACGAAATCGCCAAGCTGATCGAGCAAAGATCCGAAGGTGTATTGCAGTTTCACGTCGCGTCGCTCTATCCGCTGCTCTACCGGCTCGAGACTCGCGGTTGGATTCAGGGACGCTGGGTCGAGAAGGCCGGGCAACGGCGCCGGCGGTACTACAAGCTGACGGGCGCCGGGCGAAAGGTGCTGACCGAACAGCGCCAAACCTGGTCTGATTTCTTCGCGGCGCTCGATCGCGTGGCCGGCGTCAACACTGCGTAGACAAACGGCGTCGAGTTTCAGGCATGCCCGACTGGAAGCAATACGTTCGCGAGCATCTTCCCCCGCTAGCACTGGGCGTCGAGCGCGAAGTGCAAATCGTCGACGAGATGGCCCAACACCTCGAGGCTGTTTATGAAGACGCGCTTGCCGGCGATCTTCCCGAACAAGACGCTTTCAATCGCGCTGCCGCCCACATCAAGGATTGGCAGCTACTCGAGTGCGAGTTGGTCCGGTCCAAGCGCCCCATTGTCGCTCCGTTGATCAACAACCGCCTTGTTCGCGAATCGAGAATTCAATCTCAAAGCAGAACCGGAGGAATCGTGATGGGCTCACTGTTACTCGACCTGCGCTACGCCGCGCGAATGCTGATGAAGAGCAAGGGCTTCACGGCTGTTGCCGTGCTGTCACTTGCGCTCGGCATCGGCGCGAATACCGCGCTGTTCAGCGTGATTGACGCGGTGCTGCTCAAGACGCTGCCGGTGAAAAAGCCGGGTGAACTTGTGCTTTTCAACTGGCTAGGGGGGCCACGCGGTTTGGCGTACGGGATAAGGGGAAACATCCGCCCCGATCCCGCGAGCGGATTGAGAACCAGCACATCTTTCTCGTATCTGACGTTCGAGCGATTTCGGGACAACAACCAGACTCTGTCGGACATATTCGCTTTCGCATCGCTCAGCCAACTAAACGTCAACGTGGACGGCCAGCCGGAGATTGCCGGAGGTCAACTTGTTTCGGGCGGTTATTATCCGGGACTCGGCGTGCAAGCCATCCTTGGGCGGACACTCTCAACCGATGACGATCAACCCGGCGCAAGTCCGGTCGCCGTGGTCAGCCATCGATACTGGCAGCGGAGATTTGGATCCGATCCAAAAGTCGTGGGCAAGACCATCAACGTAAACAACGTCCCATTTACAATCATCGGAGTTACCCCGCGCGAGTTCTTCGGCACGTTACAGGTGGGCGAACCCGCCGATCTTTCAATTCCCTTCTCCACTCAGCCGCAGGTGACTCCACACGAATCCGATTTGAACGGCCCGTGGTTTTGGTGGCTCCAAATTATGGGTCGCTTGAAACGCGGCGTCACCAGGGAACAGGCGGCGGCGAGTTTCGAGGGTGTCTTCCTCGAAGCCGCGCAGGAAGGTTGGTCAGTTGCGGTAACGCGATTCCCACCGCGAGGCGAATCACAGAATCCGGCGCCGCGTGATGTTCCCAGATTGAGGGCCGCATCCGGCAGTCAGGGTCTCACCGAGTTGCGCAACTCGTATTCGCAGCCGTTGACGATCCTGATGGCGATCGTCGGATTCGTGCTGCTCATCGCTTGCGCGAATGTAGCCAATCTTCTACTCGCTCGATCCGCGTCTCGTCAGAAAGAGATCGCGATTCGGCTGGCAATCGGCGCAAGCCGCGGGCGGTTGATTCGCCAACTGCTCACCGAAAGCGTGCTGCTTGCAATACTGGGCGGCGCTATAGGTGTGCTCTTCGCTTACTGGGGCAAGGACGTGCTCCTGACTCTGCGCCCGTGGGGTGGAGGCGACCTCGTGCTGGATATGAAGATTGATCTGCGGGTGCTCGGGTTCACGATGGCGGTCTCGCTCGCCACCGGATTGCTGTTTGGGCTTGCGCCCGCGGTGCGTGCCACCGCCGTGGATTTGACGCCGGCGCTTAAGGACAATTCCAGAAGCGTGACTAGAGGTTCTCGCTCCTTGCTCAGCAAATCGCTGATTATCGCGCAGGTAGCAATGTCGCTGGTGCTGCTTATCGGGGCGGGACTCTTCGTTCGCACTCTGCGCAATCTGCAGAACGTAGATATCGGATTCAATCGTGAGAACCTTCTGCTGTTCAACATAGATCCGGGTTTGAATCGATATGAACGGCCTCAGATGGGGCAACTCTACCAGCGATTGACCGACAGGCTCGAAGCGCTGCCGGGAGTACGTACCGCAACCTTATCACTCATTCCGCTGCTCAGCGGCCGCGGCCAGACCCGAAGCATTTCAATTCAGGGACGCGCCTCGGCATCGGACGATGAAGACAATGCCAAAGTGAACACGGTAGGTGAACATTTCTTTGAGACTATGGAGATACCCATCCTGACGGGCCGCTCTTTGAATTCGCATGATGACGCAAGCGGGCCGCGTGTGGCCGTTGTCAATCAGACGCTCGCGCGAAAGTATTTTGGTGATGAAAACCCGCTGGGGCGCAGATTCGGTTGGGGGCCCGAGACCAGCGGGCAGATTGAAATCGTCGGCGTCGCAAGAGACTCAAAGTATGTCGATTTGCGCACTGCAACGGAGGCTACGGTCTACCTTCCATATCGACAAGGCGTTCCGAGGTTCGCGACCTTTATTGTGCGAACGTCCGTGGATCCGCTGACGATGGCCGGCTCGATCAGGGACGCGGTTCGCGAAGTAGACAGCAACTTGCCGTTGTTCGAAGTGACGACTCAAAGCCGGCGGGCCGATGAATCGCTGACGCAGGAGCGGCTGTTTGCCACGCTTTCGAGTTTCTTCGGATTGCTTGCGCTGTTGCTCGCCTGCATCGGACTCTACGGCGTTATGTCTTACGGAGTCGCGCGGCGTACAAACGAGATTGGCATTCGCATGGCGATGGGCGCCACGGCCGTTCGCGTCACGCGTATGGTGATGCGAGAAACAATGATCGTTGTTCTTATCGGTGTCGCCATTGGGTTAGGAGCGGCACTGGCAGGAACAAGGTTGATCGCGAGCATGCTCTTTGGTCTGATGGCCACCGATCCGGTAACAATCATCGCCGCGGCGGCTTTGATGGTCGGCGTGGCGTCGGTCGCAGGATACCTGCCGGCGCGGAGAGCCTCACAAGTCGACCCGATGGTAGCGTTGAGGTACGAGTAAAACACTTGCAGCACGCAATGCCCGATTGGACGAAATACCTTCGCGATCATCTGGCGCCCTGGCGTTGGACGCTGAGCGCGAGTCTCAGATGGTTGACGAAATGGCCCAGCACCTCGAGGCCGTTTTTGAAGACGCACTGGCGGCGGGCGCTTCCGGGCAAACCGCGTTCGAACGGGCCGCCGCCCACATCAAAGATTGGCGCTTGCTCGAATGCGAATTAGTTCGGTCGAAGCGACCCATCGCACAACCGCTAGTCAATACTCGGCTCGCACGTGAGGCCCGGATTCACTACCAAAGCAGAATCGGAGGTACGGTGATGGGATCAATCCTGCAAGATGCACATTACGGCATTCGGATGCTGCTCAAGAGCAAGATCTTTTCCGCTGTTGCAATAGTGTCGCTTGGACTGGCGATTGGAGCGAATACAGCCATCTTCAGTCTGGTCGATGCGGTAGTGTTAAAAACGCTTCCGGTAAAGAAGCCGAACGAGTTGGTGCTGTTCAACTGGCTGTCCGGCGAAGCTTTCATGGCGCGAAGCATCAGTGGTACGCTCGACAAGGATAAGGCGACCGGGCTTTCGACCAGCACTTCCTTTTCGTACGACACGTTCAAACAGTTTCGCGATCAAACGCAGACGCTTTCCGATGTGCTCGCCTTTGCCGAACTCGAACAACTCACCGTCAACATAGATGGACAAGCGGCGATTGCGACGGGGCAGGTGGTCTCAAGCAACTACTATTCGAGCTTGGGAGTCTCCGCGATTGCCGGCCGTGCACTCACGGCTGAAGACGATCACTTGGGAGCCGATCCGGTTGCGGTGATCAGCTATCGATATTGGCAGCGCCGATTTGGTCTCGATGCCGGTGCAGTGGGCAAGAGAATCAGCATCAATGGTGTTCCGTTCGAGATTGTCGGCGTAGCTCCACGAGGATTCGAAGGAACGCTACAGATTGGAGCGTCGCCCGACATCACGATCCCGATTTCAATGGAGCCGCGGGTAAGAGGCTCGAGCGGGTCGCTCATAGATGAACCCGGGACGTGGTGGTTACAAATCATGGGCCGGCTCAAAGCAGGATCGACATTTGAGCAGACGCGTACCTCTCTTGAAAGAGTGTTTCAGCAAAGCGCGCTCGACGGTTATCAGGCTTCGCTTGCGCAAACCGCGGCAAAACAGAAGGGTAAGACCGAAGAGCCGAACGCTGGCGAACCGTCCGTCCCAACGCTGAGGGTTGTGTCGGGCAGTCAAGGCCTGAACGACGCTCGCAGGGAATATGCTTCGTCCCTGTTGATTCTGACCGCTGTTGTTGGACTCGTGCTGCTGATCGCCTGCGCAAATGTCGCGACGCTTCTGCTGGCGCGCGCGGCGAGCCGGCACAAGGAAATTGCCGTTCGGCTCGCGCTTGGAGCGAGCCGCTGGCGCGTAATTCGGCAACTGCTCACCGAGAGTCTGCTGCTCGCGATCCTCGGAGGCGCGCTCGGTGTCGTTTTCGCGTTATGGGGAAAGGATATGCTTCTCGCGTTGCGGCCGTGGGGCGGCGGTGCGCTCGGATTGGAGCTCAAGCTCGATTTGCGAGTGCTCGGTTTCACCGCGTCTCTGTCGCTGTTGACGGCTGTTCTTTTTGGGCTTGCGCCCGCGCTTCGAGCGACCAGAGTGGATGTTGGACCCGCGCTTAAGGACAGCGCTCGAAGCGTCATTGGCGGAGGCCGCTTCGGGCTTACGAAGGGGCTTGTGGTTTCGCAGGTTGCTCTTTCGCTGTTGCTGTTGATCGGGGCGGGACTCTTTGTTCGAACGCTTTCCAATTTGCACAATGTCAATTTCGGATTCAACGCCGAAAACTTGTTGCTGTTCAGAGTCGATCCCCGATTGAGCGGATACAAGAAGGAACAAATCGCGACGCTATATGAACAAATGCTCGAGCGTCTCGAGGCTGTTCCAGGCGTCGCGAGCGCTACCTTATCACGTCACCCCTTGCTGAGCGGGAGCGCCGCGATCGACATGGCATTCGTCGATGGGAAACCGGTACCTGAAGCACCGAAGTCAGCGAGAGAAATGACATGGATCGCGCGTGTGAGATCCAATTTCCTGGACACAATGGAGATTCCCATAGTGAGCGGGCGCGGACTGCTTCCCGGCGATGACGAGCGTGCTCCAAAAGTGGCGGTGATCAATCAAACAATGGCGCGTAAGCATTTCGGCGATGAGAACCCGATCGGTAAACGTTTTGGCTTCGACAGCCCCGCACACAGCCGCGACATTGAAATAGTGGGCGTCGTGCGAGACGCGAAATACAGCAGCCTAAGAATGGAAGTCCCGAACACTGTTTACCTGCCCTACCTTCAAGATCCCCGCGGGTTGGGCCAGATGAACTTCGCGATACGCACGACTGCTGATCCGACGCTGCTGGCTGTACCCATTCGTGAGGCTGTTCGACAGGTGGATCCTAATCTGCCGATTTTCTCGGTCCAAACACAAACGCAGCAGGCCGAATCAATGCTCACCTCCGAGCGATTGTTCGCGACGCTCTCCGCCTTTTTCGGTCTACTCGCATTGCTGCTGGCTACAATTGGCCTCTACGGGGTTATGTCTTACGGCGTCGCGCGGCGCACGAACGAAATCGGAATAAGGATGGCCCTGGGCGCTCGCGCTTCCCAGGTAGTCGGTTTGATTTTCAGAGAGACAATGCTGCTTGTCTTCACTGGCGTCACAATTGGAGTGGGCGCGGCGATTGCCACGACGCGCTGGGTTGAGAGCATGCTCTTCGGGTTGACCCCGAACGATCCGCTCACCATTGTGCTGGGAGTGCTGTTGATGATCTGCGTTTCCGCGGCGGCGGGTTTCTTGCCGGCGCGCCGAGCTTCGCGAGTGGATCCGTTGACCGCGTTGAGACATGAATAAGAAAACGGTTCAGGGTTTAGGGTTTCGGATTCAGGGTTTAGGGTTTCGGGTTCCGGATTCCCGGGCCTCCAGGTTGAAGGAACACATACAGCTAGTCGAATCTCGACTGAACCCTGAACCCTGAACCCGGAACTCTGAACCTTCAGTTGTGATACTTATTCGTGATCGGCATGCGGCGGTCGCGGCCGAACGCGCGCGGGGTAATCTTGATGCCCGGCGGTGACTGGCGCCGCTTGTATTCCGCCGAATCGACTCGGCCAACGACCCAACGAACCGTTTCTATCGGGAATCCCAATTCAGCGATCGCCTCCGCGCTCATGTCTTTCTCGATGTACGCCTCGAGAATCGCATCGAGCACATCGTAAGGGGGCAGCGTGTCCTGATCCGTTTGATTGGGCCGCAGCTCCGCCGACGGCGGCCGCGCGATCACGTATTCGGGGATCACCGGCCTGTGTCCCCGAGCGTTAACAAAGCTCACAAGCTCATACACCAACGTCTTCGGCACATCCTTCAACACGGCAAACCCACCGACCATATCGCCATACAAAGTCGAGTAGCCGACGCTCATTTCGCTCTTGTTGCCCGTCGAAAGCACGAGTCCGTTAAACTTGTTGGATAATGCCATCAAAATGTTTCCGCGTATGCGCGCCTGCAGGTTCTCTTCGGTGGCGTCTTCCGCAAGCCCGTCGAAAGAGGCCGACATCATTCGCAAATACTCCTCGAAAACTTTCTCGATCTCGATGACCTGAAAATGTATCCCAAGATTCGCAGCAAGCTCTCGCGCGTCTCGGGCTGATTCAGATGACGAATACTGCGTAGGCATGAACACAGCGTTTACGGCGTCGGCGCCGAGCGCATCGACGGCCAAAACAGCAGTGAGCGCGGAATCGATCCCGCCGGACAGGCCAAGATAGACCTTATCGAACCCGTTCTTTCTCACATAATCGCGAGTTCCGATGACCAGCGCGGCGTAAGCCTCTTCGATATCGCTGAGACTCTTGGTCGCGGGCGAAGCAAGCCTCGGCCTGCTTGTGGAAGACGCAATGTCGGGAAGTGTAATCGTGTACAACGATCCGTCCGCCTCTACCCTGAGTTTCTCGCGGCGGCGGCGCGGGTCGTGCAATCGCTCGGAGAACACCCGCTCGATATCGATGTCGGCGACAATCAGGTCCTCGGCGAAGGGCAACCCCCGCGCGATTGGCCTGCCATCCTGATCGATGATCAAGCTGTTTCCATCAAACACGAGCTCGTCTTGCCCGCCGACAACATTGCAATAAGCTAAGGCGACCGCATTGTCTTCGGCTCGCGTGCACAGCATTCGCTCGCGATCGACAGTCTTGCGAGCGTGGTACGGCGACGAAGAGATGTTGATGAGCAGATGAGCATCGCCGACAAGCGCCTGCAGTTTCGCGGGGCCTCCGGGATACCAGATGTCTTCGCAGATGTTCACTCCGATTCGAGCCTCACCCGACGAGAACACCGGACAACGAGTGCCGCTCTGAAAATAGCGCTCTTCATCAAACACTCCGTAGTTAGGAAGAAAGTTCTTGTGATAAGCATCGACAAGTTTTCCCCCGGCAATGACCGCAGCCGCGTTGTAGATATCCGAACCGTCCGTGTCCACGAAGCCAACGACGACGATAAGGTCCCCGGCGGCCTCGATGATTCGGTAGAGCGCTTCGATGTTTTCACGCACGAAGTGAGGCTTGAGCAGGAGGTCCTCCGGGGGATAGCCGGTCAGCGCGAGTTCAGGGAACGCCACGATGTCCACGCCAACCTTTCGACTGCGGTCGATGTAGTCGAGAACCAGCGCGGTGTTCTTCTCAAGATCGCCAACGGTGGGATTGATCTGGGCCAGCGCTATTCGGAGGGTGTTCATTGCGGGTCCGTGGTCCGTAGTCAGTAGTCCGTAGTCAGTAGCACCTTGCCTGCGGACTACTGACTACTGATTAAGAACTACTCACTTCAACCGTGTCGACGATACCAACAACGGCGGCGTCGATGGGACACTCTTTGCAGCCGAAGGCCATTCGCGCGGAACTGCCCTGCACGATCAGCACAACTTCATGCACACCCGCACCCACGGTGTCGACCGCAACGATGTGACCCTTCTCATCCGAGCCGTCTACGCCGACTAACCGCGCGACCAGTAGCTTGCGCCCGTGAAGACGCTCGTCCTTGCGCGTGGCCACTACAGTTCCAACTATTCGAGCAAGAATCATGTCTAGATGAAACCTGATGCGTGAAGCGTGATCCAGTCACGGTTCACGTTTCACGAATCACTCCTCATTTTTCGCGAGACTCGGGAGTGACGGGCATGTTCTCGTCGACCGCGGTGTGTGGGCGAGGAATAACGTGAACACTGACCAGCTCGCCCACTCGGCGAGCCGCGGCAGCGCCCGCGTCAGTCGCGGCCTTCACTGCCGCTACGTCGCCACGCACGATCGCGGTCACAAGCCCGGCGCCGATCTTCTCATAACCGATGAGCGTGACGTTAGCCGCCTTCACCATCGCGTCGGCCGCTTCGATCATCGCGACCAATCCCTTCGTTTCGATCATTCCAAGAGCTTCCATAGAGTCTCCCTTTTTGATTGCCGATTGCCGATTGCCGATTGGCGATTTCAAATCTGAGATTTCAAATCCTCAGCTTTCTTATTTCAGATATTTCAGGTTTGAGATAATTTGAGATCTCAGACTTCAAATTTGAAATTTGAAATTTGAAATTTGAAATTCTCACTATCGTCTTTAGTCCCAATCCCAAATTTATGGCAAATCCCAAATCCTAAATCCCAAATCCTAAATCCTAAACCTAAATCGTAAATCCCAAATCCCAAATCCTAAATCCTAATTCTTCAACTCCCTCGCGACCAGCCGTGCTGCTTCGGTTATCAGCGACGTCAACTCCTTTCGAGTCAACGTGACCGTATCATCGCCATTCGAGCCGTACGAGCGCGTCGCGCTTCCGACGGCACACGTCGACGAGTGTCCCTGCGAGAACCCGCAAGCCTGACAGCCGCGCGCGCCCGAACTCATATACCCGGCTCGCTCGCGAACGTCCAATAACTTTTCGATTGCCTCGGGGGGTAACTCGTGCGGACGACCGACCATTCGAGCAACCAATGTGATCTTCGCAAAGTGCTCGAGCGTTTCCATCCGCGCGAATGCCAATTCCAGATCAGGCCCGTAAGCCACCGCTCCGTGATTGGCAAGCAGCAATGCGTCGTGATGCGGGATGAACGGCGCAAGCGACTGAGGCAGTTCTTCGGTCGAAGGCGTGCCGTAGCCGGTCAGCGGCACGCAGCCGAGCGTAAGGATCACTTCCGAAAGCAGCGGCTTATCGAGTGGAACATTCGCAACCGCAAATCCAGTCCCAAACGGAGGATGAGCATGCACGACCGCGTGAACATCCGGGCGCATTTGATAAATCTGTTTGTGCATCGCGAACTCGGACGATGGATTGCGCTCGTCGCGACGGCGCTTGTTACCGTCCCGGTCGACCAGCACAATCATGTCTTCGGTCATTCGGCCCTTGCAGACCATCGTCGGCGTGGTGAGTATCGAACCATCCGCAAGCCGCGCGCTTACGTTGCCGTCGGAAGCCGCAACGAACCCCAGTTCATATATGCGGCGGCCGATTTCAACGATCTGTTGTCTGAGTTCGCGTTCAGTTTGCATTGTAGCGGGGCTATCCCTGATCGATTGTAACAATCGCGATGAGCGCCTCAAAGTGTCACGTGCTGCCCAAGTCGCTGTCAAGCTGACTAGCCTCCATATGCTAATATTGCGCACTCAAAGCCAGACTATGTTTGAGAAGAAGATCGAACGTGTTCGCGCGCGAGAGGGCTACGATTTGTGGTCCGAGACTTACGACTCTACGCCCAATCCGGTAGTGTCAATGGATTCTCGCCACACTATCAGTCTTCTCGCGCCGGCCTGCGGTGAGCTGATACTCGACGCGGGATGCGGTACGGGGCGAAATCTGAGACAACTTGTTCTTGTCGGGAGCAGGCCCGTCGGCATCGATTTCTCCGAAGGAATGCTAAGAGTCGCGCGTCGGTGCCATCCAGATGTCCCGGTCGCACTGGCTGATCTTGAGCGGCCTCTGCCCTTCAAAGCGGAAAGCTTCGACGCGGTGTTGTGCGCGCTCGTAGGCGAGCACCTATCCGAATTGGCCGTGGTGTTGCGGGAGTTCCGCCGCGTTTTGAAGCAGGGCGGGAGGATGGTATTTTCGGTTTATCATCCTGCGATGTCAGCCGCCGGCATCGAAGCCAACTTCGAGCGCTCAGGCATCGAGTATCGATTGGGCGCCGTTCACCATTCGGTCGAGGAGTACGCGGGCCTCATCAAGGCCGCAGGCTTCGCCGAGATCCACGCCCGTGATTTTGAAGGCGACGAAGAGTTGGTCAGATCAATCCCCGCCGCGTCGAAGTATACGAGGTCTCCGGTATTGCTCGTCTTGGCTGCCAGGGTTTAGCCTCGGATCAGCCGCCAGAATTCTCGATAAGTAATAAGCGGAGTCTCGCGCAGAAGGAAACTACTCGACGCCGGCCACGGCCACCCGTCTTCAGAAGCTGATCTATTTCCGCGACCCTCGGGAAGATCTAATCATCATTCTGTTCGGGCATTTCTGGTTGCGTTCCTTGTTGCTTGCCAGACCCTCACAACGCCGCCATTGCCACTCACGACAAGAGCAGAGAATTCCCTCGAGAAGGTCATTGAATTAACTTCGTCTCCTTCTCTTCGCAGTGTGGCAACTTCCTGCATTGTTGTCAGGTCCCATAGCTTGACCAGGCCATCCAAGCCACCCGTAACCAGCCTCCTGCCGTCAGCGGAAAAGACCGCGCGTTCGATAGAGTCGGATCGTCCCAGGAGACTTAGTTGCTTCCCGGTTGCGACTTCCCACAACCTAACGGTGTTGTCCTTGGCTCCAGTCGCCATGATCCGGCCATCGGTGGAAAACGCGATGGTCCTTACTCTGTCCAAATGACCCGTGAATTTTCGGAGTTCAGTTTTGGAAGCTATCTCCCATAACTTAATAACTCCGTCCCGCCCCGTTGTAGCTATCATTTTTCCATCCGGCGAAAAGACCGCACGAAAATAGCTATTGCTGCTGGTGAAGTTTGCAAGTTCGCTGCCGGTCGAAACTTCCCACACCTTCACCTCACCGTCTTTATCGCCTGTGACGAGCAAAGAGCCGTCGGGCGAAAAATTGATTCCATAAAACGCCTCTCTTCCAGATATCTTGGTGACCAACTTGCCGGTCGACACCTCCCAGACTTTGACCAGTCGGTCCATTCCACCCGCGGCGACGAGTTTGGCATCGTTTGAAAAGACCGCACAGAGCGTGGTCTCTCCCGGCCCATCAAGACGCAAGAGTTCTTCCCCCGTCGAAAGATTCCACACCTTGGTATACAGGTCATTTGTTCTCCCAAGGGCGAGCAACTCATCAGCGGGTGAGAATACCGTCGCATAATAAGAAGCGACCTTTTCCCTGGGCAAGACCGGAAATGATTTGTTTGAGATATCCCATATTTTTACCGCGCCATCGCGCCCTCCGCTCACTAAGTACTTCCCGTCCGGTGACCAGTCGAGCGCGGTAACCCAGGATCCATGGCCGCGGATTGTTTCTATCTCCTGCCACGTCGTCAAGTCCCACAACCTTATTGTTCGATCCAGGGAACCGGTAGCAAGCCTCTTGCCGTCGGGGGAAAAAGAGAATGACGATATTTCGTTAGTGTGGCCGGCCCTGCTTGCTATTCTTCGCCTTGTAGCCAAATCCCATACAAACAAGCGACCGTCTACGGCCGTTGCCACCAGGCTATTCTTGCCGGGAGAAAAAACCGTGCGAATCAATGATCCATCGTCGATTTCAAAGGGTTGTTCATACATTCCACTATCGATATTGAGGATGCGAATTCTCCGCGTCCCATCGGATATTGCGGCCAGCCTTCCGTCTGGCGAGATGTCCACTCCCCTGATCCAATGTGCCTTTTCCGGATCGGCTTCGTCGGTTCCAACTGGGCGAGATCCCTTTAATGAGAGAGTCGCCTTCTGTGCTGCCACGTCCCATATCGTGATGACTCCATCCTGATCAGCAGACACGAGCCGGCGCATGTCAGGCGAGAGTGCCGCCGCGCTGATCGTAGTTCGATGACCACGGAGACTGGCTATGTTCTGCCCGGAATGAATGTCCCAAATGTTGATGCTGTTGTTTGGACCATCCGCGACAAGATACCTTTTATCCGCCGAGAATAAGACCACATCAAAGCCATTCGCGGCAGGAACGCTAATGGAAACCTCGCTTCTCAATCGCGTGTCATAAAGCTTAATCAGGCAGGCCGATTTGGCATCTGCCTTTGTATGCTGCGACTCTACTATTGCCAGAGTACTATTGTCCTCAAGGAATCTAACGGTCCCGATTGGATCTTTGTCCTTCAGGTGAAAAACCTCGTTATGGGTATCAGCCCATAACAAATACCATTCGAATCCACGCAAATCCTCTTCGCCAGGGAGCGGCGTGGTCGCGGCAAGGAGGTCTTCCACGCGATCGATCAGTCCCATTTCCAACTCCTGGAGAGCCAGGTTCATTTGCGCGTCGTATGATAGGCGACGCTTTGAGAGAGCCTCTTCCTTTGCCCGATTGCGCTGATTGAGCGCAACCAGCGCGAGCGTAATGACAAACGCCAAAATGATTGTACTGATGCTGACGGCGCGCAACAGGCCGCGCCGATAGGCCTCGCGTTGGCGCCTCACTTCAAAGCCGGGAAGGCTCGCCTTGATCCACGAGTCGTCGAATGCGCGCTCATAAATGCGGTTTCGCACACGCAGCCGTCCTTTCTGGGAGCGCGTAATCCCCGACAGGGCCAGAATGCCGACTAGTGGATTGGCATCGTCATCGGTTAGCGACCGCTTGCGCCTGATCTTCGAATACAACTGGAGCAGTCCGGTCACGTCTGCTTCGCTCCGCAGCATTGCCTCGCGTACAAAGATGAGATTGTCATCATGATCGGCTGCTCGCTTTGCGAAGAACAACGCTTCTATAAGCTTATCAACAGCGCGCACATTCTGTATTGATGCATCCTCGGCGACAGCTCGGCAAACTCGCTGGGTGAGATACGGGTGTCCGCCGGTCCAGTAGAGAACTCGCCTCAGAAGGGCTCGGTTCTGCTCCTCACCTTTTCCCAGTCCATCCTTCAGCGTTAATGCCTCCTCGTCCGTGAAATCGTTTAGATCAATCCGCCTTCCGATGTTAAAAGGAGTGGTTCGAGTATCGCGGATGAGGTCAGACACTCCGGCGACACCGAGCAAGCAGAATGTCAACCGCTGCATTTCCGGATCTTCATCTCGAAGGTTATGACATTCGCGAATCGCAGCAAAGAACTCATCTGTGGAAAACGCCAGGCTGCGCACCGCATCAATCTCGTCTATGAATATCACCAACGGGCCGGCGAACAGCGGAAGCACAACTTTTCGTATGGCATTAACCCATTTTTGCATTGGCCCAAGCCGCGATTGACTATGCCAGTACGCCAACAGGTCGTCTTCTATTTTGAGGCGATCCCCTAACTGCAAGATCAGGCCGGCGTACCATTGCTCGGGAGTGAGGTTTTGGCCGATCGCGGTCAAATCAATTACGGCGCCCGTTACGCCTGAAGCGCGCAAGCTGGCCCTCGTACGCAGCATCAATGAGGATTTACCCATTTGCCTGGCGGTCAAGACATGGCAGAACTCTCCCCGCAGCAACGCAGCCAATAGCTCGCTGTCCGCCCCGCGTTCTACGTAGGACGGAGCGTCGTGGCGCATCGTACCGCCGACCACAAAAAAACTGGGCTTGCTTTGGCTCATCGCCGGATTCATAACAGACTTCGGAATGATGAAAGTTGGATTCAGTCCATATTGACGCACCGCCGTTTAAGAAAACTTTTATGATTTTTTTTCCGATTCTTAAAGACTATAAACGAGTATTGGTTGTATCCTCCTGACATCAGGAACAGTAGAGCAAGCTACCCTGATGGCGGTCGTAGAAATGACCGGACTCAATGAGGCGGAATCATACTTGATACGATTCGATGCGGCAATTCGGCGCGAGAACCCGAGACTTTGGCGAGCAAAGTTACCGCACGCGGGTGGTTGGATTATCGCCGCCCGGTAGATCGGAGGCGAGTTACCGAACGCACAACTATTTTCCTAACAATATTGTCTTTTAACGCAACCGTTTCGCACAAACCGGCGGACTGCTTGAGGGCAAGTCTATCGACAACCACTTAAAACCGAGTACGCAAAGGAGAACAGGTATGGCTTTTAACACGCTACGAGACGCAAGGGCGTTCTTGTTGTATGACATTGGCGCCGACAAGAAGGAGCATTTCTTGAGGTTTGTTAAGGAAGGAGAGAGAGATGCGAATGGTAATGTTGTAGTGGACCCCGGGACCGGCCTTCCAATGACCGGAGTGATAGATTGGGTCAGGACATCCAGACTGTTCGACACAAGGTTCTACACGCACGAAAAAGCCGACGGCGGTCTATTCTTCATCGCAACCGCAGTCAGGACGCTACCAGAAGAACTTCTGCCTGACTGGGCAACCATCCCGGGGTTCGTAAGACTATTCCAACCGAATAACAAGATGTCCATTCGGGATGACCTCAATGCCCTGGTCGAACCTTGAGATAGGGATTGGCTGTAGCTGAAGAAATAGTAACCGCTGGTCGCGCTTGACGGAGTAGAGTAGTCGCTCACTCGCTGAAGCAGCATGCTCACTGTGGCGGGACCGCTACGAATACGTCTGTCAGGCGACCGCCTGGGTATACGAAAGAGAAGATTCCCTATTCGTCAATAAGGAGCTCTATGGGATTAACTCGTCACATTCGGAACGTTCCGTTTGACGGCGGAGAGGGAGCGATTGAAGAGGTAATCCGCCTCTCTGCCAATATCAACGCTGTTAGTCCAGTAGTTGACCCCGTGGCGCAGGCAATAGCGGATGGCGCGACGCCCTTTGTTTTCCTTTTTGATCTTCAATCGGACGCGTCCAATCTGGTGTACGAATCGTCCGATACTGAAAAAGCACTCGAGAATTTGGGCGACCAGATGCGAGACCCCGGCCTTCCGACCGCAACTGGAGCAGGAACATCCAACTCTGACATTCCTGCCGCTTATACGTACTTCGGACAATTTGTGGATCATGACATAACTTCCGAACTGGTCGTCGCCGGGGTCCCCTTGAACATTAGAACCCCCCGCTTGGATCTGGACAGCGTATATGGGCCCGGTTCAGTCAAGGTGGAGGACAGCAGATTAATGAAGGTAGGCCCCGTCGTACGCTCAGTATTCGTGCCGGTTCCAGATAAAGACAATGAAAAGGACCTCCCCAGAGCAGGTCCAGAAGGAAGTCTGGACTGTATCGCTGAGATCTGTGAGCCGAGAAACGACGAGAATTTGATTATTGCTCAGCTGCACGTTGCATTCCTGCGTGCCCACAATAATGCCGTAAAGAAGCTTGGATTCGACTTCGATGCAGCACGCAAGTTGATCACGCAGCATTATCAGTGCATCGTGCTTGATGATTTCCTGAAAAAGATCGCTGACCCTGACATTGTGGACAGGACCAAAGAGAAAAACCAGTTCTTTCTTCCCAAGCATCTCCTGTGTATGCCGATGGAGTTCTCGATGGCGGCCTTTAGGTTCGGCCACAGTATGGTGCGCTCAGGGTACCAGTTTAATACGATAAATGGGATAAATCGCTTCGCAACGCTCAATCAGCTCTTTACTTTTACGGGCCCTGGTGGCCTTGGGGGAAGAAATGGCCTGCCTGAAGACTGGGTCATAGACTGGAAGAACTTCGTCAATCCAGGTCAAGCAAACAACACCGCCCGGCCGATCGATACAACGCTCGTCAAAGAGCTTTTCGATCTACCAACGCAGGGTCTCAGCGATCCGAAAGGCCAGGTAAAGCTCTCCGTCAGGAACCTGCTCCGGGGATATAAAAGGAAACTGCCAACAGGGCAGGCGGTTGCCAGAGAGTTGCTCAAGAAGATTAAGTTTACGCCATTGACCGACAAAGATATCGAGTCAGTTTCTAAACAAGTCAGCAAGGAACTGTTGGAAGCTGTGAAGGTATCGAAATTCACGACGCAGACACCGCTCTGGTTCTACGTCCTGGCCGAAGCTGCGCATGATGGCAAAGGCCGCCTGGGGACCGTCGGAAGCACGCTGGTTGCCGAGATCCTCATCGGAATCTTGCGTCAGAGCGAACATTCGATTCTGGGTCCCGCGTATACGAAGGACCCCTGGATTCCGCATCCCGATCTTTCAACTGACGGCAAGTGCAATCTTTCCGATTTGCTTAGATTTGCCGGCGTCCTCTAGCTGACGCCGCGCTACATCTTCAAATAGTCAAGACTCTGGATTCAATCCAGATTAACCAACACGGAGAATCCTATGAACATAGGCTCTGAGATAATATCTGTCCGCGAAACAGCGCCGATCCTGCCTGCCTCGAGGCGGTCATCAGTCTCCCCGGGATCCGCGGAATCTGGCGCAGTAACTCATGACCTCTCTGGCACAACCGATTGGATAATTGACGAGGCTTCATTTGACCGGTTGCTGCACTGGCTTGATCCCGACCCCGAGATGGCGGGGCAACAGTATGAGATAATCCGTCGCAAGCTCATAGTGTTCTATTCAAGTAGGCAATGCTTCTTTGCCGAGGACTTGGCGGATGAGACCTTTAACCGAGTAGCCAGGAAACTATCGCAGATCAAAGAACACTACATCGGGAACCCTCAGAACTATTTCTTCGGAGTAGCTCGGAAGATTTACCTGGAGTATTTGCGTAGTTCCCCCGTTCAGAAATCGCTCTCGTTTCTTGAGCTGCCTTCTTTATCTTCCGCAAATCACGAAGTGGAAGAACTGTTTGCACACCTTGACGAGTGCCTGGAGCAGATCCCGCCAAAGGACAGAGAATTGATTCTGACTTATTACCAGGAGAACGGGCGAGACAAGATCGATAATAGAAAAATGCTGGCCGGCGAATTGGGAATCTCGCTCAGGGCGCTTCGCATACGCGTGCACCGGATAGTTTCCCATCTACGAAAACAAGCCTATCGCCGTTTAGATGGCAGTCTCATGATGGCAATGTCACAATAGATGCTTCGTAAGATAACGGCGGTATAGCTCGCAGCGAGGCCGTGCATCCTGCGGCGAAGAACCAGACAGTACACCCGCACTACGCAAGCGATAGAAGTGGATCCTCGAAAGTTCCTCTTCGCCATACAGGAGCTTGCGCAACGCTTCGCGCAGCACTGGATCGCGTTCAAGCGAAATCAACATCCGGCGGAGATGGTCGCCGAACACGCCTTCATCGTCGGCTGCGTGCTCCTGAACGGCGGATAGATCGCTTTTTCGCTTGACCATCTCGTACAACCCGCTTTGCGTAAGGTACGGGTGCCCGCCGATCAAGTTGTGGAACTGCGTCAATTCTTCTTGCGTGCGCAGCGGACCGCCGTAACGGCTATTGAGTTCCGCTACCTGATCCGGGGTGAAATCTTCCAGCGTCAATCGGGTGCCAACATTGAACGGCGATTGATTGAGATCGGTGATGAACAGATGCGCTTCAGTCGCATAAGCAAACGCAAGCGTCAGCCGCTGCCATGGTCCGGCCGGATCGAGCGCGCGAAGATTATGCCACGAACGAAAGAGACCAAACACTTCGCTCGCATAGTCACAACTAAACAGCCTGTCCACCTCGTCCAGTCCCCATACCAGAGATGTCGGCAACCTCCCCAGCACCGCGCGGCGTAAGAAGCGTTCGAAGTTACTGCTCGGGCTGAGAAAGCTATTCCAATCCCGGTTTGGGACGATACCCAACTCAAGTTGATCCGCAATCAGCTCTGCCAGTGTGAGCAGGAGCTTTTCTACATTCTCGAGCGAGGATGCAGTCAGGTGCTGAAGGTCCGTCAGCACAACTGCCGCGCCCGCTTCGCGCATATGTTGCATACCTCTTGCCAGCAGCGAAGTCTTGCCGACTTGCCGGGCGCCTTTTACCAGCACGATGCTATCGTTACGCGCAAGCGCCTGATTGAACTCTGAGTCAGTCCCTCGCTCGATGTAGAAATTGGAGTGCAAAGGAAGCGCGCCGCCTGGCGGGTCCGGATCTTCCGACACCGGTTTCACTGTCGCTGTCACATAGCCATCAGCGGCTAACACCTTTACACCCGCCGCAAACCGATAGCCGCGTCGCGATACGGTTTCGATGTATTGATTCTCGCCCAGCGCCCGTCGCAATGCGTTGATGCTGACAGTCAGGTTATTGTCTTCTACTTCCGTGTCGGGCCAGACAAAATGGATCAGCTCATCTTTCTCCACCATCTGGCCGCTGTGTTCGATAAGGACAGCAAGGAGATCGAACAGCTTGGGTCGCAGTGTGATTTCCTCTCCGCCACGCAGAAGACGGCACTCGCCCAAATCTAGGTGGTATGGCCCAAATTCGTAGATCAGTCGGGATCGTCTCATCGCTTGCAAGAAGGTACGCGAATTCGTTGGTTATTACCTGAATTTCTCCGGGTTTAAGAATGTGATTTCGCCGATACTCAGCGTGTAATCAAGGCTCACGGTGCAGCCGGAGTTTGTTGCGATGCTGTCTCTGAAATTAATTGGTCGGCGCATTCTACAACATGCGTTGTTGAAACGACAAACACGGCTCGACAACGAAAGGCAGCGGTGGCGTAACCTGTCGTTAACTCGCGATTGCGCAAGCGCCCACGCGTCCCCTGCGGTTGATTCCCGGCGACAAGCCTTGAAAACCGCCAAGCACTGTCTGCGCAGCTCACTTGACTTCCGTCAGTCCGCAACACTTAATATCCCGGTCTGGTTACAAAACCGTCGGTAAATGTTCTGTCTCTCCGATGGACTTGAAATAGATTGGAGAATGAAATGAAAGCTGTATGGCGTTTCGTATCACCACTGTTTCTTTCTGCTGCCATGCTTGCTCTATTCGCGGCGGAGGTTCCGACTCCCGCTCAATCACGACCAATCAAGGCGCTTGTGGGCGGCACGCTCTTCGACGGTTACGGGAGCAAACCCATTACGAACAGCGTGATCCTGATCGAAGGAGAGCGAATCAAAGCCGTCGGGCAGATCGGCACGCTGGCGATTCCAAAAGGCGCGGACGTCATCTCGACTGAAGGCATGAGCTTGCTGCCCGGCTTGTGGGACATGCACGTTCACTTGATGATCAACGGTCATAGCGACTACGCCCATTGGGACAAGACTTATCCATCGCAATTGGAATCAGTGATCATGCCGGCTTCGGCAAGGCAGTTGTTGATGGCCGGCGTGACCAGCGCGCGGGACCTCGGCGCGCCATTGAAAGAAAGCATTTCGATTCGGGATCGAATCAATAACGGCAACATTCCCGGGCCGACGCTGTACGTTTCCGGCCCCTTCATTCAACACGAACCTTATCCCGGCACCGAGTACTTTCGGTGGGGAACCAATGGCGCGGACGACGCTCGCGCGAAGGTTCGAAAGCTCGCGGACGCCGGCGTCAACTGCATCAAGCTGATCGATCAGGATCAGATGACGATGGAAGAAGTGCTGGCCGTCGTCGATGAAGCTCACAAACACAGGCTCACGGTTGTCGCGCACTCGCATCGACCCGAAGAGATTCGCCGAGGTCTTCAAGCGGGTGTCGATTGTTTCGAGCACACGGGCCTCGCCGCCGCGCCCGAGTATCCGCCGGACATCATCGCGATGATTCGCGAGCGAACGGCAAAGATGAGCCTCGGCCCGCTGTTCTGGACTCCGACTGCCGAAGGTTTGCTGAATTACGAATATCTCCGCGACAATCCCGAATCGCTTGATGATCCGGCGTGGCAGGTGGGCCTGCCCGATTCGATCATCGCGGACATCAAGCAATCGCTCACACATCTTGATCGCCTCTCATATTTTCAGATCACGCCAAACCGAAGACCGACTCTCAAGCGAAAGTTTCAGCAACTCAACGAGTCGGGAGTAGTGCTGTTGATTGGAACCGACAGCGGCATCCCGATGAACTTTCATAGCCAGAGCACCTGGCGTGAGTTGGACACCTGGGTGAATCAATTCGGAGTCGATCCGATGACCGCGATTCGAGCCGCGACTTATTGGCCTTCCGTGTTGATGAAAGTAGACAGCCAGGTCGGCACGGTGACCGCGGGCAAGTACGCGGACATAATCGCGGTGCGCGGCGACGTGCTTCGCTACATCGACCTGCTGCAAAACGTATCGATGGTAATCAAGCACGGGACTCGCTATAAATGAAACGTGAGTCCTGTTCTGAGAATCAGCGGTACTACGCGCGCCGACCGCGAAGAAGTGATCGCGCGTGCGAGAAACGCCATCACCGATAGTGGCGGGTGGATTCTCGACGCGAAATTGTTTTCAAATGTCTCGATAAATCTGAGCTTCGAAATTCCGGCCAGTCGGATTGGATCACTGAGCGATGCACTGGAGTCGATTGAGCTTCATCTGAGCACATCGAGCCTCGAGTCAATTGCGCAGCACGGCTCTGATGAACAATCCGATGACATCGCAGGCTCACTGCACATCACGTTCATAAACGACGAGCCGGATCTTCGAATCCACGTTCCCGCGATACCGGGTTGACATGCAAGGCCCTCCATCCAGAAGAACTCCGCCGATTTTGTTCACGCGCCCAACGCACGAGTGGCTGAGCCGCGTCGATCAGCGACAGAAGCAACTCGCCGCGCTTGAGCTCTCGCGAGAACAAAAAGAACGACTCACTCGAAGACACGAAGTTGAATTCGTTTATTCGACGCTGCGGCTCGAAGGGCTGACAATCTCGCCCGAACAAGTTGCCGCTCTCGTTTCATCTTCGCCTGCGAAAGCGAGCGAGTCTGATCACGATACCCGGGCAATTCTCGAAGTCATTCAGTCTCTGCGAATGATTGACGCTCTCATTCAATCAAGCGGCCGCGATGCCGAACTGTCTCCTGAGTTGCTAGTCAACCTCAACCCCGCCGGTTCCTTGCGAACAACACCGGCCGATTCGAATCGCTCGATCAAGCCCGAGCATCTCGCCGCCGCCATCGATGGCGCGTGCCGCTGGTATGCGGCGGAATCATTCGCCGAGCTTCATCCGGTCGAGCAAGCTTCTATCGTTTTGTTGCGATTGATCGAGATTCAACCCTTCGAGCATTCGAACGAACGTACAGCGCTCGTTGCAGCGAGCCTATTCACTCTTCGCCGCGAGCTTCCGCCGATCAACATTCCTCCAGAGCTGGCAACAAGTTATCAAGCCGCGCTCGCGGAGGGACTTCAAATGAACACAAAGCCAATGGTGGAGTTGATTGCTGAAGCGTTGGACAGAAACATGATTGAAGCGCTCGAAGGGTTCCGAAAGGCATAGCCTCCTTCAACGTCGCCCCACCTTAGAAGCTTGTATGGGCGGTCCTGTGTGGCCGCCCTTCTTGCTGACACGACGCGGCTTTCAAGAGGGGCGGTCACGGAGGACCGCACATACAAGTGAGCTCAACGTGCGCGCGCCCACGAACCGTTACGGTGAACCGCTCGGCTGTGTTATAAATTGGAAACTCGATGAGCGAAACAAGAACAATTCACGCCGCTTGCCCGCACGATTGCCCGGATACTTGCGCGATGCTCGTCGAAGTTGAAGACGGCCGAGCTACAAAAGTCAGCGGCGATCCCGATCATCCGACTACCCAGGGCTTTCTCTGCACGAAAGTAACTCGATATCTCGAACGCGTCTACAACCCGGACCGCGTCCTTTATCCGATGCGAAGAATCGGCGCAAAAGGCGAAGGACGATTCGAGCGAATAAGCTGGGACGAGGCGCTCGACACAATCGCGAGTCGTTTTCGCGAGATCGCCGAATCACCTGACGGGCCCGAAGCGATTCTGCCTTACAGCTACGGCGGCACTATGGGAGTCGTCAACAACGGGAGCATGGATCGGCGCTTCTTCAATCGACTCGGCGCAAGCAAGCTCGCGCGAACGATCTGCTCGCAAGCGGGCGGCGACGCGTTGAAGTACACCGTCGGTATCAAAATCGGAACCGACATGGAGAACTTTCATCGCGCGCGCTTGATCGTGCTGTGGGGAACCAACACGCTCGCGTCGAACATTCACCTGTGGCCCGAGATCAAAGCCGCGATCGAAAACGGCGCGCGGCTCGTCGGCATCGATCCTTATCGCAATCACACGCTCGATCACTGTCATCAGTTGATTCAACTACAGCCCGGCACCGATGCCGCATTCGCACTAGCGATGATGAACGTGATCATCAGCGAAGGACTCGAGGACCGCGACTACATTGAGCGCTACGCACTTGGGTTCGATAAGCTGCGCGAGCGCGCCGCCGAGTTTCCCACTTCACGCGCCGCTGAGATCTGCGGCGTCACCGAAGACGAGATCGTGAGCTTCGCGCGCGAGTACGCGACGACACGCCCGGCGGTGATCAGGATCAACTACGGCTTGCAGCGTCACGCGGGCGGAGGTATGGCCGTGCGGGCAATCTCGTGTCTTCCCGCGCTCACGGGTTCGTGGCGAGACACCGGCGGCGGCGTGCTGTTGTCCACGAGCGGAATATTCGCATTCGACGGAAGAGCGCTCGAACGCCCCGACGTAACGCTCGGTAATCCGCGAACGATCAACATGTCGCGACTCGGAGAAGCGCTCACCGAAGCTCGGCCTCCCGTTCGCGCGATCTATGTTTACAATTCGAACCCGGCGGCGATCGCTCCCGATCAGTCCAGGGTTCTCGAAGGCTTTCGACGCGAAGATCTCTTCACCGTCGTGCACGAGCAATTCCAAACCGACACCGCGGACTACGCGGACATACTTCTGCCGGCGACGACACAGCTCGAGCAGCGCGATATCGTCAAGCCGTACGGCCACTATTATCTCGTCTACAACGAGCCCGCGATTGCGCCGCTTGGCGAAGCGAAACCCAACTGGGAAGTGTTTGGCTTGCTCGCCGAGCGAATGGGTTTCGAGGAAGACTGCTTCAAAGATACGGACGAAGACATCATTCGCCAGGCGCTTGCGACGGATTACGCGCCAATCAAAGGAATCACGCTCGAGCAACTGAAGCGAAATGGCTGGGCCCGTTTGAATCTGCCCGAGACCTTCGCGCCTTTCGCCGAAGGCGGGTACGAAACTCCATCAGGCAAGTGCGAGTTCTACTCCGAAGCGCTCGAACGTGCGGGGCTCGATCCGCTTCCCACATACATACCGCCTCGCGAATCACCGGCCTCCGCGCCGGAGCTTGCGGCGCGATATCCATTACAACTCCTGAGTCCGCCCGCGAATTCTTTTCTGAACACCACGTTCTCTCACCTGCCTTCTTTTCTAAGGAGCGAGAAAGAGCCCTTTATTCAGCTCAATGCTGAAGACGCGCTGCATCGCAACATCTATGACGGCGACGCTGTGAGAGTCTGGAACGACCGTGGAGAGTGCCGGCTCAAAGCGCTCATAAGCGATCGCGTGAAGCCCGGGGTTGCAGTCGCTCTGTCGATCTGGTGGAACAAGCTCAGCCCTGGCCGCACGAACGTGAATCAAACAGTCTCACAGGCGTTGACTGACATTGGGGCGGGCGCGACGTTCTACGACAACCTCGTGCAGGTTTCAAAGATCTAGAGGTCGAAAAACTCTTTTCTCTAGCCCAGGCGTTTACGCCCTGAGACAGGGGGCCAAGATCAGCAGCCTCCTTCAGGAGGCTTCTCAAGCCCTATCCGTGGTTCCCTCAGGCTGCGACAGGATGAATGGGGCTAAATAGAAGAAATCATCACGCGGCGACCCCAGGCGTAAACGCACTGGGCTAGGGAAAAACAGAATCGCACCAAAAACAGACACCCACATTCCCCGCTTGTCCGCTTAATAGCCAGCTTCGGAATTTCTTTGCCTTTATTGAACGCCTTTTCATCGGGCCTCTTGTTTGCACAGTCATTTCAGTTCAGTCGCGCGCAACGGCTGCGTGCAGTCAGAGCACCGCGCCGGAGTTCAAATGGCGAAATCGAAAAACCGATTGCTTACTGTGTTGGCGTTCTTGCTCGTGATCGCGGGCATCGCGGCCGTCGCTCCGCTGATACGATTCCCCATGCTCAAGGAAGCGGCGGAGAGCAGGCTCTCATCAATGCTCGGCCGAAAGGTCACGATTCAATCCGCGCGGCTCAACGTGATCGGCGGACCGTTCCTCTCTCTCAACGGCATGAGCGTGGAAGACACGAATGAGTTCGGCGGCGGAGTGTTTCTCCAGGCCGATCAGGTGCGCGCCAACTTTGGAGTCTTTGAATTCCTGCGATCACGAAATCTGATGCTTGATACGCTGACGCTGACCTCACCAAAGATTCATCTGATTAAGAACGAAGAAGGCGTTTGGAACTGGACCACATTAGGCAACGGGCGGCCTTCAAACCTTACCGCCGGGGTATCGGTTATGCTCAATTTGATCTCCGCCGATCTTTCAAAGACGTCACTAAACGGCGTGAGCATCCTGAACGGATCGGTCACGCTCACTGACCGCACCGCCGCCGAACAGCAGGATTCTCGATACAACAAGATCGAGCTAAGCGCGCAGATGAGACAAAACGGATCAAACAGGCACGCGACAGGCGAGCTGAGCGTCCGGTCTGATGAAACTGACGGCGCGGAGTTGCTCAAGGCGAGTCTTCCTTTTGATCTCGAGATCGGCGCGGACCTTCCTCTCAACGTCAGTGGCTCGCTCGGTCCGGGCCCGATCGAGACTAAGAATCTGAGCATCGCGGACTTCGTAATCACCGGTGAAGTGAGCGCCGCCTCGGGTTCACGGCAACTCGCAGGCAAGGGGAAAATCTCCGCTGACGATATGTTCATTCCGACCATCAATATCAGCGAGCAGGTTGCGCATGCGCTCAAGCTCGAGCAAATCGGCGATATGACCTCGGGGTCACATCTGGCTCATCTCGAAACCGATTTTCAGCTCTCGAAGGATGTGATAACCACGCCCGGTTTGCGAATCGAACAACTAGACGGTCTCGGCGATGCGTCGGCGCAAAGTGGAAGCTTCAAGATTGAGTCGGCGTTGACAATTGATTATGCCGCGGCAATAACGCTTAACTCGGATGCTACGTCGAGGGTGAAGTCAGCGAGTTCTATGCTCGGAATCCTCGTGACAATCCTCGAAACAAACAACCAGTTATCGGTTCCTATCAGCATTGTCGGAGACGTACGCAAGCCTCAAATCCAGGTGGACGTGAGCAGAATCTTCTAATCCCGGAGGAGAAACAATGTTTCAGACTCGAATCGCCAGACACTTCACCAAGATCCTCGGCGCAACCTTATTATTGCTTGGCGCCGTTCTCTCATCGGCCTGCGCGACGGCCGGCACCAACACAGCGACGGTTTCTAATTCGAACGCCGCCGCGCCCGCGCCACCTCCCCCTCCAGCCCCGCTCGAAGCGCGCGAGCCGGACCGCTACAGCGTGGCGACGACCATTACCGTTCAACCTACGGGCAACGCTCCCCAGACCAACATCCCGCCGATGCAGTTCACCTTTGCGCGAATCACAGACCAGCGCCGTGTATCATTCAAGTTGCCGGATCCCGTAGGCGAAGTGATCTATCTCGAAAAACCGCCGATGAAATATCTGATCTTCCCCGCGCGAAACCAGTACGTGGAACTCGATCCAAATGAACTGGGATTCCAGCTTGGCGAATTGATGAGCCCGGCTTCGGCCATCCAACGCTTAAAAGAAAAATCTCACCCCGAGATGTTGGGCACTGAAACGATTAACGGAAGAACCGCGGTCAAGTATCGTTTCTCGGGTGCGGTAGACACGCATACGCAAGCGGGAACCGCCGAGGCCAACAGCATCGTCTTTGTCGATCAGGAAACCGGACTACCCCTGCGATCTGAGATCGACACTTCATCTACGAGCGGCGCGGGCGCGCGCATCGTTACCTCGACTGACAATCTGCAGCTCACCGCCGACGCCGCGATGTTCGAAGCTCCAACGGCGATGAAGAAGGTCACCTCGACGGAGCTTAAGCAGCAGGTTCAGAGTTTTGTCGGCGCTATGCGGGCCATCGCCGGGTACTTCAGGCAACAGATGGAGACGCCGCCGCCGGCCGGCTCGGGCCAGCACTGATATTCGAGTTGAGTCTTCACCTGGATTAATTCGGTTGATTCCGTCGGATGCCCGAGAGACGAAAACACTCGCGCGCATCCGACGGTTTTTATGCCGAAGACGTGCTCGAAGCACCCGCGAATCGCTCTCGGAATCTCGCGTATAGATTCGCAAGATTCGCGCGCGGATTCCTGTAGAACTCACGAGGCTCTATGTCTATCCACCCAAAGTCTTCGAATGGTTCCTTGCGGTCGAGTGTTTTGAATCGGTCGATCTGGGAGACCGCAGGCTTGGGTGAATGGTCGGTTCGCCATAACCCGAAGAAGCGCTCGTGTTCCGCACCGTCCATCGGCGGCCAGCTCCACAACCACTTCGCATAGTCACCGAAACACCACAGCATCGCGCCCGCAAGCCCGAACTCGTGAAGCGACTCGATTGCCTCGCGCGTGAACTTCGCCGCTTGCTCTTCACCGAGCAGCTTGGGCCGGCCCGCTCTCGGATGCCTGACCGCCGGAGCGCCGAACTCTTCGAACAATACATCGCGGCCGCCAAGCCACCGCGTGATCAGCCCCAAAAACGGCAACAGCATCGCATCAGTTTCGCTCGCTGCCCAATTCGCGTAAATAGGGTAGCCGTGCATGCAAAGGAATTCGCACACACGACCGGCTTCCGCCGGACCGAGATTGCGTTCTTCTTCAAGGTCTTCCATGTGCAGGCCAATGGTGATCGCGTGAGTTGAATCGATTCTGCGAATCTCTCCGGTTATCTGGTCCAACCATCTATTCGCGGAGTCTCGTGACGGCGGCACGACGCAGTTTGAATTCTCGTTGCCCAAATCGTACGCCCAAACTGCGGAGTGCCTGCAAAGCGCCGCCGCGACTTCCCGTGCAAGCAGGCATTGAGCTCTGAGAATATTCGAGTCGGTGTACCAATTCTTGAGCGCCGCGCGAAGAATCTTGCCGCCCGATACAACCGGGAACCTCGGTGACTCGGCGCCAACATCCAGAGCCCACTCGGGAGCCCAATTCGCCCCGCTCATATGACCGGTGAACAGCGTCGGAACAAGCGACAACCCTGCGTGTGACGCGGCATCAGCGACAGTCACGAGGCGTTCTAAAGCTCGGTCGGATACTCTATTTGGCGATGACTGAAAGTTCTCCCAAAGCAGAAACACTCGCACGCTGTCGAATCCGGCAGCGGCAATGAGCGCGAAATCGCGGCGCACTTCGTCGGCATCAAAGCGAAGCCACCAGTACATCGCGCTGCTTATGGGCCAGTAGTTGATGCCCAGACGAAATCTCATGACTTGCAATGACGGGGAGGGAGGGTTGCTGATCAACCGGCGTTCACGGACTCTCGCGGGTCGCCGTCGATTTGTTATTTATGCGCGGATCGTTCGGATGACAAGCGCCCAAAATCATCTTCAAGCCGCATGATGTCATCCTCACCCAGATAACTGCCTCGCTGGATTTCGATAAAGACGAGTCTCTCATCATTGGGGTTTTCAATTCGATGCGCGGTGCCGACGGGCACGTCCACTACTTCGCCCACTCGCACGATTTTGTCAGTGCCGTCGAGCGTCACCTTGCCCGCGCCTTCGACGACCATCCAGTGTTCAGCCCGTTGTGCGTGCTTCTGATAACTGAGCCGCTTGTGCGGGAGCACCTCGATCCGTTTGACTTTGTAATCGCCGGATTCATCCAGCACCGTGAAGCTTCCCCAGGGACGTTGATCGAATTTCGGATTGTTGGAATCGGCTTCTGGCATTTGCAAAACCTCTCTGTAGATCTTGATGTAGTTGTCAACCATCTGCTCGCGGCTGAAGTTTTCGCGCACATACTGCCGGACCCGCTCTCGATCAAGCTCAACAACCCGCTTGACCGCTTCAACCGCCGCGCCCACCGAATCAACAACGAAACCAGTTTTACTGTCTTTTATTATCTCAGGAACCGAGCCGAGCCCAAAGGCGATGACCGGAGTTCCACAGGCCATTGCCTCGACCATACTCAAACCGAAGGGCTCAGCAAAGCTGATCAGATGAAGCAGTGCGTATGCTCCGCCGAGAAGTTCATCGCGTGCGTCGGGTCCCACCGATCCAATGTATCGCACCCGGTCGCCGTCAATGTGCGGCTTAATCTCGCGCTCGAAATATCCTTGATCCTGGACAATCCCGGCGATGATCAACTTCCGGCCCGAACGCCGGGCCACCTCGATCGCCTCGGCCGTTCCCTTCTCGGGATGAATGCGGCCAAAGAAAAGCAGATAGTCTCCGGGCTCGCGCCGTAGCGTGAACTCCTCGAGCGGGATCCCGTGATAGGCGGTTGCGATGTAGTCGAGCTTCGGGCTGCGATCCGCGTTGCTGATCGCGACATAATAAGCGCGACCATTGTACTTCTCATAGACTGGCAGAATTCGTTCGGATGAAAAGCCGTGTATCGTCGTCAGGACCGGCGTGCGGACGAGCCCGCTGTAACTGAGCGGCAGAAAATCAAAGTGGTTGTGAATAAGGTCAAACTCGCCGGCGCGATCGAACACTTCTGATATGTGCAGAGCCTCGGAGACCTTTGCGTCAAGCGTGGGATCTTCGGAGTACGGGCGCGGAATAACTGAAGCGAGTGTTGCGCGGGTAATAGAGTCAGCGGTCGCAAACAGCGTGACCTCGATTCCGCGTGCGACCAGCCCCTCGGTCAACAGAGAGACCACGCGTTCCCAGGGACCGTAATGCCGGGGCGGAACTCGCCACGATATTGGCGCAAGCATCGCGATACGCATCAATAAGCCAACTGAGCGTTCAGGATTTCACAAGCGCCAATCATAGCGGGCGTTCAGAGTACCGACTTTAGTCGGGTATTTTCCCGTAGCGGATCAAAGAGCCGACTAAAGTCGATACTCTGAACGCCCGATTACTGCGACTTCACCGCTCGCACGATCGCGGTGCGATCGATTCCATAAGCTGCGAGCAGTTCTTCAGGCTTGCCCGATCGCGGAACCTCCCGGACCCCAAGCTGATGAACGCGAATTCCAACCGGCGCAACCGCGCCCGCTACCGCGTCTCCGATTCCACCCCATGCGGCATGATCTTCGACCGTTATGATCACGTTATTCGTCTCGCTGCCGGAACTCCGAAGCGTTTGTTCGTCGATCGGCTTCACCGAGAATAAATCAATCACCCGCACCGCAATTCCTTCAGACGCGAGTTGATCGTGGGCCGCCAACGCTTCGAACAACGTAACTCCGCTGGTCACGATCGTCGCGACGTCCTTGTCGCTTCGCCGTATGACGTGGGCGCGGCCGATCTCGAATTGTGTGTCAGCCGCGTGCACGATCGGAGTCTTGGGTCTGCTCGTTCGAATGTAAACGATGCCTCGATGTTCAGCCGCGAGCCGCACCGCGTGTTCGGTCGCGATCGCGTCCGACGGATAGAGGACAGTCGAGCCTTCAATCGCGCGCATCATCGCAAGATCCTCGAGCGCCATCTGCGAGGGCCCGTCCTCGCCGATCGACACCCCCGCGTGCGAGCCGCACAATTTCAGATTCGCTTGCGACACCGCGGCCATTCGTATGTGATCGTACGCGCGAGTCAGGAAACACGCGAACGTCGAAGCGAACGGGATCTTGCCCAGTGCGCTCAACCCAACCGCCGCGCCCACCATTCCCTGCTCCGCAATGAACGATTCGAAGAACCTGTCGCTGTGGGCCTTCATGAATTTTTCGGAATACGTCGAGTTCTTTGTATCGCCGTCGAGCACAACGACGCGAGGATTCACATCACCGAGCGATGCGAGCGCGGCCCCGTAAGCTTCGCGCGTCGCGACTTGGGCGCCTTCGTCGTAAGTTGTGAGTGCTAATTTGCCGGCGCCATCACTCGCAACACCCTTAGCCGATCGTCCCTCGGGCGGCTTCACTCTCAAACTGTCAGTGCTCGTGATGACGGGTTGCAATTCGGCCAGCGCGCGATCGAGTTCCTCGCCTTTCTTGAGCGCCTTGCCGTGCCAGCCGTCTTTGTCTTCGATGAACGAAACGCCTTTGCCTTTCTTTGTCGCGGCAATAATCGCCGTGGGTTTGTCCTTCACGGACATCGCTTCATCCAGCGCGGCGATGATCTCGGCCACGTTGTGGCCGTCTATCGCGATCGCGTGCCAGCCAAAAGCTTCGAAGCGCCTGCGGTAAACTTCGGTGTCGTGCCCGTACATCGTCCGTTGACTCTGACCCAGCCCGTTCACATCCACGATGCCGATCATATTGTCGAGCTTGTAATACGAAGCGATCTCAGCGCCTTCCCAGACCGCACCCTCAGCTACCTCCCCGTCTCCCATAAGAACGAAGATTCTGTTGCCGGTCTTGTCGAGATACTTGCCCGCAAGCGCCATCCCTACGCCGCACGACAAGCCTTGCCCAAGCGAGCCCGTCGCCACTTCAACCCACGGCAGTCGCGGCGTGGGATGACCTTCGAGATCGCTGGTGAACTCGCGAAGAGTCTTCAGCCGCTCGACCGGAAACGCGCCGGCTTCAGCCCACGCAGCATAAAGCAACGGCGCCGCGTGACCCTTCGAGAGCACGAAGCGGTCATTCACCGGGTTCTTTGGGTTCGCGACGTCGTATCGCATCGCGTGAAAAAATACCGCGGCGGTCAAATCAGCGGCTGACATACAAGTAGTCGGATGACCCGATCCTGCTTCGGAAGTCGCGACGAGCGAGTGAACCCGCAGTTTATTTCCCATTGCTTCGAGCGCTTGAATCAAGTCCCGGTTGGTTCTGGCAGGCTGTTCCATCGAGCACACCTCGGTGAGTGAAATTGATTGAGATGAAACAAAGAACAGGTGTTTCGGCCACGATAAAGTTTCGTGCGTGGCTTGGAAGTGAGTATTGAATCGACTTCAATGCGTACCGTTGAGCTAAGCTTCAATATACACAACGAACACGCGAGCTTCAATCGCTATGGCCCTCTCTACGGTTAACAGCCCCCAATGCTTTGTGGAGCAGCTCACGGTCTGTTACGGAAATGGTGCCCAGCGATTCTTGATGTCCTCAAGGAGTTTTTTCTGAGTGAATGCTGTGGCAGCATATTGCTTTGGCTCCAACCCAGCGGCCGCGAGCCACAACATCAGATGACCTTTCGCTTTCGGTTTCGAGTGCAATTCAGGATCCGCTTGTGCAGAACTAACTGCGAAGTCTTAGCTACCGCCGCCTGATGAAACTTTCTCGTAACCTCGAAAGAACTCACCAACTTCTCAGCAATAACTGACCAGCCCAGAGAAGCGCGAGAAACCGCTTTGCTATTGTTATGTCTGAGTACGCTACGTACCTAAGGACCGTCTTGATGAGATATAATCTGTAGGCCCGACTTGGCTCTCCGAGTGTGCCTGCGCTCGCGGCGTATGTCTGCCGAATGGTTCTCAGTGCGGGAAGGACACGAGCCGCTTCAGAATCGGCAGGTAGGTTCTCGCTCAGAGTAAGGGCTGATGACAGTTCTGCGGTTAGTGCTCCCCAACCTTCAAGCCTCTCGAAATCGCAGTCTTGTCCCGTCGACCAATCCATCATTATTAGGACAAGTTCTGCCTCCGCCTTAACAAAATCCACAGCAAGACAGTTGCCCCCAGTTACATTTGGAAAATCTATTAGCCGAAAGTTCTCAGGATTGCTTTCGTCAACAAGTATGTTCCTGCAATTCAGATCGCCATGTACCTGGTTAACCCAGGGAACGTCAAAAGGCTGATCGTCTATGATGGTGCGAGGTGGTGATGTAACAAACGAAATTGCTTCAGCCAACTCGCTTCGGCGTTGGCTGCTGAGCGAGGTCGTCTTGCTTTCATATCGGGGGCTTAAATAGCCCCATCCGCTGTTGGCGTTCTCCCTCACCTCTTGAGTCAGTATTTCTATCTCTTTTCTCGTGCGCTGAAACGCATCACCATAGAGTTGGCCGAGACAGTCGGCCCAGAGCCGCTCGTAAATAGCCGCGAGCGCGGGAGCGTCGAACTCGTTGTGCTCAATAAGCGGCTTCGCTTTCCCTGCATACTTCATCGCAAACGCACCCCACCAACTGTCGTACAACCTAACCGGCCATGCCGGACCTTGACTAAGTAAGGGTAAGTAACGCTCGGCTTCTATCCTTCTCTCTATGATTCGATACCCTGCCAACTCGCTTTCGAGCTTCCGTATGTCCTCATCGACCTTGATAACAACAAAAGGCGCTGAGCCTTCGATTTTAGCCTTGATGACGTAAGAACCCGAGAATCCGCCCCCGAGTTGAGTTAGCGTAACCCGCGTGGCCGATGAGTCGTCGTTAGCGAGTGCGAGGCTGGCAAGTTTCGGCGCTGCCTCCCTAAAACTACGAGAACCTTGAAGGGGGTGGCCTCCGGCCCACTCGACGTGAGGACCCCCAAGTACTTGTACTTGATGGGGCGGAACAGCGACCTCATTGCGAGCTTTCTCAATAACACTGGAAAAAATATCAACCCAATCGTCGGCGTTGACCCTGTCTGGACCTTCGTAGAACTTTCTAATATTGTCGAACACGATTGCTAATCGATCTGTCGAGATTAACGCTTTGTCTGAAAGGGGGGAGATGTCATGGCGTGTGTATAAGCCGACAGGAGTGGAGCGCAGCTTATCACGCAGGTACAGAGCAAGGAGGCGACCGACTTTGATTCCCTCAGGAGGATGCTCGCGATGGAAATTTAGATCGACCAGGACAAGGCTAGGCCTAAGACAGGCCTCGGTGATCTTGGTGAGCGCCCGCTCTTCGAGATTCTCGCCGGGTGGCACGATTATGGTTACGAAGTCATAGGTTTCTCCGATGCTCTTTCCCACTACAGATCCCTTAGAACGTTTGAGTTCCTTTAGCGCATCGACTATCTCAGAAACCTTCTCATCGTGGTCAATCCACACGATAGCAGGCTTTTCAGAATTATTACGCTCAGTCATGGGTTTCCTGGTTTTCAGTTAGTCGATGTCGCATCCTTAGTTCGACTATCGTTTCATGATCTTGAATGTAGGGAAATCGCATAATCGCTCCGTAGTACTCGGCCATAGCTTCGACTTGCTTCAGACCGCGACCGTCCCCTTGATCTGGCGCAGACTTCCTATATCTTTCTCCGTTGTCTATCACTTGTACAGATATCATGGGATATCCCGAACTTCGGTCCGATGAGATTCGGACTCGTGCCTTCGCGGCTTGCGTGATCTCGGCATTCGACCAGCTGTTGAATGCGGCAGACTTTATGTTCTCCATAGCAACATCCATGAATCTCCAGAGCAATGGTCTTGGAATGAATACACGGGATCGAGAAAGACCTGGGTCAGCATGCGCGTCGAGGGGTACTGCAACGAATCCAGCCAAGCCGGTAACTGCTGAGAATTCGTTCCATCTCGCGGCGACTTCACGCTCCACCTCAGGAAAGATGATGTCAAAAGCCGGATCCAGCCAGCGCCTAAGCTCGTCCCACATTTTCGTAAGGTCTTCGGAGAGGGTCAAAAACTCCTGATGATCCCAGTGCGTTTCTTGATCCTCAGTCAGTTCTACTAGCTTCGCCAGCAACCGAACAGATCTTGTCATCGCACTCTCTAGTTCTGGGACATTCCAGTCATCTAGCGCCCCGAGTTTCTCAAGTTGGTTCTTGCGACAAGTCGACTCGATTTCACCCAACCGATACTGCAGTCTATGAAGCTCGTCAAAAGCAAGGACCAGGGATCGGATTGGCGCGATGTCCTCGGGAGGCGAGTTAGTACGGCGAGCCCCCTGGACTAGACTATCTACCAGACTCTTCACATATTCCGATGAATGCCGCCAGAACTTGGTCGCCGTGTCACTTGCGAGTTCGTACGGGTCCGAAGTGTCAAAAGCTGAGATCTCGATGGGATAGGGGGATCGCTGGCCCTGAATGGCTCTCATCCCAGCGCGAATAAAGAATGGAGCGAATGCTTCAACGAAAGCGACTCGTTCTGTTGCGCGCGAATCGATCACCGAGCCAAGAGCATTCAGCCAAATCTGACATGTGGACGATTTGTATGGCTCCCCTTCAAAACCGCGCTCCGTCGATGCTTCGGCCAGGGTGTATGTAATCACTTTGGCCAGAAACTTCGTTGTTAGGCGGTTGCGACTGAACAAAGCGGACCACACTTCGGTAGCACTCTCCTCAAGGCCCGAAGGGCCGTAGCTCCTATGGATTGCCGTCATCAGGTGGAACAACAAACCAACGAAGGTGAGGAGGCTCTTGTCTTCGCAGACGGACACTTGACGGATCGCGGCGTCGCGTAGACTCTTCAAATACGGGGTGAACACACTTGCCGCGGAGAGTTCGGGTTCTACGCATAACACGAAACCGAGATCCAGAAGCGCATCTCCAGCAGCGGGGTCGGGGGAGTCCGCTACTGCTTGTTTCAGGATCTGATCCAGCAAGTCTGACGACTTAGTATGATAATCCAGTAACTCGATCGCCTCGCGAAGGCGGAAGAGGTGCATCTCTGTTGTCTTGCACCACAAGAACTCATCATCCGATCCTCCCTCACTTGCGTCTATATGAAGGTCGTCGGACTTTGCTGTGGCGCTTGGATCCGAAGATCGCCCAGCGGCGAACTGGTACGGGTCGTTCAGATCACGTCGCGGTGGCGACTCCAACTTATCTCGCCCCATAGCCAGCGAGCCTTGTTCCCGAGTGGTTTCAGAACGAATGCTAAGCGGCTTCGTCTGAGCAATCATCTCGTCCGCATAGGTCGAAAAAAGGCTATGTTCCTTGAATTGGCCAAGGTTGTCGCGGAACTTGCACACTGGGCAGGTTCTCGGTGAGAAAACAGGAATTCCCAATCCAACAGCAAATCTCACCTTCAGAGTTCCGGTAACACCGCTTAGCCTAGTGAGATTTCGAAGCACATGAGCCTTATGCGGAGGCATTCTGGTGATGCCGACATAAGCTAGTACATTCGACGGTCGCGACTGGTGCGCCTCCACTGTCGCGGCGTCTAGTAGTCCCATTAGTGTTTCACCAGTATTAGAGCCGTCGTCGATTAGTATTATCGTGCTGCCAGCAACGGGTAAGCCGTGATCTACGAATGGCGAGAACCGCCACTGACCTGCAAAGTTCTCCCTGTGTAATACGTGGCGGTAGAGCGCGCCGGTTTCTCGCTGTACCTCCGTTGCAATGTATTCGGCGTCCGACGTATCAGCCGGAGGATGCATGACAATTATCTTGTCAGAGTTTGTACCCGCCGTATCTTTCCCGGCGGCACTGGCAATGAGTTTACGGAGACTTTGGCCGCTGCTCTGGGTGGCGTCAAGAAGCTGCCTGGTGTTCACGTAATAGATGTAATGATGATAATCGCCTGCGCGGAAGTGGCCGATCCTCAGCGCTCTTTCTTTACGCTCGAGAAAGGGCCAAATGTTGAAGTCAGCATCTGGATGCTTTTCGTCATCCTGCATCATCACAGGCGCAACATTCACCTTGTCTATGGCTTCGATGTCGGTCGCTGGGATACTTATTGATTCCGTCTTCTCAATGCTACGATTCGCCAGTGAATACAATCGCCCGGTGCTTACACTCCTTGGCGAGTACAAAGTAAGCCCCGGACTGAGTTCGACTGCATCAGGCCGTTCGGAAGGGGAGAGACTCGTGTCAAGAATTGCAACCGTTCCCATCCATTCGATATGAGGCAATGATCTTGCGACTTGGTCACAAAGAGTCCCAGTACTTATGACGTCTGTGATAAAGATGGCAAGTCCATCCTTACCTCGCCCAATCGCAGCGAGTTCGTCGAGTGTGCTGGCGGCAAGAGCTTGTGTATCTCCGTTCCTTAGAAAGTCATTGACCAGGTAATGCACAAGTGACGTTGTGGGGCGAGTCACCGAAACAATCCATCTCGCAACTTCGCGTCTTTCGTGCTCGATGATCTTTATCGTTTCGGAGAGAAGCCACGCAATCCGGGCGCACGCCTCCTCGTCTGCGAAAGCTACCCCAAATTGATAGAACTCCTTTACGAGCTTCCCCATGGACGGAAGGCGGAAGTAGGTTCGCTTTGGCGTCCGCCGCACACCCGGGCTACCCGAACGATGTCCGTGGGGGAAGCTAATGCTGGCCTCAACATTAGTGTCGAGGAGTGTGTTGAGCCATCGTATCGACTGATTCCAAGCAGTACCTCGTATGAATACCGGCCACGCTCGTAGCCGAATCCTAGTTTGATCCAGCCAATAGAACAAATGCGAATTTTCTGTAATGAGATTGGCGAGTCTTTTACTATCCTCGTCGCTCAAGCGTCTGCCTGCGATTTCCAAGTCGAGCTCGCCTTCTAAACTCAAGTTGGAGAAGATTTCTTCCGCTTCCTCCCATCCGCAGAAGAATCGCATTCTGCCGTCATCGAAGACGAGCAGCGCCGCTCGCCGGAAGTCCTTCAATTGCGAGTACGGTGAGCCGGCAAGTCTGACTCCATCTTCAAATAACTCTTCCGCCTCCGTTGGAACATTCCAGAGAACCACCGCCGACCTTCCAGATGTCGACGTGTAGTTCATCTCAAGGAAGAAGTGGCAAAGCGGCGCGGCGGATTGTTTTGCCCACGTTGACCGCATGCCACACAAATCAAGGATGAGCACATGGCCGTCCTTCAGCGGAAAGTGATGCCGCTGCAGTTCGTTAATCACCCGTGCTTCGTGGCTGTCCTCTATTCCGGGCAAAAGCTGTTGCGGATTTAACTCTCTACCTTCGCTCTTTAGGTGCGACAACGGTACATTCCGTGCGATGTCACCAACCCAGACGGTCTGGATAGCGGGGGCCTCACCTGTAAGGCGGGGATTCTCCGGGTCGCCAAGTCGTGTCGTAGCGGTCCTTAATCGAGCACCCTGCGCAGCGTTCCTAAAATTCCGTAGCGGCAAACAAATTCGAATCATTGTCCCACAGAACGGTATGCTATGTGGGTCAGACTCTGGATGACTCACAGTCCACCGTTCGTACCCATCACCGTGCGATTCGTTGGCAAAGTCGTACCACGCACACAAGTCGGACGTGCGAACGGACAAAACTCCCTTGTGGCTTCGGACGACATTCCAGACCCAGTAGAGTCCTGAGGCAACCACTCTGTGATCGGACTCAGGGTCCCTCAACATGTGTAAGAGTCGAGTGATGTCTCGCTTGCGGGACGATAACCTGTCGAAAGCGTAGTCTACAAGATCCTTGTGTTGGAACGTCCCATCAGCCTTGCGGGGGTACTTGCTGCGGACTGCTTCTCGCTCATCCCTGTCTAATACCGGCGATAAGCCGGAGACCAATCCGTCGCCATTGTCGCAGGCGATAATTTCGAGAAACCCTGCGTTGCGCGCGCGAAACGACGCTAGGGCGGGGTCGCCCTGTGAATGGACAGAGACGCGACGATCCGGCACTAGCCTCGTACATAGCCAAGCGGCAGATGCGTTCGCATGTTCAGCAACATTGTGCCCGAGCTCGTTCACCAGGATGTAGGAAAGTGCTCCTCGCCTCACCACATCGAGTTGAGCATATTCCCCCAGTACACGGTTCAACTCTTGCTGATCGTGAAGTGCTCGTACTACATCATCGACCTCAACGGAAGATTGTATGGCTCGAAGCTCGAGGCAAGCCGTGTCAGGAGATTTTGCAAATAGGGACTTCGGAAGCTCTCTGGAGTCGGGTAAGATCGTAACACCAGCTTCCGCGGCCCGGTCGAAAACCTTGTAGCGGTCAAGGTAGGCAAGAAAATCCATGTAGTTCAGCGGAAAGGACTCGAGCTCTAGCCAACGCTCTACGGAAGGCGGCGCACTCTCGAATCCCTGAAATGCTCGTGCAACAACAGCACCTAGTTCTTCGCGACGCTTCCTCGAAAACTGACCTCGCAGTGCCCTCCGCTTGACGTCAAAGAGCTGCTTGTCAATCAAGGCATAGCGTTGTTCACCTAGGGCCTCCCGAGCACTTGATCTTACTTGATCCGTTCCATCGAGTGGCTTCCTCGGATCCAACAACAACCAGCGAACCTTGATCCCGAGGTGTGTTAGCTGGGAGCACCAGTTGATGAGAGAGACTATCTCCGGGAGTTCGGCCCACGCTGTCCCTTGCCAGTCGACTTCGACCTCGTCGGCGTCGCGCGCCTCTACGTCAGAATCAGTCAACAGTGACCTCAGCGTTGGATAGGTTAGTCGATTGGGAACTATCACTTTCATTTTTTCACTAAAAGCGGAACTAACCGTAGGCACCGAGAAACTCACATAAGAGGACGTGTTGGGCCGTTCGTCTTCACCGGCCACCTCGCCTACGACAGCGCATCGAGAGTTAAGAAACGCGTCTAGAATTGCTCGATCGACTGTAACGCCCCTTGCGATGAGTCTTGGTTCCGAGATTGACTTCGAATCTTGGACTGAAGAAGAGTGCCAAACATTGAAAACCAGAAACTCGAAGTAGGGCATCATACTTCTAGCTGAGAGATAGTTCAAGTACTACCGCAAACAATTAGGGACACAGCTTCGTTAACGCTTTCTGAGCGCTTGTCTAAGAGCGAGGGGTCTGGCTTGACTATCTGGACCTTCGTCTCGCTCAACACCGACAATAGAATCCGCGAGTGAACTAGAGGCATTCCGACTAAAATCAAAGCAAGACGCCGCCTGAACCTCCGTTGATGCGCGCATGTTCACGTGATATCCTCCAATCCGATGTTCCGCTTGCTTGATCGCTATCTGATCCGTGAAATCGTCCCATACCTGCTGCTCGGGCTGTTGCTGCTGACTGCAATTATCTTTGCCCAGGAGGCGAGTCGATTCTCGGAACTGCTCGTGGTAGCGTCGCGAAAGGGCTTGCCGATGGAGACGCTCGGGCGAGTCATGTCGGCGCTGGTCCCCGGGATCTTCGTGTTCACGCTTCCAATCTCGCTGTTGATCGGAACACTCGTCGGGCTGGGGCGGCTGTCGGGCGACAGTGAAATCGTGGCGCTCGGCGCAAGCGGCGCCAGCCGATTGCGTATCCTTCTGCCGGTGGCGTTTCTTTCACTGATGGTGGCGGCCGTCATGCTGTACATCACTTTGAGCGTGCTGCCTCGCTCGATTCACAACCTTACGGACTTGAAGGCGAATCAGTCGCTGATCTTCGAAGGACTAAACACCGAGATCAAGGCTCGGGTGTTTGAAGAGAGCATCCCGCAAAAGGTCATCTACATCGAGGACATCGATCGAGCGAACAACCTGTGGCACAACATCTTTCTGGTCGACATGGCGGGCGAACCTTCTCAGATGAAGATTCTCACGGCTACATCCGGTTCGCTCAGACAAGGCGTCCGCTCTGAGATGCCCGAACTGCACCTCCAACGAGTTGCCTTGCATCAAACCGACACGAGTTCTCCGGATCGCGACGATTTGCCCGAGGCGCCGAATCAGCCTCCAGAGCCAGTTTCAGGGAGCAGCGCAACAACCTCGTCAGCGACTCCCGGGCAGACTCCGACCGAAAAGCAGAAGGAGAAGGAACGGAAGCGAGAGAGCGCAAACCGGCAACCGCCCTACACCGCCGCTCGTTTCGATGAGATGACCTACGGGTTGGAAGTATCCGAGGAGAAAAAGAACGAGGCCTCGGGGATCGATCGCGATGCGCGGCCGGTGGAGGAAATGGAGTGGGGTGCTCTGATTCGCTTCAGCCCCGCAGACGACGATTCTCGCGAATGGCGGGCCGAGATTCACAAGCGGCTTGCCTTGCCGGCCGCGTGTCTCGTGTTCGCACTATTGGGCGTTGGATTTGGAATCAGCAATGTCCGCACGGGACGCTCGTTTGGATTGCTGCTTGGCCTTGCGATAACGATCGCGTATTACCTCTTAGCGTTGTGGGGCCAGCATGCGGCGATTGCCGGGACGGTTCCTGTGTGGTTGGGAATGTGGTTGGCGAACATCCTGTTGGCGGCGCTTGGAGTTCTTGTGACGGTTGCGGGGCGAAGACCCGGCTCAGATCCGTTGTCGATTCTGAGCAGTCTTCGACACGCCTGGCCGGCCAGAAGGGGCGATGCAGAACGGGAAGAAGAACAGAGTGCTCAGCCCACATCGCTTGAGTCTGTCGCACTCGCGATCCGGCCCGCTCATCAAAAAGAACTTAAGGACCATGCGGAAGCTCGAGACTCCTCGATGCGGAGATCCGCGCGGCCGCAGTTGCTCGACAGACTGGTGCTCTCTGACCTGGCGAAGTTCTTCATCTATATTCTCGCCGGGTTTTCATCCCTGTTTCTGATCGTGACGCTGTTCCAACTGCTCGATTACATAACGCGGAACAATATCGAATGGATGGTAGTTGCGAACTATCTTCTGTTCCTGATGCCGATGATTGTGAACTACGTTGCGCCGATTGCGGCGCTTGTTGCGGTGATGGTGACGTTCGGCATCCTGCATAAAACGAGTCAGGTGGTTGCTTTAAAGGCATCGGGCCAATCTATCTTCCGCCTCGCGGCTCCCGCGCTGGCGGCGTCCGTGCTGTTGTCGGCTTTTGTTTTTGTGAATCAGGACTACATCATGCCGTTCACAAATCGCAGGCAAAACAATTTACGCTACCTGATTCGCAAGGGGCAGGAACCGCCGCAGACGTTCTATCAAACCACCAACAAGTGGATCTTTGGGGCCGACTCGCGGATATTCAACTACGCGTATTTCACACCCGGCACGAACAGCTTCGCGCGTCTGAGCATACTCGATTTGTCGCGAGAGCCGTTCAGCATCAAACGCCGTTTGTACGCGCGGCGCGCATGGTGGGATGACGCAGCCGAGCAATGGGTCCTTGAACACGGGTGGGAACGCCGGTTTGAAGGCGATGCGCTCGTAGCGTTTGAGCCGTTCGACCAGCGGCGCGTAGCGCTTGCGGAACGCCCCGATTACTTCAAAAAGGAAACGGTAGGCTCTTCATCAATGACGCTGGCAGAGTTGCGCCGCGCGATTTCCGACCTGTCACGTTCGGGTTTCGACGTGCTCGACTTGCGCATCGCGCTTCAGAGCAAGATAGCTTTCCCTCTCACTTGTCTGGTCATGGTGATCGTTGGATTGCCGTTTTCCTTTTCGGTCGGCAAGCGCGGTGCTCTCTATGGCGTAGCCGCCGGGATGGGAATCGGACTGGCGTACTGGGGACTGACAGGATTATTCGAGCAGATGGGACGCTATGAAATGTTGCCCCCGATGCTTGCTGCGTGGGGACCCAATATGTTGTTTGGGGCCGGCGGACTCTATCTTTTTCTCACTTCTCGAACCTGAAATCTAGTCTTCCAGCAATCTCGCTGCGGCGAGCGCACGCTTCGTGCTCTCCCAATAGGAGAGTTTGATAGCCTCATGATATTGCACCCATCTAAACGAATCGTGTTCACGTGAATCAAGAGTTGGCTCGAACTCGACCAACTTCAACGCAAAGCAGACCTCTTCGTTATGAGTTACGCCGGGCGCGTATCTATCGCGCCATAACGGAGCAATCTCGAATGTGTTGACCACTCCCAACTCGAGCAAGTCATCTTCCACCCGGCTGAGGCCGGTTTCCTCTGCTAGTTCTCTGATTGCAGCCTGGGCGTGCGTCTCGTTCTCTTCAAGCGATCCGGTAATTGATTGCCAGAACGCACCGTGTTCCGGAACGCGCCGCAACATGAGGTAGCGACGTTGTTCGCCTGCGCCCGTCAATACCACAACTTGAATCGATCGGGGAAGCTTGTATTGCACTGGTTATTCCGCGTGGTGTGGGAAGAAAAGTATCTGCGGGCAGTACGGCTATGAAAGGCGTGTGGGCAAAAGGTACAACCCTCTGCCCACGACACGATTCCGAAGCTCTGATCGATCTGGGCGGCCCTCGGTGTCGCGGTGTTACTTCACCCGCGCCGCCTCTTCAAGCAGCTTCTTAGACGACTAATTCTCTCGCGCGCCTTCTCAACCTCTGGCTTCAGGGGACGCGCTTCTGCGGCGCTACTTCTTTGGGCCGATGACGGAATCCTTAGCGGCCTTTGCGACGCGGAACCTGATCACGGTCTTGGCCGGGATCTTGATCTCTGCACCGGTAGCGGGGTTTCGCCCAAGCCGAGCCTTGGTTTGTTTCCTGACCAGTTTCCCGATTCCGGGAATTACAAACTCGCCGACCTTCTTCGCTTCACGGTAAGCGATGTTTGAAAGAGCGTCAACGAACGAGGCCGCAGTCTTCTTGTTTGTCCCAGTCGCTTCCGCCAACTCGCTCATGAGTTGCGTCTTCGACATTTTTTTTCCATTTGCCATAAGTCGTACAGTCCTCTTTTCTAGATTTATTCTCTGTGACGTTGCACAGGTTATCGAAACTCGCATGCGGACGCCGCGCGGCAGGCGCGTCGTTCTTACTCAATTAAAAAGATGCCCCTGCTTTGGCCGCCCCATTTATTTGGGCCAGCAAAACAGGGGATTTCTGCGACGCGAAGATTACTACACCCGAACCCAACTTGCAACAGAAAAGCGTCAGAAACACGCATTTTTATTAGGTGAAATCGCACATCAAGGAATTTGATGATCGCTCCGGTAGCTGAATTCGCTGAATTAAACTTTGGACTAACCTGGCATCGATAACCAGGGTCACCGACGTTAACGATTGACTGAGGTAGCGCACGGTGAGAGAATTCCGTCTTGTGAAGCAAGTCCCTCGCAGATTAATTTCACTCAAACGTCCGACCTAAAGGCCGGTGTCCCCCTTGCGCGAGCGAATGATGTTAGAAATCAATCAACGCCATCTTGAAACTGAAGAGTTGTCTCCCAGATGGAGCATCGGTATTGACCGGCGCCACGTCGTCGCATATGTCGCGATAGCACTTATTGCAGGGTCCGCAGGTGGGTTTCTTGCCGGAGCGTACTTCACTCGCAGAGAGGCACCGGCGCCTGCTCTTGTCGAAAACGTTGGCGCGACGGCGCGTCCGGCCAAACCTGAACCTCCGCCACTCGAATTCCATCGCGTGACTCGCATCGTTCGCGGGGATACGTTAGAAGTCGAAGGAGTAGGACCAGTGCGCCTGATTGGAATCGAAACGCCCGACGGCAAGGCACCGCGCGAGATTTACGCCGCTCACGGGCAACGCGCGCTGAGCTTCGTTGAAAAGGCCGTACTCGGGCAGGAGGTGCGACTTGAATACGACGCAACGCCTGGCAGCAAGAGCAAGGATGAGCAGGGACAGACGCTCGCTTACGTCTACTCACGCGACGGCAAGCTGCTCAACAGCGAGATGGTAAAACAAGGTCTCGCCCTCGTGCGCAGCAGCGAACAATTTCAAATGGCCAATGACTTTCGAGGATTCGAGCGCGAAGCGATGCAATCAATGCGCGGTGTTTGGGGCTCGTCGTCATCAGCGCTTGCGACCGCCTCGCCGGGCATCACAGCGCCGCCGGCTGAGGACAAGTCAGCAAGAAAACTTTCGCCTCTCTCGCCATCGGCGCTCGGCGCGAACATTCCCGCGCTTTCGACAAGCACACCTGGCGAACCTGGGGTATGGGTGTCGCCCAGCGACAGGATGTATCACAAATCCTCCTGCGATTTTCTGGATAAGAAGAAGAAGCATTCGATAGGCCTGTCGCAGGCCAAGTCCGAAGGCTACACCGCGTGCAGCCACTGTTATGCCTCGACTGTGCTGAAAGCGCCCTAATTGACGTAAACATATTGACTGATGCTTTATACTCTGTTTGCGGATTGCTTTCCCTACCAGCGTAAGCCCTGACGCTTGAGTAAGGCCCTCCGGCCCGGATTTAGCCCGCAGGAAAACAAAAGAACAGGATCCTCGTTATGCGCACTCGATCTTTATCGATTTGCGTGGCACTCGCGGTTTCACTTCTTGCATCGGCAGGTGTGGCGACCGCGAAAGCGCCCGCGAAATCTTCCCAACGTAAACCGATCGCGAGCAAATCGCAGTTTCGATCTTACAAGGCCGACAGAACCAGGGCAGCCAAGACGATAGCGGTCAGAAACAAACAACAGTGTTTGCCGTGCGAATCTGCGGCTGCTCAAACCCGGCACAAGGGCCGAGCATCCAGGAAGTCCGCGCAGGCCGTTGCGCTTCCCTGCCATCCCAGGAATTATGTGGATCCCAAAGTTGCGCGCCGCTACAATGCCGCGCTTCGCGACATGAAACGCGCCGGGATCAAACCGAAGATAACCAGTGTGTGGCGGTCGTCGGATAGTCAGGCTCAGCTTCGACGCTGTTCGCTCAGCGCTCGATGCCGCCGAGCGAACCCCGGGCTCTATCGCGCGTTACCTCCCGGAAACTCGTTGCACGAGGCCGGCTTCGCCGTTGATATGGCCGGCATCGCCGCAGGACCACGTGGAGACAAACGACTGACGCCGCAGGGCCGCCGCATCGTGGGCATAATGCGAAAGAACGGTTTTAGCTGGCGGTATGGGCTGGCTGACCCGGCGCATTTCGAAGCCGACCCGCGAAAGTACGGGTATCACAACGCCAAGGAAGCAATAGCAAAGACCCAATCAACGTGTCAGGTGCGGCTCGCAAAGTACAAAGGCCGAAAGAAGGCCGTGACTAGAATCGCGAGCGCCGCCCCACACGCCACGGTGAAGTCAAGAATCTCAACCGTAGCCTCGCCGTCGAAGCGATACCGAAAGGCTTCAAGACTAAGAGCGTAAATTCCTCTTCATACTTGTTCGGTTCCTACACAGCCGGTTCCCTGTCGAGCTGCGTGCTGTTGACTTCACTTCATCCACATAATTAGAATCGCCGCCGAGCAAGAGCTCGAGGGCACCTGTGAAACTATCTCTTCTCGACTGGTCGATCATCGCCGCTTACTTTCTCTTCAATCTTGGGATCGGAATCTACTACGCCCGCCGAGCACGCGGGAGCACGACTGAGTTTTTTCTTTCCGGGCGCAATGTGCCGTGGTGGCTTGCAGGCACGTCGATGGTCGCCACCACATTTGCCGCGGACACGCCGCTCGCAGTCACCGGCTTTGTTGCGAAGAACGGCATCGCGGGAAACTGGCTGTGGTGGAACTTCGTGATGAGCGGGATGCTCACGGTGTTTCTGTACGCGCGGCTGTGGAGACGAGCAGGCGTAATGACCGATGTTGAATTTGCGGAGCTTCGATACTCAGGCAAACCAGCGGCGTTTCTGCGAGGCTTCAGGGCACTTTATCTCGGCTTGCCCATCAACTGCATCATCATGGGATGGGTCAATCTCGCGATGGTAAAGATTCTCGAGACCACGCTTGGTCTCGACAAACGAGGCGCGCTGACCGTGGTCATCGGCATTCTGATCTTCACCGCTTTCTACACGACCATCTCGGGATTGTGGGGAGTGCTTGTGACAGACCTGTTTCAGTTTGTGCTGAAGATGGGGATGGTCATCGTGCTCGCGATCCTGGCCGTTCATGCCGTGGGCGGCATCGATGCCCTTAAGACAAAGATCGCCACGCTCGATGCCTCGACCGGACAAACGGGTTCGCGGCTCGCATTCTTTCCCGAACTCGACTCAGTGTGGATGCCTGCGATCACCTTGTTCACTTATCTTGCTGTGAACTGGTGGGCCAGTTGGTATCCGGGCGCCGAGCCTGGCGGGGGCGGTTACGTGGCTCAGCGGATATTCTCAGCGAAGGATGAACGTCACGGGTTGCTTGCGACTCTGTGGTTCAACATCGCTCATTACGCGCTCAGGCCCTGGCCGTGGATACTGACGGCGCTCGCTTCGTTGATTCTTTATCCCGAGCTTGCCGACAAGGAGACGGGTTACATTCGAACCTTGATGGACCCGAACGTGTTTCCTTCTTACTTGCGCGGCTTCATGCTGGCGGCGTTTGCCGCGGCTTACATGTCTACGATTGGAACTCAGCTAAACTGGGGTGCTTCGTATGTGATCAACGATTTTTATAGGCGATTCATCAAGCGAGACGGTCGCGAACGTCATTACGTAATCGCTTCGCAACTGGTCACCGTCTTGCTGATGATCGTCTCGCTTATTGTCACGTTCTATCTGGATTCGATCGGCGCTGCCTGGAAGCTCCTGCTGGTGACCGGCGCCGGAACCGGCACGGTTCTATTGCTCCGTTGGTTCTGGTGGCGCATCAACGCGTGGTCGGAAGTATCCGCGATGATCGCCGCGGCGGCCTGCTCACTCTTCCTCCAACTTTATCTGAAGTGGGACAGCGACCGCCCGAGAGACTTCGCGTATCTGATGCTCGTGACCGTTGCATTCACCACAGCGGTCTGGCTCATCGTTACGATGCTAACCGCGGCCGAACCTGTCAGCAAACTCGTGGGATTCTACAAACAGGTACAACCCGAAGGACCGGGATGGAACCGCGTGAGGGAGCAGGCGGACCTCAGGCAAGCAAGGATTAGCGGCGGTCTTGCGATACAGTTTCTGAATTGGTTCCTCGGATGTGTCTTGATATACGCGTTCTTATTCGGGATCGGATACGTCATTCTGGGCGAAGTGTTGAAGGGATCGGCTTATCTCGTTGGCGGCGTTCTGGCACTGACCGCAATCATGCGAAATCTAAAACGCACGGGATGGGAGACCCTTTCGGTTGAATCAACCGCCGTTCGCGACGCCGTCGCCGACGTCTGAGTTAATGGAATCAAAGAGGTTCACATGGCCTTCATAAAAAGACTTCTGTTAGCACTTCTACTCGTTAGTATCTCGAATCTGCTCGGCGTATTTTCGATTAGCGCGGCGCAGACGCAAAAAGACAAGTCGCCGGCACAGGATCACTCGTGGGTCGAGCGGACTCTCGGATCGATGACGCCTGATGAGAAAATTGGACAGTTGATCATTCCTGCCGCGGTCGGAATGTTCATGAGCCAGGACAGCGAGAACTTTCAGCAAATGCGCCGCGACGTCACCGAATTCCATGTTGGCGGTTATCATATGCTCGGCGAGGTCAACATCCTCCACGAACCCGCGGGCGTGGCGCTGCTGATAAATCACCTTCAGGAGCTGGCAAAGGTGCCGCTGTGGATCACGGCGGATTTTGAAGGAGGCGTCGGGCTTCGCTACATTGGAGCGACTCGTCTGCCTCGCGCGATGGCGATGGGCGCGACCGGCGATCCCAACATGGCGTATCAAGCGGGACGCATCGCCGCCGAAGAGGCTCGCGCTCTTGGGGTTCAGGTTAATTTTTATCCCGTCGCCGACGTGAACAATAACGCGCGAAATCCCATCATCAACATCCGATCATTCGGCGGGGACCCCGCGCAGGTTTCGCGAATGGTTCGCGCTTATATCAGAGGCTCGCAGGAGCACGGCGTGATGGCGACTGCCAAGCACTTTCCCGGACACGGCGATACTTCGACCGATTCACACCTCGAGTTGCCTGTTATCGACGTCGATCGAGCTCGCCTAAATGCCATCGAACTACCGCCCTTCCGCGCGGCTATTGGCGAAGGAGTCGGCGGAGTTATGAGCGCGCACATAGCGCTTCCTCAGATTGAGCGCGAGAAACTTCCCGCCACATTGTCGCCAAAGATGCTCACGGACGTTCTTCGAGAGGAGCTGAAATTCAGCGGCGTAATATTCACCGACGCGATGAATATGCAGGGCATCGCCGCTCATTACCCCGAAGGCGAAGCCGCCGTTCGCGCGATCAAGGCCGGCGCCGACGTCGTCCTCTATCCGCCAAGCGTCGAGAAGGCTTTTACTGCGCTGAAACGAGCCGTTGAGACTGGCGACATCAAAGTGTCGCGCATTGACGAATCAGTGCGGCGCATTCTGAAGGCAAAGGCGACGCTGGGACTCGACCGCCAGCGGCTGGTCAATATCGATAAGCTGGATCGCGAGCTTGGCAACAGCGAGCATCAACGCACAGCGCAACAGATCATCGAGAGCGCGATCACGCTGGTGCGAGACAAACGAAATGTCCTTCCGTTAAAGTTCTCTTCCAATCAAAAGGTGCTGGTCATCTCGATGGTTGACAACAGCGAAGGCTGGCGTGATGGCGTGCCCGGCCGCGCGTTTTTCGCCGGTCTGCACAAACGGCACGAGAACTCGATCACGGTTTATGTTACCGACCGGACTTCGGCGGCTGAGTTCGAGTTGATAAAAAAGCTCGCGGCCTTTTCGGACGCGGTAATCGTCAACGGATTTATTCGAGTCTCTTCGTTCAAGGGCTCCATCGAAATGAGCGACGGCGAAATCAACCTGCTCAAGCATTTGTCCGCCGTCGAAAAGCCATTCGCGTTTGTGCTTTACGGCAGTCCATATCTGCTTTCGTTCGTGCCCGAGCTTCCGACTTACATACTGGCTTATGAGTATTACCCGGCCGCCGAGGACGCGGCGCTCAAGGCGGTGCTCGGTGAGATTGAATTCAAAGGGAAGCTTCCGATCGAGCTGCCTGGCTTTTATCCAATTGGATACTCTGCGCCTCAGACTAAGCGCTGAAAACGAGGACCCGGAGAATGACAAATAACTCAGCGAAGGTCGTTGTCGTCACCGGAGACGTAACGATGGATTGGAATCTTGCCCGGACGCGGCGCTCCGACAGCGGCGGCGCGGCTTGGAATGCCGACGATTCCGCGCGCATCTACTGGCAAAGAGGCGGCGCTGCGCTGCTCGCTGATCTGATAGCCGGCGTCGCTGACGAGTTGCGCCGTGACGGCAAAGGCGACTATGCGGTCCGCCAGATGAACGCTCCGCGCGAGGAGACCAGGCCCGGCGACGCTCGATTTCATCACTCGTATGCGATGTGGTCGCTCCACGACTACGATGTCAAAAGCTCGAAGGACAAGAACAAACCACTCAAATCATGGCGAGTCGAAAAGTTTCTCGGTCTTGATAAAAGCGACGCTGATACTTCAACAGCCGCGGCAGAATGGAAACACGTCCAGGATGACGCGCCCGAAGCGGAGATCATTGTGCTCGATGATGCTGACCTTGGATTTCGGGATCATCCGGATCTGTGGCCGAAGTCGCTCGCGAGCGGAAATCGTCCCTGGATTCTACTGAAGATGGCGCGGCCTGTGGCGGAGGGCCGATTATGGGACCACCTCCACCAGGATCTTGCCGACCGGCTCATCGTCGTGATGTCTGTCAACGATCTGCGCCTGACCGAAGTACAAATCAGCCGCGAACTGTCCTGGGAACGGACCGCGCAGGATCTGGCGTGGGAGTTGGTTCACAATCCAAGAGTCAACGCGCTTTCGCATTGCGCTCACGTAGTGATCTCGTTTGATACCGCCGGCGCACTATTGCTGTCGAGCCAACTGAACGCCGCCCCGGGGGGCAAGCTCTTCTTCGATCCCAGGGTGGTGGAGGGAATGTGGGGACAAGGCTACAAGGGCGGAATGGTCGGTTACACCTCGTGTCTAACCGCGGGACTTGCGCGCGAGCTGATGCTGTCAGGTGAAGGTCCGGATATCAATAGAGGCATTCAAAGCGGACTGGCCGCAATGCGTAAGCTACATCTCGAAGGCTACGGCGAGCGAGGCTCATCAGCGCGCAATTCCAAACTCGCGTTTCCCATTTCGGTCGTCGCTTCTGAACTGGCCAACGAAACATCGGAGTTCGCGGTTGCAGCAGTCCAGGATCCGTTGATCTACGTTTCCGACATAAGCGCCGCAAAAAAGCCGACGCCGGACGCGGGTTTCTGGACAATACTCGAAGATCGATACACCGACAGCCTCGGCAAAGTAGCCGAACACATTGTTGTGCACGGTGCCGAAGCCGCTCTAGAAGGCGTTCCGCTCGGGCAGTTCGGCGATCTGCTCACGGTGGATCGCCGCGAAATAGAGAGCTTCCGCAGCATCCGGGCACTCGCGAGCGAGTACATTCAGAAAACACCAGCCAAACGCCCGCTGTCGATCGCGGTCTTCGGATCGCCCGGCTCAGGCAAGTCCTTCGGGATCATCCAGGTTGCGGAATCGCTGCGGCCGGGCGAGATCAAGGTTCTCGAATTCAACCTCTCGCAGTTCCGAGATCCTCACGACCTGCTGGACGCGCTTCATCAGGTACGCGACGCCGGTCTGTCCGGTAAGATCCCGCTGGTTTTCTGGGATGAATTCGACACGACATTCGATCATCAACGATTCGGCTGGCTGCGCCACTTTCTTGCTCCGATGCAGGACGGCAAGTTTCAGCAAGGCCAGATCAGCCACCCAATTGGGCGGTCTATTTTCGTTTTCGCAGGCGGCATAAGCGAGAGTATGGATTCATTCGGCAAGGACTTGAGCGAGCGAGATTTCCGAGAGGCGAAGTGCCCGGATTTCGTCAGCCGTTTGAAGGGCTACGTAAACATCCTCGGTCCAAATCGCCAGAAGAATTCCTCTGATCCTTATTATGTGATTCGCCGCGCGATATTGCTGCGTTCGATTTTACGCCGCGACGCCGCCCAGCTCTTCAAGCGCGAGGGCGATACGGAAGTTCTGAACATTGACCGAGGAGTGCTGCGCGCGTTGTTGCACACCCGCCGGTACAAACACGGCGCGCGCTCGATGGAATCGGTGATCGCGATGAGCCAGCTTTCCCGAACACATCGATTCGAGCGCTCGTGTCTGCCGGCGGTCGCGCAACTCGATCTGCACGTCGACGCTCAAGATTTCCAGGCGCTGGTGCAACTCATCGAACTGGAAGGCGAGCTGCTTGAGACACTAGCGGAAGCGGCCCACGAATTGTTTGCGCAGCAACTTCTCGATCAGGGCTACACGCCGGGTCCGAAAACTGATGAGGTCCAGAAGACCCACAGCTCGCTTAAGCCCTACGCCGAGCTGCCAGAAGATGAAAAGGCTCAGAACCGCGGGAATATTCGTGATATTTCCACCAAACTTGCGCGAGCAGGTTATGTGATGATTCCCGCTCGCAGCAACGAACCGCCGTTCGATTTTCCCGGCGCGGACCTAGAGCTGCTGTCTTCAATGGAACACGAGCGGTGGATGAAAGCGAAGATCGAAGCGGGGTGGCGATGGGCGCCTCATACCGACAAAGCAAATCAGCTACACGAGGACATATTGGCGTGGAATGGGCTAAGCGAGAACGAGAGGGCTGCGCTTACCCCCGAAGAACAGGCGGCGATTGGTCCCGAAGCCTTGCCCGAGCCCGAAAAAGAAAAGGATCGGCTGCTCGTTCGCGGCATACCGAAGATCCTGGCGAATGCGGGCTATACAGTTGTTAAGTTGAGCAATGTGAATTAGGGTGTCCTGCTAACCTCTGATGGCCGAAGATTCGCTTTGGCCCAAGCGGATTTTGAACGGGAGGCTGTGTTGTTTGGACATCACTAGAAGGGGAACGATTGATACGCATTGGAGTGACCGGACATCGCATACTAGCCGAACTGGACAAGATCGAAGCGGGTGTGGAAAAGGCGCTTCGCTGGATCCAACAAACGTTTCCAGACCAACCAATGACGGTAATCTCAGCATTGGCGGAGGGAGCGGATCGGATAGTGGCGCGAATGGCGCTCGATCAAGCGAACTCGAAGCTGATCGTGCCATTACCTCTCTCAAAGTCTGATTACATTAACGATTTCGAGTCCCCCGATTCGCGAGATGAGTTTCTCAGCTTGCTGGATCGCGCGCAAGAAGTGATTGAGATGGAACCAGTAGCCACGCGCGATGAGGCCTATGAGGTAGTCGGCGACTACGTGCTGCGACATTCGGACGTTCTGGTGACAATCTGGGACGGACAAGACGCTCAAGGCAGAGGTGGAACCGGCGCAATAGTTCGTCGCGCACGCGCGAATGGACTTCCGATAGCCTGGGTACACGCGGGAAATCGCAATCCGCAAACACTCCAACCAACGTCGCTTGGTGTGACGCAGGGAACAGTCTCTTTTGAACGGTTCGATATAGCTCGCTCATGAAGCGCTAAACCACGAAATTTGGCCAGCAATGTTTCTTTTGAAAGACAAACGAACTTGAAAGAAGAATTCTCTAGGTGGCTTAACGACGCTTCGATGTTCTGCTCATTGCCAAAAAATCACGCGCGCATCCGCCTTTTTGCTTGAGTCTTCTAATCCGATAATCCATAATTTGGGGCAACTAGGTTGTCTTCAGAGCAAAGACTAAACGGAGCTTTCTATGGATGCTAAGACACCGAAGACGGCAAATCTGTCATTCGAAGAATTCAAGCTTTATTATGAATCAGCTGAAAGGGTGACAGAGAGACGACTGTCCGCCAACACGTGGAATTACTCCCTTTGTGTGGCTATCGTCGTCGCAGTAGCAGTGACGATCAACTGGACCGTAAGTCACCAACCCTTTTTCTATGTTGGACTCGTTGGAGTAATTGTCTTATGCGCGATGGCCGCACTCTTTTGCTCTTTGTGGATGGGACAGATAGACGATTTTAAGTTACTCAATAATGCCAAGTTTAAGGTCCTCAACCAAATGGCTCCTCATATTGAGTTTGATATCGCACGCCCAGGTTCTGCGAAGTCCTTCTGCCCTTTTGAAAAGGAATGGCAAGTCCTCCAGGAGGTAAAAGCCGCTGTAGCAATCTCACAGCACAAGATTGTGGCACTGAAATCATCGAACATTGAGTACTTCATCCCAAAAGCATTCAGAATAGTTTTTCTTGCAATATTCTTGGGAGGCGTGTTAGCGATTGCATTCAACTGGCCAACCTTTATTAGTTCTTGGCGAGCCCTAATCCAAGCCGCGTACAGTTCAGCCGTTCAGTAGTCAGAGGGGGGTCCATGCGCTTCTATGTGATTATGCCCGTAAGCTCGGATAAGCGATTCAATGAAAAGAAGGCAATTATTCAGTCAGAAGCTCGAAAAAGTAATCTCATAGCATACTTCCCTCTTGATGAGATACAAGATAAACCGTTCGACCTCATCTCAACACTAAAGGATCTGAGAAGTTCTCAGTTTGTGATTGCGGATCTTTCATTAGAGAGGCCTAGTTGCTATTTCGAGTTGGGTCTAGCCCAAGCTTTGGGGAAAACAACAAACCTCATTGCCGAAGAGGGCACTCCCATTCATCAGGCCCAAGGGCGCAATCGGATCAGCTTCTATAAGGACCTGGACGAGTTCCGGAGAACCATCTCCAAGATTCTCATCGCACCGGAGATGCACAACTGTCTCGAAATAGCCTGAACCAGAAGTAAATTCCATTCGCGGAGTCCGACGTCGCAGGTTGAAACCACGGCCACACTCGCCTCCTATCTGCTAGATTCTAACGAGCAGGGAGAGGCGACGTTCGAGAATTTCTAACCCGCCTTCGAAAGTCATTGCAATTTTTACCAAAGTGGTATATCCTACGCTCACGATACAAATGAGTAATGGTGAACGTTGCGTCCAGACGACCAAGCGTCGCCCCCTTGTCCATTGGCTGTGAATTGACCTGTTGTGATTGAACATATTTGAGGCGAGTTCAGAAAGTGGGAGGTTGCTATGCTGAACCAGCGAGTCTCGATCCTCATCGTCGATGACGAGCCTGCAATACGTTCTTTGCTCGAACAAACTCTAGGCCCAAGATACGATTGCGTCAGCGTTGAAAGCGCCGAAGAAGCGCTTCGGCTTATGGATGGTCGGGAATTTCATTGCGCCCTGATTGATATCGGACTGCCAGGCATGTCAGGGCTGACCCTGTGTACGATGATAGTCAGCCGCTACCCGCGGACGCCGGTAATAACGATTTCCGGCGACACCGACGACCTGTCTATAGCAGAGGCGTTGAAAGCCGGTGCAATACATCACGTAACCAAGCCCTTCAACATAAGCGATTTGCTAACGACAGTGGAAAGCGCGTTGGAGCGACAGGGTCCAAACGCCGCCGCGTAGAGTGGTTTGACGCTGCAGCGGCGCTCGAAGACAATTCCCTCGTGCCGGCATATCGATTTGAAGGAAACCTTCGAAAGCGCGCCGAGGAGTTCATTCACACGCTTGCGGCCGCCGGATTCAATGCCGGTATCGTCGCAGGCTCCTTTCGCGAATACTCGGTCAAGGTTGCGGTTTCCTCGTCTACAAAATCGTTCGGCCACATAGTCATTTACTATAGGCCGCGCTCCGATTCCTTCTCGATGAGCGCACACGAGATAACAGACAAATCAGTTGCGCCGATGCTTGATGAATTCTGGCGCGGCTCGCCGCCAATCGGCAGGCAATCGGCCCGCTATGAGATTTATGCCGATGGCTCGTACCTCGTCGGCGTCACCGGCTACGGCGCGGTGATACTCAAGGAGGGCAATGTCATCGCGGAGCTATCCGGCTCCGTTCCCGCTTCCGAGGTTGGCGGCACGCATCAGGTGGCCGGAGAACTTGCCGCGGTCAAAGAGTCTCTGAAGTGGTGTCAGGAGCATTCAATCGATGAGGTATCGATTTACTACGACTACCTCGGCATCGAGAAATGGGCCACTGGTCGATACAAGGCGAACCAGCCGTTGACCCAGGAGTACGCGCGCTTCGTTCGCGAGTGTGGAATCAGAATTCATTGGCATAAAGTCGCGGCACACACGGGCGATCGGTGGAACGAACGCGCCGACGCCCTCGCAAAGAAAGGCTCGGCGTCAGCCGCCAGGACTGGGCCCGCCGGCGACGCGGTCGGCGAGCTGGTCAAAACCACTGACGCCTGGATTGAGTTCCTGATGGTGAAAGGACTCGAAGCGACTTTCGATCGAATCTACAACGACCAGTTCGCGAGAATATTCATCATTCGTGACGACAAGCCCGTGGGCATTTTCGATCTGTACAACACGAAGAAAAAGAGACTCTCACCTTACGTACACAACTTTCGCGACGATCAGTTGAAGGCACAAATTGAATCCTGGTGGACCGAGTTCTCCGGGCGGCCAAACAATTGCGCCTAGCCTGCTGCTTTAGGGCGTCAGTTTCGCGCAACCAATGTGCCGGCGATTGTTCTCTCACAGCATTCCGCAAATCTCGTCGAGCGTCATAGTCACGGCCTGATTGGCCTGCCCCGTAAACGTCACCGAACCGGCAGTATTGAGCGTGATTTTGTAGATGTAGCGCGCGCCGGGTTTTTCCACTTGCGCGACAACATTCCATTTCGGGTCGTACATAACCATGCCAAAGCTTACGCGGTTGTCATAATAGCTCATTGGCCAAAGCGTGAAGCCGCCAACCCCGAGCGCCGGACAGGTCGGGGCAGACTGAGTGGTATCGGGGCTCGAAAGAGCGGTGACCTTCATTCCATCCGGAACCGGCCCCTTCGGGCGGGGCATAGAAATGACGGCAAGCATATTCATTGAACAGGCCATTTATTCTCTCCTTATGTGGCGATAGTAATTTTGGGCGGGCGTATACTACGCTACTTTCGGTTCGGTTATCAAGCTGACGGGACAGGAATCAGGCCGCGCAGGTCTTTTCGTTTGCCAGGGTTCTGGGTGTTGAAATGAATAGACCGTTATCGAGTCTCTTCCACTTCTCGAGTTCTGCCTTTGCAAATCACGCTCAGTGGACGCCGCGGGAACTCATCAACTAATAAAACCCGAGTATTTATCGACTAGCGGCATCACGACGTCTCTTTCAGCGGGCGGCACGAAGAAGATTGCTCGCTCGACTCCCAGGCCTTCAAGCTGCGCGAGCGCGGCACTGTCAGGGTTGGCCCCAAAAATCGAAATTGAAATCGTGTCCGGATCTCGGCCCGCTGATTCCGCGCGCTGACGCAGCGTCGCGATCTTCTCAGGCAGGTTCCCCATGCGGAACCCGATCGGCATCCATCCATCACAGAACTCGATAACTCGATCGAACGTCGTTTGTCCATCCCCGCCCATCAGGATCGGAGGGTGCGGCTTCTGCGTAGGCTTTGGGTATGACCAGAGCTTGTCGAAGTTGACGAACTCGCCATGAAACTCGGCTTCGTCTTTCGTCCAAATCTCTTTCATCGCCAGCACTCGCTCGCCGAGCAACCGCCAGCGCTTCTTGTACTCCGTGCCGTGATTCTCCATCTCCTCCGCGTTCCATCCGCCACCGATCCCGAACACGAACCGGCCGCCCGAAAGCATGTCGATGCTCGCGACTTCTTTCGCCGTTGTGATCGGATCGCGTTCGATTAACAAACAAATTCCGGTCGCCACACGCAGTTTGGTCGTCGCCATCGCCGCCGCGGTCAACGCAACAAACGGATCGTAAGTATGCCAGTACTCTTTTGGAAGATCGCCGCCGGCCGGATAGGGAGTGCGGCGGTTTGCCGGGATGTGAGTATGCTCGGGCAGCCACAGCGATTCGAAGCCTCGCTGTTCGATCTCTCGTGCAAGCTCGTCCGGGCGGATGGCGTAATCGGTTGCGAAGATGGCTATTCCAAATTGCATGAGAACCTCCTGCTTGATTAGTTGCGAGCGCGTGCATGATAAGCGGGACGGTAGCGATTTCGCCAGTGCCTGGCGACTCACTGTTCGGCGGTCAGAGCTCCGTGATAGCTGTCACAACGAATCGTGACGCGAGTCATATTGTTTCGACCCCGGCGCCGTTAAACTACGCATGATGATCGTTCCAAGTCCTTGATGCAGGCGTTAGGGTTCGTCAAAAGGACGAGGAGGTGACGAATGAGGCAACACAGCCTTATGACCTTGAGTTTGATCATAGTCGCGATATTAGTCGGCGCGAGCGTCCGGCCCGTAACCGCCGCGCCGCCCGCCAAAGAAATCGCTGTTGTGGATTTGCAGGACAAGACACACCTGGGTAAGACCGTACTTCAAGGCAAGTACATCTTCGTCCACGACGATTCTCGGATGGCAAAGGACGAAGCCTGCCTCTACGTTTATGAGTACGCTGAAAACGCGATGGGGCAGCCCGAAGCGCTGCCCGAAAAGCTGGTGGTCTCATTTCACTGTGAACCGGTAACGCATCCCAGGGCAAGCCAGATCGTCCTGACTTACGGAATGACCACCGCGGGACAGTTCCAATTGCGCGAGATTCAGTTTGCGGGAAGCACTGAAGGGCACCGCGTCCCTTGAGTCGCTTCCGAGGTTATGGGCTCTCGTTACACGTGTCAAGCGGGGAGCGTGGCGCGGGAGAACAGAAGGCGGGGAGCCGCGCTCCTCAAGGGACGGCTCTCCGCCGATTATGAGACTCCTCGCTTCGAAACCCCGGACGTGGCGCCCGATCGGGCGCTTTCTCACAGTTATTGGGTAAGTTCGCCCATCTGCCGATTCTCAACCAACGCGCCGAACGTAAAATCGCAGTTAGCGTTTCGGCATCAGCCTTGCTCTTCCATCACTGGACAATCAGGTACCATCCGCAGTGTGACGCGGAAATGGACCCGGCGCGCAAGGAGGACGGAATGCAGGCTCCGTACGGTCTGGAAATCAGCGACAGTTGCACAACCTGCACAACTCGATCGAGCGGCTACTTCTGCGACTTCGACGCAGATTTGATAAAGGCGTTCGAAGCACTCAAATACGCTACGGTATTTCCAAAGGGCGCGGTGTTGTTCGTGGAAGGGCAGTCTCCGCGCGGAGTCTTCATGCTTTGCGGCGGCCGGGTCAAACTCTCGACTTGTTCGAGCGACGGCAAGTCGATCATAACCCGAATAGCGGACGCGGGCGAGATATTGGGCCTTAGCGCCACCGTCTCAGGCAAGCCCTACATGGCGACTGCCGAAACACTGGCGCCCTGTCAGGTGAATTTTATAAAGGGCGAGGACTTTGTGCGCTTTTTGAAGACCAACGGGGCAGCGTGTCTTCGCGTCGCCGAACATCTCAGTAACAACTATCAATACGCGTTCGAACAAGTGCGCTCATTGGGCCTATCGCATTCGGCCGGCGAAAAGCTGGCAAGGCTGATGCTGGAGTGGGCGGCAAGGAACGGAAGAGAAGCCGATAAGGGCACTATCGTGAAGCTTACGCTGACCCACGAAGAAATCGCGCAGCTCATCGGCACTTCGCGCGAAACCGTCACGCGATTGCTGGGACTTTTCAAACAGAAACAACTGATACAGGTTAAGGGTTCGAATCTGACAATCCGTGATAAGCCGGCGCTGCGGGCGATGGTCAACTCGTAGTCACCCGATCGATATCCGATCTAAACCCTGCCAACACTCCCCCAGGTGTGACCGCTGTCACTCGACGCGGTGACCCCAGTCATAGTTTTCCCTTCCTCGATGATACAGACTGTTCATGCGAGACGATTCCGCGGAGTTCGCCCGCCACAACCGCCGGATATCGATCATCGCTCAATTCGCCGAGAGGCAGGATCACCAGGTGGCTTTCGCAATTGGACGTGTACACATGGAGGTTGTACGAGCCTCATTGGAATCCGCCGCACCCGACCAGACGCGCGCCGCGGACGCCGCTGCGTTGATGCGCGCGGCGATGATCGGGCATTCGGTAGCGATCTCCGCTCTTCTCGACCGCGGGACGCCCGTTGACACCGTCGATCAAAACGGACGGACTCCGTTGATGGAGGCGGTGTTTGGCGGCCACTTGGACACAATTCAGGATCTCCTGGACCGAGGCGCGACCGTCAACGCACAGGATTTCGACGGATGGACTGCTCTGATGGAAGCCGCGGCCAAGTCGCGCGTTGACATCGTAAGGCTTCTTCTGGCGCGCGGCGCAGACCCTCAATTGAAAAACAAGAACGGCTGGACGGCTCTCAAAACAACCGCCAGAGGCAACGCCGAAATAGGCCGCCTTCTTCGCAAGGCCGGCGCGGATTGATTCGGTTCCTCACGGCACGGTATTTTCTCTAGGCAAACGGTGCAAGCTCGATAGGGGGATTTTTCATGCACCGCAAGCTGGTCACGATCGATGGAAACGAAGCCGCCGCCTACGTCGCCTTCAAAACCAACGAAGTCATAGCGATCTATCCGATCACGCCTTCTTCTCCGATGGGCGAATCCGCCGACGCCTGGTCCGCCTCAAAAGAAAAGAACATCTGGGGCATGACGCCGGTCGTGCGCGAGCTGCAATCCGAAGGCGGAGCGGCGGGCACCGTACACGGCGCGCTCCAAAGCGGCTCGCTCACGACTACATTCACGGCCAGTCAGGGCTTGCTGCTGATGATCCCAAACATGTTCAAGATCGCGGGCGAGCTTACGAGCACTGTGTTTCACATAGCCGCGCGCACCGTCGCGACTCACGCGCTGTCGATCTTCGGCGACCATAGCGATGTAATGGCTACGCGATCCACCGGATGGGCGATGTTGTTCGCTAATTCTATTCAGGAAGTCATGGATTTTGCGTTGATCTCGCAAGCCAGCACTCTGCAAACGCGAATCCCCTTCCTTCACATCTTCGACGGTTTCCGCACGTCGCACGAAGTGATGAAGATCGAAAAGCTCTCCGATGATGATATCCGCGCGCTGATTGTTCCCGAGTTGGTCAGCGCTCATCGAGCGCGCGCGCTCAGTCCCGAACACCCGATTGTGCGCGGCACCGCTCAGAATCCCGATGTGTTTTTTCAATCGCGCGAGCGCGCAAATCCCTACTATCAACAAACGCCAGGGGCGGTTCAGGCGGTGATGGATCTGTTTGCCTCTACCGTCGGGAGGCAATATCACCTGTTCGATTACGTTGGCGCGAGTGATGCCGAGCGAGTGATCGTGATGATGGGATCGGGATGTGAAACCGCCGAGGAAACCGTCAATGCGCTTCGCGCGCGCGGCGAAAAAGTAGGACTCATCAAGGTGAGATTGTACCGGCCGTTCTCTCCCGATGCGTTGCTGAAAGCATTACCGCGGAGTGTTCGAACAATTGCTGTTCTAGATCGCACGAAGGAACCGGGCGGCGCGGGCGAGCCGCTTTATCAGGATGTTGTTACCGCGATCGCTGAGAGCTTGATGAACGGCACGTCCGAGTTCAACAAACCGCCACGAATCGTCGGCGGGCGATATGGTCTCGCGTCGAAGGAGTTTACGCCGGCAATGGTCAAGGGCGTCTTTGACGAATTGAAGAACGACCAACCCCAAAACCATTTCAGCATCGGCATCCTCGACGACGTAAGCTTTTCCAGTCTCGAATACGATTCAGGATTCAACATCGAACCCGATGACGAAGTGCGAGCCGTCTTCTGGGGACTCGGCTCTGACGGCACCGTCAGCGCGAACAAGAACTCAATCAAGATAATCGGCGAAGAGACGAACAACTATGCGCAGGGCTATTTCGTCTACGACTCAAAAAAGGCCGGCGCGGTGACGGTGTCACATCTTCGGTTTGGGCCGCGCCCGATTCAAAGCGCATACCTGATTCAGCGAGCGAGCTTCGTGGCCGTGCATCAATTCAATTTTCTCGAGCGATACGACGTGCTCGAACTCGCCCAACCGGGCGCGACTTTACTGTTGAACAGTCCTTATGCGGCGGACGAAGCCTGGAATCATATACCGCGCTCGGTGCAACAGGAGATCATCGATAAGAAACTTTCGGTCTATGTGATCAACGCCTACGAAGTCGCTCGTCAGACCGGGATGGGCGTTCGCATCAACACGATCATGCAGACTTGCTTCTTTGCAATCAGCGGTGTTCTACCACGCGATGAAGCGATCGAGAAGATCAAGTACTCGATCCGAAAGACCTACGGCAATCGCGGCGAGGCGGTGCTCAATCAAAACTTCAAGGCTGTCGACGCCGCGCTGGACCATTTGCATCAGGTCGCGATTCCCGACGGTGTCAGCAGCGATTTTGAGCGTCCGTCGGTCGTTCCCGAGCGAGCGCCCGCCTTCGTTCAGAAAGTCACTGCTCCGATCATTGCGGGACGAGGCGACCGCTTGCCGGTGAGCGCGTTTCCGGCAGACGGGAGCTATCCGGTCGGCACCGCCCAGTGGGAGAAACGGAGTATCGCGCTCGACGTGCCTGTGTGGGAGACAGACCTGTGCATTCAATGCGGCAAGTGCGTTTTAGTGTGCCCGCACTCGACGATCCGCGCGAAGGCCTACGATGGTTCCTTATTGTCAGACGCGCCTGAAGGCTTTAAACACATGCCCGCGAAATGGCGCGAGCTGGCACGACAGAGCTACACGATTCAAGTGGCCGTGGAAGACTGCACCGGGTGCCGCTTGTGCGTTGAGGTGTGTCCGGCCAGGGACAAGAGTAACGTTTCGCGCAAAGCGCTCAATATGCATCCGCAGCAACCGCTACGTGAGAGCGAACGCAGAAACTGGGATTACTTCCTCACCTTGCCCGATAAACCCAAACCAAACGGATTGCACTACAACACCATAAAGAATGTTCAACTGCTTCAGCCTCTGTTTGAATTCTCGGGCGCTTGTTCAGGTTGCGGTGAGACGCCTTACATCAAGCTGGCCACGCAGCTCTTTGGTGACCGCGCGATTATCGCCAATGCCACCGGTTGCTCGAGCATTTACGGGGGGAACCTCCCAACCACCCCTTACACGGTCAACTCAGAAGGGCGCGGCCCAGCCTGGAGCAATTCCCTGTTCGAGGACAACGCAGAGTTCGGATTGGGAATGCGCGTGGCGTTGGACCATCAGGCGGCCTACGCCCGGCAATTGATCGAGCGATTGCACTCGCGAGTGGGCGGCGCTCTTACTGAGTGCCTGCTGGGAACAGATCAATCGACCGAAGAGGGAATCAATATCAAACGCGAATGTGTGGCGGCTCTAAAAGCTAAGCTTGCAGGCTCAACGGAACCGGAGGAGCGGGATCTGCTGACGGTGTGCGATGCGCTTGTTAAAAAGAGCGTTTGGATAATCGGCGGGGACGGATGGGCTTATGACATCGGCTACGGCGGACTGGATCACGTTCTGGCGAGCGGACAAAACGTCAACGTGCTGGTGCTGGACACCGAGGTCTATTCAAACACGGGCGGACAAGCATCCAAGGCGACGCCGCTCGGCGCGGTGGCAAAGTTTGCGGCCGGCGGAAAGGCAACACCAAAGAAAGACCTCGGATTGATGGCCATACGATACGGCAACGTCTATGTTGCGCAGATCGCGATGGGAGCGAGCGACGCTCAAACGCTCAAGGCGTTCATCGAAGCCGAAGCGCACGACGGACCATCGCTGATCATCGCTTACAGTCATTGCATCGCCCACGGAATCGACATGTCAAAGGGCATGAATCAGCAAAAGATGGCGGTTGACTCCGGATATTGGCCGCTCTATCGCTACGATCCAAGCCGCGCCCCGCAGGGAAAGAACGGATTCCAACTCGACTCGAAGGATCCGAGCCTGCCGCTGAAGGACTACATCTATACCGAGGGCCGGTATCGAATTCTTCAACAAAGCGATCCCGCGGCTGCGAAGTATCTGCTCGGCCAGGCGCAACAGGCGGTGACGGAGCGCTGGAGGCACTACAAACAATTGGCGGGCATGAATAGCGCCGCGCCAGAAGAAGAAGGACATTGAGAATTGCAAGATGAGAATTGCAAATTGATCCGGTCGCGTAGCTCGCGAGATTTGCATTTTTCATTTTCAATCCTTCGCTTCAATGCCAGGCAACACGAATAAGGAAGCTCTTATGGACCTGCAAACAGATTATCTCGGGTTGACGCTCAAGAATCCGATCGTTCCATCCTCTTCGCCGCTCTCACACAGCGTCGACGGCATCCGCCGACTGGAAGACGCGGGCGCTTCCGCCGTGGTGATGTACTCACTGTTTGAAGAGCAGATCACAACCGAGAGTTTTTATCTGGATTACTATCTCAGCCACGGCACTGACAGCTACGCCGAGTCGCTAAACTACTTTCCCGAGATGGAGAGCTACAACGTTGGACCCGATGAATATCTCGAACTGATCCGGCGGGCTAAGGAAGCGATTGCGATTCCGCTCATCGGCAGTCTGAACGGAACATCGACCGGAGGCTGGATCGATTACGCCTGCCGCATCGAAGAGGCGGGCGCCGACGCGCTGGAACTGAACGTCTACTACATACCGACCAGCACCTATCTGATGGGATCCGAGGTCGAGTACATCTACTCTGATATCCTGCGGGATGTGAAGAAAGCCGTGGAGATTCCGGTGGCAATGAAGCTGAGTCCGTACTTCAGCTCGACAGCGAACATGGCCCAGCGGCTAGCGGACGGCGGCGTCGACGGACTGGTGTTGTTCAATCGTTTCTATCAGCCGGACTTTGATCTGGAGAAACTCGAAGTGGTCTCGCGCCTTGTGTTGAGCAACTCCGATGAGCTGCGATTGCCGCTGTGTTGGGTCGCCCTGTTGTACGGACGCGTGAGCGTGGATTTTGCGATCACCAGCGGCGTTCACACGTACGAGGACGCGCTCAAGGGGCTGATGAGCGGCGCTAAAGTGACAATGATGGCGTCCGAACTCCTGCAGAATGGAATTGGCCGAATCGGCGAGATTCTCCAAGAAATGAAGCAGTGGATGGAAGAGCACGAGTACGGCTCGGTCAGACAAATGATCGGAAGCATGAGCCAGAAACACGTCATCGAAACCGCGGCGTTCGAGCGTGCAAATTACATGAGAATGCTCGCGTCTTATCCGCCGGTCCGCTAGACACTAACCAACCAAACGAATCGCGATTCTTTGGCGCGCCAACCAGGCGCCCCAAACGACGCCACCGCACTGGTTACTATAACTTAAGAGAACTTTGTGACAGCCGTCACAACGATGCGTGACCGCTATCATAGGCTAATTCCGATGGTTCTCGTATAGTGGCGATACGGTTATGAAAACCGTGATCGCCTGGCATTAGCGGGCGCAAAGGCAGCTCGAGGCAGGCGCGGCTTGAGAGAACAAACTTAGGAGGAACAATCATGAAGAGAATACTTTTTACAGCATCCATGTTCGCCGCACTGATGATGACCGTTGGCGTACTGGCAACCCACGCAACAACGGAAGCGAAGAAGACCGATAGAGCGACCATCCAGTTCAACGAGCCGGTAAAACTGTTGAACGTGTTTCTGAAGGGCGAATACACCTTCGTTCACGATGAAGAGAAGATGGCGAAGGGCGAGGATTGCACCGCGGTCTACGACAGCTCAGGCAAACTCGTCGTTTCTTTCCATTGCGTACCGGCAGAACGCGCGAAGACGGATCGGTTCCGAGTTCTCACTGTGAAATTGGACGCGACGCAAGGCCTGCGCGAGATCAAGGAATACCAGTTCGCCGGCAGCACTGAAGCGCATCAGGTTCCATAACTCAAGTTCGGCTTCTTCGAGAAGCTGCCCCAGACGCTCGCGCTCAGTAGCCGCACCGAGAGATGCTCCTGCAGCCAAACCGGCTGCAGGAGCCGCTTCTGAGCCTCGGAATTCACGGACGCGGAATGAAACCGAACGCCCCGATCACTTGAAAGTAAGGAGGCAATGTCATGAGCCAGGATAATCGCGACACTCTTGAGGTTTTAAAGTCCGAATTGGAGTTCATCGAAAAGGGAGGCTACGGCCGATCGGTGAAAACACCGTGGCAGCCAACCTCGATCTTTCAGGACGCTCCAATTTGCCTGAACTTCGCGGATCCGGGCCGGCCACATCCGTGTGAGAAATGCCTCCTTATCGACTTCGTCCCAAGGAAAGCACGCGGCGCGGATGTCCCGTGCCATCACATACCGCTGTCCCTCTCCGGCAAGACCATCGATGAGCTTGAGTGGAGCGACAACCAACCCAGACTTGAAGAAGCAGTAATAGGTTGGCTCCGCACCACCATCGCCAAACTGGAAAAGGCGCGCGCGCCACAAGCGATATCCTGAGGGCTCACGCTGAAGCGCCGGCAATCCCCGCCGGAGGGTGATCCGATGTCAATCGAGACTTTTCTCATACTGCTGATCGGCCTGCTAGTCATATCCTATTTGGTGGTTCCGCCGATCGCTGGCGCCTTCCTCAGATACCGGGGTAGGCGGCTAGTCACCTGTCCCGAAACGCGTAAGACGGTTGCGGTGGATGTCGATGCCGCGCACGCCGCGCTCACGGCCGCCGTGGGTCACCCGGATCTTCGGTTGAAGACCTGCACTCGTTGGCCCGAGCGACAGGATTGCGGGCAGGAATGTCTGCTCCAGGTGGAGCTCGCGCCCGAAGATTGTCTCGTCAGAAACATCCTTACTAGTTGGTATTCGGGAAAGTATTGCGTGTCGTGCGGCAGCGAGTTGCGCGAAGCTCGAGTGCTTGACCACCAGCCTGCTCTGCTGGATGACACAGGTCAAACCATTGAACTGGCCGATCTCGCTCCCGAAACAATCCCCGCTGTTCTGGCGTCTCACTATCCCGTCTGCTGGGATTGTCATATCACGGAAAGCTTCGCCCGCAAGCATCCTGAGCTGGTTGTGGACCGCTCGAAAGTCACCGCCGGCATACCGCGCCAGGCGATGTGATCCTCACTCGTCTGAAGAACGGTAATTCAAATTTGATCAGCTAGCCGAGATCGTCGCGAACTGTTCGAATCGCCTGCAAATTTCAGTCGGCCTTCGCAGCCTGACCCTCGGACTCGCGTCGACTTTCGATCGGCGTGTAGCTCCGTAGATCGTGCCCGAGATAAACCTGTCGCGGACGAGCGATCCTCTGTTCGCCATCGAGCAGCATTTCTTCCCATTGCGCCAGCCATCCCGATGTGCGGGGAATCGCAAACAACACTGGGAACATGTCGACCGGGAAGTTCATCGCCTGATAAATGATTCCCGAATAAAAATCGACATTCGGATAAAGCTTCCTGGAAACGAAGTACTCGTCCTCGAGCGCTATGCGTTCAAGCTCGAGTGCTATGTCGATGACCGGATTCTTGCCGGTAACTTCAAAGACTTCGTGGGCGATCTGTTTGATTATCTTTGCTCGCGGGTCATAGTTCTTATAGACCCTGTGTCCGAAACCCATCAGACGCCCTTCGCCGCCCTTCACTTTCTTGATGTACTCGGGCACACGGTCCTTAGAGCCGATCTCTTTCAACATGCGCAGCACCTGTTCATTTGCGCCGCCATGCAACGGGCCGTAAAGAGCCGCCGCCGCGCCGGCAACCGCCGAATAAGGATCGACGTGCGAGCTGCCGATGCTGCGCATCGCGTTGGTGCTGCAGTTCTGTTCGTGATCGGCGTGCAGAATAAACAACACATCGAGAGCGTGCTCCAGAACGCGATTGGGCTTGTACTTCACTTCGGTCATCTTGAACATCATGTTTAGGAAGTTGCCGGGATAGCTCAGATCGTTATCGGGGTAGTCGTAGGGCATCCCCACGCTGTGCCGATACGCGAACCCCGCAAGCGTCGGCATTTTCGCAATCAACCTGTAAATCTGGTGGCGTCGCGATTCCGGATTGAAGATGTCCTTGGCATCGCTGTAGAAAGTCGACAACGCGCCGACTGTTCCAACCAGCATACCCATCGGATGCGCGTTGTAGTGAAACCCATCCATGAATTTCTTGATCTGCTCGTGAATGAACGTATGGTGAGTTATGTTCCACGACCAGTCCCTGAGCTCCGCGGAGGTCGGCAGCTCGCCGTAGAGCAGCAGGTAAGCGACCTCCAGATAGGTGCTTTGCTCGGCAAGCTGCTCAATCGGGTACCCGCGATAGCGAAGTATTCCTTTGTCTCCATCGATGAACGTGATTCGGCTCTTGCACGACGCGGTGTTCATAAATGCGGGATCATAGCTCATCAATCCGAAGTCGTCGTCTGAGACCTTGATCTTCCTGAGGTCCATTGATCGGATGACCCCGCTTTCAATCGGCACCTCATATTGCTTGCCCGTGCGGTTATCTACGATTGTCAGTGTGTCTGAACTCATGCTGGCTCCTTGATGTTTCCATCAAATACGTCCCTTTTTTGTTTGTGGAGAAAGCGCGCTCGAGCGCGCTCACTGCTTCGCGCGCACATATCGCGCGTAGCGCGGGCTCCACATTTTTGCAGCAATTCGATCTTTGATCTCGGCGCGGCTGATACTTGCGAGCCCGAGTCGACACGCTTCGGCGGCGACTGCCAATGCCACGCACCGCGACATTCCACGCACGCCCTCGAGCGCCGGATAGAGTGACGCCGCCGGATCATCGAGTGCCGGAGAAAACTCCGCAAGCGCGCGGGCCGCCGCGACGAACATCTCATTCGTGACTCGTCGAGCGCCCGACGCGATGACTCCCAGACCGACGCCCGGAAACACAAATGCGTTGTTGCACTGCCCGATGTTGATCGACTGATCGTTGAACTGAACGGGCGGGAACGGACTACCCGTGGCGATCAGCGCGCGGCCGTCCGTCCAGTCGATCAAGTCCGCCGGTACCGCTTCGCTCTTCGACGTCGGATTCGAGAGTGGGAAAATCACCGGCCGCTCGACGTGCTTCGCCATCTCCCGAACGATATTCTCGGTGAATGCGCCTGGCTGGGCCGATGTGCCAATGAGGATCGTCGGATGAACATTTCTCACAACATCAATCAGCGATATGGCGCCCGGCTCATCCAGCACCCAGCCGTTTATTTGCTCAACATCCTGAGCATAATTCTGTTTGAAACTTTCCAATCCCTGTCTGCCGGTGTGGACCAGGCCGTGGCTGTCCGTCAGCCATATTAGAGATTCAGCTTCACGCTTGGTGAGTCCTTCTCCCGTCATGGCCGCGACTATCTGATCACTTATTCCTGACGCCGAGGAACCAGCGCCCAGAATCGCAACTCGTTGGGATTTGAGACTCGAGCCGGTTACTCGCATCGCGGACAGTAATCCGGCGAGCGTCACAGCGCCCGTGCCCTGGATGTCGTCATTGAAAGTACACAGGCGGCCGCGATAGCGTTCCAGCAATCGCGTCGCATTGTTCTTGGAAAAATCCTCCCACTGCAGAAGAACGTTTGGAAACTTGTCTGTTACCGCCTGGACGAACATCTCGATGAAATCATCATAGTCCTGACCGCGCACGCGCTCGTGACGCCATCCCAGGTAGAGATCGTCGTTGAGAAGCTCCTGATTATCCGTGCCTGTATCGAGCATGATGGGCAAGGTCCTTCGGGGCGGCACGCCTGCACACAAGGTATAGAGCGACAACTTGCCCACCGGAATTCCCATCCCGCCGACACCCAAATCTCCGAGACCAAGAATGCGCTCACCATCGGTGACCACAATAACGTCAACATCTTTGTTCGTCGCATTGTCGAGAACGGCGCCGATATCATTGCGATGCGGATAATCAATGTAGAGACCGCGGGGCCGCCGGTAGATGTGACTGTATTGCTTGCAGCCTTCGCCAACAACCGGCGTATAAATGATCGGCATCATCTCGGTGATATGATCCTGGAGCAATCGGTAGAAGAGAGTTTCGTTGCGATCCTGCAGGCTCACGAGATAGATATACCGCTCGAGATCGGTTGCTTTCTGGTTATAACTTTCATAAGTGCGCGCCAACTGTTCTTCAGTGGTCGAAACGTGAGGCGGGAGCAGCCCGTGAAGCCCGAACTCAATTCGTTCCTCCTCGGAAAACGCGGTGCCCTTGTTCATTAACGGGCTCTCGATCAATTGCCGGCCGGTCAATGAAATCTCGACGGCTGCTTCCTCACCAGCATTTGCAGGTTTGATCGAAGGCATTCACCCCCCTTATCACGTGAAAATACCACGTCGTTTCACGCAACGAAACCCGTCGCGATGGCAAGCGGAGGCACAAGCAGCCGCGAGCGCACGGTTTACATTCGCACCGCTCGAATCATTGCAGGGGTCAACCATATGTGCGCTCGCAGCCAGTTGGGATTGTCGATCTTGCCAGACCCCGCGCTCCAGCGCAGCCATCACGTCTCGCAGTGACGGCCATCACGGATTATTCAAAGTCATCAAAGTGTGATTGAGATGAATTGTTGGATTCGCGATGTTCACAATTTCCTTCGGCCGCGAAGCAGTGGAGGGCATTCAGCGCTTGAGTCTCTCTCGAAGCCTGGTGGTGATACGGTTCAAGATCGAGCCAATGCCCACGGGAGAAATATTCAGCCCGAGTGAGCGTTGAATCTCTTCGAGGGTCAGCCCTTCGAAGTAGCGAAGCTGGAAGATCAACGTGTCGCGATCGCGGTGTTTCCGGCTCACAGATCTCTTGAGCGCTGATTCGATTTCCTCGATCGTAACGGGTGCCCTGAGCGACGTCACCGCCCGCCCATCAATATCGCTGATTGCGTTTTTCAGGATCACGCTTTCGCCGTTTGGCTCCAGCAACTCGTCCAACGAGAAACTCACCTTCGGTCTTTTGTATGCCTTTGCTTCGCGAAATGAATCGCGCACAACGTTCATGGAGATAACGCCAAGATAGTAATAAATCGAATTGTCACGATTGCCCTGGAATCGCGCGAGGGCGAGGCTTCCCTGCTCGACCAGCCGGACATAAACGGCCTGAACCAGATCGTCGATCAAGTCATCCGGAAACTGGGGACGGCGGTCGGTTTCCTGACTTGCTCTCACCCGAAAAGTTCTGGCGACGTGTGCTCGGATGGCGGGATCATATCGACGGACAAATTCATTCCAGGCAGCCTCATCCAGAGGCCGCTGTCGACATCTCTCCAGTAACTGGAAGACCGTCAGCTCATCAGCCACCTGACTCGATCTCCTGCCTCCCGGGAACCAGACACCTCAAGCCACACCAGGGCGGGCTCTTCGGCGATTTTTCTTATTGAGTAAACGACCCTTCCTGCCTAAACCGGCAAGCAGTATAGCAAATCACACTAATGGCTCCTAGGATATTCCGGGATTCCGCGTGCGTGTTATCGAATGTGCGCAGCTCGCGCATGCTCAGCTCTCGAAATCAAAGCCTGGCGGGAAGTGATTGAGCGGGCCGTGCCCTTTACCTAATTGAGGGGCGTTGAGGATTGCCTGTGTTATGTACCGCTTTGCGATGGGTATTGAGTCTCGGAGGGACCTTCCCTGTGCCAGCAAACAAGCAATCGCCGAAGCAACCGAACATCCCGTGCCGTGAGTATGCGGCGATTGAACTCGCTGGGAGTCATAGATTGCCGTGCCCTGCTCATCGACTAACATATCGAGGCATTTGTCGGATTCTGAATCGCCGCCGGTAATCAGAACCGCGCCGGCCCCCCGTTTAAGTATCTCGCTGGCCCCCTGCTCCATAGAGAGTCGATCGCGAATCACCATCCCTGATAAGCGTTCGGCTTCGGTCACGTTCGGCGTCACAACCGATGAAAGCGGCAACAGGTACTTCACCAGGGCCTCAGTCGCGCGATCATCCGCCAACTCCTCACCACTGGAACTGTTTTTAACCGGATCGACGACAACGTGCAGCGACCTCCCACGCACCAGGTTTGCCACCTCCTCCACTATGTCTTCGGTTGGAAGCATGCCAGTCTTGACGGCGGCGACGTCGAAGTCATCAAACAACATCGACATCTGCTGGCGAAGGCTGGCCGGCGTTTGATGACAGGCACCGGCAATCATCTGAGTGTTTTGGAGAGTGACGCTGGTTACCGCGGCGATACCATAACATCCGAATGCGCTGATGGTCTTTATGTCCGCAAGCACCCCCGCGCCCGCTGACGGATCGAAACCGGCGACTGTCATAACAACTGGGTTTTTGCCGCCTTCGTTATTCATCGATTCGCGCCGGACTCCGGGGTGTAAGCTCAAGCGTATGCTTTGATCTCAGCCACCAAGGCGGCCAGATCCATTGCCTCGGTAAACATCGAGATTCCCGCGACGCCGGCCGCGCCTGCGTCGAGCGCAACTTTGTAGTTCGAGAGGTTCACTCCGCCCAAAGCAAGAACAGGAATCGCCGTCCGCGTCGCGACTTGCTCGAGAGCGTCAAGTCCAACTGGCGCGCCGTACGTCCGTTTGCTCGGCGTTTCAAACACAGGGCCGAACACCACGAAATCAGCGCCGCCAGTTTCAGCTGCTTCGACTTCGTCAATTGTATGTGTCGATGCACCTATGAGAATTTGCGAGCCAAACGCGGCGCGAACTACTTCGACGGGCATTGAGCGGGTCGTTAAGTGCACGCCGGCCGCGCTGGAAGCAGCTACGTCCGCGCGATCATTTACCAGAATGTGCGCGCTTTTTGCTGCCGATCCCATCACTGTGCACAGCTGCCGAGCCGAAAGATCTCGTTCCCGAATCTGAATCATGTCGACTCCGGCCGTGATGGCGCGCTCGATGAAATCAATCAGGGCGGTTAAGTCCGGCGTCGTCGTCCGGCGCCGGACCAGTCTGCGGTCGGTTATCAGATAAACGATTGGGACCGAGCATTTTTGAATCTGTTTCTTCAAGTTCCCACTCCGCCTGAAACGCGCGGGAAGTGCGTTTGAAATTCACGATTTCCCAGACGCCTAGCATGATGTTCAGGACACCCAGGCCGCTGACAGCACCGCGAGCATACCCGCTCTTCATCGCCAGCGCTAACCACGGCCAGTGCATTTTGTCGGCGGCGAGCACCAGCAGATAGTTCTCATTCCAGGAAGGACTCGGAACCCACGGAAGGATTACCAGCAGAATTCCAATTTCAAAACAGATCAGGATAAAGAAGATTATGGTCAGCTTGACGGACATAAGAGTGATGCGTGATTCGTGACCACGTCGAACCATCACGAATCACGCATCAACGTATCACGCGCTCTGTAAGGCCCGCAACTGCTTTATCTTTTCGCCGACCTTGCGATAGTTCACATCGGTTCCGTACACCTGCGTGAACACTTCGAGAGCGCTGTCCGTCTCTCCCAATTCCTCGTAGCAAAGCCCGATCTCGAACCTGAGCGCCTGATATTCGTCTTCGGTTCGGTGCGATAACTTCAGCCCTCGCTCAAACCACATTATCGCAACCTTGTACATTTCCTTTCGCTTGAAACACACGCCGAGCATGTTGCAACAGTGAATACAGTCACCCTCGAGATCCTCCACGCCCGCCGTTCTGAATGCCATCTGAAACTCCGAGATAGCATCATCGAGCAGGTCCATGTCTTTGTATGCGAGCCCGAGGCTGTAATGAGTTTCAAAATCGAGGAGCGGTTTCAGATCTCCCGTCTTTTCTTTCAACTCCTCGAAGATCTCCTGAAGTTCGTCTCTGGCGACAGTCTCCTCAGTGAAGTCGGCAGCCTCGACATAGTCCGATACCAGGAGCCGCTGTTCTGCAACAGTCTGGAACTCGGTAATCGCAGGTTCGGGTTCGAAAGCCGGAATGTCATCGGCAAACACCGACTCAGGATCCACGCCGTGGATTGCGTCGAACGATGTCTCGATGCTCGACACAATCGATTCAATTAGATCTCCGGTAGCGCCGCTGGGCTCAGGCATGGCTGACGGCGCAGCGGCAATCGAGTCCGCTGGATCGCCGGTTTCGGATGTCGGCTCGGGCGTCGGCGGCGGTGGCGGCGCAGCATAAGCCCGCAGCGTGTCAAATGCCGCCGGGTTCAACAACTCACTCGTGTTTAGCTGCACCAGCAAGTCGGGGTATAGAGGACCGGACTCCTTTTGTATGATGAACGGTGCGCCATCGGCTTCATTTTCCTCAGCCGGCTCGACCGCCAAACCTGACAGTAGGGATGCTTCATCGCCCCCCGGCAACGCCACAGGCGACGAAACAAAGTCGACCAGCGCTCCGGACATTTCCAAAACAGAAATCTCGACCGGTGCATCGCCGGCAGCCTCTAATGATGGAACAGACGAGGTTTCCGCGACCGGCTCTATGCTGAGAGTTTCAAGGTCAACACCCAGCCGCTTGTAGCGGGCCAGTATTTCAGGATGATCTCCGTTTTCATCCCTCAATCTTTCGAGCGTATCGCGAGCTATTTCCGAATAGCCCTGGGCGATATAGAAATCTATTCCCTCGAGTTCATCGCGCAGCACTCGCCGCATGGTGTCGGATGGCAAAAGACTGGCGGAGTTGAATACCGTTTCAGCGCCTGGTCCGTGGCCTGCGGCCGGCTCGCCGCCGTCACCGATGAACGCATCACTGTAGCGAAAACCGCTCGGCTGCTCATGACCCTCCGAATGCCGGCAGGATGCTTCCTCGGACGCGCCCGACACGGTATTTGCGGGATCGTCGGGCACGGTGACAAAGCCGCCGCTGTTTGCAAGAGCGCCTGTCTCATAACGGCTCCAATCCATTCCAAATGAATCGCTCACCTCGAAGCCGCCGGCGTCATTTTGCGGCAGCTCGCTCAATTCCGAAGAGACGTCTGTAATCAGCGACTGCGCGTGATGATCGGGCCATTCATCCGCATCACCGGGCGGTGTTTCAGGTCCGGCGACATCTATCAGCGGGTTGAGTTGTCGAGCCTCAACGGCGAAGTCGCTTGCACGGGCCGACTCGCCCCGGCTCTCGTGAATTCGCGCGAGCGCAAGGCACTGTTCGGCCGCTTTGTCCATGATTCCGGCTCGCAAATAGATATCCTTGAGCTTCATATGAACCTGAACATTTTCCGGCGCGTGACGAACAATCTCCGTCAGCAACTCGACCGCATGGTCCACCTGACCGTGCCCGGCAAGAATCTCAGCCTCCGAAATCTGTCTGATGACAAACGCGTCGTCGAAAACCGCCGAACGATAATCGAGCGGCCCGGTCGCACGAACGACATCGGGGGAATCAGCCTCAACGATATCGGCCACCCCGAGATTGTAAAGCCGCTGGAGGTGTAGCGATTCATCCGGCTCCAGCCGCGCAAGTTCCTTGAGCGCCTCGATCGCCTCCTTATCGTCACCTTTGCGCATTGCTGCTTCGACGAGCGAGTTCAGAGTTGCGATCAGGTTGTGATCCTCGCGAATCCGCAGAAAGATTTGCGCGAGCCGCTTGAGCGCTCCTACGTGATTTATGTCGCGATCGAGAACGCGGCGCAGAAAATCAATCGCCTTGTCCTCCTCGCGCTTGGCGATGAGAACTTCGATTGCGCCGTCGATTTGCTCCGCAGCGCGATCGAGATCACCAATCTGAAGGAACCGGCGGCCAACCTCGAGCAGGTAGTGATAACGATTCTTGTCGAGCTCAACAAGACTGAGGAAAGTCCGCTCGGCATCGTCCATCATTCCGGCGGAAAGATAAGTGCGTCCCAAAATTGTCAGCAGTTCGACGTCGCCGGGATTTCGCTCGAATGCCTCGCAGAGAATGTTGATTGCGCGATCGGTCTGTCCCTGCTGAGTGTAGATAGTCGCGATAGCTGTGAGCGCCTGGCGGCTGTCAGGGTTGATGACGATTGCCTTCAGGTTTGCGTTCAGCGCCTGTTCGCTGTCGCCCTTTCGCAGAAACTCAGCGCCGGCCATTATGAAGCTTTCGTGAGACTGCTCGGTCATGCCCTCGCGCGAATAAATTTCCCCCAGCTTCATTCGAACCGATGTATTGGATGGATCAAGGTCGGCGATTTTCTGATAAGCATCGAGCGCCTTGCGTGTTTGACCCGCGCGAGCGTAGGCATCGGCCACCTGAAGATACTGCTGCCGGGCCTCGACCAACAGGCCTTGCTGCGAGTAAAGGTTCGCCAGCTTCATTGAGGTCTCAACGTTGGTCGGATCGAGCTTCGAGATCTTCTTGAGCATCGCGATGGCCTTAAGCGTGAAACCGCCCTCGCGATAACTGTCGGCGATGCGCGAAAAGTTCGATATCGCGTCGTGAATCCTGCCGGCGCGAACGTAGAGATCCCCGAGAGTGTTGATAGTCGTGAGATCGCCCGGGTCGGCGCTTACCACCTTGCGATACTCGTCGATCGCCGCGGGTATCTTGCCCTGGAGTACGTACTTCTCGGCGGTTCTCAGCGCCTTGGACTTGTTGAGTGACATAAACCCCTCCCGAGGAGAATGGCCTTCGGTTCCTTACTACACGCTAAGGGGCGGGGCGTTTCAGTTCGGGGTCGGAAGCGACAATATCGAATGTTCTTCATCGCTCGCGCTGAAATCCAGCGAAGCTTGCGAGAAGAGCACGCCTCGAAAGGTCAGCCGGTGAATTGCCGAGGGTCCGAGCCGCGCGATGGCTTCCTGATGCGCGCGAGTGTTGTATCCGGCGTGTGAACTGAAGCTGTAACCCGGATACTGCTCGTCATACTCTCGCATCCATTGATCGCGCGTCACCTTCGCTATGATCGACGCCGCGGCAACGGAAACGGAAAGGCAATCACCTTTGACAATTGCCGATTGGGGGCAGGCTAGATCGGGGACCGTCGTATGCCCGTCTATTAGAACATAGTCAGGTAGGGGTCTCAATGCTTTTATCGCCAGCGCCATAGCCCGCAAAGAAGCCTTTAGAATATTGATTTGATCGATCTCATCGTGCTCGATGCGCGCCACTGAAACGGCGAGTGCGCGCCGGCGAATCTCGTGGGAAAGCGTCTCTCGTTGAAGGCGCGTGAGCTGTTTTGAATCGTTTATTCCCCGGGGCACGCGCTTCGGGTCGAGGATGACCGCAGCCGCTACCACCGGTCCCGCAAGAGCGCCGCGCCCGACTTCATCGGCCCCGGCGATTACCTGGTAGCCGCTCTTGAATAGCTTTCGCTCGAACCTGAGGGTACAAGCCACAGCTCAGCGCCGCCTTCCCGCATGGTGTCGCTACTAGAGCAACCCTTCGCTGGGGCTCGAAGCCGAAGCGTAGAGTTTTTTCTGAATGCGGCCAGCCCTAAAGGCAAGCCGCCCGGCTTTCACCGCGTGATTCATTGCCTGCGCCATCGCAATGGGATCACGCGCCCCGGCAATTCCGGTGTTCATCAGAATTCCGTCAACACCAAGCTCCATTGCAAGAGTGGCGTCGGACGCTGTCCCAACTCCAGCATCGACAATCAGCGGGACCTGAGTGATCTTCTCGCGAAGGATCCGAAGATTCGTGAAGTTCTGGATGCCAAGTCCCGAGCCGATCGGCGCCGCAAGCGGCATAATCGCCGCCGCGCCCGCGTCGACGAGTCGTCGCGCCACGATCAGATCGTCGTTGAGGTACGGCAATACTATGAAGCCTTCGTTGACCAATGCTTCGGTCGCTTCGAGCAATCCCTGATTGTCGGGAAACAGTGTCTTCTCGTCACCGATTACTTCGAGCTTGATCCAGTTGTTGTCGAGCACCTCACGCGCAAGCATAGCCGTACGAATTGCCTCGTCCGCCGAGTAACATCCTGCCGTGTTCGGCAGAATGTGATACCGTTTGGTGTCGATGAAGTCCAGCAAAGACTCCTTTGATCGATCCGTAAGGTTCACGCGCCTGACGGCAACTGTAACCATGTCGGTTTCCGCGGCCTCGAGTGACTTTGTCATCAACCCGAAGCTCTCGTACTTGCCCGACCCAAGAATCAAACGAGACTTAAACTCGCGACCGGCTATTATGAGTGAATCTGTCATATGAGTTCCTAATTATGCGTGAGGACGGTGTGTGAAAGGAAAGCGGATCGCTCGTTTCAATATCGTCCCCGCGAATCAACAACCACCGCCCACGAAGTGAACGATTTCTACTCTGTCACCTTCTGAAAGGGTTGTCGAGTCCCAGCTTGCGCGCCGTATCACTTTGCGATTTATCTCAACGGCCAATCGCTCGGGACTCAGCCCGAGTCTTGCGATCAGATCCGTAACTCGCGAGCCGCCGGGCAGCTCCGTGTCGTTTCCGTTTACTATGATGAGCAACCTGATCCTTCCGTGGTGTACGTCACGCTCGTCGAATGAGGTTCTTCAACTCGCCGCGCCCGCTGCCAGACTGCGCTTCTATCACTATTGCTGCCGTACCCGTGGTGAACGACGGCAACGCAAGAGTGAAATTCGCTACCCCATCGCTTCCAACGCGGCCGATAAAGACTTGCGGTTTGAAGGCCGTGCCGATGATCTTGACGGTCACAACCGCCTCGCCCTCCGGCGCCAGTCCTTGCGTGACCTGAACGCGCAGCCCGACGTGCTTTCCGGCCGTGAACGCCGAGGGAGTCAACACCTTCACGTCGAGCCTTGCCTCGCCCGACGCGCGCTTCAAATAGTCCGCAATCACATTGTCAAGGTTGAGTCCGCCCGTCTCGCCGCGCATCGGGACTGCTGGTTGGTTATCTTTAACGACGGGCGAGTAATGCGCGGAGGAGGCGACTGATGTCGATGCAGGACGCTCGGCGAGGGAGTCCCGGCCAGGCGGCGTCACCGCACTCGGCGTTATGTCTGCTTTCGGCCGCGAGAGTGGTTGAGTCGATCGCTTCTTCCTTGAAATCTCGGTTCCCTGTTGCTTTCGCGTATGACTGATCAGGTCTTCGATTCTGCCGGCTTTTATTGCGGCGATGACTACCTGATGTTGTCTCTTGAGGAGCGCGTTGATCGCCTCTTCGCCGGCGCCTTTATCCAGTTGGTCAGAATATGAGGTGAGTTTTTTTGCGATGATCGTTCCGCCGATATACACCAGCGATTCGAGAATCGGGTTCTGCTTGCCGCGGTCTTCAGTCTGTACGTGATAGAGCTGGCCCTGGTGTCGAACATCCGTATTAAAGCCAGTTATCATCTCGGTCGAAACTAACATAGCGAATTTTCTCAGTCAATAATCACAACCTGTTCGCTCGTCAGTATCAAGCGTCACTGTCGGATTGGACGTTCTCGTTAAAGCGATTGAGCGGCAGGTAAGTGGTATAATGCATCGGCGATGGCGACGATCAACGAGATATTCGAAGAGCTTCCAATCTTTCCTCTTGCAACGGTGCTGTTTCCAGGCGCGATCCTGCCCTTACACATATTCGAAGATCGGTACAAGGAAATGATGCGCTTCGCAAAAGAGAACGGGAATATGTTTGGCCTTACCTATCGAAGCGATGCGGCGGTTGCGCGCGACACTCCGCCCGCCGTGGGCGATATCGGATGCGTCGCCAGAATTCAGGCGGTGATGCCGCTCGAAGAAGGAAGGATGAATGTCATTTCGATAGGGCTCATTCGATTCAGGGTTGCAGAACTGCGGCAAGCCACACCCTTTGTGTTAGCGCGCGTCGAAGCCTTTTCCGATGACCTGGAAGCTGACGAGGATTTGCCGGAGATATTCGATAGCATCCTCGAGAGATGCAAGCGATTTCTGCTCGCCGCCCAGGCGCTCGACGAATCAACTACTGCCATCGATGAGGACCTGCCCGAAGACCCCGAAGCGTTTTCGCTGCTGATTTCTTCGGCTCTTCCGATCGACAACGAAGCAAAGCAGAGTCTGCTCGAGATGACTTCGACCAGGTCACGGCTAACGCGGCTCAAGCATTACGTAATCGATGCGCTCGCAAGCTACAGCGGACGAATCGAAATCCAGGCGAGAGCAAAGCAAAACGGACACGGCAAACTCCGGGACCGCGAAGCGGATTCATAGTGACCTCGGCAGGCCGCGCCACCAGGAATCCGGACCCGCCTCGCGCAATCTAATACCTCAAATTGGGATTGACTCTTTCCCAATATTCAAGCAAATATTTAGCGGAACAGTTGGAATCATCCTTAGGCTGTCAAACAACACAAAGGAGGCTTTCGTTTAATGACGTACGTTATAGCTGAACCCTGCATAGGGACCAAGGACACCGCCTGTGTGGACGTGTGCCCTGTTGACTGCATTCACCCTCGCAAAGACGAGGCGGAGTTCGAAGCCGCCGAGCTGCTCTACATACATCCCGACGAATGCATCGACTGCGGCGCTTGCGAGCCCGCCTGTCCGGTCCAGGCGATCTTCACCGAAGACGATCTCCCCGAGCAGTGGAAGCACTTTACCCAGATGAACGCCGATTGGTACGCAAACAAGTAATGCGCGCGCGGAGCAATTAGCTTTGGCCTACGTAATTTGTGAGCCTTGCATCGGCGCGAAAGAGTTGGCGTGCGTTGACGTTTGCCCGATTGACTGCATTCAGGGGGGCCCGCTAGAAGAGCAGATGCACATAGATCCCACGTCCTGCACCGACTGCGCCGCCTGCGAGCCGGCCTGTCCTGTATCGGCGATCTTTTTGGATTCGGACGTGCCCGCAAAGTGGCAAAGCTTTATCGGCAAGAATGCGACGTTCTTTCAGTAGGACAGACTCAGCGGATAGAATCGAATGAGCCGCCGAATGATCGATTCACCGGGCGGCTCATTTCGTTTCGTTAGGCCAGACTCAGCGTATCAGTAGTGAAAGTTTTTCATGTTGTGAAGCAGCAGCTTTTTGCCTTCCTGGAATCGCACCTCGATCTTGTTGGGCGGCATCGCGCTTTCAACCGCGCCGAGTCCAAACTTCGGATGGTTTATCACATCACCGGCGGAAAAACTATTGTTCATATCGTACGACTTTACCGGACGCTTGGGATCGATGTTGAAGCTGTCGCTTTCTTTCGCGCGCCGCGTGCTCTTTCGCTTGGTTGGCGTGGTCGCTTCGCCGTTGGTGGCTGCGACCGGCTTGAGTTTATAGTTGTGAGTCCCGCCGCACATCGAACATGTGACCCTGCGAACTACCTCGCCATCCATCGCAGCGACGATATGCGTGCGCTCGTCTTTGCACTTCCCACAATAGGCATTTAGTTCTTGTCCCACACGGGGCTTTCTGTAGAGCATAACGTCACTATAGCATTTGATGGGAACAACTTCCAGTTAGGTCAGATGAGCGGGCCAGGGGTCTGGTTCCTAAAGCAACTCTCTCAACTTGCGGGCTGCGCGGTAATGAATGCCGTTGGCTTCGCTTGGAATTTCTCCCGGGCGAAACAGGCCATCGACCCATCTGAGGTAGTCGCCGACGGCACGTTTTCCCTTGATCGACTTTTGAATTCCCCCTCGACCCTGGTTGGCTGTGATGTGATAAACAAACCCGTCTGTGCCGAAGTAAACGCAGACTTCCCACAACCCGCGCTTGAGCTCATTGCCTTCGAATCCCAGCAGCGCGCCTTCCATTGCAATTTGAATTGGTTCCTTGCGCGGTGGATTGCTGCTCGACATGCTTTCATTTCTACCTAAATCGATTCCGCGGCGCAACGTTGATCGTCAAACACGCTGTGATAAGATTGCAACAACAGCCGTCGGTTATGATCAACATTCTCTCGATACAATGTAGTCTTGCCTTTGCCCCGTACCTGAGCGAGAGCCTTGCGCAGTTTCTCGATTCCGGTTACGTGACACCACGCGTGGTACTGCAAGCCGGTACAGGCTTGATAATGAGATCCGACGGCGAGCTGGCTATCAGATATCAAGAGCGCGAATACCGGCTCGGTCCGGACGAAGGGCGTCACTACAGCGCAACTCTCGATCTGAGAGTCGAAGCTTATGACATAAGACTGATGCCCGACGAAATCGTCATGTCAAACTTCAGCGGCGCGGTGGTGCTTTCGCATCCGCAGTCCGAGATATGGCTTGGGCCGCCAGTCGTCGAGGCATTGGTTCAAACGTTCAATCGCGGTACGCCGCCGGAGTCAATCCTGCCTGAATGGTTGAATGCTTCGGTTGGCGGCGGGCGGTTGCTGTTGAGCGATCAAAGGAGCGGTCGATGGGTGTTGCTTGGTCCCGACCATGTCGAGGCGCTTCGGCGCCGGTTGCCTTGTTTGGCTGCGCCGAAACCGAATGCCAAATCGCGACCACCTACGATCGACATAAAAGGTCTGTCCGTTCATTTGCAATCCGCGATCAAGCTGGCACGGACGCTGGCGGAGTTTTCGGCTACGGGCGCGATCGAAGCATATGATGAAATAACTCCTCTCTATTCGCTCCGAGTCTCGCCGTCTAGCGAAGGAATCGACCTCAGCGATTCAAACAATCGGGTCGCGATCACGAAACGAGAAGCAGGCAAGTGGGCGAGCTTGATATCCGTTGAACTCGAGCGATTAAACACGATGCAATTCGAACGCGGACAGATTCGGACGACTCTTGCGGATTGTGATGGCGGACGCTGGATACTGCAATGGGGAGACGAGGTTTTGATACCGCGCGGTTTCGACTCGGCGTTCAAAGATGGCCGCTCGGAGAATAGGTTTTTGATGAAGAAAATCGGTGAGCTGACAACGCTCCTCGATCATCACACCGCGCACTGCGTGGCGCTCAGTGATTCAGAGAAAGTCGCGCTGGAAGCGTAGTCGAATCCCTCTCACACGCCGGCCTTGCCTTCGGCGTTGATGTTCTTGAGCAGGTGTCCCATCTTGTCTTTCTTAGTCTTCAAGTAATCCCGCGTTCGCTCGTGCGGTTCAACCTCGAGAGGCACGCGCTCGACCTCAAAGCCCGCCGCCGCAAGGGCCGCGATCTTGTCGGGATTGTTGGACAAGAGGCGCACACGCCTCAACCCCAGTTGCCTGAGGATGTCCACGCAGCAGTCATACTGTCTCAAATCGGCGTCGAACCCCAGCGAAAGATTTGCTTCAACTGTGTCCTGTCCGGCGTCCTGGAGCGCGTAAGCGCGAATCTTGTTTGTGATGCCGATGCCGCGCCCTTCCTGCTGCTGATACACGATGACGCCCCGGCCCTCAGCTTCGATCAACCTCATCGCTCCATCGAGTTGCCGCCCGCAGTCGCACTTCAGCGAATGAAAGACATCGCCGGTCAGACATTGTGAGTGGATTCGCACGAGAGTAGGCGTCCCGGCGTCCATTTCTCCCTTGATGAGAACGGGAAATTCTTCGCCGCCCCGAACCGCTTTGAACGCGATTATTCTGAAAGAGCCGGACTCGGTTGGCAGATGCGCCTCGGCCAGGCGCTCAACGCCGGTGCATTCGTCGTCTTTGGTGCCGTTAGTCTTCATCTCGTCAACTCGATTGATCGGTCGTCAAAAGTGTATTGACCACGGACTAAAAATGCAAAGCGCGGGACGCAAGAACCCGGCTAAGCATTCGGCGTCGCACCCTTTACTCTTTGCGCTCGTTAGCGCCCGTTGTTATATTCATTCGGCAAGGGATGAAAACACTGTGAGTGATGCCGAGCGCACAGTAAAGCTCGATCTCCGCGATCTGCCGTTATCAATCACGAAGCGGCCGGTGCTTGTCATACTGCAAGGCCAATCCATCGGACAAACCACGAGGCTGGAGAATGAGCGCACGGTCGTCGGCCGGGGCTCGACGGCCGATCTTGTGCTGCGAGATGAAATTGCCTCTCGCCAGCACGCTGAAATCATTTGTCTGGATTTGGATTCAACCTGCGTTGAGTACTACATAAACGATCTTGGCTCAACCAACGGCACCTTCTTGAACGGCGCAAAGGTTACCTCGCAGCAATTGCTGCAGGACGGCGACAAAATAAAAATCGGCAATCACATGATGAAGTTCGCGATGCTCGACGAATTCGAAGCGGAGTTTCAGGAGAAGCTTCATCAGATGACACAACGCGATGAGTTGACGGGGCTTCGCTCGCGCCGCAGCCTGTTCGCGGAGCTTGACCGCAAGATAACCACGGTGGTCAAGACTGGCGAACTCGAGCAGATCAGTGTGCTGATGATGGACATCGACTTCTTTAAGAAAGTCAACGACGGGCGCGGACATTTGGTAGGAAGCCACACCATTCGCGACGTCGGTCATATCATTCGCGATGTCCTCGGAAGCGCGGACCGGGCTGCTCGCTACGGCGGCGAAGAGTACATGGCCTACGTCGTTGGCTCGCCGGCGCAAGCTCTGGAAGCAGCCGAAGCGATTCGGAAGGCCGTGGAAGCTCATCCGTTCCCAGGATCGACCAGTGATCTCGATCAAATCATGCACATCACGATCAGCCTCGGAGTGGCGACCTTCCCCGACGACGGCCGAGCGGCGCTCGACATAGTTCAGAAGTCTGATCAGGCTTTGTTCAGAGCGAAGCTCAGCGGCAGGAATCGAACTTGCGTTTACAATCCCGAGGACGATAAGCCGGACGCCTATCATCAAGCGGTGGATGCGTCGGCGATCATCTACGGACCCGCCGACGCTCAATGACCTTCGCGCTGGGGCAGCTTGGACTTTACAGTTTCGAGGAAGGTATCGAGATCAATGGGCTTCTCGACGAAGCCATCGGCTCCCGCATCCATCGCGTCGTCAATGCGCCTTCGACCATAAGCGCTCATCACAATGATTGGAGTCTCTTTGATCGGAATCGATTCGCGAATCCGCTTTATCAATTCGATACCATCCATTCGAGGCATTTGAAGATCAGTAACGATCAGATCCGGATGCAAGGTGGACGCGCTATTGTATCCAGCCATTCCGTCAATCGCGTGCTCGACGTCATAGCCCTCGAGTTTCAAGAATCGGCATAAAAGGAATGACGTGTCGTGATGATCCTCGACGACCAGTACTTTCTTACCCATAAACCCTCGTTTGAAACCAACCGACAGCCGGCCTTCTCAGGCGCCAAGCAAGGCGAGCCGCAATTGTGCCTCTTTTTCAGTGTTGACTAGCGCGACGACCACATCACCCGCGATGAACTTGGTGTCTCCGCGAGGAACTACCGTATTGTGGCCACGCAGAATAGCGATGAGATTACTCTCGTGGGGGAGGTCCATCTCGCGCACGAGGCGGCCTGTAGCGGGTGAGGCGCTATCGAGCGGATATTCCAGTATCTGAAAAGCACCGGACTGTAGACTCAGCAGTGTTTTGATCCGAACCGTCGGAAGCTCTCGTTCGATAACCTGCTGTATGATTGCTGTCGAGCTGACGGTTGAGTCCACTCCGAGCCGTGCCATCACTTCTTCGTTCTTGGGATTCGACGCGCGAGCGATTGTCTTTGGAACTCCGAACACCTTCTTGGCCACCTGGCAGGCGATGAGATTATCCTGATCGCTTCCCGTCGCCGCGACGAACACACGGGCGCGAGCAGCATCCGCATTCTCGAGCACATCGTGCGTCGAGCTGTCCCCGACGAATACCGGGCACTCGAGCTTGCTTGAAAGAGCGACGGCTCTGGCGGGCTCTCTCTCTATCAACGCGACCTCGTGACCGTTTTCGTAGAGTTCGCGCGAGAGATTAACGCCTACTTTTCCGCCTCCCGCAATCAGAATGTAACGAGACTCATCGGTGGCTTCGAGTCTCTGGCGCGGCTTAACCATCGGAAGATCGGGCGAAAGTCGTTCGGCAAGCGGTTGCTTCGCGGCTATGTCGACCTGTTCCACAATCATCGTCACCGCCAGAAGCGTCGGGCAGACGACGATCAACTGAGGATCTTCCTGCGTAGCTTCGGCGTGACTCGGTTCATAGACACGAGCGATCGCGCGCGGCACGTGATAATGCGTGCGCGCCACTTGCGCAGCCATCAGGTTGACGTTGTCGTCGAGGGTAACCGCCAGCAACATATCGGCTTCGCCGATGCCTGCTTCGCGTTGAACATCGACGTCGATGCCGTTGCCTTGAATGAGCTCGACGCCCTCCAGTTGCGAAGCGCGGCCGAGGCGGCTGGCTTCCTTGTCGATGATTGTGATTTGGTGGCCTCGCTCGATGAGCGCTGCAACTGTTCTGAAACCAACCCTACCGTATCCGATAACGACTATCTTCATTTGGTAGTTTTAGAGTAGCTAACCCGGCAATTGATGACAAGTTGAAATGAAATGCACGGAACTGGATGCCCTCGCTATCCACGTTTGGATTCAAATCAAAACACGGCAGAGCCTTCCCGTCCAGATCGGGCAGAAGGGGCTCAATATTCCTGACGGGAAACTCATTGAGTGTTCTCGACATCCAGGGCAGGTCGATCAATGCGGCGCCGGACACCTGAATTGATTGTTGACATAGAGATCGACCTTGCCCTTTTGAATGGCATCCAGCAGATTGCCTACGGCTTGAAGATGCCGCTGCCGCATAGCCGCAAGCGCGCTCAGTAACTGAGGAGAAGCGCTGCCGAGGTTCGCGAGATATTGATCACCATTGGGAAAAGCGATCCAGTCATTGCCCGGAAAGGATATGCCGGCTTTGGCGGTTGTTGGCTGGCCGTTGTTATTCAGTGTTACGTATGTTGCTCCGGAAGTGGTACCGGAGGCCGTCGAGAGCCCGGTAATAAATTGCTGTTTCGTGGTGGCGGGCCTGAGGAACAACATCGAGTTGTTTGTCGGTGAATTATGAAAGTCGATCTGGGTGAACCCGGCAAATTGACCACTCCAAAGCGCAGGATCGATTGTGCCAAGATAGTCGAAGAACCCTTTTGCCTGCACGCCAGACAGTGCGCCAGCGAATGTAACGACCGCATAATCAAGAGGAAAGTCATAAGCCTTCGCGTTATCAGGACTGAAATGCGCGGTTCCACTCTGGCTCAAAACATAACCAAGAGCGTTGTCGAGTACGTTCACATCCGCGGCGCTAACAGCGTTGGGCCCCGAGTCCCGGATAGTAAACACGTAGGATGGATCGGTCACGGCCTCGAATCCTCCCGCCGCAACAAGGAACCGGGTGTTGCTTGAGTTGATTGTCGTGATTGCGCCGTTCGCGGTAAGCACATCGATCACTTCCTGAACTATGTGACAGTCATTCAGGAGCCGATTGCTCCAACGCTCCAGATTTGGATAGCCCGCGCTCAGAATGATGTTGAGAGCGTTTTGGCCTACGACATCGCCGCTCGGAATCGGCTCGGCAGATAAATAAGTAGTTGCGTCTGCCGGGTACGCGCCCAGCGTTGCAACCAACAGAACGATCGTAAACAAGCATGAAATCCTGCTTCGAGTCTTCCTGAACTCACCATTCACTTTCATGAAATCTGAACCTCCAAATAGAACTGACTAGATTGCCCGCAGCACATTACCAGCGCGTCGCTTGAAAATCCATATGGTAACAAGAAGAGCATTTCCACAGAGGCGCTTCTTCGCGAACTCGCGTCAACAATCATGCTGCCGCAGTCTCAGATCGCGTGGCACGCCGGTTCGCGGATGCCACAATCGGCAACCCGACAAATGGAAAGTGCCCAACCAACTGAATCCACCAACGAACGGAAATGGGAGGCGGCCGGCGCAGTAACACCGGGATGACCACTAGCGACATCACCAACCAAATTGCGGGTCCGTAGACTGAGGCAACCTTGAATGTTCCGAACCTTGAGGAAAGAATGCGTCGGATGCGTGCCGAGCGCATGACCAGGAAAACGAAGACCGCCGACCAACCAAAAGCAACGCCAAAATGCATCAGCACACCCAGCGCGGTCGTGCGAGCGCCGCCTACAAAAGCCGAGCTTCCCACGAGCGTAGACGCGACGCCTTGAAACAGACGCGAGAAGGTTGAATCGTAAAACCCTATGCTGAGGACAATCGCAAACAGCCCGTCGGTGATGGCGGTGGCGAGTCCTGCGCGAAGAAACCGCAACCAGGCATCGCTTGAATTGAACTCGTATGTTGTAACAACTGGCGGCATCGCTTCTCCTTGCTGAATTATCTTGAGCGAACAGTGTCGGGCGCGCTCACTGTGGCTCGACTTCCTGATGGCGTTCGGGTGCATACCGAGTCGCGAGCAATCCGGTTGCATCCTCGACATTGATTTCCTGCATCAGCACGCCTTCCTGCCCGTAGGGCAAGTACGCCTGGCATTCGCCCGACGGAGTGATCAAACTCGTCGCCGATTCCTGATAACGCATCGCATAGTTCACACTCGCAAAGTAGATCGTGTTCTCGATGCTGCGCATCATCATCGCCTTCTCGTAATAAGGCCCATCGGCCGCGCCCCACTCAGTCATCCGGACACCTTGTCGATCACTCCCAGTGTGATGAGGATGAAAGACGATCCTGGCTCCGCGCACCGCCGCCCATCTCACTGTCTCGGGATAGCGCCAGCCCTCGTGACAGATCACAACGCCTAACTTCACGCCGTTGATCTCGAAGAGTCGCCGGGTATTTCCGGCACATAGAACTGATCTTCGGACGGGTCGAGTTGGTTCTTAATTTGATATCCCTGAATCTGGCCTTGAGCGTCAATTACAAAAGCTACAATCTGGCGCCCCAGGTTCGCGATCCATTCGATGCCGAGGATCGTGGCGATCTTATATGATCGCGCCCACTCGGCCACGGCCTTGAGCGCCCGCTCCTGCTGGGTCTGACCCCACGGCAATACTTCAAAATCCTGGCCGCGCAAACCTGGGAGATAAGCTTCGGGGAAGCAGACAATCTCCGCGCCCTGCGCCGAAGCTTCGGACATGAGGCGCTTGATCTTGTCTAAGCCGTCATCAAGAGTTGTGGCGATATGAGGCGACGCCAGGGCGATGATCATCGATGGCCTACGATAAGAATGAATTCTACTAAGATAGTTTGTGCGCCCAACGATCGCGTTGACCAGGAGCGGGCAACGGAATGATGGAGCGATAACAACGGCGCCGCCCGGGCTCCACTGCTAGATCAATTGTTATGCGCCGGTTCCAAGGAGCCCATTGGAATTCCCCACTGTTCGTTATTTATCATCTAGACCTTCCTCTTTGTAGCCAGCATGTGTAACGCCGAAGACCTCGCCCTTCTGGTCGCGCTGCTCAATAAATCGCCGTTCAACGAGTTCTTGAATGACCGACCGCCACTTTGCCTCGGACCGTGCGTTTCCTTGTTCAGCGAAGCTGTTTGCATTGGTCTCCACGATTAATCCACCAAATGTTGCCACCATCAGAATGATTCCACGCGGGTCGACAGTCGCTTGCGCAAGAAGTTGTTGTGCTTCAGGCGAAAGAACGACCGATTCTGGTTTGTCTGTACGATCAAACGTAGTTCCCAAGGGAGGACGTTTTTCTTTTTCTAATAGATCGTCAACTAGTTCACGGAGGCTTGATTCATACTGTGAATCATCGCGAAATTCGGCATATCGGTGGTCGCGTAGATGAGCTGCTGCCTTATTACCTTCTCGGTAAATCCCTATTAGACGCATTCTCTCGCCTGCAATTCTTCGGGATGTTGCCATTTGCATTTCGAATTTTACGGCTCCACCCTCACCTGATGGAGCTTCAGCAGCAGCCACAGAAAGAGAAGTCATGATAAACAAAACAACATCCGCTTCAGCAATCTTTGAGGTCATGTAATCAGTAAATGAATCGCCGAAACGAACTTCCCATTTGTCGAGCTTTGCATCAATGCCTGCCGCCCGGAGGTCTGTAGCAAACTTCTCTACCCAAGTGTTATGAGCAATATCTTCCCACTTATAGGAAATAAAAACCTTCAAGCGGGCTTTCATGAGACTGGCAGCTAACTTTCTTTCGCTCATAAAGCCACGTAAAGGTGTCAACGCCAAGCCAATAATTTCTTCGACCTGCAGTGATAAGATTTCTAAGATCCTATCCACTAATTCCGTCGGTAGCTGTGAGAACGGTCCCCTGTAGCGACTAGCGAAGTAGTCTTGAAATCTAGGAACTAGGCCTTTTAGTTCGTCAGCAAAGGCTTCAAAGTCCGCTTCATCGGGGCTCTTGCCGAGGCGCTCGTAGACTTCAATGTATGCCCTAACGAGAGCGCCAATATCCTCACGCGCGAAATCTTTAATCTCTTTAAGATAGAAGGGGTGTTTATTACTATCATTTACAAAGTCCAACTTCGTGAGTGCTGCATCATACTTATCTCGGATGGGCAGGGATTTCTCCCAGTATAGACTGTCGAAGAATTCCCTTTCGGTATCGTTGAATGGCATATTCGAATCCGGGAGCTCCGCTGCACTGCGGTTAGTTGCTACCTTGTTTTAGTTCATCTACCGTTAGGTCACGCAAGAAACGGTTGAGCGCATTCTGATATGAATTGTGGTTTTTCCACTCTCTAAAATCGCCTATATGTCTTGTATTTCTGATCAGAGCAGGCCAACCATCATTTATGTTCATTACACTTTCATCTAATCTGATAGGAAACAGAATTCGTCGCATTTGTTCACGTTCCATCCTTAACGCAGTTTCAACTTCCTGTTCCACCCACTGGCTTATGACTGAGTTTTCAGAAAGAACTAAAAGAAGCTTGTTATGTACTCGGATTGATTCATCAATGCGAGAACGAATCTTGTCGCCCACCCTCATATCTTCTGGCGCATACCAGCAGCGAACGCCGTTTCTGCGGAGGTCATCATAGAACTTATCGGCAAATTGTTTATCTTTGGTTGAATGGCTAAGAAAGCAGGACACGACACTTTTTTCTCGATTCGATTTAAGTTCAAAAACAGGTAGTAACTCTTCAGGAATGTCCGCCAGCTTAGGATTTGAGGCAGCTCTATAAGATAAGATTGGGTTTGATACAGGCCAACTGATTCCTAAGCTTGGATCGGACCATAGTATCCCTCGATCATCCTCAACGCTGAATGGTCGAGACAGCTTCAGAATAATATCGGCTGTTTGACTAAGCACACAATAGCCATGTGCATAGCCTTCAGGGATATACAACTGACGCATATTGTCTCGTGACAATTCCAAACTCGTCCAGTGACCAAAGGTAGGTGAACCACGCCGTAAATCTACCGCGACATCGAAGACCGATCCGGCTGTTACTAAAACGAGTTTGCTTTGGGGATACTTAAGCTGATATTGAAGTCCAATGATTGTATTTTGAACCGAGCGGGAGCATGTTTCTTGCCGAAAAGTTTGCTCAATGCCCATTCCAAGGAAAAGGTTGTGGTCGTAGCTCACGAACAAGTGACTGACGCTATCCTCAAATACTGATGGTTCCTGAATGATCACACCCTCTAATGATGACTGGATGAATCTCATAGTAGTTTTTACGCCTGTGAATCGTGATTGCGAAAAGGCGTCCTTGAGAGATTATCTGTCTTCGCTTTTTTCGTCTCGCCCGGGCTAACCACATTAACCTTCACAAAAGGCTTGAGAACTTCGATGCGCGCTTGTTCCTGGATACTAGGCCGAAGCTCTTCCAGGGTAGAAGCTTGCGGGCGTTACCCCAAATCGTTTGCTCAACCGCTCGATGTGGTCTCGAGTAAGCTTTCGTTTCCCTCTGAGTATTTGCGACACGACAGGCTGGCCCCCAAGCTCCTTGGCGAGATCGTACTGGCTGAGATCGTGCTGCTCCATAAGGAACCCGAGCACCTCCTCAGGGGTTGCCGAGCCGATGGAGAACTCCCTCTTCTCGTATTGTTCGATGAACGGAATCACGGCATTCAGGTACCGGCCGACAGCCGTGCGATTCTCGGCGTCTAAGCTTCCAGACTCCCCCATCAGGATGCGGACCGCCTCGCTGTAACCGCGATGCGTCTTCCTACTCTTGATAGGACCGGGCGGCAGATGGAGATAGAGCCAGCGAAGTAGCTCGTTGTCTACAGGCGACTCCAGCGGCTTGAGTTTCTTTTCAAGGGCTGCAATGGTCATTCACTTTCTCCAACGTCCCTCATCGTACTCGGCGTGCGTTAACACCGACTCGATGGACACGGATTGAAGGGCGTAATTCACGACAGCGATCAACCGGTACTTGTTCCCGGAAATGTTGAACACCGTGTGGGGCGTAACCTGATCCGCTGAACCAAAGGTCTTCTTCAGATCTACGAAGTGCTTGAAGCTGTTTGACTCCATGACCTGCGTCCAGCTCTTGAGGGTAGATCTGGAATCGGGATGTTTCCGTGCGAATCGCTGGATCAAATCCCTCCCGATGAGCCTCACTCAGCGATGATAGCAGAACGCTATCCGGCCTCCAACGGGTGACACTTGATCATCATATCGACAAAGCTCGCACGATGCCGGTCATCATTGACTCAAGAGTTTCATCATCGCTACTGCGCTACCCGCCTTTCTCCCAACTCGCCTACTCGATCTGGATACTCGAAAACAACTCCTCACCCAGCACCTTTATTATTAGCTGATCGATCGTGTAGGCGTTGGGAGCATAGATGAACGCTCGCCTCGGATAAAGTCGATCGTTCACCCAATACTTGTTCCAGTTTGTCGAGGTCTTCAGAAAAGTCTCCGCAAACGCCGCCTTCTTCGCCAATGGATATGTCGCCTCTATCTCGAGACACCCGTTCAAACATATGTCCACGTACGACTGTACTATCGGATACTTTGCAGAAGCGTAGCGCTTCTCTTTGTTGGCATAGAACCATATGTCACCCGCGGGCGCGGACTCGCTGCCGTCGAGCATCGTGACATTTTTTTGGTCGATCCTTTCACGGTTGTAGCCGGTTTCACGCTGGTCGAATGCCTCGAGCTGCTGCGCCGACACCTTGAATATCACCCCATTGCAGTTGGAGTTTGCGTCAACAACGGCGCCGAGGTACGTGGTGCTGTAACCGACGCCAGGAGTCTGATCAAACCATCCTCGCTGAATGCCCGAGACGTTCGCGGGAGCGGCATACAACGCAGAAGGCGAGGTCCTGGCCCTGGATTGAGACTCAACCAATGAACCGTAACCGAAAATCAATTGTTGTTTAGCAGCCATACTTTTCTCCTTAAGTTATTCTCTAGCCGCGGCGAGCACCTTGGAAAAAGCCATGTTCAGTAAGCACGCCCACGCACTGCCTGTAACCTTACTGCCACCTCTGGCTCAGGTCAACGCAACGCGTCATTGGGTGGCATGCGTCACAGAACAATCATTGAATAGCGCGGCAGTACGAATGAAGCTGGAAATAGGAACACAAGATCGCTCGGGACTCAAAACCGTTACGACGCGATTATTTCGCAGAACTTCTTCAAATCTACATTGCCCCCGGAGACGATCGCGACGACCGGACCCCTGCCCGCCTTTCCACTCAACGCCGCGGCCACCGACAACGCGCCGGCGCCTTCGGCAATCACGCGAGCCTTTTCAGCAATCAGCCTCATCGCCTTTTTCGTCTCCTCCAGGCTAACCACAATGCAACCGTCAACTACCGGCTTCATGCGCTCCCACATGCGAGGGAACAGGCTCTGACCACCCGCGCCATCTACAAATGACGCCTCCCAATTCTTGAACGCCTGCGGTGATCCCATCTCAAACGACAGCGCGGCGGGCGCGGCCGTCTCGGGTTCGGCACCAAACACCTTGATCTCAGGGTTGAGCGCTTTGAGCGCGCTGCCCACCCCAGTGATGAGCCCGCCGCCTCCTATGCCTGCAATCACCGCAGCCGTGTCCGGTGCGTCTTCAAAGATCTCGAGACCCATCGTCGCGTGCCCAGCGATGAAATTGTGATCGTCAAATGGATGTACGAAGGTTGCGTCGATGCCGGGAAAGAACCGATCTTCGAGCGTCTTCCACGCGACGTCGTAGGAAACCGGGAAGAGCTTTGCTCCGAGCGCGCGCATTCGTTCGATCTTCGATTCCGGAGCAGTCTCGATCACCACGACCGAGCAAGGCACTCCCGCCTGGCGCGCCGCATACGCGACGCCCTGTCCGGCGTTCCCCGCGCTGATGGTCCACACGCCGCGTTTGCGTTCCGCTTCTGAGAGCAATGCTACCGCGTTTGCGGCGCCGCGAAGTTTGTAGGCGTTGATCGGCTGGAGATTTTCGAGCTTGAGCCGGATATCAGGAAAATCCGGCCCCATTTCAAGCCGGATCAACGGCGTGCGAATGATGGTCCCCGCGATTCGCTTGCGAGCCTCGCGCACTTCAGCCAGGTCTATCGGCCGTACAGCTTCGAGTTCTATCGGCATTGTTGGTTTCTCTCCACTGAATGTTCATCGCGCTTATTCCGTATGAGCCAAACCCGAGGCCGTTTCGGGGCGATGTCGCGCGCGTGCCGGTCATCGGTCTACAGACTCTCGCAAAATGACCGCACCAGTTGGTTGAAGGCGGTTGCGTCATCCCAAAAAGGCGCGTGCCCCGAGTTCGCAATCAGGTGAACCTGAGCGTGAGCGATTCCAGCCTTGTGTTGATCGACCACGGATGGTCTGACAATCAGGTCCCGGGCGCCGTTCGTAATCAGCACGGGCTTGCGGATCTTCGGCTGGAGATCGTCGTTGTCGAACGCGCGAGAGAACAGCGCCTGACGCACGTAGGGTGGAACGGAAACATTGTACCCTAACATCAGGTACCGCTCGTCGGGTGAGGGCTCCCGCGCAAAGCAAAGGCTCAACAACGACTCGAGACTGCGCACGCTCTCTTCAACATCTGTCCCAAAGAACCCGGGTGCGAGGCTGAGGAACTCAGGCGTGATAACCGACATCGCGTCGTCCGTGCCTAGCTTCGTAATTCCACAAACAAAGGCGACGCCACCAATGCCATCCTCACCGTGATGCCGGATATAGTCGAGGATTACCAGGGGTCCATACGACCATCCGCAAAGCACCGGATGCTTAAGATTCAAAGACTGGATCACCGCGTTGACATCTTCAGCCCACAGTTTCGAGTCCGCATAGCCGTCTCGAGGCTTATCCGAAAGACCGTGACCGCGCAAATCCATTGCGACAAGCCGAAAGCTATCAGCCAAGTCAGAATTCATCTGACGGGTCCAGGCTAGCCAACACTGCGAAAATCCGTGGATAAACAATATCGGCCGACCCGCCGGGTCGCCGGCCTCAACGACATGGAGCTGAACGCCTCCGCCCCCGCTGACTCTATGACTCTTCATCCCATACCTCCGTTTCTTTCCGTTGCTCGCAAGCGGCGCCGCTCGGAGGATTTCTCCATTGGTTTTGCCGAAACCGATTTTCTTCCTGATTCGTTAGGCACTGTTTGTCGCGATTCAAGGCGATTGTCCGGACTGCGCCTCAAGCAATGCAACTGAACGGCAAGCTACCGCGCCACCGCCGATCTCCGCAGCATCCACCCATACAACCAGATGATGGCGCCCACGAAGCCGAGCAGTCCCAACCAGGGTGCGAGCACAAAGTCTTCGGGTACGAGGCCAATCGGCGCGTCCTTTGAGAAGCCAACGATCAACCCGGCGTTGATCACTCCCCACAAACTCTCGCCGACGATTAATCCCGACGCCACCAGCGTTCCCAGCCGGTCAGCGCGTTCGGGATTCGGCATCGCGCGAGCGCGACGGTCATACCAGTGCGAGATCACCGCGCCTATCACAACGGCGAAGGTCGCCGACATGGGAAGATATATTCCAATGCCTACTGCAAGCGGCGGAATGCGCAGCTTCTTCAGCGCGCCAAGCGTCGTGTCGAGCAAAATGAGACCAACGCCGACCAGCGCGCCTATGCCAATCATCTTCCAATCGAGGCTGCCGCCGATCACGCCCTGTGCGAGTGCCGAGATCAGCGTGGCCTGCGGCGCGGGCAGCGGATTCGGCGCGACAACGCCGACATTCGCGGCGCCGGCGAATCCGTAAGCCTTCACAAGCAGATTGAGCACGAACGGAATGACTGCCGCGCCGGCCCCTACGCCGACGATGAGCGCGATTTGCTGGCGCATCGGCGAGGCCCCGACCAGTTGGCCGGTCTTCAGATCTTGCAAGTTATCATTTGAGATTGTCGCGCACGCGAACACGATCGCCGTCACGAACAGCGCGAACGCTACAAGCGCGGGTCGCGTCTCAGGCGTCGGCGAAACCGCGAGGACGAGCACCGAAGCGCTCAGCACGATCGACAAAATTCCGACGCCCGAGATCGGGCTGTTAGATGCGCCGATGAGTCCGGCCATGTAACCGCAGATTCCCGCGATCAGAAACCCTCCGAGCAACACGAAGGGCACCGCGATCAATGTGAGTTTCAATGCGCTCGGCGCGAGGACCGTCGACCGCGCGAACGAGAATGCCAGCCACCCGGCGACCATCAGGCAACCAGCCGTCAGCGCGAGTATCCACGGCGGCGACAGATCGCGATCGGTGTCGTCGCCCTGCGCGGTCGCCTTGGATGCAGCAAGCGTGCTCACAAGTCCCCCGACGACCGGCTTCGCGAGCCTCGCCAGCGTGTAGATCGCCGCGATCGCGATCGCGCCGGCGCCGATGAACCGGACCTGCGTGCGCCAGATCGCCGTCGTGTGCGCAGCAAGCGTGATGCCGTCGGCTGCGGGCTGCATCGAAGTCAACACCGGCACCGCGATTCCCCACGCGATCACAAGACCCGTGAGCATCGCCATTCCGACCGACAATCCAACCAGATGCCCCGCTCCCAGGAGCGCCAGTGACCATGCGATGTCATATCCGCTCGACGCCATCGTTCCCAATCGAAAGAATCCGCCGACTTGAGCTGCAGCGATCCGTGTCGCAGTCACGATTGCAAGTCCCGCCGACGCGGCCGAGCCAAGGATCACAGCCACCAGCCCTTCTCGCGCTTCACCGGTGTCGTCCCCCGCTTGGTCCTTTGCCTCGCCGCGCGTGCCCGCTCCCACCTTGAGCACTTCTGCCGCCGCGACGCCTTCGGGATAAGGAAGATCGGAATTTGTCACCAGCGCGCGGCGCAACGGAATCGTGAACAGCACGCCGAGCACGCCTCCGCTCACGCAAATCAAAAACGATTCCCAGAATGGGAATCCCGTCCACCAGCCGACGATCACCAGTCCCGGCAGAACGAAGATAATTGCCGACAGCGTGCCGGCCGCCGACGCGACGGTTTGGACGATGTTGTTTTCGAGGATCGACGAGTCCTTCACCATGCTCAGGATCGCCATCGAGATCACCGCCGCGGGTATAGATGATGCGAAGGTGAGGCCGACCTTGAGTCCAAGGTAGACGTTGGCCGCGGTGAAGATTGTCGTGATGAGCGCGCCCAGAACCAGTCCGCGGATCGTGAGTTCTTTCGGTTTCATCGGCCCATATTACACAGCGTTTGGTTCAACCGCTACTTGGAAGACGCTTGCGAGGAAACCGGCTCGCCTATGATGAATGGAGCGATCTGTTCGACTCGCGAGTCGATTCGTTGAATCCGTCGAATGTGACGATTGCTATTTTCATACTCTTGCCAGTTATGCGCGCTTCCTCGCCATCGCGACTAACGCTATTCCGATGATGAAAAGCGGCATCGAGATCCAAAGCGTGCCTGCATCAGCCACTCTTTTCAGATTCAGGATAGCCAGCACTGCCGCGGCGACAACAAACAGGATTCCTATCAATCGGAGAGTTTTAGCTGACAGGTTTCGACCTCCTTCAGATCGATCAGGAGATATACTCGAGATCTGGGTTATCGTCTCTTGTATTGTCAGTTTCTGTATTCAGATGATACCGCATTCAATTGACAACGGATAACAGTGCGGTACGCCTCCTCAACGCCTCATACGAATGATTCGTTCTGACCCTGAGAACGTGGTTATCGCCCAAATGGATGCTTCATCCCGCAAAGTACAAACGCTCTTTAAGCTTGACCGAGTCTTTGAGGTAGTACGGCTCTCGCCAGGAATCATCCGAAGTCAATTTGCCCGAGCTGACCTTTCCGTTCTTCTTGGGAACGCTGTTGGCCACCATCCGAAAATAAAAATGATTGAACAGGCGCATGAATTCTCCGAGGTAAAGGTCTGCCACTCGCGTGTCACCCCGGATGACCAGCATGTTCTCGTCGTTCTTCCTCGTTGAAGCATCGCTGAAGTTCGCCGAGCCGCTTATGACGATCGGGTCGTCGCCAAGCGGGTCAATCAACATATATTTCGTGTGTATGAACTTGACGTTCTTGTTCAGACCCGTCAACCGTTCTCGCTCCATCCATTGCTCGAAAGCGTTTTCACCAAGCACCGCGCCGATCGCGATTCGGACATCCGGGTCCACTCGCAAACGGTCAATGTTTTTGCCGGCCTTTTCAAGCAAGAGGTAGCGCAGGTAATCCTTGTTCTTTGCGAATATTTCCTCAAACAAATCGTTGACGCCGAAGGCCGCGGTTAAGAAGACTCCGGTGTTCGCGGAATCCATTCTCTCGGCGTACCACTCGAGCGCCCTCAGGCTCTGGCGCGGGCTGAAGATGGTGGCGGTTGCTTTCTCGGGCGGAAAGCCGTCGGGAACCGGGAACGTTTCTTCGTTGAAGGGACGTATCATGTCCAGCTCCTTCTTCCTGTTCATCTCAGGGTCGGTGCTCAATCTTTCCCAATAGGCCAGATACCGCGCGGCAATCTTTGGATCCCTGACAATATGTCCGACGTTGGAGTGTCCGAAGATCCCGCCGTTCGTCATGTTGGTCGAGCCGGTCCAAACCTGAATCGGTTTCCCGTCCTTTAGCAGGACAATGAATTTGTTGTGAGATATGTTGCTCGGGTTTGCGGTTCGCGGAATTGTGATCGCGTCAATGCCGGCCGTCTTGATGGCTTCGCGGTTGCTTTTGTTTGGCGTGTTCTGGCTATTCTCGCGGGCGTCGAAGATGATTTTGACGTCAGCCCCTGAAGCGCTGGCCTTGCCGAATTCCTTCAATACGGCGCCTTGATTGAACTCGTAGACGGCGGCTCGCAACGCATATTGTTTGCCTTTGGCTTGCGCTATGAAGCCCAGCATCGCTCGAAACAACCCACGCGACAGCCATCTCCAGGCCGCCCGGCCCGGGACCTTGTCGGGAGGCTTGTTCCCAAACTTGCGCACGTACGCCTGCGACCCGGCGACACCTCGATTGAAGTACACCGCGTGCGTTCCTTTCGCTTCATCCTCCATGAAGAAGCGGACCTTTACCGATTCACCCGGCTTTAGTTTCCCCGGCTCCCCACGCATCGCAACGATTCGGTAGGTGTATTCGTGGCCCGATCTAGCAGTGAAGTCGGCCCAAAGGAACGCCTGTATCGGATGATCCTTTGTAGAAACAAGCGCGCCGCGTTCGAGGCCGGAGTTTGGGAAGGTCTTGAATCCCTGAAGCCAGTCGCGCCTGTCGTTATTGGTGTGATCTGTTCGCTCAATGCCGAATCCAAGGACACCCTTGCTGCTCTTTTCATCCATATCAATTCCCAGGAGCACGACGTACGAACCGGCAATTGCATGAACTGACAACGGACCTCGTTTCGCCTTTTTTCTCATAGCGTCACCTCCAGTTGGTTGACAAGCGAATGCTTGAGTTCGGTCTTTTTCGTTACTGAGAAACTAAACAGCGCAGGGAAGATAATCTCGCCTCAACGTAATGTCAACGAAATCGTGCTGGCGAGAGGCTGATTTGAAACACAACCGGCGGAGGCACAGGATCGGCGATGAGGTGCACACTTTAGAGCCCCGGTTCTGCCAAATAGAGGCTGCGCTTAGAGTCTTGCTTTGAGCTAATGGCGAACCGCAAATTGGCTCTGACTCCGGGTACGCCGCATCATGCGCTGACACTAAAGGCCGATCCTATTTTGAGCTTATCTCATCCAGCAACTTCCGGAACCGCGGATTGCTAAGGAATCGTGCAAACGAGCTGTCACCTGAGGGATCCGGAATCTGCTCTCCAGGTATCATATTCGCCTTATGGCTGAAGGCGAGCCTCAGATTTGCGATTGCGTTGTCGAGATCGTTCATTTCGGCATGTGCGCAGGCGATGTTGTAATAGAACATCGGATAGGTGGCGTCTTTGGATAGGCCGTACTCGAACACCTCTTTAGCTTTTTTGTTGTCACCGCTAATCCCGTAGCTGATCCCAAGATTATCCACAACAACTCTCCAAATGCTCTTTTCAAGCGTTGGCTGCTTTCTCTCCAGATCGAGAGCCTTGCTATAGAGACGGATGGCGGTCTTGTAATCCTGTCTGACGTAAGCTGCGCTCGCTTGAGCGACGAACTGCATTGCCTCCTCTGCGATTCGACCGTCGGGACGTGGCTGTGCCTTCTTATCATCGGCGAGGCCGGCTTTCTTGGGCTCGAACCTAACGGATTTCACCATAGCTTCGAAAAGGCTGTGGTCTCGCTCCTGATAGAGCACCTTCGAAAGATGTAAGTCTACCCAGTAGCCGTCAACCACGAACTCCGCATAGATGTTTTGTTGCTGAACCGGTTTTCCCTGGAACTCGGGCATCAGAAACTCGAGTGTGCTGATTTCGCCGATTTGGCTTAGCCTAACATTTTGTGGACTCTGCCAGGATGGGTTACCTAGCTTCCAGACCATGTCCCTGCACTGCTTACTCGTGTTGCATTTGTCGACGGGTTCGATGTACAGCGAAGCGAACATTTGAGCCTTTTCATCAGTCAGCATGAAATAGCCCTGACCGCCGTCCGGCTTTATTTCCTGTCTATCAAGAACCAGCGTCTCTCCTGAGATGAGCATTGTCCACGGCGCCCTGGGAACTGTTAGTCTCACTGACGATCCTTCGGACTTCTGTGAATACGCCGATTGCGTCAATGCGGGGATCAGGATAAGTGACAAGACAAAACTTACTTGCTTCATGCGTTACCTCCAATCACTTAATACCGGCATTACTCGAAGAGCACAATCTCTAGCGCCGAACGACACGTCAAAGACGAGATGGTCGAACTAAAGGAGTCTAACGAATCGATCGTGGGTCTCCCGATGAGTGCATGCGTCTGTTATCGAATGCAAACAGACTCCTTCATCGCAAAACTACTCTGGTGTTAACGCCTGACACGCGGACCTATTCAGTGTTTGCGTCCGACCGCGAACAGGCTCGCCGATGAGCGCACGTACATCACGCCATCCGACAAGGCCGGCGTCGCCATCAGCATCTCTCCCATAGAGTTCGTTGCGATGTGCGCGAATTTCTGCCCGGCGGCGACGACCAGCATCTCGCCGTCTTCGTTCGAGAGATATATCTTACCGTCGGATGCTACCGGCGATGCGCTGAAGCCGCTGCCCACCACCGGCAGCCTCTGACGATAGACTTCCTCGCCGCTGCGCAAATTGTACGCGTCGAGCAGACCATTGTTGTTGAGCACATAAAGAATCCCGTCGTAGATCAGCGGAGTCGGCATGTATGATCCGCGACCAGTGCGGCTCCACGCGATCGCTTCACTACTGGACTTGCCCTCAGGTAATGTAAGTTCCCCGCGAGCGCTCGCCTTCACCACAAAGATCGGACGTTCAGGTCCGCGGCCGCTGACGACTGCGAACATGTCATCGGAAAAGACCGGCGTCGGGGCGGTGATCTTCGAACTTCCCCCGAGCCGCCACAGCTCCTTTCCCGTGCGAGGGTCATAGCCTCGAATGTAGTTGGACGCGTTCGCAACCAATATCGGCCCTGCCGATGTCATCGCTACGGTCGGCGTGCCCCACGACGGAAGCTCCTCTCGGTCGGTCTTCCATACCGTTTTGCCGGTGTCGGCATCGAGCGCCAACAGAAACGAATCACTCTGAGTGTCGCACTGCAGGATGACGAGATTGTTCCAGATGATGGGCGAGCTGGCGGGTCCCCATTCGTAAGTCGGAATGTCGTATGCGCCCAGATCGAGCCGGCCCAGCTCCACTTTCCACAGAAAGCCCCCATTCACATCGTAAGCAAAGACACCTTGCGATCCGAACCACGCTACGACTATGCGTCCGTCGGTCGCGGGAGTCGAGTTGGCGTAGGTCGATTTGATGTGGCGCTTCTCGGCCGGCACGCCCTGATGCGCGATGCGCTCCCACTGAATCTTGCCGGTTCGCTTGTCGACCGCATAAAGCATCCATCGATGCTGCGAGCGATCCGTTGACGCATCGCCGTCGCCATACAGACCGGGCTTGAAGCTCGCCTTCGGGTCACTGCTGACCGCGCTCGTGACAAAGATGATGTTTCCCCAGACAACGGGGCTTGAATGAGCGAGCCCGGGAATCGGCGTGCGCCACAGAATATTCTCGCCCGTCTTGGGGTCCCAGCGATCAGGCAGATTCTGGTGCTCCGATATTCCAGTGGCCTGCGGTCCACGAAAGGAAGGCCAGGTCCCGGACGAAGTGTTTGGGGTGTTCGCGGCCTTCGGGTCGGGGCGCCCGCCGTGTGTCTTAGAAGAGGCGCCGGTGCCGGCCGTTAGAACGATTCGCCGAGGGGGAATGACTTTCGCCTCCGTGCCGGGCACCCACGTGCTGCGGTCGATAATCATTTTTCGAGGCGTGCACTCATCCGATATAAGATCAAAGCTGAGATGGTTACCGTCCAGGCGAATGCGATAACGGCCCGGTCCGTCACAACCTTTGGGTCCGCCGGGCGTTGTCACCACAAGCTCAATCTCATCACCTTTGCTTTTCCAGTTGCCAACCAGTTTGGGCCAGCCGACACCCTCGAGCGTGAATGTACCGGCCGGATCGAACTTCGCGACAAAGGCGCCAAACTTCATTGAATAAGCTGGGACCCGCACATCAGCCTGCTGCCTTGCGTCTGCCGGTCTTAAGGCGCTGCTGGCCACAATTCCAATAACGAACATCGCAACCCAGATTCTTTTGTAATTCATTTTTCTCATCCTCATGACTTCTTACTCATATCGCCTGCAATCAGCCTCAATGCTTATAATCTGTTTTCGATTCGTCTTCAACCGGCCGCGCGATAGCAAGCGCACTCCACATTTGCCCGCATACCCACCTCGTCAGGTGGGTCAGTGATGCTGCAGCCTACAAGTTTCAGTCTCGCGTTTTTGCTCATACCCACTTCGTGAGAAGTGGGTTGGTGATGTGGTCGCCTGCATTGTGCCAGTGCGACTGTCTCTTGCATAAGAGGCTACATCATCACGCACCCACTTCTCACGAAGCGGGTATGCAGGACCAGGTCCCGGCTGTCTGTAGGCAGCAACATCAAGACCCACCTCTGATGAGGTGGGTATGCCTCGAAACCAAGAAAGAATCTGGCGAACGCGAAGACTCTTGCTGTAGTATCCTTCCGTTTTTGATAGAGCAACCCGGAGAGGGCTTCCCTCATTTCTCTGCAAGAACAGGTGCAATGTGATTGAACGTGATCGAACCGAAAAGCAGCGCTTCTCTCTTGTGCTTATCAAGCCGTCGCACTATGACGATGACGGCTACGTGATCCAGTGGATTCGATCCGCGATGCCCTCGAATTCGTTGGCCGTGCTCTATGGCTTAGCGCTTGAGTGCGCCGAACAAAAAGTTCTCGGCGATGACGTTGAACTGATCATTCACGCCTTCGATGAAACCAATACGCGCATCCGTCCTGACCGCATCGCGTCGCTCGTAGAAAGCGCAGACTCGGGGATGGTCATGCTGGTCGGTGTTCAGTCGAATCAGTTTCCGCGTGCGCTTGATATTGCGGCCCCTTTGCGCAAGCGCGGAATCCCGGTCGCCATCGGCGGCTTTCACGTCTCCGGCACTATCGCCATGTTGAATGAAGAAGACGCCGATCTTAGCCGTGCCAAAGAGTTGGGGATCTCGCTGTTCGCAGGCGAGGCAGAAGGCCGCCTCGCGGAAGTGCTGCGCGGCGCGTGGGCCAGGAGGCTCGAGCCTCTCTACAATTTCATGAATGATTTGCCGGGCCTCGAAGGCGCCGCCATACCGATGCTGCCCGCCGAGCGAGTTAAGCGCACCGCGGGCGCGAATACGACCTTCGATGCGGGGCGTGGCTGTCCATATCAATGCTCGTTTTGCACTATCATCAACGTGCAGGGGAAAAAATCGCGCCGGCGTTCACCCGATGACGTAGAGCGCATCGTTCGGGCGAACCTCGCGCAGGGCATTCACTCCTTCTTCATCACCGATGACAACTTCGTTCGCAATAAAGACTGGGAACCGATTCTGGATCGCCTCATCCATCTGCGCGAGGTCGAAGGCCTTCGCATCAAGTTCACCATACAGGTCGATACGCTGTGCCACCGGCTCCCTAACTTCATCGACAAAGCAACTCGCGCCGGCGTAAAGCGCGTATTCATTGGGCTTGAGAGTATCAACCCGGACACTCTGATCGGCGCCAAAAAACAACAAAACAAAATCACCGAGTATCGCAAGATGCTGCTTGCGTGGAAGCAAGCGGGAGTGCTGACCTGCTGTGGCTACATTCTCGGGTTTCCCAGTGACACGCTGGAATCGATTCAACACGACATCCGCGTCATTCAGAAAGAGCTGCCGGTCGATCTTCTGGAATTTTTCTGTCTAACTCCGCTGCCGGGCTCAGAGGATCATCGCAAGTTGCGCGATGCCGGAACGTGGATGGACCCGGACATGAACAAGTACGATGTCACTCACATCACCACCGCCCACCCGCGGATGTCGCGTGAAGAATGGGAGAAGGCTTACAACCTGGCCTGGGAGACTTACTATTCGACCGAGCATATTGAAACGGTGCTCAAGCGAGCGATGGCGACCGGAGCGAGCCCCGGCAAGGCGTTGTTCTATATGTCGTGGTTCAGGGGCTGCGTTGGGATCGAGAGTGTGCACCCGCTCGAAGGCGGACTGCTGCGTCTGAAGTTCCGGCGTGATCGCAGGCCGAGTCTGCCGGTTGAAGCCGCGTGGCTGTTCTATCCGAAATACATAATGGAAACGGTTCGAAAGCAGGTGCGTTGGCTCTCGCTTTATGCGCGACTACATTTGATGTATCGCAAGATCAAAGCCGAGCCGCGGCGCTTCGAGTATATGGACCTCTCGTTGACGCCTCCCGCGGATGACGAGATGGAGACCAGGGAGTTGTTCGGGTCTGAGGCAGCGCAAGCTTATGTGGGGCGTCAGCGGCGACTCGAAAAAATACGTCGGGGCGAAGCGGCATAACGATCAGGCGAGAACGAGCAGGAGGAGTTTGTCGTGATCAACAAAATTCGAATGCCGCTCATGCGTTATCTCTCAGCGCTGGCGCTGGCATTACTTCTGGCGGGCTCAAGTCATGCCGCACCCCGCGAGCGCGATGTTCGCAAGCAAACCGCGCTCGACCGATATGTCTACAAGCCTGATCCGAACTACGGCTACAAACTGGTCAACACCACCAAAGGTGAAGGGTATACCGCATATGTTCTGGAACTGACCTCGCAGCAGTGGCGCGCTCCGGAAGAGGTAGACCGCCCGATTTGGAAGCACTGGTTGACCATCATTCAGCCGGACAAAGTTGCGACGGCTACCGGTTTCCTCTACATCAACGGCGGCTCGAATGGCAGCAAGATGCCGGCGAGCGCCGATGCGGCCTTTGTCAATATGTCGGTTGGTACGCATGCGGTGATCGCCGATCTGCGAATGGTGCCGAATGAACCGTTGATCTTCAAAGAAGAAGGCAAGAAGAGAACGGAAGATGAGATCATCGCTTACACTTGGGAGAAGTACTTGAAGACGGGCGATGAAACCTGGCCCTTACGCCTGCCGATGACCAAGGCCGCGGTGCGAGCGATGGACACGGTCACGACCTTCTGTGGAGACGCCGAGCGCGGCAAAGTGACGGTAGATCGCTTCGTTGTCGCGGGCGGTTCGAAACGCGGCTGGACGACATGGACGACAGCCGCTGTTGATGACCGTGTGGTCGCGATTGTGCCGATGGTGATTGATGTTCTCAACAACGAGAAATCGATGGAACATCATTTTCGCGCTTATGGATTTTGGGCGCCGGCGATCGAGGATTACGTCAATCTGCATTCGTGGGCAGGCACGCCTCAGTACACCGCGTTGATGAAGATCGAAGACCCTTACTCTTACCGTGACCGGCTGCGAATGCCCAAGTTGATTATGAATTCGACGGGCGATCAGTACTTCTTGCCGGATTCGTCGCAGTTTTATTTTGATGATTTAGAGGGCGAGAAAAATCTTCGATACATTCCGAACACCAAACACGATTTGCGGAATTCAGACGTTCGCGAGACCCTCTATGCATTCTTTGAGTCGGTCGTAAACAGTAAAGCTCGACCGCGATTCAACTGGAAATTTGAAAAAGACGGCTCGATCACCGTGCAGACGAAAGACAAGCCGACGGAAGTAAAAGTGTGGCAAGCGTCCAACGCGAAGGCCCGAGACTTCAGGCTCGATACCATCGGCGCCGCTTACAAGAGCGCGCCATTGACGCCAGAAAAAGAAGGGCTCTATCGCGTTCGAGTAGCTGCGCCAGCGGAAGGTTTCACGGCGTATTTTGTCGAGTTGACCTTTCCGACCGGGGGCAAGTATCCGCTCAAGTTCACGACGGGTGTGAGGGTCACGCCCGATCGCCTGCCGTTCGCCTTGCCGAAAAGGGACGCCGTAACGGGGTCAGGGTCAGGCGTGCAATTTGCAATTCGCAACTGCAAACGAGTTTTCTTCACGATCCGCACGAATGTCATATTCAAGTTCGCGCCCGGCACTTGATGCGCTCTCAAAGGTCATCTTCAGCAAGGTTCGCCAGCTTCATCATATGCTTTAGTAAACTCATCTTCATCGTTTGGTTCCCATGAATCGGAAATGAAAGGCGTACATTGCTTCCTTGTTTTCCATAAATATGATGGCTGCTCTGAATCCGTAGCAAGACCCATCAGCTACGCTCGAGCACTTTCGCAAATTCCTTGCCCGATACCGATTTCATACGGCTATTTCCAGTACCCGGTCGCTGTCTGTTACTTGGCCAGTTGTCATATCACCCGAAAGGCAGCCTTCAACTGCCTCATAGACATTCTGTAACAACTCTTCAAACGTCTCGCCCTGAGTCGCGCAGCCGGGAATAGAAGGAACCTCAGCCCAATAGCAGCCCCTTCTGCTTCATGAGCGATGACCTTTAGTTTCATGGCCCCACATTGTACTTCTGATTTGCGGGAAACTCGAATAGTCTGCCAGTGAACCACCGCAACTGCTCCGTCAATCTCATTACACTGTCCAGTCTTCCGCGCGTAAGCCGGGCACACGACTGAAGTCTTTGAGGTTCCTGGTGAGCACTGTTGCGTCGTGCGCAAGCGCAATGGCCGCAATCTTCAAATCCATCGCGCCAATGCGAAGGCGCAGTCTCCGTAGGTGCTCAAATGCTGCCCCTGCCCGTTTACCGAAGCCCAACACTTGTGAATGCCGATAGAGGTCGAGATGACGTTCTAGCTTTCGATAGGCTTCAATCTGCTGAGCGGTCGTGCGAGTTCGTGCCGCGTAAGCCATCCAGCCGCGGGTCTGCTCTTCATATGTCACTATGGTCATGAAGATGTGATCCGGCGGGAACTCATTCAATCGTCGCAGTAAGTTCTGTTGGGCTGGCCCTTCGCTCCATTCCATCACGCTGACGTGATCAGTGTCGAGCACCAACATCTCAAGGTTTCCTTGCTCTGGCGGGTTTCGCGCGTTTGGATGACTTAGATTGCTTTCTGGGACGCAGCGACTCCCGGTACTCTCGCCCTAAGCGCATGGCCTCTTCAAATGCCGGATCATCGGCAAAAGCCCCGACCATGACTTGCCACCAGGGTTTCGCTTCAGGTGAGGCGGCTTCGAGCTTGCGCTGGAGTTGTGTGACCTTCTCCTCAAGGATTGCGACACGCGACTCAAGTTTGATAGGAGTCTCAGAGGTTGCCATGCTTCCACCCCTTTCCATTGCTGTCGTCCTTTATTGTCGTCATAACTTCACCGTCGGGCAACTCGGCTACCTCTGATTAAGCAGGGAGTCCAATATCTCTGGGGTCATTCCTCTTCGCTGAGCCTCGCGCCCGATTTCGTCCATCACCTCTTTCAGAGGGCGCGCATCCGCGCCGGCGATCTCTTTCAACCAAAGGCTCACTAAGGCCTCCATCTTCCTCTGCTCTTCCGCTGGCGCATTGTTGAATGCGCTGGCCGCTTCGCTGTCTACCTTTATGGTGATTGCTTCTGTCGACATTGCGGTGCTCCTGTCTCCGTTGCGAGTTCGCTGATCGAATAGTACTGCATTCGACCGCTGCCTTGATTCTGCCTGCAGGGTGGCTTCGGCCCCATTTCACGCGCTCCGAGAATGACGTGCCACGTACTGACGAAGCACACCATCCATGCGAGATTGCCAACCTTCACCGGTAGACTTGAAGTACGCAACGACCTCAGGGCTGTAGCGTACTGACACGAGCAGCTTCTTGTTTTTAGATTTTGGCCGGCCACGTAGCGAGCGCAGTGGGACCATTGCTTTCAACTGCTTTGGTGTAAGCGGCAGCGCGTCTGGGTCACTTCGGGCTGCCCTAGTAATGATTTTGTCCTCTGCCGCGCTAGGCATTCGAACGGCAGGCCGCTTAGAAACTTTTGACATAGTGCGTTACCTCACGACGATTGGCGCGGCGCAGGCTGATTACTCTTCGCACTTCGCCGCGGTCTACAAAGGCCACGTAGTACAGGGTCGCAGTTTTCGGAGCAAGTGCAATCATTCGCATCTCGTCGTACTCAAACCGATCATCAACCCACACGAGCGCGGATTCCCAATCGAGTTCGCCGGCGATAGACAAGGACACGCCATGCTTTCTTTTGTTGGCCGCGTCCTTGGCAGGGTCGAAGTCGATTTGCATGTTTTACTGTAGCTACAACAAAAAGGGTTGTCAAAATGAACTGCGCGGCGGCGCTTATCCAGACTGAAACCTGCTACCGATCACTCATCGCGAACGACATATGCTTCATCAACTGGCCTCACTGGGCGCGAGAACCACAACGGGCGGCGCAAGCCGCCGGGGCCGGGAGCCGGGCGAGCTTTCTCCAACCATTCGCGATAGATTTCGTGTGAACGCTTTGTGTCCACTATGACATCACCATACTTGTCGTCGGCTTGAGCGCGTTCGACTCGCACGCGTTGATGCCAACAGTGCATGCCACTGACGGGATCGGGATGAACCGGGAAGGTCAGGTTCTGATGCACGCCGCCTTCTTGCCAGAAGATTCGCTCTGAATCGGGATCGTCGCTCTTGAAAGGTTTCACGCCTTCGATCTGACGAAGCCGCCAACGGCCATCGCCCAGCTCATCCAGATCGACAAGCGCCGAAGCCCATCGATCAGTGCCCTGGTCGTTCTTCAGGCGCCAGCGCCCGAGATGATGCGAGCACGCGACGACGCCGGGACGGATGCCTTCGGTCGCCCACACTCGCACAACGAAGTAGCCGATGTCGGTGCTCACTCGCGCGAGGTCGCCGGTGTTGAAACCAAGCTTCGCGGCGTCCTTGGGATTCACCCATAGCGGATTCGTATGCGAGATTTCGTAAAGCCATTTCGCATTTCCGGATCGCGTGTGAATCAGGGTCGGTAACCTGAACGTCGGGACGAGAATATACTCGCCCTTTGACTGGTCGAGTTCGCGCCAGTTGACGTGACTCCGCACGTAGCCCGGCAGCGTGTGCTCGGGCCATTTCCAATCGGCCATCGTCTTCGAATAAAACTCGAGCTTGCGCGAAGGCGTCTTGAAGCCAAGAAGCGGCTGTCCGTCGGTCATCACTCCGATTACTTCTTCACCGCCGGCGGCTGTCGGTTTCACGATTCGCGACTGGGCATCTATTCGCGTTTCGGTTAGATCAGTGTCGGGCACGCGGGCTTCGTGCTGGTCGTAGACGTTTGTCTTCACCGCGAAGGCTCCGTTGCGCCGCATGAATTCGAGCGGCGAAAGCCCTGCCCTCTTCGCTTTTTCAGGAAGACCCGGCACGCTGTTCTCAAAGATCCAACGATAGTATTCGCTGATCGTGACCTTCTTGCCTTTTCGATAAGGCGATTCGAAATGCTTGCGCACGCCAAGGTCGCCTTTCGGATCAATGCGCCACGAAAGCTCGATCCAAAACTCGTCTTCTTCCCACACCTCGCCGGGATTCGCTTCGTAGGTGAAATCGATTTTCTCTCCCCGGCGTTCACGAAGCACTCGCTGGACAGGCTGTCGGAAGGAAATCCATTGGGCTGCGTGAGTCTCCTGACTCATGATGTCGTGGCGTTCGGCTCCGACGCCCATCGGCAAGACGTAATCGGCGAACCATGCGGTTTCGCTCCACACCGGCGTGAGCGCGGCGTGAAGCTCGATCTTCGATTCGTCCCGGAGGACTTCGACCCAGCTCATTCCATCGGGGTTCGTCCACACGGGGTTGTAGACTCGTGTGAAGTACGCAGCGAGATGACCGCGCCCGTCCTTGAGCAGATGAGGAAGCAGGAAGCTCATCTCGTGATGCGCGAGCGGATACTCGCGAGGCCACAGGGTTTCATTCCAGACTTTTTGCGGAGCGGGTTTTGAGAACGGAGCCGCGACGAACTTGTTCCACACGTTCGGCGAGACGCCGCCTTCGGTGCCGATGCTTCCGGTGAGCGCGTTCAAAAGGTAGAGAGCGCGCGCTACTTGCCATCCTCCGAGATTCCCCGAAGCCGCGCTTCGCCACACGTGCGAGGCGAATCGCGAACCAGCGCGCGCGATCTCGCGAGCGACCTCGGCGATCGTTTCGGCTTTGACGCCGCATTCTTCGGCTGCGTATTCGGGTGTGTATTCGGAATAGAGTTCTTTGATCGCGTCGATGAAGGATTCAAAAGTGCAAGGAAGCGCCGGCCGTTCTTCTCGCATGAACTCTTCCCAGTTCACCCAGCGGCGAACGAATTCGCGATCGAATGTGTCTTCTTTCAGGATGACCGCGGCCATCGCCAGCAACAACGCGGCTTCTGTTCCCGGCCACGGTGACAACCAATAGTTCGCCGCCGAAGCGGTGTTCGACAAACGCGGATCGATGACTGCGATCTTTGCGCCGGCCATCTTGCCTTCGATGATTCGCTGCGCGTGAGGATTGAAGTAGTGCCCAGTCTCGAGGTGCGAGCTGAGCAACAGAATGAAACTCGCGTTCGCGTAATCCGGCGAAGGCCGATCGGCGCCTTGCCACAGCGCATAGCCGACTCGCGCTCCTGAGGAACAAATATTTGTGTGCGAGTTGTGCCCGTCAACGCCCCAAGCTTGCAGCACGCGATCGATGTAACCGTCGTGACCGGGGCGGCCTACGTGATAGACGACTTCATCGCGGCGATCTTCAATGAGGGCGTTCCGGATTTTTGTCGCGAACGTGTCGAGCACTTCATCCCACGTAGTTCGTTCCCACTGACCTTCACCGCGCGGGCCGACTCGTTTCATCGGAAACAAAATGCGCTCGGGATCGTGAATCTGATTGATGGTCGCGGGGCCCTTGGCGCAGTTGCGGCCCCGAGAACCGGGATGCAAGGGGTTGCCTTCGAGCTTTTGAATCTCGCCGCTCTCCTGATCGACGTAAGCGAGGAGTCCGCACGCGGCTTCGCAATTGAAACAGGTAGTCGGTACGAGTGAATAACGGCGCTCGACTTTTTTAGGCCAGCTCTTGGCGTCGTACTCGACCCAGTCATCCCAGCGATCGGGTGGCGGGTAGCTTGAGAGACGAGAAGCTGAGTGTGAATTGCTTTGATCGTGTTTATTAGACATCTTCACCTGGAGAATCGAATGTCAAATTCTCGAACTTTGCGATTGTACAGCCTGGCAAACGAGATCGCGCAACATTCATCGCCAGACTTCAGCACCCCAGAGGGGTGCAATGTTTATAGAGAATTGTCGCCGCACGGTTCGCACCCCAGCGGGGTGCTATGTTTCTCGCTCGCATTAGCGGACCAAAACGATTCCGGCACATAGCACCCCGCTGGGGTGCGTATCTCACTCGTCGGGCTGTCTATAAACATTCAACTCCCGCGGAGTTGCAAGAGAAAGAACAGACGCCATTATCACTTCCACTCGCCTTGCAGGACAAACGCGGCCCAGTAATATGGCGCTTGCCACTTCGGTTGTTTGAACATCTCGATCTGAGCCGCTCGAAGCGCCGCCGATGCCGGCATTCGATCCTTGAGCATTCGCGAATAAAAGTTCGCCATCAACATCGATGTCGCTTCATCATCGACGCTCCAAAGACTGACGACTACGCGGGCCGCTCCCGCGTACATGAATCCGCGAGTGAGTCCCACCAAACCTTCGCCTCTTACTTCTTTTCCAAGCCCGGTCTGGCACGCGCTCAATACCACGAGATCGGCGGGCAGCTTGAGGTTGAAGATTTCATGCGCGCGCAAGAACCCGTCCTGAGGCGCACCCTGCTCATTCACAAGCGAGAGAACCAAACCCGACAACTCAGGATTGGCGCTGTCCAAGAATCCGTGCGTCGCGAAGTGAACGAAGCGGTATTGACCGAGTTCATCGCTCGTCGCCGTCGCCTTGCTCGCGGCGAAATCCGTCGCTTCTCTTCGTTCTGATTCCGGCGCGAGCGCGAGTATTTTTTCGGCCTCCTGCCTGGTTCCGGGCAATCGTGGAATGGCAAGCCCGCCGGTTGCTACGCCGGTTTCGCTCGCAGCTTTTTGAAGCTTGATTGACAGCGCGCGTTGAGAGGTCGAGTTCGCCGGTTGGGAGTCACGCTTTTGATTCGGCTGCGGTTTTCTTATCCGTTCATCGGTTGATTCGAACACCGGGTCCGCAAGGACTGCCAATGTGCGAGGCGCGGGTTTTCTTCCGGTCAATTCTTCTCGCAAAACCGCGAGCGTCGATGCTGATGGAAGGCTGATCACTTCGTGCTCGACGATCAACGGCCGATAGGAAGCCGCCAGTGCACTCAGCGCCGCGAACGGAACATATTGAAGCGCGCCGTCCGCGATTACGAGCAACCGCTTCGAGCCAAGTTGAGGGGCGGCCGGCCCGACGACCATTCGGCTCAACGCGATTAGCGCGGCCTGCAGACTCTTGTCATCACTAGTAGCCCGCGCGACTCGCAACCCGCGTCTTTGCTCCGCGATTCGGGCTTGCCCGTTCGGCTTTGTGATCAGCGCGTACACTTCTCGCGAGGCCTTCTCGATATCCGCTCGCTTAGGCAACTCGTAAGTCACGAGAGAGGTCTTGCTCACAACCCACAAATAACTGCGCTCTTCGCCAAGCGAGTATTCAAGCAGCAAGGTGTCCGAATCAAGCAAGCCCTGTTGAATCTGGGTCAGCTTGAGCGGCCGCGGTTGAGTGAGCGCTGCATATCGAGGGCTGCTCGCGCGGATCTGTGCCTCAATCTCCTGAAGCTGATTGGTGAGCGCGTCGATTTCTTTCGACGCGGCGCCGAGCAGCTCGCGTGATGTCTTGCTTGCGGCGAGTTGCATTTGTAATTCGGCTCGCGCGTTGATCCTTTGTTGGAGCGAGCGCTCGCGATCCAACAGCGCGGGATCGACTCCCTGACGAATGTCCGCGTGAGCTTCTGTGAGCATATCCAGAAGTCCGCGCGCGCGCGCTCGCTCGTTTGCCTCCAGCGCAATCGCGTCGTTTCCGTCCGAACGCCGCGCGCGATTCAGGCGCATCAGCAGGTCGATGTAGAAATCATAATACTTCTGCACCGAAGCGAAGTACGACGCGCGCAGCGCCTGGCGTTTGTAGCGCACTCGCAGGGACTCAACGATCGCAAGCGCGGCTTCGATTTTGGTCCGCGACTGAGAAAGGTCGCCGAGATCACGCTCGGCTCGCGCGAGTCCATACAACGTGCCCGCTTCGCCCGTCAGGTCTCCAGCCGTCCGCCACAGCGGCAACGATTCAGTGTAATAGCCGATCGCTTTTTGTTTCTCACCAGCCAACAGAACGGTCTCGCCAAGATTGTTCAGTGCGGATCCAATCAATCGAGGATTGCCGACCGCTCGCGCGTTTTCGAGAGCCTGATTCAGATGCTCGACGGCTTTTGAGTTGTCGCCCATTGCGCGCTCGGCAATCCCGGCGTTTCGAAGCGCGGTCGCAAGCGTCGCCTTATCGCCAACTTCCTTCGCGATGATTATCGACTGGTTGTGATAATCGAGCGCTTTGCTGTGATCGTCCAGCGATTCGTAGACCGCACCGATGTTGTCGAGAATCACGCCTTCGGTTCGCCGCTCTCCGATTGCGCGAGTCAACGCAAGCGATTGTCCGTAGTAGTCGAGTGCCTTTGGCCCTTCGCCTATTCGATCGTAGACGGCGCCAATGTTGTTGAGCGTGGTCGCTTCGCCTGAGCGATCTCCCACCTTGCGAAGCAGCGGCAGCGCCTGATCGAAGTAATCGAGCGCTCTTTCATTGTCGTCGATCGAGTTGTAAACCACGCCGATATTCGAAAGCAGCTCGGCTTCTTTTCGGGGATCGATTATGCTGCGAGTCATCTCGAGCGCCTTTGCGTAAGTCTCGAGCGCTTTCTGTTTTTCGCCGGACGTGTCGTAAGCGAGCGCGACGTTCCCGAGCGACGCGGCTTCCTTCGAACGGTCACCAACCTCGCGGCTCAGCACGAGCGATCGGTTGTAATACTCGAGGGCCTTTGAAGTGTCGCCTTGAGTGAGAAAGAGATTCCCGAGCCCGTTTATGATCGTCGATTCGCTCGAGCGATCGCCTATCGCCTTCGCGATTTGCATCGCTTGATTGTAGTGATCGAGCGATTTTTGAACATCGCCGACGTCCTGATAAGTGGCAGCGAGATTGTTCAGCACGGTCGCTTCGAAGGCGCGATTCCCTGCTCCGCGAACAATCGTCAGCGCCTGGTTGAAATAATCGAGCGCCTTCTGATTTTCTCCCGTGTGACTGTAAAGAAATCCGATATTGGAAAGCGTGACCGCCTCGCCGGTTTTATCGCCGGCGGCGCGCCGCAGCGGAAGCGCCTTCGAGAAGTAGTCGAGAGCCTTGTCGTTATCGCCAAGGTCCTGATAGAGAGCGGCGATGTTGGACAGCATTGTGGCTTCGCCAAGCTTCGACCCGGTCGCTTGCATGAGCGCGAGGCCCTGCTCGAACAGCTCCAACGCCTTCTTTCGATTGCCTAGCGAGTAATAAACTTCCGCGAGATTGTTGAGAGCGAGTGCTTCAAAGTCCCGTTCACCCGCGGCTCGCCACAACGCGAGCGCCTCTTCGTACTTTGCAATCGATTTCGTAAGCGATTCGGCGGTCTGCTGGGACTTCAGCGTGACGGCTTCGCGAAATGCGCGCTCGGCCGTTTGTCTCGACTTGTCTTGTTTGGTTGCCGCGCGAAGATCCGCGATCCTCAAAGAATAACGTCCGGCGGGCGCCTGCTTTTCAAGCGAGCTGATTTTGAGAAGGTACTTACCTTTGAATTCGGCGACGTGTGAAAGCGATTCGGGCCCGTCCGTGCCGTTGGGACTATCTGCTTCGGCGAGCTTCTTGCCGTCGGGGTCAACGAGAGTCAGCACAACATCGATTCCCTTTTGATCGGCGATGAAGTTCACGTAGTGGCCGGACTTGAGCGATACGCGATATGAATGCTCTTCGCCGCCCGAGAGCGCTCGCTCGATCGGCTTATCAAGCTTGAGCTTGGGGGCGTCCTTCTTTTTGGATTTAGCGACGAGCGGGCAGAGCAGAGAAAAGATCAACAGCAACGTTGAAGCGAACCTGAGGTTGTAATGGGAACTATGCTTCACGGAATTGCGTCTCGAGTAGATCAAAGATTGAAGGTCTAGCTGAGCGGAACGGCTTGCCCGGCTTGTACCCATATGTGCTCCCACAGGAACACGCCCGCGAGCGCCGACAAGGCGGTCAACACAGCAGCTATGTGATACTCGGCCGCGCCGCTTGTCAGCGATAGCAAGGGCAGGATCAGACCGATGATCACCGCGCCGCCCCAGAACAGATTGCGAAAGATCCCTCGTGTTATTAGCCGAACCGCGCGCTTTCGCTCGACGTTGTCTTCCGGCATGAACAACTCGCCTGCGATCAGCACGCCGTTGGCGATCAAGGCGCCGATCAACTCGTAATACAAAAACCACCACGCGGGTCCGTCCAGCTCGCTTCCGCTGATTACCGAGTCAATCAGCATCACCAGCATCAACATCGCGGCTCCGGCGGCCATCGATTGCACTAACAGATGAAGAGGCGTGAGCGAGCTGTGCCAGAAGACCCGGCCTCGCGCCTGCTTGAAAAGGAATGCCGAATAGATCGCCGACATGATCGCGAACAAGGCTCCGAACAACATCACCGGGCCTTCCGCGGCGTAAACACCAACAAACGGAATCATCATCCACGCCATCAGCATCGCGCCGAAGATCACCAGCACGTAGCCGCCGATCACCAGCCAGGATTTCCACTGCGGCTTCAGAAGTATGCTCAGGAAGCGCTCGGGTCGTTTCAAATCCCAGACAAGCAGGCCTACAGTGGCGGCAAGAAAAATCAACGACACCGGCGCCGCGGCGGTCTCGAACAGCCAATGGCCTTTGACCAGTCCGAATCCGATCGCGACGGCGGCCAACAGAAACACTCCGGCCGATATCGACTTCGTCCACAGATAGGCCGACACCTTCCAGCCCCACGGCCGCTCGTGTGACACATCGTACGTTGTTCGCGCGTGCGCCTCAGCCGCCGCAAACGCCTGGTCGTCGGCCATCACCGGATCCATTCGCAGCTCGGACCAAAGATAGCCACCGGTGTGATCTTGTTCGGTCGGGGCGAGCGCGGCGTGATCTGCTTCGATATAGAACAGCTTCGGCGAAGTTCCAGCTTCGGGCTTTCGCACTGTCGTCGCCTCGGTGGCAATAAGCTGAGACAGCTTCGACGTTGAATCATCCATATCGCCCGAGATGATTGCCTGGACCGGGCAGACAATTACGCAAGCGGGCTCGAGTTGTTTTTCCACTCGATGCGCGCAGAAGTTACACTTCTCGGCGGTGTTCGTGTTTGGATTAATGTAAAGCGCGTCGTAAGGGCAGGCTTGCATGCACGACTTGCAACCGATGCAACGATCTCCATTGAAGTCGACGATTCCGTTGTCGCGCCGGAACAGCGCGGTCACCGGACAGATCGTGATGCACGGGGCATCTTCGCAATGATTGCAGCGCAGAACAGAAAAGAATCGGCGCGTGTCGGGATACTCGCCCTTCTCGATGTACTTGACCCAGGTGCGAAAAGTGCCAAGCGGGACTTCGTTTTCGGATTTGCAGGCTACTGTGCAGGCGTGACAGCCGATGCATTTACGATGATCGATGACGAACCCGTATTTCATCTTTGCTTGATCGTTACAGACTCAATGAAGAGACGAGATACTATCCAATTAGCTCCGCGATGGCCAGTGGGCCGAGAAACGGGCGGCGCGGTCAAGAATGTTGCCGGCGTAGAATTGAGGATCCTCAGCGTCCTCTGCGTCCCCCGCGGTTGAACTGCTTCTTAACCGCGGAGGACGCAGAGGACGCGGAGGACAAACGCGGAGCTAATGTGAAGATCGCTAACGTCGTCCCGCGGGATGCGGGAGGTTTAGAGCATCCAGTAATCGATCCGCCATTTCCCTTCCCATG
>Ga0070699_100000017_pt1 | contig 201366 bp, 173 predicted proteins | sample KBSK1503metaG_FD_65473 | JGI IMG/M metagenome (GOLD analysis project Ga0070699, IMG submission 65473) | Corn, switchgrass and miscanthus rhizosphere microbial communities from Kellogg Biological Station, Michigan, USA - KBS K1-50-3 metaG | ecosystem: Host-associated > Plants > Roots >... | reverse complement strand
CACTGGGGGCACAAGGACCTCAACATCGTCTCCGCGTCGAGCCCGACCGGCACCCAGTTTCTCCAGGCGGTTGGGTGCGCGGAGGCCTGGCTGCGCTACTCGCAGAACCCCGATATTCCCGATCGCGACGAGCACATCAGGGGCGACGAAGTGGTCTTCGTCTCTTCGGGAGACGGCACCACGAGTGAGGGCGAGTTCTGGGAATCGCTCAGCACCGCATGCAACCTGAAGCTTCCGGTCGTCTATCTCATCGAGGACAACGGCTACGCGATCTCCGTCCCGGTCGAGGTCAATACGCCCGGCGGCTCGATTTCGAAGCTGGTGACGGGATTTCCCGGCTTGCTCATCCTCGACGTGGACGGGTGCGATCCGCTCGCCTCGTACGATGTCCTGCATCGCGCCGTGGACTACGCGCGCGCCCGCAAGGGACCGGCACTGGTCCACGCCCAGGTGATCCGGCCGTACAGCCACTCCCTCTCGGACGACGAGGTGCATTACCGGCCGACCACGGAGCGCGACGCCGATGCCGCGCGGGATCCGGTCATCCGCTTCCCGATGCAGCTGCTGGAGCAGGGCATCGCTACCGAGGCCGAGATCGAACGGATTCGCGCCCAGGTCGAGGAGGAAGTGCAGATCGCGACGGACACGGCACTCGCCTCGCCGCAGCCGTCGGTCGACACGGTGTATGACTTCGTCTATTCGCCCGATGTCGATCCCGCCTCGGAGCAGTTCGACACCGAGGACGATCCTCACTTCACCGGCGATCCCACTACGATGGTGGATCTCCTCAATGTCTGCATGAAGGACGAGATGACGCGGGATCCCCGTATCCTCGTCTTCGGGGAAGACGTGGCGGACGTCAGCCGGGAGGACTATCTCGGCCAGGTCAAGGGGAAGGGCGGCGTCTTCAAGGTGACGTGGGGGCTGCAGCAGAAATTCGGCGGGCACCGGGTCTACAACTCCCCGCTCGCCGAAGCCAACATCGTCGGCCGCGCGGTCGGCCTCGCCACCCGCGGCCTCAAGCCGGTCGTCGAGATCCAGTTTTTCGACTACATCTGGCCGGCCTACATGCAGATTCGCGACGAGCTCGCGATCCTGCGCTGGAGGTCCAACAACGCCTTCGCCTCGCCGGTGGTGATCCGGGTGACCTACGGCGGGTACCTCAAGGGGGGCGCGCCGTATCATTCCCAGACCGGCGCATCGGTTTTTACCTCGGTGCCGGGGCTCCGGGTGATCTGCCCCGCGACCGCACTCGACGCGAATGGTTTGCTGCGCACCGCGATCCGGTGCGAGGACCCGGTCATTTTCCTGGAGCACAAGCACCTCTACCGCCAGACCTACAACAAGGCGCCCAACCCCGGTCCCAACTTCATGATTCCCTTCGGCAAGGCGAAGGTGGTTCGTGAAGGAACCGATCTCACGGTGGTGACCTACGGCGCCGTCGTGCAGCGGACCCTGGTGGCGGCCAAGGAGCTGGAGGAACGGACCGGGGCGAGTGTGGAAGTCATCGATCTCCGCAGCCTCTCCCCTGTCGACTGGGAGACGGTCTACGCGTCGGTGCGGAAAACCAGCCGTGTCATCGTGGCGTACGAGGATGCGCTGTCGTGGGGGTACGGCGCCGAAATCGCGGCGCGGATCGCCGACGAAACCTTCGCCTGGCTCGACGCGCCGGTGAAGCGGCTGGCGTCGACCGATACCTTCGTCGCCTATGCCCCGGAGCTGGAAGACGTGATCCTGCCGCAGAGCGAGGGCATTCGCGACGCGATGGAGGCGATACTCCGATTCTGACCACGAGGTAACATGCCAGTCCTTCGCCGGAGCGCCGCGGTCCTCGCCGCGGCGCTCGTGCTCACCGCGCCGTTCGCGCTCCCCTCGCAGGGCCGCATCACCACACCACAGGAAGAATTCGGCGCCAATTTCGGCGACGATTACTTCCTGGCCAACTACGGGCAGATCAGCGGCTACTGGCGGAAGCTGGCGCGGGAGTCGAACCGCATCGTCGTCCGGGAAATGGGGAAGACGGCCGAAGGGCGCCCCCACCTGATGGCCATCGTGACGTCTCCGGAAAACCACCGGCAGCTCGCGCACTACCAGGAGATTTCCCGGCGGCTCGCGAATGCCGAGGGGCTCCGCGACGAGGAGGCGCGCGCGCTGGCGAAAGAAGGGAAGGCGGTCGTCTGGATCGATGGCGGCTTGCACGCCACCGAGGTCCTCGGTGCGCAGCAGCTGGGCGAGATGGTGTACCAGATGGTGAGCCGCACCGACGAGGAAACGATGCGCTTCCTCGACGACGTGATCATCCTCTTCGTCCACGCCAACCCCGACGGCAACGACCTCGTCGCCGACTGGTACATGCGCAACCCGGTGCCGGCCGAGCGGACGATGGCCCAGCTGCCGCGCCTCTACCAGAAGTACATCGGGCACGACAACAACCGCGAGTTCTTCACTTCGACGCAGGCCGAGACGAAGAACATCAATCGGGCGCTGTACCGCGACTGGTTTCCCCAGATCCTGTACAATCACCATCAGAGCGGGCCGGCGGGCACGGTGGTCTACTCTCCGCCGCTCCGAGACCCCTACAATTTCAATCTCGACCCGGTGCTCATTCTCGGGCTGCAATCGCTGGGTGCGGCGATGCACACCCGCCTCGCCGTCGAGGGCAAAGGCGGGGCCACCATGCGCTCCGGCGGTCCCTACGACGGCTGGTGGAACGGGGGAATCCGGAATACCGCCACCTTCCACAACACGATCGCGATGCTCACCGAGATGATCGGAAGCCCGACGCCGATGCGCATTCCCTTCGTGGCGCAGCGGCAGATTCCGGGCGGCGATATCGCCATGCCGGTCGCCCCCGGGGAATGGCACTTCCGGCAGTCGGTGGACTACTCCGTGTCGCTCGACCGCGCCGTGCTCGATTACGCCTCACGCATGCGGGAGAATCTGCTCTACAACATCTACGCCATGGGAAAGGCGTCGATCGAGCGGGGCAGCCGGGACACCTGGACGGCGAATCCGCGGCGCATCGCGGATGTCAACGCGGCATTCCCCGCCGCCGCCGGTGGTGGCGGGGCACCCGGCGGCGGACGGAGCGCGAGTGTCGATTCGGCGATCTGGGCCGCACTGCACCGGCCGGAGACTCGCGACCCCCGCGCCTTCATCATCCCGTCCGATCAAGCCGACTTTCCGACCGCCGCGAAGTTCGCGACGGCGCTGCTGGAGACCGGGATTACGGTCCAGCAGGCCGCCAGCGCCTTCACGGTGGCGGGAAAGGAGTATCCGGCGCGGTCGCTGGTGGTGTATGCCGCGCAGGCGTTCCGGCCCCACGTCATGGACATGTTCGAGCCGCAGGCGCATCCGGACGTCTTTCCCTACCCGGGCTCACCGCCGACTCCGCCCTATGATATCGCGGGCTGGACACTCGCCTATCAAATGGGGGTGGCGTTCGACCGCGTCCTCGAGCCCTTCACCGCTCCGCTGGTAAAGCTGCCATACGGACGCCTGGCCCCACCGCCGGGAGGGGTGACGACGGCGGGAGGGAGCAGCTACTTCCTGACCAGCCGGCGGGTGAACAACGCGGTGATCGCGGTGAACCGCCTGCTCGCGGCCAGCGAGCAGGTCTCCATGCTCAGCGCACCGCTCGTGGTGGGCGGAACGACCTGGCCGGCGGGCAGTTTTTGTGTCGCGTCCCGCGGTGCGACCAGGCCACTGCTCGAAAAGGCCGCCGCGGAGCTTGGCGTGAGTTTCGAGGGAGCCGGCGTGGTGCCGCCGGCCAGCCTCACGAAGCTCCGGGAGCCTCGGGTCGGTTTGTGGGACGTCTATGGGGGCTCCATGCCCTCCGGCTGGACCCGCTGGATCCTGGAGCAATTCGAGTTTCCCTTCGAGCGCGTCTTCGCGCCGGCGCTCGATGCGGGCAACCTCAACGCAAAATTCGATGTGCTGGTCTTCGTCACCGGGGCGATTCCCGGCGCGGTGAACGCCGCACGCGGCGGCGGTGGCGGAGCCTCCGATACGCCGCCGGCAAGACTTCCCGCCGAATACCGCGACCAGTTCGGCCGGGTCACCGTGGACAAGACCCTGCCCCGGATCCGGGAGTTCCTCGAGAATGGGGGCACCGTGATCGCGATCGGGAGCTCCGCCACCAACCTGGCGGCCTATCTCAAGCTCCCGGTCGAAAACCACCTCATCGAGAGCGGCACCCCCCTCCCGCGCACCAAATTCTACGCCCCCGGCTCGGTGCTTTTGGCTCGCATCGACATCTCCCACCCGGTCGCGGCGGGGATGGAAGAACACACCGACGTTTTCTTCGACGACAGCCCGGTCTTCAAGCTGGGGCCGGACGCCCGAGCGGCCGGTGTGAAGAGCGTTGCCTGGTACGATAGCAAGCAACCGCTTCGGAGCGGCTGGGCATGGGGACAGAGCTACCTCGAGAATGGCGTCGCTGCTCTGGAAGCTCGGGTGGGGAAGGGCAGGGTCTTGCTCTTCGGGCCGGAGATTCTCCAGCGCGCCCAGCCCCATGGGACGTTCAAGTTTCTCTTCAATGGGATCTACGCCAGTGTGACACAGTAGGGATTGGGAGTTGGGAGCTGGGGATTGGGGACCCTGCGCTTCTCCAACCTCCTTCCCCCAACCCCGCCCCCAACGCCCACCTCCCAATCCCCACCCCCCAGCATTTAGCAACGTTTTAAAGCCATAGAGTGTCTATGGCATAGACAGGCTATGTTCTTGTCCTGGGGACCCTCCGACTCCTGAGGCACACATGCGCGAATGGCTCGCCAGACTGCGCGACTGGCTCCGCCACGACCGGCTCGACCAGGAGCTGACGGAGGAGCTCCGATTCCATCAGGAGCGACTCGAGATGGATGCGACGGCCACCGGGGTCGCCCCGGAGGAAGCGTCCTGGCAGGCCCGGCGCAGGCTGGGCAACCTGACCCAGCTCCGGGAACAGTCCCGCGACCGCTGGTCCTGGCCCTGGCTCGACAATGTCCTTCAGGACATCCGCTACGCCTTCCGCGGTCTCCGGCGGTCGCCCGGCTTCACCGCGACGGTCGTCCTGACCCTCGGCCTCGGCATCGGCGCCAACGCCGCGATGTTCGGGGTGATCGACCGGCTGATGTTCCGGCCGTTTCCTTACCTCCAAGATGCCGGGACGGTGCACCGGGTCTATCTCCAGTCAACCTATCGCGGCCGCATCGGGACCCGGTTCACGTTTCCCTATACCAGGTATCGCGACCTCGTGCGCGAGGCCAGCGCCTTCTCAATGCACGCTGGGGTCACCCAGCGTTCCCTCGCCGTCGGGACCGGTGCGGTCGCCAGAGAGCGACCGGTCGCTGGGGTCAGTGCCTCCTTCTTCGAGTTCTTCGATGTCCGCCCGGAGCTGGGCCGGTTCTTCGGTGCCGCCGAGGATGTGATACCACGTGGAGCTGCGGTGGTGGTGCTCGGCTACGGATTCTGGAAATCCGAGCTGGGCGGAAGGCCGGTGGTCGGCGAGATCCTCAAGATCGGCCCCGTGGATCACACCATCATCGGGGTGGCGCCGGACGGCTTCGTGGGGATCGCGGAAGCCGATCCTCCGGCGGTGTTCATCCCGATCACGTCGTTTCCGTACGCCGCGGGTGAAAACAAGACCGGCGACTACTACACCAACTACAACTGGGACTGGACCACCGTCGTCGTCCGCCGGAAGCCGGGCGTCACCCTGGCGGTCGCTTCCGCCGACCTGAGCAGGGGATATGTACTCAGCAGAAATGCCGCCCGAGCCGTCAATCCGGCCGTGCTGCCCGATTCGCTCGCCCGCCCGCGGGCCATTGCCGGTGCGCTGAAGACGGCGGCCGGGCCGGATGCCGGGCTGGAATCCCGAACCCTGTTGTGGGTGACAGGGGTAGCGGCCATCGTCCTGCTGATCGCGTGCGCGAACGTAACCAACCTCATGCTTGCCCGAGTGCTTCACCGCCGGCGGGAGATCGCCGTGCGGCTTGCCCTGGGGGTGAGCAGACGGCGCCTGGTGGCGCAGTTTTTCTCGGAGAGTCTGCTGCTGGCAATGCTGGGCTGTGTGGTGGGTGTCGCGATCGCCCAGTGGGGCGGCCTGGCACTGCGGCGACTGGTGCTTCCAGCCGCGATGTCGCTCAATATCGCGACCGACTGGCGATCCCTCGCGGCAGCTGCGGCCTTCGCGCTGGTTACCGGCGTGGTGACCGCGATCGGTCCCGCCCTGCTCGCGTTGCGGGGCGACCTCGCGACCACCCTCAAGGCCGGCGCACGGGAGGGAACCCACCAGCGCTCCGGCATGCGGTCGGCCTTACTGATCCTGCAGGGGGCCCTCTCCGTTGTGCTGCTGGTTGGCGCCGGCCTCTTCGTCCGCAGCCTGGACCAGGTCCGTACCTTGCACCTCGGCTATGACCCCGCTCCGGTGCTGATGGTTTCGTCCGACCTCCGCGGCCTGTCGCTGGACAGCACCGCCCGTGCAGTCCTCCGTCGCAGGCTCCTTGCTGCCGCGAGGGCGATCCCGGGAGTGGAAGCCGCCGCGCGCGTCAACAGCCGGCCATTCGGAACCAATACGGCCAGGCTCGTCGTGCCGGGTGTGGACTCGTTGGAGCGAATCGGTCGTTTCAATTTTCAGGTTGCCGATGCCGATTATTTCAGGATGATGGGCACCCGGATCATCAGAGGCCGGCCGTTCACCGCGCAGGACGGTGAGGCCGCTCCGAAGGTTGCCCTGGTGAGCGAGAGCATGGCACAGACACTCTGGCCGGGGCAGGACCCGCTCGGTCGATGCATCCAGGTCTCCTTTACGGCCGGTCCGGCTCCGTCCTGCCGCACGGTCATCGGCGTCGCCGAGGATGCGAGGCAGCAGAGCATCACGGATGAGCAGCGATTCATGTACTACCTACCGCTGGATCAGGTGGACCCCTCGTGGGGGAGCCAGCTCTTTCTGCGGATCGCGAGTGGGAAGGCGCTCGCCGCATCGGAACGGGTGCGTCTCGCCCTGAACGCGGTGATGCCCGGGGAGGGCTACGTTGTCGTCGAGCCACTCGAAGAGCTGGTGGATCGCCAGCGTCGCTCCTGGCAGGTTGGAGCAACCATGTTTGTCGCCTTCGGGGTGCTGGCGCTGCTCGTGGCGGCGGTGGGACTCTACGGGGTTATCGCCTACAACGTGGCGCAACGGATGCACGAGCTCGGCGTTCGCATTGCCCTCGGCGCTCAGTCGGTGGACGTGGTGCGGCTCGTGGTCGGTCAGGGGACCCGCTTTGCGCTTGCCGGTGTAATCGCCGGGTTAGGCCTTGCGCTTCTTGCGGCTCCCTGGATTCAGCCGCTCCTCTTCCAGCAGTCGGCACGGGATCCCGCGATCTATGCTGCCGTCGCGGGCCTGCTGCTGCTGGTGGCGGCTGTCGCAAGCGCGGTGCCCGCTCGCCGCGCGACTCGCGCCGATCCGAACGCGGCGCTGCGCAGTGATTAGATGGACAGCCTGCAGACCATAAGCTCGGTGCTGGTGCTCTCCCGTTTGACTCGAACCAGCGCCCGTTCCAGGTGGTAGAGCGCGGCGCCGAGCGCCCAGCCGACTGGCTCTCCCAGCGTGGCAGGCGCCACCATCGCCGTCCAGGCCCAGCGGGCCAGCTTCGAGGTGGTGTCCGCCGGATAGTTCATCAACACGAACATTGGCACTCGGCCGATGACCTCGAACCCGGCCGCCTTGACTGCGCGGGTGCTTTCCTCCAGCGACCGGCTCACCTGGTGCGTCACCCTTTCGGTCGGGTGCCGCAGAAAATTGTCGGACCAGAGAAACCAGCCGCGCGGTTTGAGCAGCGCCGCGATGTTGTGAAATGCACGGGCGTATGCGGCATCGTCCACGATATGGAAGAGGACGTCGAACGCCGACACGGCATCGAAGGAGCCCGGGGCGAGCGGCACCGTGCCGATCGGCCCACCAATGTCGGCCTGGACGAAACGGGCATGCGGAAAGCTCCGCGTCAGCTCCTCCACCGCGACCTCGGTCAGATCCAGCCCCGTCACCTCCGCCCCCATCCCGAGCCAGCGGTCCACGTAGAAACCCGTTCCCGCTCCCACATCCAGAACGTGCCACCCTCTTCGCTCTTCGCGCTTCGCAACTCGCTCGACGATGCGATCAAACACCTCTCCACGAACCCGATACATCCACTCGTTATATCGCCGGCCCAGACGCAAATAGCCCACCCCCGCGAGCGAGCAGTGCTCTCGGAGCCGGGATTCCCAATAGCCTCGATTGTCGAACGGGGAGCCGGGTCCGGTCACCCCATCGCCTCGCGAATCTCGCTCGCCGCGGCGGTGAGATTCTCGACGTCGCGGGAGATGGCGCGGGCCTGCTGCGTGGCACTGGTCACATCGTTGAGCGCGCCGATGCCGCCGGTACGCAGCTTGATGAGGTCGAGTCGCAGATTTCGCATCGCGAGTTCGCTCGATTCGAATCGTTGCACGAACGCGTCGCGCCGGGCGGCGAGGTCGGTGGCCGTCTTGACCTGTCGCTCCAGAATACTGATCTGGCGGTTCCGCTCCTCGCTGTCGGGCCGGAGCGCCAGGGCATCCAATTGCATCCGGATACGCTCGTGACTCGTGGCGCCGAAGCTCTGATCCATCTCGTTGAGTGTCCGCGCGAGATCGGAGGCGCGTTCGTAGAGCGCATCGGCGGTCTCGGTCACTTCGGGCAGCTGCTTTCGGTCGGCATCGGGAAGCTGCTGCATCATCCGGAGGATGTTCTTCCGGTCGTCGTGCACATGATTCATCCGGTCGAAGTAGGTCCCGTATTCCGAGGCCTTGGGCGGAGCGATCATCCTGGCGCGCCCCTTCCCGCCCTTGCCCGCAGGAAGTCCCACGGCATCGGCCGCCGGCGGCGGGTTGAGCACATCGCGCCAGCTGTACCCGGCCTGCCAGAGCTGCGAGTAGCTCTTGAGCAGCGGAAAGCCGAAACCCGCCGCCACGAAGAGAAACCACGGTCCATCGGTGATGCCGGTCGCGAGATTGAGCAGGAAGCAGCCGCCGGTCGCAGCCGCCCATTTTGCGAACTGGCCGCGGACCTTTTGCACCAGCGGCGGTTCACCGGTGTCGTGGACCGGCAGATCGGCGCCCTCGCCGGTCCGGATCCATTCGCCCCGCTCGTTCCGGACGTACTGCCCTCCCGCCAGTCCGCTTCCTTTTCGTCCGGAACCGGCTAGGGGACGGGGACTCCGGGGCGCCAGCGGTCCGCCGGGAGCGTGCGACCCGCGCGGACGGTCCAGGGGCGACTGCGGCCTCGGCCGGGTTCCGGTCGTGCTTTTCCTCGGAGCGGCCTTCACCTGGGTCTGCGTCGGCCGATACCCTGACACCGTCCGGCTTTCCAGCGATCGGCGGAGCGCGTCGGCCGTCGGCCAGCGGTTTTCCGGGTCTTTCTCGAGGCAACGCGCGATGGCGAGCGAAAGATCTTCCGGAATCCCGTCCATCGTTTCGTGCAGGATCGGGGCGGGTTCGGTGATCTGCTTCATCAGAATCCCGGCCACCGTCGGCGCATTGAAGGGCAGCAGCCCGCTGGTCATCTGGTACGCCACGACGCCGAGGGAATAGAGATCGGACCGCCCGTCGATTTCACGCTCGCCGGCGGCCTGCTCGGGGCTCATGTACTGGGGCGTCCCGATCGCGATGCCGACGCCGGTCAGGGTGGCGCCCGACACCTGGGAGACCGCCTTCGCGATGCCGAAGTCGGTTACCATTACCCGGCCCCGGGTGCCCTCGAGCAGAATGTTGTCGGGCTTGATGTCCCGGTGGATGACGGAAAAAGCGTGCGCGGCCGAGAGCGCATCCGCCGTTTCCTTCATGATCCGGCGGACTTCGTCGGGTGGAAGCTTGCCGCGTCGCTTGAGGCGGCCGCCCAGCGACTCGCCTTCGACCAGCCCCATGATGAAGTAGACTACGCCGGAGCCCTCGCCGACGTCATGAATCGGGACGATGTGGGGGTGGGAGAGTCGCGCCGCCGTCTGCGCCTCGCGGGTAAAGCGCTCGCGAATTTCCCTCTGGAAGGCGAGCTCGGGAGGAAGGACCTTGACCGCCACACGCCGGTGGAGTCGTTCATCACGGGCCCGATAGACGACACCCATACCACCGCGGCCGATTTCGCCTTCGATGGTATACTCGTTGCCCAGCGCCTCTTTGAGGCGATGGGCGAGTGGTCGCTCTTCGAAGTCGGTAGGACCGGTCATCCGACCATGGATAATTGATTCCCGCCTCAGAAACGACGTTCGTACAACAGCTTACCAATTTGCTGGATTATCGCCGCCGGGGCAACCTGGAACCCGGGCCGGCTTCTCTTACGGAGCGGCGACCGAGAAGAGTTTCAAATACTGAAACGTCGGCATTCCCGCTCTGCCAACTCGGCTCGCCGGGCCGTTTTGGCATGGTGGGTATCCACGTCCCCACCGCTCACCGCTGACCGCTCACCGACGTAAGTCTATTCTTGTCCGACCGATACGTCCCCTACATGCACGGCGGCGACGTGTGGCATACGCGATGCACTTCCTGGTCCGAACGCCTGTTCCCGGCCGGGTCATCGTGTCTCGAGCCGGGTGACGGGATGAAATGAGGTTCCAAAATGAGTGAACGACTGACGCTTCCGGTGCTGCCCCTCCGTGACGTGGTGCTCTTTCCGGGCGTCACGACCTCCATCGGTGCGGGGCGCCCGGGAACAGTCCGCGCCATCGAAGCGGCTCTCGCCACCCCGGACCATCTCGTCTTTGCCGTGTGCCAGCGCGAGAACACCGAAGCAGTGTCATCCGAAGGCCTGTACATGATCGGCACCATCGCCAAGGTCGGCCAGCTGCAGCGCGGTCTGGCCGGAATGCAGCTGCTGCTCCACGGCGAGCGGCGCGGCATCGTCATGCACGTGGCGGAAAAAAATGGCTACCTCGAGGCGATCGTGCGTGACGCCGAGGAGATGCCACCGCTCAACACCGAAGACGCGGCCTTCGTGGGGCTCTACCGCGAAGTCCGGCAACGGGCCGCGGAGCTCGGTCAAAAATCGGGATTACCGGAGGAAGTCGTCCAGCAGGTGCTGAACGGCGTCAACGATCCGGGCCGCTTCGCGGACCTGGTGGCCGGCTACATCGATATCGGCCACCAGCAACGGCAGGCGCTGCTGGAGACGCTGTCCGTCGAGGAGCGGCTGCGTCGGGTCCTGGTGCACGTCCAGCGCCAGATTTCGGTGCTCGAGGCCCAGGAGGACATCAAATCACAGGTCCAGGAGGAGCTGGGAGAACGGCAGCGGGAAATGTTCCTCCGCGAGCAGATGAAGCAGATCCGCAAGGAGCTCGGCGAGGAGGACGACGGCGACGAGCTCGATGAGCTTCGCGAAAAGCTCGAGGGTTTGGCGCTTCCCGCCGAGGCGCGGAAGGAAGTCGACCGCGAGCTTGCCCGGCTCGCCCGGATCGGACGGGAGTCGATGGAGACCCAGGTCGTCCGCAACTACCTCGAGACGATCGCCGAGCTGCCCTGGAACGTGCGCAGCGACGAGCACCTCGAGCTCAAGGAGGCGGCGGCGATTCTCGAGGCGGATCACTATGCGCTGGGAGACGTGAAGGACCGGATTCTCGAGTTCCTCGCGGTGCGGCAGCTAAAGCAGGAAGCTCGACGGCTGGACGGCGAGACGGCTGTGGAAAAGCCTTCCACCGAATCACCTTCTGCCAACCCGGCCGTCCAGCCGTCCAGTGACCAGCCGTCCGGTGAACCAGCCGTCCAGCCGTCCAAAGAAGATGCCAAGTCCGCCCGGGGGCCCATCCTCCTCTTCGTCGGTCCTCCCGGAGTCGGCAAGACCAGTGTGGCCAAGTCGATCGCCCGCGCCATGGACCGCAAGTACGTGCGGATCTCCCTGGGCGGCACGCGTGACGAGGCCGACATCCGGGGACATCGGCGGACCTATGTCGGCGCCATGCCGGGCCGGATCGTCCAGGGCATGAAGCAGGCGGGCACCAAGAACCCGGTGTTCCTGCTCGACGAGGTCGACAAGCTCGGGGTCTCCTTCCAGGGCGATCCCGCGGCGGCGCTGCTCGAAGTGCTCGATCCGGCGCAGAACGACAGCTTTACCGATCACTATCTCGGGGTGCCGTTCGACTTGAGCGAGGTGCTCTTCATCGCGACCGCGAATTTCATCCAGAACATCCCGGGGCCGTTGCTCGACCGGATGGAGGTCGTGGAATTCTCGGGGTACGTCGAAGAGGAAAAGCTCGAGATCGCCCGCCGCTACCTCATCCCGAGACAGCTGGAGGAAAACGGACTCACCGGGCGGAAGGTGACGTTCGACGACGCTTCGCTCCGGGAGATCATCGGCGGGTACACCCGCGAGTCGGGGGTTCGGCAGCTCGAGCGTGAGATCGGCAAGGTGTCGCGGAAGCTGGCGCGCCAGATCGCCGACCAGAGCTCGCCGGAGGTCGAAGTCAAGGAAGGGATGATCGACGACCTGCTCGGCCGGCCGAAGGTTCACCCCGAAAAGGCCGCCGGCGACGACGCGATCGGCGTTGCGACCGGGATGTACTACACGCCGGTCGGCGGCGATATCATGTTCGTCGAAGCGTCGACGATGCCGGGCAAGGGCGAGCTGATCCTCACCGGCCAGCTCGGCGATGTGATGAAAGAGAGTGCGCGGGCGGCCTGGACCTATGCACGCTCCCACGCCGCGGCGCTCCGCATCCCGGACGAAATGTTCAGCCGCGACATTCACATCCATGTGCCCGCGGGCGCCATTCCGAAGGATGGACCCTCCGCCGGTGTGACCATGGCGACGGCACTCATCTCCGCGCTTTCGGGGCGGCCGGCACGGCACGACATCGCCATGACCGGCGAAATCACCCTGCGCGGCCGCGTCATGCCGATCGGCGGGCTCAAGGAAAAGATCCTCGGCGCGGTCCGGGCCGGGATCACGAGGATCGTCATTCCGAAGGAGAATGAGCCCGACCTTGAGGATCTCCCCGGGGCGATCAAGGCGCGGGTCGAAGCGTTTCCGGTCCAGGAGCTCGGCGAAGTGCTCGCCCTCACCCTGCGCGGTGCTTCCTTCCGCGAAGGACGACTGCTCTTCGGAAACGAGAGCCCCCGCGACGTGCAGCCGCTGTCGTCGGTGTTCCAGCATTGAAAATGACACGCGCCGGCCGGGGAGTCGTGAGTAGATTTCGGCTCCTCGACCGGAGCATTCCGTTGCTGCGTGCCGCTGCCGTTCTCGTAGTCCTGGTTCCCCTCGCCGGCTTCGCGTCCGGAACGGGCGAGCCCCGCGTCGTCGCGGCGGTCGCGCCCGATACCATTTATTCACTCGCGGTCGATTCGGCCAGGTATCCCCACGAATCCTATGTCTTCCTGCTGGATGACGGTGTGGTGCGGTACGAAGCCGATGGCCGGGGGAGCCGTACCTATCGGCAGGTCGTCCAGGTCCTCAAGGAGGACGCGGTGGACCGGTGGGCGGAATTCCAGTTCGGCTTTGCGCCCGGCCATGAGCGGCTGACCGTCAACTGGGTCCGGGTGGTGACTCCCGATGGGAGGGTGATCAGCGACAAGCCGGGCATCTCACAGGATGCCGACGTGCCCGCCCCGATGGGAGATCCCTCGTACGTGGAACGGAAAGTCCGGCGGATGTCGATGCCCAACGTTCGCCCCGGCACGCTGGTCGATTACAGCTACACGATCGAAGAGCTGAAACCCTTCCGCACCGGCGATTTCTACACCGGGTGGCGGGTGAACCCGGGTGTCCTGGTGCGGCGCTCCCGGCTGATGCTCGAGACGCCCGTGTCGCTGCACCCGCGGATCAAGACCAGCAATCTCGACTTCGAGCCGGTGACGGTCGAAGCGAACGGGCGGCGCACCACCACCTGGGCCACCCGGGACGTCCCCAAGATCGAGCCGGAGCCGTTCGCCGCCGATTCGAACTCGGTCGACATGAAGATCGACATCGGGAGCCGCTCCACCTGGCAGGATGTCGGCGCGTGGTACGCCGGCCTCGCGCGCGACCGCTACGCCATGACGCCGGCGCTCGAGCAGAAGCTGGCCAGCGTGGTGGCGGGGGCTCGCTCGCTGGAGGATTCGCTCAAGGCGGTGCACCGCTATGTCTCGCGGGACGTGCGCTACGTGGCGATCTCGCTCGGCATGGGGGGCTATCAGCCGCGCTCGCCCTCGGATGTCCTCGCCACCGGGTACGGCGACTGTAAGGACAAGGCCACCCTATTCATCACCCTCGCCGCGCGTCTCGGCGTCACCGCCAATCCCGTGCTCCTCGCCGCGGGTGGCGACGTGGAGCGGGACCTGCCGACCATTTCCCAGTTCAATCACGCCATCGCCGTGGTCGAACGGCCGTCGGGCCGGCTGTTCGTGGATTTGACCGCGGGCGACGTGCCCTGGGGCGGCCTTCCCGTCGCCGATCAGAATCAGTTCGTGCTGGTGGTGCACCCCGACGGACACACCGAGGAAGTCACCACACCCGAGCTGGATGCGACCGGGGCCACCAATGACCTCACCATCACGTCGGTGCTCGACACCGCGGGCTTCGCGACTTCCCGGGCGGAGATGTCGGTCGGCGGCGCGTTCGGCAACGCGCTGCGCGACATGTTCGCCCGTTCGTTCGATTCCACCCAGCGCGCGGTGTTTCTCCGGGAAGCCGCGAGCGGGATCTACCCCGAGTCGGAAGGGGAAGACCTTCGGACCACCGACGAGCTGGAGCGGGGCGGCACATTCAAAGTGAATTTCGTCGCCCGGAACGGGAGGGCGGCGCAGCTCGCCGGCCCGGTGGCGATCCTGTCGATGCCGTTTCTCCGGCAGCAACGCGACGTAAAGCCGCTGGTGACCGAGCTGAAGGCCCGCACTCCGCGCAGATACCCGATCGATGCCGGTCAGGTCGGATCGAAGGGCGTGGGGACCGTGATCTTCCGGATGGAGCTGCCGACCGGATGGAGAGCGCAGCTGCCGAAGGACGTCGCGCTCTCGAGTCCCTTCGGTGAGCTGGGAATCGAATACTCGCAGGAGGGAAGAACCTTCTCCATGAAAATGCGGCGGGCGGGGAAGAAGGGCATCCTGCCGCCGGATAGCATCCCGGTGCTCATCGCCTGGCTCGAGCAGGTGGCGCAGGCGGAGAGAGAGTCGGGCGCGATTGTGATTCAGCGGTAGGCGGAATGGCGCTATGGCGCTATGGCGCAAGGTTGTTCTTTGCGCCTTTGCGCCTTTGCGCCGATCTCAGCCACTCAACATCACGCGATCTCTCCCCCGCTCCTTCGCATGCCGGAGCGCCCGCTCCGCGGCGAGCAGCAGTTCCAGCATCCCCACCGCGTGATCGGGGTATCCGGCCACACCGCCCGAGAGCCTGACCGGCATCGGCACGCCGTCGATCACCGGAGGATTGAGAATCACCGCCGAGCGAATCTGCTCGGCGATCACCGCGGCATCCCCCGGTCCGCAGTGGCGGAAGAGGATGCCGAACTCCTCCCCTCCCATCCGCACCGCGATGTCGCTCGCCCGGACTCGTTCGCGAATCACTCTGGCGACATGAGCCAGGACCTGGTCACCAGTCTGATGGCCGAGGTGCTCGTTGACCCGGCGGAAGTGATCGACGTCCAGCAGCAGGAATGAAATCCGCTCGCCTTCGCGCCGCGCATACGCCAGCACCGAATCCAGCTCGTCGAGGAGGGTGCCGACGGTCAGAAAACCGGAGAGCGGGTCGCGGCGGATCGCCTCGTCGAGCCGCCGGGCGCGCGCGGCGCGATGGAGAACGCCGGCCACCACCCGGTGCTGCGACAGCGGCCGGTACATCAGATCGTCCACCCCCGCTTCCAGCGCCTGGTCCCGGTCCCGGTCGCTCGCCTCGGAGGCGAGCGCGACCACCGGCGTCAGCGAGAGCCGGGGATTTCTTCGGATCAGCCGCACCAGGCCGGGTCCGCGTCCGTCGGGAAGATTCCAGTCGAGGACCACCAGGTCGGGCAGCTCGCGCCGGAGCGCCTCTTCCGCGGCACGCGCCGAGGTCACCGAGTGGATGCGAAGCCCCGCCCCCTCGAGCCAGGTCGTGAGCGGCGAGAGGGCCTCCTCCTCGCTCACCACCAGCAGCACGGACGCCGGCGATGCCGCGGCGCGGGCGGTGGCGCGGGCCCAGCGCGACACTTCCGCGTCGGCTCGCGCCGGGCCGACGATCAGGTCGAGTCGTGAGTACGGCTCGGCGAGGAGATCGATGCTCCGGTCATCGGCCACCAGCGCCACGGCGACCCGGCGCTCGAATATGCCGCCGGCCCATCGGGAGACCGCTTCGGCGGGATTCTCTTCCGGCCCGGGCAGGATGATGATGAGGTCGGGCCGTTCGGAGGCCGGAACCGACGCGGGATCGGTCGCGAGTGGCACATTGGTGACGGCGTACTGTGCGTCGCGCAGCGCGAAGGTCAGCCGGGCCGCCAGATCGGTGGCGCCTCCCACCAGATGGGCGCGCCACCCGAAGGGGGGTTGCTTCTGGGGAGAGGTCGGAAGCCCGAGCTCCCTGGCGGCCAGATCGAACGCCGAGGCGATTCTCCCGATCACCCCGCCCAGCAGGGCGAACCCTGCATCGTCGGGTTCGGGATGCTCCGTCATCCACTGCTCGGCTTCCCGGCCGGCGTCGCTGATGGAGGGAAATCCGTAGCTGCCACCGGACCCGGCCAGGCGGTGAAAGCGCCCTTTCAGTGAGCTCACGGCATCGGGCTCACCCGAACGCACCGCCGCCAGATCCTTCCGCAGCTCGCCGAGACGCGCGGGGGCCTCCGCCAGATACTCCCGGCGGAGCTCCTGGAAAAACTCCCCCATGTCTTCGGTCACGCGATACTCCGAAGTCTCCCGATCGCGAGCGTCGCGGCGGCAACGAGTGTGGGAGCGGTGCCCCAGTGTCCGCTGACCCGTTCGCCTTCGCGGGATGCGAGCAGGGCACTCCGGCCGTCGACGACGAGGAGGAAGGGCTGACCCGGCCATTCCGGACTCGGCTCCGCGATGGTCACCGTCGCGAAGGGCAGGTCCACTGGTCCGGTGGCGGAGAGCGACAACAGGACGCCGCTCCCACCCGCTTTGCGGAGCGAAGGAACCAGGGGTGGGAAGGCGTCAGGCGGAGCGTGCAGCAGAATCTGGCCGGTGGCGCGCGCGGCCTCTCGCGACGCGATCTGGATCGCGCCACGAGCCGAAGTGAGCTCGACCAGCGTCAACGTCTCCGGAACCGAAATCTGCTCGAGGCTTCTGCTCACCTCATCCAGGGCCTGACCCTGCCGGTCGAGAATCAGGGCCAGCAGTGCCGCCGGTGGCTCGGGGCGATAGCGCTTTGGACGCCCCTCTTCCACCCGCGCCACGCCCTTCTGCACCAGCCCTTCGAGCGCTCCGTACGCGTTGGCCCGGGCCAGCCCCGCGGCGCGCGCCACGGCGTATCCCGTTCCCGGTCCCCCGCGAAGGAGAACCTCGTAGATCAGGCTCTCGGTCGGTGTGAAGCCGAACGTGGTGAGGTCGAGCGTGGACACTAGCGATACTCCAGCGGCCACCCGAGCAGCCTCGCGACGAGTGCAAGCCGGAAGGTCACGTCCACCACGCGCGAGTCGGGGCTCTTCGACTCGGCATGAAGCGGATATGCGTGACACACCACCTTGTGCGTGGTTTTCGGAGCCGCCTTGAGGGCCTTGGGACGCCAGACCCCCTGGTCATCGCATTCGGACATCAGCCGGGCGAGCACCTTCGTCGCCACCGGATTGGTGTGGAGCGCGCTGATCCGAGCCAGCAGCTCGATGAAATGCAGCGCAAGCGGAATATCCTTGGCGTTCCCCTTCGCGTCCGCGACGATGGGGTCGCCGAGCAGCAGCAGCTCGGGCTTGAGCACCCGCTTTCCGATTTGCCACACGAACGCCTTCTTCGACATCGGTGTTCCGAGATACTGCCCCAGCCGCTCGGTGAAGCCCGCGCGCTCCCGCTGGAGGTTCGGCATCGCCGCGATCATCGCCACCGAATACCAGGTCGGCGGATGTGCCTCCGGATTCAGAATGGTCTTCGCGCCCGACCGGACGTACGGCTTCTCGGCGAGCGGGCTCCGCAGAAATGCCGATACCGAAGTCGCGATCTTGTGAGCGGCACCCCGCACTCGCGGGTCCTCGATGTACCCGGCCTCGGCCAGCGCCGCCGTCGCCGCCTCCCGCATATGCTCCCGCGCCCACTCCATCGCCGCCGGGGAATCCTTGGAGAGCTTGGCGAATTCGAACTGGAGGAACGGATCGTCGTCCCGGGACAGCAGCCGGAAGAGCACGCGGTCGGCCAGCTTGTACGACCTGGCCGACCGTGGAGCGCCCAGCTGGAGGAGCCGCCGGTATTGTGGTATGGTGCCGACGTCCTTGATCCCGTCCTTCGCGGATGGGGCCAGACTCAGAAGGTTGCCCCCCCAGACTCCGGTGTCCTTCTGCTTCTTGATGACCGCCTGCACCTGTTTCGACTGCAGGACGGCCTCTTCGTCGGCGGTGATCCCCTCGGGAGGGACGGTTCCGGGGTAGGCGAGTTCGCGATGGGTTCGGAGACGGATCGATTCGCTACCGTGTTCCAGGAGCCAGGTGACGGGAACACGATGGAAAGTGGGGAGGTCCAGAAGTACCCCCGGGTAACGGGTTTAGGCCCTGCGGAGCGCGCCCAAGATAGTAGTATTTACTCCTACGATCTAGCCCCTTCAGGCTGGATGGCATGCCGGATCCCGGAAGAAGCTCCGAATGATCGCCAACACCGTGTCGGGCACCTCGGCCTGAGGGCGATGAAATGCGGTCGCCAGCGGGGCGAAATGGACACAGGGGATCAACCGGGAGATCGTATCGGCCGCCGCGAAGGGAATCACCGGGTCGTTGCCTCCCCAGATCAGCAGGGTCGGCTGGGTAATCTCGTGAAAGCGATCCCGCAGTCCCACGAAATCGAACTCCTGGAGAACCCGCGCCGCGGCCCGCTCGTACGCCGGGTCACCGGTCAGGTCGTAATTGGCCACCGAATCGGGCTCACCCAGCCATCCCGGATCGTGAATCGGCGTGATGAAGGAGCGGAGACCGAGGTACCGGCCGACCGTCGCCGCCTTTCGTGGGTACATCGTGTCGATGATCCAGCCGAGTCCGATGCGGTAACCCGCGGGCGCGATGAGGATCAGGAGCTTGACCCGGTCGGGCCGGGCAAGTGCGAGCGAGGCCGCCAGCTCGCCACCCATCGAGTGGCCCATGACGACCAGGGTTCCGGTCGCATACTCATCGATGAAGCGGGAGAGCCGCTCCGTCATCGCGGGCAGGGAATAGAGTGTGTCGGGTTTGGCGCTGCCGCCAAACCCCGGAAGATCGAACGCGATGACGCGTGCGCCCGCCGCGAGTGGATCGAACACTGCCCGCCACGTCGTGAGCGACTCGCCGAATCCATGGATCAGGAGGATGGTGGTGTCTCCGGCGCCGGCGCGCACGGTCCGCACCAGGCTCCCGCCGGCGTCGAGCCACTCGGCCTCGTGAGGAGGCTCCGGCCGGGGACGATCGAGCATGATCCACAGGGTGACGACGAGTGGGAGGACGATCCACCAGCTGGAAAAGCGAACCTTCAGTAGACCGGGCATCGCACCAGGAGAATCGTCCCGGCACGGGACGATCCGCGCTCGCTGGTCAGCACCAGCCGGTCTCCCGCCCACCAATCCACCGCTTCGCCCTGGCGCTGAAGGCCGGTGAGGTCGCACACCGGGCGCGTGGAATCGAGACTCAGATGTCCGTCCGCCGCCCGGGTAAAGAACCAGAGCTCCCGGTAGGTCCGGACCACGACGAGATGCCCGTCGGGAGAGATGGCGGCATCGGTAACGGCCCGTCCGAGACGGAGGTTCGGCGCGATAGGGAGGCTGTCGATCCGCACGGCTTTCGTCACCGAGCGCTTCGCCCATCCGGAGGCCGGAACCCGGAACGTCAGTATGCCGCCACGACGCCCCTTGGTCACCAGGATGACACTTGCGTCGGGCTCCACGTAAAGCGCTTCCACATCGTGAGGCTGGTCGGGATACTCGACCGTGATCGACGCCGGGGCGCCCGCGACCCCATCGCCCGGGGGAGAGGTCGGGCCCGGTTCGGAGACGCGGTAGAGGGTGACCGACGCGCGGCGCTCGCTGTTATCGCCGGTGTCGCCGATATAGAGGCATTCGCGCGTGTCGCAGGGACCCCGGCCGAGGGCCTCCCAGTCGACGTTGTTCGCACCGGGAATGGCAAAGGCTCCGAGCCGTGCGCCGGAGCTGTCGGACAGGAAGAGGACGGGATCGCCGCCGGAATCGTTCATCGTCCAGAGGAGTCCGGGATGCTTCCTGCTCGCGATAACGCCCGAACTCTCGTCGATCCGGCGATCCTGAAAAGGCCACGGCGCGCCGGCGCTCACCTGGGTGAGGGGCGACGGAGATTGCAGGAGAAACGGGAGGAGCGCGATGAGTATTGCGGCGGCCCCGTTCATAGTCCGAACACCAGGAGGACTCCTCCAGGAGGGGTGATGCTCGCGAGGTCGGCGAAGCCGCCATTGCCGATCCCCGACACCACGGCGATGAATTCCTTCCCGTCGGGACCGCTGAAGGCGATGGGATTGCCCACGATGCCGGACGGCGTCTTGAACTTCCAAAGTTCACGTCCGGAGCGCTGATCCACGGCCTTGAGCCATCCGTCGAGAGTCCCGTAAAAAACCAGGCCTCCGGCGGTCGCCAGCGAGCCTCCGGTCACGGCGAGCGGTTCCCGGTTTTCCCACGAGATCGTGCCGGTGCTCGCGTCCCAGGCAATGAACCGGCCGCGATTTCCTCCCGGCCCCGGCGCCATCCGGACCTGCACCCCGCCATAGGGCTTGCCTGGCACGAAAGCGACCGGCTGGGTCGTCATCGTCATGCACAGATTGTTGAGCGGGACGAAGAACAACCCGCTCACCGGCGAGTATGCCGCCGGCTGGAGCGACTTGGTCCCGAGGCTGGATGGGCAAATCGTGGGGCCCGACGCGACCGCCGGTCCACGGGGACGGGTGGGCGTAGCAGAGGTGGCCGGCGCGGCGAACGCAGAGTCGCGCAACGGAGTCCCGCTCGTCTGGTCCACGGCTCGCGCCCAGTTGGCCGGTCCGTACTTTTCGGCGAGGATAATTCTTCCCGTCATCCGGTCGATCGTGTAGGCGAATCCATTGCGGTCGAAGTGCACGATCGCCTTGACCGCCCCGCCCCGGACGGTGAGATCCGCGAGGATGCTCTCATTCGCGCCGCCGTAGCTCCATTCGTCGTGCGGTGTGATCTGGAGCGCCCAGCGAATCCGCCCGGTCACGACATCCCTCGCAATGAGGCTCGAGGTCCACTTGTTGTCTCCCGGACGCAGCGCGGGGTTGCCGGGCGCCGCCTGATCGGTGCCGTAGAAGACGAGGTTGGCGACCGGGTCGAGTGAGAGCCAGCCGGAGGTCGTGCCTCCACCCTGGCGCCAGGTGTCGCCGGTCCAGGTCGAGACACCGAGGTCCCGGCCCTGATGGGAGGTGTAGACGGAATTGGCGGGCCCTTCGAGGAGTATCTCGGTGTCGGGACCGGTGCTGTAGCCTCGCCAGACGAGCCGTCCGGTGAGCGCGTCGTAGGCGCTGAGATGTCCGCGCACACCGTACTCCGCGCCGGAAATCCCCACGATCACGAGATTCCCCGCAACGAGGGGCGCCCCGGAGAGCGTCGCTCCGGTGCGGGGATCGGCATTTCGCACCCGCCAGATTTCCCGGCCGGTGGCGGCGTCGATCGCGGCGAGCTCTCCGCTCAGGAGCGGAGCGAAGATCTTCCCGCTGGCGTGGTAGGCGAGGCCGCGATTCCCGGCGTCACAGCATCCGGTCGGAAGCAGGCCGGGGCGCGTCGCGCCCGGGGCCGGGTACTTCCACGCCACCGGTGCACCCGGCCTTGAGAGGTCGAGCGCGTAGACCGTGTTGGGATACGGAGTCTGGAGGTACAGCATGGAACCGACGACGAGAGGATTTCCTTCGTGAGCTCCCAGCACCCCGGTGGAAAAACTCCATACCGGATGGAGCGAGGCGACGTTCTCCGTGGTGATCTGGTCGAGCGGACTGTACCGGCTGAGTCCGCCGTCCCTCCCTGGAGCCGGCCACTCGCCTGGTGGCGGCCCGCCGGCAAGCGGCCCCGGCCTGCTGCGCTGGGCAGCCACCGCGGAAGCCGTCACCGCGAGGGCGCAAACCGCGGCGGGAGCCATTGCGAGGGCGCCGATCGCCCGAATCAATCTCACTGGCTGGTGGCGGGCCGGGCCGCGACACTGTCGGACCTGAAGTATCCGCGCGCATACACCGACCGGGGATTCCAGAGCACCCAGCTCTCGATCCCGACGTCCGCCGCGGCCCGAATCTGGTCGCGCACGTGTTGCGGCGTGTACCGCGGTGGACCGAGAGTGAACGCCTGCAGATAGGGTCGAATCTCGGCGGTCTTTTTGGGCGCGAGCGCTTTGGAGCGCCGCAAACCATCCTCCAGCGCCCGCTTCACCATGGTGTATGGATCCGAATTCGGTCGGGCGACACCGTAGATGCCACGGCCATAGTGGCTGGGATACACCATGGGGAGCACCACGTCGGAGACCACGACGAAATCCTCCCAGAACTGGCCGATGCCCATGTCGTCTTCGGCGGTGGTGGTGAGTCCGAAGACGTCGATGGTGAACGGAACGCCGAGCGGCCTGGTGCGGTTGGCGAGCAGCTGCAGATTCCTCGCGATTCCCGTGCGGGAGGACTCGGTGCCCTTGCGGGCGGGGTAGACTGCGGTTGCCATCCGTGCCTTCCCCTCGTCGGGGAACCGTACATAATCGTACTGGACTTCGGCGAAACCCATCTTCACCGCTTCCGCCGCCAGCTCCGCGGCGTAGACCCAGACCGAGTCGTTGAAGGCGTCGACCCAATGGGTGCCCTTCCGGTCGGCCCAGAGTCCCCCATTGCCGGTGTGAATGGACCACTCCGGTTTCCTGGCGGCGAGCAGTGGATCCTTGGCGACGACGATCCGTGCGATGGCTCTGATTCCCTTGCTCTTGAGGAGGGCTACCCGTGCCGCGGCGTCGGGTGCCCGCAACTGCTGGTTGGCTCCGATCCTCACGGCGGTTGGCACCGCCGACCGGTAGGTGAGGTAGCCGGTGTCATCCTTGACGTCGATGACGAAGGCATTGATTTCCGTGGAGTCGGCGAGCGTGACCAGCTGGTAGAATTTTCGGGTGCCGAAAGCCCACGCATTGAGATAAATCCCCCGGACGGGCGGGGGCGCGGCAGGCTGGGCGGAGGGTGCGGAGAGCCACGTGATCAGGCCTAGAGCGAGCATGCGAGCATATTAACAGGTCCTTTGCCATGGTTCGACGGGGGACTAGGATTGGGTCAGATCGTGCTCATCATCCGGACCGAGAGTCGCCCATGCGCGTTACGATTCAGTATTGCGTCGTTTGAAACTACGAGCCCCGCGCTGCCGGTCTGGCAGCGGAGATCCGGCACGAGTTTCCCGACGCCGATGTCAAGCTCATCCACTCTTCGGGCGGCGTGTTCGACGTGACCGCGGACGGAGTCCTCGTCTTTTCCAAGAAGCGCGCGGGGAGACACGCGTCGCCCGGTGAAGTCGTGAAACTCATGAAGGAAGGACCATCCTGACGGCGATGCGTATCGCGATTTCGACCGGCGGCGGAGACGCCCCCGGCCTCAATGCCGTAATCCGTGCGGTCGTGTTGTCGGCGCACCAGCGCGGCTGGGAGACGTTCGGAATCAGCCGCGGCTACGACGGGCTTCTCCGGTCGCCGAACGAGCAGTCGGGGGGGCTCATTCCGCTCGGTCCCGATGCCGTTCGGGGCATCACCCACCTGGGCGGAACCATTCTCGGCACCACCAATCGCGGGAATCCCTTCGTCTGGACCACCACCAATGAGGACGGCTCGACCGTCGAGGTGGACCGTTCCCGCGATCTGGTGGAGTCGTTCCACGACCACCGGCTCGATGCGCTGGTCGCGATCGGCGGCGACGGGAGCCTGGGCATTGCCCACGAGCTCTTTCTGAAGGGAATCCCGGTGGTCGGGGTGCCCAAGACCATCGACAATGACGTGTCGGGCACCGAATCGACCTTCGGGTTCGATACCGCCGTCGCCACCGCCACCGATGCGCTCGACAAGATTCACACCACCGCTGAAAGTCACGACCGGGTGTTCGTCGTCGAGCTGATGGGGCGGTATGCGGGATGGATCGCACTGCACAGCGGGCTCTCGGGAAGCGCCGACGTGATTCTCATTCCGGAGATTCCCTACGACATCGAAAAAGTCTGTCAAAAGATTCTCGAGCGGGAGCGGCGGGGCCGCCGCTTTTCCATCGTCGTGGTCGCGGAGGGCGCCTGTCCGAAGGGCGGCCGGATTGTGCTCCGCGAAACCGCGCAGGGCGGGAGGGCGGAACGGCTCGGCGGGATCGCGGAAGAGGTGGCCAGGATCATCACCGCTGTCACGGGCAAAGAAACCCGGAGCCTCGTGCTCGGACACCTCCAGCGGGGCGGATCGCCCACGACCTTCGATCGTCTGCTGGCGCTGCGATTCGGGTCGGGGGCAGTCCGGGCGATCGCTGCGGGGGACTTCGGGTCATGCATCGTCTACACCCCACCCACGGTCGGCCGGGTCCCGCTCCGCGAGATCATCGGCAAACCCAAGCTCGTGCCGCTGGACAGCGGAATCATTCTCACGGCGAGGAATCTGGGAATCAGTCTGGGGGATTGAGACGGGCAACAGGCAACAGGCAACAGGCAACAGGCAGCAGGCAGTGGGCACTAGGCAGTGGGCATTAGGCAGCGGCCGCCGGTCGGCTACCCTGTCACGAATGGCTTGCCGGGGCCGTGGAGACTCGATCCTTCCGGCAGCTTCATCAGCGCCAGCTTCTCGATCAGCCCGGCGACTTCAAAATCCTTGGCGGTGATCCCGCCGGCACTATGGGTGGAGAGCGCAACCTTTACTGCCGGCCAGGTGACGGTGAGGTCTGCGTGGTGATCGGCCGTTTCGCAGATGAAGGCGATCGCGTTGGTCACCAGCATCGAGCCGCGCCAGCCGTCGGTTTTGTAGGTCCGCCGGATAGCGCCATCCTCGAAGCTCCAGCCGGGGAGGCCGGTCAACCGATCTCGAATCTCGGTTTCCGAGAACGCTGATTCCTTGGCCACGTGTGTGATCCTTTCTGGCTACTGCCTGGTGCCTACTGCCTGCTGCCTGCTGCCTGCTCCTGCTCCCTACTCCCCCATTCCCAGCCTGTAATATCCCGACTGCCCGAAGCTCTCCTCGACTTCCACCTCGATCGCCTCGAGCCGCGGTAACCCCTCCTCCTTGAGCGCCCGCCGGACCTCGTGCGCGAGGTACTCCGCGATCATTTCCGCTGTCGTATTGGTGATCGGCAGGACTGCCACATTCGAGGCGGGGAAGACGAACCGGGGTGCCCCGAGGTATTCCACTTCCATCCGATCGCCTTGCTGCCGCAGCACCAGCTTCGGGTTTCCTGTGGGAAGCAGGACTTTGTGATCCATCGCCTGCACCAGCGGACGGACGATTCGCTTGATCACCCCGAAGTCCACCACGAATGCGCACTCCGGATCGACGTCTCCCTCGACCGTCACCCCGAGCCGGTAATTGTGGCCGTGGAGCGACTCGCACTGATGACCGGAAAAGGTGATGAAATGGGCGGAGGAAAAGCCCAGATAATCCTTGCTGACCGACACCTTGAACCCATGCATTCCGTGCCCACCCTCAAGAAAAAAGTTTCCGCGCCGAATATAGCGTGAGGTCTTCCGCGATGTCCCGCGGTCCGCTCAGGGCTGTCCGGGCGGGAGGACAGATCCAGCCTCTCGGCGCAGGTATCCCCTTGCTGCGCAACGGGATGAGAGATGGCACAGCGCTCGCAATGGAGAAGAGCCAGTTACACAGCTCTTATCCGGGAGGATACCGTGAGCGCTCGAAATCTTGTTCTCAGTTCCGCCTTTTTGCTGCCCCTGCTTACGGCAGCCCCGGTGGCAGCTCAGCGAGTGGAAGCGGACATCCGAATCGGTGGCGGGCCGGTCAGTGGCCGGGTCATCATCGGAGATCGCCGGGACCGATACGATTACCGTCCCCGCCGCATCGGCAGGGTGGAGTGGATTCGCGTCAGGGACCGGCATTTCAACCACGGGTGGTTCAAGAAGTTTCGGCGAGAGGCGCGTGTCATTGTCGTCTACTACGATCGCCGGGACGACGGGTACTACGATGACTACCGTCGCGGATATGACCGTGTTCGGCTGTACGAGCGCGGCGGACGATTCTACCGGATGGATGACGACGACTACTTCGACCGGTATGACGACCGCGATTGGCGCCGGGATGGCCGGTACGACGATCGGCGCGATGGCCGGTACCAGGATCGCCGGGATGACCGTAGAGATGACCGTAGAGATGACCGCCGGGACAACCGGCGCGATGGACGCCCCGGCGACTGGAACAACTAGTCGTGCGTCGTAAGAAAAGGGACGCGGCCGTCCTTCCCTGAAGCCTCCTGTGGCTTCCCTTTCCCCGGCCGAGTCCAGGAGACCCATGGCTCCCCGCCTGGGTTCGGAAGGCCCCGCTTTCGGGCGGGGTTTTCTGTTTCCCCCCGCTTGCCCGTCGCGGCGCATCTGGTGAGGTTCAACGGCGCTGACCCGTTCTCCCCTCGAACACTGCGGAGCTTCCTCATGCCACGTCTCTTCCCGGGCGTCGTCGTCCTGATACTCGCGGCCGGGAGTGCGACGCCACTCACCGCGCAACTCCGTGATCACGCCTTCGGTGGGTTCGTCGGCCTCTCGCTGTCCAAGGCGGGCGGAGCCGACGTGGGCGGGGAGAGCAAGCTGGTGACCGGGACGGCGGTGGGAGCCTTTCTTACCCTGGGATTCAGCCGGCTCCTCGCCCTCGAGCCCCAGGTCCTGATGGTCGAAAAGGGGCTCAAATCGGAGGAGGGCGGCCTCAGCGCCACGATCAAGCTGACCTATCTCCAGCTCCCGCTGCTCGTCAAGCTCCGGTTTCCGATGGGTCCGGAAGGAAGGACGACAGGGTTTCTCTTCGCGGGACCGGCGGCTGCATACCGGGTTGGGTGCAGACTCAAGCTGGCCCAGAGCGGCAACGAGCTCAATGGCGGCTGTGACTCGGACGGCGAGGCGGAAAGCCTCCGCTCGTTCGACTCCAGCATGATCTTCGGCCTTGGCGCCGACGTCGGCCGTGCCACGGTGAGCCTGCGATACGATCTTGGCCTGAGCAAACTCGACCAATCGGCCACCGCCAACGATATCAAGAACCGCGCGCTGATTCTGCTCGCGGGCGTCCGGGTGGGGATGAATCGCTGACGCTGCGTTAGCTTTCGCGGATCGCCATGCATCCGATCCGCGACCACCATCTTCCACTCGATCCGGCCGCGTACCGGAACGCCCGGCATCCGCGGGGACGCGTCATCGTCATCGCCCCGACCCGTGCCGCCTGCGAGACCATTGAGCTCGCCCTCGGACTCGACGTTCCTACCCTCCTCCAGCAGAAACACGGACCGATGCTCTGGGGGTGGGCCGCCGCCGGCAAGGCGTTCGGCATCGTGGCGGGCACCGGAACCGGAAAAACCCTGTCGATCCGGCCGATTGCCCAGGCGATTCTGGGTGAGTCGCTGCGGTACGGCGTCGTCAACCGGGAGCGGGAGGCGACGCCGGAGACGCCTTCCTGGAACGTGGTCATCGTCACCACGGGCATAGCCCGGCGATGGTTTCAGGATGATCTGATCGACGCGCGCGACACGCTGGTCGCGGACGAAATCCATCAGACATCCGCCGAGCTCGAGCTCTGCCTGGCGCTCGGGAAACGGACCGGCTGCCGGTTCATCTGGCTCTCGGCCACGGTCGATCCGTCCTTCTACGCGACATACCTGAACAGCGCCGAAGTGCTCGAGACCAGCGCCTTCGATCCGAGACTCCGTGCCAAGGTCACCGTGGTGCCGAAAGATGTCGGGGAATTTCTCGATGACCGCTTCCTGCGTCACGTCATGAAGGAGCGCCGCGGGGTGGCGGTGTTCGTTCCGACCCGCGCCGAAGTGGAGCGGCTCGCGGCGGACATCGGAGAGCAATGGCCCCGGCTGTCGGCGGCGTTCTATCATGGCGGCGAGCCGATCCGGGTCATCCGTCCGTTTCTCGAGGGATCGGTCGAACGGCCGTTTCTCCTCGCCATGACGGCGGCCGGGCAATCGGCGCTGAACATTCCCGGGCTCGACACGGTGGTGATTTACGACGCACGCTACGGCAACAAGGTGGATCGGGGCCGCAACGTGCTGCACCGGACCTATCTCGGTGCCAATGAGATCCTGCAGATGGCGGGACGGGTACACGGCCGGGTCCCCAACGGAGAGGTCACGATTCTCTCCGACCGGCCCCTCGACTTCGATGCCCTGCGCCCTACGCCCCCGGAGTTTCAGCTCGCGGGTGATGCCGAGCGGGTGGCGCTGACCTGCGCGGCACTCGGCGTCGACGCGGGTGACCTCGATTTGCCGGTGGCGCTGGACCGGATTGCTTATCGCCGCGCCGTCGAGCTCCTGGGCGCGCGCGGCATGGTGGCGAACGGGCGGCTCACCGAGTACGGCAAGGAGGTGGAGGCGATGCCGGTGGACCGGCCCTGGGCCGAGCTCCTGATCCAGGCCGAGCCTGCGCTGGTCCCGCTTGCGGCGGTCTGCTCCAATATCGACTCACTGCATCGGATGACGCGGGAGGAGCGCGAGCTGCACGGTGTCCTGGTGCAGGGCAGCGATCATCTCACCGCGTACAACCTGTACGCCGAAGCGGTGAACCAGCACGGCACCCTCGGGGAGGTGTACGGCCTTCCGCGTCACGTCTTCGATGAAGGCCTGACGGAATGGGGCGAGCGGCGCGGCGTCCTCATCAAGGCGATCGAGGACGCTGCGATGGGAACCGCCTCGGTCTATCGCTCGCTCGAGCTGCCCCTTCCGCGGACACTGCCCTATGCGAATCGCGAGCTGCGCCACGGTTTTGCCGAGCTGCTCGCGCGGGTGATGCCCTTCGACCTGGTGATCGACGAGCACACCGCGGACGGACTGGACGTCCGGGTTTCCAAGACGTCGGTGGCGGGAAGCTGGGGCGCGATCGTGGGGACCATCCGCTTTTTTGCAGACCGGTTCGGGGTCCCGAGGGCGTCGGTCGAAGGGACGACCATCGCCTACGATCTGGTCCGGCGGCACGCGACCCTGGGTCCGCCGACGATCGTGCTGACCGGCCCGCGCAAGCACCAGCAGCTGGCGGTGTCGCGCCGTCTCGCCTATTTCGGCTTCGAGCTCGAAACCGAGATTGAGCCGCTCACCGATGGAATTCCGCCGGAGCTGTTCGATGCGGTCCGCCGCGGGCTGGCGCAGGCGCTGCTCGACGGGGAAACCACGCATCCCGACCAGAGCAGGATCCGGCGCGCGGCGGAGCGGCTGCGCGAGTGGTGGCGGCGTTCAGGCGGGAAGCAGACGGCCGCATCGGATGAGTCGATCCTCGACCGGCTGATGGAGCAGCTTCGAAACGTGTCGAGCTGGAAGAGTTTTCTCGAGACGTCTGTAGTGCTCGAACCGGAGGCGCTGATCGCGGAGGGCGAGCGACAGCGGCTCGACGCGCTGCCGTCGATGATCCGGATCCGGGGGGATGCCGTGCCGCTCGACTACGAAGTTTCGGGTGGTGACGCCATCGTCCGCATCCGGCTCCGGGAAGGTCAGGCCCGGCGCCTTACCCTCGCGGAGCTGCCGGCCCTGGATCGCCCGCTCCGGTTCGCCGTGGTCAGGGGAGCGTCGCCTCCGCTCCGGGCCGACTCCCTCGCGGAGCTGCAGCAGCTGCTGGCCCACGCCGCCGGCCGTTCCCAACAGGCGCGGCATCGTCATCCGTCACGCCGCGGAGGCCGGAGGCGGTGAGGCCGGTGGCGCCGCCGAATTCCCGGACATAGGTTACGGCCCCAACCAGGAGCACAATCGAGTGTCCGTCCAGCTTCCGGAGCGCATTCCGCTCGACGCGATCCGTCAGGCGCGCAGCCGCATCAAGGACACCGCGGTGCGCACACCGCTGGTGCGGTTGCCGTACGATGGCCCGAGGGAGATCTGGCTCAAGCTCGAGATGCTGCAGCCGGTCGGCTCATTCAAGATTCGCGGCGCGCGCAATGCGATCGGCGGGCTCGCGCCGGAGGTGCTGAAGAAGGGGATCTACACGGCGAGTGCCGGCAATATGGCGCTGGGCCTCGCCTACTGCGCCCGGGAGCGAAACATCCCGTTCACCGCGATCGTGCCCGATCACGCTCCCGCGGTCAAGCTCGCTGCGCTGGACCGTCTCGGTGCCAGGATCGTTCCCGTGGCTTTCGACCGGTGGTGGAAGGTGCTGCTGGAACGGCGCTACGAGGGGGTCGAGGGGTGCTTCATTCATCCGGTGTCCGATGTCGCCGTGATGGCGGGGAACGCGACGATCGCGACCGAGATCCTCGAGGACCTGCCCCACGTGGAGAAAGTGCTGGTGCCCTTCGGTGGCGGCGGCCTGGCCTGCGGAATCGCGAGCGCGCTCAAGGCGCTGGAGCCCGGGGCCCGCGTGATCGCGTGCGAAGTAGAAACCGCCGCGCCGCTCACGCGTTCGCTCGAGGCCGGTTCACCCCAGTCCGTGCAGTACACGCCGAGCTTCGTCGATGGCGCAGGCTCGAGCGGGCTGCTTCCCGAAATGTGGCCGATGCTGCGGACCCTGATCGAAGGCTCCGCCGTGGTAACGCTCGAGCAGGCCGCCGAGGCGATCCGGATGCTCGTCGAACGGATGCGCGTCGTGGCGGAAGGGGCGGGAGCACTGCCGCTCGCCGCCGCGCTGTCGGGAAAAGTCGGCGGCGGGACCATCTGCTGCGTGATTTCCGGAGGCAACATCGATGCCTCCCGTCTCGCGGCCCTCCTCACCAAGGCCCCGGACGCCACCGGCCCGAACATCTGATCAGGGCTTCACGGCCGGACGGGGGGCGCTGGGGGAGTCGGAGACGGCTGTCCTCCCGGCTTCCACTCGGGCCGCGGGCCGTCGGCGAGCAGGCGAACTGCCTTCGCCGCCAAGCGAACCACCTCGGCCATATGATCGAAGTCGGCTTTGGTCGCCTCATCACCCGGTGTGTGATAATCCGTGTGCATGCCATAGGATGAAAGGCCATGCGACGGGATTCCCACCAGCGCGAACCGGTAGTTGTCGCTGCGGCGGTAGAAGTTCCGAGCCGGGCGCGGATCCGCGATGACGGCGATTCCGGCAGCGGTCAGCATTTCCCCCATCGTCGATCGCTCGTACCCGGTCAGCCAGGCCTTTCCGGGGCCGCCGGCGAGCGAGTCGGGTCGCGCGACCATTTCGATCTGCAGCTGTGCAACGGTCTTCGCGATCGGCCGCACCGGATGCTCGATGTACCAGCGGGAGCCGGAGGGTCCGCCTTCCTCCCCGGTGAACGCAATGAAGATGACGGTCCGCCTCGGCTTGGCGCCGACCGCCATCATCCTCGCGGCCTCCAGCACCGTCACGACTCCGGAGGCGTCGTCGTCTGCGCCGTTGCAGATACTGTCGGCGCCGACCGCGACACACCGCGAGCCCGGCATGCCGGTGATTCCGAGGTGGTCGAGGTGGGCGCCGACCACCAGGGCCTCGTCCCTGAGCTCGGGGTCGATTCCGGGAATCATGCCGACCACGTTGACGTCCAGCACGCGCTGTCCCTCGGGGATCGTGTCCCACGCGGCGAAGCTCGGCAATACCACGAGCCTCCCCTGCGCATTCCGAAACGCGGCCACCCGCTGGAAGTAGCCGCTGTCGCCGGCCGCCACCAGTCCGATCCGCTGCATTTCCTCCGCGACGAACTTTGCGGCCCGGGCGTAGCCGGGGCTCGCGGAGAGGCGGCCTTCCATGCTGTCCGCCGCGAGAATTCGAAGTAGCGTCCGGACGCTGGACGGCGAGACCGCGTCATTCAGCTCGAGCGGGGCAGGCTGAGGCGGTGTGCTCGTCCCGCAGCCGGCGGCCAGGAGAGACACGGCGAGGAGGGACGCTTGAGAGAATCTGTGCATGGCTGAAACTAATAGCTCGAGTGACGGCGGACGGCTACCCGTATGCCTGCAGTGTCACAAGGAGCCCGACGAGACTGGCGAGGGCCACGCTGTGGAAGAACACATACCGGAGAATCGCTCCCTCGTGGCCTTCCGACCGCGTGACGGTGCTTGCGACGACGATACTCTGCGCGTCGATCATTTTGCCCATCACCCCACCGGACGAATTTGCCGCCGCCATGAGGACCGGGTCGAGTCCGAGCTGGCGCGCCGTGATCGTCTGCAGGCTTCCGAACAACACATTGGAGGAGGTGTCCGAGCCGGTGAGTGCGACCCCCAGCCATCCGAGCAGTGTCCCGAAGAACGGATAAAGGACTCCGGTCCTGGCGAACGCGAGTCCGAGAATGGCGTCCTCGCCGCTGTAGCGGGTCACGTAGCCGAGCCCCAGCATCAGCGCGATCGTGAGCAACGATGTGCGCACCACGCGGAGGGTCGCGATCCACTCGGCGATGAGCTCCCGCATCGAGTAGCGGAGGATCAGAGCGGTAAGGAGCGCGGCGAGGAGAATGGCGGTGCCGGTCGCGGAGAGCCAGTTGAACGTGAATACCGCCGCTTCCGGCGCCGCGACGGACACGATCGGCGGTGCTCGCTCGACGAGGTTATGCAATCCGGCCACGGGAATCTTGGGCGCCGAGAGCGCATTGAGCCCGTTCTTGACCTGCGGAAGCCCCCAGAGGAATACGAGGACCGTGAGCGCGATCCAAGGCATCCAGGCCAGGGCGGGGATCGGCTCCTTGTGCTGCGCCGGTCCTTCCGGTTGACGGGACGGATGCCAGATCCGGAGGAAGCCGATGAGTGCGATCATCGAGCATGCCGCCGCCACGATGTCAACCAGCCAGGGACCGTGACGTGTCGCCATGAGGAACTGCGGCACGGCGAACGCCGCACCCGCGACCAGAATCGCCGGCCAGATTTCCAGCATCCGGCGCCATCCGGCATAGGCCCAGATCAGCCAGAACGGCACGATCAGCGAGAACACCGGCAGCTGGTGGCCCACCTGCGCGCTCAGGGCATGCAGGTCGAGACCGGTCACCGCCGACAGGGCCACGATCGGCGTGCCGAGCGCGCCGAACGCGACCGGCGCGGTATTGGCGATCAGCGCGAGCCCCGAGGCTTCGAGGGGTTTGAAGCCCAGCGCGATGAGAATGCCCCCGGTCACCGCCACCGGTGTCCCGAATCCCGCGGCGCCTTCGATGAATGCGCCGAAGGAAAAGGCCACGAGCAGGAGTTGCAGTCGCGGGTCTGCCGTAACCTGGGTGACGCCCCGCCGCAGCGCATCGAGCATCCCACGCCCTTCCACCAGGCGATGGAGGAAGATCACGTTGAGCACGATCCAGCCGATCGGGAAGAGTCCGAATGCGGCACCGAGGCCCGCGCTCCGGAGCGCCATGCCCGGCGGCATCCCGATGACGGCGACGGCGATGATCAATGCCGTGACGAGTCCCGCCAGCGCCGCGTAGTGAGCCCGCAGGCGGAGCCAGGCGAGCGAGCCCAGCAGCATCACGATCGGGAGCGCGGCGGCGAGCGTGGAGATGACCGCTGAGCCGGCCGGATCGTAGCGCTGGGTCCAGCTCATGCCAGCAGGTCGCGCGAGATATCGGAGAGTCGAGGCGCGCCGGCGAGAGCCATGGCGAGGTCGAGCTCGTTGACGAGGAGCGTGAGCGCCCGCCGGACTCCCGCTTCGCCCTCCAGGGCGAGCGCCCAGAGCATCGGCCGGCCCACCATGACGGCCCGGGCGCCCAGCGCCAGCGCCTTGACGACGTCGGTGCCCCGGCGGATGCCGCCGTCCATCATGACGACCACCGCGTCGCCCACGGCGTCCGCGACCTCCGGCAACGCGCGGAGGCTGGGGACGGCGGTGTCGAGTTGCCGCCCGCCGTGATTGGACACCACGATCCCCGACGCACCGTGTTCCAGTGCCCGGCGCGCGTCGTCGGCGCGCACCACTCCCTTGATCACCAGCGGGAGCGGCGAGAGCGACGCGAGCCAGTCGAGATCTTTCCAGGAGAGCGAAGCGTCCCGCATGCCGTTGACAAAGTTGGCCAGTCCGGAGCCGTCCGCCCCTTCTTGCAGTGGATCGCTCGCGCCGGGGAGGAAATTGGCCACCCGAAGCGCGGGAGAAAGCCGGAAGGCGTTGCGCTCGTCCCGCTCGCGCCGGCCGATCTCCGGGACGTCGACCGTCAGCACCAGCACCGAATAACCCGCCGCCGCCGCCCGCTGCACCAGACCCTTGGTGATGCCGCGGTCCTGGTGGACATAGAGCTGGAACCAGAGCGGGCCGGACGTGGCGGCGCGCACCTCCTCGAGCGACACCGTGGAGAAAGTGCTCAGCGTCATCGGAATTCCGAGCGCATCGGACGCCCGCGCCGTTGCGAGCTCGCCATCCGGATGCGCCAGCCGCTGAAAGGCCATCGGCGCGACGACGAGGGGAGCGGCGGCGCGGGCGCCGAAGAGGGAAAGCGAAAGATCCCGCCGGCTCACGTCGACCAGCACGCGATACCGGATCGCCTGCTCGTCGAACGCGCGCCGGTTGGCGTCGAGGGTGACTTCGTCATTGGCGCCACCCGCGAAGTAGTCGTACGTCGGCGCGGGGAGGATGTCCCGGGCCATGATCTCCGCTTCGTGCAGGTTCAGAAAGGACATGGGGCAGAATGTATAGTGGGCAATAGGCAGTAGGCAGTGGGCAAAGTGTTGTCCCCAAGTGCCAATTGCCTGCTGCCAACTGCCTTCTCTCATTTCCAGTATCTTTACCTGCAACCATGGGCCCCTACGGATTCTCCCTCGCGCTTGGCCTGACCGGGCTGGTCGTCATGGCTGTGCTTGGATTCGGCCATCACGGGGGCGATCACGCGCACCACGGGGGTGGGAATAGTCACGCCGGCCATGTGGGACACGGCCACGCGGGTCATGGCCATGCGGGACACCACGGCGGTGACGGGTCCGGGCACCACGCCGAGCATGCCGGCGGCGGGTTCTCCCACCTTCTCGCGCTGCTCTCTCCCAGGCTCCTCTTCAGCTTCTTCGTCGGTGCGGGCGCCGCCGGACTGCTGGCCGACCCCATCCTGCCGGAACCGTTCACCGCGCTCGCCGCAATCGCAGGCGGCCTGCTCTTCGAGCGCTTCCTGGTCGGGCCGGTCTGGAAGTTTCTCTTCCGGTTCGAATCGCGCCCCGCCCGCATGCTGGAGAGCGCGGTGATGGAAGACGCAGAGGCGATGATGGACTTCGACAACCAGGGTCAGGGGTTGGTGAGAATCGAGCTTGATGGCCAGGTCGTCCAGTTGCTGGGCACCCTGGCGCCCGAGGAACGGTCCAGCGCCCGGCGCATCCGCCGCGGCGACCTCCTCCGGGTCGAGGATGTGGATGCCGCGCGCAACCGATGCACCGTCTCATATGCGGGTCCGCGCCCGCCGGAGGCACTTCCATGAGTCAGACGTTGATCATCATCGCGATCGTCGCAGGCGTGCTCGGCCTGCTCCCTCTGATCGTGTCCGCATTTTTGCGCGACGTGCAGGCGGGCACGATCCGACTGGTGAGCTGGCTGCAGGGCTCGACGGTGATCTACCGTGGCCCGGGGAAATCGAAAGAAATCCCGCTCCTGACCACCGGCACGACCATTTCCAGCAAGGTGATCAACGTCGACCTCGACATCACCGATCAGACCGCGGACATGGACGACAACGGCATCCCGCGGCCCATCAAGATCCGGGTGCTGGCGAGCGCAATCGTCTCGGTCGGGGACACCGACACGATGATCAAGACCGCCGCCAACCGGTACTTTGCCAAGCCGGAGGCAGATCAGCTCAACACCATCACCGACCTCCTCTCGAGCTCGGGACGCCGCGCGATCAATCTCCTCACCCAGGACCAGCTGTTTTCGGCCAAGACGGCCCCGCGGGTCAAGGCGCTGATCCCCGCCGAAACCAGCGGCCGCGGCACCGACCTGCAGCTGGCGGAGAGCGAAGAAGACGATCCGCTCGCGATCATCATCCGGAAGGCCTGCTCCCGGGAGCTCACCGATCTCGGTCTGGTCTTCAATTCACTCAACATCAAGGTGGTGCAATCCGAGGTGGCCGAAGCACGGCGGCGCCAGTCCGCGGCCGAGGCGCAGGCCAATGCGGACATCGCGACAGCGCAGCAGAATCGGCGCGCCAAGGAAGCCCAGCTCGGAGCGGAGCGGGCGATCTCGGACGCGAGCCGTGAGCTGGAGCAGACCAAGGCGTCGAACGCGGCGCTGATCGCCCAGGCGGAAGCGAAGCGGCAGGAGGCGCTGGGGGTACAGCGCACCGCGGAGCTCGAAGCCACGCAGATCGCCCAGGCCAGGGCGGACGCGGAGCGGGTCAAGATCGAAGCGACCGCCCGCGCCGAAGCCGAGGCGATCAAGATCCGCACGATCGCCGAGGCGACCGCCGAGAGCATCCGGAAGGTGAATGAAGCGGTGCGGCAGGGCGGGGAGAACTACTTCAAGTACCGCCAGATCGAAATGATTCCCGACATCGCGCCGGTGATCGCGGATGCGCTGGCCAAGGCTCGCCTGGTGACGATCAGCGGCGGCGAGAGCGGGGGTGCGGCGAATTCAGCGACGAACAACATCGCCGCGGTCATTCAGACGGTGCTGGCCGCACAGTTGATCTCGAAGTCGGATATCGGGAAAAGCGAATAGCGAAGAGCGAAGAGGAACAACCCGCCTCGCTCCTCGCTCTTCGCGACTCCCTCACTGCGGTACAGGCGGCGGCCCCGCGGGGATCCACGGCTTGTACACGAACCCCTGGGTCTGCTTCGTGAATTCGGCACGCATCGCCTCGCGCATCGCGGGATCGACGAACAGGTCGATCGCGGTGACGGCCAGGGCCTTCGCAGCGTAGACCATTCCCTTGTGCCCGATCGACATCCCTCCCGTCGCGACGACCGGCCAGGCATGCCATGGCGAGTTCCAGACGCCGGTGGTGACCGTGAGGTTGATCGTCGGCACGACCCAGCTCACATCGCCCACATCGGTCGAGCCGCCCTCGGGCGCGGATGGCGCGGGGTCGATCATCGGCTGTACGTCGCCCACGACGCCGCGCTCCTCGATTCCCACCGCGCGCTGAATGGCCTTCGCGAAGTCCTGCTCCGCAGCGGTGTAGCTGATCGGACCGAGCCATTTGAGATTCGTGTCGAGCAGCCGGGTTCCCGCGTCGTTGACCAGGATTTCGTAATCCCCCGCCTGGATGGTGAGCTTGGATTCGACCCCGGCGATGAGGCCCGCACCCTCCGCGATCTGCCGAACCCGGGCCAGTACCGGCTCGATCCCGGCACCCTTGGAGTCGCGAACCCACATCCAGACTTTCGCGTAGTCGGGAACGACGTTGGGAACGTCTCCGGCCCGCTGCACCACGTAATGCATCCGCACCGACGGCCGGACATGCTCGCGCAGCATGTTGACGCCGTTCACGAAGGCTTCGCTCGCGTCGGAGGCGCTCCGTCCGTTCCACGGATCGAACGCCGCATGCGCCGTCCTTCCGCGGAATTCGACGACGAAATCGACGATCGCCTGGCTGCTGCTGTTGTCGGCCTGGATGCGGTCGCCGGGATGCCAGACCAGCATGGCATCGACATCCTTGAAGACGCCCTCCCGGGTCATGTACACCTTTCCGCCGACCGATTCCTCCGCGGGTGTGCCATAGAAGCGGATGGTTCCCTTCAGCTTTCCGCTCGCGATCAGGTCCTTGACCGCGGCGGCCGCGCCAAGGCTCGCCACGCCAAAGAGGTTGTGTCCGCAGCCATGCCCCGGGGCCCCCGCGGTCAGCGCCTCCCGCTGCGGCACCGCCTTCTGCGAAATCCCCGGCAAGGCGTCGTACTCGCCCATGATGCCGATGACGGGCCGTCCGCTCCCGAATTCGGCGACGAACCCGGTCGGCAGTCCGGCGACGCCGCGGGTGACCCGGAATCCCTGCTGCTCGGCATATTCGGCCAGCAGCGCGGAAGATCTGGTTTCGCGGAGCGCGGTTTCGGCAAACGCCCAGACCTGGTCGCTGAGCGCCGCGAGCCGGACGGCGCGCTGCTCGACCAGGGCGACCGCGTCCTGCTTGAGCTTCGGATCGGCGCCGCGGGGATGCGGCAGGGAGAGCAGCGGGAGGATCACGGCGAGCAGGCGGATGCGCATGAAGTCAGTCGTCCAGTATGGGTTCGTAGCGAGCCTCGCTCCGCGGAGCGAGGTGCGGGGATTCATTGAGGATGCGGGCGCATGTATTCCACCGGAGTGCGGCTTCGTCGTTGTCTCCGGAACGGTGGGCGAGCGCCTTCTCGTACTCCTCCATGGCGGTCCGGAATGCCTCGTACGCCATGGCCGGGGATCCCGGTCGTCCGGCCCGGAGCAGCGATTTCGCGTGCCGTTCGTGCATCACCCCGGCATAATAGGCCCGGGTGTATTCGTCCCGGAGTCTCGGCAACACCTCCTTCGCCTTGGCGAGACCCGCGCCCTTCGTCTCGGTGAACTGGTCGGTGCGCGCCAGCAGGAGGATGACCAGCGCGGTCTGGTTGCCGGGTTCCACCTCGAGAATGTCGAGGCAGATGCTCTCCGCGGCGCTGGGCTCGTTGAGCAGCCGGTAGTGCTCGGCCTTCTGCAACGCGGCGGGAATCGCGCTCGGTGAGATCGGTTTCAGTTCGAACATGGGTTGCTCCCTCGGGCAGGGCTTAGCGAGTTAGGGAGCTGGCGAGCTAGGGTGGTTCCCTAACTCCCTAGCTCCCTAGCCCCTAGACCCTTGATTCATGGTCCCGCGATCTTTCCCTTCATCATCCCAACCAGCTTCACGATCGGATCGAACGCGTGGTCCATCACCCGCTCCTTGAGCGGAATGATCGCGTTGTCGGTGATCTGGATGCCCTCGGGGCAGACCGTCGTGCAGCACTTCGTGATGTTGCAGTAGCCGATGCCGTGCGCCTTCCGCAGCTCATCCCGCCGGTCCAGCACGTCGAGCGGGTGCATCTCGAGCGCCGCAACATGCACGAGGTACCGGGGCCCGATGAAGTCCTCGTGCAGATGATGATCGCGGAGCACGTGACAGACGTCCTGGCAGAGAAAGCACTCGATGCATTTCCGGAACTCCTGCACCCGGTCGACATCCTCCTGCTGCATGCGCCAGGTGCCGTCCGGCGCGTCGGGCGGACGGGGCGTGAATTTCCGGATCTTCTGCTTGACCCGGAAGTTCCAGCTCACGTCGGTGACCAGATCCCGCTGATGCGGAAAGGCCCGGATCGGCTCCACCGTGACCGGCCGGGTCAGATCGAGCTCGTTGAGCCTGGTCATGCACATCAGGCGGGGCTTGCCGTTGATTTCGGCGGAGCAGGAGCCGCACTTGCCGGCCTTGCAGTTCCACCGGACAGCGAGGTCGGTGGCCTGGGTGGCCTGGATCGCGTGCACGGCGTCGAGAACGACCATGCCCTCGGAGACCTCGGTCTCGTAGGGCACGAGCTGGCCGGTGCCGTCGTTGCCTCGGAACAGTTCGAATGTCGCGTGCGGCATCGGTGCCTTTCTGTGCTATCGGCGATCCGCTATCGGCTCTCGGTCAAGCTCTCAGCGGGCCTTAGCCTGTCCGACAGCTGATAGGCGATAGCTGATAGCTCTATTTGTATTCTTCTACCAGCGCCCTGAGATCCTCCCGCACGGGCGGGATCGGTTCCTTCCCGAGCTCCATCCCGCCGTCCACTCCGGGTCGCAGCACATAATTGAACCCGGCGTACTCGGCGCGCTTCTCGGGAAAATCGTCGCGGAAGTGCCCCCCGCGGCTCTCCTTCCGCGCCAGGGCCGAGGTGACGATCGCTTCGGAGACGGTGAGCAGGTGCCGGAGGTCGAGCGCGGTGTGCCATCCCGGATTGTACTCGCGGTTTCCGCTCACTCCCACGCGCGCCGCGCGCTGCCGGAGCCGCACCAATCCCTCGACGGCCTGGATCATCTCCGACTCGGTCCGCACGATGCCGACCTGGTCCTGCATCATCTCCTGAAGATCGTGCTGCACCGCGTAGGGACTTTCTCCGGTCGGCCGGTCGAACGGGGAGAGCGCGTCGCGGGCCGCCTCGTTGACCTCACCGCCATCCGGCGCCACGGCCGCGTGTTCCCTCGCGAACGCGGCCGCGTACTCGCCCGCCCGCTTGCCGAAGACGAGAAGGTCGGATAGCGAATTGCCGCCCAGCCGGTTGGCGCCATGCAGCCCTGCGGCCGCCTCGCCGGCGGCGAACAGCCCCGGCATCGTGCTCATTTGCGAATCACCGTCGACTCGGATCCCGCCCATGATATAGTGCGTCGTGGGACCCACCTCCATCGGCGTGGTGGTGATGTCGATGTCGGCGAGCTGTTTGAACTGATGGTACATGCTGGGGAGCTTCTTCCTGATGTGCTCGGCCGCCTTGGGGAGCTTTTCCTTGATCCAGGCGATATCGAGAAACACGCCGCCGTGGGGGCTCCCCCGGCCTTCCCGCACTTCGCGCACGATGCATCGGGCAACATGGTCGCGGGTCAGCAGCTCGGGAGGGCGGCGCGCATTCTTGTCGCCGATGACATACCGCCACCCTTCCTCCGGCGTGTCGGCGGTCTGGGCCCGGTAATTCTCCGGAATGTCCTCGAACATGAACCGCCGTCCCTCGCTGTTCTTGAGGACGCCCCCCTCCCCGCGGACCCCTTCGGTGACGAGGATTCCGCGCACGCTGGGCGGCCATACCATTCCGGTGGGGTGGAATTGCACGAATTCCATGTCCTGCAGCGCGGCGCCCGCCGAAAGCGCGAGCGACTGTCCGTCGCCGGTGTACTCCCAGCTGTTGCTGGTGATCTTGTACGCCCGGCCCACCCCGCCGGTGGCGATGACGATGGCCCGGGCGCGAAACAGCCGGAGGCGGCCGCGTTCGCGGTCGTACGCCAGCGCCCCCGCCACCCGCCCCTGCCGGGTGAAGAGCGTGACGATCGTCACTTCCATGTGCACATCGATGCCCTGGTGGATCCCATGATCCTGCAGGGTACGGATCATCTCGAGTCCGGTGCGATCGCCGACGTGCGCCAGCCGGGGATAGCGGTGGCCGCCGAAATTCCGCTGCAGGATCTTACCATCCGCGGTGCGGTCGAACAGGGCCCCCCAGGCTTCGAGCTCCCGCACGCGGTCCGGCGCTTCCTTCGCGTGCAGCTCGGCCATCCGCCAGTTGTTGAGGTACTGGCCGCCCCGGAGGGTATCGGTGAAATGGACCCGCCAGTTGTCGCGGTCGTCGACATTGCCCATGGCGGCGGCGACGCCGCCTTCCGCCATCACGGTGTGCGCCTTGCCGAGCAGCGATTTGCAGACGAGGCCGACCGAGACGCCCTTCGATGCGGCTTCGATCGCGGCGCGGAGTCCCGCGCCGCCCGCACCGATGACCAGCACATCGTGATCGAAGGTCTGGATCTCGGGCATCAGAGGATCCTCGGGTCGTGGAGGATCCCCATGGAACACAACCTGATGTACACGTCGCTCCCGGCCACCATGAAGAGACTCACCCAGGCCCATCGGGGGTGCGCCGAGTTGAGACAGGTGGCACAGGCGTAGGGCGTCCGGAACACCTTCGCCGTGGAGAACTGGTCGCGGAAGCCGCCGAGGATATGGCGCATCGAGTGGCATCCGAGGGTGTATCCAGTGAGGCACACCACATTGGCGGCGAGGATGACTGCGCCGAGTCCGACGTGAAACCCGACTGCGCCCGACACGGGGTCGACCCACCAGAGCGCTTTCCACACGTCGTAGGAGAGGATGACCAGGAAGATCACCGCGAAGAACATGAAGTACCGGTGCACGTTCTGCAGAATCAGCGGGAAGTAGCGCTCGCCGAGGTATGACCGGCGGGGCTCGCCGACGCTGCACGCCGGCGGGTCGGCCCAGAACGCCTTGTAGTATGAGCCGCGGTAGTAGTAGCAGGTGAACCGGAACAGCGCCGGGAAGGGAAGGATCAGGAGCGCCGGACTGAACGGCAGCCAGCCGGGCCACCATCCCGGTTTCGGGCCCAGCCAGGCGTGCGGCGAGCTCCCGAAAATCTCCGGGCTGTAGAACGGTGAGAGATACGGACCGAAGGTATAGTGGTCGTTCTGAAAGGCGGCCCAGGTCGCGTACACCAGGAAGCTGCCCAGGATGATGAAGATGACCAGCGGCTGGACCCACCACGTGTCGCGCCGCTTCGTTTCCAGAAACCGGCGGCGGGTAAGGGGGACCGTCGCGTGCGCCATGCGGAGCTCCGAAGGAGGACTGGACCGGCGGGGCAGAGGGGAATGCGGGGAATCTAGCGGCGCGAGGCGAGTAGCTCCATGAGGTGGTCGAGCTCGACCGGCTTGACGGTATGGGTATCGAATCCCGCTTCCATGCTGCGCTGGCGATCCCGTTCTTGTCCGTATCCGGTCATCGCGACGATGAGTGCATCGGTGAGTCCGTTCTGCCGTGCACGGCGGCAGACTTCGTAGCCGTCCATGCCGGGAAGACCGATGTCGAGGAGAATGACCTCGGGGTGCTCGGCAGCGGCCATGGCGAGCGCCTCGACCCCGTCGTGCGCCACGACCACGTGGTGGCCGCTCAAGGACAGGAGCATCGCGAGACTCTCCGCGGCATCTTTGCTGTCGTCGACGACCAGAATCCGGCGCGGCGGAGAGGCCTGAAGCAGACCGGCGGGCGCCGCCTGGCGACCGTCGCAGTCATCGGGACGCACGCATGGGAGCCGGATCGCGAATTCGCTGCCGCGATCGACGCCCCCGCTGGTCGCGCGCACGCTCCCGCCGTGCATCTCCACGACGGTTTTGACCAGGGAGAGCCCGATCCCCAGCCCGCCCTGGGACCGGTCCAGCGTGCGCTCGCCCTGCGAGAACAGCTCGAAGACCTCCGAAAGCATCTGCGGCGGGATGCCGATGCCCCGGTCCCGCACCGTGATCACCACTTCGGGCCCCGCCTGTTCGACGGAGAGGTCGATCTGGCCCCCTTCATTCTGATACTTCGCGGCGTTGTTGAGCAGGTTGGCGACGACCTGGGTGAGCCGGGCCAGGTCTCCGTGGAGCTCGATGCGATGCTCCGGCAAGGTCACCACGAACTCGTGGCGATGCGCCTCGATCAGGGGGCGGCTGATCTCCACCGCCCCGGCGATCGCGGCTCCGATGTCCAGGCGCTCGGGGCGGAGCTTGATCTTGCCCAGCGTGATGCGTGAGACGTCGAGGAGGTCGTCCACCAGCCGGGTCAGCTGCGTGGCTTGCCGCTCGATCACCTGGCGGCACCAGAGCAGATCCGGGTCGACGTTTTCCTTCATGCGCATGATGTTGACGGCGTTCACGACCGGCGCCAGCGGATTGCGGAGCTCATGGGCCAGCAGCGCCAGGAACTCGTCCTTGCGCCGGTCGGCTTCGCGAAGCTGCTCGGTGAGCGCCATCTGGCGCAGCATGGACGCCTCGAGCTCGGCGGTGCGCGCCGTTACCCGGTCCTCCAGCTCGCGCGTGAGCCGCTCCGAGTCGCGGGTCTTCCGGTAGAGCTCGGCAAAGATGCTGACCTTGGCCCGGAGCACCTCGGGAATCACCGGCACCGAGACGTAGTCCACCGCGCCGGACTGGTATCCCTTGAGCTGGTCGAGGTCGCTCAGGTGGACCGCCGAGACGAAAATGATGGCGGTCCTTTTGAATCGCGGATGCTGCCGGATGATCTCGGCGAGCTCGAAGCCGTCCAGCTCCGGCATGCTCACATCCATCAGGACCACGGTGATCTCGGTCTTGAGGAGATGTTCCAGCGCTTCGCGTCCCGAGTTGGCCTTGATCAGGTTCTCGCCCAGCCCGCTCAGGATGGCTTCATAGCTGAGCAGCTTGCCCGGCTGGTCGTCGACCAGGAGGATGTTGACCGGTTCGTGGGCCAGCTTGGCCCCCTTCGCCGCTAGCGGTGCAGCCACATGCGTAGCGCGGAGAGGAGTTGCTCGGTGTTGACCGGTTTGGCCAGGTAGTCCGATGCCCCGGCCTCGAGACATTTCTCCCGGTCGCCCTTCATTGCTTTCGCGGTGAGCGCGATGATGGGCAGCCGGCGGAACTCCGGCCGCTGCCGGATCGCCTGCATGGTCTGGTACCCGTCCATCTCGGGCATCATGATGTCCATGAGGGTAATCGCGATATCGGGTGTCGCCTCGAGCGTGGCAATCGCCTCGTGGCCGGTGCCTGCCGTCAGCACCTCCATGCCCCGCCGCTCGAGCACGCTGCTCAGCGCGAAGATGTTCCGCACGTCGTCGTCCACGACCAGCACCTTCTTTCCGACCAGGTCGTCGTCGGAGCGGTGCAGCCGGTCGAGCATCTGCTGTTTTTCCAGCGGCAGGTTCGACACGACGCGGTGCAGGAAGAGCGCCGTCTCGTCGAGCAGCCGCTCCGGGGATTCCACCCCCTTGACGACGACACTCCGCGCCAGGGTGTGGAGCCGGGAGTCTTCGTCCGGCGAGAGCTCCTTGCCGGTGAAGACCACCACCGGAAGATCCGAGAGCGCCGCATCGTCGCGGATTGCTTCGAGGATCTCGAAGCCCGACATGTCCGGCAACCGGAGGTCGAGCACCGCGCAATCGTACGGCTGCCCCCGAAGCGCTTCCAGCGCCTCCGAGCCGGTGCCCGCGGTCGAGATCTCGACGTCGTCGTGCCCGAGAAGGTGGCTGATGCTCACCTGTTCGGCTTCGTTGTCCTCGATCACCAGGAGCCGTTTGGAGCGGGGCGTCGAGAAATCCCTGATCCGGGACATCGCCAGCTCCAGCCCCTCGGTGGTGGTCGGCTTGGGCAGGAAACTGAAGGCGCCGCGGGCCAGCCCGTGCTGTCGGTCTTCGTCGAGGGTCACGATCTGCACCGGGATGTGCCGGAGCGCCGGGTCCTGCTTCAGCTGGTTGAGCACCGTCCACCCGAGCATATCGGGAAGGAACACGTCGAGCGAGACGGCGGTCGGGTGATACTCCCGGGCGAGCGCCAGCGCGTCCCCGCCGCGCATGGCGACCAGGACCTTGAACCCCTGGGCCCGCGCCACGTCCACCAGCACCCTCGCGTAGTGCGGGTCATCTTCGACGATCAGGAGAACCGGCACCCCCGCTTCGAGCTCGTGCCGGTCATCGGGAATCGCCTCGACCGGCCGGTCCCAGACCCGGACCGCCGGGAAGCTGCCGGTGCGCGCCGGCCGCGATTCGGATTCGGGCGTGGCCGTCACGGCGGCGGTCGGCCCGACGTAGGTCTGCGGCAGGTAGAGCGTGAAGGTGCTCCCCTTCCCGGGTGTGCTGCGCAGCTGGATCTCGCCGCCGAGCAGACTCGCCAGCTCGCGGCTGATCGCGAGGCCCAGCCCGGTGCCGCCGTACTTTCGGCTGGTGCCGGCATCGGCCTGCTGGAAGGCTTCGAAAATGATCCGCTGCTTTTCCTGCGGGATGCCGATGCCGGTATCGGAGACCTCGAACGCCACGACGCTCGCCGTGCGCTTGAGGATCGGGTGGTCGGTGTTCCATCCCGCGGTGGCGGGAGAGACGCTGATCCGGACCCCTCCCTGTTCGGTGAACTTGAAGGCGTTCGAGAGCAGATTCTTGAGCACCTGGGTGAGCCGCTTCGTGTCGGTCACGATGGTCCGGCCGAGTTCCGGCGCGATCTCGACCTGGAGCGACAGATTGCGGTTGTCCGCTTCGTGCCGGAAGGGGCGCGCCAGCGACTCGAGGAGCGCGTTCACCGCGATCTCCTCGGGCGAAACCGTCACGGTGCCCGATTCGATCTTGGAGAGGTCGAGGATGTCGGTAATGAGGTTGAGCAAGTCGGTGCCGGCGCCGTGGATGGTGCGGGCGAACTCAACCTGCTTCGGCAGCAAGTTGCCCTCCGAGTTCTCACCGAGCTGCTGCCCCAGGATCAGGATGCTGTTGAGCGGGGTGCGCAACTCGTGCGACATGTTGGCGAGGAACTCCGACTTGTACTTCGAGGTGAGGGCCAGCTCGCTCGCCTTTTCCTCCAGGGCGCGGCGCGCCTGCTCGATCTCCTGGTTCTTCCGCTCCACCTCGGCATTCTGTTCCGCCAGCTGCTGGGCCTTCTGCGCCAGCTGCTCGTTGGTCTGCTGCAGCTCCTTCTGCTGGGTCTGCAATTCCGCCGCCAGTTGTTGCGATTGCTTGAGCAGGCCTTCCGTCTGCATCGTGGCCTCGATGCTGTTGAGCACGATGCCGATGCTGGCGGTGAGCTGCTCCAGGAACGCCAGATGCGAGGCGGTGAAATGGCTCAGCGAGGCCAGCTCGATGACCGCCTTGACCTCGTCCTCGAACAGGACCGGCAGCACGATCACGTTGCGGGGAACGGCGTTGAACAGGCCGGAGCTGATCGCCACCGTTTCGCTCGGAAGATCGGCGACCACCATCCGTCGCTTTTCGATGGCGCACTGGCCGAGCAGGCCCTGGCCCACCCGGAGCGACTGGCGATGTCCGTTCTGGCCGTCGTCCGCGAACGCGGCGATCAGCCGGAGCTCGGGTTCTTCGCTGCCTTCGACCCGGTAAATCACGCCCTGGTGCGCGTTGACCAGCGGGGTCAGCTCCGAGAGCAGCATCCGCCCGACGGTCGCCAGGTCCCGCTGTCCCTGCAGCATGCCGGTGAACCGCGCGAGGTTGGTCTTGAGCCAGTCCTGCTCGGTGTTCCGGTCGGTCGTGAGCCGCAGGTTGTCGATCATCGTGTTCAGGTTGTCCTTGAGCTCCGCCACCTCGCCCCGCGCCTCGACCTGGATCGAGCGGGTCAGATCGCCCTGGGTCACCGCCGTCGCCACCTCCGCGATGGCACGCACCTGGGTGGTGAGATTGGCGGCCAGCAGGTTCACGTTGCCGGTGAGGTCTTTCCAGGTGCCCGCCGCGCCCGGCACGTTGGCCTGGCCGCCCAGCCGCCCTTCCACGCCGACCTCGCGCGCCACGGTCGTCACCTGGTCGGCAAAGGTCGCGAGGGTCGCGGTCATGTTGTTGATCGTCTCCGCCAGCGCCGCGACTTCGCCCTTGGCGTTCACCGTCAGCTTCGGCTTGAGATCGCCGTTGGCCACGGCGGTCACCACCTTGACGATGCCGCGCACCTGTTCGGTCAGGTTGGCGGCCATGACGTTGACGTTGTCGGTCAGGTCCTTCCAGGTGCCGGCGACGCCCGGCACCTTGGCCTGCCCGCCGAGCTTGCCCTCGGTGCCGACTTCGCGCGCCACGCGCGTCACCTCCGCCGCGAAGGCGTTGAGCTGGTCGACCATCGTGTTGATGGTGACCTTGAGCTCGAGAATCTCGCCTTTGACGTCGACGGTGATCTTGCGGGAGAGGTCGCCGCGCGCCACGGCGGTGGTCACTTCGGCGATGTTGCGGACCTGGGTCGTGAGATTGGCGGCGAGCAGGTTCACGTTATCGGTGAGATCCTTCCAGGTGCCCGCGACCCCCGACACCACCGCCTGGCCGCCCAGCTTGCCGTCGGCGCCGACCTCGCGTGCCACGCGGGTCACCTCCGCCGCGAACGAGCGCAGCTGCTCCACCAGCGTGTTGAGCGTCTCCTTCAGGTTGAGGAGCTCGCCGCGCACGTCCACCGTGATCTTCTTGGAGAGGTCGCCGTTGGCGATGGCGGTGGCCACTTCGGCGATGTTCCGGACCTGGGCGGTGAGGTTGCCCGCCATGAAGTTCACCGAGTCGGTCAGGTCCTTCCAGGTGCCCGCGACGCCGGGCACCACGGCCTGACCGCCGAGCTTCCCGTCGGTGCCGACCTCGCGGGCCACGCGGGTCACCTCGCCCGCGAATCCGTTGAGCTGATCCACCATCGTGTTGATGGTGTCCTTGAGCTCCAGGATCTCTCCCTTCACGTCCACGGTGATCTTGCGCGAGAGGTCGCCGCGCGCCACGGCGGTCGTCACTTCGGCGATGTTGCGCACCTGCGCCGTGAGGTTCGACGCCATGAAATTCACGTTGTCGGTGAGCCCCTTCCAGGTCCCGGCGACGCCGGGGACCTGGGCCTGGCCGCCGAGTTTCCCTTCGGTGCCCACCTCGCGCGCCACGCGGGTCACCTCGGACGCGAAGGCGTTGAGCTGGACCACCATGGTGTTCAGGGTGTTCTTGAGCTCGAGGATTTCTCCCGAGACGTCGACGGTGATCTTCTTGGAGAGGTCGCCGTTGGCAATGGCGGTCGCCACTTCGGCGATGTTGCGCACCTGCGCCGTGAGGTTGGACGCCATGAAGTTCACCGAGTCGGTGAGGTCCTTCCACGTCCCGCCGACCCCGAGCACCAGCGCCTGCCCTCCGAGCCGCCCGTCGGTGCCGACCTCGCGGGCCACCCGGGTCACTTCCGAGGCAAAGGCGTTGAGCTGATCCACCATCGTGTTGAGGGTGTCCTTGAGCTCGAGGATCTCACCCTTTGTATCGACGGTGATCTTGCGCGAGAGGTCGCCGCGGGCCACCGCGGTCGCGACCTCGGCGATGTTGCGCACCTGGCTGGTCAGGTTGCTGGCCATCGAGTTGACCGAGTCGGTCAGGTCCTTCCAGGTTCCCGCCACGCCGGGGACCTGCGCCTGGCCGCCCAGCTTCCCTTCGGTGCCGACCTCGCGCGCCACCCGGGTCACCTCGGCGGCGAAGGCGTTGAGCTGGTCCACCATCGTGTTGATGGTGACCTTGAGCTCGAGCACTTCGCCCTTCACGTCCACGGTGATCTTGCGCGAGAGGTCGCCGCGCGCCACCGCGGTGGTGACCTCGGCGATATTGCGGACCTGGGTCGTGAGGTTGGCCGCCAGCAGGTTGACGTTATCGGTGAGATCCTTCCAGGTGCCCGCCACGCCCGGCACCGCCGCCTGACCGCCCAGCCGTCCCTCCGTGCCGACCTCGCGGGCCACGCGGGTCACTTCCGAAGCAAAGCCGTTGAGCTGGTCCACCATCGTGTTGAGCGTCTCCTTGAGCTCCAGGATTTCGCCCGACACGTTCACGGTGATCTTCTTGGAGAGGTCGCCCCGCGCGATGGCCGTCGCCACTTCGGCGATGTTGCGCACCTGCGCGGTCAGGTTGCTCGCCATGAAGTTCACGTTGTCGGTCAGGTCCTTCCAGATGCCGCCGATGCCCGGCGACTGCGCCTGGCCGCCCAGCTTGCCCTCGGTGCCGACTTCGCGGGCCACGCGGGTCACTTCGCCGGCAAACGCGTTGAGCTGGTCCACCATCGTGTTGATGGTGTCCTTGAGCTCGAGGATTTCGCCGCTCACGTTCACAGTGATCTTGCGGGACAGATCGCCCCGCGCGACCGCGGTGGTGACCTCGGCGATGTTGCGGACCTGCGCCGTCAGGTTGCCCGCCATGGCATTCACCGAGTCGGTGAGGTCCTTCCAGGTTCCCGCCACGCCCGGCACCAGCGCCTGGCCTCCGAGCTTGCCGTCGGTGCCCACCTCGCGGGCAACCCGGGTGACCTCCGAGGCGAACGAGCGCAGCTGATCCACCATCGTGTTGATGGCTTCCTTGAGCTGCAGGATCTCGCCCCGGACGTCGACGGTGATTTTGCGGGAGAGGTCGCCGCTCGCGACGGCGATGGTGACTTCGGAAATGTTGCGGACCTGGGCGGTGAGGTTGCTGGCCATCGAGTTGACGCTCTCGGTGAGATCCTTCCAGACCCCGCTCACCCCGGGAACCTGCGCCTGCCCGCCCAGCTTGCCGTCGGAGCCGACCTCGCGCGCCACGCGGGTGACCTCCGACGTAAACACGCCGAGCTGCTGAATCATGGTGTTGACGATGGTGGCCGAGCGAAGGAACTCACCTTCCAGCGGGCGCCCGTCGACGTCGAGCCGCATCGTCTGGGTCAGATGCCCCTGGGCCACGGCCGCGATCGCGCCGGTGACCTCCGTCGTGGGGCGGAGGAGGTCGTCCATCAGGGTGTTGACCGACGCCTCCATTTCTCCCCAGGCGCCCTTCGACTGATCGAATTTGGCGCGTTCCCGGGTGCGGCCCTGCTTGCCGACCACCTGGCCGACGCGCCGAAGCTCCGTCGCGATGGTCTGGTTGGCGGAGACGATTTCGTTGAAGGTGTCGGCGATCTTTCCGTCCATCCCGGTCCACGTGGCGGGCAGCTGGACCGAGAAATCCCCAGCACGCACCCGCTGGAGCGCCGCAAGAAGCTGGCGCCGGTCGAGCGAACTCTCCTCGGGAGGGTCGATGGTCTGGGTGGGACCGCTGTTGCGGCTGCCGCGCTTCATGGAGGACCCCCAAATGGAAAAGTGGCCGTAGCCCACGCTCCGGCCGAACTCGGCTGGAGCGAACAGGATACGGCCACGATCCGGAGCGTCGTCCCACCCTGCGTGCCGCCCTTGCGCGGCTCGTCGCGACCTGGGAAGTCTCGATTGGGGTTGGGGCTCTGTTCCGCGACGCCGTGGCCGGCGTCACCCATGGCACTAATCTATCCATAAAGCCCGGTTGAGCCAGAGAGCGGGGGTTGGGAGTTGGGAGACGGGGGTTGGGGGCACCCAGTCCCACCCCCATCTCACCTCTCAGCCCCGGACCGTTTGACAAAGGGATCGGGCAGAGGCAGAATCGGGAATCCCGAGACCAAAGGAGGCGGCCGTGAAGATCTACGGCCCTGACGCTATTCGAAACGTGGCCTTTGTCGGCCACGGGGCGAGCGGCAAGACGACGCTGGTCGACGCACTCGCCTTCGTTTCCGGCTCGAGCCGTCGGCACGGCTCCATCAAGGACGGCACCACCCTCACCGACACCTCCCCCGACGAAATCGAACGGAAGCACTCCATCTCCCTTGGCGTCGGCATCGCCGAATGGATGAACGTCAAGGTCAATCTTCTCGACACCCCGGGGTATCTCGACTTCTTCGGAGAGGTAGTCTGCGGGCTGTCCGTCGCGGATGCCGCCGTGGTCGTGCTGTCCGGCGTGGGGGGGGTCGAGGTCGGCACGGAGAAATGCTGGAACGCTTGTGATCACTATCATTTGCCCCGCATTCTGTTCGTCTCCGGGATGGACAAGGAGCACGCCCATTTCGAGCGGGTCTTCGGCGATATCCGGGAACATCTCACGCCGAAGGTCCTTCCTGTTGAAATTCCGGTCGGGGATGGGCAGCAATTCCGGGGGATCATCAATCTCCTGACCCAGACCTGCCAGCTGTTCAAGCCCGGTACCAAAGCCGGGGAATACGAGGACGTTCCGGTGCCTCCGGAGTACCAGAGCGCCTTCGACCGGTACGCGGAGCAGCTGACCGAGGCGGTCGCCGCCACCGACGACGCGCTGCTCGAGAAATACCTCTCGGGCGAGAGCATCCCGAGAGAGGAGGTCGTGCCCGCCATGAAGCGGGCGATGCTGGCCGGCGACATTGTTCCCCTGTTCTGCGGAAGCGGGGAGCTTCAGCACGGCGTTCGCGTCCTCCTGACCGAGATGGTCGAGCTGTTCCCCGCGCCGTCGGAGATCAAGGCGCCGGTCGAAGCCCCCCTCGTGGGCCGGGTCTTCAAGACGGTGTCCGAACCCCACGTCGGCGATGTCTCGATTTTCCGGATCTACACCGGGAAGCTCAAGAACGGCGAGGAGGTCTGGAACGCGGAGCACAACGTCGCCGAAAAGTTGAATCACCTGTCGGTCCAGCAGGGCCGGGAGCGCCAGGAAGTGGCCGAGCTCCATGTCGGCGACATCGGCTCGGTGGCCAAGCTGAAGGACACCCACACCGGCGACACCTTCTGCCGGAAGGACCATCCGGTCCGGCTCCCGCCCCTGGAATTCCCCGAAGGGGAAGCGACGTCGGCGGTGATGGTGAAGATGCGTGGCGAAGAGGACAAGCTCGCGGCCGGACTGCACAAGCTGCACGAAGAGGACCCGACTTTTCACTTCGAATACAATTCCGAGCTGGGGCAGACGCTCATTCACGGGATGGGGGAGCGCCACCTCGAGATTCTGCTGGGACGCCTGGCGAGGAAGTACGGCGTCCACGCCGAGCTGACCCGTCCCCGGGTTGCGTACCGGGAAACCTTCCGCGGCATGGCGGAGGGGCAGGGCAAGCACAAGAAGCAGAGTGGTGGCCGGGGACAATACGGCGACGCCCACGTGCGGATTTCCCCGCTGGCCCGTGGCTCCGGCTACGAATTCGTGGACAACATCGTGGGCGGCGTCATCCCGAACAAATTCATCCCCGCCGTGGACAAGGGCATCCAGGAAGCGGCGCAGCGCGGGCCGATCGCGGGATATCCCTGCGTCGACTTCCGGGCGGAGTGCTTCTTCGGCTCATACCACGACGTGGACTCCAGCGAAATGGCCTTCCGGATGGCCGGCATCCTCGCCTTCCGGACCGTGAGCGCCAAGGCGAGGCCGGTGCTGCTCGAGCCGATCATGGCGGTCGAAGTGTGGGTTCCTTCGGATCTGCTGGGCGACGTGCTCGGCGATCTCTCTCCCCGGCGCGGGCAGATCCTGTCGACCGAACAGGATGGCCGGCTCACCAAGGTGAATGCCCTGGTGCCGCGGGCCGAGCTCTACCGGTATTCGACGGCGCTGCATTCGATCACTCACGGACGGGGAACCCACCGGGAGCGGTTCCACGGATACGCCGAGGCGCCTCCGGAAGTCGCGAACCGGGTGGCGACCGAGCACAAACGGGAGACTACCGGCGAGGCGGAATAGCGTGGCCCGGGAGCGTCCGCTCGTCATCGGCGTCGTAGGGGGCTCGGGTTCGGGGAAAACCACCGTCACCCGAGCCATCTACGATCTTCCGGGGATCGACGCGGCGTTCATCGATCAGGACGCCTATTACCGCGATCTGTCCCACCTGCCGCTGGACGAGCGGAAGCGGGTCAATTACGACCATCCGGACGCCTTCGATACCGACCTGCTGATCCATCAACTCTCCCAGCTCGTGCTTGGTGTCGCGGTCGACAAGCCGACCTACGATTACGCCGAGCACACCCGCGCCGCCGCGACGATCCGGGCGGAGCCGAAACAGGTCATCCTGGTGGACGGAATTCTGCTCTTTGCCGATGCTCGGCTCCGGCCGCTCTTCGACATCAAGATCTATGTGGACGTCGCGGAAGACGTGCGGTTCATTCGACGCCTGCAGCGGGACACCGCCGAACGGGGCCGGAGCATGGAGGACGTGATCCGCCAATACCTCACGACCGTGCGGCCGATGCACCTGGAATTCGTCGAGCCCTCGAAGCGGTACGCCGACATCATCATCCCCGAAGGGGGCTTCAACCGGATCGGAATCGAGATGATTCAAGCCAGAGTCCAGCTGGAGATTCAGAAACGAAAGCGTCAGCGGTCAACGGTCAACGGTCAACGGGACCAGCAATGAACACCCGCCTTGCCGCGTCACTCGTACTCTCGCTTTGCGCCTTTGCGTCTTTGCGCCTTTCCGCCCAACGACCCCCCGTCGCCATCACCGCCACCAACGCCTTCGACGCGAGGGCCGTCCCCGCGTACCGCGGATCGCACCCCGAGGTGTACGGGTACATCGATGCTCATCAGACGGAACACCTCGCCAACCTGCAGCGGTGGCTGCGGCAGCCGTCGGTCAGCGCGCAGAACGATGGAATCACCAGGATGGCGGAGCTGGTCCGTGACGATCTGCGGAAGCTCGGGTGCGCCGAGAGCGAGCTGGTGCCCACGAGCGGGCATCCCGGCGTCTTTGCCTACTGTGACGAAGGGGCGCCGAAGACTCTCCTGGTCTACATGATGTACGACGTGCAGCCGGTGGAGCCGGCGGAATGGCGCTCGCCGCCGTTCGAGGCGGCCGTCGTGGATCACGAGCTGGGCCGGGTGCTCATGGGGCGGGGCGCCACGAATCAGAAGGGACCCGAGCGCGCGTTTCTCAATGCGCTCGAGGCGATCCGCGCGGTCAAACGAAAGTTTCCCGTGAATCTGATGTTCGCCGTGGAGGGCGAGGAGGAGCTGGGCTCTCCGCACTATCCGGAAATCGTCGACAAATATGAAGCGCGCATGCGCACCGCCTCCGGCGTGTTTTTCCCATTCAACAGCCAGGGCGCGAATGGGGATGTGGGCATGTTCCTGGGGGTCAAGGGCATCGTGTCCTTCGAGCTGGAGGCGCGAGGCGGTCCGCGTGGAGGCCCGACCAGGGCGGAGATTCACGGCTCCTACAAGGCCATCACCGATTCGCCGGTCTGGCGGCTGGTGCAGGCGCTGGCCACGCTCACCTCCAGGGACGGCAACACCATCACCGTCCCCGGGTACTACGACCGGATCCGGCAGCCCTCCCTGGAAGAGCAGCGGCTTCTCAACGGACTGCTTCCGGCCTGGACGGTGCAGGAGCCGGGACTCCGTCGCGCCATGGGGGTCGAGCGGTGGATCGGCGGCATGGAAGGACGGGCGACCCAGCTGGAATACCTCTTCAATACCACCCTCAACATCGACGGGATGTGGTCAGGGTACACCGGTCCCGGGATGAAGACGATTCTCCCCCACATCGCCACCGCGAAGCTGGACTCCCGGCTGGTGCCCGACCAGACGCCCGATGAGGCGCTCCGGCTGATTCGCGCCCATCTCGACGCGCAGGGGTTCGGTGATGTGGTCATCCGGAAACTCTCGGGGTACCCTCCGGCCCAATCGAGCGTGGACGCTCCCCTGGTGCGCTCCGCGATCGGCGTCTTCAACAAGGCGGGACTGGTACCGACGGTGGCGCCCAGGCTGGCGGGGAGCGCCCCGTACTACGTATTTACCGAGCGGCTCGAGTTGCCGATGGTCGCCGCGGGGATGGGACATGGGAGCGGCGCCCACGCGCCGAACGAATTCATGGTCATCGCCCCGCACTCCGGCTCCCGGCTCGCCGGGCTCGCCCAGATCGAGAAATTCTACGTTGACCTGCTCTACGCACTCTCGGAGACACGCTGATGAGAACCTTCGCCCTCCTCCTGCTGGCCGCCGCCGGGATGGGCACGCCGCTTCCCGCCCAGGAGCGTCCCTCCGACACCTTGCTCACGGTCGGGAGGTATCTCGATTACGAAACGGTGCTGGAACCCAGGGTGTCCCCCGACGGCTCCCAGGTGATCTTCACCAGGCGGTCGGTGGACAAGAGCAAGGACACCTTCGAGTCGACGCTCTGGATCATGAGCGCCGATGGTGGGAAGCTCCGTTTCCTGACCAAGGGCTCGAATCCTGTGTGGTCGCCCGACGGGACGCGAATCGCCTTTCTCATGGAGGCCGAACCGGGCGGAAACCAGCTCCACATCCGTTACATGGATGCGGAAGGCTCGGTGACCCAGGTGACCCGCACGATGAAGCCGCCGGCAAATCCGAGCTGGTCGCCGGACGGGAAGTGGCTCGGATTCAGCATGTTCGTCGCCAAGGACCCCGAGTGGAAGATCGACCTCCCGTCGGCGCCGTCCGGCGCGCAATGGACCACGGCGCCGCGCATCGTCGGAAGTCTGCATTATCGCGCCGACCGGACCGGATACCTCGATGACGGATACACGCATCTCTTCGTGGTGCCGGCCACGGGCGGTACGCCCCGGCAGATCACCCGCGGCGACTGGAACGTCGGCGCGCGGGGCAGCGGCCTTCCCGGCGTGGTCGGCTTTGCCTGGCTGCCGGACGGAAAGTCCATCATCGTGGACGGTAACGACGCTCCCGATGCGGAACGACTCTACCGGCGCTCCAATCTGTACGCGGTCGACCTTGCCACCGGCGACACGCGCCGGCTCACCGCGCAGGAGGGCAGCTGGTCGGGACCGGTGCTCTCGCCCGATGGCAAGCTGATCGCCTTTACCGGAGCGCCGGCCGGCGCCGTGAGCTATCGCGCCGAAGATCTCTACACCATGAATGTGGATGGCTCCGGCATGACCCTTCGATCCCAGGGACTCGACCGTGATCCCGGCGGCGTCACCTGGGCTCCCGACGGCAAGGGGATCTACTTCGCCGCGCAAGACCGGGGTACCAGCAACGTCTGGTACGCCGCCCTCGGCTCGGCTCCGCGACAGGTGACCACGGGGACGCACATGATCTCCGCGCCCTCGGTCGCGAAGAGCGGCATCGCGTTTGCGGTTCGTACGAACCCCTCGCTGCCCCCCGACGTGGTCCGGATCGACCTCAAGAAGCCCTCGGGCATGATGCAGATCACCGACGTCAACGCCGATCTCCTGGCCGGCACCCGGATCGGCGAGGTCGAGGAGATCTGGTACACCAGTTCCGGCGGCGCCCGAGTCCAGGGGTGGCTGGTCAAGCCGCCCTCGTTCGATCCCTCGCGCAAGTACCCGCTGATTCTGGAGATTCACGGCGGCCCCCACGGGATGTACAACGTGGGATTCAACTACTCGTTCCAGAATTTCGCCGCCAACGGCTTCGTGGTGCTCTACACCAATCCGCGCGGCAGCACCGGGTATGGCAGCAGTTTCGGCAATGCCATTTTCCGCGCCTATCCGAGCGTGGACTACGACGACCTGATGGCCGGCGTCGATACCGCGATCGGCCGCGGGTACATCGACGACAAGCGGATGTTCGTGGGAGGATGCTCCGGCGGCGGCGTGCTCTCGAGCTGGGTCATCGGGCATACCGACCGCTTCGCCGCGGCGGCGGTCCGCTGCCCGGTCATCGACTGGCTGAGCTTTGCGGGGCAGACCGACATCCCGCTCTTTACCTACAACTTTTTCGAAAAGCCGTTCTGGGAGGATCCGTCGGCATGGCTCAAGCAGTCGAGCCTGATGTACGTGGGCAACGTCAAGACCCCGACCATGCTGATGACCGGTGTGCTCGACCAGCGCACCCCGATGCCCCAGACCGAGGAGTACTACTCCGCGCTCAAGATGCGCGGCATTCCGGCGGTGCTGCTCCGGTTCGAAAATGAGTGGCACGGCACCAGCTCCCGGCCGTCGAACTGGATGCGGACCCAACTGTACATGATGAGCTGGTACAACAAGTGGGGCGGGCCGAAGCCGAGCGTTCCCGTGGGAGAAGGCAGGTGAGCGGCCTGGGGGTTGGGAGCTCGGAGCTGGGGGTCGGGGACTGATGGCGTTTCCCCAATCCCCATCTCCCGACTCCCAGTCCCCGGCCGTCGGTCGTAGCGTGCCGAGGAAGGACGGCCTCGGCAAAGCCACCGGGCATGCCCGGTACGCCGACGACATCGCCTTTCCCGGGATGCTCTATGGCCGCACCGTGCGCAGCACCATTCCCTGCGGTGCCATTCGCGACATCCGCCTCGACTTCGACCCGGCCGGTTTCACGATCGTCGACTGGCGCGGGATCCCGGGACGCAATGTCGTGGCGCTCCTCACCGAGGATCAGCCCTGCCTGGTCGAGCGCGAGGTTCGTCATGCGGCGGAGCCGGTGCTGCTGCTGGCCCATGAAGACCGCGAGAAACTGCTGGGTGCGACCGTGGCCATCGACTACGCGCCGGCGACCCCGCTCTTCGATCCGGAACGGTCGACGCACAGCTTCAAGAACATCCTGATCGAGAAGGGCGATCTGGCGGCCGGCTTCGCGCAGGCGCACACCGTCGTCGAGGGGACCTACCGCACCGGCCACCAGGAGCACGTCTACATCGAGCCCAATGGCGTGATCGCGGTTCCCGAAGAAGGGGGGATCGCGGTATACGGATCGATCCAGTGCCCCTACTACGTCCACAAGGCGCTGGTCACGCTGCTGGGCGGAGCCGTCACGCATGTGCGGGTGGTGCAGACCGAAACCGGCGGAGGATTCGGCGGGAAGGAGGAGTATCCGTCGATGCTCGCCGGGCATGCCGCCCTCCTCGCGCTCGCGGCCAGGCGTCCGGTCAAGATCGTATACGACCGGGTCGAGGACATGCAGGCCACCACGAAACGACATCCCTCGATCGTGCGCCACCGCACCGGCCTCTCGAAGGACGGACGGCTCCTCGCCATGGATGTCGAGGTGATCCTCGATGCGGGGGCGTACGTCACACTCTCTCCCGTGGTGCTGTCTCGCGGTGCGATCCACGCCGCAGGACCCTATCGCTGCCCCAACACGCGGATCGCCGCCCGCGCGATGTTCACCAATACGCCTCCGAACGGAGCCTTTCGCGGCTTTGGCGCCCCGCAGACCGAATTCGCAATCGAAGTGCACATGGAACGGATTGCCGAGGCGCTGGGCATCGATTCCGCGCGGCTCCGGGAGCGCAACGCCTTACGCCCAGGGGACACCACGGCCACGGGCCAGCGGCTGGGCGAGGATTGCAGCGCGCGTCAGGTGCTGCGCGAAGCGATGCGAAAATCCGGATACCGCCGCAAGCGGAAGGCCTTTGCCGGCACCGACCGGGGGATCGGGCTTTCCCTTTACTACCATGGCTCCGGCTTCACCGGAAGCGGCGAGCTCAAGCTCGCCTCGCGCGCCTCGGTGGAGCTGACCGCGACGGGGGTGCGGATTCTGACCTCGAGTACCGAGATCGGCCAGGGCACCCGGACCATGCACGCGCAAATCGTGGCCGATGCCTTGGGCATTCCGTACGACCAGGTGGAGGTCGCGCAGCCCGACACCAGCATCGTGCCCGACAGCGGCCCCACCGTGGCATCGCGGACCTGCATGATCGTGGGCGGCATCCTGGAGCGCGCGGCGCGAGAGATGCGCGAGCGGCTCGACGGCGCGCCACCCGCGGAGTACTTCAGTCACTTTGGACCGATGACGGTCACCGGCCAGTACGAGCAGCCGGACTGGATCCGCTGGGACGAGGAGGCATATCGCGGCGATGCCTATGCGACGTATGGCTGGGGCTGCGATGTGGCCGAGGTGGAGCTGGACCGGGATACCTGGGAAGTGCGCCCGAAGCGTCTTACCGTCGTGACCGACGTGGGCAAGGCGATTCACCCCGCCCTCGCGACCGGACAGATCGAAGGGGGCACCGCCCAGGGCATCGGGTATGCGCTCCTGGAGCAGGTTACGATGCGCGACGGCATCATGGCCAACGCGCAGCTCACCAACTACATCATCCCCACCACGCTCGACACCCCGCTCGTCGACGTCGTCCTCCTGGAGAATCCCTATCCCGGCGGTCCGTCGGGAGCGAAGGGCCTCGGCGAGCTGCCGATGGACGGTCCCGCGCCCGCGCTGGTGAACGCGATCCGCCAGCTCGGGCTCGATATCCGGGCCATTCCGGTGCTCCCCGAAGCGGTGATGGAGGCGGCGTGCGGTTCACCCTGAACGGCGTGGCGAAGGAGCTCGCCTGTCATCCCGGGGCCCGCCTGCTCGATGTCTTGCGGGGGGATTGCGGCCTCACCGGAACCAAGGAAGGATGTGGCGAAGGAGAATGCGGGGCGTGTACGGTACTGATCGACGGTGCCGCGGTCTGCAGCTGCATCATTCCGGTCGTCCAGGTCGAAGGCGCCGAGGTGACCACGATCGAGGGGCTCGGACCCGAGCATCCGCTGCCTCGCGCGTTCATGGACGAAGTGGGGGCACAGTGCGGCATCTGCACCCCGGGCATGATCATGGCCGCTGTGACCCTCGGTCCGCGTCCTTCCCTGCAGAAAATCCGGACCGGACTCGCCGGCAATCTCTGTCGCTGCACCGGATATGAAGCGATCTATCGCGCGATCCGAAAGCGACCGCAATGAGAACGGCGATCTCCTCGCTCGAGGTCCTGCAGCCGCGCAATGTGACGGACGCACTGCGCATGCTGCGCGACGAGGAAGGCGCCGTACCCCTGGCCGGTGCAACCGATCTGTACGTCTCCCTGAATTTCGGTACCCTGACGACACGCCGGTTCGTGAATCTCTGGGGACTTCGTCCCCTTGGCCGCATCGGCATGCAGGGCGATACGCTGTCCATCGGCGCCCTCGCGACCTATACCGCGATCATCCGCTCCCGCCCGGTTCAGCGGCGGCTGCCGATGCTCGTGCAGGCGGCGCGCGAAATCGGCGGCATGCAGATCCAGAACCGCGGGACTCTCGGCGGCAACATTGCGAATGCGTCGCCCGCGGGGGATACACTCCCCGTCCTCGCCGCCGCCGGCGCGGTGGTGGTGCTGCGGAGTGCCGGTGAGGAGCGACGGGTGCGCTTCGCCGACTTCTACACCGGGTATCGGCAAAGTCACCGCCGGCCCGATGAGCTCATCGCCGCGGTCGAAGTGGAGCCCATCGACGGCGCGCAATGGTTTCGCAAAGTCGGCACCCGCGCCGCGCAGGCGATCTCCAAGGTGGTGATGGCGGCGGTTCGTGCCCCTGTGCCGCGGATCGCCCTTGGAAGCGTGGCGCCGACGGTGATCCGTCTCCCGCGAACCGAGGCGGCGCTCGAGGGCGCGGCGGATATCGAGGAAGCGGTGCGGGTGCTCGAATCGGAAATTGCTCCCATCGACGATCTGCGCTCCAGCGCGGCCTACCGGCGCAACGTCGCGTCCAATCTGTTGCGCCGCTTCTGGACCGATACGACCCCCGGATGACGGAAGTCATTCTGCGCGGCCGCCGGGTGATCACGCCCGAGGGATCCCGGCCGGCGGCGATTCACGTCTCCGAAGGGCGCATCCTCGCGGTCGAAGAGTACGGGAGCATCGGGAGCGACATCCCCGTGATCGATGCGGGTGACGCGGTGATTCTTCCCGGGCTGGTCGATACCCACGTCCACATCAATGAACCGGGCCGGACCGACTGGGAGGGGTTCGCGAGCGCGACGCGCGCCGCGGCGGCGGGAGGTGTCACGACCTTGCTCGACATGCCGCTCAACAGCGTTCCGGCTACCACGACCACCGCCGCCCTCGCCGTCAAGCGCGCCGCGGCGCGGGATCGTGTCGCGGTGGACGTGGGATTCATCGGTGGTGTCGTCCCGGGAAACGCCGGTGAGTTACCGGCGCTCCATGCCGCCGGTGTCCGCGCGTTCAAGTGCTTCCTGGTCCCGTCCGGTGTGGAGGAGTTTCCCCCGGTCACCGAAGCCGATCTCCGCGCGGCGCTCCCGGTCCTTGCCCGCCTGGATGCGCTCCTGATGGTCCATGCCGAGCTCCCTGAACCGCTGGCTCGCGCCGCTGCCTCGCTCGGCGGCGAGCCGAGGCGCTATCACACCTGGCTCGCCTCGCGGCCCGCAACCGCCGAAGTGGAGGCGGTCCGGCTGATGGGGGAGCTCGCCTTGGAGCATGGCGTGCGGGTCCATGTCGTGCATCTCTCCTCCGCTGATTCGGTTCCGGTGCTCGCCGCCGCGCGAGAAGCGGGCGCCCGCATCACCGCCGAGTCCTGTCCTCACTACCTGACCTTCGCGGCAGAAGAGATTCCCGACGGCGCAACCGAGTTCAAATGCGCCCCGGCCATCGGCGGGAGTGCCAACCGTGAGAGACTCTGGGAGGCGCTCGCCGCCGGGTCGCTCGCCGGCATCGTCTCGGACCATTCGCCCTGTCCTCCCGCGCTGAAGTCACGCGACTCCGGCAGCTTCGTTTCGGCATGGGGCGGGATCGCCTCGCTGCAGATCGGGATCGCCGCGGTCTGGAGCGGCGCCCGCGGGCGCGGCTACTCGCTCGAGCAGCTGGTCGAGTGGATGAGCGCGGGCCCGGCGCGTGTGGCGGGCCTCTCTGCCACCAAAGGCGCGCTCGCCGCCGGTCGCGACGCCGATCTGGTGCTGTTTCGACCTGACGACGAATTCACCGTCGAACCCGCCCGCCTCCGTCATCGCCACGCCGTGACGCCGTATCATGGGCGCCGCCTCGCGGGGGTGGTGGAAGCGACGTACCTTCGAGGCGTTGAAGTATTCCGACGCGGCCTGTCCGACAAACGGCCCACGGGACGCCTTCTGGAGTCTCCTCGGGGATGACCGACTTTACCGATCTCATCGACGTCGCGGCGGAGCGCGTGGGGGGCGAAGCCCTCCTCGCCAACGACGAGTTCTTCGCGCCGAAGGAGGATCTCCTCAAGGCCTCGGCGCCGGAATGGCGCGAGGGCGTCTACACCGACCGGGGCAAGTGGATGGACGGATGGGAAACCCGGCGCCGGCGCACCCCGGGTCACGACTGGTGCCTCATCCGGCTCGGGATCCCGGCGGTGATTCGCGGAGTCGTGGTCGATACCAGTTTTTTCCGCGGCAATTATCCGGAGCAATGCTCGCTCGAAGCATGCGAGATAACCGATGATGCGGATATGGGTGAGCTCGCCGAAACGTCCGGCACGCCCTGGATCGAGATTCTGTCCCGGTCGGCCCTCACCGGAGACTCCCGGAATCTCTTTGCCATTTCCCACGCCGCACGGGTGACACACCTGCGCTTCAACATCTATCCCGATGGCGGAGTCGCACGGCTCCGGGTCCATGGGGAACCGGCACCCGATCCGGAGCTCCTCCTCCCCGGCGTCGAAGTGGATCTGGCCGCGATGCAGCACGGCGGATTCGTCGTGGTCTGCAGCGACATGTTTTTCGGGCATCGGCAGAACCTGATCCAGCCGGGCCGCTCGATCAACATGGGCGACGGATGGGAGACCCGGCGGCGGCGGGGCCCGGGTCACGACTGGACCATCATCCGGCTGGCGAAGCGCGGCGTGATCCGGCGGGTCGAGCTGGACACCGACTACTACAAGGGCAACGCACCGGGGAGCTGCATGCTCGAATGGTGTGATGCGGAAGGCGCCTCCGCCGAATCGCTCACCAATCCGAAGCGGAAATGGACCGGCTTGGTTCCGGAAACGCCGCTCGAGCCGGATGGACGGCACGAATTCGAAGTCACGGGGCCCGGTGGACCGGCGACCCATGTCCGGCTCAACATCTATCCCGACGGCGGAGTGGCTCGCCTCCGCCTCTTCGGCGTGGTCGCGCCGCCGGGACGATGACCATCGCCGAGCTCAACGACCTCGCTCCCCGCGATGCGCGAGAGGTGCTCAGGAGTTGCTGTGGCGCCTCACGCTGGGTTCGGGAGATGAGCGCCCGTCGTCCCTATGCTTCGCTGGACGATTTGTTGGGAGCGGCGGCCGCGGCCTGGGAAGAGTCCGGCCCCCAGGACTGGGAAGAGGCGTTTGCGCACCACCCGCGCATCGGCGAAACGGATACCGCGGCGGCGGTCAGTGCGACGGCACGGGAGTGGTCGGCGGGAGAACAGCGCGGCGTCGCCGGGGCGGACACTGCCGTGCGGACCGGACTCGCCCTGGGCAACCGCGAATACGAACGGCGGTTCGGCCGGATTTTCATTGTGAGTGCCGCCGGCAGGAGTCCGGAGGAGCTGCTGGAGAACCTGAGGGGCCGGTTGGCCAATTCGCCGGAGGACGAGCTCCGGATCGCCGCTGCCGAACAGGGTAAGATCACCCGGCAGCGGCTCAGCACGCTGTTCTCCGGCGGAGGAGCGACGACCTGATGAGTGGAATCACCACCCACGTACTCGACACGGCACGCGGACTCCCCGCGGCGGATCTCGCGGTGACGCTGGAGCGACTGGCGGAGAACGGCACGCCGGCCGAGGTGGGGCGGGGACGGACCGACCCCGATGGCCGGGCGCGGGCGCTCGTGCCGGAGGGAACCGACGTGATGCCCGGCCGGTACCGCCTGCGTTTCGACACCGGGACGTGGTTCGCCCGCCAGAGCATTCAGGGATTCTTTCCGCAGGTGACGGTGGAATTCGAGGTGCGCGAGGCCGGAGGGCACTGTCATGTGCCGCTGCTGCTGAGTCCCCACGGCTATTCCACCTACCGGGGATCCTGACCGGTGCCCGCGAGGCTGATACGCGACGCTTATGGCAAAGCAGCCATCCGGCTGGTCAAGCTCGTCCGCGGGAAATCGGAGCACCGGGTCCACGATTGCACCGTCGCGGTGAGTCTGGAGGGGCGCTTCGAGAGCGCCCACACCGAAGGAATCAACGCCGACGTTCTGCCCACCGACACCATGAAGAACACGGTGTTCGCCCTGGCCAGCAGCACCACGCTCGACGAGCCGGAGCGGTTTGCTCACCTGCTGGGGCGGCATTTCCTCGACACCTCGGCCGCGGCGGACCGGGTGACGATCGAGCTGATGCTGCACCGGTGGGACCGGATGGGACCGCACGCATTCACCCGCGGACCGTCCGAGCGACGGGTGGCGGTGGTGTCCGCGACCCGTGACGGCGTGGAGGTCGAAGCCGGGATCGAAGGGCTGGGGTTGCTCAAGACGGCGGGATCGGGGTTCGAAGGGTTTCCGCGCGACCGGTACACGACGCTCAGGGAGACGGCGGACCGCATCTTCGCCACCGACGTCACGGCGCGCTGGCGCTACTCGGGATTTCCTTCCGCGTGCGACGCGGCGTTCGACCGGGTCCGCACGGCGCTGGTGGATACGTTTGCCCGGCACGAGAGCAAGTCGGTACAGCACACCTTGTACGCCATGGGCGAGGCGGCGCTCGCGGCGTGCGACGATGTAAAGGAGATTGATCTGACGATGCCGAACCGTCACCACCTCCCGGTGGATCTGGCGCCATTCGGGCTCGACAACCGCAACGAGATCTTCGTCGCGACGACGGAGCCGTATGGGCTGATCCGGGGGACGCTGGCGCGGAAGTGAGGGATACCGCCGTGGATCGTGGTTAGTGATTAGGGATTCTTCCCGGACCACGAACCACGAACCACGAACCACGAGCCACTACTTCCTTCCCTCCATGATCCGCACGAACGACCTGCCCCGAAACTCCTCCAGGGTGAGACCGGTGCGCTCGGCCGCCTCCGCTTCGGTGATCGCCCCCGCATTGATGCCGCGCAGGAAGTAGTTGAGCAATCCCTGGCCGGTCGCCGCATCGTCGAAGACATCGCCCACCAGCGTGGCCTGCGCCGCCTTGGCGACGAAATTCTTGAGCCGCTGCCCGGCCGCCTCGAGCCCTTCCAGAAAAAAGGCATAGACCGAGGCGTAGCGCGTCGCGAGCTGCGCGGGATGCAGGTCCCATCCCTGGTAGAACCCCTGAATCAGCGAGCGGCGCACATCGGTATAGTGGAGCGCCCAGGCGTGATGCACGCTCGCGCGATTGGCCGCGGTCTGCTCGGCCGTCAGCGCGGCGCCCGGGGCAGCGCGATGAACCGGCACCGGCATGACGGTCGTCGATCCGTCGGAAAGCCACACGCCGGTCCCCGCGAACGCCACTTGCATCATCTGCCGGGCAAATTCACACGCCGGGTGCCCCATGGTCTGATGTGCCGCGGTGATGTTGCACCCCGCGGTGTAGTCGTAGGTACCGAAGTGCGCCGCGCTGATTCGTCCCGCCCCGGCCTCGACCAGCGCCGGGAGTGCCGAGCGTCCGTTCCGGTCCACGATGATCTGGGGCGTTTCAATCATGATCTCGAACCGCAGCGATCGCGCCGGCAGAGAGAGCGCCTGTTCTACCTCCGCCAAAACAGTGACGAACCAGGAGACCTGTTCGGGGATGGTCACTTTGGGAAGGGTCACGACGAATCCTTCGGGCAGCTTCCCCGCTCGGCGAATCAATGCGGTGAGGAAGACGTCGAGGGTGCGAATACTCCGCCGTCGCAGCTCTTCATTGAGCGGCTTGATCCGGATTCCGATGAAAGGCGGGAGCGTGCCGGCGGCGAGGCCCTTCGCGACTTCGGCGCCCGCCGCCGCGGCGTGCCCGTCTTCTTCCGCGTCGGGGCGATTGCCATATCCGTCCTCGAAATCGATCCGGAAATCCTCGACCGGCTCCCGGCGTAGCTTGGCAATGACTCGGTGGTAGACCGGGCCCGCAAGCTCCGGAGGAATCCCCACAGCTCGGGAGAATTCGGTGCTGTCCGGGGCATAGTCCTCCAGGGCCTTGAGCGCGACGGCGCCGAGCTTTCCTGCGGTATCGGCCCGGAACAGATGCCCCCCACCATAGACGGTGTGGAGTGGCTGCCGTCCTCCCCCTTCTCCAGGGTAGCGGCGGGCAAACTCGCGATTGGCGGCGCGCAATGCGTCGAGCGAGGGAGCGGCAGGTTCGGTGGAGAGTGAAACGGGTGTGCTCATCGGGCCCCGGGGGTGGAAGCGGCGAGAATATCCCGCCGAATCCTACAGGGGAGGCCCCGGGGCGGGGAGAGGTGAGGGAGAGAAGCAAGGGACCCGAGGGAATGAACTACTCACCACCGGCCTCTCACCTCTCACCGCTCACCCCGTACCGCGCACCGCTGTTCAGGGTCGTGCGAAGCGCTGCAGATACACCAGGTCGTCCTCGTCGCTCCGTGCGACATACACGACGCCCTTGCCGAAGCCCACGACGCGGCTGCTCGGGTTGAGGCTGACCTTCCTGACCAGCGTCCCGGCCCGGTCGAACACATCGTAGGTGGGAATCTTGTCTCCCGCGGGACGGGTGCGGAGCACCCACGCTTCGCCCTCCGGAGCCACCAGGAGGGCGGCGCCGGCGAGACCCAAACCGGCATCGTACGGCGGCTTGGTCTCAGCGAACTCGGGCTCCGGGGCCTGGACATTCGGTGGTGGCGCACCCGCCCGCGCGCCGCCGCCCGGCCCGCCGAAGACCATCGTGACCCCGGGATTCCTCCGTTGCGCCTCGATCACTTCCTTCTTGTCGGCCTCGGTGACCTTGAGCGGAGTGTAGGGCACCACCGGCCCGGCCGTCATTCTGCCTTGATCGGAGTACCAGCCGACCCGGTAGGGCGAAGGAAAAATCCGCACGATGCTGCCGTCTCCGGCCACACCCCATGTCTCGGCAGGGGTAAAGCGGATGTTGTTGCCCATGCGAACCGTCATCTGCCCCGGCGAGGGTGAGCTCCGGGAGACGGAATTGGCCGGGAGTCTGAGGTACCCCACCGTGTCGAACGTCGGCTTGACCCGGTCCCATCGGAGCAGCGCCACGGAATCCCCCGTTCCCCCGGTGGCGGAGAATGGTGAACCGGCAAAGTAGATGCGACCGCGATTGTCGGCGCCGCGGATATTCCTCATGGCCCCGAGCATCATGCGGCCGCCATCCGGGCCGCCGGTCGTGCTCGAGGGCGGCCGGGGCATTTCCAGCAAGGCACCCGGCTTTCCGTCCGCCCCGATCGTCAGAAAACGGTTGTTGAGCAGGTCGTGCAGCAGCGTGGTTCCGTCGGGGAGGGCGATCAGCGACATGGGAAGCGCGTACTCGCCGGGACCGCTTCCTTCCCGGCCGACCTTGGTCATCGTGCCGGACGACAGGTCTACCAACTGAACCACTTTGTCCCTGGAGTCTGCGACCAGAACCTTCCCTGAGGGAAGTTCCCGGATCGAACTGATCTGCGTGAAAGATTCGGCCGTTTCGGCCAGGGGCTTGGACAGCGCCACTTTCTGCTGGCCGGCCAGGGGCCCGGTGGCGGCCAACACCGCCAGGCACCCGAAGAGCGTAGTTCCTGTCTGCCGCACGACTGGCTCCCTGGTCTCGAGTAGGTGATGTGACAAGCATTGGGATGCCCGGGCGGTTCGGAGGGTCGCACCGCGGCTACCTTCCACCCGATGCCTCCGATCGATCTGTCGACCCTCCCGCCCCGTCCGGTCACGCGCTTTGCTCCGAGCCCCACGGGGTATTTGCACCTGGGGCACGTGGCCAGCGCCGTCTGGACCTGGGGGATTGCGCGTGCCGCCGGGGGCTCGGTGCTGCTCCGGATCGAGGATCACGACCGGGGCCGCTGCCGGCCGGAATATGAGCGGGCGATTCTCGAAGACCTCGCCTGGCTCGGGCTCGCGCCCGACCGGGGTCGCCCCCTCAGGCAAAGCGACCACGACGCCGCATACCGGCGCGCCACACTCAATCTGGCGCGACGGTCACAAGTCTACGCCTGCGGCTGCTCCCGCGCCGACATTGCGCGTCAGATGGCGGCGGACGGGGACGACGCCCAGGACGAGCTGCGGTACCCCGGAACCTGCCGGGACTTGAGGCTTCCACTGAGCGATGCCTACGGGATCCGGGTGGCTCTCGCTGACACCACGGTGGCGTTCGACGACCTTCGCCTCGGCGCGCAGACGCAGACGCCGTCCCTCCAATGCGGCGACGTCCTGCTGCGCGACTCGACCGGAAACTGGACCTATCAGCACTGCGTGACGGTGGACGACACCAGGCAGGGGATGACGCTGGTCGTCCGCGGCGAAGACCTGCTCCCTTCCACCGGGCGGCAGATTCTCCTCACCCGGCTGCTCGGCCGGGAGCAGCCGCCGGCGTTCTTGCATCACCCCCTGATCGTGAATGCCGGGGGCGACAAATTGAGCAAGCGCGACAAGGCCACCGGGATTCGCGAGCTGCGCGCCGCGGGGCGCTCCGCTGAGGACGTTCTCGGTGACGCGGCGTTCCGCACCGGCCTGATTCCGGAATCGCGCCCCGTCAAAGTCTCCGAGCTCCCGAGTTTGTTTCGCTAGGCTGCTGAAATCCCGGGCTTGTCCCGTTGACCGTTCACCGTTGACCGCTCACACTTTTCTCGATCTCGCCCATCGCGCGCAGCTCCGGCCATTGTTTCGTGACGACCCCCACCACGACGAGCGTTCCCAGCCCGCCGGCGACCACGGCGGCGACCGGTCCGATCAGCGAAGCCAGCGCGCCCGATTCGAAGTGCCCCAGCTCGTTCGAGGTTCCGATGAACAGGGAATTGACCGCGGAGACGCGGCCGCGCAGCTCGTTGGGCGTGCCGAGCTGCGCCAGCGTCATCCGGATGACCACGCTCACGCTGTCGGCGGCGCCGGCCGTGGCGAGCGCCGCGAGCGACAAGACGAATGAGCGGGAGAGGCCGAAGACAACGGTGGCGATCCCGAACAACGCCACCGCGCGGAGCAGCGCCGGCCCCGCTCGCCGGAGCGGCGGACGATGCGCCAGGGCCAGAGTGGTGAGGACGGCACCGATCGCCTGCGCCGCCAGGAGCCAGCCCAGTCCGGCGGGTCCGACGTGGAGGATGTCCTTGGCATACACCGGAAACAGCGCCACCGCTCCGCCGAACAGCACCGCAAAGAGATCGAGCGTGATCGCTGCCAGGAGGATCCTGCTCCGCAGGACGTAACGCGCGCCGTCCAGCAGCGAATCGAGCGATGCCCGCATCACCGGCCGGATGGGCACTTCCAATCGAACGCCGAAGAGCAAGGCGACGAACATCAGGGAGAGCGCGGCATGTGCGAGGTAGATCAGTGCCGGATTGCCGGTGAGGGCGAGCAGCGCGCCGCCGACCGCCGGCCCCAGCACTTCGGCGGTCTGCCAGCCGCCGGTGCTCCAGGCCACGGCGCTCTGAAACGACCCCGGAGGGACGATCTCGGGGAGCAGTGCACTTCTCGCGGGGCCGTACAGGGACCGCGCCGTCCCGGTGAGAAAGAGGAAGGCATAGACCAGGGGGACTGGGCCTTGCCTGACCGAGACCGCGGCGAGGCCCGCCGCGCCCAGCGCCATGCCGCCCAGTGCCACCATCAGTACCCGGCGTCGGTCGAACCGGTCCACGAGATGTCCAGCCGGCAGGAAGAAAAGGATGAGCGGAATGACCTGCGCGAGTCCCACCAGCCCCAGCGCGAGGGCGGACCGGGTTCGCTCGTAGAGCTCCCATCCCACCGCCACGCCCTGCATCTGGAAGCCGAAGGTCCCGATCAGGTGTCCGGTGAGGTACCGGCGGAAGCCCGGGATGCGGAGCGCCCGATAGGGATCATGCCGCCCCGGCTCCGTCACCGCGCGCCAGGGTAGAGCGCGCGATACATCGAAAGATTCCTGAGCACTCTGCGCACGTAATCGCGGGTCTCGACGTACTGGATTCGCTCGATGAACACTTCGGGGTCCTGTTCCGCGCCGCGGAGCGAGAGCCACTCCTGCGCCGGCCGGCTGCCGGCATTGTACGCCGCCAGCGCATGCTCGGGTCGCGCGTATCGGCGAAGCATCTGGGCAAGGTGGCTGATCCCGAACCGGATATTGACTTCCGGCTGGAAGAGCAGGGCAGGCTCCCAGTCCCGGATTCCCTCGGCGCGGGCCAGCGCCGCTCCCACCGACGGGAGCACCTGCATGAGGCCGAGGGCATCTGCCCGCGAGCGCGCGGTGGGTTCGAATCCCGATTCCTGGCGGATGATGGCGGCGGCGAGGTGTGGATCCACGCCCGCCTTTGCGGCTGCGTCGAACAACTCCACGGGGTAAGGGATCGGATACGCCAGCCGCTGCAAGCGGGCATCGCCGCTTCGCTGCGCCAGGCGATACGCGCGCGCGGTCAGCCCTCGACCGGCCAACGCCTCGGCGATCGCCGGGAGGCTGGCCGGCGCCGCATCGCTCTCGCGGGCGAGCCGGTCGTATTCGAAACGCGCTTCAATGCGGAGACCGGTCTCCTCGAGCAATCCGGCCCGGTCCAGCACCGCGGCGATGGCGGTGTCGGGAGCCGGCGGCGCTTCGCCTTTCGGCGGCAACTCTGCGGGGAGGCGGAGCCGGATCGCGGTGGGGAGGACGTAGTAGGATGAGGGGAACCGCGCCCACACCTTTTGCCATTGCGCGCGCGCCGCAACGCTATCGCCCCTCGCGTCGAGCGCGCGGCCCGACCAGTAGAGCGCCGCTGCAGTTTCGCTCCGGTCGCCCGGGCGGTCCGCGAGTGTCGCGAATTCCGCGGCGGCCGTCTTCGTGTCACCGTCGATCAGGGCGATCAGCGCCGCCTGGAACGCCGCCCGAGATCCGTGCGTGGTCCGGGGGAAGCGCTTCGCGACGATGAGAAACTCACGGCGCGCCCCGGGGTCATCCCGGCGGTCCACCAGGATCTCCGCGGCGAGGTATCCCGCCAGCGCCGCGGTGGCGGTATCCGACCCGTGTTGGGTGACGACCTTCCGGAACGCGGCCAGCGCTTCGTTGCCTCGGCCCACGGCGAGGAGGCTCCGTGCCCGGGCATACTCGGCGTCGGCCCGCAGACTCCGCGCTTTGACCGAGGCAAAGACCGCCATCGCCTCGCGGTGACGTCCGAGTCGTGCCAGCACGGTTCCGTAGGTGTACCGGTCGGCGTCGGTGAGCGCGCGCGCGGCAGCCACGCGGGCAAAACCCGACGCCGCCCGCGCGGCGCGGTCCACCCCGGCACGCCGCGCCACTTGCAGCTCTTCCGCGATGGTGAGGGGGGCGAAATTGGCATCGAGCAGCGCGATCGCCCCGCGCGCATCGTCCGCCGAGCGGCGCGGAGCGAGCAGCGCGTTCAGGCTCCGCCGGATGTCGGCGAGCGAATCGGGCTGCGAGGTTGCGCGGAGCCGGAGACGGAGTGAGGCGAGCGTGGCACCAAGCCCATCGTATACCTCCGCGGCGCCGGCCGGGTCGCCGGTGCGGTCCCGGGCAATCGCCTCGGTCCACCGGATCCGGGGAAGCGCTGCCGCCAAATCGATCTGCCGGTAGTATGACTCGCGCGCCGAGGAATCCTTCTCGACCCCCGCCGCCCGGAGCAGAAGCCAGTCACGGATCGCGGGAAGCAGCTCCGCTGCCCGGCGATACGCGGATGCGGCGCTGTCCAGGTCCCCGGCTCGATCGAAGGCCCGCGCGAGCGTAACCAGTCGCGGCCCTCGCGCGATCGCAGGCGCCGTCGCCACCGCGGCAAGGGCATCGCGAACCGCGTCGGCGCTCTGCTCGACCCTGGCCCTGGCCAGCAGGGCCCGGCCTTCTCCGGCTTCCAGGCGGTCGATCCACATCGCGCCGTCCAGCAGACGCACCACAGTCCCCCACGCTTCCCATCCGGCCGCGGCGCGCGCGGCGAGCAGCACCGTCGTGGAGTCGCGGGGCGTGGATGTCGCGAAGAGCGGGGCGAGGAGACGAGAGGCGAGATATGGACGACCCTCCGAGAGCGCTTGCCGGGCCGCCAGTACCGTCGTCGAATCGGGCGAGGGTGACGACTGCGGCGTCGCGAGGGGCAGCGAAAGCACCAGCGTCGCGGCCAGACTTGCGCCGGACACCCGCTGAACGAAATTGAACCGCTGGTCTCGGTGGGGACGGAAGGTCACGCGGGGAATTTAGGCGCGTGACCTTCCGGACAGGATCGTGTGCGCAGTCAGGCGGCTTGGGCGGGGCTTCCGGAAGTGGGAGCTGCGACGGGAATCGGACGCTGGAGGTACACCGTTCCCTTCTCGAGCCCGAACAACTGCGGATCCCTGGGGAGATTCACCTTCCCGGCCGGCAGTCCCCGCTCATCGATGAATTCCATCCGGTCGGTCGTTGCATTGGTCGGTAGCAGCATCGCTCACTCCTGGTCTGTATTCCCGCTTCACAAAGTGGGATGCCTCCAGCCGGAAAAGCGTTGCATTGAGACTCGAACAGGAGGAGACCGAATGATCTGGATCAAGCGGCTGGCCTGGTTCCTGGGGGCGGTCATGGCACTTCTTCTCATTGCCCTGATCGGGGTGTACGCGGTGACCTCGATGCGCATGAGCAAGCGCTATGATGTGGCCGCGCTCCCGGTGCCGGTGCCGGCCGATTCCGCCGGAATTGCCCGCGGCCGCCACATCGCGACGGCCATCGGAAAATGCGTGGTCTGTCATGGCGAGGACTTCGGGGGTGTCGTCCTCGACGACAATTTCGTGTTCGGGCGCCTGGTGGCTTCGAATCTCACTTCCGGCAAAGGCGGCGTCGGGGTGCTGTACGACGATGCAACGCTGGCCCGAGCCATCCGGCATGCCGTACGCCATGACGGCAAGCCGCTGCGCGTGATGCCTTCCGAAGCGTTTCAGTATCTCTCGGACGAGGACGTCGGAGCGCTCGTGGCCTACATTCGCTCTCTGCCGCCGGTCGATCGTGAGCTGCCCTCCATGAGAGTTGGCCCGATGGCGCGGATCATTGCGCTCATGACCACCTTTCCCCTCGTTCCGGCCCGAGTCGTGGATCACGCGCGCGTGCCGCCGGCCTCCATGCCCGAGGAGCCTACCCCGGCATACGGGAAATACCTCGCCGATGTCGGTGGCTGCACCGGTTGCCATGGTCCCGGGCTCTCGGGCGGAAGACTCGGACCGGGGAAGCCCGCATCGAATCTCACGCCCGCCGGCATTGGAACCTGGACCGAAGTCGACTTCGTCCGGGCGCTGCGCGAAGGAAAACGACCGGTCGGCGCGGACATCGACTCCCTCTCGATGCCCTGGCTGCAAGCGGGCAAGATGACCGATCTGGAGATCCGGGCGGTGTGGGTTTTCCTCAAGTCGGTGCCGCCCAAGGCGTTTGGGAACCGGTAGCAAAGCGGCCGGGGAATGGGAGTTTGGGAGATGGGGGTTGGGGAACGAGTAGCGTTCCATGCGTTCCACGCTGAAACCACTCGCAAGCCGTGGGCGTAGGGCTGTTCACCAATCGCCAACTCCCAACTCCCAATCCCCTGGGGTCGTATGGACAGTCTCCGCCAGGACATCAAATACGCCTTCCGCTCGTTGCGTCAGGCGCCCGGGGTCTTCGCGGTTGCCGCGCTCTCCCTTGCACTCGGTGTTGCGGTCAACGTCACCCTGTTCGCTGGGGTGGACATCCTGCTGCTCCGACCGCTCGACTACCCGAACCATTCCCGGCTCGTGCAGGTCTGGTCCGACAACAAGGAGCGGGGATGGGACCAGAGCAGTATCTCGCTCCCGGATTTCGTGGATTGGCGGAAGGAGAGCACGACGCTGTCGTTCGCGGCATACGGGGGAGGCAGTTTCAACATGGCGGACGGGGATCGCCCCGAGCGGGTCAGCGGACCGCGGGTCAGCCCGAACTTCTTCAGCCTGCTCGGAGTCACTCCGGCGCTGGGCCGTTTCTTTCATCCGGAGGAGGAGACACCGGGACGCGGACGCGTCGTCGTCCTGACGGATCCGTTCTGGCGCAACCGGTTCGCGGCGGACTCCGGAATCGTCGGCAAGCAGATCCGGCTCGATGGGATGGAGTTCACCATCATCGGTGTGCTGCCCAAAGGGTTCCGGTTCGAGGGACCGAGCGACATCTATACGCCCCTCGAGGTTCCTCCGGACGCCAGCCGCGACAATCATTCCTATGAGGCGATCGGCCTTCTGAAGGATGGGACGTCGCTCGACCGGGCAAACACCGAGCTCAACGGGATCACCTCCCGCCTCGCCGCGCTCTATCCATCCAGCAATCTGGGAATGGGCGCCCATGCGCTCATGCTCCAGGACGAGGTGGTGGATGAAACTCCCCGGCAGGCCGGGATCATCTGCATGGTGGCGGTCACCTTCGTCCTGCTGATCGCCTGCGCCAATGTCGCCAACCTCTTGCTGTCCCGTGCCGCGGGCCGCAATCGCGAGCTCGCGGTTCGTTCCGCGCTGGGCGCCGCGCGGGGCCGGCTGATCCGGCAGATGCTGACGGAATCGCTGATCCTGGCCGCCGCGGGAGGGGCGCTCGGCCTCTTCCTGTCGATCGCGGGCATCAAATGGTTCGCGACCCTGATCCCCGCCGATTTTCCACGGGTCGAAAACCTCGGCCTCGATACCCGCGTCCTGATCTACGGATTCCTGATCATCCTCGCCGCCGGCGTGATTGCCGGTATCGCTCCCGCGTTTCAGGTGACTCGCGGCAGCCTGACCGAGCCGTTGAAGGATGGCGGACGCGGCGGTTCCATGGGTCTCAAGCACGGCCGCCTTCGCGCCTCGCTGGTGGTTGCGGAAATCTCGCTCGCGCTGGTGCTCCTGATTTCGGCGGGTCTCTTGGTCAAGTCGTCGCTCAAGCTCCAGTACACGCCGCTCGGATTCGCCCCGGACCACGCGCTGACGTTCGCGATCTCGCTCTCGGAGCGTGAATACCCCGACACGTCACAGGTGCTCACGGTGCAGGAGGCTTTGCAGGCGCGGCTGGCGGGTATTCCGGGCGTGACGGCGGTGGGAGCGGTGACCCGGCTCCCAATGGCCGGCGGCAGCGGCACCTTTTACTACGTCGAAGGCGAGCCGATTCCCGAGGAAGGTCGCCGGCCGGTGCTGCAATACCGCACCGCGTCCGCGGGATACTTGAACGCGATGAAGATCTCCCTCGCGAAGGGACGGGAGCTGACCCCGGCCGACCGGATGGGCGCGCCCAAGGTCACCGTCATCAATGAGACGCTGAGCAAGCGCCACTGGCCGAATGGCGACGCACTCGGACACCGGCTGGTCTTCCGGTCCGGCTCCTATGAAATCGTCGGCGTCGTGAAGGACGTCCGCGAATTCGGGCCCGATGATCCTCCCCCTGCTCTGGCCTACTTCGCGTCGGCGCAGTACGTGGCGCGCACACTCCGGTACGTCGTTCGGACGACGGGAGATCCGGCCGGCATCGTCGCGGCGGTGCGAGAGGAAGTCGCGGCGGTCGAGCGCGAGCTGCCCCCCTACGACATGCAGAGCCTGCAGGCCCATATCGCCGACCAGCTTCAGGGCGACATGATCATGCCCAAGCTGCTGGCCCTCTTCGGCGCGATCGCCTTGGTGCTCGCGGTCATCGGCGTCTACGGCGTGATGGCGTATTCGGTCTCCCAGCGCACCCAGGAGCTGGGGATTCGCCGCGCGCTGGGTGCCGAAGGGGGGGACATCGTCCGCCTCGTCCTCCGGCAGGGCGCGCTGCTGGCCGGCCTCGGCGCGGTCATCGGACTTGCGCTCGCCTTCGCCGCGACCCGCGGGCTGTCCTCCTTCCTCTATGGGGTGAGCGCTTTCGATCCCGTGGTGTTCAGCGGGGTAACCGCGGCGCTGGTGGGAGCGGCCGTGGTCGCGAGCCTGGTGCCGGCGCGGCGTGCCACGAGAGTAGATCCGCTGGTGGCACTCCGAGCGGATTGAGACACAGGCTGCAGTCGGCTATCCGTCGAGCTATCGGCCGCTGTCAGCCCGACCGATACCAGATAGCCGATAGCTATTAGCTTCCTTGTATGCCCTCCCGCCGCGACTTTCTCGCCGCAGCTCTGGCCGTCCCATCCCTCTCCCGTTTCCAATCCGCTCCCTACGACCTGATCATCCGGGGCGCGACCGTGTTCGACGGGACCGGCGCCGCGGGCCGCAGACTCGATGTCGCGGTGCGAGGGTCTCGCATCGCCGGGCTCGGCGCCACGCTGCGGGGACGGACTCGCGAGGAAATCGACGCCAAGGGACTGGCCCTGGCTCCCGGGTTCATCGACATCCATTCGCACGGTGACGGTACCCTCTTCAATGATCCCAGCGCGGAGTCGGTAATCCGCCAGGGGGTCACGACGATCGTGGTGGGACAGGACGGCGGGTCGCGCATTCCCGACCAGAGCGGCGGCACGTCGTTCCTTCCGTACTTCCGGCGTCTCGAGGCGCTGCCGGTCGCGGTCAATGTCGCGACCATGGTGGGCCTCGGCACGGTGCGGCGGCGGGTCGTGGGAGAGGACAACCGGCCGGCAACGCCCGCGGAGCTGGCGAAGATGACGGCGATGGTGCGCGCGGCGCTCGAGAGCGGCGCCTGCGGCGCATCGACCGGCCTGGAATACACGCCCGGCGCGTTTGCCTCGCGCGAGGAGCTGATCGCCCTCTGCCGGCCGCTGGCGCGACGCAGGCTACCCTATGCCACCCACATGCGGAATGAAGACGACACCCTGCTCGAGGCGATCGACGAAGCCATCGCCATCGCGCGTGGCGCGGGGTGCCCGCTGCAGATCTCCCACCTCAAGACCGGTGGGGCGAAAAACTGGGGGAAGATCGATGCGGTGTTCGAGCGCATCGCCGCCGGACGCCGCGGCAAGATGGACATCACCTTCGACCGGTATCCCTATACCGCCTGGTCCACCGGACTCACCAATCTCTTTCCCGTCTGGGCGCTGGATGGCGGCGACGAGCCCTTTCTGAAGCGCCTGGAGGATCCAGCCACCGCCGACCGGATCAGGACCGGGGCGCTCGAGAAGGTGGAGCTGGTGGGAGGGTGGAATCACGTCCTGCTCTCCAATGTCACCGCGCCGTCCGACTCGGACGCGGTGGGGAAACGCCTCGATGACTGGGCCCGGATGCGCGGGCTCGAGCCGTATGCCGCCGCCGTGGCGCTGCTCAAGAGCAACTCCACCAATGTCAGCACCGTGGTGTTCGCGATGAGCGAAGACAACCTGGAACGTTTCCTCGCCCATCCCCAGGGCATGGTCTGCAGCGACGGCGGGGCATTTGCCGTGAGCGGCCCGGCACGGGTCGGGCATCCGCATCCTCGCGGGCTCGGGACCTTCCCGCGTGTGCTCGGCAAGTACGTCCGGGAGCGAAAGACGCTGTCCCTCGAAAGCGCGATCCACAAGATGACCGGGATGCCGGCGAAGCGGCTCCGGCTTGCGGGGCGGGGCAGTGTGGCGGTTGGCGCGGCGGCGGATCTGGTCGTGTTCGATCCCGCCACCGTCATCGACAAAGCCACCTTCGAAGACCCCTTCCAGTATCCGGTGGGCATCGCCACGGTGATGGTGAACGGGAAGGTCGTGTTCCGCGATGGTGCGCGCAGCGGCACGGGGGCAGGAAGAGGACTTCGCCCCGTGGCGAAGGGCTAGCCGTGGCCGGAAAGTCGCCGTCGCCGAAGACGCCGAGCCGGATCGAGCTGGAGGTCGCGCTCCGGAGCGCGGAACGGCGTTTGACGACCCTCGTGGATTCCGCCCTGGACGCGGTGATCACGATGGACGCATCCGGGGAGATCCTGACGTGGAATCCGCAGGCGGTGCGGGTCTTCGGGTGGGAGCTCGAGGAGGTCACAGGCCGCGCGCTGGCGGATACCATCATTCCCCCGTCGCATCGCGAGGCGCACCGCAGCGGGCTCCATCATTTTCTGGCGACGGGAGAGGGACCGATCCTCAACCGGCGCATCGAGGTGACCGCCCTCGACCGGAGTGGGCGGGAGTTTCCTGTCGAGCTGACCGTCACACCGGTCCGGCTGGGTGAGGAATGGACATTCAGCGCATTCATCCGCGACCTCTCGGAGCGACGGCTGCTCGAAGACCAGCTTCGCCAGTCACAGAAGATGGAGGCGGTCGGACAGCTGGCCGGGGGAGTCGCCCACGATTTCAACAATCTGCTCACGGCAATCCTGGGCACCACCGACCTGGCGCTCATGGACATGAGACCCGGTGATCCGCACCAGGAGGACTTCGAAGCGATTCGTCATGCGGCCCGGCGGGCGGCATCGCTGACCCATCAGCTCCTGGCCTTCAGCCGGAAGCAGGTGCTGCAACCCCGGCATATCGACCTCAACGCGGTCGTGCGGAGCGCAGAAGGGCTCCTGCACCGGCTCATCGGCGAAAACATCGAGCTGGTCATCGAGCTGGCTCCGCGCCTGCACGCCGTCCGGGCCGATCCGGCGCAGCTCGAGCAGGTGATCCTCAACCTGGCCGTGAACGCCCGGGATGCGATGCCGGGGGGAGGCCGCCTCGAGATCAGGACCAAGAACCTCGAGGGGCCGCCATCCTCCGGCCAGGCGGAGTGGGTCCAGGTCACCGTGACCGACAACGGCATGGGGATCGATGAAGTCACGAAGGGACGAATCTTCGAGCCGTTCTTCACCACCAAAGGACTGGGAAAGGGCACCGGCCTCGGCCTCTCGATGGTGTACGGCATCGTCAGGCAGAGCGCGGGCTCGATCGTGGTGGAGAGCGAGCCTGGCAAGGGCGCGTCATTCATCGTACGGCTGCCCGCGGACCACACCCCCGCCGAGCCGCTCCCGACGCTGCACGGCGGGGGGACGATCCACGCCGGGGGTGAAACCATTCTGGTGGTGGAGGACGAGCCGGCGCTTCGATCGGTGGTGCGCCGGATACTCGAGCGGGAGGGCTACCGGGTTGTCGAGGCGCGGGATGCCGAGATGGCAATTCGACTCGTGGACGAAATGGCCGGAGAGTTCGGCCTGATTCTCACGGACGTCGTCATGCCCGGGCAGAGCGGGCCCGAGCTGGCCGAACAGATTCGGGGCCGGTATCCGGAGCTCCGCGTGATGTTCATGACCGGTTACTTCGATGAGGCGTCGCGGGAGGGACGGCTCGTTCCGGATACACCCTGCCTGCAGAAACCGTTCAGCCCTGATGCGCTGCTCGCCACACTGCGTAAGGCGCTCGACGCGCCGCTGCGCGCGCCCGACGCAGGGTAGGCAACCTTGCGCAATGTCCTGCTGGTCGGCAGCGGCGGATTTCTGGGGTCGGTCGCCCGCTATCTCCTGACCGGCTACGTTACCCAGGCCACCACCGCCGCGCGCTTTCCGTATGGCACGCTGGTCGTGAACGTGGTGGGCTGCCTGGTCATTGGCATCCTCGCTGGAGCTGCCGAGCAGCGCCATCTGTTCAGCGCGGAAAGCCGTCTCTTTCTCCTGACCGGACTGCTCGGTGGATTCACCACCTTCTCGGCGTTTGCGTACGAGTCATATTTCCTCGCCCGCGAACACGCATGGCCGGCGGCGGTCGCCAACGTCGGCCTCCAGATACTGCTCGGCTTGGCCGCGGTCTGGCTGGGACATCGCCTGGTGGCGGGATAGCCCGCCGTTTCGCGGTGCGCTTGCAGATGACGCCCTCCCCGTTGAATTTGGAGGCACCCCAGAGATCCACCTCACCGCAAAGGATCAAGGATGCTGAAGGGTTGGGTGGTCCGCGTTCGCTCCGCGAAGTCGAACACCAAGGGCTGGCAGGCCCGGATTCCTTATGGCAAGGTGATTGCCCAGACGAAAAGCCGGCGATTCCGGAGCCGGCTCTTCTCCGACACGGTGCACGGAGGGTCGATCAAGGCAAAGCAGGCGGCGCTCCGGTGGCTCAAGAAAACCGCAGCCACGGGAGCTTCGAAGCGCCGCAGCTAGCAGCGAGATCATTGCAGACAATGGCTCTCGTTCTGGCTGCGCCAGATTTCCGCGATCGTGTGGGCTACGGAAGGGAGCGCCGGAGGGGAGATCCCTCAATCGGGGGAGCTGATTTCCGTGCCCGGATATGCCAGCATCGCCGGAAGCCTGAGCCGCTCTTCGACCATGCCCCGGGTCCACACTAGTGCCCGCCCCTCGTCGGTGATCTGCCACTGGTACCGGGTTCGAAGTGCTGACGCGGCGACGACCGGGGAGATTCGCAGCGGCACGTACAGCGTACTCCGGTCAGAGAGATCACAGATCAGGAATTCGCCATGGAGGAAGACCCGGTATATCCGGAGCGCATCGACTTCGGATTCGGTATAGCTGGGCCTGCGGCGGGGCCTTTCTCGCCGATCCGGTCCGATGGTAGTTGAAGTAGCAATTTCCGACACGTGCCCGGCTTTCGAAGGGGCAATCAGGCCCATCTTGGTAGGACGACCCGATCGACACTTTATACACGAATTGCCGGACTCTTCGGTAATCGGATTATTGAATCTGCTGTCCTGTCGCGAAATCGTACAACGTCAGCCGGCGCAGGCGATAGTATGCCTGCCAATACCCCCGCAGCGCCTGCACGAATTGACTGAGCGCCTGGTCCTTTTCATTCTGCGCGACATAGAGATTGTCGATCGTGATTCTGCCGATCACATACCGGTTGAGGGCGACTTCGAAACGCTTCGCCGCGACGGTGTCGCCTTTCGCCGAGAGCGCCAGGTTGCGGCGGGCCTGGGACAGCTGGAGCGCGGCGAAATGGGCGTCCTGCGCGGTTTGCTCGAGCGTCGACCGGCCCAGATTGACCACTCGCTCGCGATCGGCCTCCGCCGCGCGCACCCCTTCCTTGTGTGCGCCCCACTGCAACAGCGGCACCGAGAGAGAAAGGGTGAACGTCCGCGCCTCCTGCAGGTTCTCATACGCCGTACTCGCCTCGGGGCCGGTGGCGTTATAGCCGTAGCTGGCCTGCACTGTGGCACCCACTCCGGAGGCGAGCTTCGCCTCGGTTACCCGCCGGCGTGATTGCACCTCCTGCAACGCGACGTCGCTCACGCTCGCGCGGTTGCGGAGTGCCTCGGCCACGGCACGCGTGGTGTCGGCCTCGAATTCGGGAACGGTCGCGACGACCGAGATTTCGAGCGGCTCCGTCGCGGGAAGATTGAGCGCGAGCCGGAGCGACGCCATCGCCCGATCCTGCTCCAGGCGGGCGCCGTCGAGGGTCGTCCGGGAGCGAAGCAGCGCCAGCTCGCTCTGCAGCAGATCGTTTTCTCCGATCCGCCCGACTTCGTATCGGCCCTTGTTCAGCGTGAAGAGCGTGTCGTTGACGGCGGCATTTTTGATCGCGTTGTTGAGCGCGACCCTGGCGGCGTAGGCGTCGAAGAACAGCGCCGCAGTCTGGATGGCGATGTCTTCGCGCGCTTCGAGGTATTGCCGCTCGGCGACCTCCCAGCGTATCGGCTGCTCGCGCCGGTCCCACGCCGACGTGTTCGGCCGCCGGAGATCCTGCCGCAATCCGAACGAGATCGGGGTCGACGAGTAGGTGCGGAACGACTCCGCTCCGCTCACCTTGAACCGCGCCAGCGACGAGGTGACGAAGAAATCGCCGCCGGTGACCGGCAGTTTCTGGGACATCGTCATCGTCATCGTCGCGTTGGTCTGGTCCTGCGGGCGGAACAGCGTGCTGCCGTCAGGCTGCACCACCGGGATGATGGACCGGTTGTAGGACGGGAGGGTGCCGCCGAGGGTGATCTGGGGCATGAGCCGGGAGTAGAACGCCCGGTCCCGGTATCGTGCCGCGTCGCGAGTCGCCGCCGCGGCGCGGGCCTGGTGGCCCTGCTGCTGAGCGAGCTCGATGGCCCGGGCGAGGGTGATCGGCTCCTGCGCGGGTAGCTGCGCCGCCGCGATAAGCCCGACCGATAGCCCGACCGATAGCTGGTAGCCGATAGCCGATAGCCGCTTCATCATTCGTACCTCAAACACACGACCGGATCCTGTCTGGCTGCCCGATACGCCGGGACGATACCAAACGCGATTCCCACCGAAAACGACACCCCGAAGGCGACCAGCACCGAGGTGACCGACACCAGCGTCTTGATTCCGGCCAGCCGTTCGATGCCGCTGCTCAGTCCCATGCCGATCAGAATGCCGGCCACGCCGCCGGCCACGCTGATGATCACGGCCTCGCTCAGGAACTGAAACAGGATGTCGCGCTGGGTCGCCCCGACCGCGCGACGCACGCCGATTTCGCGAATCCGTTCGAGCACCGACGCGAGCATGATGTTCATGATGCCGATGCCCCCGACGATGAGCGAGATCGAGGCGATCGCGCCCAGCACGATGTTGAAGATCGTCTTGGTGCGCTGCTCCTGCTTGAGCAGCAGCTCGGGAACCGTGATTTCGAAATCCACCACGCCATTGTGCCGGCGGGAGAGCATCCGCTGGGTCACCTCGGCCACCTTGGGCACCACCCGCGAATCCGCGACCCGCACGATGATGCGGTCGAGCTGGTTCCGGTTGGTCCGCTCCGCCCGGCGCTCGTCGGATTCGGAGGAATCGGCGGTGACGAATTGTCCGGGACGCGACGCGGCTTCGATATCCCGCTGGGTGAGCTGCGCGCGGTTCCGGAACCGGAGCAGCATGGTATGCACCGGGATGTAGACGTCCATGTTGGCGTCGCGGATCCCGAGGCGCGCGGCGGTCTCGGAGCTGACGCGACGGTCGGCGAGCACGCCCACCACCGTCAGCCAGCTCTCGCCGACCTTGATGGGTTTGCCGACCGGATCTTCCGTGGTGAAGAACCGGGTGCGCACGCCGTTGCCGATGATGGCCACCGGCAGCCCGCGCTCGACCTGCAGCGGCGTGAACCACCCGCCGCTGCCCAGGTCGAGATTGGTCAGCCGGAAATAGCTGGTGTCCACCCCGACCAGTTTGCCGGAGCGGCGGTGGCCTTCGCGGGTGATGCTGCTGTTGAGGACGATTTCGGCGCTGGTGATCTCGACCGAGGGAACCACCCGCGCGATCGCGCGGGCGTCGGCATAGGTCAGCCCCGGGGAGAACTTCTTGACGTCGCGGGTGTCCTGCTCGGTGGCGGGGCCCTCTTTCTGCTCCACCAGGGGCGTGATCATCACGTTGTTGGACCCGAGCAGCCGCATCTGGGCCAGGATCTCAGCCTCGGCGCCTTTGCCGATCGCGAGCATCGCGATCACCGAGGCCACGCCGAAGAGGATGCCGAGCGAGGTGAGCGACGCGCGGAGCTTGTTGTGCTGGACGGCTTCGAGCGCCGTCCGCATGCTGAAGACGACGTGCGCAGTGATTTGCCCGCGCAGCCGCGCGAGCGCCTCGCGATCGAAACGCACCGGTCAGGGCTTCCGGGCCGGCGCGCCGGCGGGCGGGATGGGGCGGGCGCCGACCGCGGTGTCGCCCCCCGCGCTCGGAGCAGCCGTCGAACCGGGCAGACGGACCAGCTCGAGCTTCTCCTTGTCCGCCGGCGGCGACAGAAGCACGCGCTCTCCCTCCGCAACGCCCTGAGCGATCACCACCTCGTCGTCATTCATGGCGCCGGTGGCCACCTCCTGCTTCACCACCCGGCCTCCGGACTGCTTGAACACGATCGGAATGCCCGCCTCGCTGCTCACCGCTTCGAGCGGGACATAGACCGCATCCTTGATGCTGAGCGTTTCGATCGCGTTGCCGGTGGTCATGCCGGGGCGGAGCGTCGTGTCCGGCTCCTCGATGATGACCCGCACTTCGAACACCTTGGAGTCCTGATTGGGACGTTGCTCGCCCATGTTGGCGACGCTGGTCACCTTCCCCTTGAGCCGCTTGCTCGGATCCGAGTCCAGCGTGAGGACCGCCGGCTGACCCACCGCGATCTTCCGCACATCGATCTCATTGACGTAGGTGATCGATTCCATCTGGGTGAGATCGGGAAGCGTGGCTACCGCCGGCTCCCAGGCGCCGACCTGCGAGCCCGACACCTTTTTCTTGCCGTTCCATTCCTTCACGTACGTCACCATTCCGGGAGCCGGCGCGCGAATCGTGAAATTCGCCATGACGTCCTGGACCACCGCGAGCAGGTTCTTCTGGCGGTCGCGGTCGGCCCCGACCTCGCGCATCTTGGCCTGGGCCTGCTCGGTGCGTGTCTTGTAGTCCATCTTGGCCTGGGCGAGCGCGCGCTGCGCCTTCTCGAGGTCGATCTCCGCCTGGCGGCGAACCGTCGGGGCCTCGTATACCGACTGCTCCTTGGCGAGCTTCTTCTCCTCGAGCGTCAGTTCCATGGTGCGCATGTCCTCGCGCGCCTTGGAGAGGTTGAGCGTCGAATCCAGCATCGCCTGCTCCCACACCGCCTGGGCTTTCTGCAGCGCGAGGGAGACGTCGGACGCCCGCGAGGCGATGCCGGAGCGGTCGAGCTCGGCGACGATGTCACCCGCCTTCACCACCGTCCCTTCGGGGACGATGCTCGAGATCTTCATCTGGTACTGATTGGCCTGCTGCGCGTTCTGCGGCACGTTGATCTGCACGAATTTCAGCGCGCGGAGCTCACCCGACGTGGTGACGGTGACCTTGAACTCGCCTTTCTTGACGAGCGCCACGACGGAGGCGTCGGCTTCATCGGGAGTGCGGGCCAGGAGCCACGCGCCCGGAATGCCGAGCACAACGACGCCGGCGCCCAGGAGCGTCCACTGCTTGCGGGAGAGACGCATCAGAACCTCGACCAGATGGGAAACGTGCTACGGATGGAATCACCGGCTCAGCAAAGATAAGACGCTTTAACCCGGGGATTCGTTGCTCGTTCGAGCGCAGCACTACGAGGCCGGGCACCCGGGAGTGTCCGGCATCGTGGAACCGCTTACTGTGGCGCTACTTAGGGATTATTCCGCGCTCATCGCCTCGGCCGCCGGGATCCGGGCGGCGCGGCGGCCGGGGAGCCAGCAGGCCAGCAAGGCCGCGAGGAGCAGCAGCAGGGCCACGCCGGCAAGGGTGCCCAGGTCGGTCGGGCTCACGGCGAAGAGCAGGGATTTGATCTTGTGGGCGTGTCACCATGGCCGGCTGCGCGCCGAGCGCGGTAGCGTCGCCGCCGCCGGCCGCCGGTGTCTTGTTACCCAGGGCCCACAGATTTCGCAGATTTCGCCGATTGGACCGCGCACACGCCGGGGACTTGCGAGTCGTCCCGCGCCGACAAGCGATCTGTCGCTTTGAGCTCGACCAATACTTCGCCAGAGAAACAAATGAAATCGGCACGATATTTCACATCCAGCGGCCGACCTTTGTACAATACCTTCAGCTCCACTTCTCGAACAAATGGAACATACTTCGCGTCGAATTCGCGTTCCAACGCCGCGTGATATACCGGCTCCTAGGAATCTTGACCCCAATTGGCGATGCACTTCCATGGCGCAGCCAATGATCAAATAGGTCTGTCGATCCTGCACGACCCTGGCCATGGAGAGGTCAATCTGCGGCATCTGTGAAATCTGCGGGCTACCGGGACAAGCACGCGGAGCCAACCAGCGCCTGATTGGGCAGATTTCCGCGCGGGCTGAGTGAAATAACGCCGTGGGTCGTCCCGGCGTATCTTTGTGGACTGCGGCTCGATCCCCAACCACAGGCAGGACCTCGTGAAATCCATCTCCAGCATCGCCGTCGCGCTGTCCATGCTCGCCGGTCCGCTCGGCGCGCAGACGACCTCCAAACGCGCCCTCACCCAGGCGGACTGGGACACCTGGCGCTCGATCAATGGTGCCACGCTGTCCAACGACGGTCGCTGGGCGGTGTACACACTCGTGCCACAGGTGGGTGACGGAGAGCTGATCATCCGCGCCACCCAGGGGACCACCGAATACCGGGTTCCCCGAGGATTCCTCGGCCGGCCGAACAACATTCCCGGAGGGCTGCGAGGCCCGGCCGGCGGCACCGGTGAGGCCGATCCGGTCGGTCCGACCGCCGCCCCGGCCCAGATCACCGACGACAGCCGCTTCGTCATCGCAATCGCCCAGCCGCCCAAAGTCGAGGTCGAGCGGGCCGCCGCGGCGCGAGGGTCACGAGGTGCGCGAGGGGGTCCCGCGCCCCGAACGTCGCTGGTCATCGTCAGCCTGGCAGACGGCAAAGTCACCACCATTTCCGCGGTGCGCTCGTTCCGGCTCCCCCGGAACAACGGCGCCTGGCTCGCCTACGTTCCGGAAGCCGATTCTACCGGAGCCGACTCGACCGCGCGCGGGCCGCGCGGACCGGCCGGCGGGGCCCGCCGGGTCTACGGCTCGCCGCTGGTGCTCCGGAATCTGGCCACTGGTGCAGAGGAGCGGCTCAACGACGTGCTGATGTTCGCCTTCGACGACGGCGCGACACTGCTGGGCTATACCGTCGTCTCCCGTGACTCCACCCGGGACGGCGCGTTCCTGCGGAACCTCGGCAGCGCATCGACCACCACGCTCCTCGCGGGGCGCGGGAATTACAAGGCGATCGCCTTCGATAGCACGGCCCGGCAGGTTGCCTTCCTGTCCGACCGCGACGAGTTCGGGAAGGACAAGGCGCGGTTCACGGTCTACTACGGCACCGTCAAGGCGGGCACTGTTTCGGCGGCCGTGACGCCTGCGGCGCTCGCCTCCGACCTCCGGGTGGCCGACAACGCCGTCGTGTCCTTTACGCGGAGTGGGAACGCGCTGCTCTTCGGCGTGGCGCCACCGATGCCGGATTCGGTGCCGGCCGATTCCCTGAACGGCAAGTCGGTCTTCGATCTCTGGCATTACAAGGACCCGACCCTCCAGCCGTCCCAGAAGCTCAGCGCGACCCGGGACCGGGGCCGCTCCTTCCAGGCCATCTGGTTTCCCGCCACGAAAAAACTGGTGCAGCTGGCCAATGATTCGATTCCCTCGGTCGACCTCTCCGACGACGGACGGGTCGCGGTCGCCTCGTCGAGGGAGCGCTACCGGATCGAGTCGATGTGGGGCGCGGGGGGGAGCGACGTCTATGTGATCGATCCGGTCACCGGCGCTCCGAAATTGATCCGCGAGATGATCAGCGGGCAGGCGCAACTCTCGCCCGAAGGCAAGTTCGTCGCCTTCTACGATCGCGGGCGCTGGTACGGGTACGCCACGGCCACGGGGAAGACGGTGGATCTGACCGGACCGATCGCCGGGGTGAGCTTCGAACAGGAGACCTGGGATACGCCCTCGATCCCGAGCGCCTGGGGCATCGCGGGATGGACCAAGGGTGACAAATCGGTCCTGGTCTACGACCGGTGGGATATCTGGGAAATCGATCCGATGGGGATCAAGCCGGCGGTCATGGTGACCGACTCGGTGGGCCGGACCCGGAACCTGGTCCTCCGCCTCGTTCCGACGCGGCGCGGCGGGGCGGGCGGCGGCGGGTTTTTCGGCGGTGGCGGCGGCGCGCGGGAGGGAATCGATCCCGCCGAACCGCTCCTGCTCCGTGCGGTGAACGATGAGACGAAAGCGAGCGGCTTTTTCCGGGACCGGCTGGGAGTCCGGGCCGGACCTGAGGAAATCGTGATGGCCGATGTGGCCTATGGAATCCCGCTCAAGGCGGAGGATGCGGACCAGTGGCTGGTCACCAAGTCCACCTTCGTGGAGTTTCCCGATCTCTGGGTCGGACCGTCGCTCACGGCGCTCAGCCGGATCTCCAACGCCAATCCCCAGCAGAAGGACTTCAACTGGGGAAGCGTCGAGCTGGTACGCTGGGTGAGTTCCGACGGCGTCCCGCTCAAGGGGTTGCTCTACAAGCCCGAGGATTTCAATCCGGCCAAGAAGTATCCGATGATCTCGTATTTCTACGAGTCGCTGTCCCAGAATCTGCACAGCTACATCCCGCCCAATGGGCGTAACGTGATCAACCCGACCCATTACGCCTCCAATGGGTACCTGGTCTTCGAGCCGGATATCAGCTATGAGAACGGCTATCCCGGGCCGAGCGCGATGAAGTCGATCGTGCCCGGGGTGCAGATGCTGCTCGCGCGCGGCTATGTCGATCCCAAGGGGCTCGGCCTGCAGGGCCAGTCGTGGGGCGGGTATCAGATCGCGTACATGATCACCCAGACTCGCATGTTCAGCGCCGCCATGGCGGGGGCGCCGGTGGCCAACATGACGAGCGCCTACGGCGGGATCCGCTGGGGCTCCGGGCTGGCGCGCGCCTTCCAGTACGAGACCGGCCAGAGCCGGATCGGGGAATCGATCTGGGAATCGCCGATGCGGTACATCGAGAACTCACCGCTGTTCTGGCTCGACAAGGTGACCACACCCGTCTTCATCATGAGCAACGACATGGATGATGCGGTGCCCTGGTACCAGGGGATCGAGATGTTCGTCGGGCTCCGGCGGCTGGGAAAAGAGGTGTACCTCATCAACTACAACAACGACGTCCACAATCCGGCGAGCCGGGCGAATCAGAAGGACATCGCGATGCGGATGCAGCAGTTCTTCGACACCAAGCTCAAGGGCGCCAAGGCGCCCGACTGGATGGTGAAGGGGATTCCCTATCTCGCGAAGGGCCGGGACCAGCTGGGGCCGGCGGTGCCCGCGGTTGGCGCGCCGGCAACGTTGCAGCCGCAGCCGAAGAACTAGGCAATAGGCAGTAGGCAGTAGGCAATGGTGGGAGAGCTTCCCCTACTGCCCATTGCCTACTGCCCACTCCCTCTCATAGTCCCAGCACCAACCTCATCCCTTCGCCCACTTCTCCGATCAGCTCGTCGTCCAGCCGAACCGCCGTCTCGCGGAGCCGCGATCGCTCCACAGCCGAGATCTGGGAAATCACCAGCACCGTGTCCCTGGGGAGACCCGACACTTTGGCCCGCAGCAGGACGTTGGCGGGAGCCTCGGCCAGTCCCAGGTCCTGCGCCAGGGGGGCGACCAGCACCGTCGGAATACTGCTCCGATTGAACGGATCCGCCTGCAGCACCAGCACCGGACGCCGGGCAGCCGGTCGCTCCGCCTCGAGCCAGCAAATCCGGCCGCGCTCGATCACCAGAGGTCTGCCCGCGAGGCGGGGAAGCGCGCTTCTCCCGCCGGAAGGGGCTCGCCGGGCGCTTTTCCCCTACCATATACCGCGTTGAGCCGTGCGGTCACCCGATCGCCATCCCGCCGCGCCAGGAACTCTTCCAGCGCCGTCGCGTAGAGTTCACTCCTGCTGATCCCAGCGCGCTCGGCAAAAGTATCGGCGCGATGGAATAAGCTGTCAGGTAAGGAGATAGCTGTCTTCATACTTCAGTATAACTATGGTCATACTAACCATCAAGGTGGGGTCGGGAGTGGGATGTAGGAGGCTGGAGTCAGGGAATAGCGAAGTGCGAGGAGCGAAGGGGAACAGCCGCTTCGCTCCTCGCAACTCGCTCCTCCCTTTCTTTCGTATATTGTCTGTCCCCAACCCCAAACTCCCAATCCCCAACCCTGGGTCATCCGTGCGCACGCTTCTCCGTTTCGCTCTGCCTCTCCTCCTCGCCTTTCCGCTCCCCGCCCAGACCGTCGACACCGCCGCATTCGCGGCCCTGAGCTGGCGAAACCTGGGGCCCCAGCGCGGTGGCCGATCGGTCGCGGTCGCCGGCTCCACCTCCCGTCCTCTCGAGTACTACATGGGGACCACGGGCGGTGGCGTCTTCAAGACCGTGGACGGCGGCGACAACTGGCAGCCGGTTTCCGACCGCTACTTTGGCGGGACGATCGGGGCGATCGCGGTAAGCGAGTCCAATCCCGACGTGGTGTACGTCGGCGGGGGGGAGTTTCCGATCCGCGGCAACGTCTCCCACGGAGACGGGGTGTACAAGACGACCGACGCAGGCCGGACCTGGACATATATGGGGCTGGTGGAGACCCGCCAGATCGCCAAGATCCGGGTGCATCCCCGGAACCCCGACATCGTGTATGTCGCCGCACTGGGTCCGGTGTTCGGGCCGAGCCCGGCGCGCGGCGTCTTCAAGAGCACCGACGGCGGCCGGAGCTGGAACAAGATTCTCTTCCGCAATGACAGCACCGGCGCGATCGATCTCACCATGGATCCGTCGAATCCCGAGGTTCTTTACGCCGGGATGTGGGAGGCGTACCGGAAGCCCTGGCAGCTGGTGAGCGGGGGTCCGGGCAGCGGCATCTTCAAGACCACGGATGGCGGGAGGAGCTGGAAGGAGCTCACCCGGAACCCCGGCATGCCCGCCGGGATCATCGGGAACATCGGGATCTCGGTGTCGGGAGCCAACCCGCGCCGGGTGTATGCCCTGATCGAGGCCGATTCCGGCGGGGTGTATCGCTCCGACGATGCGGGCGACACCTGGACCCGGGTCAACAACAGCCGGGCGCTTCGGCAGCGCGCCTGGTATTACACCCGGATCTACGCCGATCCGCAGGACGAGAACACCGTCTATGCCAGCAATGTCCAGTTCCAGCGCTCGCGGGACGGGGGACGGACCTGGCAGAACGTCGGCGGCATCCCGCATGGAGACAGCCACGACTTCTGGATCGCGGCAAACAACAACCAGCGGATGATCGAAAGCAATGACGGTGGCGGGAACGTATCCACCAACGGCGGCCGGACCTGGACCGATCAGGACTTCCCCACCGCGCAGTTCTACCACGTCACCACCAGCAATCACTTTCCCTACCGGGTCTGCGGCGCCCAGCAGGACAACAGCACCGTGTGCATGCCGAGCCGGCCGATCTTCGGCGCCGATCTCTCCGATTTCTACGACGCCGGGGGCGGTGAATCGGGCTACATCGCGGTCCGGCCGGACAACCCCGACATCGTGTATGCCGGAAGCTACGGTGGGTATCTCTCCCGCAAGGACACCCGGACCGGGATCGAGCGCGACATCAATCCGTGGCCGCTCAACCCGATGGGGCACGATGCCCGGGACGCGAAGTACCGGATGCAGTGGACCTTTCCCATCCTGATCTCACCCCACGACCCGAATGTGCTCTACATCGGCTCGAGCGTCGTGTTCCGGAGCACCGACGAAGGGACCACCTTCACCCCGATCAGCGGAGACCTGACCCGGAATGACCCGCGCACCCTGGGCTCGTCGGGTGGTCCGATCACCAAGGACCAGACCAGCGTCGAGTACTACGGCACCGTGTTTACGATTGCCGAATCGCCGGTGGAAAAGGGCGTGATCTGGACCGGAAGCGACGACGGGGTGATCCACGTGAGCCGCGACAACGGTACGACCTGGACCAACGTGACGCCGGCGGGCTTCCCCGAGTGGATGCGGATCTCGATCATCGAGGCGTCGCCCCATGCCAAGGGCACCGCATATCTCGCGGGCAACCGGTTCCAGCTCAACGACCACGCGCCGTACCTCTACAGGACCACCGACTATGGCCGCACCTGGACCCGCATCACCACCGGCATCCTGGGCGGTGAATTCACCCGGGTGATCCGGGAGGATCCGGTGCGCGCCGGCCTGCTCTACGCCGGCACCGAACGCGGCGTCTGGGTTTCCTTCGACGCTGGAGCGAACTGGCAGCGGCTGCAGCGCAACCTTCCGCCGGTGCCGGTGCACGACCTGGCGGTGAAGGAGGGAGACCTGGTCGCCGGAACACATGGTCGTGCCTTCTGGATCATGGACGACCTCTCGGTGCTCCGGCAGTATGCGGCGGCGAATGCGGAGAAGGACCTCCATCTCTTCAAGCCGCGCGATGCCTATCGGTTCGCGTTCGGAGGTTTCGGCTTCGGCTTTGGAGGCGGCGCTGCCGCCGCGGCAAGCGCGCCCGCTTTTTCCCCGCTGACCGGCTGGGATGGTGCGGTCGTGCAGTACTGGCTCAAGAAGGGCGGGCAGAAAGTCACCGTGGACTTCCTCGATGCCCAGGGCCAGGTCATTCGCTCGTTCAGCAACGAGCAGGATCCGGTCGCGCGGGCCGACTCGGTCAAACGGGCCGCCGAGCGGGAAGAGCGGGCCATGCAGTCCAGGAAGACCGCGGATAGTCTGGCCGCGCTTGGCGTGATGCCGGCATCGGTGCGCCCCGACACGGCGCCGCCGGTGCAGCAGCAGGCGGGCTGGCGATACACGCCGCCGCCCCGGGCCACCAGCCGGGCCGGAATGAACCGCTTCGTCTGGAATCTCCGCGCCGAGGATGCGGTCGGGTTCGACGGCCTGATCATGTGGGCGGCGGGGACACAGGGACCGATGATTCCGCCGGGGACCTACACGGTGCGGGTGACCACCGGGGACAAGTCCGAGACCCAGACCTTCGTGGTGAAGCGCGATCCGCGGACTTCCGCTACGCAGGCGGACCTCGACGAGCAGTACGCGTTTCTCAAGCGAATTCAGGCGACCAGCAACCAGGCGAACAATGCGGTCCGCACGGTCCGGAACGTGAAGGCTCAGCTGGCCGACCGGAAGGCGAAGGCCGGCGCCCGGGGCACCCAGCTTGCCCGGCTGGCCCAGACCCTCGAAGGCCAGATCTCCGCCGCCGAGGAAGAGATCTACCAGGTGCGCAATCGCGCCGGGCAGGATCCGCTCAATTACCCGATCAAACTGAATAACCAGATCGGCGCGCTGGCGGGCGTGGTCGCGAGCGCGGAGGCCAAGCCGACCAAGCAATCCTACGAGGTGTTCGACTTGCTCTCCGGGCAGCTCAAGGTGCAGCTCGACCGCCTCCAGGCGGCATTCGGGCCGTCGCTGGCGGCAGTCAATGCCGAGCTGGTCCGCCTCGGCCTGCCGCCCATCGTGCCCAGCAACGAACAGATCGTGGTTCCGATCTCATGAGATTGCTTCGGCCGCTTTGCGGCCTCGCGGCCCTCGCACTGATCCTCGCGGCGTGCGGCCGCGCCCCGGCAAAAGCTCCACCGTTCGAGATCCTGTCGCTCCCTGCGGACACGATCGTCGCCCCATGGACCAATCTCCCCTCCGCGGCGTGGCTGTTGGGTGGGCGCTGGGTACTGGTTGCTGGTGACTGGGATGTGGCTGCCATTGCAGACTTCGGCGCCAAGACGCTCTCACCGCTCGGCGGCCCCAAACAGCGGGCCTATCTACACCCTTCGACCGTCTTTTCGGTCGGCGATTCCATCTACCTCTCCGACTGGGGAATGCGCCGCACCACGGTCTGGACCGGCGACGGGCGGTTGATCGACTCGATTCCTTCGCCCGACGCGCTGCGCGGGAGCGCTCCCCGGGCGTGCGACGGTGCGGGGCAGCTCTACTTCGAAGTGCGACCCCAGCCGGGAACCGGCGGCGCCGGCAACCGCGATTCCGCCGCGATCGTCCGCGCCCCGCGAGATCTTTCCCGCTTCGACACCGTCGCGCGCCTCGCGCCGGTGGATGTACGGGAAATGTTGCGCGGCGAGTCGACCCGGTTCGAACGCCAGGTCTTCAGCGGCGATGATCGCTGGGGTGTGTGGCGCGACGGCACCGTCTGGATCGCTCGGCTGCTCCGCAACCAGATCGAATCGATCGAGCCGGGGGGGCGCGTCAGCAAGGGACCAGAGCTGCCCGATCCGGTGTACGAAGTGACCCAGGCGGACCGCCTTCGGTACCTGCAGGGATTTCCCTCCGACGTGCGCCCCAATGAAACCGATCTGCCCTGGGCGCTGGTGCATCCCCCCTTCGTCGCGGCGTTCGGCGCTCCGGGCGAGACGATCTGGCTCGAGAAGAGCAAACCGGTGCTCGACACCGCGCGGTCGATCCAGGTGGTCGACCGGCGCGGCGAGCTGCTTCGGATTCTCCGGCAGCAGGGCGATGCTCGCCTGCTTGGGGTGGGCTCGAATGCCGCGCTGTTCGCGGAACAGTTCGAGAAGGGCGTCCGCCTCATGCTGGTGCGCATTCCGGGTGCCGGGCGCTAGGCACTGGATGCTGGTACCCGCCACCACCTTGGAACCCTGCCGATGATGCGCCGCCGACTGCTTGTCACGATCTGCGTAGCCGGCCTTGCCGGAACTCTCGCGGCGCAACGTCCAGCGCTCCTTCCCGACTCAGTCATTGCCGCCCTGGCCGGCGAGCTCTCCGGCGAAACTGCCAAGCGGAATCTCGAGCGCATCGCCGGCGAGCACCGGATGCGGGGATCCCGTGGATTCCGCCGGGCGGCCGAGCACATCGTCGAGCGCCTGACCGCGTACGGCCTGACCGACGCGCACATCGAATCGTTTCCCGCCGACGGAAAGCGCTTCTACGGCAGCCAGCGTGCGCGCCGGCCCTGGGACGCCGAGTTTGCCGAGCTCTGGCTTCTCCGGAAACGGGGCGCCATCTGGGAACGGGCCGAACGCCTGGCGAGCTGGGATGCGATGCCAATCTCGCTCGCCCAGGACAGCGAGGGCGGCCAGGTCACTGCCGGGCTGGTCGATGTCGGCGACGGCACCCGCGAGAGCGACTACGCCGGCAAGGATGTGCGGGGCAAGCTGGTTCTCGTTTCCCAGCAGCCGGGATCGGTACAACGCCTCGCGGTCGAGCGCTTCGGCGCGGCCGGCATCGTGAGCTCCGCGCAGAATCAGCGGACCGCCTGGTGGGGAGAAGACGAGAATCTGGTGCGCTGGGGACACCTCGGCGCCTTCGACACTCGGCCGGCCTTCGCATTCATGATCTCCCTCAAGCAGGCCCGGGCGCTCTGACAGCGTCTCCTCGCGGGGGAGGAGATCCGCCTCGATGCGACGGTGCGCGCCGGTCAGCACGAAGGGAGCTACGAAGTCGTCACTGCGACGATCCCGGGAGCCGATTCCGTGCTCCGCGGCGAAGAGATCGCCTTCAGCTGTCACCTCGATCACCAGCGCCCAGGTGCCAACGACAATGCGAGCGGCTGCGTGGCCATTCTCGAAGCGGCGCGGACGCTTTCCAAGCTCATTGCCGAGGGACGCCTGGCGCGCCCGGCACGGACCCTCAGGTTCGTCTGGCCGCCGGAAATCGAGGGAACCCTCGCTCTGCTGAACGGGCGGCCTGAGCTTGCCCGGCGCATCAAGGCGGCCATTCACATGGACATGGTGGGAGGCGGACCGGCCACCAAGGCGATCTTTCATGTGACCCGCGGTCCGGCGAGCCTCCCCTCCTTCGTCTACGACGTCGGCGCGTCGTTCGGCGAGCTGGTCAACGAGGAATCGGCGGCGTTCGCGGGCACCGGAACGGCACGTTTTCCCCTGGTCTCGCCCGAGGGAGGCAAGGAGGCGCTTCAGGCGGTCTTTGCCGATTTCACGATGGGGAGCGACCACGAGGTGTACAGCGAAGGATCGTTCAGGATCCCCTCGATCTATCTCAATGACTGGCCCGACCGGTACATCCACACCAATTTCGACACCCCGGCCAACATCGACGCCACCAAGCTCGAGCGCGCGGCGTTCATCGGGGCGGCAAGCGGGTATTACCTCGCCTCATTGCGACAGGACGGTGTGGCGGCGCTGCTCCCGATGATCCAGCGAGCCAGCCTTCACCGCACCGCGACGATGCTCGAGCGTCGTGCCGGGCTGAGCGGCGGCGAGGACATCCATCTGACTTACTTCCATTTCGGGTCCGAGCGAGCCATCGTCGGCTCGATCGAGGCCTTTGCGCCGGTGATGGCCGCGGAGCGCAACCAGGCCATCGCCTTCCTGGAGCGAACCGAAGGACTGGCTTCGCTCGGCAAGACCTTGTTGATCCCGACCGGCGCCGGCCGCCCCGCGTACCATCGGAGCGCCGAGGTACGGGGCCCGATGTCGGTCTTCGGATTCGACTACCTGGAAGGGAAGCTCGGCGCGGAGAAAGTGCAATCGCTCGGACTGCTGCGATACTCGGGTGTACGGGGCGGCGGCGGCGAATACGCCTACGAAGTTCTGAATCTCGTCGACGGAAAGCGGACTGAGCTTCAGATCCGGAATGCAGTCTCCGCGATCTACGGTCCGGTGCCGCTCGAGCTGGTGACGGAATTCCTTGGCGCGCTCGAGACCGCAGGGGTGATTCGAAGGTAGCTGGATGCTGGATGCTGGGTAATGGATGCTGGATGTTGAAACAGGCCACCAGTATCCAGCAACCTCCCTTACGGCAGTTCTCGCACCGTCGCGCTCGCGACTCCCCGCTTGATCACGTCGATGGTATTCAGGCAGCTTGCCTTCGCTTTGTAGCTTTGACTGTTCGCGATCGTCTCGCCGTTGGCCGCCTTGAGCCGCCAGCGAAATCCCCCCTTGGCATCCTTGTAGATCTCGAATTTGAGCCCGGAGTTCTGACTCGCCGAAGCAATTCGGGGAGCGATGGCGGCGACTGGAAGGAACAGACCCACGGCGCTCGCCAGAGATCGGCAGGCGGAGCGGCGGGAAATCGGTAGCATGGTATTGTCTCCAGGTTGAGCGCTTGGTCAGGATGCTGGATGCTAGATGCTGGTGGTTTCCAGCATCCCGTCACCAGTATCCAGCATCCACGACCCTACTCCTCCGGCGGGCTGGGCGGATCGTCGTGCCGTCGGCCCATCTTGTTCATGCGCCGCCGCTCCCGCCGGGCGCGGCCCTCCTCGTACCAGCGGCGTGTCACCTCGCCCGCCAGATCGCGATTGCCGAGCCCGAATGCCAGCCCGACCGCGAGCGCAATCGCACCCAGGATCAGGGTGAACGCCGCCGTCACCAGCTCGTCGGCGATGCCGAGCTGCTGCACGGCCATGAAGATCGCGATCACCACGACCGCGGCCTTCGCAGCCCGGGCGAGCGTCGGCACGCCTTCCACCGCACCGGCCGATGCGAGCACCAGCGCGCGCACGAATTCTCCCACGATCATCCCGAGGATCACGATCACGATCGCGGCGATGAGGGTCGGAATGAACGAGAGCATCGTGCCGAACATCTCCCGGATGCTCTCCAGCCCAAGGGCGGTGCTCGCCAGCAGGATCACCACCAGCATCACCAGCCAGAAGAGCAGCTTCCCCACCGCGTGAATCGGATCGAGCCGCGTTCCGGTGCGACCCATCGCTTCGGAGATGCCGCCCGCGTCGGCCATTTTGTTGAAGTTGAGCCGCTTGAGCAGGGCGTCGGTCCAGCGCTCCAGCAGCCGGGCCAGGAGATATCCCGCGATCAGGATGGCGATGGCCGCCCCGAACGGCGGCAGGTACAACATGAGCTGCTCGCCGCCGCCGAGCAGCCGCTGCCAGAGTTCGTTCACTTCGAAACCTCGAGTACGAGTTTGCCCAGCTGCTCACCGCGCTGCATGCGCTCGTAGGCTTTTGCGCCGAGCGCGAGCGGCACCACCGAATCCACCAACGGCCAGAGCTTTCCCGCTCGTGCCAGCACCATCACCTCGGCGAACTCGGCGTGCGATCCCATCGTCGATCCGAGGATGCTCCATTGGAACCAGAAAAGCCGCCGGATGTCGAGCCCGACCTCCGGGCCGCTCGTGGCACCACAGGTTACCAGACGCCCGCCCGGCCGCAATGCCCTGAGGGATGCGCTCCAGGTTTTTTCGCCGACCGTGTCCACCACGATATCCACGCCATCGCCGGTCAGCTTCCGCGCGGCGCGCGCGATCTCATCGGGCGGCATCTCGCCGTGGTTGAAGATGACATCTGCGCCCAGCGCGCGGGCACGTTCGAGCTTCGCGTTGGATGAGCTGGTCACGATGACTTTGGCGCCCCAGTGCCTGGCGACCGCGAGTGCGGCGAGTGCCACGCCGCCGCCGATTCCCCAGATCAGCACGGTCTCTCCCGCTCTGACCCCGGCTCTGGTCGTGAGCATCCGCCAGGCAGTCAGGGTAGAGAGAGGGAGGGCGGCGGCGATGTCCCATGGCATTTCACCGGGAATTCTCGCGACGTTCCGTTCTGGAACAACCACAAATTCTGCCGCCGTGCCGGATCGGTGCTCACCCAGAATCGAGAATTGCCGGCACAGTGGCTCGTTGCCCCGGAGGCAGGCATCGCACTTCCCGCACGAGATGCCTGGGTTGATGGTAACGCGTTCCCCTGCCTGGACATTGGAAACCGCCGCCCCGATCTCCTCGACCACCCCGGCACCATCCGTCCCCACGATATGAGGAAAGGCGACGCTGATTCCCTTTATTCCCTCGGTGAGGAAGAGATCGAGGCGATTGATCGCCGCGGTGCGCACCCGGATCAGGACTTCGTCGGGCGCGGAGATCCTGGGGGCGGGAAGGTCCACCTCCGCAAGACTTCCGATCCCGCCGTGCCCCAGGAGGGCGAGCGCCCGCATCGAGAATCTCCCCGCCTTGCAGAAGGACGAAAGTTGTGCAAGATATATCAGCCACCAGATGAAGGCGCCGCTGTGCGCCCCCCTCTGCGGCTGGGCCTGCCGCAACCGCGTAGCTGGAGGAGCCGAATGGCCGCGCTCGACGAATCGGAAATGGGTTGGTCCGGGTCCGGGTGGATGGATCCGATGCCGTCGTCTACCCCCCCGACGCCCCCACCTCCACCGCCGCCTCCGCCACCCCCGCCGGCCGCCATGCCTCAAAGGCCGGCACCCCGGGCCGAGGCTCCAATGCCCGCGCCTGCCGCCCCGCCCAAGGCGGCCGCCAAGCCCGCCGCGAAGAAGAAAGCGGCCGTGAAATCGAAGCCCAAGGCAAAAGCGAAGGCGAAGAAGAAGGCCGCGAAGAAAACGCCGGCAAAGAAAGTGAAGGCGAAAAAGGCGGCTCGGAAAGTCGCCCGGAAAGCGGCGAAGAAATCCTCCGCCCGCAAGAACGCCGGCAAAAAGGCGGGAAAGAAAGGGAAGAAGGGAAAGAAGGGGAAGAAGTCCGGCAAGAAGCGGCGTTAGCCGCCGGGTAATTCAGAAGACAAGGCGCCCCTCCGCGGGGGCGCCTTTTTTCTCAGTTCACTGGACGAAGACCGCGCCCGTCATGGTACCGCCGCCATACGTGCCGGGGACACCGTGCGCGGTGCAGTAGAAGCTGTAGGTCCCCGCCACCGCAAACACGACCGGACCCAGCGTAAAAGGAGCGCTTCGCAAGGCCACCCCGGTGAACGCGGGCGTCCCAGCGGAAGTGACGCTGTGTCCGTCGCCGTTCCAGCTCCAGGTCACCGTACCGCCGGCCGAGATGAGCACCGTCGAGGGACTGTAGAAATTGTCCTGGACCAGGATCGTCGCGGCCGCGACCGGATTCCCCGTCGGCGGCGGGGGTGTGTTGCTGGTGCCGGTGGGCACATCATAGCCACCGCAGGCGACCAGGAGGGGAAAAAAGGGGAGAAGTCGGGGAAGGGGAAAGACCCGCATACGGACCTCCGAACGTCGTCTTAGGGCTGAGCGATATATGGTATGACGATCTATCCGGAGATCAGCACACGCCCAAGCCACCAGAGGCCGACCGCGATGCTGCCCGCTCCGGCCCATCGGGCGATCCGCTCCACGGCTGCGGGCGCATTCGCCGCCGCGCGCCGCATCGCCGCCGCCGCGACCAGCGCGAACGTCGCCATTCCGGCGGTGACCCCGACTCCGAAGCAGGCGAGGTATGCGAGGCCGAGTGCGGGTCCTGGCAGCAGGGTGACCGGGAGGAGAGCCACCACCGCGGTGGTTCCCGCCAGGCCATGCATCACGCCAAGGGAGGTCACCGCGTGACCCTGGGCCCGGTGCTCTCCGGGAGGGTGCCGGTGTAAGTTGCGGGCCGTGCGGAGCGACCAGATGCCGACCCCGACAAGCGCCACACCCACCGCCCCCTCCAGAATGGTCTCGATGCCGGCAGCCCATCTGCGGCCGGTGGCCATCAGGATGGCCCCCGCGAGAAACACCGCGAGGGAGTGCCCGATGCCCCAGCGGAGGCCGAAGCCGAAGGCGGTCGCCAGCGTCGGTCTCCGGCTCACGAACGTGGTCACCGCCATCATGTGGTCGATCTCCAGGGCATGGATCACCCCGAGGAGCAGCGCGGTGCCGAGTGGAAGCAGGCTGTTCACATCTTACCCGCGGATCGCATGACCAGCATTCGTCTCACCTCTCTCTCTCATGCCGCGGGGTGCGGCTGCAAGCTCGGCAGCAAGGATCTGACCGAGGTGCTCCGCCATCTCCCCGCGGTGGTCGATTCGAACGTCCTGGTCGATGCGGCGACCCGCGATGACGCCGCGGTGTACCGGCTCTCCGCCGACCGAGCACTCGTCGCCACGGTCGATTTCTTCACCCCGATCGTGGATGACCCGGTGGCCTGGGGAGCCATCACCGCGGCCAACGCGCTCTCGGACGTTTACGCGATGGGAGGCCGGCCGCTCTTCGCGCTCAACCTGGTGGGGTGGCCGCGCGACAAGGTCCCGTTCGAAATCCTGGGCGACGTGTTTCGCGGCGCGGCGGAGGTGACCGCCCGAGCCGGATGCCTGATGCTCGGGGGCCACTCCATCGACGATCCGGAGCCCAAGTTCGGGCTCTGCGTCGTCGGCGAAGTGCATCCCGACCGGATGTTCACTAACGCCGCCGCGCGGCCCGGCGACATCCTGGTGCTGACCAAGCCGCTGGGAACGGGGATCCTCACCACCGCGCTCAAGCGGGACATGGTGACGGAAACGGGGCTCGTCGAGGCGGTCCGGAGCATGACGACGCTCAATGACGGCGCGGCGCGAGCGGCGGTCGCCGCCGGGGTCCGTTGCGCCACCGACATCACCGGCTTCGGACTGCTCGGGCACCTCGGCAATATCCTCGCGGCCAGCGGCGTGGGCGCGCGCATCGACGCGGCGCGGCTTCCGCTGCTCGATGGTGCCCTCCGGCTGGCGGCGGCCGGCGCGGTCCCCGGCGGTACCCGGCGGAACCTCGAAGCGGTGCAGGTCGACTGGGCCGACGATGTCACCGCGCCCGAACGTCTGCTCTGTGTCGACGCGCAGACATCGGGTGGGCTCCTCCTCGCCGTGCGGCCGGAGCGGCTGGCCGATCTGCTGGTCGCACTCGAAGCCGAGACCACGCCGGCGCGCGCCGTGATCGGCGAGATTCTTCCCGAGGCCGGTATCCTGCGGGTCGTCCGCGGGACGGCGGAACAGTAACGGAGCGACGAGGCCTATGGGATCGGTGCGCTGGACCCCGCAGCGGATGGAGCAGCTGGAGCGGGCCACGCGACTCAACCAGCGCGTGGTGCTCATGCGCCGGGGAACCGAGTTCATCGTGGTGGCGCGCCGCCTGCTGCATCACGGCGGTCAGGAAGCGCTCGTAGGGCTGCTGCCGATGACCGGGGAAGAGCTGCGATTCGATCTCGAAGAGCTCGACGACTTCCAGGTGCTTGCATGAGCGCCCGCGCCATCGTGCATCTCGATGAAAGCTGCCTCGGCAACGGGCGCGAGGGAGCAAACCCCGGTGGAGCAGGAGGGTTGATCGAGACCCGCACGCCGCGCGGCCTGGTGCGCCGGGATTTCTATATCCATGCACCCGCGACCACCAACAACCGCATGGCGCTGGCCGGCGGCATCGGTGTCCTGCAGCTGCTGGCCGGCAAGGGATCCCGGCTCGCGGTTCTCATCGTCTCCGACTCGGAGTACCTGGTGAAGGGTGTGCGGGAGTGGCTGCCCGGCTGGATCGCGAAGGGATGGAAACGCAAGACCGGAGAGATCGAGAATCTGGAGTTGTGGCGCGCGCTCGCACAGTCACTCCCGCTCCACGACACCCAGTTTGCCTGGGTCCGCGGGCACAACGGCCATCCCAAGAACGAGTACGCCAACGATCTGGCGGTGCGCGCCGCGCGGGCCCAGGAAACCTCGGCCGGCATCGTCGCGTCGGGATTCGGCGCCTGGCTGCTGCACAAGCGGGCAGCGGGGCAATACACCGACTATGATCCGGACGCCGCATTCGCCGCGCTGGACGAACGACTCGCGCGCGGAGAGCGGTTTCCCAGAGACCTCGACGCCGCACCGAGCATCGCTGGAGGTACGCCGAATGGATGAGCTCACCCGGTTCGCCCGCCGGCTCGTCGAGCAGCTTTCCGCCAGCAAGGAAGGCGTCAACCGTGCGGTCCCGATCGGGCTGGTCCGGGAAAAAATCCTGCCGTACCGGACCCATCGCCGGGCCCTCATGCTCGAGAGCGTGGAAGACTACGAGACCGTGTTGCTCAGGCTCGTTGCCGGCGAGCGCGGCTTCGTTCGGACGCTTCCCGCGGCAGCCGCCCAGCGCTGCCAGGAGGAGCTGGCGGGCGCGAATCCGGATCTGAGCGTGCTGGATGAAGTCGCCGATTCGACGATCCAGATCACCTCGCTCGCCGCGGCGCAGATCGTGGGAGACGAGGGCGGGGATGTCCTCGTGAGCGAACCCCCAGTCCTGGCGAGCGAAGCGAAGCAATCGCGCCGAACCGCCGAGATCGCCACGGCCGCTCCGCGGCCTCGCGATGACAGCCCGGCGCCTGCGGCACCTCGCGATGACGGCACTCCCCGCCGAACCGCCGAGATCGCTTCGGTGCCTGCGACACCTCGAGATGACCGCCAACGAGGAGCGGAGCCCGTGCCCATGACCGAGTGCCCGCATTGCCATCACGCCATGCCCTCGGGCCGGCAGATCGTGTTCTGTCCCTGGTGCGGTGACCGGCTCATCCCGTTCACCTGCGCGCGTTGCCGGACCGAGCTCGACTCCGAGTGGCGCCATTGCATTACATGCGGTGCTCCGGTCAAGGATCCTTACCGTTTCACGTGAGCGCCTCCCTCATGGCCAATCGTCCCGACGTGGTATTCCTCTCCGGTGTCCGCACCGGGTTCGGCTCGTTCGGAGGCACGCTCAAGGACCTGAGTGCCACCGATCTCGGGGAAGTCGCCGCCCGGGCCGCCATCGAGCGCGCCGGCGTGCCGGCCGAGGTCGTGGATCACGTGGTGGTCGGTAACGCGATGCAGACATCGGCCGATGGAGCCTACATCGCGCGTCACATCGCACTCCGGGCGGGCTGCCCCATCCCGACTCCGGCCCTCACGGTCAACCGGCTTTGCGGCTCCGGCTTCGAGGCCATCGTGCAGGGGGCGCAGCAGATTCTGCTCGGCGATTCGCGTCTCGTGCTCGCGGCCGGCGCCGAATCCATGAGCCAGGCGCCGCATGTCGTGCGGGGGCTCCGGTGGGGCACCAAGCTCGGTGTCTCGCCGGCGCTCGAAGATCTGCTCTGGCAGGGCCTGACCGACGCCTACTGCGGCTGCCCGATGGGAATCACCGCGGAGAATCTCGCGAAGAAGTACGGTATCCCGCGCTCCGAAGTGGACGCCTACGCGCTCAGGTCGCAGCAGGCGGCCAAGTCTGCGTGGGACAGTGGCTGGTTTGCGGATGAGCTCTGTCCCGTCCCGATCACCAACCGGAAGACGAAACAAGCCGAGCCGTGGGCCGCGGACGAACATATGCGCCCCGAGACGACAGCCGAAGGCCTGGCCAAGCTTGCGCCGGTCTTCCAGAAGGACGGTGTGGTGACGGCGGGCAATGCGTCGGGCATCGCGGATGGTGCCGCCGCGTGCATCGTGGCATCGGCGGAGTTTGCGAAGGAGCGCGGATTCACACCTATCGGCCGGCTGGTTGCGTGGGGCGTAGCCGGCGTGGAGCCGGAACTCATGGGCATCGGGCCGGCGCCCGCGGCGCGCCAGGCCCTCGCCCGCGCGGGAATGCGGCTCGACCAGATGGACCGCATCGAGGTGAACGAAGCCTTTGCCGCACAATACCTCGCGGTGGAAAAGGAGCTCGGCCTCGACCGGAAGAAGACCAACGCCGAAGGCGGGGCGGTCGCAATCGGCCACCCACTCGGGGCGAGCGGTACGCGCATCACGGTCCACTTGCTGCACACCCTCCGCCGGATCGGGAAGCGGTACGGGCTTGGCAGCGCGTGCATCGGCGGCGGGCAGGGGATTGCGGTGATCGTGGAAGCATTCGGATCGTAGGAGGTCAGCATGGCATGGCTCCTGTTGCTGCCGCTCGCGGCGTTCCTGTACGTGGTGGGGAGCGTTCGCATCCTCAAGCAGTACGAGCGAGGCGTGGTGTTCTTCCTCGGGAAATACACCGCCACCAGGGGGCCCGGGATCGCCCTGGTGCCGCTCGGCTTCGCCCAGATGAAGCGGGTGTCGCTCCGAATCGTGGCCATGGACATCCCGGCGCAGGATGTCATCACTCGCGACAACATCTCGGTCAAGGTGAACGCGGTTCTCTACTTCCGGGTGCTGGAGCCGTCGCTCGCCATCATCGAGATCCAGGACTACCTCTACGCCACCGGACAAATGGCCCAGACCACGCTGCTCTCGGTACTGGGCCAGGTGGAGCTGGACGAGCTGCTGGCCGACCGCCGGAAGGTGAACGACATTCTGAAGCAGATCATCGACGAGCGCACCGATTTCTGGGGCATCGAGGTCTCGGCGGTCGAGATCAAGGACGTGCTGCTGCCCGACGGCATGCGCCGGGCCATTGCCCGTCAGGCGGAGGCGGAGCGGGAGCGGCGGGCCAAGGTGATCAGCGCGCAGGGCGAGCTGCAGGCCTCGGAAACCCTGGCACAGGCAGCCCGGATGCTGCAGAGCCAGCCGGCGTCGCTCACACTCCGCTACCTGCAAACACTCACGGAAATCGCGGCGGAAAACAACACGACGACCATTTTTCCGATTCCGATCGACTTTTTCAAGACTTTTTTCCAGCGCGCCGACGACGCGATGGCCGCGCCACATCCGGCGACCGAGCAGGCCCCGCCCGCCCTGGCCGCCGAGACTACGACCGGAAAGCTGACTGGGTTCGATCCGTCGGATCAGCTCCGCCAGCTTCGGCAGGCGGTTCGGCCCGAGCCGAAGAGCGAGTGACATGGCGGACGTGACACCGGGGAAGATCGATCGCGCGGCGCTCGAGCGCATCATGCAGCGCGCCGCGGAGCTGCAGGCGGGAGAGGCCGACGTCGGCGAAGGGCTCACGCCCGACGAGGTCACCGCGCTCGGCCGGGAAGTCGGGATCCCGGCACGCTACCTCCAGCAGGCGATGCTCGAGCAGGCCACCGAGGTGGTCGCGCCGGCGGAGAGCGGACTGGCGGGGAGCGTGGTGGGGCCGTCGGAAGTGCGGGCGCAGCGGGTGGTCATCGGAGATCCCGACGACGCGGCACGCGCGCTGATCGAATGGTTCGACAAGAACGAGCTCCTGGCCGTGCAGCGGCAACAGCCGGGGCGGGTGACCTTCGAGCCGATCGGTGGGATGCAGGCCGCGCTCCGCCGGGGTGGCGCTGCGCTCGGCTCCGGTGTTCCCAAGTTCATGCTCGCCAAAGCAAAACTGGTCGCCGCGACATTCACCCGGCTCGAGTCGGGCTACTGCCACGTCTCGCTGACCGCGGATCTTCGCGGGACACGGAGCGGGTACGTCGGCGGTGCCGTGGCCCTGGGCTCGGTCGGCGCTTCTGCGGCGATCATCCTGGCGATGCTGAGCCCGTTCTGGTTCGTGGTCGTCCCCCCGCTCATGGTTGGCGGCGCGGCGAGCTGGTTCGCCCTCAGGCAATTCCGACCCGTCGCGGAGCGCACCGTGCTCGGCCTCGAGCGGGCGCTGGACTACCTCGAGCGGGGCGGCATCAAGCCGGGACACCAGATTCCGCCCCGGGCGGGCGGGCTGATCGACACCATCGCCGGTGAAATCCGCAAGGCGATTGCGTCCTCCACGGAAAGGCCCCGGCAGAAGTGAGCGCTTTCGCCAGGATCGGCGTGCTCGGGTGCGGTCAGATGGGGAGCGGGATCGCCCAGGTGGCGGCGGTCGCCGGCTTTGACGTGCTCGCCCGGGACGTCAACGCCGACCAGCTCGCGCGAGGGAAGAAGGCGATCGAGGCTTCACTCGGGAGATTCGTCGAGAAGGCCAAGCTCGCGCCGGAATCGCGGGATGCGGCGCTCGGCCGGCTCCGGTTCACCACCTCGATCGAGGATCTCGCCTCCTCGGACCTCGTCATCGAAGCGGTGACCGAGGATCTGGAGCTCAAGAACAGGATGTGGACGGCGCTCGACCTGGTGTGCAAGCCGGAAACGATCTTTGCCTCCAACACGTCCAGTCTGCCGATCATCTCGATGGCAACGGTGACGGCGCGGCCCGACCGGTTTCTCGGATTGCACTTCTTCAATCCGGTGCCGATGATGCCGCTGGTCGAAGTGGTGCGGAGCGTGGTCACTTCGCAGGAGACCATCGAGGCGGGTACGGCGTTCGTGCGGCAGCTCGGAAAGGAACCGATCGCCGCTCCGGATTCGGCAGGGTTCATCGTCAACCGGCTGCTGATTCCCTATCTCCTGGACGCGGCGCGAGCGGTCGAGCGCGGCGTCGCCTCGATTCGCGACGTGGACCTGGGGATGACCCTCGGCTGCGGGCATCCCATGGGCCCGCTGACGCTGCTCGATTTCGTCGGGCTCGATACCGCGGTCAAGGTGGGCGAGATCCTCTACGAGGAGTTTCGCGAGGTGCGCTACGCCCCCCCGCCGCTGCTCAAGCGCATGGTCATCGCCGGGTGGCTCGGGAAGAAGAGCGGGCGGGGGTTTTATGACTGGACGACGACACCGCCGACACCGGTGGAGCCGTGAAAAACGTGAACGGTGAACGGTCAACGGTGAACGGGACCAGCCTTGCGGGGCAGTTCCCGTTCACCATTCACCGCTCACCGTTCACGCTTTTGGTGCTCCTCCTCTCCTGCCGCGCCACCACGTCCCGGCCGAGCTACCTCCCTCTCCCCACCGCGGCCGTCGCCGAGGTCGAGCTCGAAATCCCCGAGGCGACCCGGGTACTGGCCGAAGCGCTGGCGCGGGACAGCATCACCCTCTCCGTGGTCCGCGAGGCCGACGGGTTCATCGACTCGGGGTGGCTGGCCGCGAATACGCTCGAGCGCACGGCCGCCCGGCCCCTCGGGCAGGATGTGGTGCGGGTCCGCGCCTGGGTCAACCCGGCCAAACAGTTCTGGAGCGAGCTGGTGGTCGAGGTGACCTATCGCCCGATGGCCGATCCGTCCCGTCCGGAGCGCGAGCTCGACGTCCCGCTCCCCGATGATCATCCGCTGCAGCGGCGTGTCGCCGGGGTCATCCGCCGGCTGATCGAGCTGCACGGCGACCCCGCGACCATTCAGGCAATGTTTCCACCGAAGCCGGTCGTCAAGCCGGATACCGCGAAAGTCAAACCCGACACTACCCTCCGCTGAGATTTCCGATGAGCCGCGCCATTCGAATCGTTGCGATTCTCGCTCTCGTGCACACCGCGAGTCTCCCTGGGCAGACCCGGAAGCCCACCTGGGCCGACGCCGTCCTCGCCGACCTCGACGCCAAATCTCCGGGTTATGCCGGCGTCGCCAAACAGGTGTGGGGATTCGCCGAAGTGGGGTACCAGGAAGAAAAGAGCAGCGCGCTCCTGCAGAGTCGGCTGAAGTCCGCGGGCTTTGTGATCGATGCCGGTGTCGGGGAGATGCCCACCGCCTTCGTGGCCTCCTACGGGAGCGGCAAGCCGGTGATCGCGCTCGTGGGCGAGTTCGACGCGTTGCCCGGCCTGTCCCAGGACGCGGTGCCGGTCCGCAAGGTGCTGATCGAAGGAGGCCCCGGGCACGGCTGTGGTCACCACCTGTTCGGAACCGCCGCGGCCGCCGCGGCGATCTCGGTCAAGGACTGGCTGGTGTCAGGAAAGCGGAACGGTACGGTTCGCTTTTATGGCGCGCCCGCCGAGGAAGGGGGCGGGGGCAAGATCTACATGATTCGCGCCGGTCTCTTCAAGGATGTGGACGCCGTCGTCTCGTGGCATCCCGGTGATCTCAACCAGGTGAATCGCGCCTCGTCCCTGGCGAACACCAGCGCCAAGTTCCGGTTCCACGGGGTCAGCGCGCACGCAGCCGCGGCGCCCGACCAGGGGCGTTCCGCGCTCGATGCCGTGGAGGCCATGAATGCCATGGTCAACCTGATGCGCGAGCACGTGCCCCAGGAAACCCGCATTCATTACATCATCACCAGCGGGGGGAAAGCGCCGAACGTCGTTCCGGATTTTGCGGAGGCGTACTACTACGCCCGGCACGGCGACATGCGCGTCCTCGACGGCATCTGGGAACGCATCATGAACGCGGCAAAGGGCGCCGCGCTGGGTACCGGAACCACCATGGATTTCGAGCTGGTGAATTCGGTGTACAATGTCCTGCCCAACGATGCGCTTGCCGATGTGATGCAGGGGGCCCTCGATCGCGTCGGCGGCTATACCTACACCCCCGAAGAGAAGGCCTTCGCGGAGCAGGTCCGCACGTCGCTCACCGGGACGCTCCCGCCGCCTGACGAGGAGACGCGGATAAGCCCGCCCGAGAGAGGCGTCTCCCCCGGTTCCACCGACATGGGCGATCTCAGCTGGGTAGTGCCGACCGTGCAGCTCTCCGCCGCAACGTGGGTGCCCGGCACGCCGGCCCACAGCTGGCAGGCGGTCGCGGCCGGAGGGATGTCGATCGGGTCGAAAGGGATGATGGTGGCGGCCAAGACGATGGCGCTGACGGCGATCGAGCTCTTCAGCAATCCCGCCCACCTGCCGAAGGCACGCGCGGAATTCGAGAAACGTCTGGGGGGGTTCGTCTACAAATCGCGGGTGGGAGACCGGAAGCCGCCGCTGGACTACCGGAAGTGAGTGATTAGTGATTCGTGGTTCGTGCTTAGTGCGTAGTGGCATTCACGAAACCACTAACCACTAACCACTAACCACTACGTTACGTACGCCTTCACCCACTCCTCGAGCTTTGCGAGGTCCACCCGCGTATCCCGGCACGGCCCGCTCGGGAGCGTCAGCACGAGCCCGAGGACCGGAACCTTGCCGGCGACGTCATGCAACCCGCTCACCATATCCCGTTCACAGGCCACCGCGACGACCGCGCGCGGGCGCCGCTCCTTGATGACGCGACGGGCCAGCTGGCCCCGCGTCGCGACAAAGACCGGGATCTGGTAGCGGCCGGCGACGGCGAGGACGCCCTCCAGGATGTCCTTCGCGAGGCAGCGTGGAATCAGCAGCAGGAGCTCTCCCCCCGTCACCTTCCGCTTCCGGTCCAGCGCCAGCGTGTCGTACACCTTCACCGAGGCGTTTTCGACCCAGTCGCGCCGGCCGAACCGGTCGGCGAGCAGGGACGCACCCCTCATCAGCCGGAGCAGCGGGCCCCGTTCGGCGAGCTTCTCGGGGAGGAGATTGGACCGGAAGGTGTAAGAGAGGACAATGAGCGACCACCAGAGGAGCACCGCACCCGCAATGATGCCCAGCGTCCAGGTCAGCACCGGCGGGATCGCTGGATGCAGGGTGGCAAGGCGTGGCGCCAGAATGAACAGTAGTATCGCGCCGGCCAGGGTGACGGCCAGGATCCAGCCCAGCGACCAGCCGAAGAAAATCCGGGGCGGTGCGTCGAAGTTGCCGGCGTTGGGCAGGGGCTGGCCATCCCACTCATCCCACTCGTGGCCGAGCCTTCGGTCCACGTCCAGGTGGATGAGTTCGGGGCGGTTCGGGGCGGCTGCCATGGCTATATAATACCCCAATGCTGGCCCAGCCGTCCCTACTCTCCTCCCTCCACGATTTTAATGGACAAAAGCGCACCGATCCGCCGGCCCGGGCCGCCTATGCCGAAGCCGCCGGCATCTTTCGCATCCTGCCGTCGGGAGTCGCCGTCCCCTCCACCACGCGAGCGCTCTCCGAGCTGGTAGCCTGGGCGGCGGCGAATCGCATTCCCCTGATTCCACGGGGCGCGGGAAGCGGAATGGCGGGGGGAAACGTCGGCCACGGAATCGTCGTGGACCTGACGGCGCTGGATGGTGGGCCGCTCACGATTCGTGCCGATGCGCGCATGGCGAACGCCGGTGCATCGGTACCGCTTCGGGCCTTGAATGCAGACGCCAACCGCCACGGCCTGCGACTCCCTCCCGATCCCTCGAGCGCTCGTTTTGCCACGCTTGGCGGAATGCTTTCGACCAACGCCTCGGGACCGAGCGCCGTCCGCTCGGGGAGCGTGCGCGGCTGGGTGACGGCCATCGGCATGATCACCGCCGATGGGCTGCCGATGACATTGCGGCGCGGAGCTCCGCCGCCGGAAACACCGACGGTTGCGAGATTCCGGCAGGACGCCGAGCCCGCGCTCCTCGCGGCCCGCCAGATGATCCGGGCTCGCTATCCCCGGACGCTCAAGAATTCTTCGGGCTATGCGCTCGATCGCTGGCTCGAATCGGGTGACCTGCTCGATCTCGTGGTCGGCGCCGAAGGGACGCTTGGATTCATCACCGCGGCCGAGTGGCGGCTGGAGGCAATACCCTCGCTGCATGCCGGAGTCCGGGCGGCCCTCCGCGACATGGCGCCGCTGGGCGAGATCGTTCCCGCCCTGTCCGGCCTCGGTCCATCGGCCGTCGAATACCTCGACGCGACGTTTCTCGAGTTTGCCGGAGTGCGGGAGGGCGGGGAAGCAGGACTCCTCATGGTGGAGCTCGAGAGCGAGGAAAGGGAAGACCTGGAGGAGAGACTCGAGGGAGTCCGGCGAATTCTCGCGCCGCACGCAGATGAGTTGAGAGAAGCCCCGGACCGGGGCTCGCTCGACGCACTCTGGGGCGTCCGCCATGCGGCGAGCCCCATGCTGGCGCGGCTGGGCGAGAGCCGGCGCTCGCTGCAGGTAATCGAGGACGGCTGCGTTCCGCTGGCGGCCATGTCGCGCTATATCGCGGCCGTGCGCAGCGCGGGAGAACGGCACAAGGTCCAGCTGGTGATCTTCGGGCATGCCGGTTCGGGAAATCTCCATGTGAATCTGCTCCCCGATCTGGCGGACACGGACTGGAAGCCGCGGGTGATCGCGATCTTCGAGGAGGTGACCGAGGCAGTTCTCCGGCTCGGCGGGACGCCCAGCGGGGAGCATGGCGACGGACGGTTGCGGGCCCACCTCCTGGAACGGGTATACGGAGCCGACGTCGTGGCGCTGTTCCGGCTGGTGAAAGCAGCGTTCGACCCGGCCGGGATCATGAATCCCGGGATCAAGCTGCCTCTTCCGGGACAGGTATTCGCGAACCTCAAAGTGGGCGCGGAGGCCGAGCCACTCCCGGCGCGCATCGAGGCCGGGCTTCGCGAGATCGAGCGCAACGCGGGCTATTCCCTGAGTAGATTGGACCTCACCGGAGTGCAGTAGCCCAGCAACCAGCAACCAGCACCCAGCATCCATGCGCCAATACCTCGACCTCATGCGTCACGTCGCCACCAACGGGCGCAGCAAGAGCGACCGCACCGGCACCGGCACGCTCAGCATCTTCGGCTGGCAAATGCGATTCGACCTGGAAGACGGGTTTCCCCTCGTCACCACCAAAAAGGTTCACCTCAAGTCGATCATCCACGAGCTGCTCTGGTTCCTCCGCGGTGAGACCAATACGAAGTCGCTCAAAGAGGCTGGAGTTTCAATCTGGGACGACTGGGCATCTCCGGAGGGCGATCTCGGTCCTATATATGGATATCAGTGGCGCTCCTGGCCCGCTCCGGATGGGCGCCACATCGACCAGATCGGCGAAGTTCTCCGCCAGATCCGCACCACTCCCGACTCCCGGCGCCTCATCGTGAGCGCCTGGAATGTCGCCGACCTTTCGCGCATGGCGCTCCTGCCCTGCCACACGCTCTTCCAGTTCTACGTCGTGGACGGGACCCTTTCGTGCCAGCTGTACCAGCGGAGCGGTGATGTCTTTCTCGGCGTCCCGTTCAACATCGCGAGCTACGCGCTGCTCACCATGATGGTGGCACAGGTGACGGGTCTCCGGCCGGGCGAGTTCATTCACACCTTCGGTGACGCCCACCTGTATCTGAACCACATGGAACAGGTCAAGGAGCAGCTCTCCCGCGAACCGCGCCCGTTGCCGCGCATGCGTCTCAATCCCGCGATTACCCGCCTCGAGGATTTCCGCTACGAAGATTTCACCCTCGAGGCGTACGACCCCTTCCCGGCAATTCGGGCGCCGGTGGCGGTGTGATCGTCTCGCTGGTGGCGGCGATGTCGGAGAACCGGGTGATCGGAAAGGGCGGGGGACTGCCCTGGCGTCTCCCCCGCGACCTGCAGCACTTCAAACGCCTCACCGTCGATCACACTGTCATCATGGGCCGGAAGACCTTCGCCGAGGTCAATCGTCCCCTTGCGAACCGCCGGAACGTGGTGATCACGCACAACCCGGAATTCCGGCCGCACGGAGTGACGGTGGTGCCGTCGCTGGAGGAGGCGCTCGCCCTCGGAGCCACCGAGGACGAAGTCTTCGTGATCGGGGGAGGGGAGATCTACCGGCTGGCCCTGCCCCGGGCCGACCGGATCTATCTCACGGTCGTACACGCGGTGGTCCAGGGCGACACCTTCTTCCCGGAGTTCGAGGGGTCCGCGTGGGTCGTGGAAAGCGAAGAGAACCATCCCGCCGATGAAAAGAACCCCTATTCCACGACCTTTCGAACCTACTCCCGACTCCGCAGCGCTTGACCTGGTGGCCCACAGATTCCACAGATTTCGCCGATTGGGCTTTTCAATCTGTGCCATCTGCGAAATCTGCGGGCACCTGTCGAGGACGTGAATGTCAGGGTGTGAAAATGGAAGGCGCGGCCTTTGGGTTTGCCCCTCGAAATGCCCCCTCCAGCCCCAAGAGCCCGGCAACCGTCGCCGCGAATTGAGATTGGGTGTAGCTCCCGCTGATGGCTGACGGCTGACGGCTGAAGGCTTCTGGCCTCAGCGCCGCCATCCAGATCCTCTCGGCCGCAGGGACGTCGCGGCCGTGATCCGTCCAGTCGCTCCCCGACCCGCGCCCATGGTCGGTCGCAAGCAGGAGTGCCGTCCTCCCCCGGTATTCCGGCATCGCCTGCACCGTCTGCCAGAGCGTCCGAATAAACCGGTCGCTGCGATTGATGGCGTCGAGGTACAGGTCGTACCTCCTCTCGTGGGCCCATTCGTCGGTGTCGCCAAGCATCACGTAGAGCACCCGGGGCTGCCGGGTCCTCAGGTAGTGCAGTGCCCCCTGCATCGTCACCCCATCGAATCGAACATTCCCCCAGTAGGGCGGAAGGCTCGCTGCAAGGGCGTTCATCGCCCGCTCGACGGCGGTCCGCGGGTTGCTCACCGGTGGGCCATCGCCATTGGCATTGAGGCCGCTTCGCTCCCGGTTCACGATATAGGGAAGCACGTCCCAGGAGCCGAAGGCGGCGACCCGCCCCGCAAACGCCGACCGGCGGTTGAGCCACTCCAGCACCGTCACGTTGGGGTTCGGAATCTTGTCGTTGCTGTCGATCCGGTCGTCCGGATGGCCGGCCAGGAGCTCGTTGTACCCGGGATAGGAGAAGCGCTTCCCATTGGTGACCCGCACCGTGCTGCCTTCCGCCGAATCGCCGAGGATGACCCCTCTTTTTGCCACTTCGGACCAGAAGAACGGCATCAGCGCTTCCCGGCGGGCTCGGGCACTCTCGGTCCAGAACCGCCGGATCAGTCCCGCCGTGTCGCCCACACCCCCGGCGCTCTTCGAGATGAGCTCGCGTTGTGCCCCCCCGAAGACCTCCTGCCACCGGACTCCGTCGAGCGTGACGACGAGGACGTTGTCGACCGGTTGACGCGGCTGCTGAGTGCTCGTCCCGGGGGAAATCGCGAGGGAAGCGAGCACGACGAGGACCGACGTGAGGCGCATCAGAAGCTCCGCATGAGATGCTGCGATCGGATGAAGCGATCAATCTGGCGCGAATAGTGCCAAAAACTATTGTGCGGCCTCGCACTTTTCCTTAACTTAGGTCGAACACGCAAGTCGAGAGCGTCTGTTGGTCATGCGAAGTAGCGCTCGCGGGACCGGCTTCCACTTCACCAAGGAGATCCGTGGCGGTTCGAATAGGGTTCGCCTATAACCAGAAGCCTACGCTGCCGGCGCCGAAGAAAGCCGGCGATCCCGCTGTCCCCGCGCTCGACCGGGCTTCCGCCAGCCGAGCTCTTCGCCCCGATCTCCCCCAGCCTGATCTCTACGCCGAATGGGATGAGCCCGAGACCATCGAGGCCGTCTCCAGCGCACTCGAGGGTGTGGGAGAAGTCATCCGGCTCGAAGCGGGCAAGGATTTCCCCCGGCAGGTCATGGAGGCGAAGCCCGATTTCGTCTTCAATATCGCCGAGGGACTCTACGGGGTAAACCGCGAAAGTCACGTCCCATCGATCTGCGAGTTCCTCGGCATCCCCTACCACGCCTCGGACCCGCTCTCCCTGGCACTGACCCTGCACAAGGGCCGGGCCAAGGAGATCATGGCCTACTACGGCGTTCCCACCGCGCCATTCGTGGTGGCGAACACCCGTGCCGATGCCCGGAGCGTCAATCTCCCCTTTCCGCTCTTTGCCAAGCCGGCGCTCGAAGGGTCGGGGAAGGGGATCACCGAGAAGTCGCTCTGTACCAACCGGGCCAAGCTGGTGCAGGAGGTCGGCGAGCTGCTGGACACCTATCAGGAGCCGGTCCTGATCGAGAGCTGGCTCCCCGGCCAGGAGTTCACCGTCGCCATCATGGGCAACGGCAAGGAGGCGCGCTGCCTTCCGCTGGTCGGAATGCGCTGGGAGGCGCTGCCCCTCGGCGCCAAGCCGATCTACGGCTATGAGGCCAAGTGGCTCTGGGACACCCCGGAGCACCCGCTCGATCTCTTCGAATGTCCGGCCGACGTCTCGAAGGAGCTGGCAAGGGATGTCCGCTCCGCCGCCCTCAGTGCGTACCGGATCCTCGGGTGTCGTGACTGGTGCCGGGTCGATGTGCGATGTGATGCGGCGGGGCGTCCGATGGTCGTCGAGCTCAACCCGCTCCCCGGGATCCTGCCCAATCCGCAGGACAACTCCTGCTTCCCCAAGGCAGCCCGGGCAGCTGGGATGTCCTATGATACGCTGATCCAGACGGTGGCCGATATCGCCTGGCGCCGGATCAGCGGCCGCTCCCTGCTCAAGAAGTCGATCGACCGCAAACGGGCGGCTGCGTGAAGATCGGGATTCTGTTCGACGGAGGTGGGCGGGACTGGGATCAGAAGGACGTCGCCGCGGTGATGACGAACGTCTCCGATATCCAGGGCTGTCTCCGGCGGGCGGGTCACGAAGCAACACTCCATCCGGTGCACCTGGGCGACGTCTCCTGGCTTCGCCGGATGCAGCGCCTCGACCTGGTCTTCAACCTCTGCGAAGGGGTGAACGGGCTGGCCCGGTACGAAGACCTCGCGGTCGCGGCGCTCGAGCTCACCCGCGTGCCGTTCACCGGGTGCCCCTCGTGGCCGGTGACGATCTGCCACCGCAAGCACATCGCCAACACCCTCCTTGCCGCGGCGGGCGTTCCGGTTCCGCCATTCGTCCTCGCACGGGGAATCACGCCGCCGACGGGACTCCGGTACCCGGTGATCGTGAAGCCTTCGGGAGAGGACGCGAGTGTGGGGATCGACGCCGGCGCCGTCTGCACGACCCGCAAGGCGCTCCGCGACCGGCTCGCCAAAGTCTGCGAACAGTGGGAGGAAGTCCTCATTCAGGAATACGTCCCCGGTCGCGAGGTCAACGTCGGGTTCGTTGGCCGGGACATCTTCCCGATTTCCGAGATCCTGTTCGACCGGATGCCCGCGGGCACCTGGCCGATCGTCACCTACGCCGCGAAGTGGGATACCGGGAGCGCCGAGGACATCGGCACCGAACCGGTCTGTCCGGCACGGCTCACTCCCGAGCTCAGCCGGCGGGTGACGCAGGCGGCGCGACAGGCCTGGGATACCCTGACCGGCTCCAAGGGGTACGGACGGGTGGATCTCCGGATCACCGAGCAGGGCGAGGTCTACGTGCTCGAGGTGAATCCGAATCCCGATCTCTCGGTGGATGCCGGGCTCGCCCGCATGGGCCGGACGCGCGGCTGGGACTACCCCACCCTGATTCTGAAAGTCGTCGAAGAAGCGGTCCAGCGGTTCGAGCAGGCCCGCGCCACCGAGTCACTGACCCAGCACGTTCCGGCGTGAGCGGGACGACGCTCGGCACCGTCATCCGGCCCCTCTCAGGTGCCGACCGCGATCGCGTCGAGGCCATGACGCGCGCCACTTCCCTCTTCCGTCCCGAAGAGATTCCCGTCGCGCTCGAGGTGTTCAACGCCGCGACCGGGGTGGGTCGTCCGGCGGATCCCGACTACGAAACCGCCGGCGCGGAAGTCGATGGAGTGCTCACCGGCTGGATCTGCTGGGGGCCGACCCCCTGCACGACGGGGACCTTCGATCTCTATTGGATCGTCGTGGATGTGACGAGTCAGGGGCGGGGAATCGGCGGGGCGCTGGTCGAGGAAATGGAGCGGCGGGTCGCCGGCCGGGCGCGCCTCATCGTGGTCGAGACCGCCGGGCGGCCGGATTATGAGCCGACGCGGGAGTTCTACGCAAAGCGGGGGTACCAGGTCGCGTCGAGGATTGCGGACTATTACGCCCCGGGGGATGATCTGGTGGTTTTCGTAAAGCGGGTTTAGTGGGTGGTGATTCGTGGGTAGTGGTTCGTGGGTAGTGATCTTTCTCGAACCACGAACCACCAATCACTAGCCACCTGAGGAGAACAAATGTCTACCTGGCAAGAACTCCTGAAACACCGCTCCATCACCAGCCTCGAGGCGCTCGCCGAGCGGTTCGGCCCGGAGCACTTCCCGGTGGAGCTGCACGATCGACTGCGCCTCGCAATCGACAATTTCGAGTTCCGGATCTCTCCGCCGATGGTCGATCTGATCAAGTCTCCGGACGATCCGATCTGGCGGCAATACATTCCCACGATTCAGGAGCTCGAGATCCACGACGGGATCGTGGATTCCCTCTCCGAGGACCGGGACAGTCCCGTCCCCAACATCACCCACCGGTACCCGGACCGGGCGCTCTTTCTGGTTTCGCCGGTGTGCGCGAGCTACTGCCGGTTCTGCACCCGGCGCCGCAAAGTCGGCGATCCCGAGAAGATCCCGATGTCCCAGTTCGAGTCGGCCTTCCAGTACCTCGAGGCCCACACCGAGATCCGGGATGTCATCATGTCGGGTGGCGATCCCCTGATGCTCTCCGACCGCCGCCTCGAGGCGATCCTCACCCGCCTCCGCGCCATTCCTCATCTCGAGATCATCCGCATCGGGAGCCGGGTCCCCTGCCACCTGCCCGAGCGCATCACCCCGGAGCTCTGCGACATGCTCCGGAAATTCCACCCCCTCTTCATCAATACGCACTTCAATCATCCCGACGAGCTCACGCCGTCGGCGGTCGCCGGCCTGGGCATGCTGGCCGACGCCGGGATCCCCCTGGGTTGCCAGACGGTGCTCCTCAAGGGCGTGAATGACACCCCGGCCGTGATGGTTCGGCTGATGCAGCGGCTGCTGATGGCGAGGGTCCGCCCGTATTACATCTACATGGCGGATCAGGTCGCCGGTGGAGAGCACTTCAGGACCAGCGTGGCCACCGGTCTCGAGATCATGAAGGCGCTCCGGGGCTGGACCAGCGGACTGGCCAACCCGCACTTCGTCATCGACGCGCCAGGCGGTGGGGGCAAGGTGCCGCTGCTGCCGGAGTACGTCGAGAGTTTCAGCGAAGACGAAGTGGTGCTCAGGAACTTCAAGGGTGAGCGGTACGTCTACGTCCAGCCAGGCCATGCGGTGCGGCCCAAGGTGCACGATCCGGAGTACCTGCTGGAGGTGCTGCGTTAGGTTATCGCCCTGAGGGGAGCAAAGTGACCGCAGGGACCGGCCTCAGGGTGGAGGCGGCCGGTTTGATTGTACCGCCCCATATGTGTTGTTTGCAGTCATGACGGATGCTGCTTTGGAGCGCCCGGTCCTGGTCCGGCGGGGCCTTGCGGAAGCTCTCTGCGACGACCGCACTTCACCGGATCGCTGATGACCGAGCCCACCGATATCTCCGCCTCCCTTGAGGGAGTGCTCAAGGACGAAATCCTGAGGATGTATCAGGAGGTCGCCGACAACTCAAGGAGCGAATTCCACTTCTTCCACGGCCGCGAGGCGGCCGAATTGTTCGAGTACGCCCCGGAGTGGCTCGACCGCGCGCCCGCTGGAGCGGTCGACTCCTTCGCGGGAGTCGGGAATCCGCACCTGCGAAGCAACCTCCAGCCGGGGGAAACTGTGCTCGACCTCGGCAGCGGCGCCGGGCTTGATTCGATCATCGCGTCCTGGCAAATCGGCCCGACCGGTGCCGTGATCGGTCTCGACCTCAATGCCTCGATGTGCCGGAAGGCGGAGGCGAACGCGGCGGCCACCGGCGCCCGGATGGAGTGTCGCACCGGCGCGATGGAGAGTATCCCCGTGCCGGATTCCGCGGTGGACGTCGTACTCTCCAACGGGGTGATCAATCTCTCCTTTCGGAAGCGCCGGGTGATGGAGGAGCTCTTCCGCGTGCTGAAGCCCGGAGGGCGGCTCTCGATTACCGACATCGTCAGCGCCAAGCAATTGTCGCAATCCATCGTGAACGACCCCAAACTCTGGGCCAGTTGAATCGGTGGCGCTCTCCCGGAGGGAGAGATGTTCAGGCTGCTGGAGGAGTCGGGCTTTTCCCGGGTGCGATCCGCGGTCGTGCCGCGATTCCGCTTTCGCAAGGCTTCCACCCAGGCTTCGGCTGAGGCCTTCGGCGTCAAGGCGGTCATGATGACCGCGCTGAAACCGGCCGCCAGCTGACGTCGGGGTCGGGAATCATTCGATGACATCCACCTGTTGCTGCGCCTCTGTCGACGGCCAATTCACTTCGGTTCGCGCCCGCACCGAGCTCCGCCGATACCGGCGCCGGGGACCGACGGGAACCGCCCGGCGCATCTTGCGAATGCTGGCCGAATCGCAGGTGCGGGCGGAGACGCTGCTCGACATCGGCGCCGGGATCGGGGTGCTGCACCACGAGCTCCTCGACCGCGGGACGCGGTCGGCGATTCAGGTCGAGGCGGCCGCCGCTTATGTAGACGCCGCGCGGGAAGAGACCACCCGGCGAGGACAATCGGGTCGGGTCAGGTTCGTACAGGGCGACGTGGTCGACCTTGCGGAGCGGCTGGCGCCTGCCGACCTCGTCACGCTCGACCGGGTCATCTGCTGTTATCCAGAGGTCGAGTCCCTGGTGCAGGCCACGGCGGGGAAGGCGCGACGCTACTGGGCGGCGAGCTTTCCCCGCGACCGGTGGATCACCAGAGGGCATACGCGATGGGAGAACGCCCGGCGGGCTCGGGCGGGGAATCCGTTCCGCAGCTTTGTCCACCCGGTGCGCCGAATCTATGCGCTGCTCGGGGCAGCCGGCCTCACTCCCCTCAGGATTCATCGCGGGCTTTTCTGGGAAGTCGTGCTCTGCGCCAGAATCGGCGTCTCCGAGGTTCCGTGAACGGCAAGGCGCACTGGGACCGAATCTACCGGAGCACGTCCCCAGTGCGAGTAAGCTGGTACCAGGCGGAACATGCGCTCTCGCTGGATTTGATCCGGCGCGCTGTACCCGATCCCTCCGCGGCGATCATCGACGTTGGAGGGGGCGCATCGACGCTGGTGGACCACCTGCTCGCGGCGGGCTACCACCGGCTCACGGTGCTGGACCTGTCGAGAGTGGCTCTCGCGGCGACCCAAACCCGTCTCGGGACGGCAGCGGCCTCAGTGGTCTGGCTCGAGGCGGACGTGCTCACGGCACCGTTTCCACCAGGTGGATTTGATCTCTGGCACGATCGCGCGGTCTTTCACTTCCTGACCGACCCCTCCGACCGCCGGCGCTACATTGCGCAGCTTGGCCGCGCGGTGCGGCCGGGCGGTCAGGTGGTGATCGCCACCTTCGCCCCCGATGGACCCAGCCACTGCAGCGGACTGGAGGTGGCGCGCTATTCCCCGGACGGGCTGCAAGCGGAGCTCGGTGCCGGGTTCCACCTCCTGACCAGCGCTCGCGAAGAGCACCGCACTCCCAACGGCCGAACCCAGGCATTCACCTATTGCCTCTTCCGGACGGGGCAAACTCCGAGCGCGTAGGACCGATGCATTCACTGGATATATTCAGGAGTGCCCCGGCTCATCATCCTGTTCATCATCGCCTTCGTGGACACCGTGGGCGCGGCGATGGTGGTGCCGATCCTGCCGTTCTATGCGGTCCGTCACGGGGCCAGCGCCTTTCTCGTCGGACTTCTGGTCGCGGCATTTTCCATCGCACAGCTCGTCTCCGCTCCGGCCTGGGGGCGGCTCTCCGACCGGGTCGGACGGCGGCCCACGCTGCTGGCGGGCCTGGTCGTGTCGGGCATCGCCTACGTCGTCTTCGCGCTGGCCGATTCAGTGTGGCTGCTGTTGGCATCGCGGCTGACCCAGGGGCTGGGCGGGGGGACCATCGGCGTGGTGCAGGCGTACGTCGCCGATGCCAGCCCGCCCGAGGAGCGCACCCGCTCGATCGGCTGGCTCACGACCGTCACCAGTCTGGGGTGGCTCTCGGGATCGGCGCTCGGCTCGCTACTGGTGGCGCTCGGCGGCGCTCGCGCGCCGGGCTTCTTCACTGCGGGGCTTTCGCTCCTGGTTGCACTCGTGGCGGCGGCGTTTCTCACCGAGCCGAAAGCCATGCCCTCCTCGGGCTCGATGCCGGTGACCGAAAAGCCCAGAACCGGACTCCAGGCGATGCGGCATGTGATCGAGCGATGGCACGAGCCGGCTCCCCGGCTGATCCTCATTTATGCTCTCGCCATCGGCGCTTTCTATGGTACTGCCGCCGTGATGCCACTCCTGGTGGAAGAGCGGCTCGGCGTGACAGAAAAGACCATCGGGTACATCGTGATGTATTTCGCCGGGATCGGGGTCGTCGTCCGGGCAGGGATCCTCGGCAGGATGGTTGCCCGGCTCGGTGAGGTGCGACTGGCGCGATACGGAATCGTGCTGCTTTCGGCCGGCCTCGCGCTCGCCTCGGTCGGCCAGGGATACCCGGTGCTCTTCACCTCCTTCACGCTGATGCCGGTGGGCACCGCCTTTCTCTTTCCCTCAGTGACGGGGCTGCTCTCCCGCATGGTGGCCAGGCGGGAGCGCGGCGTTTTCCTCGGCGTCCAGCAGACATTCGGCGGCCTCGGGCGAGTGGGATTTCCCCTGTTTGCGGGGTTCATGATGGATCGGTTCGGACGGGGGAGTCCCTTCGCGGTTGCTGCGGTGCTGGTGCTGGCGACCCTTCCCCTGACCGCGACCCTCGGGAGCATCACCGCTCCCTCTGCCGGCCAGCCGAGACGGTAGGACACAGCTTCGTAGCTCGCAGGCAACACCGAATTTGAAGCGACCGGTCGGGATCGAAGACCACAATGGACCTAAGCGCAGGCGCCGCAACAGGATTGGCCACTCGCTCCTGACTGTCAATATTACGAATTTCCATATTATTGAAGGCACAGCAGTTGCGTTTATGTATGTACGATATTTTGACGATAGAATGCGAGCAGAAACCTTGTTAAATTGGAGTCATGCAATGCGTCGACCACGGTTCCTCACCACGATTCTCGGAGTGGTCATTGGGGCGGGATATGCCATGGATCGGGCGCCGTCGATCGCGACCTGAGTCGGAGCTCCCTCCCCGGTTACCCGCTAAAGCGGCCATGAAGCGGAGCTCGCTTCATCGGTCGCGTTACGCGATTTCCTACTAGGCGATCACTCCAGTCGACCATCTGCATTCCTGTGTGAGCCCCCTGCGTTAGCTTTCCCCCGATGCCCACGCCGACAGCGCTGGTCACCGGGGCCACCGAAGGAATCGGTCGCGCCGTCACCTTTGCGCTGGGACGTGCGGGTTACCGGGTCGGGGTCTGTGCCCGGACCGCTGCCCGCGTCGACACGCTGCTCTCCGACCTCCGGAAAGAGGGCATCACCGCGTCGGGGCAGGCCGCCGACGTAGGAAATCCCGAATCGGTGCGCGCGCTGATCCAGGGAGTCACCACCGAGCTCGGTCCCGTCGACACCCTCGTCAACAATGCCGGGATCGCCATCTTCCGTCCTTTTTCCGAGCTGTCGCTCGACGACTGGGACGCCACCATGGCTACCAACCTGCGCAGTCTCTTTCTGGTGACGCGGGAAGTCCTTCCCGGAATGCGGGAACGGAAAGCGGGTGTGATCGTCAACGTGGCCAGCCTCGCCGGGAAGAATCCGATCGCGGGGGGCACCGCGTACGTCGCCTCCAAACACGCCGTCCTCGGGTTCAGCCGGAGCCTCATGCTGGAAGTCCGCAAAGAGGGGGTGCGGGTGCTTGCGATTTGTCCCGGCTCGGTGGATACCGCGCTGATCCGGAACATCGGCCGGCCCGCGGAGTCGGTTGGCGAAATATTGCAGCCGGAGGACGTCGCCCAGGCGATTCTCGACGCACTCCGGATGCCGGCGCGCGCACTGGTCAGCGAAATCGACATCCGGCCGGCCAACCCATGATCGAGCGACCGTCGAGCCGTCCAGCGGTCCAGATTGATCGTTGTGTGTGCTTGAATCGACGCTTCGTTGACCTCCTCCCCGAGGCGCGCGCCCGCGGATACGACCTCGCCGATTTGGCGCGCGAGACCGGCTGCGGTGACCAGTGCGGCCTCTGCCGTCCGTACCTCGACCGGATGCTTTCGACCGGTGAGACGGTCTTCCACCAGATCATCGAGCCGGGCGCCGAGTGAAGATCCGGCAGCGGGACGTCTATCTGAGGCGCCTGTCCGGGCCCGCCGGGATCACCTCGTTCGCACTCATCATCGGCTGGTTCGCGATCTACTTCGCGTATCGGGATCAGTGGTTCGGAGTGATCCTGGCGTTGCTGACCAGTGTCGGGGCTTTTGTTGCAATCCGGCGCGGCGATCTCCTGGCGCGGCAGCGGAAATCCCGCCTGGAAGGGGCAATCTCGGCCGCCGCGGCGCGCAACCGGGAGCTGGAGCTGCTCCGGCGGCTCGGCTCGATCCTGCTCGGTGTGCGAAGCAGTGGTGAGCTGCTCGACGAAGCGGTACAGCTCGCTACCGGGCTGCTCGAAACCGAGGGCGCCGCCATTCTGCTCGTGGTCGAGGAAGGGCGGTTTCTTCGTGTGTCGGCGGGTGCAGGGCTCCTCCGGGGGGCGGAGGGCAGCCTCGTCCCGGTGGAGCGGTCGCTGGCGGGCTGGTCGATTCTCAACGATCAGCCGGTCACCAGCGATGATATGGAAGCCGATCCCCGGAACTACCCGGTCGATACCCTGCCACCCAACCTGGAGCGCGCGGTGTGCGTGCCGCTCCGGTCGTCTGGGGTGGTGATCGGCACCGCCTGCGCGTACAACCGGGCCGATGGGCAAAACTTCGGCGAGCACGACATCGCCCTCCTCAGCGCGCTGGCGGAGCAGGTCGCGGTCGGACTCGATCGCGCCACCATTCTCGAGGAAACCCGCCGCAACGAGCGCGAGCTGGCGGACAAGAACCGGGAGCTGGTCCGGGCCACCAAGCTCAAGGATGAGTTCCTGGCCAACATGTCGCACGAGCTGCGCACGCCGCTCAATGCCATCATCGGCTTTTCGGAAATGCTGCTGATGCCGGAGGTAGACGCGCTGGGTGACCAGCGGAAGGACTTCCTGGAATCAATCGCGCGGAACGGCCGCCATCTGCTCGGCCTGATCAACAACATCCTCGATCTCTCCAAGATCGAGGCGGGGCGGATGACGGTGCACCTGACCCGGCTCGATCTCCGGGACTCGATCCGCGGGGCGGTGACCGACACCACCAGCCTCCGCTCGGGGAAACAGCAGACGGCGACGATCGACGTGGGCGACGAGCCGCTCCTGGTCGTTGCGGACCACACCCGGGTGCGGCAGGTGCTCTTCAATCTCCTGTCCAACGCGTCCAAGTTCACTCCAGAAGGGGGCGTCGTTTCGCTGTCCGCGGTGCGCACGCCCGTCCCCCTCGCGATCCCGTCGGAACGGGCCGGCGAAAAGAGCCGGCTGGTGTCGCGGGACGCCGTGTGGGTCTCGGTGCGTGACAGCGGCATCGGCATCCGCCCGGAGGACATGCACAAGCTCTTTCAGGTCTTCAGCCAGGTCGACAGCTCCGCCAGCCGGCAGCAACAGGGCACCGGACTCGGCCTCGCCCTCTGCAAGCAGTTCGTGGAGATGCACGGGGGGACGATCGGCGCCGAGTCGATCGTCGGCGGGGGCAGCACCTTCTGGTTCATCCTGCCGGTCGAGGGGCCGCTCCGGCATCCCGCGTGATCCGGGCGTGGCGTTCAGCGTTACCCTGCCGATAGGAGTAGATTCAGATATGGTAAGGGATTTCGTCCGTCGGGTGATTTCCGTCCTCCTGCTCGCTGTTGTGGCGGTGGGCGGCGGGCGCCTGCCGACGATCGATGCCCTGGTTTTCCACGAAGCCATCGCAAACCCCGAAACCTTCCGAAGTCACTTCGAGGCCTCCAGCGCCTGTCATGAGGACGGGTGCTCGGTGCGCTCCGTAGCGCATGAATCCCGGCTCTTCCCGGCCGTCGCGACGCCAGCCGTCATGGCGGCCGCTCCCGAGGCCGAATCCCCGGCGCCTGCGCTCCCCGCGCCGCCGCCCGCTCCCACCTCCTCGAGCCACCTCTCGCGAGCCCCGCCCCGCTCCATCTGAACACCGGCAGTTTCAGTGGTTCAGAGATCAACCGGAGAGGGGAGTCATGCGAACACTGATCATTGTGATGACGGTGGCGGTGCTGGGTACCCGGCAAACCTCCGCCCAGAGACCGGACAGCACCCGTGCCGACAGCGCCGCGCGTGCACGTGCCGATTCGATCCGGCTGGTGCGCGAGCTCGAGGCAATGACTGCGCGGGGCGGGGCGGGTCAGGCTCCGCGGCAGGCGGGGGCGAGCAATCCTCGCATGCTGCCGGACATCAGCGCGGTCGGTGACCTCGTCGGCGACCTCTCACCCAAGGGCTCGACGCAGGAGGACGGCTCCCGATTCGGAGTACGGGAGCTGGAGCTCGCGGTCCAGGCCGCCGTGGATCCCTACTTCCGCGGGGACCTCTTCCTCGGCTTCAGTGACGCCGAGGGAGTCCATGTCGAGCAGGCGTTCCTCACCGCGACCGCGCTGCCCTGGCGGCTCGAGGCGCGGCTGGGCCGCTTCCTGGCGCCGTTCGGCAAACAGAACACCACTCACCGTCACGACCTTCATACCGTCGAGCACTCCTACGTGGTGCAGCGCTTCCTGGGGGAGGAAGGTCTCAAGAACACCGGCGTGTACCTGGCTCGGGTGTTTTCTCCGCTGGGGTTCTACCAGGAGCTGATTCTTACCGTGGTGGACCGGATCGGCGAGGCGCCCGAGGACCTGGTGGCGGAAGAGCCCGCCAACAAGAAGCTCTCGGGGCTCGGCTATTCCGCGCGACTCCGGAACTATTGGGACCTGTCGGAAGCGTCGAATCTCGAGATCTCGGCCAGTGCCATGACCGGCAGGAAGGAACAGCCGATGGCGTTCGGCATCAACGATATCAACGCGGCGTTGGCCCGCCAGACCACCGCCGGAGCGGACTTCACGTTCCGCTGGCGCCCACTGGAACAGGGGCTCTATCGGTCGTTCATCCTGCAGGGAGAAGTGATGAAGCAGTTCAATCACGGCTCCGTGACTCTTCCCGAGCCGTTCGTTCCAGACGATTACGCCGGCCCGACCCGGGACTTCAGCGGCGCCTATCTCTTTGCGCGCTATCAGGTGAGCCGCAGAACATTTCTCGGTGGGAGGTACGACTGGGTGCAGGATCCCGAGGCGGACGGCGTCTCCCTCACCGCCGGGAGCGGGGTGCTGGAGTTCTTTCCGAGTGAATTCTCCAAGCTGATCGCTTCGGTGGAGCGCAGGTCATTGAAGGGGTTCGGCGGGACGACGCGGTTCCTGCTGCAGGCATCATTCGCGGTCGGCCCTCACAAGCCGCACCCATTCTGATACTGAGGTCGCAATGTCCAGAACTATTTCGCTCAGCTTGCTGCTCGCCGCGACGGCACTGCCCCCATCACGGGCCGAGGCGCAGCTGCGCGTGGTTACCAGCACGACGGATTTGAACGACATCGCCCGGCAGGTCGGCGGAGCCAGGATCGTGTCACGCTCCATCGGCCAGGGATATCAGGACCCGCACTTCATCGAAGCGAAGCCCAGCTTCGTGCTCGAGCTCGCCAAGGCGGATGTGTGGGCCTTTGTTGGATTGGATCTCGAAATCGGATGGATGCCGCTGCTCATCGACGGCGCGCGCAATCCGAAAATCCGGCAGGGCGGGTCCGGGTACCTGGATGTGTCGAAGGCCATTCCGGTCATCGACATTCCGAGCGGGAACATCGACCGCAGCCAGGGTGACGTGCACCCGCTCGGCAACCCGCACTACTGGCTCGATCCGGATAACGCCAAACGGATCGCCAAGCTGTACGAGAGCAAGTTCACCGAGCTGGATCCCGCGGGGGCGAGTGTCTACGCCGCCAATGAAGAGAGCTTCGAGCGCCGGCTGGAGGCCGCGGAAAAGAGCTGGGCCCCCGAGCTGGCCACAATCAAGGGCAAACCGGTGGTGGCCTGGCACACCAGCTGGCGCTACTTCGCGGAATACACCGGGATGAACATCGTCGGCTTCATGGAGCCGAAGCCCGGCGTACCGCCCTCGCCCTCGCATCTCGCCGGACTCATTCTCACGATGAAACGCACCGGGGCCAAGGTCATCGTGATGGAGCCCTTTTACGACCGGAAGACCTCCCAGTTCGTCGCGTCGAAGACCGGCGCCACCGTGCTGATCCTGCCGCCATCGGTCGGGGGCAAGAAGGGGATCGACGACTACATCAACCTCATGAAGTACGACGTCTCGCAGCTCGCGGCGGCCCTCCGGTGAAGCCATTGGTGACATTCGACCACGCGACGCTCGGATACGGGCGCCGCGTGGTGCTGGCGGATCTCACCTTCGCGATCCATGAGGGCGATTTTCTCGGTCTGGTGGGCCCCAACGGGTCGGGTAAGACGACGGTGCTCCGGGCGCTGCTGGGAACCCATCCGCCGTTGTCCGGCACGGTGACCCAGGCGGATGGTCTGCGGTTCGGCTATGTGCCCCAGCGCGACCAGGTGGACTACGACTATCCACTGACCGCGCTGGACGTCGTGCTCATGGGCCGCTATGACCGGATCGGTCTGGGCCGCCGGCCGGCGCCTCACGACAAGGCCCGGGCAATGACGGCGCTCGAGCAGGTTGGCATTCCCGACTTGGCCGAGCAGCACTTGAAGAATCTCTCGGGAGGGCAGCGGCAGCGCACGCTGATCGCCCGGGCGATGGTAGGAGAGCCGAACGTGCTGGTGCTCGACGAGCCCACCAACGGGATGGATCTCGTCGCCACCACGCAGATCCTCGGACTGGTCCGCGATCTTCACGAGCGCTCGGGCATCACCGTGCTGATGGTAAGCCACGCCCTCAATGAAGTGGCCAACTACGTCGAACGGATCGCGCTGGTGATGAACGAGGCGTTTCGAATCGGGACCGTCGCGGAGATCATGAATGAGACGGTCCTGAGCGAGATGTACGGGATTCCGGTGGAGGTGAGCGCGTTCGAGGGGCATCGGGTGGTCATCGCGCGGAGGCGGCGCAGTGTTTGATACCGTCCTGCTGTTCCGCGACGCGCTCTATGGCGCGCTGGTCATCGGAATCACCTGCTCGGTGCTGGGCGTGTACGTCGTCCTGCGGCGCATCGTGTTCGTGGGTGCCGCGCTGGCGCAGCTCTCCTCGGCCGGCATCGCACTGTCACTGTTCCTTGGTGGATACGGGCTCACCGCGTGGATCGGGGGATATCCGACCGTCGTCTCGCTCGTGGTCACCCTGCTCGGCGCGATGTTCTTCGGCCTGGGGGGCGGACGTCGCCTGATCTCCAGCGAGGCCTCGATCGGTGTGACCTACGCGGTAGCCGCCGCCGTCGGGATCCTGCTGGTGGCCAAGGCGGCCCACGGCGAGGCGCACGACATCTTCCTGCAGGGGAACATCCTGGGAATCACGAGGCGGGATACGCTGGTCCTCCTGGGAGTGAGTGTGCCGGTTCTGTTGGTGCACCTCGTGTTCTATAAGGAATTTCTTTTCGTGTCGTTCGACCGGGAAACCGCGCGCACGCTCGGTTACCGTGTCGACTTGTGGAATCTTCTGCTCTACTTCACGCTGGGCGTGGTGATCGCTTCGGCGATGCAGTTCGCCGGAGTTCTTCTGGTCTTTAATTTTCTGGTCCTGCCCGCGGTTACCGGTCTTCTGCTCGCCCGCACGATGGGCGGAACCATCACCTGGGCGGTGATTTCGGCCCTGGTCGCGGTCGCCGTCGGATTCTCACTCTCGGTGCCGTTCGATCTTCCTTCCGCGCCCGCGATGATCGCGGTGTCGGGGGTAATCGCGATGATCGCCTGGCTGGTCCGGAGGGCGCGGGAATGATCGCGGTGCTTCGGCCCGTCCAGCGCCTGGTGGTTCTGCTCCTCCAGCTCACCGCGCTGGCAGGAGGGCCCGGTCAGACGGCGCTCGAGGCATACGAGCACACCCACCGTTCCTCCCCTGGACACGGCCACCGGGCTCACTACGAGCAGCGGGGCGGCCAGGACCATGACGACGTGTGCCGGGTCTGGCGCAGTTCAGCTCCGGTACAGACTCCCGAAGTTCCGGCGACGATCGTCGTGTTGCCTGATCCTGCGCTCATCACCCCTGCTCCAGCCGGTACCTCGCGCCGAGCCGGACTCTCCCACCGACTTCCTCCCTCCCGCGCGCCGCCTCTCCCGGAAGTCTAGCCCGCAAACACAATACACAGCTCGGCTCTGGCCGGAGCACGCTTTTCGTGCTCCGGGGGAAGGGATGTCATGAACTCATTCTATCGCGCCAGCCTGGCGTGTCTGCTGGTGCATTCACTCGCGCCGGCCGGACCCATCATGGCGCAGGCGGACCGTGCCACACGAACGCTCCGCGGCCGGATACTCGATGTCTCCTCGGCATCGGCGGTCGCGGGCGCCGAGGTCTCCGTGCGCGGATTGACCGCGGTGGTGCGGTCGGATGACCACGGGTACTTCCGTATCGATGGCCTCGGGCCGGCGCGCACCACGGTTTCGGTACGCGCGATCGGATACGAGCCAGTCACCGAGCCCGTCGACCTCACCGAGACGGATCGCGAAATCGTGGTCCGGCTCAAGGTCTTTGCGCTCCGGCTCGACAGTCTGGTGGTCACCGCCCGGCAGACGGACCGGGACGCCGAGCTGCGGGAGCGGCAGGCTACCAGCCGGCTCGGGGAGGAGGAGCTGGCCCGGCAACGGGGCCAGACGCTCGGGGAGACAATCAAGCAGCTCCCCGGCGTATCGGTGATTCAGTACGGTCCGAGCATCTCCAAGCCAGTCGTGCGCGGCCTCCATTCGCAGCGCATCGTGGTGATGAACGGCGCCGTGCCTCAAGAGGGACAGCAATGGGGCGCCGAGCATGCGCCGGAGCTCGACGCCTTTGCGGCGAACGACATTGAGGTCATCCGGGGAGCGGGTGGGATTCTGTACGGTTCCAACGCGCTCGGAGGCGTCGTGCGGGTGCTGTCCCGGCCGCTTCCCACGGCACATGGCGTCGCCGGTGAATTCCAGACCAACGTGTTCAGCAACAACCGCCAGGGGGCGGCGTCGCTTCGGCTCGAAGGCGCGGGAGTGCATCTGCCGCTGCTCGAGGACGTCGCGTGGCGGATCCAGGGCACCGTGCGGCGGGCCGGAGACGCGAGGTCCGCCGACTACTACCTCCCCAACACGGGCTTCGAAGAAATCGACTGGAGCGGCGCAATCGGGATCAACAAATCGGGAGGGCGGTCCGAACTGGGCTACAGCCACTTCGGAACCGACCTCGGCATGTATAGCGGGGCCCACCTCGGCAATCTCGACGACCTGAACCGGGCGATGCAGAACCCGATCGTTTCGGATTCGTTCAGCTACTCGATCCGGCGGCCTGACCAGGTGGTCAAGCACGAACTGATCTCCTGGCGCAACCAGCTCTCGGTGGGCCGGGCCGGCAAGCTGGATCTGGACTATGGATACCAGTACAACAACCGCAACGAGTACGACAGCCATGGGTTCGCCGCCGACCTCCCTCGCCCGGCGTTCGGATTACGTCTCATCACCCACACCCTCGAAGCACGATACAGCCACGCGCCGCTCGGGAAGCTCGCCGGGACGTTCGGCGTCACGGGAATGCGGCAGGGGAATCTTTCCCCCGGCCGGTCGTTTCTCATTCCGCAGTACCGGCTCTACAGCGCGGGGGTTTTCGCGCTGGAGCAATACACCGCGGGACGCTGGAGCGCCTCGGGCGGGATCCGGTACGACTACCGGTGGCAGCATGCCTATCAGTACGGCGCGCCGGTGGTCATCAGTCCCGATGACGTCAGCTCGTATTCGGGCCTCTCCGGCACACTCGGCCTTTCCTACCGGATTGCGGAGGGGTGGTCCCTTGCCTCAACCGTGAGCCGAATGTGGCGCGCGCCGAACGTCAGCGAGCGCTTCAGCCAGGGGGTGCACCACGGGACCGCGCAGTATGAGCTCGGCGATCCCAGTCTCGGCCCCGAGAGAACATTCTCGACCGATGCGACTCTGCGCCATGTCGGCTCACGAACCAGGCTCGAGTTGAGCGCATACCGCAACTGGATCGACGATTACATCTTCCTCGAGCCGCGTCCGCCGGTGCAGAGTGTGCGGGGCGCGTATCCGGCCTATGGGTATGCCTCCACCGAGGCCCTGCTGCAGGGGATCGAGGCGTCGTTTCAGGTCGAGCCCTCTCCCAATTTCTCGCTCTACGCAAGCGGAACCCTGGTGCGAGGGACGGACCGCACGACCGATACTCCGCTTTTCGACATGCCGGCGGACCGACTGGTTGTTTCGGCCCGGGCGTACGCCGGCAGCCGCGGGTCGCTGGTCGATCCGTACCTCGAGCTCGGTTCCACGCTGGTGCGCCGGCAGGACTACCTGCCGCAAAACACGGTGTACCGGCTTCCCACCAGCGGCTATGCGCTCTTCACCGCGGAAATCGGCGCGCGCAGCCTGAAGCTGCTGGGCAGGCGGCTCGAGCCGAGCCTTTCCGCTCGCAATCTCTTCAATACGCGCTACCGCGATTACCTCAGCCGGTACCGCCTCTACGTCGACGACTCGGGCCGGGACATCGTGTTCCGGCTTCGCGCCACGTTCGGAGCAAACGCTCGATGAGCAACCGACTCTTCCCTCTATGCAAGGAGATTCCCATGTATTCCATCAAGCGTTCCTCGCTGATCACCCTCGCGGCAGTCGCCGCTGTCATCACGGCATGTGGCGACAACCCCGAGGAGCCGATTCCCGGTGGTGGAGATCCCGAGAACATCTCGCGGGTGACCGTCACACTCACACCAGTCGGGGGTGGCATCGCGGTGTCGTCCAACCGGTTCGATCCCGATGGATCCCAGCTTCCTCAGCCCGTTGGGGCGGCATCGGCAACGCTGGTACTGCATAAAGGCGTCACCTACAATGGTGTCACGGGGCTTCTGAACGACCTTGCGGCGAGCAACATCATCGATATCTCCGCCGAAGTCCTGACCGAAGCCAACTTCCACCGGTTCTTTTACACGATATCGTGCCCTGGTGTCACGATCCCCGTAAGCAGCTTCAACCGGGACACGCAGAGTCCATCGCAGCCCCTGGGCAGCACGTATCAGGTTGTGGTCGACGCCGGAGCGGCGACGACGGCCACCTGCACGCTGAACATCCAGCTGCATCACTTCGAGACCAACAAGGGGGATGGCACAGGGAGCAATTTCGAGACCGACCTGGATATCGATTTCCCGGTTTCGATTCAGCCGTAAGAAGGAGGAATCACGAGCGCGAGGAGCGAAGAGGAACAACCGCTTCGCTCCTCGCTACTCGCTATTCGCGACTCGAAGGGCCTCGAGCTCCGCCTCGAGCCGGAGGCCCTGGACTCGGGGCGCCACGAGCAGCGCCGCAAAGGCGAGAGTGTCTTCGTCCTCGGGGCGGAAAGCATCGCGCGCAACGCTGCCGAGCAAAACGTATCCCACCACCTGGCCGCCGACCTCGAGTCGCGCACCGATCACCGCGCGGGCCGGTTGGGCAGGCGCGGCGCCGCTCCCCACACTCCAGGCCCCATCGGCACTGAGCTCGTCAGGATCCTCGACCAGGAGGGTCGGGGCGGAGCCGAATCGGCTGATGATCGCCGTGAGGGGCTCGAGGGTCCCCGCGTCGGCGGTCCAGCGCCGTCGTGGCGCGGAGCCGGAAAGGGGGACCAGCGACCCATCTGCCGTGACGGCGAGAATCTCGACGCGATCGTGCGGGAGCAGCGGATAGAGCACGCCGCTCACCCGGCGAACCAGGTCGGGACCGCTCGCCGCCTCGACCGACGCCCGGGCCAGGTGACCCGGCAGCTCCTCGGGGGACATGGCCGGCTCGACCGCGGGATGGGTCGTCACCGAGGGCATTCCCAGCGCGAGCGAGGACAGGGTGGGCTCAAGGGCGGTGGCCAGTTTGCGGAGGGCGGTGGCCTGGGCCGGACCGAAGGCCCCGCGCTGGAAACTCCCCAGCAGCATCACGGCGACATCGCGCTCATCCCGCCGCACCGGAACGGCAATCGCCGACGGATACTTCGCCCGGCGCAACACCTCTTCGAGCTTGAAGAGCTGGTCCTGCCGCAGCGCCGGGTCAGGGAGGGGGACATCGATCCGGTCACGCGCCAGCGCTTCCGGGCCAAGGAGCACGATGCCACCCGACGCCGAGAAGAGCCACAGCACGAAGAGGTCGTGGGGAACTTCGACTGCCGTGCTCGCCCCGAGTGCCTGGTGCCATGTGGTAATCGCGACCGGGTCGGGCGCGCCCCCTTCGAGTGGGAGGAGGGGGACGAGCGGAGCCGCCGGAGTGACGTGAGTCCTCCGACCGGGATGTCTGGCACCGTTGCCGGGCATGAGGACAGCAGGAGCAGGAGGCATGCCGGGGGGAGAGTATCCCCTAAATCATGGATCCGTAAGTAGTTGGGACTGGGAGTTGGAGGCTGGGGGATTGGGGGATGCGTGCAGGGTGTTGCAGGATAGGGACTCAGGGAGCTGGGGAGCCGGGGAGCCAGGCAGCCGGAGGAATCCCCACACCCCAACTCCTAATTCCCAGCTCCCGCGCGGGCCGTATCCCCCTCCAGCGCCTTCACCGCCGACAGCACGATCGCGGCCCCGATCAGCGAAGCAATGGGTAGCATGATGATCGCCCGTTCGAGTCCGAATCGGTCGGAGAGAAACCCGACCAGTGGAAACGCCACCGCGTCGCCCGCCAGATGGATGAACATCAGGTAGGCGCCGGAGACGGTGGTGGCAATCCGCTTCGGCGTGACGTCGAAGATGACGGCGGTGAGCGGGCCGTTGTACCAGGTGAGGAAGAAGAACGCGGCGCAGAATACTGGGACGAACCAGTTGAGGTCGCGGATAAAGAGCAGCCAGATCAGCAGTGGCGCCCCGATGAAGAACCCGGCGGCAGTGGTGATCAGCTTGGCGCCGGGGACGCGGGTCCGCAGCCAATCGGCGACCAGTCCCCCCGCGACCGTACCCGCGATGCCGAACGCCAGTCCGTAGGTGCCGAGGATCAGCGAGGCCTTGGCCGGCGAGAGCGCCATCTCCCGCGAGATGAAAGTCGGCGCCCAACCCACCAGCCCGTTCATCCCGAATGAGATGAGCGCACCGCCCGCGAAGACCGCGACCAGGGTCCGGGTCGAAAGAATCCGGCGCGTCGCGCCGGCGAGCTCCCGGAAGACGGCCAGCAGCGCCTCCGCGCCTTCCTTGGCGGGAGTCGCGGGGCGGGTGGGATCCGGGATGCGGAGCACCAGCGCCGCGAGGAAAAACCCGGGGAGCGCGAGCGTCAGAAAGGCGGCGCGCCATCCGAAGGCGTGTTCCAGCTGGCCGGCGAGCAGGATGCCGAATACTCCACCCACGGCGAGGCCGGCCATGAAGATGCTCATGGCGGTGGAGCGGCGCCGCCCCGGGAAATAATCCGCAACCAGGGCGGCTGAGGCGGTGGCCGCCGCCGCTCCTCCCAGGCCAACCAGCGAGCGGGCGAGCAACAGCCAGCCGAAATCCTGCGCGAGCCCCGACAGAGCGGTGCCGATACTCCAGAGCGCCACGCCGGTAGCGATCACGACGCGCCGGGAGCCGAGGTCGCCGATGACGCCGGCGGGAAGGGAGGCGACGGAGAACACCAGCACGTACGCGGAGCCGAGCCAGCCGAGATGCGCATCGGTCAGCGAAAGATCCCGCTTGACCGGATCGAACAACGCGAAGATGGCGTTGCGGGTGAGATAATTGACCAGGTTGATCGCGGTGAGGAGCCAGAGGGCGTAATTGGCGGACGCGCGGCTCACCCCCGCTACGGGCATCTCGTCCGTCGTGTTCACTGGGTGGTGCGAATGATCGCTTCGCTGGTGCGCTGATTCCGGAAGTCGAGCGCTGCGCGGTATTCGCTGATCAGCCGGTCCATGAGCTCTTCACGCCGGCCGTGCAGTCTCCGCAGGGGTCTCGGAGCGTGCCGGGCCAGCGCGTAGGCGGTGAGCAGCGGCAGGGAGACCGTGTTGTCCATGTAGCAGACCACGGTGCCGGGCAGCATATCGGGGTCGATCTTCCCCCAGCTCACCGCTTCGCCGGGAGTCGCTCCCGAAAGCCCCCCGGTATCGGGCCGCGCATCGGTGAGCTGCAGGAAGTAGTCGTGACCCCGCTCGTCGATGCCCAACACTTCCTGGATCTGCGGCTCGGTCTGCAGCAGGAAATTCTTGGGGCTGCCCCCGCCCACGATGAGCGCGCCGCTCTTCCCGGCGTTCCGCTTGGCTTCCAGGACGATCGCCGCGGTTTCATTGACATCGGCGCTCACGTCGAAGCGCAGCTGACTCCCGGCCAGCGCCAGCTCGGCCACGTTCATGCCGATCGAGCTGTCGCCCGGTGAGCTGGTGTAAATCGGCACTTCGAGCTCGTGGGCCGCTGCCAGGAGCGAGCGGCGGGAGAGGCCGAGCACCTTCTCCCGTTCCGCGACGTAGCCGCCGAGGAGGTAGTGGTACTCGGCCGTGCTCATCGAGCGCTGGAACTCGGCGCCGGCCGAAACCTCGCGAACGAAGGCATCGGTCGAGAGCAGCACATCGTAGTCGAAAAAAACGTCGTAGATCCGCACGACACCCTTTTCCCTGAGCTCGATGTCGTCGGCAAAGGGCGTCCCCTGGTGCATCGCCAGGCCGAGACCGAAATGGGCGTCGTGGTAGAGATTGGCGCCGGTCGAAATGATCCAGTCGACGAATCCCGCCTCGAGCAGCGGGATGATGGTGCTCATTCCGAGTCCGGCCGGCGTCATCGCTCCGGTGAGGCTCATGCCGACCGTCACCTCCGCGGACAACATCCGCTCGGTGAACAGGACGCAGGCCTCGTGGAGCCGCCCGGCATTGTAGGCCAGAAAAGCGTTGTCGATCAGGTCCGCCACCGTCTCCTCCCCGCTGATGGCGACGGGATCGATGCGGCGGCCCCGGAGATGCTGCGCGGAGGGTCGAGTCATGGGCGGCTCGGGCTCGCGGTCAGGGAGTGGGTATGGTCGAGTGCCAGGTCTTGGCCTCCGCGAGCGCCGCGACGATGATCCCCGCCGCCTCGGCGGGATCGTCGGTGATCCGGATCAGCCTGAGATCCTGCGGCGCGACTTTGCCGTCCGCCGCCACCGTGTTGGTGAGCCAGTCGACGAGCGGCGACCAGTACGCGGAGCCGAAGAGAATCACCGGATGGATCGACATCCTTCCGGTCTGCATGAGGGTGAGATACTCGAACAGCTCGTCGAGCGTGCCATAGCCGCCGGGAAAGGCGACGACGGCACGGGAATACCGGGCCAGCATCATTTTGCGGACGAAGAAAAACCGGAAGAAGACGCTCCGGCGCACCCAGCGATTGGTCCCCTGCTCGTGGGGCAGCTCGATGTTGACGCCGACCGAGAGCCCTCCTCCCTCGACCGCGCCGCGATTGGCCGCTTCCATGATGCCGGGACCGCCTCCGGTGATCACGGGAAAGCCGGCGCTGGCGAGGAGCCGCGCGGTTTCCGTGGCCTGACGATAGAGCGGGTCGTCTTCGGGGGTGCGTGCCGACCCGATGAAGGTCACGGCGTCGGTAATGTCGCCGAGGCGCTCGAAGCCCTCCACGAATTCGCCCATGATCCGGAGCACCCGCCACGGGTCGCTCTTCCGGATGTCCTCGACCCGTTCCGACGCCGGCGCTTTCCCGAGAAGGACTTCATCCTCGGTGGGCCCCGCCGGGGGCGAGCTGTGGATCAGCGGACGTTCGGTCACGCCGAGAATATAGCGGCTCTCTTCCTCTATATTTCCGCCATGCCAGCCCCCACAACCTGGCGCTCCCTCACGATCCGGCTGGTACTGCGGGCGATCGTGAATCCGCGCCTTGCGCTCGATCTGCTCCGCACCGCCTGGGCGTTCCGGCGCCGGGAGTGGTGGCGAAGGCCGCCGTTTCTCCCGACGCCCGACCGGACCTATCTCCGCTGGCGGATGTATACGGCCTACGGCGATGAGGCCGCCGTGCCGCCGCTTCGCGATGTGATTGGATTTGCCCGGTGGCGCCGGGAGACGATGCACCTGTGACGCCGCGTCTGGTCATCGTCGGCGGCGGCTTCGCCGGGCTCTACCTTGCACGCGAAATGGGGGACGCCGGCCTCGAGGTGACCTTGGTGGATCGCACCAACCACCACCTCTTCCAGCCGATGCTCTACCAGGTCGCGACGGCCGCACTTTCAGCGCCGGACATTTCCTCACCCATTCGATCGGTGCTGCGCCATCAGCGGAACACCGAGGTCGTCCTCGGAGAAGTTGTCAGTACCGATATATCAAAGCATACCATACACTTGGCTGACGGTAGCAGCCTTAACTACGACTACCTGGTTTTGGCCCCTGGGGCCAGGCACTCCTACTTTGCCCACCCCGAATGGGAAGCGCTCGCACCCGGACTCAAGACTTTGGAGGATGCGGGAGAAATCCGGCGCCGGATTCTCCTCGCCTTCGAGCTCGCGGAGCGTGAGCCCGACCCCGTAGTCAGGCAACGTCACCTGACCTTCGTGGTGGTGGGTGGAGGTCCCACGGGTGTCGAGGTGGCGGGTGCAGTCGCGGAGGTGGCGCGCTTCGCGTTGCGACGGGATTTCCGGCGGATCGATCCACGGGATGCGTCGATCCTCCTGCTGGAAGCCGGACCCCGCCTCCTCACCAGCTATCCGCCCTCGCTTTCCGGCAAAGCGAAAGAAACACTCCGCCGCCTGGGAGTCGACGTTCGCACCGAGACGATGGTCACCCAGATCGAGCCCGGCTTCGTGCATGCCGCGGGTTGGCGCATCCCGACCGACACGGTGATCTGGGCCGCCGGGAACGAGGCGAGTCCGCTGCTCAGAACCCTCGGTGTGCCGGTGGACCGGCAGGGCCGGGTGATCGTCGGCCCCGATTGCTCGGTACCGGGGCATCGGGAAGTCTTCGTGCTTGGCGATGCCGCCGCCTTCAGTCATCAGGACGGCTACCCGCTCCTTCCCGGGACCTGTCCCGTGGCAATCCAGATGGGCAAGTACGCCGCCCGGGCGATTCGGGATGATCTGGCCGGGCGCGAGCGGCGGCCGTTCCGGTACCGCAACAAGGGTCAGCTCGCGGTGATCGGCCGTGGCCACGCCGTGGCCGATCTTGGCCGGGTGCGCGCCGAGGGATTCATTGCGTGGCAGCTCTGGATTTGGGTGCACATCTTCTTCCTCATCGGATTCCGGAACCGGGTCATCGTGATGTTCGAGTGGGCATGGTCGTATGTGACGTTCCAGCGGGGGGCCCGGGTGATCACGGACGTGTGGACGCCCGCGGTGAGCCATCAGCCATCAGCCCTCAGTCAGGCTGATGACTCGCTGAGGCCTGAAGGCTGATGACTCGCGACCTTGCCGCGTTCGCCGCCGAGCTGGGCTTCGTCGCGTGCGGCATCGCCTCCCTCGAGCCCAGCCGCCGTGGCGAGGCACTCGATGCCTGGCTCCGCGCGGGATACGGGGGCACCATGCGGTACCTCCATCGCCAGGCCGCCAAGCGGAAACGGCCGGGGGACATCGTTGCGGGCGCCGTCGTTGCCGTCGTCGTGCTGGAGAATTATCTGCCGGCGAGGCCAGGGAGTAGCGAAGAGCACGGAGCGAAGCGGCAGGTCCAAATCGCCAAATACGCCCTGGGAGAGGATTACCATCGTTCGCTCAAACGGCGGCTCGAGCTCATCGCCGACTGGCTGCGGGAACACGGTGCCACGATCGCTCACGTCTGGACCGACGATGGCCCTGTTCCGGAGCGGGAGCTGGCCGAGCGCGCGGGGCTCGGCTGGATCGGGAAGAACACGATGCTGATTCGTCCGCGGTCGGGATCGTTCTGCCTCATCGGCTCGGTCTTCACCGATCTGGCGCTCGAGCCGGCTCGCCCCGGGGAGCTCGACCGGTGCGGGAGCTGCACCCGATGTCTCGACGCCTGCCCGACCGGTGCCTTCGTGGACGCGCGGGTGCTCGACGCGACACGATGCATCTCATACGTGACCATCGAATCCCGGCAACCGATTCCCGAACGCCTCGCCTCCAGCATGGAAGCCTGGGCCTTCGGCTGCGACATCTGCAACGACGTGTGTCCCTGGAATGTCCGCTTTGCCGAACCGACGACCGTCGCCGCTTATCGGGACCGCAACGCGATCGCGACCGGCGATCCGGAGTTTTTCGAGCGGATGTCGCCGGAAGAGTTTCGCAGCCGATTCGCCGACACGCCGCTCGAGCGCCCCGGGCTGTCGGGCATGCGGCGCAATTGGGCCGCGGCGTTTCGGAGCAGGGCCCACCGTTCCTCCCCTTCACCGGCGGGATCATGATCGAGCACATCCACTCGTTCGCCATTTTCGTCAACAACCTGGATCAGGCGACGAGCTTCTACCGCGATACCCTCGGCCTCCCGGTGAGCAAGCAGGGAAGCTTAGGTCTGCAGCTCTTCCTCGAGCCCCCGCACCTGGGGGTGCATCCCGCCACGCATCCCGACGCCAAGCAGCTGGTGGGACGGCATACGGGAATCACGCTCTATGTGCCCGGCCTGGTCCATTTCTGCGGGATCCTGCACGATCGCGGGGTGCGGTTCGTGAGCGAGCCGACGCAGATGTCGTGGGGGGTCATGGCGATGATTGCGGACCCGGAGGACAACATCTTCGCGCTGTGGGAGGACAGCGTTCCCCAAGCGACCTAGAGCGTGGCGACGAGTTTCTGGAAGCGGGGATGGTCGCGAAGGGAATCCAGATCGGAGTCGTGCTTGATCCACGCCTTGTGGGCGTAGCCGTGAAAGAGCGCACCCTGGAGGCAATCGAGCGCCTTGTCGTCCTCGCCGAGCAGGGCATAGACGCAGCCGACGTTGTAGAGCACCGCCGAATCGTCGGGATCCACGGCGAGCGCCCGCTCGAGCCAATCGAGCGCCTTCGCCCGGTTGCCGAGCATGCCGACGTCGCCGGCGCCGAAGTACAGGGCGCGGGCGTCGTCGGGATTCAGCTCGATATGCTTTTCGACCCGTTCCACCGTCCGCCGGCGGGCATCGTCGGCGTCGGCTCGCCGCCCGAGACCGGCGTACACCTGGGAGCAGAGGCCAAGCGCCTGGAAGTCTTCCGGCCGGACCGCGGCGGCCTTCTCGAAGAGCTCCGCGGCCGGTTGCAGCTTGCCCTGTTCGAAGCAGGTTCGGGCGTAGAAGTAATAGGCTTCGAAGAGCGTCGGATCGAGCTTGATGGCGGTCTCGAACTCGGATTCGGCTTCGGCGTACCGCTTACTGAGGGTGAGCGCAAACCCCCTCGACGCGTGGGCCTCGGCCAGCTCGGGAGCCAGCTCGAGCGCTCTCAGGCTGGCGGTATCGGCCTGGTGAAGGTTGGCCTCCACCGCGTCCCACCAGTTGAACAGCATCGAGCTGCAGTCGGCCAGCCCGGCATAGGCCTTGGCGAATCCGGGATCGACTTCGATGGCCCGCTGAAACATCCGCCGGGCGAACTGGAGACTTTTTTCCCGGTATTGGTGCACGAACTGCCGGCCACGCAGGTAGTACTCGTAGGCCTGGATGTTTTCGGGCCGGGCCTGCTCGATGGCCCGTTTTTCCCCTTCGCTGAGCACGACCCGCAGTGCCTTCACGATCGCGTCCGCAATCTCGTCCTGGACCGCGAAGACGTCTTCCAGCTGCCGGTCGTAGCGGTCGGACCAGAGGTGATAGCCGTCGGCCACGTTGACCAGCTGCGCCGTGATGCGGAGCCGGGTTCCCGACTTCCGGACGCTTCCCTCGAGTACGGTGCTCACGCCGAGCTTTTCTCCGACTTCGCGGATGTCCTGGTTTTTCCCCTTGAAGGCAAAGGCCGACGAGCGCGAAGCGACCCGGAGCGCCTGGATCTTGCTCAGCGCATTGATGATTTCTTCGGCGATCCCGTCGGTGAAATAGTCCTGGTCCTTTTCGGGACTCATATCGGCAAAGGGGAGCACCGCGATCGACTTGGCCGATTTCGGGGCCGCGGGCATACTGGCCGTCACCGGCCGGGGGCCGGACGGAGTCGTCGAGATGCCGGGTACGGCGAGGGCCTGGGAAAACTGGAGCGTGGTGGCAAAGCGATCCTCAGGCGCCCGTTCCAGGGCCCGGGCCACCGCGCGCTCGACGGTGTCGGGTACCTCGGGGTTGGCGGCGCGGAGGGCGGGGGGCCGCTCCGAGAACCGCTTCATGATGATCGCCTGCGGGTTCGACCCGGTGAACGGTGGTGCACCGGCCAGCATCTCGTACACCATGCATCCGAGGCTGTAGAGGTCACTCCGGCCGTCGAGGTCTCCCTCGCCGGAGGCCTGCTCGGGACTCATGTACGCCGGGGTTCCCACCGTCGACCCTGTCTGGGTGAGATTCTCGCTCCCCGCGGCGCTCACCGCTTTGGCGATCCCGAAGTCGGTGACCATCGCTTCGCCCTCATGCAGCATCACGTTTTCCGGTTTGATGTCCCGGTGCACTACGCCGTGGTTGTGGGCATACCCGAGCGCGCTCGCGACATGCCGGGCGATCTGCAGGGCTTCGTCCAGCGGAAGCCGCCCCCGGTTCATCCGGTCGCGGAGCGATTCTCCCACGATGAAGGGCATGATGTAGTACAGCAGCCCTCCGGCCTCACCCGAATCGATCAGGGTGAGGATATGTGGATGGCTGAGCCGTGCCGCGATCTGGATCTCGCGGAGGAAGCGGTCGGTGCCGAGGTGCGCGGCGATGTGGGGGTGGAGGAGCTTGACCGCGACGGGGCGGTGATGCTTGAGATCCTGGGCCAGGTAAACCGTGGCCATGCCGCCCTTGCCGACTTCACGCTCGACCGCGTAGCGGCCGGCGAGGGCACTCTCGAGATCCTGTTTGTGGAGGGGCATCGGCCTTGCGTTTCCGGGTCCGGAAAAACTACCGACCTCGCCCCGGATCGGCTAGAAGCGCGCGGCCTTGCGCTTGCGGCGCCGCGCGGCAGCGGACTTCAGCTTCTTCGCTTCGCTCGGCTTGAGGTAGTGCCGCTTGGCTCGGAGATCCTTCAGGATCCCGGCCTTGATGACCTTCTTCTTGAAGGCCTTGAGGGCGCCGTCGAGACGGTCACCATCGCCGATCGTCACTTCAATCATTGGTTCCTCGTGCGTTGGGACGGGAATTCTGCGGGACACAGCATCGGCCGGCCCGACATCGTCGAACCGGCCGATACTCTTGCCTTGCCGCGAAAGTTACTTCGCGATCTTGACGACGTTCTCGGCCGCCGGGCCCTTCTGGCCCTGCACGATCGTGAACTCCACCCGCTCACCCTCGGCCAGGGACCGGAATCCCTTGTCCTGGATGGCCGAGTGATGGACGAAGCAGTCCTTCTCGCCGTTCTCGGGGGTGATGAATCCGAAACCCTTGGCGTCGTTGAACCACTTCACTGTGCCGGTCGTACGCATTTCCTACTCCTGTTGTGTGTGTAATCGGAGTCCCGAAACGGTACTGACCGACTACATGTAATCGCGAGGGTTCCCGTCGCGCCGGGGGGCTCCACCGAACTCCCGGACTATCCGGGTGGCCGGCTGAACAACAAAGGGGGTCGCCATGAGAGCGACCCCCATGCATCGTTCCCGAAGCCTGCTCGGATGCTCGAAAAAAGCACCCGGCATCCAACAATACTAATACACTCCGCCGGATTTCTCAACACCTGGGATCGAAACGGGACTCAGGGGACCGTGGGGGGCTCCGCGCCGTTGCCGCCCATCTGGCCGGCGATATCGAGGCTGTCCTGGGGGATGATCACCCCTTCCGCGCCGAGGAGGCGGAAGAGTTTCCACTGCTGCTGGCGGGCCGCATGGACCCGGGGACCGTTGTACATGAGGGAAATGACCAGCACCCCGTCGGGCCGGCCCAGATACCCTGTCAGGGTGGCCACGTCGCCCAGTGTGCCGGTCTTGGCCCGCACGACCCCCGGTCCCGGGAGTCCCTTGGCGAGCTTGCGCAACGTCCCGCTTCCGTTGGTCGGAAGCAGCATGGGGAAGCCGCGGCCCGCGGGCGAGAGGGGGAAGCGCACCAGATACGAGACGAAAGCCATGGGGGATGCGCGGTCGTCGTGCGAGAGTCCGCTGCCGTCCACCAGCCGGATCGTCGGATCGCCGGTGACCTCTCGCACATGCGCCTGGAGCCGGTCGGCGGCAGTGTCGTCCCCCCCGGCCCACCGGAGCATCAGCTCGGCGCCGATGTTCAGGCTGCGCCGGTTCACTTCGGTGGCGATCGAGTCGAAGGGCTGAGAGTTCACCTCGGCCAGAACCTGCGGCGCCGCGAACGCCACCGGGGCGCCGATGCTGCTCACCCGCTGCCATTCCACGCCGGCCTGCCGAAGCGCGCGCGCCCAGCTGACTTCGAGGAGTGCAAGGAGGTCGTGGGTCGTGCTGGTGAATCGGCGGATCCGGGCGCGAGTCCCGATGGTGCCGTTCACGATGTAGCGGCCGCCGGGAGCCGTCTGATACCGGAGCCGGGAGGAGCGCCCCTTGACGGTGCGAGCGCGGATTTCGACCAGATCACTCACTCCCATCGGGGATTCTCCGGCCACGCGGGGCTTCTCGCCAACGGTGCGGCCCGGCACGATGGAGAAGCTCAGGACGTTTTCGGCCAGCGTGAGGGAGCCGATGACCGGCGCGAAGACTCTGCCTTTGTGGCGCGGGCTCCAGGCGGCCGGATACGAGGCGCCTGCGGTGCCCTCCGAGCTGACCACCTTGAGCGGACCCACCAGGCGGCGGACACCCGAGGCGTAGAGCTGCTTGGCCAGGTCGGCGAGGGTCGGACCGCCCCGCGACGGCCGCTCGAGGGTGACATCGCCATTGAGCTCGAGCGCCCAGGAGCCGATCCATTCACCGGTCGCGAAATCGGTGTGTCCGGAGCCGATGACTTTGGTGTGACGCCGGGCATTGCTGCCGAGCACGGAGCGCGCGTAGCCGGTGGTGAACACCTTCACGGTGGAGGCGGGAATCATGGCCCGGGTGGGCTGGACTCCCCAGAGGAGCTGGCCCTCCTGGGTTGCGACCGCAATGCCCCAGGTCCCCTTGGTGGCACGTGCTGCTCTGGCGTACCAGGCGTCGAGCTGACCCTGCAACTGTCCGGCAGAAAGTACCGGAGCCGCCTGGGGCGAGACCGGGGCGGCCGCGGTGAGGAGGCCGACGAAGAGCGAGAAGGTGAATCGTAACCGCGCCTGAGCCATCAGGTTCCCGTCATGCTTTGAGCATTGATTTGGCGACTGTCATCAACTGCATGTTGCTCGTACCCTCATAAATCGTGCCAATCTTGGCATCGCGGTAAAACTTCTCCGCGGGATATTCCTTCGAGTACCCGTAACCACCGAACAGCTCGAGGGCGTTGGAGGTGATTCTGTCCGCCACCTGGGAGCTGAACAGTTTGGCCATCGCCGCCTCGGTGGCGAAGGGCTTGCCCCCATCCTTGAGACGTGCGGCGTTGTATACCATTAGACGGGCGGCCTCGAGGTCGGTCCGCATCTGCGCCAGCTGGAACTGCACCCCCTGAAACTCTACGATCGGCTTCCCGAACTGTTTCCGTTCCTTCACATGGGCGAGCGCCGCCTCGAGCGCGCCCTGCGAAATGCCCACCATCTGGGCGCCGATCCCGATCCTGCCCTCGTTCAGCGTCTCGATCGAGATCTTGTAACCGAGCCCGACGGGGCCGAGGACGTTCGCCTCGGGGACCTTGCAGCCCTCCAGGATCAGCTCACAGGTGCTCGAGGCGCGAATGCCGAGCTTCGATTCCTTTTTCCCGACGCGGAACCCCTCGAAGCCGCGCTCGACCAGGAACGCGGTGATGCCCTTGTAGCCCTTGGAGAAATCGGTGTTGGCGAAGACGATAAAGAGCCCGGCTTCGGCGCCGTTGGTGATCCAGAATTTGGTCCCGGTGAGCGCCCAGCCGTCGCCGCTCCGCTCCGCCCGGGTCTGGAGGGCAAACGCGTCGCTCCCGCTGCCGGGCTCGGAGAGGGCAAAGGCACCGAGCAATCCCGCGGTCATCCGGGGGAAGAGCCTGGCCTTCTGCTCGTCGTTTCCCCAGCGGAGGATCGCATTGTTGACCAGCGTGTTATGGACATCGACGTAGATCGCGGCGGAGGCGTCGACGCGCGCGAGCTCCTCGATGGCGAGCATCGCGAGGAAGATCGACCCCCCCGCGCCGCCCCACTGCTCCGGCACCTCCACTCCCATGAGCCCGAGCTCGAAGAACTTTTCGATCAGATCGGGGCGGAATTTGCCGGCCTCGTCCATCTCGGCCACATGGGGGCGCACCTCGCTCTCGGCGAAGTCGCGCACGGTCTGGCGAAACAGCTCTTCTTCTTCCGAAAGAGAGGTGAGGGCGGGAGGAGTGGCCAGCGTTTCAGACATGACTCGCCTTTCTTTCCTACAGGCAACACAGTTCAGGCAACAGGCAACAGGCAACAGGCAACAGGCAGAGGAACGAAAAAGATCACTTCAGCAGCGAAACGATGCGCGGGGCCAGGTGGCGGATCGGTACCTTGTTCCAATGCCTCGCTCGGCCATTAAAACGTACCGGGACCTGGTTGTCTGGGACAAGGCAATGGATCTCGGTGTCGCAGTGCATCAATTCTGCGAAGAACGCCGAGCCCCACGTTTTTTCGTGTTGATGGATCAGCTGCAGCGAGCGGCAGGGTCGGTCCCCTCGAATATCGCCGAAGGCTACGGCCCCAGGAGCCGGGGCGACTACATGCGATTCGTCTCCATCGCGAACGGGTCGCTATGCGAACTGGAGACCCACTTGCTCTTGGCCCGGAGAATCGAGTCGCGGTGGAAGGACCCGATCGATGGAATGCTGATCATGTCGGCAGAGGTCGGCCGCATGCTGATTGGACTGCATCGTGCCCTCAAAGATGGGCCCGCAAAACCGTAGCCGTCTCGCTGCCTGTTGCCTGTTGCCTGTTGCCTGCTGCCTACTGCCTATCTCAAAACTTCCAGCGCCACTGGCACCTTGCCCAACGGCGCGGAAACTTGCGCTCCGCTGAGCCGGTCGCGGACGGCGGTCAGCATTTCCCGGGCGATCGCGACACCCTCGGCCAGCGCCACCTCCCGGCCCCGGTCGCTGGCGCGCCGCATCCGCGACAGAATCTCCTCGGGTACCGTGACGCCGGGGACTTCGTTGGCGAGAAACTCCGCGTTCCGGAGGGACACCAGGGGCCAGATCCCCCCGATGATGGGGAGCCGGAACGAGTCGACCTGTTTCAGAAACCGATCGAGCTGGTCCAGATCGAACACCGGCTGTGTAATCGCGAACTCCGCTCCCGCCTCGACTTTCCAGTGCAGCCGCCGCAGCTCCCGCTCGGCATCCGGCGACGCGGGATTCACCCCCACTCCGATGACGAACTTGGTCGGCGCGCCGATCGGGTTGTGCCCGGGGTCGAGCCCGTGGTTGAGTCGCGCGACCAGATTCGTGAGTCCGATCGCATCGATGTCGAAGACCGCGGTCGAGTCCGGATACGGTCCCATCTTCGGCGGGTCGCCGGTGATGAGCAGCAGATTCCGGAGTCCCGCCGCCGCCGCCCCGAGAAGATCGGAGAGCATCCCGAGGAGATTGCGGTCCCGGCAGCAATAGTGAACCACCGCCTCGAGCCCGACTTCGCGCTCGATCATCAGGCCGGACAGGAGGGCTCCCATCCGGCTCTGCGCCCGCGGACCATCGGGCACGTTGACGGCATCGACCCCCGCGGCCTTGAGTGCCCGGCACTGCGCGAACATCGGCTCCGGGTCCACGCCTTTCGGCGGAACGATCTCGACGGTGGTGATGAACTCGGCCCGGGCAAGCTTCCCCCCGTACTTGGAGCGTTCGACGAGCGGCAGCGGCTCGACGCCCTGCGCCGCCTGCTCCGTCGTGGCGGTAACGCTCACGAATCGCGGCGCCACCGAGTGCACGAAGCCCGCCATCGCCTTGATGTGCTCCGGAGTCGTGCCGCAGCATCCGCCGACGAATCGCGCGCCCGCCTCGACGATTCGCTTGGCGTAGGTGCCCATATACTCGGGCGACGCCATGTACATCTTCCGGTCGCCGACGTCGCGCGGGAGCCCGGCGTTGGGTTGCGCCGAGATCGGCACCGTGACGACCGGGGCGAGCTGTTCCACCGCTTCGAGCACGCCATGCGGGCCGACCGAGCAATTCACGCCGATGACATCGGCGCCGAGCTGCTGAAGGATCGGCCCGAAGACGGCCGGCTCGGTCCCGTAATGCGTCCGGCCGTCGGTGCCGATGGTCATCTGCGCGATGATGGGCAGATCGGAAATGCGGCGGACCGCCAGGAACGCGGCGCGAAGCTCCTCGACGTCGCTGAACGTCTCCAGGATGAATCCGTCCACACCGCCCTCGACGAGGCCTTGCGCCTGGCGCTCGAAATCCGCGCCCGCCTCCGCCACCGATGTTTCACCGAACGGCTCGATCCGGATGCCGAGCGGGCCGATGGCCCCGACGACCGCCGCCCGGGTCCCCGCGGCGCCTCGCGCGAGCTGGGCCGCGGCGCGGTTGATCGCCTCGGTGTCCGACGCCAAACCGTACTGGGCGAGCTTGCGGGGGTTCGCGCCGAACGTATTGGTTTCGATGAGCTCGGCGCCGGCTTTCACATACTCGCGATGAATCTCGCGCACCAGATCGGGCTGTCGCAGGCTCAGCTCATCGTAGCACACGTTGAGGAACACCCCTCGGCCATAGAGCACGGTCCCCATCGCGCCGTCGAAGAGATGGGTGCGGCCGTCGGCGATGAGCTCGCGGAGTGTCGTCATGCGGCGCCGCGCTCATAGCCGAGATTCGGGGCGAGCCAGCGCTCGACCGTCTCCACCGACATTCCCTTGCGGCGCGCGTAGTCCTCGACCTGGTCCCGGCCGATCTTCCCCACCCCGAAATACTTCGCATCGGGGTGCCAGAAGTACCAGCCGCTCACCGCCGCGGCCGGCATCATGGCAAAGCTCTCGGTGAGGCGAATACCGGTGTGGGCCTCCGCATCGAGCAGGTCGAAGAGAATCTGTTTTTCGGTATGGTCGGGGCAGGCGGGATATCCGGGCGCGGGACGGATGCCCTGGTAGGCCTCCTGCACCAGCTGTTCGTTCGTGAGCGCCTCATCGCGGGCGTATCCCCAGAGCTCCCGGCGTACCCGTTCGTGCATCCGCTCGGCGAATGCCTCCGCGAGGCGGTCGGCCAGCGCTTTGGCGAGGATGGCGGAGTAGTCGTCGTTGGCCTGCTCGAACCCCGCGACCAGCTTAGCGAGCCCGTGTCCCGCGGTGACCGCGAATCCGCCGAGATAGTCGGAGCGTCCCGACTCGCGGGGTGACACATAGTCGGCCAGGGCGAGATTCGGCCGTCCCGGCGCCTTGGCCATCTGTTGCCGCAGGGTGTGCACGACCGCGAGCGGCGTGGAGCGGCTCTCGTCGGTATAGAGCTCGATGTCGTCCCCGGAGGCCGCCGCGGGCCAGAAACCGACGACCGCGCGGGCCACGAGGAGCCGCCCGCAGACGATCTGCTGCAACAGTCGCTTCGCATCCTCGAAGAGCGGCCGCGCGGCGTGCGCCGTCAGCGGATCTTCGAGGATGGCGGGGTAGTGGCCTGGGAGCTCCCACGTCTGGAAGAACGGGGTCCAGTCGATCCGATCCACCAGCTCCTGCAGGGGGTAGTCATCGAAGACGCGCACGCCGAGAAAAGCCGGGCGCGGAGGGACGACGAGGCTCCGAGGAACGAATCGCGCGGTTCGCGCCTCGGTCAGACTGCCGAGCCGGTCGCCGGCGCTCCGCTCCGCGCGCGCGCGCCGGATCTCGGCGTACTCGGTTTTCACCTCGTGCTCGAATCCGGCGCGCATGGTGTCGCTCAACAGGCTGCCGGCGACCCCGACCGCCCTCGAGGCGTCGAGGACGTGCACCACGGCGTGAGGATACCGGGGCGCGATCTTGACCGCGGTATGCACGCGGGACGTCGTGGCCCCGCCGATCAGCAGGGGGACTTCGAATCCTTCGCGCGCCATCTCCTCCGCGACGAAGGACATCTCCTCGAGCGACGGGGTGATCAACCCGGAGAGACCGATCAGATCGACCTGTTCGCGCCGGGCGGTTTCGAGAATCTTCGCGCACGGCACCATCACCCCGAGGTCGATGACTTCGTAGTTGTTACACTGAAGCACCACACCCACGATGTTCTTGCCGATGTCGTGCACATCGCCCTTGACCGTGGCCATCAGGACCTTGCCTTTCGGCTTGGCCGGCGCGGCGCCGGGCCCTCCAGCGGCGCTCAGGGCGAGCTTCTCCTCCTCGAGGAACGGCACCAGGTAGGCCACCGCCTTCTTCATCACCCGGGCACTCTTCACGACCTGGGGAAGGAACATCCTGCCGCTGCCGAACAGATCGCCGACGACATTCATCCCGTCCATGAGCGGGCCTTCGATCACGTTGATCGGGCGGCCCAAAGCCCGCCGGGCCTCCTCGGTGTCCTCCACGACGTAGGCATCAATGCCTTCCACCAGCGCATGCATGAGCCGCTCCCGTACCGGCAACTCCCTCCAGCCGAGATCGGCCCCCTTTCCGGCCGTCTTCCCTCTGACCTGGTCGGCCACCGCCAGCAACCGCTCCGTCGCGTCAGGGCGCCGGTTGAGCACCACGTCCTCGACCCGCTCCAGCAGCTCGGCGGGGATGTCGTCATAGATCGGGAGCGCGCCGGCGTTCACGATCCCCATGTCCATTCCGGCCCGGATCGCGTGGTAGAGGAAGACGGTGTGGATCGCTTCCCGGATGGGGTCGTTGCCGCGGAACGAGAACGAGACGTTGCTCACACCGCCGCTCACCTTGACCCCGGGGATCTCCGCCTTGATCCGGCGGGCCGCCTCGAAGTACTCCACGGCATAGTTGTCATGGAGCTCGATGCCGGTGGCGATCGCGAAAATGTTCGGATCGAGGATGATGTCTTCGGGCGCAAAGCCGGCGCGCTCGACCAGGAGCCGGCAGGCGCGCCGGGCAATGCCGAACTTCCGTTCCGCCGTGTCGGCCTGCCCCTCCTCGTCGAACGCCATGACGATGACCGCGGCGCCGTAGCGCCGGACCAGCAGGGCCTGGCGGAGGAATTCTTCCTCACCCTCCTTGAGGGAGATCGAGTTCACGATCCCGCGACCCTGCACCCATTTCAGGCCCGCCTCGATGACCGACCATTTGGACGAATCGATGACGATCGGGACCTTGCTGATATCCGGCTCGGCGGCGATCAGCCGCAGGAATGTCGCCATCGCGCCCTGCGAGTCGAGCAGACCCTCGTCCATGTTGACGTCGAGCATTTGCGCGCCGTTCTCGACCTGCTGGCGCGCCACCTGGAGCGCCGCGTCGTATTTCCCTTCGAGAATCAGCGAGGCGAAGCGCCGGGAGCCGGTGACGTTGGTCCGCTCCCCGATATTCACGAACAGCGTGTCGGGACCCACGGTCAGTGGCTCGAGGCCGGAGAGGCGGAGCCGGGAGGGCGGCTCCGGGCGGACGCGGGGCGGCAGTCCCGCGACCGCTTCGGCAATCGCCCGGATGTGGGCCGGCGTCGTTCCGCAGCAGCCGCCCACGATATTGAGGAAACCGTGCTCGGCGAATTCCCGGAGCACCGTCGCCATCGTCTCCGGCGTTTCGTCGTACCCGCCGAATTCGTTGGGAAGCCCGGCATTGGGATGCGTGCTCAGGTAGGCCGGCGCGACGCGGGAGAGCTCCTGCACGTAGGGCCTGAGGGCCCGCGCACCCAGCGCGCAGTTCAATCCGATCGAGAGCGGCCGGGCATGCATTACCGAATGCCAAAAGGCCTCAGCCGTCTGGCCCGAGAGCGTTCGTCCGCTCTGGTCGGTGATGGTGCCCGAAATCATCACCGGGAGGCGGATGTCGTGGGCGGACTGCCAGGTGTCGATGGCGAAGAGGGCCGCCTTGGCGTTCAGCGTGTCGAAGATCGTCTCGACGAGAAGCAAGTCGACCCCGGCGCCCACTAGCGCCGCGGTGGCCTCGGTATATGCCGCGACCAGCTGATCGAAGGTGACATTGCGGAAGCCCGGATCGTTGACATCCGGCGAAATCGATGCGGTGCGGCTGGTCGGTCCAAGGACGCCCGCGACATACCGGGGACGGCCCGGATCGGCCCGCTCGAAGGTGTCGGCCGCCTCACGGGCCAGGCGAGCCGCCGCGTGGTTGAGCTCCGCCGCCAGCCCCTCCATCCGGTAATCCGCCATGGAGATGGCGGTGGCATTGAAGGAGTTGGTCTCGATGATGTCGGCACCCGCGGCGAGGTACTCGGTGTGAATCCCCCGGATGACGTCCGGCTGCGTGATCGACAGCAGGTCGTTGTTCCCCTTGAGGTCGACCGGCCAATCGGCAAAGCGCTCGCCGCGATAGTCTGCCTCGGACAGTCGATGGCCCTGGATCATGGTTCCCATGGCGCCGTCGAGCACGAGAATGCGCTCGGCCAGGAGCCCCTCGAGGCGCGCCAGCCGGGCATTTCGTGCAGCAGACTCCGAAGGACCGGGCATCGAAGCGGGCCTCTCCCCTAAAAAACAGAATCCCGAAGCTAAAATGGCCCCGGGTGGCGTTTTAGCGTTTGTTTAACGTGGCCGCAATCAGCGCAAATCGCCACGAACAGTTGTCCCGGTCACCGAAAGTTGAGAGGGGAGGGGGGAAAAGGGAAGGGGACGGTTGGTCACTCGCCTGCTTCCACCACGACGGCCGAGGCCAGACACTGGTCGAGAAACGCCCGCGCGGTCTCTGTGGCGGCATCGCGGTCGGTCTCGTGGTGGGCGAGGAGTCCCTCCACCAGGTCGCCGAAAGTGCGCGGTTCCTTCAGCGCCTCCAGCAGCACGAGCCCCGCATCGCTGACACTGAAGTGCCGGCGCTCGCCGAGATGGAGGACGATGCCCTCTCCCTCCTGGGGCAGGAGCCGCAGATCGGGGTGCCGGTGATAGCGCGTTTCACTCACAGCGAAGCGTCCTCTATTCCAAGACGTCGGGCCGCGTCCTCCAGGGTCATACCTTGCACGGAGACGACCTTCCGCCGACTGGTTCCGCCCCTCACCAGGGTCACCCGAGCTCGTGGTACGCCGAGAATCCCGGAGAGATATCGAATCAGCTCCTGGTTTGCTCTCCCTTCCGACGGCGGGGAAGTTATCCGGATTTTCAGGGCATCGCCGTGCTTCCCTGCGAGCGCCGTTTTCGAGGCTCCAGGCTGAATGTGGAGCTGGAGAAGAATCCCGCCGGGCACGGCCTGAAGAGGGATCAGCTGAGCGCGCCCAGGAGGACTTCGCGGAGCAGGTAGAGCAGTATGTAGGCCGCCACCGGGCTCAGGTCGATCGCTCCGATCGCGGGAAGGCGCCGTCGAATCGGCTCGACGATCCAATCGGTCAGGAGGTAGAACGGGCGCATCCAGGGCCTGTACCTGCCGGCACCCAGCCAGGAGGCGATGACCCGGACCATGATGGCCCACATCACCAGCAGAAAGGCGCCGGAGACGAGGAACCGGAGCCAGGCGGTGGGCGTCGCTCCACGCATGGCGACGACGGTCATGATACTTCCCATCAGCCAGCGCACGAGGAGGATCAGCGCGAGGCCTGCCAGCAGCGCCGCACCGGCAAGCCAGTACGGGGCGTCCTGGGGATTTCCGCCGGCTCCGAGGAGTCGACGCTCGACGGGACGCAGCAGCGGGTCGCTCCAGCTCCGGACCCAGCGGGGCCACACTCCGGTCGAGCGCAGGTGGCGCGACCGAACAGCCCAGTGAGTGGCGGCGACCACCACCGCGCCACTCACGGCGAGGAGGGCTATTCCACGAACTACGAAATCAATCCAGTAGATCAGGATGCGAGGCGCTTCTCGAGGAGGTACCAGGTGCGGCCACCGATATAGCCGTCCCGGCGGGTGACGCGGTGCCAGCCGAGCGCTTCGAGGAGGTCTTCTTCGCCGATGAAGTCGGTCCAGAATTCGAGGAGGTGAGCGTCCTGCTCGATGGCTCGTTCCTCGAAGGCGGCCAGGAGCCGGTGCGCGTGGCCCTGGTGGCGCTCTTTTGGAAGGACACCGATGTCGATGATCTGGGCCACGCCGCCGCGGAGCGACCAGCGGAGTCCGCCGATCCAGTCACCGATCTCATCCGAGAGGACGAGATGGCGTTCTTCGACCGCTTCGTCGGCGCCGCCATCTTCGTACCGTTCGGTGAGATCGTTCAGCCAGGAGGCGAACTCCTCACCTTCGTCCATCTCGCGGATCGTCAGCTGCCGCTCGTCCTTCACCATGTCCCCTCGCTGCTGCGGGAGTCGCCGGTCCGTTGATGCATACCCCATGCCGTTATCGGACGTGACACTGGCGACGTGAAGGGGGCACCTTTCCACAGGCGATCGAAGCTGTCATACCCCTCGCAAGCGGGCCACAGGCCGTGGTTTGCGCGCTTTGGGCGGCCTCCGCCTCGGTCGCCGCAGTCGCGGTGGCGCAATTCCGACCATTTGCAAATTCGACACACACTTCACACTCCACTTTCTGGGCTGACAGTGTGCTCCACGCCAGAAAGGCCACGAAAGCGAGAATCGCGAGTGTCACAAGAGTTTTGCGTGAGCGGCTCATGAATCCACCTCCCCAGACGAAATCCGCGCGGCGCGGGATTCGAGCCGGCGGCTCAGCCGGCGCGGAGTGCCTGCAGAAGCATGGGGAGCGAGCCCACCAGCCAGACCAGCGCCGCGGCCGCTACCGCCTGCCCGGCGGTCGCCTTGGTCATGACTTTGATGCCGATCGCGATGAGCACGGTGACCCAGATCGTGAAGACATCGAGCCGGCCGACCAGCGCGAGAAGCACGCCGTTGTCGGGATTCAGAAACCGCCCGATTCCGAGACTCACCTTGTACCGCGAGTTGAGGGACGATTCGTCCATCAGGAGGGCCTGCACCGCGCTCACCACGGAATCCACCAGCCGCGGGAACATCGCAAAGGTGGCGATCGTCGCGCTCTGGGCATAATCCAGGCTCTTGCCCACTACCTTGGCGGCGATCCAGATCACCCCGCCGAGGAGGAGCATCAGGATCGGCGTCCCGACGACGACGAAGATGCCTCCGGCGATGCCGGCGAATTTTCGGCCGGCTTCCATCTGTTCGGGCGTCAGATTCGGGTTGGCCGCCATCCCGCGCTCGAATTCGGCATCCATGATCGGCTGCATGGCGGTCCGGGTCGCGAAGTAGAGGACGACGGCGGCGATGATGAACACCAACATGGCGTGGCCGAACTTGCCGTCGCTGCGGCGCTCGAAGAGCCGGCTGGGCGAGGCGAACACGTCGAGATAGTCGTCCCAGCGGGATGGCGTGGCTTCACTCATCGGGACTCCTTGGTGGTTGGTGTTGTTTCGCGCCGAATCCAGCCCAAATAGTCCCGGTCGCCCGAGGCGATTGCGACGGACACGATTTCCGGTACCTCATACCGGTGGAGCGCCCGGATCCGGGCGGTGAGCTGGGGGAGCCGGGCGATCGTGGTCTTGGCGACGACCAGCCATTCGCGGGTGTGCCGAACATCGCCCTCCCACCGGTACACGCTCCGAACCGGCCCGAGGATCTGCGCGCATGCGGCCAGTCGCTCGGCGACGATGGCGGCCGCCAGCTCCTCGGCCAGGGACTCCTCATCGACTGCCGTGGTGACCTGGCAACACGCGGTCACGTGCAGGGACTGGGTCCAGGCGGCGAGATGCCCGGCGTCGCCTCGGGAGCGAGGCTGCCTGGAATAGGAAGGATTCCCACCCGCCATCCAGTGGTGAATTTGACGGTCAGGCGATGACCATGCGGATCGGCGACCACCGACTCGACGTCGGGAAACCGCCTGGCGAAGCAGGCGGCGCGGTCGGTTTGCTCCGCCGCGCCGGCCTCATCCGAGGTCGTCCTCCATTCGGCGAGCGCCCGGCCGATCGCGACCACTTCGGCCTGCTGACGGCCGTAGTGGGCGAACTGCTCGGCGGGAATGAGCCCCTTCTGATCCGCCATCGGCGAGTAGTTGTCGTAGGAGCGGCACGCTCCCATCGAGAATGCCGCCAGGGCGGCCAGGGCCACGCGACGCATAGGGTTCCTCGTCAGGATCGATGGATGCCGGAGGCCGCAATATACTCGGCGACGCTATCTTCGGGGACCGCCGTCACTCCCTCCCCCGAACCGCGAAGCCGCCCGATGCGCGCTGGCAGATACCTGATTCCGCTGCTGCTCGCCGCGTGCTCACCAACCTCGCCGGGTGTGACGGGGCAGCTCACGGTTTTCAATGCCGGGAGCCTTGCCTACCCCTTTCGGGAGCTGCTCGCGGCATTTGCCCTGGAGCATCCCGGCATCGAGCCACGGCAGGAAAGCTCCGGAAGTCTCGAAGCGGCGCGCAAGCTGACCGAGCTCGGGAAGATTCCGGATGTGCTGGCGGTGGCCGACTACGGCGTGATCGCCAAGCTGCTGATGCCGGCCCATGCCGCCTGGTATGTGACCTTCGCCTCCAATGCGATGGTACTGGCGTACTCCGACCGTTCGGCGGGCGCGAAAGAGATCACTGGAGAGAATTGGTGGCGCATTCTGCTGCGCCCGGAAGTCCGCTGGGGAAGCGCCGATCCGGCGCTCGATCCCAATGGATACCGATCCCTCATGGTGATTCAACTGGCCGAACGCCACTATGGAGAACCTGGCCTGGCACGGCGGCTCCTCGACGCCCGGGACCCGCGATTCGTGCGCCCGAACGAGGCCCAATTGCTGGGGCTCGTGCAGGCCGGCGAGCTGGACTATGCCTGGTCCTATCGGTCCCTGGCGGAGACCGCCGGTCTCCACTGGGTCGAACTTCCCCCGGCCATCGATCTCAGCGACCCGGGGCGCGCCGGGGAGTATGCTCTCGCGCTGGTCAGGCTCCCCGGCGCGCGCCGGGAGGCTGGCGATTCGATCGACTTCCGGGGCGAGCCAATCGTCTATGCGTTGACGATCCCCCGAGCCGCCCCGCATCCGGAATCGGCGCGCGCATTTGCGCGCTTCGTGCTGTCTCCTGCCGGGCGGGAGATTCTGGAGAAGGCCGGTTTCCGGGTACTGGAACGGCCTGTGGTGACGGGAGGCGGGGAAGGGGAGAGGTTGTTACCATAAGAGCCGTCAGCCTTCAGCCTTCAGCCGCCCACTCTTGCTACGAGCTTCTCGATGAACGGCACTCCCAATATCCCGTCCCCGCGCAACGAGCCGATCCTCAACTATGCCCCCGGCAGTCCGGAGCGCGCGGCGCTCAAGGCGGAGCTCAAGGCGCTCGGTAGCGGTGTGACCGAGATCCCGGTCATTGTCAACGGTCAGGACATTCGAACGGGAAAGACCGTCAAGGTCGTCGCCCCGCACCGCCATGCGCATCACCTGGCGTCGACCCAACAAGCCGATGGACGGGCGATCGGGAATGCGATCGCCGCCGCGCGACGCGCCCAGCGGGACTGGGGAGCGTGGCGCTTCGAAGACCGCGCGGCGGTGTTCCTGCGAGCGGCCGACCTGCTGGCGGGACCGTGGCGCCAGCGTCTCAACGCCGCCACGATGCTTGGGCAGAGCAAAACGGTATTCCAGGCCGAAATCGATTCTGCATGCGAAATCATCGACTTCCTCCGGTTCAACGTCCACTTCGCCGAACGGCTGTATGCGGAACAGCCGCTGTCGCCGCCAGGTTTCTGGAACCGGCTCGACCACCGTCCCCTGGAAGGCTTCGTGTATGCAGTGACGCCGTTCAACTTCACGGCGATCGGAGCAAACCTGCCGTCGGCCCCCGCCCTCATGGGCAACACGGTGGTCTGGAAGCCGGCCGCCACGGCGGCCCTGAGCAACTATTTCGTGATGCGGCTGTTCGAGGAAGCGGGACTCCCGCCGGGCGTAATCAACTTCGTTCCCGGCGAGTCGCAACAGGTCACCGCCCGGGTTCTGGCCGACCGGCACCTGGCCGGGATCCATTTCACCGGATCGACCGCGGTTTTCCAATCGCTTTGGAAGGGCGTCGCCGCGGGTCTCGAAGGGTACGCCTCGTACCCTCGCATCGTCGGCGAAACGGGAGGTAAGGACTTCATCGTGGCACACTCCAGCGCCGATCCCGAGGCGCTGGCGGTGGCGATGGTGCGCGGTGCATTCGAGTATCAGGGGCAGAAGTGCAGCGCCGCGAGCCGCGCCTACGTCCCGCAGAGTCTGTGGCCGGAGGTCAAGCGCCGGGCGCTCGACATGATTGCCGACGTCAAGATGGGAGACGTGACGGATTTCCGGAATTTCATGGGGGCCGTCATCGATGCGCGGGCCTTCGCAAAGCTCAAGGGATATCTGGATCAGGCGCGCAAGGATCGCGGCGTCACGATCCTGGCCGGCGGTGGCGCCGATGACAAGAAGGGGTGGTTCATCGAGCCGACGCTGCTTCAAGTGAAGGACCCCGGCTATCGCACGATGTGCGAGGAGCTCTTTGGTCCGGTGCTGACCACCTACGTCTATCCGGACAAGAGCTGGAAGGCTACGCTCGGCCTGGTCAATACGACGAGCCCCTACGCCCTGACCGGCGCCGTCTTCGCGCAGGAACGCCGAGCGGTGATCGAGGCGGCGGAGACCCTGCGACAAGCGGCGGGGAACTTCTACGTCAACGACAAACCCACTGGCGCAGTGGTCGGACAGCAGCCGTTCGGCGGCGCCCGCGCCAGCGGCACCAACGACAAGGCCGGATCGATTCTCAATCTCCAGCGCTGGGTGTCGCCTCGCGCGATCAAGGAGACATTCGTGCCGCCGATGGAGTACAAGTATCCGTTCATGGCGGGGGAATAACATCAGCTGCGTGAACGGTGAACGGTGAACGGTCAACGGTGAACGGGAAAAACCTTAGTGCGTGGCTGGCGCTGCTGTCGGTCGTGGGTCCTCAGGCAGGGGTCGCGCGGTACACCGCAGTACAACTGAACTGTGCGACGTACATCGAGGAGGTTCGGACCGAGATCCGGAGCAAAGCCGGGTCGGTCTCGCGCGAGGAGCGGGCGGGAAGGGACGGAGTCGTCCAGTTCCGCGCGACCGAGACCGACTCCGGACTCGAGGTCACCGCGTGGTATGACTCGCTCTCCGTCTGGCGCGAAGGTCCGGAGGGACGCATCGCTCCCGATGCCGAGGGACTGCTCGGAGGACGCTGGCGAGGCACGCTCGACCGATCCGGCCGCTACGTCGGTCGCGACGTTCCGTTCATCCCCGACGAAGTCGCTGAAATCGCCGAACTCCGCGGCCTACTCGCGGATTTCTTCCCGCTATTGCCCGATAGTGCGCTCGCCCCCCGGGCGCGGCATCAGTGGACCCGAAACTCGGCAGCCGACAGCACGACGGTCATGCAGGACAGCATCGGCGTTCCGGTCCGCCGCGAGACGGAAGAGTCGGGAAGTCTCGAATGGGATCCCCGTCTCGGTCCGGTGCGCTGGGAGCGATTGCTCACGGTGACGGCGCGTATCCCGCCGGGGAAGCCGTTCGTGCGGGGGGTGGTGACGGTGGTGGTACAGCGGGTGAGCGTGGTACGGACGGACCGGAACTGCGTCACCGGTCAACGGTGAACGGTCAACCGGAAGAGCTACGATCGCCGGCTTCCGATGGCTCTGGACATACGGCTGCTGCCCCGTAGCTGATAGCTCACTTTAGGTACTTGTTTCAAACCCAACCAGTTCATATGTTTACCTAACCCCTTCGGGAGGCCCACCGGATGTCGGATGCCTTTCTCAGCTCCGACGACTTCGATGAACAGGCCCACCAACTCTACAACCAAGGACGGTACGACGAAGCTCTCGAGACGCTGAAGGACGGCCTCGCGCTCTACCCCAGCGCGGTCGAGCTCCACATCGGGATGGGCTACGCCTATCTGGCCCGCGAGGAATTCGCATGGTCACGGCGTGCTTTCGATTCCGCCCTCAGCCTCGATGCCGATCATGAGGACGCACTCGCCGGGATGGGCGAGGCGCTCCTGGCGGTCGGTGACCAATCGGGCGCAGTGCGAAACTTCGAGCGGCTCCTTCAGCTGGGCTTTCAAGACGATCACGAGATGATGTTGCAGGCGGGGCGGGCGCTCTTCCGGAGCGGTCTCCTGGCGCAGGCCTACCGCTTTTTCGACCTGGCCCAGATCGCCGAGCCGGAGTGCTCCGAAGCCGCCGCCTGCCTCGGTTATGTGACCCACCGTCTGGGACGAGACGGCTCGGCGTTCTTCTGGCTGCGCCGGACCCTCGCGATCGATCCCAGGTACGCCGAAGCGCGAATCTACCTCGCCAACATGCTGTACGACCGGGGCGAGAGCGAAGCGGCCCTTTCGCACTTCGAGAAGAGTGAGCCGGAAGACCACTTCGACGAGCTCGGGCTCTGGCGCACGATCGAGCTCAAGAAGGCGCTGTACCGCCTCGCGGACGATGATCTGGAGCTGGCGCCCTGGCTCGGGCGCCTCGGCGAGCTGGCACCCGAATCGGATCCCACGGAGGATCTGCTGGCCGAGATCGAGGCACAGCAGGCGGACGGTGGGGTGCGTGATCCGCACCAGCTGGAATTGTTCGGTGCGCTGATAACCGATGTGCCCGGGATGACGCGAAAACACGGCAGGTCGGAAGGCCACCTGGTCACCACGCTGGCGGGCATGAGCCTTCGGGGGACCTGGGATGAGATTCTCCTTCAGCTCAAAGCCAACGAACAGGCTTCGGCGCAACTGTCGCTGTCGGAATTCATGGCGGGGTTGGCGCGGCGCGGCCGGGAGGAGACCGGCGTGATCATCCCGCTCACCGACGCCGAAGCATTCATCCGCGGGAGCGCCGAAGCGGGAGTGTTGCGGATCGTGCAGTGACCTTCCGCTGGACCGCCGGAGTACGGCGGGAAGTCCTGTCCAACGGCCTGGTCCTCCTGGCGCAGCGGGATCCCACGGCGCCAGCCGTGGCGGTGGTGAGTCATGTCCGCGCCGGATTCTTCGATGAGCCCGATCCCCAGATCGGCGTCAGTCACGTCCTCGAGCACATGCTCTTCAAGGGCACCCCGACGCGTGGCGTCGGGGCGATTGCCCGGGAGACGAAAGCGGCCGGCGGATACCTCAACGCCGCCACCAGCTACGATCACACGACCTACTACACCGTCCTTCCTTCGGTCGCGCTCCCGGTCGCGCTCGATCTGCAGTCGGACGCGCTTCGGCGGAGCCTGATCGATCCCGAGGAGCTGCGCCGCGAGCTCCGGGTGATCATCGAAGAAGCGAAACGCAAGCAGGACAACCCCAGTGCCCTCACCGGCGAGACGCTCCACGCCCTGCTCTTCGACCGGCACCGGATCCGTCGCTGGCGGATCGGTACCGAGTCCCACCTGGCGGGACTTTCGCACCAGGAGATCGTGGCGTACTACCGGTCCCGGTACGTCCCGGGGCGTACCATCGTCGCGATGGCGGGCGACCTCGATCCAGAATCGGCGATCGACATCGCCCGGGAATTCCTTGGCACCTGGCCCGCCGCCTCTCCGGTGATCGACCCTTCGCCGGAGGAGCCTCCGCGCCGGGAGGTGCGGGCGCGCACCCTTCGCGGAGACGTCCGGCGCGCCGATCTCGCGGTGGGATGGCGGGCAGTCCCCTCGCTGCATCCGGACGCCGCGGCGCTCGACGTGGCCGCGGCGGTGCTCGGCCTGGGGCGGGCGGGCTGGCTGTACCGGAATCTCCGGGCGCAAGGCATCGTCACCTCCATCGGCGCCTGGAACTTTTCACCGACCGAAGTCGGCGTCTTCTCCATCGGCGCGGAGCTCGAGGCGGCACGGCTCGGCGCGGCGCTCGAGGGCATCGCGCAATGCGTAACGCGTCTCCGCGCGGAGGGCCCCGGCGACACCGATCTCGGCCGGGTGCGCACGCTCATCCGGGCGCGCTGGGCGCGAGGGCTCGAGAGCACCGAGGGGCGCGCGTCGGCTCTCGCGGCGGCGGAAGCGCTGGGGGGGATCGAGCTGCTCGACGAGGAATACGAACGGCTCCTCGCGGTGGACGGCGCTGCCGTGCTGCGGGTGGCGCGCGAGTGGCTCGATCCGGAGGCCGTCGCCGGTGTGGCGCATCTTCCGCACGAATCGGCCGAGGACCTGGATGTCGAGCGGCTGACGCGATGCTTCCGCCGGCCGCACCGGACCGCGCCGCCGCCGGCTCCGCAACCAGAAATCCGTGCGCCGGCTTCGGTCGGGGTTCGAGGTGTATCGACTTCGGGGGTCCTCCATGTCGAGCTGCCGGGCGCGGATCTGCTGATCGGGCGGAAGCCCGGGGTACCGCTGGTTTCGCTCGGCCTCTATCGACGGCGCACGGTGCCCGAGGCGCGCACGACAGCGGGGATCGGCGCCCTCACGGTACGCGCGGCCGTACGCGGGGCAGGGGATTTCGACGCCGATGGGCTGGCGCTCGCCTTCGAGGCGCAGGGCGGAGGCGTAACCCCGCTGATCGCCGCGGACTGGTTCGGCTTCGGCACGTCGGTGCTCGCGGAGCATGCAGTGGATGCCGCCGCACTCCTCGAGCAGGTGCTGACCCGGCCGCGTTTCGATCCCAAAGAGGTTGTGCTCGAGCGCGCGACGCTCACCGAAGAAGCGATTCAGGCCGCCGATGACATGGTGCACTATCCGATTCAGCTCGCCCTCTCAACCGCCTTCGGATCGGAGGGATACGGCCTTCCGGCGCATGGGCTGCCCGATACGGTGCCGCACCTTACCGAGGGGATGGTGCGCGCCTGGCACGCCTGCGAGCTCGCCTCCGGTCGAACGACCATCGTGGCGGTGGGGGATCTCGACCCCGAATCGTACGCCGACCAGCTGGCGGGTCTCTTCGGAGGAGGGCCGGCCCGGAGTGCGGTGGCATTCGAAGCCCGGCTTCCCGGCTTCGCTCAGGGGGGCAATGCAGGTCCCCTCGCGACCGTCGTCCACCGCAGCAAGCAGCAGAGTGCTCTGGCCCTGCTGTATCCCGGCCCGAGCCGGCGATCCCCCGAACGCCACGCCGCCGAGGTCTGGGCCGCCATTGCGAGCGGGCTCGGTGGAACCCTGTTCATGGCCCTGCGCGACCGCCGCTCACTGGCGTACACGGTGATGGCCTCGTCGTGGCAGCGGGCCGGCACGGGAGCCCTGCTCCTGTACCTCGCGACCTCGCCGGCCCGGGAAGAGGAGGCCCGCGTCGCGCTGCTCGAAGAGCTGGCGCGTTTTCGAGAGGAGCCGCCATCGGCCGCCGAGCTTTCGCGCGCCATCAACTTTCTGAGCGGCCAGGCACAGGTCCGGCGGCAGACCGCCGGCTCCGTCGCGGGAGAAATTGCGGAAGCCTGGCTGCTCGGCGCCGGACTCTCGGAGATCGCGGATCCGGCAGCGGGGATTCGCTCGGTCACGGCGTCTCTGGTCCGTGATCTCGCCGTCGAATCGCTCGATCCCGATCGGAGAGTCGAAGGGGTAGTCCGGGGGAGCAGCGGGCAGGGGCCCGAGTATGTTTCGGGCTGACCGGGCCGGGAGCGGGAGTGACGGAGAGCGGTGAACAGGAAGTACCAGTAATCACCGGAACCTGGTGGTCACCCGCGGACGTGCTCACGGTGATCCGGGTTCCGCTGGCGCTCGCTTTCGTGCTCATCACCGACTCGGGCTGGCGGATCGGAATTCTGGTCGTGGCCGCGGCCACCGATTTCGCCGACGGGCTGGTGGCGCGACGGTGGGGCGGCTCACGGCTGGGTGCCTTCCTCGATCCGGTCGCCGACAAGCTCTTCATGGCGTGCGCGTTCGGCGTCGTGCTGGTTTCGGGGGCGCTCTCGCCCCTCGAAATCCTCGGGGTTCTGGCGCGCGATGTTGCCGCGGCGATCGCGTTCGTGGCGACGGTGCTCCTCCGCCGTCCCGCGGCGATTCCCGCCCGGCTGGGCGGCAAGGCGGTGACCATCTGTCAGCTCCTGACGGTCTTCGCGTTTCTCGCCGGCTCGGCGCTGCTTCGGCCGCTCGCCTGGGCCACCGCCGCCGTCGCCCTCTATGCGATCTGGGATTATCAGCGGGTCGCCCTGCGCGACCAGCGTCCGCTGGGCGAGTAATGCCGGCTCAGGGAAAGGGCGTGTCATGACCGACGACAATCTTCGCGGGGCGTCCGTCACCTGGGAGGGCGAGATGCGCTTTCGCGGCGGGGCCGCGGGCGGGCCCACCTCGCTCATCGACGCCGACGGACAGCAGGCGCCGGGCCCCATGGTCACCCTCCTCCTTGCCGCGGCCGCCTGCGGCGGAGCCGACATCGTCAGCATACTCCAGAAAATGCAGGTCACTTTGCGCGAGCTGGGCATCGAGGTCACCGGCCGGCGGGCCCCCGAACATCCGAAGCGCTATTTGACGATCCACTTTGCCTACCGCCTCCGGGGCGAAGGGCTGGACGAGGCCAAGGCCCGGCGGGCCATCGATCTCTCGCACCAGAAATACTGTTCGGTGATGCACTCCCTGAACAGCGACATCGCAATTACGTACGACCTCGACCTGGGGTGAGACCCCCCAGGGACCGGGCAACAGGCAGCAGGCAGCAGGAGAAACCGCGCCGTGCGGTGCTCTCGGCGCTGCTCGTGCTGGCCCTCTTCCCGCCCCAGGCGTCGGCGCAGCGACGGCCGGTGTTCGAGTGGGGACTTCACGGGACGATCGGGATTCGCGGCACCGACGACGGGATCGCGAACGGTCCCGTCGCCGTGCTCTTCGGGCCCAGGGGAGCGGTTCGAACCCTCGGCAGCACCCGCATCGTCCTGTCCATCGGCGCCGGGACGCACGGCAACGAGCTGAGCGCGCGGGGTGAGGCGGCGCTCGAGTATCTGCTCTCGCCCCGAGCATCCCGTCGCTGGGGCGTTTACCTGGGCGGCGGATTGGCCGGTGTGGTGGGCGGCGGCGAGGGCGGGTATCTCCTGACGTATATCGGGCTGGAGCGGAGTCCCGGCCTTCCCGACGGGTGGGCGTTCGAGGCGGGCTTTGGCGGAGGATTCAGGCTGCGGGCAGCCTATCACTGGCGACGGTTTCCGGCGGGATGGCGGCCTCAGCCCTGAGGACAACAAAACGGCCGCCCGATCGATCCGGGCGGCCCGATTGCTTCGGGCGCTTTGCGCCCTCGCAATGACTACGTGGCCGACGAGCGGCCTCGCAACGACTATGTGGTGGCGACTTCGGGCTTCCCGCGAATGACCGGCTTGCAGAACCGCTCGCCCAACACCCGTACCTGCGCCAGCTGCTCTTCGTCGAGATCGGCATAGCGCTCGGCGAGGTACTGCATGGTGTCGTCCATCCATTCCTTCTGGTGTTCCGGCTCGGCTTCCGTCACGCCGCAGCGCAGAATGTGGCTGAACAACTCGTCCCTGGCCTGATCAACGATGGAAGGTCCAGCGGACCGTTCGGCCTTTTTCTTGTTCGTCATGCACCGTCCTTTGATGGTAGGTGCCGGAAACCTTAAACCGGCGTAAGCCCTTGCTCAGAAACAATATAATGGCTTGTACCGTTCCGGCGCAAAGGGTACGCCGGTTCGCTTCCGGCCGCCGTTCATTACATTTGGCAGCGCTTTATGGCGAACGACGACGAGGTTTACGACGAAGGGCGGATCGAGGCGCTTCAGGGTATGCTTCGAGCCCTTGCCCAGCGGATTCTCGAGCTGGACCGGTCCGAGCGCCTGCTCGCCAATGTACCCGAGCTGCTTCGCCGGATGGGTGACCTCCGATCCGAGCTCTTTCATTACGAAGTCCGCTCGACCTACGATTCGCCCGAAGTCGCCGAGCACCGCCGCCTGGTGGATGAGGCGCGGAAGTCTCCCGACTTTCCGGGACCCGACTCACCCGATCCCGAGGACGACGAACCATGGCGGCGCCCGCGCCCGGAATGAACCGTTTTTATCTCGTGCTTGGCGCAGTGGCGCTTGCCGGGATCGCCTGGCTGGTCTACCAGGTCGGCAAACCGTCGGGGGTCAGCATTCCCGTCAATGTGACGGTGCTGGCCGCGGACACGGCGGGATTCCGCGGGTACCTGATGGGGTCGCCGGCCGCGCCGGTCGAGATCTCGGAATTCGCGGACTTCCAATGCCCGGCGTGCGAGAATTTCGAAACGATTCAGTTCCCCTCGGTGGAGCAGCAACTCATCGCCACGGGAATGGTCCGGTGGCGTTATCGCGATTTTCCACTCGACATGCACCCGAATGCGAGACTCGCGGCCCACGCCGCGGCCTGTGCCGAAGAGCAGAACAAATACTGGGAGATGCACAAGGCGATCTACGCGCGGCAGTCGGAGTGGTCGCCGGCGCGCAATGCCGCCGGCCGATTCTCCGGCTACGCCGGGGAAGTGGGGCTCGACGTGGGCCGGTATGACGCGTGCATGAAGAGCGCGAAGTATGCCGGGCGAATCCAGGCGAGTGTCGACGAAGGAACCAAGCTCGGCATCACCGGTACTCCGACCTTCCTGATCGGCGGCCGGCTCTATCCGAACGTCCTCGGCTCCGACAGCATCCGGGCGCTGGTGCGGGCGCTGCTGCCCAAGCCGACCCAGTGACGCGCGCCCGCATGGGCATCGCGGTGCTGAGTCTCGCCGGACTCTTCATCGCGATCTACATGTATCTGTACAAAATCGGCAAGATCGGCTCGCTGGTCTGCGGCACCGGCGGATGTGAGACGGTGCAGCTCTCGCCGCAGGCGCGCTTCCTGGGGGTGGAAGTGGCGCTGATCGGCATCCTCGGCTACGCCGTCATGCTCCTGCTCGCGCTCCTCGCGCTGCAGCCCCGGTTTGCCGGACCGGCCTGGCCCGCCCGGCTGCTGCCCGTCCTGGCCGGGGGTGCCGTACTCTTTACGGCCTACCTGACCTACCTCGAGCTGTTCGTGATTCATGCCATCTGCCGCTGGTGTGTCGGCTCCGCGGTGACCGTCGTGCTCATTTTCGGCCTTTCCCTCTACGACCTCCGGCGCCCGGTGCGGTCATGATCGCCGCTGCCGGCCATGAGCGGGCGGTACCGCGCGGCAAGGCGCTCGCCGCGCTTTCGCTCGCGGCGCTCGGCGTCGTCTTCGGTGACATCGGGACCAGTCCCCTCTACGCCCTGAAGGAGTGTTTTACCGGGACCCACGGCGTCCCCGCCACTCCGGAAAACGTGCTTGGGGTGCTCTCGCTGGTCTTCTGGAGCCTGAATTTCCTCATCACCTTCAAGTATCTGTACGAGATGATGCGGGTCGACAACCGGGGCGAGGGTGGGATTCTCGCGCTCCTCGCGCTGCTCCGGCCCAATCAGGTCACGACCCGGGGAAAGTGGGTACTGATCTCCGCCGGCATCTTCGGGTCGGCGCTGCTCTATGGCGACGGGATCATCACCCCGGCGATCTCGGTGCTGGGGGCGGTCGAGGGGCTCGCGGTCGCGACGCCGTCACTCGCGCCCTACGTGATGTGGATCTCCATCGCGATCATCGTGGCGCTCTTCCTGGTGCAGAAGCGGGGGACGGCCGGGATCGGCGCGATTTTCGGCTCGATCACCACGGTCTGGTTCGGCTGTATCGCGGTTCTCGGCGTGCGCGGGATTCTGCTCGAGCCGTCGGTGCTGCGGGCGATCAATCCGTGGTACGCGCTGAGCTTTTTCCTCGGCAACGGGGTCGAAGGGTTCCTCATTCTCGCCGCCGTCGTGCTGGTGGTGACCGGAGGCGAGGCGCTCTACGCCGACATGGGACACTTCGGCCGGCGCCCCATCCGGGTCGCCTGGCTCTGCATCGTGCTGCCCGCCCTGGTGCTCAACTATTTCGGGCAGGGCGCGCTGCTGCTCACCGACGCGAGCGCCGCGGCGAATCCGTTCTATGCGCTGGTGCCGCGCTGGGCACTCTATCCGATGACCGGCATCGCGACGGCGGCGGCGGTGACGGCGTCGCAGGCGCTGATCTCGGGGGCGTTTTCGTTGACCCAGCAGGCGGTGCAGCTCGGGTACTCGCCCCGAGTGACGATCAAGCACACCTCGAGTTCCGAGCGGGGGCAGATCTACATCCCCGAGGTGAACTGGTTGCTGATGGTGGCGTGCGTCGCCCTGGTCCTGGGCTTCCAGAACGCATCCAATCTGGCGTCGACCTACGGCGTGGCGGTGTGCGGCACCATGGCGACGACGACGGTGCTCTTCGCCGCCGTGGCGCATGAGCGGCTGGGATGGCCGCGCTGGAAGGTGCTCCTGCTGGGCGGGATGCTCCTGGTGGTGGATCTGGCCTTTTTTGGCGCGAATCTCACGAAGATTCCGGACGGCGGCTGGGTCCCGCTCACCCTCGCCGCCCTGATCTTCGCCCTGATGACGACCTGGAAGCGGGGCCGGAGCATCGTCACCGCGGTGCTGCGCGAAGGCTCGCTCCCGATGGACCTCTTCATCAAGGAAATGGCCAAACGACCGCCGACCCGGGTCAAGGGCGTGGCGGTCTTCATGACCTCGGATCTGAGCGGCGCGCCCCCGGTGCTGCTGCACCATCTCAAGCACAACAAAGTGCTGCATGAGAAGGTGATTCTCATGTGCGTCGCGACGCAGGAGATTCCCCAGGTCGCGGCGGAGGAGCGGATCGAGTTCTGCGAGCTCGGGTCGGGGATCTACACCGTGGTGGCGTCCTACGGCTTCATGGAGTCCCCCAACGTGCCGGATATTCTCGGGCATCTCGAGCCCTACGGCATCATCGCCAGGGTCAACGAGACCTCGTTCTACCTCGGTCGGGAAACGGTGATTCCGACCAAGGCGTCGCCGGCCCGGCGCGCGGCGCTCGCGGCCCGGGGGCTCTGGATGGCGGTCTGGCGGAAGAAGATCTTCATGGTGATGACCAACAACGCCCGCTCGGCCACGGCGTTCTTCGGGTTGCCGCCGAATCGCGTCGTGGAGCTCGGGGCGCAGGTGCAGATCTAGGGGACGGCGGAAAGGCGCAAGGACGCAAAGACGCAATGGAACCGCCTTGCGCCGTTGCGACCTACCCCTCCTCGCTCTCGTACTGATCCTTCAACTTCGCCACGACATTCGGATCCGCCAGCGTCGTGGTATCCCCGAGGGCCCTTCCCTCCGCGATATCCTTGAGCAGCCGTCGCATGATCTTGCCGCTGCGGGTCTTGGGCAGGTCGGCGGTGAAGAAAATGTCATCGGGGCGCGCGATGGCGCCGATCTTCTTCGTGACGTGCTCCTTCAGGTCGTCCTTGAGCGAGTCGGTAGGCGCCCGGCCGTCCTTGAGCGTGACGAACGCGGCGAGCGCCTGGCCCTTGAGCTCGTGGGTTTTGCCCACCACCGCGGCTTCGGCCACCGAGGGGTGGTCGACCAGCGCGCTCTCGACTTCCATGGTGCCGATGCGGTGCCCCGCCACGTTCAGCACATCGTCCACCCGACCCAGGATCCACCAGTAGCCATCGTCGTCGACCTTGGCGCCGTCGCCGGCGAAGTAGCGTCCCGGGAAGCGGCTCCAGTAGGTGTCCCGATACCGCTGGTCGTCGCCGTAAATGGTCCGGAGCATCCCGGGCCACGGCTCGGTGAGGGTGAGAAAACCGCCGCCTTTCGCGATCGGCTTTCCCTGCGAATCGAGCAGCTCGGCGACGATGCCGGGAAAGGGGACCGTGGCGGAGCCGGGCTTGGTGGTGGTGACGCCTGGAAGCGGTGTGATCATGATTCCACCGGTCTCGGTCTGCCACCAGGTGTCCACGATCGGGCAGCGCTTCCCGCCGATCTGCTCGTGGTACCAGATCCACGCCTCCGGATTGATCGGTTCTCCCACCGACCCGAGTAGCCGGAGCGAGGAGAGGTCCCTTCGGGCGGGATGCTCGGTCCCCCATTTCATGAACGCGCGGATCGCCGTCGGGGCGGTGTAGAAGACGGTGACGCCGTGGCGCTCGATCATCGTCCAGAAGCGGTCGCGCTCGGGCCAGTCCGGCGCGCCCTCGTACATAAACACGGTCGCACCGTTGGCGAGGGGGCCGTACACGACGTACGAATGGCCGGTGACCCACCCGATGTCGGCGGTACACCAGAACAGATCGTCTTCCCGCAGATCGAAGACGTACTTCGTCGTGGCGGTGGCCTGCGTGAGGTAGCCGCCGGTCGTGTGCACGATCCCCTTCGGTTTGCCGGTGGTCCCGGAGGTGTACAGGATGAACAGGAGGTCTTCCGAGTCCATGGTTTCGGGCTCGGCGGTGAGCGGTGCATCCTCGAGAAGGCGGTGCCACCAATGGTCTCTTCCCTCCTTCATCTTCGCGAACGCTTCGTCTCCTTCGGCCCCCGCCCGGCGGCGCACCACGAGGACATGACGGATGGATGGGCAGGAGGCCAGCGCCTCGTCGGCGAAACGCTTGAGCGGGACTACCTGGCCCCTGCGGTAGCCGCCATCGGCGGTAATGAGGGCAACACATTGGGCGTCGTTGATCCGGTCCCTGAGTGACTCGGCGGAGAAGCCGCCGAACACGACCGAATGCACCGCGCCGATCCGGGCGCAGGCCAGCATGGCGATGGCCGCTTCCGGAATCATGGGCAGGTAAATCGCCACCCGATCGCCTCGGGTCACTCCGAGCTTGCGCAGGGCATTGGCGGCGCGGTTCACCTCCCGCGAGAGCTCCCAATAGGTCAGGGTCCGGCGATCCCCCGGCTCGCCCTCCCAGATCAAGGCAGCCTTGTTGCGACGGGGCCCAGCCAGGTGGCGGTCGAGACAATTGACCGAGACATTGAGCTTGCCGCCGACGAACCATTTGGCGTGCGGTGGAGTCCAGGCGAGCACCTGGGACCAGGAGGCGCTCCATTCGAGCGTCCGGGCTTCGTCCTCCCAGAATGCCAGCCGGTCCGCCCCGGCACGCCGGTAGAGATCCGCAGTGCCCACGGCCCGGGCGGCAAAGTCCGGTGGCGGTGGGAAGCGGCGGGACTCGGAGAGCAGAGTGGCGAGCTGATCAGTCATTGGGGGCTGGGAGTTGGGAGTTGGGGGTTGGGGCTGAAGGCTGAGGGCTCCATCCCCTAATGAACACCGCCGAGACGATCCCACAAGGGCGGGTATGCAGGGCAGTGCGTCGCGCGAACACACTTGCATTGACGCAGATCCCAACGGCTTTCGCGGAGTGCGTCGGGACGACGGCGCGGGGGGCGCGACGCCCTCCGGGGTAAGTGGTTCATATCGTATGAGTTGGTGGCATGGCATTGTCTTCGCCTTTTCGCTGGATAGGAGAAGACCATGTCGGCCATTGAGGCTAGCGCTCGTCACATCACGGCACCGGAGGAACTGGGACTCGACACCCGTCTCGAATTCAGGGAAGTCGCGACCCGGGAGCTTTCGGATATGCCGGACGGCGGAACGCTGGTACTCGATCTCGCCCGGACCAAACGGGTGGATTCGGCCGGTCTGTCGGTGCTCATGCTGGTGCAGCGCCAGGCCGCCGACCGCGGTCAGCGCGTGGTGCTCCGGCAGCCGAGTGAAGAGCTCCGGTTCCTCCTCGCCCTGACCCTGCTCACCGACCTCTTCGAATTCGAGCCGGCCCAGCCGTAGCTATATTGCCGCCGTGACCGGCGCGCCTTCTCCGGCAACATCCCCACATCTCCAAGCCACTTCCCTCGAGCGCAGATTCGGCGCAGCGCGGGTCCTCCGGGGTATTTCGCTGGTCGTACGTCCGGGAGAGTGCCACCTCATCGTCGGCCCGAACGGGGCGGGCAAGAGCACGCTCCTGCGGATCCTGGCCGGGCTGGCGCGGCCCAGCGCGGGAACCGTGACGGTCGGCGGCGTCTCCCCTGGCGCGCACCCCATGGTGCGCCGCGGCATCGGACTCCTTTCGCATCAGAGTCATCTCTACGACGATCTCAGCGCCGCCGAGAATCTGACCTTCGCGGCGCGGCTCTATGGACTTCCCGATCCGGCCGGGACGGCGCGCCGGCGGCTTTCCGCGCTCGGCCTCGCGGAACGGTCGGACGAGCCGGTGCGGCGGCTTTCACGCGGCCTCCTGCAGCGTGTGGCGATCGCCCGGGCACTCATCCACGGTCCCGCGCTCCTCCTGCTCGACGAGCCGTTTACCGGGCTGGACTCGATCGCAACCGGCCAGGTCAACACCCTCCTCGGCGAAGAGCTGCGCCAGGGGCGGGCTGTCGTGCTGGTGAGCCACGACGTCCGCGAGGCATGGCCGCTGGCCAGCCATGCGCACGCGCTGGTCCGCGGTGCCTGGGCGATCACCGGTCCGGCATCCGGGTCGATGGAGGAGTTCCTCACCCGCTACACGGAGAGTGCCCGTGGGTGAGTTCTTCCGGGTGGCGCTCGCCGTCGCGGGCAAGGACATCAGGGTGGAGCGCCGGAGCCGCACCGGCCTGGTGGCGGCGCTCTCCTTCGCGGTCCTCACCCTGGTGATCTTCAATTTCGCCCGCGACGCCGCGTCGCTTTCGCGGGATGCGATGGCGCCGAGCGTGCTGTGGATCACCTTCGCCTTTTCCGGCGTCGTGGCGCTCAACCGGTCGTTCGCGCTGGAGCGGGAGAATGCCGCGCTCGACGCGCTGCTCATGGCGCCGGTTTCGCGGGCCGCGCTCTTCCTCGGGAAATACCTGGCCAACCTCGCCTTCGTGTTCGCGGTCGAGGCCGTGGCGCTGCCGCTGTTCGTGGTCTTCTTCGGAGTGGATATCGGTGGCGCGATCGGCGGGGTGATCCTCGTCACGGTGCTGGCGACCGCGGGCTTCGTCGCGGTGGGGACGATCTTTGCGGCGATGACGGTGCGGACCCGGCTCGCCGAGCTGATGCTGCCGCTGCTGCTCCTTCCCTTCATGCTGCCGCCGGTCACCTGGGCCGTCCAGGCCACGGCGCGTTTGCTCTCCGGCCGACCTGCGGGCGAGATTGCGGGGTGGATCCGGCTGCTCGGACTCTACGATCTCGTGTTCCTGACCGCGTGCCTGCTGGTCTTTCCCTCGCTGATGGACGAATGATGCCGGAGCTTCTGGCGGGTCGCCGCGCCGCCTCCCGCGGGCTCTTCCTGATCGCGACCGGGCTCGCCGGCCTTGCCGGTATCTACGTGCTGGCGCTCCGGTTCACCCCGGTCGAGCGATTCCAGGGACTGCCGCAGAAGATTTTTTACGTTCACGTGCCGGCGGCCTGGAGTGCGCTCCTGGCGTTTTCACTGGTGGGGATCGCCAGCGCCCTCTACCTCTGGTTGCGCGATCCCCGGCTCGACCTGTTTGCCGAATCGACCGCCTCGGCGGGCCTGGTGTTCAGCGTGGTCATGCTCACCACCGGGCCGCTCTGGGGGAAACCGGTCTGGAACACCTGGTGGACCTGGGATGCGCGGCTCACCTTCACCCTGATTCTGTTTTTCCTCTTCCTCGGTTACCGGGCGCTCCGGAGCGCCCTGGTGGATCCTCTGGAGCGGGCGCGATTCAGCGCGGTCGTGGGGATCCTCGGGTTGATCCTGGTGCCCTTTGTCCACCTGACGGTCTATCTCTTCCGCACGCTGCATCCGCAGCCGATCGTGCTGAAGCCGAGCGCGCCGTCGTTGCCGTGGGAAATGCTGCGGACACTGCTCGCATCGGTCGGCGTCTTTACGGTCCTGCTGGTCGGGTTCGTGATGACGCGATACGGACTTGGGAGGATGGGAGTTGGAGAGTGGGGACACGGAGCGGGGGAGGGGAGGGACCATGGAAGTTGATCCGACCGCGAATGCGGGGTACATGATCGCGGCCTATGTCGCCACCGCCGTCATTCTGGTTGGGTATGGCGTGGTGCTGTGGCGGCGGGTGAAAAAGGGGCCAGGGGATTAGGGAGCTGGGGCGCCAGGGTGTCATCCCCTAACGCCCTAGCTCTCTAACTCCCTAGCTCCCTGTTCTGAAGAGCAACGCCGCATTGATCCCCCCGAATCCGAACGAATTACTGAGCACATACTCCGGTTCGGCCGAGAGCCCGGTGCCGCGCACATAATCCAGGTCACAGGCGGCGTCGGCGGTTTCGAGATTGACGCTGGGTGGAAGCCAGCCGCGCCGGAGCGCGAGCGCGCAGATCGCCGCTTCGATGGCGCCGCTGGCGCCGAGTGCGTGCCCGTAATACCCCTTGGTACCGCTGACCAGCACCCGTTCGGCGTGGCCGTCGAGGGCGGCACGAATCGCGATGGTCTCCGTGGGGTCGTTGAGCGGCGTGGAGGAGCCGTGGGCGTTGACGTATCCCACCGCCTCCTTCGCGACTCCTGCGCCGTCCAGCGCGATCGTGATGGCGCGGGCGGCCTGCCGACCGTCGGGCCGGGGCGCCGTCATGTGATGGGCGTCGTTGGTCAGGCCATAGCCCACCACCTCGGCATAGACCGTGGCGCCGCGCGCACGTGCCCGGTCGCGCTCCTCCAGCACCAGCACCGCGGCACCTTCTCCCATCACGAAGCCGTCGCGGCCCTGGTCGAAGGGACGGCTTGCCGAAGCCGGGTCGTCGTTCCGGGTGGACATGGCGCGGATGATGGCAAAGGCGCCGAAGCTGAGCGGCGAAAGCGGCGCCTCCGCTCCGCCCGCGAGCATCACATCGGCCTCGCCGCGGTTGATGGCCCGGAACGCTTCGCCGATCGCGATGGCACCGGACGCGCAGCTCATGCCGTTGGTGATGTTGGGACCGGAAATGCCGAGCTCGATGGCGAGGTTGCAACTCGACGCGCCCACGAAGACGGTGAGCGCGAGCCCGGGCTCCACCGCGCGGACACCGCCCGTCAGGTACTTCTCATGCTCCCGCTCGGCGAACTCGACACCACCCAGCGCGGAGCCCATCATCGCGCCGATCCGATCGGGATTCTCGGACTGGAGCTCGAGCCCGGCATCGGCAATGGCGAGCCGCGCGGCCGCAAGAGTGAACTGGGAGCAGCGATCGAGCCGCTTGGCGCGGCGGGGTTCCATCCAGCTCGCCGGGTCGAAGCCGTCCACCTCGGCGGCCAGCTGACTGCGGAAGGGCGAGGGATCGAAGCGGGTCACCCGGCGGACCACGGAGCGGGCGCCACGAAGTCCACCCCAGAAATCCTCGAGGCCGGTACCGATCGGCGTGACCGGACCGACGCCGGTGATCACCACGCGCCGGTCAGGCATCGCCGGCCTCGGCCGCGCGGGCGATGCCTTGCAGAGTCCGGGAAGCGATCCCGCTCACGAAGACGGGACCGATCATGAAGTCCGCGGCCCACGGTCCGATCAGGGGCCAGCGAGGTCCCTTCCATTCATGCACGATGATTGTGCGGGTCCCGGCGTCGTGGGGCTCGATGGTCCAGAGGACATCCATACCACGGGTGACGCCGCGCACGTGGCGATAGCGCACCTCACGGCGAGTCTCGTCGATCCACATTTCCGACTCCCACCAGGTCGGCCAATTGAAGAATCCGAAGGGACGATAGGCCGACATCTCGACGAGACGCGCACCATCAGCTCGCGGCTCGTGCAGCCGCACCCAGCGGTAGTGGGAGAGGATCCGGGGCCACCGCTCTACCTGTGAGGCGTGGCGGAACACCCGCTCCGGAGTGGCGGCGATGACCCGCATATCCACGGTGTGCATCAGGAGGGAGGATGCCAGACGGCGACCAGCCGCGCGCCGGGACGACGGACGACGGGGACCTGGATGCCGGCCTTCCCGAGCAGCGCGGTCAGGGATGCCGTGGTGAATCCGCGACGCAGCGAGGTCACACCGTCGCGCATGGTGTCCTGGTCGAAGCCCAGCGCGCGGCCGGCCATCCGGAATCCCACGGCGGCCAGGGCCGAGCGGCGCAGATCGGCCACGATCACGGCGTGACGTGCCACCCGGGCGCACTCGCGGAAGAGGTGTACGATGGCGGCGGGGGCAAAGTGGTGCGCCACCTGGCTCAGCAGCACGATGTCGACGCCTTTGCTCGCAAAAGGAAGCGCGCCGCCGTCACCCACGATGACCGGGAGGCCCAGGGTTCCGGCGAGACGCGCGGCCGCGGCATGCCGGTCGATTCCGATGGGGAGAAGGGTAATCCCGCGCGCGGCCCCCCAGTCCTGTGCCATCCGCGCCAGATCGCCGAGTCCGGTCCCGACGTCCACCATCGTGAGGCGTGTGCCCGGCCGGGTGGGGACGAGGGCGCACTCGAGCCCGAAGCGGACGGCGGAGGCCCCTCCGAACCAGCGGTTGGCCCGGCCGATATTCCGGAGCGACTCGCACACCTGTGCCGGCGCCGCGCCGGGATCGTCCAGCAGCTCGAACCCCGCGGCGGATTCGAGCCGACTCATGGAAGGCCGGCGGTCACGTAGCCACCGCGGTAATAGAGAAGGGGATGTCCCGACGACACGCTGCCCCCGGCGATCCGCCCGATGAAGATGGTGTGGTCCCCGGCTTCGAACGAGGTCTGCGACTCGCAGGTGATGGTCGCGAGCACGCCGTCGAGGAGAATGAAACCATTCTCGTCCAGGCGATATCCGATCCCCTCGAATCGCCGGCTCAGATTGCCGGCGAACCGGCGGGAGATCGCTTCCTGATCGCTGCGCAGGATGTTGATCGCAAACCGGCCGGCAGATGTCATGACCGAGTGCATGTCGGCGGCATGGTCCACGTTGACGGACATGAGCGGCGGTGACAGCGAAACCGAGGCAAAGCTGTTGGCCGTCATACCGGCCGGGCGTCCTTCGGTATCCTGCGCGGTGAGGACGACGACACCGGTGGCAAAGTGACCGCAGAGCTGACGGAATTCGGCGGGATCGACGTCACGAAGGGGCATCAGAAGACTACCTGGGAGAGAAAGACGGGATTCAGGACAGCGCGGGGCGGAACGAAATCTCCGGTGACCCCGATCAGCGTATGGGCGAGGCCGCGCCGCTCGAGGCGGCCAACGGCCCGGTCGAAGAGGGCAGGCGCGAGCATGGCATATCCGATCGCGCGCTCGACCAGCCACTTGCCGAAGAAGGCACGCCATCGCGCCCGCGCATAGGGACGGAGCGCCGCTCTGGAAAGCGGCCCGGGCTCCTCCAGGGCGGAGATGGCGGTGGACGCCGCCATCTCGGCGCCACGCAGCGCGGCGCAGATTCCCTCACCGGTAAAGGGATCGAAGAAATCCGCCGCGTCGCCCACCAGCAGCGCCCCGGGGGTGACGACTCGCCGGGACCATGCGGCAAAGGGGCCGGTGGTCATGACAGGGCGGACCATCGTGCTCCGCGACACACGTCCCGCGACACCGGGGTAGCGCGCGAGCTCCCGAAAGAAGAACTCGTCGACCCGGCCGCGCGCGGCCGCGGCGCGACGGGAGGGCACCACGAGGGCCACATTGGCGATCCCGTCGCCGAGGGGATTGAGTCCCACGTATCCCTCGGGGCCCACGTGCATTTCGGCCGTCAGCCCAAGGCCGGCGACACCCGCCACGTGGGCCACGAAGGCGAAGCGCCGGGGTGATCCGGTGAGGCGGGCGCCGATGCGCCGGGCGACGAGGGAGTGGAGTCCGTCGGCACCGATCGTCAGGCGGGCGCGAATCTCCCGGTCGGGGCCATTGCCGTCCCGCACCACCAGGCCGGAGACCGTACCCCGGTCCTCGAGGACGGACCGCACCGTCGTGCGCTCGCGGACGATGGCGCCGGCCCGACGGGCGCCGTCGACCAGCGCGGCGTCGAGGATCCTGCGGCTGATGGAGAGACCAGTATCCCGGAACGGCGCATGGCCGGCGCGGGCAAAGAGACCGGTGAGGCGCGAGCCACCCGGCGCGTGGACGCTGGTGCCGCAAATGCGATGACCGCCCTGGCGCTCGATTGCTTCGAGCACATCGAGCTGGGCCAGATGGCGGACTCCCTCGGGGCTGTTGTATTCGGCGCAGATCTTGTCGCGCGGGAAGACCGCCCGGTCCACCACCAGCACGTCGAGTCCTGCGCGCGCGAGCCGAAGCGCAGTCGCGGCACCGGCCGGTCCGGCTCCAGCGATGAGGACATCGGGCGATCGATTCATACGTTACGAAGAATACCCACGATCGCTATATTTGCCGCGCCGTGACCCACGCCGCGACGATCCATGCCCTCATCCCGCAAAGCCTCCTCGAGGCCATCCGGAATCTCGACACGCCGCTCGACGACGGGCTGAACGAGCTGGCGGAGGAAACCGTCTCCAAACGACTCGGACTGTCGACCACCGTCGCGCAACAGATCGAGCGCTATCGGGAGAGCGCGGAACGCAATGGAGAGGTTCCGGCGGAGGAGGCGATTTCCGTGTTCCGGCTGGTCGGCCGGCGTCCCGATGCTACGCTGGTGTATTCCGATGCCGGCCGCCGCGCGGCGCGGTACGCCGCGCGCGCGGCGGGCATCGGGACCAAGGTACTCCTCGGTGTGAGCCCGGGTTCGCTCAAACGCCACTTCGGCGTCCGCTCCGCGGCGCGGGTGTCGCGAAAGTTGCTGGGCATCGAGCTCAACCTGCGCTCCGGCAATCCCCAACTCCGGTTGGTCGAATCACTGGCAACGCGGGCCGGCTTCCCGGGGACGGGGTGCTATTTCTACAGCGCCGTCACCGCCGAGCTGCTGCGGGTCGCCAGCGGCTTCGAGGGGGCCATGATCCACGAACGCTGCCGCGCCCGTGGGGACGATGACTGTTTCTGGCGGGCATCCGAGTCGGGAGGCTACGAGTGATCCGGAAGTTCAGCGACGCCGACCGGGCCACCCTCGCGGCCGGGCTGACCGACTGCGGCGCCGACGGGTGGCTGCTCTTCGATTTTCAGGGGCACAATCCGATCGCCACCCGGATGCTCGCGCTGGGTGGTCTGGGCTCCCGGCGGATCTTCGTGCTCCTCCGTCCCGATGGCGACCCGGTGGCAGTCGCGCACAAGATCGAGCTGCAGCCGCTCACCGGTTTTCCCGGGCGCGTCATCCCCTACGCCAGGTGGGAAGAGCTGCACGCCGCACTGGGCGAGCTGGTTCGCGGCAAGACCGTCGCGATGGAGATCTCCCCGCGGGACGCCGTGCCCTATCTCGACCGGGTTCCCCACGGGGTGGTCGAGCTGATCCAATCGCTGGGGGGGCGGGTGGTGTCGAGCGCGCCGCTGGTCACCCAGTTCGTGGCGAAGTGGAGCCCGGAAGAAACCGCGGCGCACATGAAGGCCGCCGAGGCGCTGGCGCGGATCGCGAGGGAGGCGGTGACGTTTGCCGTGACCCAGGGAGGCAAGGGGCTCCGGGAAACCGATCTCCAGCGCCGGATCATCGAGGCGATGGAAGCCGAAGGCATCGTTCCCGATCATCCGCCGATCGTCGGCTTCGGGCCGAACGCGGCCGACGGCCACTACGAGCCGATGCCGGGGACGGACCGTGCCCTCGGGGCCGACGAGATCGTGCTGATCGATCTCTTCGGTCGGTATCCGGGCGCCATCTCCGCCGACCAGACATGGATGGGTTTCAGCGGGGCGAATCCGCCGGACGAGGTTCGCCGGGTATGGGCGGCGGTGCGAGACGCCAGGGACGCCGCGCTCGAGGTGGTGACCCGGGCGGGCGCTCAGGGAACGCAGATTTCAGGCTACCAGGTGGATCGGGCGGCGCGGGACGTCATCGAAAAGGCGGGGCTGGGCGAATTCTTCGTGCATCGCACCGGGCACTCGATCGACCGCGACCTCCACGGCTCGGGCCCGCACATGGACGATTTCGAGACGAAGGACGACCGGGTGATTCTACCCGGCTGCGGATTCTCGGTCGAACCGGGAGTCTACCTGCCAGGTCGGTTTGGAGTTCGGAGCGAAGTGAATGTGTTTTGGGGGGAGAAGGGGCCGGTCGTTACGCCTTCGGAGATCCAGACGGAGTTGATACTGCTTTAGGCAGTAGGCAGTGGGCAGTAGGCATTAGGCAGTTCCCTACTGCCCACTGCCTATTCCCTACTGCCTACTTCAAATCAGGCTTATCGAGAATCACGATTTCTGGTGCGGGCGCCCGCCTCCAGATCGGAACCTGCTTGTCCACGCCCATCGCCCCGAACAGCAGCGCGAGGTACAGCAGGGAGTACTTGTACATCTTCCACGCCAGGGGCGTCACCGACTCCTGTTTCAGCAGGCGAAGGCAGTACCAGAGCAGCCGCCCTCCGAGGAGTATCGCGACGATCGCATAAAATGCCCCCTGGGTTCCCGCGAGCACCGGGAGCAGGGTCAAGGGCAGGAGCATGAGGGTGTACACGAGCATCTGCACTTTGGTCTCGTGGGCTCCTTTGACGACCGGCATCATGGGCACGCCGGCTCGCGCGTAGTCCTGCTCCTTGATCAGCGCGAGAGCCCAGAAGTGGGGCGGAGTCCAGTAAAAGACGATCGCAAAGAGGTACAAGGCGGTGAGGCCGAGCGAGCCGGTCATCGCCGCCCAGCCGACCAGTGGTGGGAAGGCCCCGGCGGCACCCCCGATCACGATATTCTGGGGACTCCAGCGCTTGAGCCACATCGTGTAGATGAACACGTAAAAGAGCAGGCCCGCGAGGGCGAGCCAGGCGGCGAGCGGATTGGCGAACCGCCAGAAGAGCGCGAAGGAGATTGCGCCCAGGGCGATTCCGAAGAGGAGCGCCACACCGGGCGCGAGCCGTCCCGACGGAACCGGGCGAAGCCTGGTGCGGGCCATGTGGACATCGATATCGCGATCGAACCACATGTTGATCGCGTTGGCCCCGCCCGCCATGAGGAACCCGGCCAGCAGGACCCAGCCGATCAGGGAAGGCGGCGGGAGCCCCCGGTCGGTGATGAACATCGGGGCAATGGCCGTGACGAGCAGCAGCGAGATGACGCGGGGCTTCGTGAGGGCGATGAGATCGCGGGCGAGTGACAAGAGAACCAGGGAGCCAGGGAGCTAGGGAACTAGGGAGCTAGGGGGTACAATATAGTAGCTTCCCTTGGCTCTCTAACTCCCTAGCTCCCTAACCCCTCCCTCCATGGCCGATCGCGACTCCTGGGGCGAACGCCTCCCTCGCACGGTAGGATTGTGGGCGGCCGTCATGGTCCTGATCGGAATCACGATCGGGAGCGGGATCTTTCGGGTGCCGGCCAGGGTGGCCGGCCTGGTGGGCTCGCCGGGCATGGTACTCCTCGCCTGGGTGCTGGGCGGGATCCTGGCCCTGCTGGGCGCCCTCACGCTGGCCGAGCCGGCGGCGATGTACCCGCGAAGCGGAGGCGTGTTCGCCTACATCGAGGAGGGCCTTGGGCCGATGCCGGCCTTCCTCTTCGGGTGGTCCCAGCTCGCGGTCATCCGGGCGTCGGCGCTGGGCGCGATCTCCACCATCTTCGCGGAATACTTCTCCCATTTCGTCCCGCTGAGCTTGCAGCAGGTCCACTACGTCGCCGCGGGCCTGATCTTCGGAGTCGGAGTGCTGAACTATGTGGGGGTGAAGAAGGCCTCGGCGGTGACCAACGTGGCCACCGCGGTGAAATACGGGGCGCTGTTGGGGCTGGTCGTCCTCGCCTTCACCGCGCCGACGGGGACGACCGGCAATTTCAGCCCGCTCTGGACCGGGGGGCTCGGGCTTTCGGCGCTGGCGACCGCCATGGTGCCCGTGATGTGGGCCTACGACGGCTGGGCCGACCTGTCCTACATGAGCGGAGAGGTCAAGGATCCGGCCAGGAACCTGCCCCGCGCGCTCATCATCGGCACCATCCTGATCATCGCCATCTACCTGCTGGTCAACCTGGCCTACATGTATCTGGTGCCGCTGCCGGAGATCGCCACGTCCCCGTTGATCGCGGCGACGGCGATGGAGCGGATTCCGCTGCTGGGGGCGGCCGGCGCCGGCATGGTGTCGGCGGTGGTGATGATCTCGACGTTCAGCAGCGTCAACGGCACCATGATGGCGAGCCCGAGGATCTTCTTCGGGATGGCGGACCGCGGATTGTTCTTCCCGATCATCGCCCGGGTGTCGCCCCGGTTTCAGAGCCCATCGACCGCCATTTTCCTGACCACCGGCCTGGGCGTTGTCTACGTCCTGTTCAACGACTTCCAGCAGCTCGCCGACAAGTTCGTGCTGGGCATCTGGCCGTTTTACATCATGGCGGTCCTCTCGGTCTTCGTGATTCGCCGCCGGTCGCCGGATCTGCCCCGTCCGTACCGGGTCATCGGCTACCCGCTGGTGCCCATCATCTTCCTGGTGTCGGCGGTGGCGATGATTGTGAACGCACTGCTCACCGACCCGATGGGCACCGGAATCACGTTCGGGATCATCCTGGTGGGGATCCCGGTGTATTACCTCGCCAAGGCCGCGGGAAAGATCAATCCTGTCCAACGGGTCAAGAGCCTGTAACGAGGCGGTCAACTGCTTGATTTGGCTCGCTGTACGGGTAAGTTAGGGTCTGTTCGGCACCACCATGCGGGTGGCACCTGAAATATCCCACGACATTTCCGCCGGCCGCTCCTTCCGGGGCGCCGGTCTGACCGCGGTACCCAACACGATCCGGGAGTCCGTTTCATGCAGCCAATCGGGCGCGTAATTCGTTTCGGGACGGCCATGGTGGCACTGCTCGCCGGCGGGACGCAGGCCGTCCTTGCCCAGGGCGTCACGAGTGCTTCGGTGCAGGGGAGAATCACCTCCGAGACCCGCGGCTCGGTCGAGAACGCCATCGTGGTGCTGACCAACACGACGAATGGCGCCCGACAGCAGACGACGTCGAGGACGGGTGGCCGGTACAACTTCGAGAATGCCACGCCGGGCGGCCCCTACACCATGGAAGTCCGGGCGATCGGCTTTCAGGCGGCCACCAAGACCGGGATCATGCTCAGCCTGGGCCAGAAATACACCCAGGATTTCGAAATGAAGCAGCAGGTGGTGACGCTGGAGGAGCTGACGGTGGTCGCGGCGACCAATCCGCTGATCAACAGCGGGCGCACCGGTGCGGCGCAGACCGTGACGGACACCACCATTCAGCGGCTCCCGCTGCTGGGACGGAACTTCACCAGCCTCCTCGCGACCAGCCCGCAAGTGCTGAGCGGCTCGTCGATCGGCGGCCAGAACAACCGGTTCAACACGATCCTGATCGACGGGGGCGTCAACAACGACATCTTCGGACTCTCCGGCGGCGGCACCCCGGGTGGATCGGCCGGGGCCAAGCCGATCTCGCTCGAGGCGCTGCAGGAATTCCAGATTCTGGTGGCGCCGTTCGACATCCGTCAGGGAAGCTTTTCGGGCGGACTGGTCAACGGCATCACCAAGTCCGGCACCAACGAGTTTCACGGCTCGTTCTTCACCTACTTCCAGCGCCCTGAGCTGGTCGGTGCGGATACCGGGCGGAACCGCCTGACCGCGCAGCAGGCCTTCGACATCAAACAGTACGGCGGGACGCTCGGCGGGCCGATCATCCGGAACAAGCTCCACTTCTTCGGGAGCGCGGACATCCAGAGCTCGCAGCAGGCCTTCTTCGGGCCGGAAGCGAAAGAGCCGTCCACCGGAATCAGCGAGGCGTTTGCGAACCGGGTTCAGGATATCGTCAAGACCAAGTACGGCTTCGACCCGGGCGGAGTGACCCCGCCGGAGAACCTCGACCGGCCCGACAAGAACCTCTTCGGCAAGCTGACCTGGCAGGCGGGAGGGAGCTCGCAGCTCGAGCTCTCCTACAACTACGTCGACGCGGGCCAGGACAACTTCAACCGCAGCGCCCGCAACGACCAGACGCGGGACGGCTGGCAGCTCAACAACAGCGGCTTCCGGATCGCCAACACCACCAACACCGGCCGGGCCAAGTTCACCAGCCTGATGGGCAGTGCGAGCCTCGAGGTCCTGCTCGGGTACCAGACGATTCGCGATGCGCGCAAAATTCCGAACGTCGCGCCGCTGCTCATGGTCGAGGACAACACCGGCTTCTTCCTCGCGGCCGGCGGCGAGCGGTTCTCGCATGGCAACGAGCTCGACCAGGACAACTTCGAAGCCACCGCCAACCTGACCTTCGGACTCGGCGGCAATCACCAGATCACGATCGGGACCCACAACGAGTTCTTCAAGTTCCGGAACCTCTTCGCCAACAACCGCTACGGAACCTGGACGTTCGGCGATGCCGACTCGCTCGAGGCCGGCCTCGCCCGCCGCTTCGAGATCCAGGTCGAGACCCGGGAGGACGGCTTCACCTCGCGCTTCAAGGTCAAGCAGTTCGGCGGCTACATCCAGGATGTGTGGCGGACGAGTGACCGGCTGACGCTCACCGGGGGCGTGCGACTGGACGTTCCGTACACCGACAAGCCCACCCAGAATCCGCTCACGCAGCTGGTCGATACGCTCGGCGTCAACACCGGCCAGTTCCCCAACGGCAACATGATGGTGTCACCCCGGCTCGGGTTCAACTGGGATCCGTTCGGCAACGGGAACACCATCGTTCGCGGCGGGGTCGGGCTCTTTACCGGCCGCCCGCCCTATGTCTGGATGTCGAACGCGTTCACCGGGACCGGCCTGGAGCAGACGACGGTGACCTGCACCGCGCCGGCCCAGCAGATTCCGGTCTTCACCTCGGACGTCGCAAATGCCCCGCAGTCGTGCCCGGGCGCCAGCATCACGATCCCGGCCGCGACGGTGGTGTACTTCGACAAGGACTTCAAGTTCCAGCAATCACTCAAGTACGCGGTGGGCCTGGATCACCGGCTGGGCGGAGGGCTGGTGGCGACGCTCGACTTCCTGCACACCGAAGCGAAGAACCAGATGTATCAGACCGACGACAACGTCCTGCTCGGGGCGGTGAACGGCGAGGGACGGCAGCTCTACTCGAATCCCACCGCGACGCAGTCTCCCGCGAACGCCGCGCGCCGTCTCAAGAAGACCGGCCCGAACGTGGCGCAGGTCGTGCACCACCTGAACAAGAGCGCGGACCGTTCCACCCTGTGGACCATCCAGCTCCAGAAGTCGTTCGAGAGCGGACTCTCGTTCAGCGGGTCGTACACGCATGCGAAGGTCGAAGACCTCATGACGCTGGGTTCCAGCGTGGCGACCTCCAACCTGCGCAACACCCCGCTGGTCGGGACGCTCGACAACCGCGAGCTCACCCGCTCGGCGTTCGACATTCCGCACAAGATCGCCCTGAGCGGCTCGGCCAACCTGCCGTTCCAGATCCGGGCCTCGATGATCTTCACCGCCCGGGCCGGCACCCCGTATGCCTACGTCTACAACAGCGACGCCAACGGCGACGGGAATATCCAGAACGACCTCTTCTACGTGCCGCGCGACCAGGGAGACATCGTCCTCACCGTGCCGACCGGCAGCAGCGCGCAGGCCGAGTGGGACAAGCTCAACAACTACATCGTGAGCGAGCCGTGTCTCCGCGAGCAGCGCGGGCGGATCATGGAGCGCGGCTCCTGCCGCAACCCGTGGCAGAAGTTCGTGGATCTCCGGCTCGCCAAGGTCATCCCGACCCTGAGCGGGCAGTCGCTCGAAGTCACCGCCGACGTCTTCAATTTCCTGAACCTGCTGAACCGGGATTGGGGAATCAACCGGGAGACCAATAACTTCGAACAGGTCACCGGGTGGCTCACGATGTCGTCCACACAGTACGACACGCGCGGCACCGCCACGCAGGCCGACGACCGAGGGGTCTACACGGTCCCGACCGCGATGCCCGCGCTCAACCGGGCGGTGGTGGGAAGCTCGCGGTGGAGGATTCAGCTGGGCGGGAAGTACATCTTCTAGGGAGCTAGGGAGCTAGGGAGTTAGGGGGTTAGAAGACTCGAGGGGGTCGGCACCATGCCGGCCCCCTCAGGTTTTCCCCCAGCTCCCCAGCTCCCTGGCTCCCTAGGTCCTTACTCGAATCAGCAGCCATCCTCCAATCCCGAGAAACACGCCGTTCGGCACCCACGCCGCCGCGGTGGGATTGATCACGCCGGAGGCCCCGACCGCCTGGGAGAGGTTGATCATCAACAGATAGACGATCGTGGTGCCGAGGCTGATCGCGATGCCCACGGCGGGCCCGGCGCGTGGCGCCGAGACGGCAAGGGGAGCCCCGAAGAGTGCGATGATCAGGCAGGCCGCGGGAAGCGCCAGTTTGACCGCGCGCTGCACCTCCAGCTTTTTGGTGTCGTTTCCCGAATTCCGAAGGGTGCCGATGTAGCGCCCCAGCTCGTTGAAGGTCATCTCCTCCGGATTCTTCGGCTCGATCAGCAGATCGCGCGGCCCCTCGGTGATCGCCGGAAGCCGCAGCGCCGCGAACCGCATGGTGAGGGCCTCGTCGCCGGGAAGCATCTGGATGCTCGCACCGCTCAGGAAGGTCCAGCGGCGGGTTTTCGGGTTCCAGCGGGCGCTGTCGGCGCTGATGGCGTACGTCGGCATCGTGTCGTTGCGCATGGTCCGCTCGAGCACGACTTGCTGCATGGCGTTGTCCGCGGTGTTGAGCTGGCGGATCGTATAGACCCATCCGCTGGCCGCGCGGAAGACGAAATTGACCCGGGTGGTGACGTTGCGCGCCTGGCGCTCTTTCTGCAGCTCCATCTGCCGGGTCGTCGCTTCGGTCGCCCATTCGCCGATGAAGAAACAGAGCACGGCGGCGAGGGCCGAGGCGAGGAAGAGGGGCCGGGCGAGCCGGTGAAAGCTGATCCCGCCGGCTTTGGCGGCCGTGATCTCGGAATTCCGTGCCAGGGGACCCACGGTGAATACCGCGGCGAAGAGCGCCGCCGCGGGCATCATGATCGCGATGTTCTGCGGGAGGGAGTAGACATAGCTCAGCGCGATGGTCCCCGGGGTGAGCTGCCGGTCGAGCAGGCGCCGCAGGTTGTCGGTGACCTGGGTCAGGACCGAAACGATCGGTAACCCGATCGCGGTGAGGAGGAAGACCCGGAGCCACTGGCCCAGGACGTACCGCGAGAGGAGGCGCATCAGGCGCCGGCCCTCCGGCGGCGGATCCATCCGGTGAGCAGCTCGGACAGATCGCCGAGGTCGCCGCCCCGGGTCGAGCCGAATTCCTTGTTGACCCGGACCAGCCCGAGGATTCCCGCGATCAGGACGACCGCGTTGGGGAACCACATCGCCAGCGCCGGGGAAATGACGCCGCGGTCGGCGAGCTGCTCGCCGGCGGTGAGCGAAACGTAGAACAGGGCGAAGATCACCAGGCTGGCGCCGATGACGAGGCCGATGCCGCCCCGCGGAAACCGGAGGGCCAGCGCGATGCCGATCAGCACGAAGCTCAGGCAGGCGATCGAGAGGGTGAACTTCTTGTGGATCTCCACCGTGAACTGATTGACGTCGCGGATCGCGAAGGCCTCCTCGTCCCGGGCGATGCTGACATCGGAGATGGTCGACAGCGCGGCGGGGAGCGGCGCGGTGATGCGCGGCGCGGAGTCGGCCACGGGCGCCTGCGCCTGCGCCGCGGCGGGGCGGGGCAACAGCAGACGTCCCAGCGCTCGCTCGAATCGCCGCCAGGCTCCGCAGCTCGGGACGAACGCGTCCGCCGGCGGCTGAGGCGTCTCCGGCACGGCATAGAGCTGCAGCAGCGCGCGCACGTCGTTCTCGGCGAGAAGGCGCCGCCGCGCCGCCGCGCGCCGAACTTCCTTCTGGGACTTGGCGACGCGATCCATCATCTCGCAGGTGGTCATTTCGCGGTCGCCCTTGCCGACGCTCCCGAAGCTCTCCTTGAACGCGTTCTGGATATCCCGGACGTTGATCGTGTTCTCGGCAAAGTGGGTCACGTGCACCGTCGCCGGCTCGGCGGTCTTGAATTCGTGGGCGTGGCCGTCATACAGCCGGAGCACCAGGTCCTTCCCGCCCTCCTTGAACGCCATATAGCCGCTGTCGGCGTAAATCATCCGCCGGCCGTCGGGTGGGCTCATGTCGTAGATGACGATGTCCTGCATCCGGCCGCTGCCCGGCGCGATCCGGTTGGCCTGCAACACGTAGAGGGAGCCGGGGAGATTGTTCATCACCGTCTCCTTGAGCGCGAAGGTCGGCTTCTTCTGGCTGATGTCGGTCTGCAGGTTGAGCAGGCGCAGGTTGGTGCGGGGCAGGATCTGGTCGATGAAGATGAAATTCGTCAGCGCGAGCAGCACGCCGGCCATGAACACCGGGCGGACCATCTGGGGGACGCTGATGCCGTTGGCCCGCATCGCGGTGATTTCGTTATCGACGCCGAGCTGGCTGAATCCGTACAGCACCGCCACCAGGATGGCCATGGGGAGCGTGAGCGCGACGATGAAGGGGATGAACAGCAGCAGCACTTCGGCGATCACCCCGGCGGGCAGCCCCTTGCCGACCAGATCTCCGAAGCGGCGGGAGAGCTGGTTGAGCATGAGCATCCCGGTCAGCGCGGCCCACGCGAAGACAAAGGGCCCCACGACGGTGCGAAGGATGTGGCTGCGGAGCAATCGCATGGCGGAAAGGTCAACGGTCAACGGTCAACGGTCAACGGCCAGCGGTGAGCGGTGAGCGGTGAGCGGTAAGCAGTAAGCGGGGGCTTCACCTGCGATCTTTGTTCGGACCGGGATTATCCTTACCACTCTGGCGCCGCTCACTGCTCACCGCTTACCGCTCACGGCCCTATGCGCTCCTTGCTGGCGTCGATACTGCTGCTCGCGGGCTGTCAGGAGAGCGCGCCCCCGCCACGGGAATTCGATGGCGCGCAGGCGCTCAAGTACATCGAGACCCAGCTCGCCTTCGGGCCGAGAATCCCCGGGAGCGCCGGCCACGCCCGCATGGCTGCGTGGCTCGACAGTCTCCTGCGCCGTCGTGCCGACAGCGTCGTGGTCCAGCGCTGGACTCATGTCAACCGCCGCGGCGATTCGCTGCCGATGGTGAATCTCCTCGCCCGCTTCAACCCGGCGGCCACCAGCCGGGTGCTTTTTCTGGCGCACTGGGACACCCGCCCGCGCGCCGACGCTCCCGGGAGTCGGGACACGACGGTGCCGGTTCCCGGTGCCAACGATGGCGGCTCGGGTGTGGCGATTCTTCTCGGCATGGCCGACGCGCTCAAGAAACTGCCTCCGGAAACCGGCGTGGACCTTCTCTTCGTCGACGGGGAGGACTACGGGAGCTTCGACGCGGGCCAGGACCAGGACGTGCTCATCGGCTCCCGCTATTACGCGGCCCATCTCCCTCCCGGGGAGCGGCCTCTCTTTGCCGTGCTCTTCGACATGATTGGTGACCGGGACCTCCGGATTCCGCGGGAGGGAAACTCGGTGACCGGCGCCCCCGACGTCGTCGACATGGTCTGGGCCCAGGCGGAGAAGCAGGGGCATGGCGACATCTTCGTCCCCGCGGACACCGGACCGATCACCGACGACCACGTGCCGCTGCAGCAGGTGGGAATCCGGGCCATCGATCTCATCGACCTCGACTACGGCCCGGGAAACAGCTGGCACCACTCCCCGGACGACACGATCGACAAGGTGAGTCAGGCGAGTCTGCAGGTGGTAGGGGACGTGGCGATGGCGCTGGTGAGGACTGCAAAGCGGTGAACAGTGAACGGTGAGCGGTGAGCGGGACCAACCCCAACCCCAACCCCCACCTCCCAGCTCCCATTCCCAGGTTTTTGGGTTACCCGCGCGTGCAACGGACCCCAATGAAACCCCCGCGTCGGCTATTCTGCTCTCGTGTCCCGGGAACCCCGCGCCGTTCTCGTCCTCCTCGGCCTCGCCGTGCTGGGCCATGCCGCTCGCCTCGTGCTGGGAGGCTCGCGCGATCCACCCGGACAGCTCCTTGCGACGTCACCTTCCGGGGACCCTGCGCGCCACCGTGCCCGCACCGAGCGGCTGGCCCTTCCGCTCCGGCCGGGCGAAAAGGTGGATCTGAACAGCGCAGCAGCGGAGGAGATTGCCCGCCTCCCGCGGATTGGCATGTCACTGGCAAAGCGTATCGTTGGAGACCGGAGTGCGCGGGGGCCTTTTCGGGGGCTGGAGGAGCTGGATCGGGTTCCCGGGGTCGGACCTGCACTCCTTGCCCAGGTAGCGGACCGGGTGTCCTTCGGGGGGACCTGGGCGGCTGAGGCGTCCCCGGCAAACGGTGCAAATCCCAGCACTTTCGGGGGTTACGCCGCTACCTCCCGGGTCCCCCCCGAGGCCCTGGTCGACCTTAACTCGGCCCCCCAAGCGGACCTGGTCGCCCTGCCCGGGATCGGCATGGCCAGGGCCCGCGCGATTCTGGCATATCGCCGGAGCCATGGGTCATTCGCCGCAGTGTCGGATCTTGCGCGGGTACCAGGGTTCAGTCAGTCGCTGGTCGCACGGCTAGGGCCGTATTTGACAGTGAGATAGGCAACGGGCAGGCAACAGGCAGCAGGCAACAGGCAGCAGCCTTTCGTGGAGGGTACCGGGCAGGCATGACGACGGCCGCACTACCTACCGATCGCCTGGGCGATATTCTGGTCAAGGAAGGGCTGCTTTCGCGGGAAAAACTCGCGCAGGCGCTCACCGAGCATCGCTCGTCCGGGATGCCGCTCGGATTCATCATCGCCAAACAGGGACTCGTGCCCGAGGTGGAGATCACCCGGATCGTGGCGCGGCAGCTTCGCGTCCCGGCGGTCGATCTGGCCCGCTTCGAGGTGGACGCGAAGATCCTGAAGCTGATTCCCTCGGACATCGCCAAACGGCACATCGTGCTCCCGCTCAAACGGGAGGGCCGTACCCTCACCGTGGCGATGTCCAATCCCACCGATCAGGTGCTGTTGCAGGAGCTCCGGTTCATCACCCGGTACGACCTCTTCCCGGTTTTCGCGGGCGAGTACACGCTCCGCACGCTGATCGACAAGTACTACGACTCGTCCGACATGGCGCTGCAGTCGATCCTGAAGGACATGGAAGGGCTGGCCGACGACGTCGAGGTGCTGGCGGAGCTGGACGAGGATGCGGCGACCCAGGCGCAAATCGACGATGCGCCGGTCGTGAAGCTGATCAACGGGCTGCTGACCGATGCGGTCCAGCGCGGGGCGAGCGACATTCACGTCGAGTCCTTCGAGCACGAGATGCGAGTGCGCTACCGGATCGACGGCGCCCTCACCGAGGTGATGAAGCCGCCCAGCCGGATGAAGGCGGCGCTCATCTCGCGCATCAAGATTCTTTCCCAGCTCAATATCGCCGAGCGGCGGGTGCCCCAGGACGGCCGGCTCAAGCTCAAGATGGGCAACCGGGTGATCGACTTCCGGGTCTCGACCCTGCCCTGTCTGTTCGGTGAGAAGATCGTGCTCCGAATCCTCGACAAGGGCAACCTGACCCTCGATCTGAGCACGTTCGGGTTCGAGCCCAAGGCCGAAGCGGACCTGATGAAGGCGATTCTGAATCCCTACGGCATGGTGCTGGTGACCGGCCCCACGGGATCGGGCAAGACCACGACGTTGTACTCGGCGCTGCAGCGGATCAACACGATCGATACCAACATCATGACCGCCGAGGATCCGGTCGAGTACAACCTGCACGGGATCAACCAGGTGCAGGTCCGTACCGAGATCGGGCTGACGTTTGCCGCGTCGCTGAAGGCGTTTCTCCGGCAGGACCCCAACATTATCATGATCGGTGAGATCCGGGACCTGGAAACGGGCGGCATCGCGATCAAGGCGGCGCTCACCGGACACCTCGTGCTTTCCACGCTCCACACCAACGATGCGCCGAGCACGGTGACCCGTCTCATCGACATGGGCATCGAGGCCTTCAACGTCTCGGCGGCGGTGAACCTGGTGGTGGCCCAGCGGCTGGTCCGGCGGATATGCAAGGAATGCAAGGGTCCGGCGACCTACCGGCCGGAGGAACTCAAGTCCCTGGTCACCCCGGGCATGAATATTGACCAGATAAAGGCGCTTCCCTTCATGAAGGGCCCTGGGTGCGAGAACTGCGGCGGTAGCGGATATCGCGGCCGGGCGGGCATCTACGAGGTCATGGCCATCTCTCCGGAGCTCCGCCGCATGGTCCTGCGAGGGGCCTCGGTGGCCGAGATTCGCGATATGGCGGTGTCGGAAGGCATGCTGACACTGCGAATGGACGGCATCAAGAAGATCGAGAAGGGTGTCACCACTCTCGAAGAAGTCGTGAAGGAGACGTCGGCATGACCCTGAATCTGCGAGCCCTGTTGCAGGAAATGATCGAGCGCGAGGCGTCCGACCTCCACGTGACGGCGGGGGAGCGGCCCAAGCTGCGCGTCGACGGCGACATCACCAACTCGTCGGTCGAGACGGTGCTGACGCCGAAGGACACGCTCCAGCTCGCCTATTCGGTCCTCACCGAGCAGCAGAAGAAGCGCTTCGAATTCGAGGACGAGCTCGACTTTTCCTTCGGCATTCAGAACCTGGCGCGGTTCCGCGGCAACGTGTTCAAGCAGCGCGGCTGCGTGGCGATGGTGCTCCGGATGATCCCGTTCAGCGTGCGGACCTTCGAGGACCTGGGCCTCCCGCCGGTGGTGGCACGCCTGGCCGAGCGGCCGCGCGGCCTCATCCTGGTGACGGGCCCCACGGGGTCGGGCAAGAGCACGACGCTGGCCGCGATGATCGACAAGATCAACCGCGACCGGAAGGGCCATATCATCACGGTCGAGGATCCGATCGAGTTCATCCACCGGCACCAGAACTGCATCGTCAACCAGCGGGAAATCGGCACCGACACCAAGAGCTTCTCGTCGGCGCTCAAGTACGCGCTCCGGGAAGACCCCGACATCATTCTGGTCGGCGAAATGCGCGACCTGGAAACGATCGCCGCGGCCCTGACCATCGCGGAGACGGGCCACCTGGTGCTCGCCACGCTGCATACCAATTCGGCGGCCGAGTCGATCAACCGGATCATCGACGTCTTTCCCTCGACCCAGCAGTCGCAGGTCCGGGCCCAGCTGGCGTTCGTGCTGGAAGGCGTACTCACCCAGACCCTGCTGCAGAAGGCCCGCGGCAAGGGCCGCATGATGGCCTGCGAGATCATGGTGGCCACGCCGGCCATCCGCTCGCTGATCCGGGACGACAAGGTCCACCAGATCTACTCCGCGCTGCAATCGGGCAAGAAGCACGGGATGCAGACGATGGTGGACGCGCTCTACCAGCTCTACATGAACCGGGAAGTGTCGAAGGAAGAGTGCCTGCGGGCGGCGAGCGATGTGAACGAGTTCCTCCGCGCCATCGGAGAGAAGCCGCTCGAGGAGCAGGGCATCGCAACGATGGACAAGGCAGGCGCTGCGATGAGCCGCCGCTAACCGGGACAAGGGACACCGACTATGGCCCAATACGAGTACACCGCCAAGAACGCCACCAGCGGCCAGATCCTGAAGGGGACGATGGACGTCCCCAGCCGGGACGAGGTCATCGCGTTCATCCGCAAGAACCGGATGATCCTGGTGAGCGTCCGCGAGGCCCCGAAGTCGCTCAATTTCAAACTGCCTGGCGCGGGGGTGAAGACCCGCGACGTGGTCATCTTCACGCGGCAATTCGCGACGATGATCAACGCGGGCCTGCCGCTGGTGCAGTCGCTTTCGATCCTGGCGCAGCAGACCGAGAACAAGACCCTGAAAGACATCACCAAGGCGGTGGTCTACGACGTCGAGGCCGGCAATACCCTCGCCGACGCGCTGGCCAAGCACCCGAAGGCGTTCACCGGCCTGTACGTGAACATGGTGGCCGCGGGCGAGGCCGGCGGCATCCTGGATACGATTCTCCTCCGGCTCGCGACCTTCCTCGAGAAGAACGACGCCCTGGTCCGCAAGGTCAAAGGCGCGCTGGTGTATCCGGCCGTCATCATCAGCGTGGCCGTCATCGCGGTGGCCGTGCTCCTGGTGTTCGTGATTCCGACCTTCTCCTCGATGTTCGCGTCGGTCAACATGGAGCTGCCACTCCCGACCCGCGTGGTCATCAGCATGTCGGACATCCTGACCCGCTTCTGGTGGGCCATCATCCTCGGCGCCATCCTGCTCGTCGTCGGCGCCCGGTCCTACTACAGCACGCCGAACGGGCGCAGGAACGTCGACGGGATGCTGCTCAAGGCGCCGGTGCTGGGCGACCTGCTCCGGAAGTCGGCCGTGTCCCGGTTCACCCGGACGCTGGGCACGCTGATCTCCTCCGGTGTGTCGATCCTCGACGGACTCGAGATCACCGCCAAGACGGCCGGCAACCGCGTGGTGCACGATGCGGTGATGCAATCCCGGCAATCGATCGCCGGAGGTGAAACGATCGCCGGCCCGCTGCAGGCGTCGGGCGTCTTCCCGCCGATGGTCATCTCGATGATCTCGGTCGGCGAGCAGACCGGCGGACTGGACGAGATGCTCACGAAGATCGCGGACTTCTACGACGCGGAAGTCGACGTCGCGGTGAGCGCGCTCCTCTCGCTCATGGAGCCGGTCATGATCGTGGTGCTGGGCGTGATCGTCGGCGGCATGGTGGTTGCCATGTACCTCCCGATCTTCGACATGGTGAACGCGATCCAGTAGGGTCTTCCCGAGACCCGTTTCGCGCCGTACGTTGACCGGGCGCCCGCCAGATCTGGCCGGGCGCCCGGTTTTTTCCGCCCGGGTCCATGACGGTCCGCCCCCGGGTTCTGCGTAATGCCATGCGTCGGGGCGCCCCAGCCCACTCCTCCGAAAGGAAGCCACCATGCGCGGCAAGATCCTGCAATACAACGGCAACGACGGCACCGGCATCATCGTGGTGGACGGCCAGCAGCATCGGTTTGCCCTGGCCCACTGGAAGGGCGATACCGCGCCCGCCGTGGGCAAGACGGTGGAGGTCGTGGTCACCGACGGTCAGATCCAGACGGTGATGCTGGTGGGTGACGACGTGCTGATGCGGGAGAAGGCCAGCGAGCTCGGCGGCAAGCTCGGGGGTCTGGTCGGGGGGCTCGCCAGCTCGCTGCCGAAGGGCGGTGCCGGGGGTGGTGCCGTCACCGGGGGAGCCATCGTGGAGCGGTACGGGATGCCGACCCTGGTGGCCTACGGGCTCTTTCTGATCGGGACCACGATGTTCAAGGCGGTGAGCGCCGCCATGCTCGGCGCCGGGTGGACGCTGTTTCAGCTGGCCGGGTTTCTCAGTACGTTCGGCGGTGGGGGAGGGATCAAGATGCTGCTGGTCCTTTCCTACCTCTCCGTCGGGGTGCCCTTCCTCTGGCGGGATTCCCGAGCCTGGCTGGCCCTGCTGCTCCCGCTCCTGACGATGATCTGGGCGTTGATCAAGGCCTTCTCCGCAGGCGGCGGAGGTGGCGGCGGCGGAATTGGTGCGGGGGACTTGGGGATTTTCGGCTTTTACATGCCCCTCGTTGCGGCGGCCTATCTCGCGCTGGTGGGGTTCAGGAAGTTCAAGGCCGCGGCTTGAACTGCAGGAAATGGGCAATAGGCAGTAGGCAGTAGGGAACGGCCTTCCCTACTGCCCATTGCCTTCTGCCTACTGCCTCAATGAAGTCACATTACTCTTGGCCGCCGCTCCCTTCACGTAAATATCCAGCCACGCCGTCCAGCGCCCCCAGAGATCCAGCAGCGTCTCCTTCGTCGCCGGCCCGTGGTCCTCGTACGGGTAGAGATACAGCGAGGCCACTTTCCCCTCGGACCGCAGCGCCTGCATCATCCGGATCGAGCTGATCGGGTTGGTGCCGACATTCTGGTCTTCGAGCCCGTGATACATCAGCAGGGCGCCCTGCATCTTGTCGGCATACAGCATCGGTGACATGTCCAGGTAGGTCTTCTGCCCGCTCCACAGGTCACGGCGCTCGCTCTGAAAGCCGGTCGGTGTGAGGGTCCGGTTGTACATCCCGTCGCCGGCGATTCCCGCCTTGAAAAACGGGGTGTGCACCAGGGCATTGGCGGTACTGAACGCACCGTAGCTGTGCCCGCCCACGCCGAGGCGCTGCCGGTCGATGAAGCCCTGCCGGTCGAGCTCGTCGATGACCGCCAGCAGGTTCATCCGCAGGTCGGAGACGTAATTGTCGTTCATGCGCCCGGTCTCGCCGATGATCGGCGGATCGAAGTTGGCAACGGCGTAGCCCTGGGTCGCCAGATATTCGATGGTGCGCGGCTGCGAGACCGGGAACCGGTTGAGGTTCTCGGTCCGGAGGGTCCGGTCGTACCCCGCCTGATCGGTGTACTCATAGGGGTAGAACCAGAACATGCCGGGAAGCCGGGTGCCTGCCTGGTATCCCGCCGGGAGGGTGACCCGCACCACGAATTTGATTCCGTCGGCGCGGGTGACGACGACGCGCTTCCGGGTGAGCGCCGTGAATTCGGGTGTCCGGTCCGTGTTGTCGGTGAGCTGGACCAGCGCGCCGGACTTCATATCGCGCAGGAAGGAGTTCGGCACCCGGCTGGCCGATTCGCGCAGCACGATCGCCCGGGCAAAATCGTCATCCAGCGGCGCGATCACCGTTTCGGCGATGTCGGCCGCGCTCTCGAAGACCCGGCTCTTTGCGCCGGTCCCGATGACGACCTTGTCGACGAAGGCGCGCGGCGGGTTCTCCAGATAGTTCCGGTAATACTGCACGCCGGCGAGATAGACGCTCCCGTCGGATGAGACCAGGGCCACGATGCCGGGGCCGGCGCTCCGGGTCATGAGCCAGCCGGGGTTGGTGTAGAAGGAGAGTGAATCCCCTGCCGTGCCGCCGCGGCCGCCTCCGAAGCCGGCGCTGACCGCACCGATCGCCGGCGTGTATCCCCGCTGGCGCACGATGCTGTACTTCCTGTCCGGCTCGCTCATCCGCACGGCGTAGATCTCACCGGTGCCGTTCCGGGACACCCCGAGAAATACGGTGCCGGCGTCTTCACTCCAGACCACTTGGGAAATCGGGCCTTCTGCGCGGTGCACGACGGTCGTGTCGCCGGGACCGAAGGGGGGCATCCAGCGGACCAGCCGGTCGGGCCGGCTGCTTCCGCCGCCGCCGGGAGCTCCGGCGCGCGAGGGTGGAGCAGCGGCGGCATCGGCGGAATCGGCGCCCCGGCCGCGAGGCGCCGGGATGGCCTCGAGGTAATACATCCCCTCGCCCCGCGGCATCCAGGCGAGTGCCCGCTTGCCGCCGTCGTCCCGCCGTGCGCGGGGCGTATCGGACGTGTCCGGGCTTTCCCGCAGCGGACGCTTGGCCACTTCCGCGAGCACCGTGCCGCTCGCGTCCCAGATCTGCTCGAGCTCGCCGAAGCTGGTGTACTGGACCACATAGGAAAACGGCTTCCGCATCGTGGTCACCCGGAAATACTTCCCATCGGGAGATGGTTCCACGCTGCTCAGCATCGCGGGCCCGCCGATCTTTCGCGCGGCGCGGGTCCGGACATCGATCGCCACCAGCTGACCGGTGACGTAATACTCCATCAGCGCCTGCTCGTAGGGATCCTGGAGGAGACTCGCGTACATACGCTGGGGCGACTTGAGGCTGTCCATCCAGACTTGCACTTCGGGACCGATGGCGATGGCGGGGCGGACCGGTTCGGCGCCGCGCGGCTCCGGCACCTGGACTGCCGCGATGCTGCTGCCGTCACCGATCCAATCGATCGAGGTCACCAGCGTCGCGAGGAGGGGTGTGCGGGTCACCGCCCGCGACTTGCCGGTGGCGACGTCGGCCACATAAATGTGCGAGGCCCGGTCGAAGTTCGCGATGTAGGCGATCTGGCGGCTGTCCGGGGACCAGGCGGGCGCGGAGACGGTTGCACCGGCGGGAATCTCGACCGGGGTTACATGGCCGGTCGAGGCATCGATGAGGGAAAGACCCGCCGAACCCCGGGTCGTCAATGCGCGGGCCCGGTTCGCGGCGGGATCCACCTGAAGCCCGCCGAAGTAGTAATGCGGTTTGCCGAAATCGTCGACACCAGGAAGGCCGGCGCTTTCCTCGCGAAGGAAATGCCTCCGGTCGGGAGACTGGCGAGCGAGCGAGACATTGAGGTGCCGCGGCGCAGTTACCAGCCTCGCGATCTCGGCGGGGGGTGTCACATAACTCTCGGCGGCAAGGCGGGCCCGGCTTGCCGCTAAGTCGTCGGCGCCATTGGGTCGCGCCGGCACCTGGGCGACCAGGGACTGTGCCCAGAGCATCCACAGCAGGGTTCCGCACGACGCCTGGGAGGCGAAGGGGCGGGCGAGACGCATGGCAACCTCGTGAGCGGGATTGGCGTCGGAGATCTGTATCACTAGCATACGTCGAAGTCGTCGGCGGCGCTGAACGCTGCCGCGAACTGCACCCGCCTCCTGGCGCATCGGACGGCATCCAGCCGAATTCTGCGAGGTCCCGGTGGAGCAAAACCGACGGGCTGGAGCGTCCAAATCCGCTGCTGATATGCCCTTGCAGGCTTTGCGTTCGCGGTGCAGCTCTTGCGAGATAAAAGCTGGAGCCGCGCCCTCAACTCCGAATCCATTTCAAGAAGGTCCAACATGTCAGTGACACGAACCCCCGTCGTTGTCGCACTGCTCGCCGTCGCCACCGCGACCGCCAGCACCCTGTCGGCCCAGAACCAGAGCATGCCGCGCATTCACGCGATCGAGCTCACGTTCGCGGGCGGCTATTTCCAGCCGACCGGCACCTCCGGCCAGATCGGAACCGTCGAGCTCACTCGCCGGCCCTCGTGGGTCGGCAGCAGCCACCTCGACTTCTACGCTCCCGGCGGACGCCTGGGGTTCGAAGTCTCCGCGGGTTATGCCCCGGAGCGGATTCGCCAGACGACCGGCGGCTTCGCCTCGGGTTCCCGGCGGACCAACATGATGTTCGGCACCGCGAAGGCAGTGTTCGGGCGCTCCCCCAGGCTTTCGGGGATCTCGTACATGGTCGGCGGCGGCGTCGGCGTGCTGCACCGGAAAAAGAGTGTGATGGATGCCGCGGAGAGCACCACGAACCTCGGCGGCGTGGCGAGTCTCATGCTCCGCTTCCCGATCGATGGACAGGTCGGTCTCCGGCTCGACGCCCAGAACATTTTCTACAGCGCGGACTATGGGCTGGGGAGCAAGATGCGGAACGATCTGTTTCTGACGGCGGGCCTGGGGATCAGTTGGTAAGGCGTCTACGGTCGACGGTCAACGGTCAACGGTAACCGACCGCTCGCCGACATTCAGCGCCCTGCATCCAGCCGCCCGGGTTATTCCGGGCGGTTGTGTTTTGCGGGTTGCGGCCAGATAGGGGAGGGGGGTATAATAAAGCGCGAAGGTGTGGAGACTCGACCCCAACTCCCAACCACCAACTCCGAAACATGCTCTCTGCCAAACTCCTCGTCCTCCTCTCCGGCCTCCTCGTCATCGGGTGGATCATCTGGTACTTCTTCCTCGCCCGCCGCGCATCGGTTCAGGCATCGGCCGGCTCGGGCGGTGTCCAGGAGGTGACCATCACCGTCCAGGGCGGATACGAGCCGTCCGAAGTCCGGGTCCGGGCGGGGCAGCGGGTGCGGATCGTGTTCGACCGGCGGGAAACGAACCCCTGTTCGGAGGAAGTCGTGCTCTCCGATTTTGCGATCCGGCGCTTCCTTCCCCCGAACCGGCGCACGGCGATCGAGTTCACGCCGACCGAACCGGGAACCCACGAGTTCGTCTGCGGGATGGGAATGCTGCACGGGAAGGTGATCGTCACATGAGCGATACGATCACGATTCCGGTGCGCGGAATGCACTGCGCCGCTTGCCAGGGCCGGGTCCAACAGGAGCTGGAGCGGACTCCCGGCGTCACGGAGGCTGCGGTGAATCTGCTCCTGAATTCCGCGACAATCAGCTACGATCCCGCCGTCACGACACCCGCACGACTGGTCGACGCGGTGCGGTCCACCGGCTACGAGGCGGAGCTTCCGACCGGCACCCCCGACCAGGCGGGCGAGGAGGAGGCGCGCGATCGCGCCGCCAGGGCGGAGTTCCGCAACCTCGCCACGAAATCGCTGACCAGTCTGCTGGCCGGAGTGGGACTCATGCTGCTGACGCCGCCTGCGGCGGTCCAGCTCGTGCTGGCGACCTTCGTCGTGCTCTGGGCGGGGCGGCAATTCTACCTCCGCGCGTGGCGTGCCTTCCGGCACCACACCGCCGATATGAATACGCTCATCGCCGTCGGCACCGGCGCGGCCTATCTCCTCTCCCTGGTCGCGACGCTCCGGCCCGGCCTTTTCCTGGGCAAGGGAATGCACGCCCCGCTGTATTTCGAGGCGGTGATCGTGATCATCGCGCTGATTCTCCTGGGGAACGCGCTCGAGGCCCGCGCGCGGCGGCAGACCTCGGCGGCGCTGCGCGCCATCACCTCGCTCCAGCCCCGCTCGGCACGGGTGCTGCGCGGCACCAGCGAGCTCGATATTCCGGTGGAGGAGGTGCGGGTGGGCGACACGATTCTCGCCCGGCCCGGCGAACGCCTTCCAGTGGATGGCGTCGTCATCAGTGGCGACGGCGGGGTCGACGAGTCCATGCTGACGGGCGAATCCCTCCCGGTGGCCAAGCAGGCGGGGAGCAAGGTCTTCGGCGGAACCATGAACGGAACCGGCGCGCTCCGCTACCGGGCCACCGGGCTCGGCGACGCGAGCGTGCTGGCCGGTATCGTGCGGCTCCTTCGCGAGGCGCAGGCCTCGCGAGCCCCGATGCAGCGGCTCGCCGACCGGATCAGCGCGGTCTTCGTTCCGGTCGTGCTGTGCATCGCGGTGGCGACCTTCGTCACCTGGTTTCTGCTCGACGGAGACAACGCCCTGCTCCACGCCTTTACCGCCGCCGTCTCGGTCCTGATCATCGCCTGCCCGTGCGCTATGGGGCTCGCGATTCCCACCGCGGTGATGGTCGCCACGGGGCGGGCGGCCGAGCTCGGTTTCCTCCTCAAGGGAGGTGAGGCGCTCGAGCGGGTCGGGCGGGTGACGACTGTGCTGCTCGACAAGACGGGAACGGTGACCGAGGGCAAGCCGGTGCTCACCGACGTTCTCCCCGCGCCGGGCGCGGAATCGCTCGAGTGGCTGGGTCCGGTGGCCTCTCTGGAAGCGGCTTCCGAGCATCCCCTGGCGGCCGCGGTGGCGGACGGGGCTCGTGAGCGCGGTCTTCGCCTCTCTCTGGTCACCGAGCTCACATCTCAGCCGGGCCGAGGCGTCTCGGGTATCATCCGGGGAACCCCGGTCAGCGTGGGGAATGAGGAGATGATGCGGGTGCTGGGGATCGACATCACCCCGCTCCGCCCTGCGTTCGCCCGGCTGGCCGGTGAGGGGAAGACCCCATTCTATGCCGCGGTCCAGGGCTCCCTCGTCGGGATCCTCGCCGTCGCGGACCGGATCCGTCCCTCGTCCGCGAGCGCCATCGCAGGCATGAAGCAACTTGGGCTCGAGGTGATTATTCTCACCGGCGACAATCGCCGGACCGCGGAGGCGATCGGGCAGGCGGCGGGCGTGACGCACGTGGTGGCCGAAGTCCTCCCGGAGGGGAAAATCGCCGAGGTGCGGCGACGGCAGGCCGCGGGCGAGGTCGTCGCCATGGTGGGTGACGGGATCAATGATGCGCCGGCCCTCGCCGCCGCCGACGTCGGGATCGCCATGGGATCGGGCACCGACGTGGCCGCCGAGGCGGGGGACGTGGTCCTCATGCGGGCCGAGCTCGGCACCGTTCGACAGGCGATCCGGCTCTCCCGCCGCGCCCGGGGCACGATGCGGCAGAATCTCTTCTGGGCGTTCATCTACAACGTCATCGGAATCCCCGTCGCCGCGGGGGTGCTCTATCCCGGCTTCGGCCTGCTCCTCAGTCCGATGCTCGCGAGCGCGGCGATGGCGATGAGCAGTGTCAGCGTCGTCACCAACTCGCTGCGCCTTCGCAAGTTCTCATGACGGCGTCAACGGTCAACGGTCAACGGTCAACGGGACAAGCATGATTCACACGGATTCAGATGCGCCGCGGTGCGGCTGTGAGGTGTCCGCCGACTCGTCGGGGCGCAAGGCGGCGGGGGTCGACCCCGACATCAAGGATCGCAATCTCAAGCGGCTCCGTCGCATCGAGGGGCAGATTCGCGGCCTGCAGAAAATGGTGGCCGAAGACCGGTACTGTCCCGATATCCTGATTCAAGTCGCTTCCGCGCACGAGGCGCTGCGCTCGGTCGGCAGGGAAGTCATGCGGAACCATCTCCGGCACTGCGTCGCGCAGGCGGTACGAGCCGGCGGGCCGGAAGCCGAGAGCACGTATGACGAGCTGCTCGATCTCATGTACACCTACTCCCGGTGACGGCGCTCGGAGTCCTTCAGATCGCGGGTCGGGCGGGCGGACATCTTCGCCGCCGGGCGGCATCGTACCTCCCGCAGCCGGGTGATGTCCGGGTCGACGAGCGGGTGATTCGGCAGTATGGTCTCCGGACCGGTGATGACATCGCGGGCGAGATCCGGAGCGGCAAGGGCGGCTCGGCGCTCGACCGGGTTACCACGATCAATGGCTCTCCGGCGGCCGAGCTCCGCGACCGGCCGGAATTCACCAGTCTCGCCGCGATTCACCCCGACGCGCCACTCCGCCTGGAGAGCGATCTCGGGCCCGGGAGTCCGGCCACCGCGACCAACCGCGTCATCGACCTTCTCGCGCCGATCGGAAAGGGCCAGCGGGGACTCATCGTCGCCCCGGCGAAGGGGGGGAAGACGATGGTGCTCCAGGCCATCGCGCAGGGCGTCAACGCCAACTACCCCGAGGCGGGACTGTTCATTCTCCTGGTCGACGAGCGACCGGAGGAGATTTTCGAGATGGAGGCCGCGGGGTGCGGCGAAGTGATCGCGTCGAGTTTCGACAATCCCCCTGCGCAGCACGTGGCGGTGGCCGAGCTCCTCCTGGAGCGCGCCCGGCGCCTGGTCGAGGTCGGACGGGACGCGGTGCTCATCGTGGATTCGCTCACCCGGCTCGCCCGCGCCTACAATTCAGTCGAGAAGGGAACCGGGCGCACGATGACGGGGGGCCTGGACGCGCAGGCGCTGGAGCGGCCGAAGCGCTTTTTCGGAAGCGCCCGCCAGGTCAGTCCGTCGCAGGGTGGCGGGTCGCTGACCATCATCGCCACCGCGCTCATCGAGACGGGAAGCAAGATGGATCAGCTCATCTTCGAGGAATTCAAGGGGACCGGGAACAGCGAGGTCGTCCTTTCGCGCGAGCTCGCCGAGCGGAGGGTGTTCCCGGCGATCGATCTGCTGGCGAGCGGGACCCGGAAGGAAGAGCTGCTGCTTTCCCCGGAAGGCCTCGCGGCATCCCGGGTGCTCCGGCAGCGGATTGCGCGGATGACGCCGCTCGACGCCATGAACAATCTTCTGGGTGAGCTCAAGCGGCACCCGACCAACCGGACACTCATCGATTCGCTCGGGAAAGGATAGCCGACGCGTGCGCTTCCGCCTGTCGACCGTTCTCGTATTCCTGCCCGTTGTCGTCGTCGCCCAGTCTCCCGCTCCTCCCTCCCGTCCCCTGGCCCAGGCGGTGCGGGTCGGCAAGGGGCCGGTCCTCGACGGGCGCCTGGACGATTCGGTCTGGACCACGGCCCCGGTGCTCAGCGCCTTTCACCAGCACGAGCCGTCCGATGGGAGCCCGGCCACCGAGCGGACCGAAGTGCGGATCGTGTTCGACGACGAGGCGCTCTATATCGGCGCTCGGCTGTTCGACAGCGATCCCGCCGGCATCGTGCGCGGCGAGATCCGGCGCGACGCGGATCTCAAGGAGCAGGACGCGTTCCTCGTCATGCTCGATACCTATCTCGACCGGCAGAACGGATTCGTCTTCGGCACCACGCCGGCGGGGATCGAGCACGATGGCCAGGTGACCAAGGAGGGTGAGGGGGGATTCGGAGGACCGAGCGGCACCGGCGCCGGGCCGAGTGGCACGACCGGCGCGGCCAATCTGAACTGGGACGGTACCTGGAAGGTCTTCACCTCGATCGATTCCGCCGGCTGGAACGCCGAATTTCGAATTCCGTTCGAGACGCTCCGGTATGCCGGCGGGGCGACTCAGCGATGGGGGCTCAACCTGGCGCGGTACATCCGCCGGAGGAACGAGGAAGATTTCTGGGCTCCGATGTCCCGGCAGTATTCCTTTTTCCGG